>Ga0209960_1000047_pt1 | contig 533485 bp, 474 predicted proteins | sample ThiBiot_500_plan_2_FD_183947 | JGI IMG/M metagenome (GOLD analysis project Ga0209960, IMG submission 183947) | Wastewater bioreactor microbial communities from Cape Town, South Africa - Thiocy_expt_500_plan (SPAdes) | ecosystem: Engineered > Bioreactor > Thiocyanate-remediating >...
TGCCTGGTGGCACTAGAGAAGAGGAAATACCTGATCCCATCCCGAACTCAGAAGTCAAGCTCTTCATCGCCAATGGTACTGCACACAAGAGTGTGGGAGAGTAGGTCGCCGCCAGGCTTTTTTTTTTGGTTTGAGCTCATTCGTTTTTTGCCATGATAAGCGAACTGCAAAAGCCATAATCTCAAGCTTTGCTCCTCAACCAACCCTTTTAGGGTTGATTTTCGTCACAAATCTTGCCCTATTCCTTTTTCGTTTTCCGCTTCTCATTGTCAAAAAACTCAATCACTCAAACCTCTTTGCCTCTTTCCATTTTAAGCTTTTGCATAGGAGCTGCAATGTAGTTATTTAACGCTTTACTCCTAAATTAACCCTTAAATACTATTTTTAGTACTTAGAGAGAATTTTTATTAGGTTAGTTGACTGAATAGTTATTTTTATAAAGTTTTACTCTTAATGGAAAATTAACAAAGTTTATTTTTTAAATTAAATTATAATATTAATAGAGATTTGTAATTTAAAATGAGAAATTTATGGTAAATAATTTTTCAGCTCCTCCTCCGACACCTCCCACCGATTGGAACACTCACAATCTTCAATATAAAGAGATGATAAAAAGATTAGAAAATGTTAGTGAAATCGAACAAAAAGTTGAAATTATAACCAAAGAAAATTTGGAAGAAATAAAACTTTTAATAGATCAATTTAATGCTCACGATTTTTCGCACCCCATATTTTCAAGCCCAGAAACGCCTCTTTTAGCTTTGGCAGCTTATAAAGCTAATCTAATTGCCGATACGCAAATTGCTACTCTTCTTATGATTTTAGCCGAAAACAGAGTAAAAAAAGAAGATTCAGAATTTACCTTTGTCCCTCTTTTCATAGATGATTCTATAAATCCCGAAGCAATGCGATTAGTAGAATTGAAAAGTGGAAATGAAATATATAACATGACGGATGAGAAAGTGAAACTTTTGTTTGAAAAAATGAAGGATTTACCGCCTTCTGAGCAGGGCATTTACATCCATAAAAGTGCGCATCATCCTAAAGAATCTATAAAAAATGATTTTCAAAGATTACTCTTTCAACCCTTATCAATTGGCGCAAAATCATCTGAAAAAGTTATACCAACCGTTGGTTTGTTTCAAACCTTCCTTAATACCCAGTATGGTGAAAATGCTGTCCAATTAAGCCCTGTCATTGCTTTATCAAGTTTTAGAGACATTGAAACCAAAGCCATTGGAAAAATAAGAGATCTTGGCTTAGATTTAATTGGGAAAGAGACACCTCCTGTTGCGGATGGGTATTTGATGGAGGGATCTGATGTAACTGTACATGATATGTTTCATGCTGCAGCCGTATCTGCAGGACCTGTAGAAATAAGGAAACTCAATGTCCTCTTAGTAGATAGATTAAAACAACTTGAAAACAAGTTTAAAGGAATGCAATTAACAGCTTTCAATCAAATCATTGCGGCTCTCGTAGATTTTGAATATACCAATGCAAAACCTGGTTTTTCTGATATAGAAAATTACGTAAGATTTATTTTTGAAGTTTTAAGAACATACTCAACTGTAAATTCAGATTACGGCCAAATGAGAGATGGAAGGTTTGTGCGAGAAATGGAAAAAGAAATAAAAAAAGTTATTTTAAATGAAGATATTCAAGCTGAATTTTCATATGATTTGACAGAGGATCGAGTAGAAGAATTGGAAGATTTAGTTTAATTTGAAGAAATAAATTTATAAAACCTTAAAGTTTTTTTAATAAAATTAGAAAAATTTAAGGGATTTTATGCAAAGTGTTTGTCCAAGCCCTCGCTGGTCTCAAAACGAAGCTGATTATAAAGAACTAATAAGACGCATACCAAACAAAGAGGAGATCGACCAACAAATAAATTTAATTGCACAAAAAAACTTATTAGAAATCCAATTTCTAATAAACAAATTTAATGCTCATAACGTTAACGATCTCCTCTTCTCTTCATCTAGTAGCTCTCTTTTTGCTATAGCTGCTTTTAAAAGTAATCTGATTGGACTCTCACAATTAGCTACTCTTTTAATGTTAATCTCTGAACACCATGAGAAAAAAAGTGATTCAATCTTTTCATTTATCCCTCTATTTATTGAAGGAAAAAATAATTCACTAGCTATTGATATAATAAACGTAAAATTGGGTTTTGAGTTTTTACAAATGTCTCAAACTACTCTAAATGCATTTTTATCAGAGGCTAAGCTTTTGCCAACTACTGAACAAGGTCTATATATACATAAAAGTCTATTATTTGAAGATGGAATGCCACAAGCCTTAGCTAGAAATAATTATCTATTATTTTCCAATGGAATCAAAAAAGATCAAAAAGTAATACCTCCGGTTGGGTTATTTCAAACATACTTAAATTGTCAATTTGGAAAAGATGCCGTTCACTTAAGACCAGTCATTGCTCTTTCTTCTTTTAGAGATTTAGCTATTAATCAAATAACTAATACTCGTGATTTGTGCTTAGAGTTACCAGACTGTGTTAAAATTGAATTTGCCGATGATATAATTTGCAAAGGTGCAGATGCCTCTATACATGATATGTACCATGCAGCGATGATTTCATCTAATTCCTTAACTATTCGTTATTTAAACGCTTCGTTTATAGAAACCTGCAATATTTTTAAAACAGGTTTAAATGATGACTTAGAATATTTAGCCTTTGATCAAATAACACATACTTTAATTGATTTTGATTATTCTCATCATAAATTTCATTTACCAAATGAAATCGATTGTTACATTCGGTTTGTATTAGAAGTAATATTTCAAAAGTCTTTTGTAAAAATAGAGGATAATTATATGGAACATATTCGGGAAGTTGAGATTATCCTAAAAGATAAATTTAAAACATTTATCTCAAGCGAATATGTGAAAAGGTATTTTAATATTTATATTGATCTGGCAAGACTTAAAAAAATAGAAGAGTCAGCTTTATAAATTACATTAATTCCTTAAAATGAATACGTGAGATTTTTTGCTTTTCATTTAAAGAACATCTAACAAGAATGCCATTACCACAAGAATGAACCAAATTATTTCGAAACCCTTTTTCGTTAGCATAAGATATTATTTTACAGAGGGGAAAAAACTGACCATTGATTTGGTTTGTAGTCCAAATTTGGGCCATTTGTGTGGTTACACTAATAACTACATTTTTATCGTGCGTCAGGTTTTTAATTTGAGTCTTTACAGGCTTGTCCTCGTAGCTTGTGGTATTGGTTAGTAGATTAAAAAAAATGTTTTTTGATTGGGTAAATATAGCTAAAACCAAATTATTAATAATTCCAAATTCATAAGTTTGACCAAAGTCTTGGTTAAAAGGACAAACTGAGGTCTGCTGTTTTAAAATATCAAAAATTGTAACCTGGTTTTTGGAAGCAATAAATAAAAATCTTTGATCTTTTATGAAATATCTATCAAAGCTTTTGTTATAATTAAAAACTTTTTCTTTTTGAATGAATTGATTTTGATTTAACTCTCCTTTACACAAAAAGATCGTTTTTTGTTTAGTGTAAAAAGCATAGATTTCGTTTTGGAAAATAAAAAAATCTGTTATTTCACCCCTTGTAACTGAATATATAGAAGGCTTTTTTCTAATATCGAGAATTATAAAGCAATCTGCATATGTTAAAATCGCAAAACTTTTTTCTTTATTTTGTTGATATCGAATAAGATTTTTTGAAAGGGAGAATGTTGTAATCACTGTTTCTGTTTTTACATCGATTAGGATAATTTTTTTTTCTGTAACAAAACTTACAAATTGCCCATCAACATTTTGCAAATAAATGATATCAAAATTTTTTTCTAAATATAAAGAAGTGATTAAATAATTAATTTTGTTGGATATAAGTGCAATTTTATTATGATTACTTTTTCCAATAATTATTTCATTTACTAAATGATTAAACTTGTTAAATGGAATGATTTCATCAAATTGAACAATAATATCTTTATTGTATGTTGTTATTTCATTTGAATTAAATAAATAATAATAATTTTGTTTAATAAATAAATAAATTGATTTTGAAACAATAAGCAATGAAGATAAATCAGCTAACTCATCGAGGTGACTAAAAATGTGTCGATGTAACTCAATGGGTAAGTTTTGATTTAAAGGTGAAAAGACAGTGATTTTCGGCTTTTGATAAGATTCTTTAATAGTTGTGCAAATCAGCTTTTGTAAATCTTCTATTTTTTCAACTGCAATTTTTGTATAAGACTCACCAATTTTTCTTTTTTTAACAGGTAATTCTAAAGAATTAGAAGGGAATTTACGTTTAATAGATAAATTATTCATATAGATTATAATTAAGAAATGATTATTATAATCTAATTAAATGAATAACTGAATTCATTTTTAACAATAACTAATTTAAACCATTATAATATTGATTATATAGCTAGGCGAATGTCTGTAATGGGGTCATGTCTATAGTGATAAGCAATTTCCCATTCTTGTTTTTTTGATTGTTTAAACGTTGGCTTTATGATCAATAAATCGCCTCGTTTAATAAAGGTTTGGTGTTCGTCATAGATAAATTCTTTTTCAACGTCTGGTGTCCAGCTTGGGATATCCAATGAATTTAAAATCATACGAATAGAACCTTCGTGAACAACTAATATATGAATATTAAATCTAATTTTTAAATTTGTATAAAACCTTAGCTTATCTTCGATATTTAGTTTGTTTTCCAGTTTAGTAAGAGCTTTTTCTACTTTGAGCTCTTGGTTTAGAGTTTTTAGCTGCTTTAAAATAGGATAAACTCTTTTTAAAACCATATAATCTGATTCAGCGGATAGTCCAGGAGGGCGGGCATGCCACTGATTCGCATTATAATTTTTAATATATTGAATTACTTCATCTTTAATCTCAAAGATACTTTTATTTTCCCAATTGCCTATGTGAAATTCCCTTAAAGAAGAGGTATAGTTAAAATTTAGATCTATATGTAAATTTTCTTGAATCACATCTTTTATAATCTCAGCACTTTGTTTACAGCGAAGTAAATCTGAGCTTAAGCAAGTACTTATACCACTATGATTATTGAGTAAATAATCTAAAATGGAAGACAAGAAAGTAGAAGTGTGACGTATTTGTTCTTTGCCTTGTTCGCTTAAAGCTACGTCAAATTGACCAAATAATCTATTATGCAAATGGACACATTCGCCATGACGGATTAATATAATTAATGGAATTTCGGAATCTACATATAATGGCATATTAATACCTATTTATCATAATTACTATCTTAAATCCTTTATATATTAAATAATTCTTTTAATTCTAAATGAATATAAGTTCTTAAATGAGCTGGTACTCTTTTATAAGAAAAGGAGAAATCAATAGTAAGTTTATCTAAATCATATAAAGCCGATAATACAAGATACCGACTGCCAAGTTCCTTAGTTATTTCTAAAGCTTTTTGGTGGTTAATATGTCCCCATGCATTTTTAATAAGGTAATAAGCCTTTTCAGATCCTGCGGCAATTTTAGGAGCTAGCATATCTAACCAATACACAGCATTCGGAACTGGTTCGTAAAATGCAAAAAGTTTTTCTTTTATCATAGAAGTGGCTGGCATTTCGTTTTCTTTGTAGCATAGAAAATATTCAGGTGCTGTAAACCATAGTTGAACAGATTTTTTCGATCGATTAGGATCCGATACAACGTAGAATTTAGGTGATGTTTTTGGTTTATCTTTTATAAGCTCATTAGCCTCACTTACATCATTACAAATTCTTAAACCCTCTTCTATTAAATAGGGGTAAGGAATCCCTTCTGGATTAAATCCCCCCTCTAAAAAGGTCGCCCGAATTTGAGAAAAAGCAAGCCCTTTTTCATTGATACCTGTAATGCTACCTGTTAAAGAAGCATAACCTAAATTTAAAAAAGTATGATCCACTTTTTCCCCATGTTCATTGTGAGGTTCATGGATAATTAAAACCGGGTATTCGTCATGACCTAAGCGGTAAGGATATTCAGAATTGGCTAAATGAAAGGTATGATCAGTGCTGGCAGGAGGTGTTATTCCAAACATAGAGCAACACATTAATTCGTTCATTTCAAAAAACGAAACAACTATTAGTAAGTCCAAATTGTTATCTAAAGGGTTTCCCTTTTCTTTACACCCATCAATTATACCTTGCATTTGCTCCAAATAATGAAAAGGTACGTGCTTAAATAAAGAAAAGATTTTTTCTTGAAAAGCTTCTTTATCAACTTTTTGGTGCACTCTCCCAATACCAATTCTAGAAGCGAAACGAAAAGTTGCTTGTAAATTATGTTTTATAGCTTCTGAAAAGTGAAATCCATACGAGAAGCCTTTATCATAATAAGTACCCGCAACTTTAAGTAAAGAGACAGGAGGACCATTATCAGTCTTTATATAGGTAACTGAACTTTTCGCTCTAGGCGATTTTTTTGGTCGCAGCAAGCCATGCGATAATAAATTAATGTTTTCCGACATACCCGAAAACCTCAAATCTTAAGTTTCCAGACAAAATTTTGGATCTTATTAATTAATTATAACATGACTAATATTAAAAACATTATTTTACATAATTAACTTTAATATTAGTTAATTTATCTTAGTTTATTTAAATAGGCGGGTAAAATTTGTTCGATTGTATGGATAATTATTTGAGTTTGAGAATCAAATTCAACATTTAAAAGGTCACCAATTTTTTTATCTTTAATATTAGTGATTTTTAATGTTTCAGGAATTAAATGAATAAAAAAAGAATTAGTATAAACCTTACCAATTGTTAAGCTTATACCATTTAAAGCAATATACCCTTTTTCGATGACATACTTTATTAATTGAGGGTCAATTTCTAATAGAAGATCATAGCCGTTAGTCTCATCTATATTTAAAATTTTTGCAGTAGTATAGATATGTCCTGATAGAAGATGCCCTCCAAGTTCTGAACCCACAGTTAAGGAGCGTTCTACGTTCACGTAGTCACACAATTTTAATTGAAAAAAATTAGTTCGCTCTAATGTCTCTTTAATAGCGTCAAAATAGACGACATTATCTTTGATGGCAGTTACTGTTTGGCAGACACCATCTATTGAAATACTAGCCCCGATCTCCAAATTATGTAAGAGAGTTGAAGGTAGCTCAACTCCATATCTTATAAGATGGGGGAATTTTTCTAAGAACGTAACTGGAAACTTACCTTTAACAATCCCTGTAAACATGGACTTACTTTTTATGTAAATGCTTATTAATGTGGCCCGCCATTTTCATCATGTCTATAGGCTCTTTAGAATCAAATATTTTGGCAAGTTTTTCATCTGGAACAATTAACCGTTTATTTTTTTCATCTTGTAATTTGTGCTCTTTTATATAATCCCAAATTTTTTTAGTCACTTCTGTTCTTTGGGATTCGTTTGTACCCACAATATCAGCTAATTCTTGCGATAAAGCGTAAGCTGGCATATTACGAGGCTTCGTTTCTGTTTTCTTTTTAACGGTTGTTTTTGTTGACTTTGATTTTTTGGCTGTTGTAGTGGTAGCTTTTGAACCTTTTTTTCCTTTTTGCTTTTTTACATAAGGCGTTCTGGGATGATTTATATATTTTTTTTCGATTTCTTCTAGCGTATTAACAATAACATTACATTCTGGATAAGTAGAGCAAGAATAAAAAACTTTGCCAAAACGAGATTTACGAGCCACTAAATGTCCAGGACAGCCGATTGCAGGACAAGTAGGTAACTGCTGAGGATGAATAATTTGCTCACCTTTCTTAGGTATATTCACTATTCCTTTACAGGAAGGATACTGGGTGCAACCTAAAAAAGCTCCAAATTTACCATGGCGAACTTTCATCGGATTGCCACAAATTGGGCATTTTTGTTCCCAATCGAAATCAGGTGCATAATCTTCTTTATTAAAATGCAGTTCTTCTATAGGAGCTGAAAAATCACACTCTGGATATTTGCTGCAACCATAAAAATATTTAGTTTTATGCCACACTTTTTGTAATTTTGAACCACATTTTGGACAATCTTTATCTGTTGTAATTCTTGGGACAAATGCTTCTTTTTCAGCAATTTCAAGAGTTGGATAAAACTGCATCCAAAAGTCTTGTATGAGTTTTTTCCAATTCTTCTTAGCTTCTGCTACAAGCTCCAAATCATCTTCCATAGTGGCTGTAAACCCTATGTTCATAATTTGTTGAAAACTTGTCTCTAACATTTGAGCTATTACAAAACCAAGTTCAGTAGGCTTCAGGCGACCGTTTTCTTTTACAGTATAATCGCGACTTTGAATTTTATTCATAATAGTCGCATAAGTTGATGGTCTTCCGATCCCTGATTTTTCTAATTCTTTAACCAACGAAGCTTCTGTATAACGAGGAGGGGGCCTTGTAAAAGCTTGTTCAGTGGTCAAATCGATTAAATGAAGCGGTTGATTTTCCACTAAGTTGGGTAACATACGATTTTCATCGTCTTTTAACTCATCATCAACTTTTTCTTCATAAACGGCTAAAAAACCTAAAAATTTAATGATGGATCCTGTAGCTCTTAATAAAATGTCGTTACCAGCTTTAATGTCTACACTTACAGTATCGTAAATGGCTGACATCATCTGAGAAGAAATAAATCGTTTCCAAATTAATTGATACAATTGAAATTGATCTTTCGTTAAATAAGGTTGTAATTTTTCCGGAGTGTGCTCTAAGTTGGCAGGTCTTATCGCTTCGTGTGCATCTTGTGAGTTTTTTTGAGTGGAGTAGATTTTCGGTTGCTGCGGAAGATAATCCTTTCCATAGGTTCTTGTGATAAATTGACGAGCTTCCTCTATGGCTTCGGGAGATACCCTTACGGAATCGGTTCTCATATAAGTGATTAACCCTTCGGAACCATTTCCCAATTCCACACCTTCATAAAGGCTCTGCGCTATACTCATGGTTCTAGATGAAGAGTATCCGTAATGTCGACTAGCTTCCTGCTGCAAAGTAGATGTAATAAAAGGGGGAACGGGATTGCGTTTTTTCTCTTTTCTTTCCACCGATTTAACGATATATGGAACATTTTCCATTCGTTTTAAGATTTGATCAGCCGTTTCTTTATTTCCGATTAAAAAGACTTCTTTGCCATCAACAGCTTCTTTTTCTACTTTTTTTCCATCCACAGAATACAAGTAAGCTTTAAAATGCTTTTCTTTAGTTTGGGGTTCTAAAATGGCCCCTATATTCCAATATTCTATAGGTTTAAAAGCTTGAATTTCTTTTTCTCTATCCACAACTAGTTTTAATGCGACCGATTGAACTCGACCAGCTGATACATAGCTATCTTTTCCTCTTTGAATTCGTCTATTTAAAATAGGAGAAATTTTATAACCCACTATACGATCTAATAGGCGTCGTGCTTGCTGTGCATTCACTAATGCTTCGTCAATATCGCGCGGATTTTCTAAAGCTTTCAATACAGCATCTTTAGTAATTGAGTTAAAGGTAACTCTTTTGACTTTTGCATTCTTGGGTAAGATGTGGGTAATATGCCATGCGATAGCTTCTCCTTCGCGGTCAGGATCGGGAGAAAGATAAATAATATCAGCAGCTTTTGCCGCTTTTTTAAGCTTTGCTACCACTTCTTCTTTATTGGGCATTAAAGTGTAGGTAGGTTCAAAATCATGTTCAATATCAATTCCAAATTCTCTTTCTGGCAAGTCACGAATATGACCCATTGAAGATTCAAATAAATAATTTGAGCCTAAAAACTTTTTTAATGTTTTAATTTTAGTAGGTGACTCTACAATAATTAAAGCTTTTTGCATTTTTTACCTTTATTACGGGAATTATAACCGTTTATAAATTTTTCCCGGATATTCTTTTATTAATCTTTTTATTACTAAACTTACCAATATTATACTAATTTTATTAATTGAGAAATTAAGTTTTTTTTCAATCTCTTCAATTGTTATCTCGTGCGTTGGAAAAATAGACAAGATTTTTTGCTCTTCTTCCGAGATAGAAATTTGAGATTGAAAAGAAGGTGCTTTATCTATAATAGTTTTATTTAAATGAAGTAAGATATCTTTATAATTTTCAATTAAATGGGCTTTTTTTTGTTTTAGTAAGGAGTGATTACCAAGAAATTGTTCATTATCAATTCTTCCAGGAATTGTAAAAATTGGTTTTCCTAATTTTTCTCCTATATCTACAGTAATCATAGCTCCGCTTTTTAAGGGAGCCTCTATCATTACGATTCCATCGGATAAAGCACTTACAATTCGATTGCGTTGAGGAAAGTGAAATTTTTGAGGTGGAACATGAGGAGGATATTCACTAATTAATAGAGGAATTTGTTGTGCCAAGCGAATATTTTCTTTTGGGTAAATACGATTAAAACCAGATCCTATCACCGCACAAGTCTTATTTTCAGTTAAAGCCCCAATATGAGCTGCTGTATCTATACCTCTTGCAAGACCACTTATGATTAAAATGTTTTGCTTAGCTAGATCGTGGCTTATTCTTTCAGCCATTTCTTTACCATATAATGTGCAGTTACGTGTACCTATGATGGAAATGCAGGTCTGATTTAAGAGGCTGAGATCACCTTTAACATACAATAAAATGGGGTAATCAATTAATTGTTTTAGTTTTTTTGGATATGAGGGATGAAAACAGGAGATAACTTGGATCTTTTTCTCATGTAACTGTTCTAAAACTTCTTTCCCTTTAACACCGCTTATACCACTTTGTAATACTTTTTCAACACAAGCCGATGGAGATTCATATACATTTAACATCTGTAAAATTTTTCTAGGTGTAAACCCAGGTGTTTGCGTTAGAATATATAGCGCTTCTTCTTCATTCATGCAAATAGAGATAGGTAAAAAATTGTCGATGATAACGATCAAATGATTTTTTGCAAAGCTTAGATGAATTTATCGCAAAATCGGGCGAAATTCTTTTACTGATATTAAATGAAAAGCCTTATCAATAGCCTATTCGAACACAATTCAAATGCAATTTAATAGAAAAGGCCTCTTTTTGGAAGAGACCTTCGTAAAAATTATTCCTATTTTAAAAGGAAACGGTAATTTTTCCACTAAAGAAAATCGCTTCGTTATTTAGCTCTTCTACTTTAGCAGTCAAATTGACATCATTTTTACCGCCCTCGATTACATTTAAATGTGGTTCATAAGATTCTAAATGTAAAAAATCGTTTACGGCAAGTGAGCTTGTATTTTGACTCACTGATAACTCCATATCCTAATCTAAGGATCATCTAGAAATGTTTTAAATTTCTAAAGTTATTCCATATCCCATTTTTCAATGGGTTCTTATTACTTATATTTCCAAAAAATCCCAAAAATTGTGGCTTCGAGCACTACCAGACTAATGTCACCCCCTCTTAAGCTCCATCGTTCCACTCTATTGAGATGTAAGTCCTTAAAAATTAACTATTTATTTAGATTGATCTAACCAAATTAGTTTTTTTTAATTTTAATTTATAATTTATTAACTGGCGCAAATTAATTGCAATAAAATTACGTTTAAATTTAATTATTGGGTAATTCTTGTTTCTAAATATTTACGCAATGTTACAGAACCTTCTTTTATAGAATCCAATAAATTGACAGAATGATTTTTCTCTAATTGAATAATTTCATTCCAACTCTGTTTTTCTTCGGGTAGTTTTAAATGTTGTTGTAAAGAAGCGATACGAACTAAATTCAATAGATATAAATTATCCAATTTTTTACCCTGTAAATCTGTTTTAAGCTGAATCGCATTTTTTAAAGCTTCTTCGTATTGATTTTTTGTAATCAAAATTGAATTTTGGGCATAGGAGGAAAAATAAGGAGAGTTTTCGGTTTGTGTTCGTTTAATAGCTCTTTCAGCATATGGAATGGCATCTTGTGCTAAACTATTTTGAAAGAGATTTTGGGCTATTAATCCGTCAAATTTAGGTTGAAGACTTGGATCTATTTCCAATTCTGAATGAAGTTGTTGCAAAGCTTCTTTTTTTTGCGCAATCGTTTTTTCTGGATTTGCTAAAGTTTGATAGTTAGTTTCAGTTTTCCAATAAATATTTTGTTGATCGACACTTGTATTAATTGTAAAACGGTAAACTAAAAAAAGAATGATAAATAGTCCTATTAAGGCGTAAGCTAACCACTGACCATTATTTGATAGCCATAGAATAGATGGATTCTCATTTAAATCCTTATAGAAGTGAGAATTATCCATAGCATTTAAATCTGAAGTATTTTTTTTCATGTCTTATCCCTATATAAATGTTTAGTACATACTTTACGAAAAAAATGACAAACTAGAAATAGTAAATTTAATTTTTCTTTTTCGATAGTTGTAAAAATTTTTTTTGAATAATACGATTGTATGAATAGATGTTTTATTGGTTGTTAAATCAGTTTACTTAATGTATTGTTTCTTGTAAATGCACATGCAATTCCTAAATCTTTAAAGTTTAGTCTCGTGGTATAAATGCAATCTACATTTTCTAAACAATATTCGATCCAGACTATTCATTAATTGAGCATAAATCATATGACTGATATTTATAATGAAATTTCCATAGAACTAATAGATATAAATCCTTTTCAACCTCGAAAACATTTTTCTCATGAAGAATTAGAAGAGCTTGCTAATTCTATTAAAAGTGTAGGTATTTTACATCCACCTCTAGTACGTCCTGTCAATAATAGATATGAAATTATTTCAGGAGAGCGTCGATTTAGGGCAGCTCAACTAGCAGGATTTAAAAAAATGCCTGTATTAATTCGAAAAACAATTAGTGAAATTTCAGCACAAGCGGCTTTAATCGAAAATATTCAACGAGTTGATCTGAATCCGATGGAAATAGCAAAAGCTATGCGACAATTAATCGATGAATTTGCGTATAGTCAAGAAGAGTTAGCTCTAAAAATTGGAAAAAAGCGTTCAACTATTGCAAATTATATCCGTTTGTTAACATTGCCAAAAGTTATTCAAACAAGTGTTAGCAATAATCAGATTAGTATGGGACATGCTAAAGCGATTCTTTCTTTAGAAACTCAAGATCAACAAGTTTTATTGTTAGAAATAGTTTTAAGGGATCAATTAACAGTAAGAGAAACTGAAGAAACAGCTCTAAAACTTGCCGATAAAGCAAAAAAAAGAAAACTTATCTACCAAACGCAAGATTTTTATCTTTCTTTTTTAGAAGAAAAGATGCAGCAAGCTCTAGGAACTAAGGTTTCTATTACAAGTTCTGGCAAAAAGGGTAAAATTCTGATTGACTATTACAGCTTAGATGACTTAGATAGACTTTTAAAGATTTTTCGAGTAGAAGTAGACTAATGGTTTTTGCTTTAGATCCTTTAGGTGTATGCGTCTCACTGGTTTTTATTGTTTTATCAATTTATTTCATTAAAAATAATAAATTAATAAAATCACCTTTTATTTATTTTTCTTCCATTAATGAATTATTGCCAAAGGATAATTCATTAAAATTAAGGCTTTTGCCTTATTTAAAGTACTTACTTTATATTCCACTTTTTCTTTTAGCTATAGCGTTTAGTAATCCAAAACTTAGTTTTTCTAAAAATGACATAAACCATTCGATGGAACCACCAGTGGAAGGTTTAGCTATTTATTTGGTTGTTGATCGGTCAGGTTCAATGGGTGAAACCGTGCCTTATTGGTCAGCAGCTAAAGGCTATCAACAGATGTCAAAAATTCAAATATTAAAAGATTTAACTACTTCTTTTATTATGGGAAATAATGATTTACCGGGCCGAACAAATGACTTATTTGGGATCGTAACCTTTGCAAGAGATCCACACATATTATCTCCTCTAACCTTAGATCACCAAGCCCTTGTTAATTATTTGCAAAATATTACCCTTGCTAAAGGTAAAGAAGAAGATGGGACGGCTATAGGATATGCTTTATATAAAACAATAAATTTAATGATAGAAACAAAAGCTTTTTCGGAGCAATTTTCTTCAAATTCGCGCCCACCTTATGATATTAAAAATGGAATAATTGTATTGATTACAGATGGAATTCAAGAACCAAATCCTTTAGATGCGGGAAAGAGATTACAGAATATTGAACTACCAGAAGTTGCTGAATTGGCAAAAAAGGAAGGGATAAGACTCTACATTATTAATATTGATCCCAAAATTAATCTATTGAAATTTTCGCCCCATCGTAAACAAATGGAAAAAGTAGCAAATTTAACCGGTGGAAGTTTTTTTTCTATGGAAGGCACGCAAAATTTAGCTGATATATATCAACAAATCGATGAATTAGAGAAAAACACTTTACCCATACAAATGACTGTTGAAGAAATGGAAGAGCACCCAAAACATTACACAACCATCCTCTTTTTTCCTTACTTTATTTATCTCGCTCTTTTTTTCTTATTAATTTATAGCCTTTTATTAACTTTTTATTTTCGCAATATCCCATGATTCCAGCTGATTTTTTTTTTGCAAATCCTTTAGCCGCTTATCTTTTTTTAAGCTTACCCGTTCTTTTAATTATTTTTTGGTGGTATTGGCAGAATAAGCAAAAGAGGCAAAATCAAATTATAACGCAAGATAGTACAGTTCAAGGGGCATTTCCTTCAAATCTAAAGGAACTGTATTTGAATGGTTGCTTTTTACTGAGTATTTTTTTTGCCATTTTTGCAGTTATGATGCCAAAGGGCAATGGTGAATATCCTCCTTCCTTACTAAAAGATCAGCAACTTGTTGAAGGACGTATGCCAGCTCACGAAATAGCCTTTTATCTCGATGTTTCCTCTTCTATGAACTCTTTAGACGCACAACTTAAGCAAAGTAGGTTAGATGACGGAAGACTAATTATTGACCAAATTGTACAAAAATTAAGAGGGGAAACTGCTTCACTATCAGTGTTTACTTCAACGTCGGAGTTAATCGTTCCACCAACTTTAGATCAATTTTATTTTCGTCTTATTTTAAGAAATACCAAAATTGATCAAAATGATGTTACGGGCACAAGTATAAAAATGGCCTTAGAAAATTATAAACAAAAGGTTGAAGAAGATCCCTATAATAAAAATCGAACCCTTATTTTGATTAGTGATGGTGGTGACAATCAGTTTGATTTAAGTCTAAATAAAGAACAAGACAAACAAAACTTTATTCATTTAGTGGAAACATTAAAACCTTTTAATGTAAGGATTTTTACTATCGGTGTCGGATCTAAGGAGGGGGTTTATATCCCCAATTTTTTATATGAAGGGCAAAAGGTTTTTACAAAGTTAAACGATGAACTGTTAAAAGTGATTAGTGAAGCAAGTGGTGGAAGCTACTTTGCTTCAAATTCTTTTTCTACGTCCGATTTGTCAAACCAAGTGACAAGTTTAATGAGAAAAAATCTCCAACCTATTTTTTCAGGGTCTTTAGGCTCTTTATCGGATTACATAATTTACCAAGATTTTTTTCAATATTTCCTTTTTTTTGCTCTATTACTTCTAGCGCTTTATATTTTTTATCCGAAACTTCCAAAGTCAAAGATTATTCCTATAATTATCCTTTTCATCCCTTCTGTTATTTTCTCCGTAGAAGATTTTGTGGTAATGGGGAAAGCTGACGAAAGAGAGAAGGCTATTCAACTTATTCAGCAAGAGCTTCTCAAGCCCCATTCTTATTACCAAACACAAGTGCTTCTTTATGATTTAGGCACTCTCTACCTTAAAAATGGAAATGAAAGTAAAGCTATAGAGACATTTCAAAAGATTTCAAACGAAAGCACTAATCATTTATTAGAATATCGATTGTTTTTCAATTTAGGCTATGCCTACTACCAAAATGGAGTTAGGTTTTCAAGCCCTCTTAATTTAAAAAGAGCATTTAATGCTATGAAGAAAGCTCAAATAGCTCTTTGTCAATGGCAAGCAGACATTGACTTAGCCAAATGTGAATCTTCAGAAAACATAATTAAAGCTACTCTAAAAATTAAACATGAGTTGGCACAATTTTTTGATAAACAATACTTATATTACGAAAATTTCAACTATATTGTTATCAAGCTTCTTTATGGGCTTCAAAGGCTTCTTTCCTTTGACTCACTTTTAAATAACGATTATTACAATTCCTTTATAGGGGAAAGTGTGGGAGAGTGGGAAAAACTACACGAAAAATTTAAAAAAGAATTCACTATATTTTCACGGCAAATTCAATCAGATTTAGCAGATGTCTATTCTGAAACAAATAGAGCTTTAAATCTTTTTTTTACAAATTTAAAAGAGGGTCAAGTAAATGAAAATGCTTATCTAGAGGCGTCTAAAGGTTTAAAGCAAATTTTTACTTACTTAACCAAAGAGCAACCCTATCTTTTTTTTGAAGATATTTATCCCTTTTTTCAAGCGCAAATGAATGCAAGCTTTTATGATCCTTATTGGACACGAGTTTTTTCAAGTTTGATAGACGTATTTCCAGATCAAGATAAAGCTAAATTGATTTCTGCCTCATTAAAGTCGGCGCAAAAGCTGGATGAGGCAAATGATTACATAAATGCAAGACTCAGTTTGATCCGCGCGGATTATTACTTACAAAAACAGTTAATTGTCCTAAACCCCAATCTATCTTTTTTTGTTAGAAAAATAAAAAAATGGATTTTGCAACTTACCTTTATTCAACTTTATCCTGAATTGTTTATAGAAGAAGAAAAAAATTTATTGGATGAAATTTCTAACTTTTCTCAAGGAATTTTACAGTTAGAACAAGCAGAAGTTGCCAAACGAAATTGCCATTTTCATCCTTGGAACGAAGTCGTGCCAATTTTAGAAAAAGGAGTGGGTGCTGTCGAACGCTCCTTACAAGTTTCAAATAAAGTCGAGAAAGTTTTTTGGCAAGATCAAGCCATCTCCTCTTGGAATAAGGCTCTCGATAGCTATGAAAGCAATTATCATTTAGAAGGATGCCAAAAAGATAATGTTGATAGTCCTCAGCTAAGCCCTGAAGTTCAAAAAGCAATGCAGGAACTGCAAGAAATGGAAAATCAAACGATTCATTCATTACCAGCTAATTTAAATAAGGCAAAAGAGGGATTGAGACCATGGTAAGATTGTTTTCCTTTTATCTACTAGTCTTAAGCTTGCAGTTGCATGCCATAGAGCCTAAGTTGTTTTTAAAACTTGATAAAGATACTTTCACACAAGTTGAGAATGTTACAGGCGTTTTAGAAATTACTCATGATGATTCAGATGTTATAGATGTGTCTTCTTTTACTTTAAATAATAAATCCATAAACTTAACATTAATTAAAAACTTGCGCTTTTCTCCAAATGATCCGTTAACAATTTCCTTTTACCGATTTGAGTTACCATCTTATCCTGTAGGTGAACATTCGCTTGGTCCCTTTTTTATTAAAATTGGAGATAAGTCTTTTAAAATTCCATCAATTCCTCTTGAAGTTGTTAAAATTTCTCGCTACACAACCGTTGAAAACAAACAAGTCGAATTAAAAATATCTTCTGAAGTGCAATCTCCACAACCAATCTATCCAGGACAACATTTATTTTTTAATTACACTTACATCTACAAAGGAGACATTCAACTAACAAAAGAAGATTTGCCTTTATTTGAGCTTTTAGATTTTACACCTATCGGACAAAAACAAGCTTTTGAATCGAAACAAGGAGACTTATCCATTTTAAAAGTAACACAAGAAGTCAAAGCTAAAACTCCTGGAACTTATGCTGTTTTGCCAGCCAAAATTGAAGGGAAAGTACTTGAAAAAAACTTAAATCAGCGAGTAGTGGCTCAAACCTCTCTTTATGCAGAATCTGAATCTACAACGATAGTCGTTTCCCCATTTCCAGAAGCAAACAAACCCTATTTTTTTAATGGATCTATCGGAAAGGATTTGCAATTTAACGTAGAATTAATAAATTCTCCTGTCATTAAAGTTGGCAATACGTTGCAATTAGCTATTCGTATTAAAGGTGATTCGGAAAGTTTAAACGATGTTGTTTTTCCTAAAGTTTGTTGCCAAATTGGATTTAGTGGTTTTTTTGAACAAGATAAAATTCCCAATCAAACCATCATTCAAGAGGGTATTAAAACATTTTTTATAGATTTAAAACTTATCTCCAATCTAGCAAAGGAAATCCCTTCGATCTCTTTTGCCTATTTTGATACAAATAAACAAACATATGTTGAACTAAAAAGTGAACCAATTCCGTTAACTGTATTGCAACAAAAACAAACTGATATTTCTATTACAGACGATTCAGCCTTACAATTTCACTCTGTTTCCAATCTTCTCCCTTTCCCACAGTTTCAAGTTCAATGGTATGATTTAAATCAAAGACTTTTTGCTAATTGGTGGTCAATTTTACTGTTACCAGCTTGCTTACTAGCTTGGTTTTGGCAAAAAAAAGAGAGAGCCGTATGGATCAATCAACAAAAAGCTTTAAAAAATAGTGCTGAATATCTTTTTCAATCTACTCTAAAATTAGAAACAACTAATCCTCTTTTTTATAATCAATTATATAAATCCTTTTTGCAATTATTGCATGAAAAAAAAGAAATCGATAACCCATTCTATTCTTTCGAAAATTTGGAAAATGTAGGCATCCCTGGCATGGTTAAACAGTTTCTTGCAAAAGTGGATGAATTTCGTTTTTCAAAGAATCACTTAACAGATATTCCTTCTTTAAAACAGGAAGCTGAACAATTATTTTATTTAGTTAAACAGGGTAAAGGAGTTAAATGAAACGTCTATTATTTCCTTTTATTTTTTTATTACTGTTTTCTTCGTTTTATTTTTTTGTTTATCTCGAAAATACTTTTTTTTCCCTTAAAGAATATCCTCATTTAGTTGAGGCTCAAAAGCTTTATGAAGAAAGTCTGGATACAAAGAAAATTGGTAAGAAGGAAGAGTTACTAAACCATGCCTTAACTTTATACTTAGATGAGATTAACACTCAAAATTTAGATTTAAGTAATGGAAAAATTTATTTTAATTTAGCCAATATTTTCTTTCATTTAGAAAAATATCCTTTAGCCATTTTTTATTATCAAAAGGCTCAGCAATTACGTCCAAGAGATGTTAAAGTAAAAACCAACCTTCAACAAGCGTTAAAAGCACAAGGGATAAAACCTACATCAGAGGATCATCATTGGCAAAAAATTTTTTTCTTTCACTATAAGCTTTCCACGGCTGAAAAACTACAAATGTTAAGTATTTTTGTTTTGGCTACTTTTATTACAGCTTCTATTGCTCTATGGTTTTTTCCATTTTTTCAATGGTTTTCATGGCTTTTTTTAGCTATTAGCACATTTTTAATTTTAAGCATTTGCTATACATCCTACCTTCAACCTTTACAAGGCGTTATTATAGAACCGACTAATTTATATATTAATCCTTCAAAAGAATCTGAAATTTTAAATAAAGAACCACTTATTGGAGGAGAATCAGTCGAAGTAATTGATGTTTTAGAGAATGGAACATGGCTTAAAGTGCATTTAAACAATGGTTTGATCGGATATATATATTACAAAAAAATCTTGTTAGAATAGCAAAATTACAAAACTTAGATTATTTGTTGGTAAAATATTATTAGATGAGTAAAGTTACCTTAAAAACAAAAAAATGAACTTCATGGTTACATCTTTAGAATCCGATGATTCATCAATAGCAAAATTAAAAAAATATCTGCATCCTCTTACATTAGAGGATAACCCTTCTGAATACACATATCAATGGAATCAACTAATAGATTTTTATCGTTGCTATAATCAGATAGAAGCCAATTGTATAAAATTACTACATGACGTATCTAACTTAGAAAAATTATTAAATTGCCTTAAAAAATAAATGCTCAATAATTAATTATACGTTTTTGATTGTTATTTATAACCGTTTCAAAAAATAAAGTTGATAATGGTAATATTTAAATAAACGACAATATTAATGTTAATGAATCAAAATCAAAAATTTAGATTAATACTTTGAATTATTACATAATAAAATTTATAATATACCATTATGTATTTTACCATTTATGGCAAAGTTCAGATTAATATTAAATAACTTTAAATAATGAAAAAAATATGATGCAACTTGAAAGAAGAGCTTTATACAATTCTTTACGGATGAATTTTATTTTAGACCCAACATTATCAGTTGAGTCTTGGCAAGTAATTGATTATCGCTCCCTACCTTTAGAATCTTTATTTCAAGGATTAGAACGACTCAATATTATTCTGGATAAGCTAAGCTTTTATCATTTGTCTGATGAAGCTGAATCTCCTGAAGATTTAGCCGATAACTTAGTTGCCGATAGTAATTTTTCGAATCAAGATCAAGATAAAATTTATTTAATCATATTTGAATTGTGGCGAAGATTGATCCCTGAAAGAATGACTCTTTCCCTTTTTTGCGACGAGCTAGATCATCTCATTTTTAGCCACGACACAGGTAATTTAACGGAAACTGAAGCAATACCCGACATCATTGCTAATTTAGAAATTATTTTAGATGAAAACACAGACGATGGTAGCAATCCAGTCGAGGTATTTCAAACCGTTGCCTTAGGATGTGCTAATGATATTGAGAGTTTTTTATATGATTTTATTGCAGAACAAATAGCGGCTCAAAATCTAAATTATGCTTCGGAACTTCTAGAAGATTTCTCCAGTTACGTTAGTGAAGTCAAATGGTTTGATTTATTGCGAGTACAAATTTTTTCTTTTGAAGATTCACAAGCTGCCATCATTTTATTTGAACAGCTTGTTAGTGAAGCTTTGCAAGAAAAAGATTTGGATTATAACTTAGAATTGCTCCATTCATTATTAAAAATTGATGATACCCATTTTTTTCAACTTTTAATAAAAGCCACTATCCCATTACTAGAGTTTGAAGATGATTTTCGCGATTTCTTAAATGTTTGTCTTGATTATTACCATCATTTAGATCTAGAAAACGAAGAAAACCAAATTGCTTCTATTCTTAGCAAACGCGCTCTCATAAGCAGTGATAAAAAGCTCGAGCCTAAAGACAAGGATTTCCAACAAGTCTTACAAATCATTCATCATTCTTTTAAATAACCCTGAAAAGTTCAGATGAATTATCTGAACTTTTAAGTTTCGTTGCTTAATCTTTCATTTTCTCAATAGCAAATCTTTTTTGCTAAAAAAAATCCATTTGTTGCAATTGCTTGATTTTCAAAACGATGATCCTAATTTTGCGATTAAAAAGAATTCTCTATATTGACTTTTAAGCCAAAAAAAGAGATACCTCATTGCAAAAAACACAATACCTAGTATTTGAGTGTTGTAAAAAACACAAAATATTGTGTTTGAGTCGTCAAGATGGTAAAATATACGAAGAGGGGAAATTTATGAAAAATACAAAGCCAACAGCTCGAGCAATGGCTACAGCTTTGCGAACTTATCACCGTCCTGTCCGGGAAGGGGAATCGGCCTTAGAAAGTTGGGATCAAGTTGTAGATAGAGTGATTTACCATCAAAGATGGCTATGGGAAAGAGCGGTCAATCGTCCCTTAAATGAAAGAGAAGAAACAGAACTTGATGAATTACGTGGACTGATTCTTAATCGGTATATTGCACCAGCTGGAAGAACACTATGGCTAGGGGGAACAGAATTAAGTAGAAAACGTGAATCTTGCATGTTTAACTGTTCTTATACGCATGTAGAAACAGTTTATGATTTAGTAGATGTTTTATGGTTATTGTTGCAAGGATGTGGCGTTGGTTTTCGTCCTATAACTGGTACGCTAAATGGTTTTCGTCGTCCCTTAGATGAAATAAAGGTCATTCGTTCTAAAAACCTTGATCGCAAAGGTGTAGAAAACAACGTAGAAACATATGATCCAGAAACTCAGACATGGTCGATTAAGGTAGGGGATTCTGCTATTGCATGGGCAAAAGCCATAGGAAAGCTTGTAGCCGGTAAATTTCCAGCTAAAACTTTAGTGTTAGACTTTAGTGAGATAAGACCCGCTGGAACTCGTTTAAAAGGATACGGATGGATCTCATCTGGTGATGAGCAAATAGCAAAAGCCTTTAAAGCTATCGCTCAAATCTTGTCTAATCGTTCCGATCAATTGCTCACTCGTATGGATATTTTAGATATCGTTAATTGGTTGGGAACCATTTTATCTTCTAGACGTTCCGCTCAAATTGCTCTTTTTGAATATGGACAACCAGAATGGGATGAATTTGCGGTTGCAAAAAAAGAGTGGTGGTTAAAAGGCAATGCTCATCGTCAACAGTCTAACAATAGTCTTCTTTTTAAAACAAAGCCTACGAGAAAAGAATTAGAAGATGTTTTTCAGTTAATGTTAGATGCTGGAGGCTCAGAGCCTGGGTTTATAAATGCTGTAGAGGCTGAAAGAAGAGCGCCCTGGTTTAAAGGTTGCAATCCATGTGTGGAAATTTTACTTGGTAATAAAAGCTTTTGTAATTTAACGGAAGTGAACGTTTTAGCTTATAAAGGTGATAAAGTTGGTTTAGAAAGAGCTCTCTTTTTAGCTGCGCGTATGAACTATCGCCAAACCATGGTAAATTTACGCGATGAAATTTTGCAAGAAGCGTGGCACTTAAATAATGAATTTTTACACCTTTGTGGAGTTGGACTAACAGGCATTCGCGCACGTCCAGAATTAACAGCTTACGATTTTAAGAGAATGCGCAATATTGCAGTTAGCGCAGCTTATGGAATGGCTAATGAATTAAATGCGCCTCTTCCAAAGAATGTGACCTGTATTAAGCCAAGTGGAACTGTTAGTAAAATAATGGGAACAGAAGAGTGGGGTGAAGTACCTGAAGGGGTTCATAAACCTATGGCTAAGTATATTTTTAACCATATTACCTATTCTAAACATGACCCGCTTGTGGCTAAATTTAAAGCTGCCGGTTATGACATTATGGAAAAACCTTATGAACCAGAATCTGTACTAGTCAAATTTCCAGTTAAATACACAACTGTACCTTTTGAAAGAGTGAGCGTAAATCGCGCCAATGGCATAGTGGAAGAAATGGAAATTAACACAGAAACTGCTGTGCAACAGTTAGAGTGGTACCGTCTTTTACAAGAAACTTGGTGTGAGCAAAACGTGTCTAACACGATTTCTTATGATCCATCAGAAGTTCCAGAAATCATTGATTGGTTGTTAGAAAATTGGGGATGTTACGTAGGGGTTTCTTTTCTTTTACGTGTAAGACCTGAGATTACCCCAGAAGAAATAGGGTATGCTTATTTGCCGCAAGTTGCTGTAACTAAAGAAGTTTTTGAAAAATATGAGTCTAAATTGAAGAAAATAGACTATATGGGATTAGAAATGCGCGATGATTTATTGGAAGAAGCTTGTTTAACCGGAGCTTGCCCAGTTCGCTAGTTACAATCTTAAATAAAACGACTCAAGGGAACAAAACAGATAGAAAAAAGAAGCAATTAGCAAAGAATAATTTAAAAAAGCTAATTGTTTAAATTTTTTAAGCTATATTTTGGTCCTTTTTAAAATAATTTTTCTCAATATATTTAAGTCAATACTTTTCTAAGCAAATCTTTAAATCTTAATCATTTCTAAATAATTTTAGGCCATAGTAATAAGTTGTGTAGAAGGAGAAGATTTATGCAAATCAAAGAAACTTTTAAAGAAACAGTTACCTATGCTGGGTTGTTTTTTTATGGATTAATTTCTCCTGTAGTAAGCGCCGTTGCGAGTATTTATTTGGCCGTGCAGAAAAAAAAATTAGAAGCTGAAGAGAAAAAATCAAACAATCGGATGCTTACAGCTAAGGTTAATTCAGACCAAATTTATGGCGACTTACAAAAAAAAATTCATTTTTTTAAATGGGGTTTTATACCATTAGTCGGACCAGTTATTGGGTATTCCTTAAAACCAAAAATTAAAGAACTTAAGTCTGCTAAAATAGATCAGTATGAGGGTTCTTCGACTTATAACGATAAGAAAGGAAATTAAGTAAAATGAGAGTGCAAGACTTTTTTAAACAAGCCGGCATTTACGTCGGGCTTACTTTATATGGGAGCACAGTAGCGCCCCTAGTAGGTGTTTTAGCTCTCTTAAGTATGAAAGTTGCTTCTGTTGCGCAAAAATGTTTTTCTAAGCCAAAATATGAAGGCACGGGAACTGAAACGAATATTTTATTAAAAAATGGTTATGGCAAAAGCAAAAAGCTTGCTAAAGAAGCGTTTTTTAAATGGAGTTTAATTCCGGTTGTTGGCGCAATTTTAGGGTATAACAAAGCAAAACAACTCGATGATAGTTTAGATCCATCACCTAGAAGTGACCTTGAAAAAGTATCTGTAGAAAGAGGAGAAGGAACAACAATTATGCCAGGCACGACAATACCCAAGGAAAAAACAGAGTAATCCGTTTTATCCTTCTTACAAGTCTAACACTTTCACAGGCTTAAAATCTAAATAGTCCCCAGCAACAAAAATATAATCTACACCATTCTTCGTATGAAAAGGGTGTAGATTTTTTTTTACGGCGTGTAAATGCCCAAATATGCAAGCATTTACTTTATACTTTTCTAATAATCGTGACACTTGAGATGCATTGGGTTCTTTATCATTTTCCCAGAAACTGATTGGTGGATAATGGGTCATAACTATTTTGTGACGTGCGCGTGGATCCATGCTCTTTAAGCTAGTTTCAAGACGACCTAATTCACGTGAGAAGATTTTTTCAGTAGTTTTTGGATCCTCTCTACTTTCTTCATGAATAACAACTGATGCGGGTGTTTCTTGAAATTCAATAATTTTATCAAAGTTATATTCATTAGAATCCCAAAGACGTGCTCCCCCAATGGCAACTCCATTCCAAAAAAACGAGTTATTTTGGATCAAATGAATAGAAGGGGGTAAAATTTGCTGCAGTTTATTTAAAGATCCCCACCAATAATCATGATTGCCTTTGATCATAACTTTAGTTCCGGGAAGGGCATGAATCCAATCTAAATCAATTTTAGCTTCTTCGATACGCATAGCCCAAGAAATGTCTCCGGCAATTAAAACTAAATCGTTAGGCGAGACCAAATCGTTCCAGTTATCTTGAATCTTTTGATGATAATTTTTCCAACTAGGTCCAAAAACTTCCATTGTTTTTTGAGGAGTACTAATGGCTAAATGAATATCTGCGATGGCCCAAACTGTCATTATAATACGTAATTATCTGGTATGCTAGCTCCTCTTGTTACCACTATAATGCCATCTTTTATGTAGATGTCATCACTGTTGTAATTGAGAAGTTTTTTTTCGTTAATAAGTTTAACATTCTTTCCTATGTGAACATGTTTGTCAATAATAGAATTTTCTATAATTGTATTTTCCCCAATCTCAATATCTTCTGGTAAACGATTGGTAGGAACTGGCCTTTGATAAAAATCATTACCCATAATATAAGAGTTTTTTACCACTGCACCTTGTTTTAGAACAGTACGGGGTCCTAAAACACTATTTTGTATATAACAAGACTCAACTGTTGATCCCTCACAAATAATAGAATCTAAAATGGATCCATTTTTAATTTTAGGTCCCGGAAGATTATTTTGGTGAGCAAAGATCGGATTATCTTCATCGTAGCAATTAAAAAGGGGATGCTCGTGCGTTAAAGCGATATTAGCCTGATAAAAGGACTCAATAGTTCCTATGTCTTCCCAATATCCTTTGTGAATATAAGTGGCTGTATTTCCGAGATGTAGTTGACTTGGGATTAAATGCTTTCCAAAATCTTCTCTTAAGTCGATTTCTAAAAGCTTTAAAAGGGCTTGTCTTTTAAATAAGTAAATTCCCATTGACCCTAAAAATTCTTTGTTAGAAGAAGAATTTAATCCAAGTGATGCCTTGGCTTTAGCATTCATCCTCATTTTTTTTAAATCGTTGGGCTTAGAGGGTTTTTCAAAAAAATCTGTAATGTACTGATCTTTGTCTATTTTTAATACACCCATCCGTTTAGCATCTTGTTCATTTATAGGAGTAGAGGCTATGACTAAATCAGCATCAGTCAACTTTGCATACCGCATCATGTCTTGAAAGTTCATATTATATAACTGGTCACCCGATAAGATTAAAAAATAATCAGCTGGAGCTTCTATAAAATAATCTAAATTTTGACGAACTGCGTCGGCTGGCCCTGAATACCAGTTTTTGTTTTCTGGCTTTTCTTCAGCGGATAGAAATTCAATAAAACCAGAGGAAAAAGTACCCATACGGTAAGTTTTATAAATATGTTGATGGAGTGATGAAGATAAAAATTGTGTGATAATAAAAATTTTAAAACAGCCAGAATTAATGGAATTAGACATTGGGATGTCGATTAAACGATATTTTCCCCCAAAGCTAATGGCCGGTTTGGAGCGACTTAAGGTTAAAGGATGTAATCGAGTCCCTTTTCCTCCTCCTAAAATTATCGTTGCCACCCGATTCATATTAACAGATGGAGAATCATTTTTTGTTTTTTCTTTGACTGATGAATGGGAAGATAAATTAGTGGAGAAGGGCATAAGAGCCTCTTTTTATAATTTCTTAATTTATTTGTTATTGTAAGGTTATGTTATTAATTTTCAAGTAAAGATTTCTCTTTAAGAGTAGAAGTTTTTTTATGTAATAAGTGAATAGGCCTTACTTTAAATTGTTGCTTTATTTAGAAATAATAACTTGCTATTTTAACAGTTATTATGAGTTATGGCAGATTTAGCTAGATCGATGAATTTATAGGTGTATTTTGGTGAAGGAATTTTTTATTTTAACTGAAAAAAAAATATTGCTTGTATTCAGTTTATTAGTTTTATTCCTGTTTATTTACGCTCTAACCTTAAGTAACAAACCATCTTTTACAGTACATATAGCCCAGCCTGAAACATGGAATTTTGTGGATAGACAAGCCTTAAATATTAAAACATTTACAGATGAACTCTTATTAGAAATTGCTAGGGAAGAAAATTTTGAAATTAAAATTTATTCGATTCCTTCTGGTTATTTATTAGAAAGTTTAGCAAAAAAACACTATCTTGGAATTGTCTACAACTTAAACCCTATTTTTTACAAAAACGTCTACCTTTTTTCTCGTCCAATATTTTATTTAGGTCCAGTTATTCTAATTCGTACCAAAGATGATTTTTACACTTTTGATGACTTTGACCACAAGCTGATAGGTGTTGAAAATGGGAGTTATAATAATTCGTTAGCAAATTTACCCGGAAGTATCATTATTCCTTATGAAACAACAGCCGGGGCTTTGGCGGACTTAGAAAAAGAAAAAATCGATGGAGTTATTGTTGATAATCTTTTTGCCAATGAATTAATTCAAGGCCAGTACAAAGAAAAATTTAAGGTAGCAATACCTTTGTTGTCTGAAGATAATTTAAGAATTGTAACCAGTATAAGTCCTGAAAACCGAGAATTTATTGTTATATTTAATAAAGGCTTAGAAAAGTTACAAAAAAATGGTCGTTATAATGAGTTATTGCAACGATGGAATTTGCCTTTAAATAATCAACTTTATAATTCAGAGTAGTTTTTTAATTTAAGAAAATAGATGTATCCTTTTAAAGGTATATTAATTTTGATGGTATCTAAAGATTCATGATTTTTAATATAAGCTACAGCTTCTTTTAAAGATGTTAATGCATTTAGTAAAAGCTCTTGCTCACCAACTTCTGCAATTATTTTTTTTTCTATAATGTTAAAATCGATCAAGTAGCTTATTTCTATAGCTAAGCTTTTATTTCTTTCATTAGAGTAAAATAATTCTAATAAGGCATAACTTAAATTTTCATAAATTTTAGCTGTTGTATGAAGAGCATTTTGGGTGATATTGTCTTTATTACTAGCAATATAGGGCGCAATACCTGTGGCATAATAGCTTATTAAAGACATAATACAAGCCTGTATCGTAAGAGCCGTTGAAGTGGCTATTAGATTATTTTGTAATCCTAAATAATTAATTGGAGCTAGTATGACGATTGTAAAGAGTATTCCAAAAAAAATAGAATAAATCACCCTTTTTTTGGCGAACGAACTTCGTTTGCAAGCATTTTTTAAAACAAAAGTTAAAGGGCTTTTAGTATTTATTAAATTAATTGTTGCTAAGTAAATTAATTGAACTTTTTGGATTGATGCTAGAGTTTGATCTGTGGGAATGTAAATAAAGGAAGAAGGGTCTATTTCTAATTCATTTTTTGAAAGTAATGTTAAATACCATTTAGGATTAGGATAAATATCTATACTTGTTTCCATTTTATATTCTCTATAAAGTTTTTTATTTATTAAAAAAAATATTTTGTTTATTTTTCAGTTAACTCTAGAAATTAAGATATTTTAATGGCTTGATTTCTTGATTCATACGTAATTTTTGAAGGAGGGTATTATGGCTAATCAAAAAGATCCTGTATGTGGAATGAATGTTGAGCAAAATCAACACAGCACTCAACATCATGGAAAAGAATACAAGTTTTGCTCAAAAGAATGCCAGGAAAAATTTAAGAAAAATCCAGAGCAATATTCCAAAAAATAATTTAATGGACCCGTGAATTTCACGGGACCTTATTTAACAAGGGGTTAATATTAAATAATTAACTTGCTTTTCCAAACTTTTGAAAAAATCTTTCAACTGATTCAAAATAAAAAAATAAATGGATTGAATCCATGTCTTAACAGATTTTGCCGCTTGATAAATGCTCCAGCCAACAATAACACTAAAAATTCCTATGGCTATCGAGGAAATAATAAATGCTTTGGCAAACATAGAAGCTAATTTAAAATTAAAATCGTAAATAGAATTTTTCGCATACAATAGTTTAAAAGTGATTTGCTTTTTTAAAAGATCTAAGGAGCAATTTTTTGGCTTACAATGAGGGGAGACAAAAACATTAGGTAGATTTATCTCTGAGCAAGGTTCATTAGGATGAAAGCTCGGTACATTGGGGATTGTTGAATTTTGTATTTCCATTTGCCCTCCAAAAATGATTTTTATTACTATAGCAAATGATATATAAAAAGTCGACGATGGATATAATTTTAAGAAAGTATTCTTATAGCAAAATCTTAAAATCAGTAAATTCTTCTTCGATCATGTGCCTTATAGTCATGGCTGACACGCTCTAAAATGTCTATATCCGTTGGACATGGTTCTAAGTTCCATACTAATTTGCTGTAATTTTCAATAGATGTATCTGTAGAAAAATTTCCCATTCCTGCTATGTTATGAATAGCTATTTCAGCCCAACGAATCGGATCTAGGTACAACTCTTCTACTTTTTTTTGTACATCAAAGTAATTTTGTAAATCATAAAGAGTAAAATAGCGATCAGCTTTTTCGTTTCCATGATCACTTGTTAATCGATAAAATAGATCATTAAAAGCTCTTTCTTCATCTGGATAATTAGCAAAAGAATCTTCGCCTGAAGCTTTTAAAGAATCTAAGGCAGCGCGAATTTTTGGATTATTATTATAAATATCTAAAGGGTTATAGCTATCCTTAACTTCAGAAATTTTTTCGGCTGTGGCTCCAAAAGAAAAAGGCCACCATTCATCTTTTATTGCTTTTCTCATTTCTATATTGGCACCATCTTCAGTTCCAATTGTTAAAGCACCATTCATGGCAAATTTCATATTACTAGTTCCTGAAGCTTCCATCCCAGCTGTTGAAATTTGCTCTGATAAATCAGTTGCTGGAATAATTAGCTCGGCTTTTGAAACATTGTAGTTATCAATGTAAACTACTTTTAGCATATGATTAATACGTGGATCATGATTTATTTTGCGACCGACACAATAAATTAAACGAATAATTTCTTTTGCCATCTCATAGCCAGCTGCAGCTTTTCCACCAAAAATGCAAGTACGCTTAATTCTTGTATGATGAGGATTAGAAAGCATTTCTTGATAGAGCATAATGACATGTAAAATATTCATTAATTGACGTTTGTATTCATGAATTCTTTTGACTTGAACATCGAATAAGGAATCGAGGTCTATAATTGGACTGTCTCTTGTAATTTCACCTAAAAAGTTTCTTTCAAAAACATTTTTTTTCATAAAATGAGCTAATCTTTGCTTATTTCTTTTTTTTATGAGAGAAAACTCTTCAATAGTTAAAGGGTCTTTAGCAAAATCAGCGATTTTTTTTATCTGCGTAAAATCAGTAATCCAACCATTACCAATGCGATTATTGAGAAATTTAGCAAGTTCTGGATTACATTCTAAAAGCCATCTTCTTGGGGTAACCCCATTTGTGATATTAATAAATTTTTCAGGGTCTAATTCATAAAAATCTTTAAAAACTTTATTTTTTAAAATTTCAGAATGAAGTTCGGCTACACCATTCACTTTATGTGAGCCGACAATGGCTAAATGAGCCATTCTAACCATATTACCACTTATGATAGATAGACGTTGTATGCGACTTTCGTCATTTGGAAATTTTTGCCTTACTTTATTACAAAAGTCCTGATTTAATTTTTCTATAATTTTATATTGGCGCGGGAGTAAGTACTCCATTAAGCTTTTATCCCATTGTTCTAAAGCTTCATTCAAGATGGTGTGATTAGTGTATCCAGTGCATGCTTGGGTTATTTCTACAGCCATTTTCCAAGGAATGTCATAATGTTTATTTAAAATGCGAATTAATTCAGGAATGACTAAAGAGGGATGGGTATCATTAATTTGTATACGTACCTTGTCCGAAAAAGCTCTAAAATTTTTGTGGTTTGATAGATATTGACGTATAATATCTTGAAGAGAAGAAGAAACGAGTAAATATTCTTGTTTTAATCGAATTCTTTTGCCTGTTTCATGATAATCATTTGGGTATAGAACATCTGTTAAAGTAGTGTTTTCAGCTGCTTGATCTAAACGTCCTGCGTTAAATCTTTGCAATTGAAAATTTCGAGGCGATTCTTTTGTAGACCATAATCTTAGAGTTAAAACTGTATATCTACTGTCTTCAGAATAACCGATAATGGGATAATCAAAGGGCAATGCTTGCACTTCTTCACAATTATGTAAGTTGAAAATCTCATCTCCATGAATATTTTTTGCCATTTCAACTTTACCGCAATACTTTACAAAAACTTTGTAAAAATCTCTTCTAAATTCCCAAGGATTTTCATTCATAAGCCAACGGTCAGGGGCCTCAATTTGTATACCTTCAGCTAAATGTTGCTCAAAAATACCATATTGATATCTTAAACCATAAGCTTTTGCAGGATAATGCTTAGTAGCTAAAGAATCTAAAAAACAAGAGGCTAATCTTCCAAGCCCTCCATTGCCAAGTCCTGGATCTCCTTCACTGTTGAGTATATCATTATAACTTCTATTTAACCTCAAAAGAGCCTGTTGGACTAATGTTGTTGCTTGTAAATTGGTGATATTATTGATGAGCAAACGACCGGGCAGGTATTCCATCGATATATAATATAATTGTCGTATATCTTTTTTTTGAAAGGTACGAAAAGAAGCTAGCCAGTTAATTACAATCTCCTCTCTTAATGCGTAGGATAAGGCTCTATAAATCTCATCGTTATTCGCATCTTCAACCATTTTACCCATCGAAGTGATGAGATAATGTTTGATTTTTGCAACAAGCATGGCAATTTTATCATTCATTGATATGTCGAGATCTGGGGCTTGCATGACGACTCCTTTTCTATATTTTCACTATATGAAGGCTTGTTTTAAAATTGAAGGTTAATAGCTATCTTCATCATAAAAATTATTAGAAATTTAGTAGTTAGCAAATTTTTTATTGTAGGTTTAGAGAAAAGCAGTTTAGAGTTGGATATGATTAATCAATTCATTTCTTTTACCAAAACAGAGTAACAAATGAAAAAAATTGCTTTTACGATTTTATATTTTTATTTAGCCATGTTTGCCTTTACAACGGTTATTGCTCATATGAGAAAATCGGGTTCAACAAAAATGGATATGAACAAGTATCAACTACTTAGAACTAAAGAACTATCGAAAGTGTAGATTAAATGGCTTTACTTCTTAGTATGATACCTTTTTATTTGGCAGGCAATTTACATTGCTTAGGAATGTGTGGCCCTCTAGTCATGATGCTAGGGCAGCATAAACAAAAATATTGGTACTTTTTGGGAAGAATTTTATCCTACAGTCTAACAGGAGCAATAGCTGGTGGAATGGGAGCTGTATTAAATGGCTTTTTACAAAAATTTCATCTAGGTGCTTTGCAAGCTTTGAGCTTTGGTATTTTTATTATTTGGATTGGGTTTTCCACCTATTTTAGCCATAGAAATTTACTTTTAAAATGGATTGGAAAAAAAACGAGTCGTTTAACAAAAGCATTAACCGTCTATTTTCTTAAAAATAAAGCGTTAGGCTCATTTTTATTTGGATTTTTTACAGTAGTTTTACCTTGTGGTCAAACATTAATTGTCTTTTCAGCTTGTGCTTTGTCTGGCAGCTTTTTGGTAGGTTTACTAAATGGATTGGTTTTTGCTATATTGACCTCTCCATCCCTTTGGCTATCACTTTGGGGAAATAAGTGGTTTAAACTTTTAAGTCAAAGATATCAGGTTTTTATTGTAGTTTTTTCATCAATAATTGGAGGAGTGGCTATTTTAAGAAGTCTTGCAGAGCTTGGAATTATTTCTCATAAAAACTTAATTAATTTTGCTGATTACCATTTAACTCTTTTTTAAATATGAATAAAGAATCTTTAGGATTATACGTTTTTAGACTGTTACTTATCATTGCCATTTTTGTCCTTTTAAGTATGTTGTATTGGTCTTCCACTTTATTAGAAAATAACATTTTATCCATTAAAACAGACTTAAAAGCAATTAAATCAGACCTTTTAGCATTAAGAAATGATTTTTCTAAAATTAAAGAAGATAATTCTCTTAAGTTGCAAAAAAGTAATGATTCCAAAAAAGTGAACGGGGAAGAGTCAAACACAAACCCTGATCTCTTTAAAAATAATTTGCTTAAAGAGGATCCCTTTTACGAAAAAACCTTACCCCAACTACTAGGAAATTCCTTTAGCCCATCTGGTACAATTCATGAAGCTATTTATGGAAAATATCACAATTTACACCCTTTTAATGAATGGTACCAAGTCAATAAATGGACACAAATGTGTACCATTTCGGTCGCAAAAAATTTGTTCGGAAAATATGAAACACTCTCTCCATTTGCGGCAGTTAGCATGGAATTAAAAAAGGGCAAAGAAGGTTTAGAGAATGAATACTGGGTTCGTTTAAGGGACGATTTGTATTGGCAACCCCTACAGGAAAGTTTTTTTCCATCTTCTATGCAAGTTTCATCCAATTTTTTTAAAAAACATAAAGTAACTGCAAAGGATTTTAAGTTTTATCTTGATGCCGTTATGAACCCTTATGTTCAAATGGTTGGTGCTGTATCGGCTCGAACTTCTTTGGCAGATATAGAGGAGATCGAAATAATTGATGATTTAAATTTTATCATTCGTTGGAAAGTTGAAAAAATAAAAAATCAAGACGGAGAAATAGTCGAAAAAATAAAATATTATGCGCGAGATATTTCAGGGGGGTTACAGCCTTTGCCATGTTTTGTTTATCAATACTTTTCAGATGGTAGTAAAATCGTAGAAGACGATACTGATCCTAACACCTATCGAACCAATTCTGTATGGGCGCAAAATTTTACTGAACATTGGGCAAAAAATGTGATTGTAAGTTGTGGTCCTTGGGTTTTTGATGGTCGAACAGAAAGAGAAGTTCATTTTAAACGCAATACAGACTTTTATTCTGATCTGGCTGCTTTAGCTCAAAAGTATGCGTTCACACTAAAAGAGAGTCCTGACAATATTTGGCAGGATTTTAAAAATAATCAAGTGAGCTACTGCACTATTCAACCAGATCAACTTTTAGAGTTAAAAACATTTTTGCAATCAAAAGAGTATCGGGCGCAAGAAGCGCAAGGTGATAAGATAGATCGGTTAGATTACTTTGGAAGGCAATATACTTACATTGGGTGGAATGAAGCGCGTGAATATTTTGCTTCTAAAAAAGTTAGACAAGCCTTGACGATGGCCATTGATCGAAAAAGGATTATAGACATTAATTTAAATGGAATGGGAATGGAAATTACGGGACCTTTGTATCCCTTTTCGGCAAGTTATAATACGAATATTACTCCTTGGCCTTACGATCCTTTAGAAGCTAAACGTTTATTAAAAGAAGAAGGATGGATTGATAGCACAGGGGATGGAGTCGTAAAAAAAGAAATAAATGGGGAAATGATTTCTTTTCAGTTTAAATTAACCTATTACGTAAAAAATCAACTAGGAAAAAATATTTGTGAATACGTAGCTTCTGCTTTAAATGAAGTTGGAATAAAGTGTGATTTAAATGGAGTAGATGTAGCGGATTTATCAGCAAGTGTTGAAGATAGAAGCTTTGATGCGATTTTACTAGGATGGATTTTATCAACGCCCCCTGAAAATCCAAGGCAACTTTGGTATTCTACAGGAGCTAACGAAAAGGGATCGTCCAATTATATAGGATTTTCAAACGAGGAAATTGATCGAATCATTGATAGGTTGGATTTCGAAACAGATCCTGAAAAAAGGATAGCGCTTTATTTTCAGTTTCAAGAAATTCTCCATGAAGAAGCTCCTTATGTATTTCTTTATTTGCCAAAAAGGATTTTGCTTTATCGAGACTATTTGCAAAATGTCTTTATACCAAAAGATCGGCAAGACTTAATACCTGGAGCAAATGTCGCAGAACCTGAATCTAGCATCTATTGGATAAAAGATTATGTTCCATTATCTAATTAGAAGATTAATTTTATTACCTATAACTTTGTTTTTTATTATTTTAATCAATTTTATCATTATTAATTTGGCACCGGGTGATCCTGTAACAATAAAAGATATATCGTCAGAAGGAGCTGCAAGAAGTGATCGATCCATCGCTTTTGGAAGCGATGACCGCTATTTGCAATTTAGAGAATTTTATGGATTAACTTTGCCTGTATTATTTAATACCTGGCCTTGGTTAAGAGAAGAATACGTACGTAATTCATTAGAAGAGCTAATTACAAAGAAGGATATTAAAGGAAATCTCATTGATCAAAAAAAGTATGAAGAATTGAGAATTCGTTTGGGTGATCAAGCACGCTATATCATGCCACTTTTATTGACTATAATAGAAAGTCCCAATGAAAGTATGGCAATGCGTCAAATGGCATCCCGATTTTTTGTAAGAGGGGGGACTAAACAAGCTTTTTTAGGTGCCAATTTAAACGATAGGCAAAAAAACTTTAACAAAAAAATTGCAGTAGAAAATAGCTTGTTAGCTAACCTTTTATTAAGCAAAAACGATAGTAAAGATCAAATAGAGCAAAAAGTAGCTAAGTTAAAAAAATGGTATCAAGAAAATAAGGAAATTTACCATTTTACTTTAACTCCTATGCAAAAAGTAAAAACTTTTTTCTTTGAAACCAGATTTTTTCGATACTTTTCAAGAGTTCTTCTATTAGATTTTGGGACTTTGCGCAATGATAATAATAAGACAGTTATTAGTGAAGTAAGTAAACGTTTTAAATATTCTTTGACATTATCAATTTTGCCATTATTAATCACTTTAGTTCTTTGCCAAATAGCTGGATTTGCTATGGCTATTTATCAAAATAAATGGCCAGATTATATTTTAAACGCGAGCTTTTTAATTCTATATGCTATTCCTGTTTTCGTTGTGGCTCCTTTTTTGATTCAAATAGCAATCAATAAAGTATTCCCATTTACGAATGAACCCATTCCCATTAGTGGTTTTACAAGCTCAGATGCTATTTATAGCAAAGAAAATTCCTTTCAACGACTAATGGATATTGTGAAACATATAGCTCTTCCATTAATTGCTATCATTTATGGAACTCTTGCCGCTCAGTCAAGACTATCTAGAACGGCTGTTTTAGAGGTTTTGCGACAAGATTATGTTAGGACAGCCTGGGCGAAAGGAGCCACCCCAATGCAAGTATTTGGTAAACACGTGGGACGTAATGCTTCTATAACTATCGTAACATCAATAGCGGGTTCATTAGGTGTAGTTTTAGGAGGCGCTTTGATTGTGGAGACTTTATTTGAAATAAATGGTTTTGGACGCTTCTTTTATGAAGCGGTTTTAGATCGTGATTATAATGTCATCATGTTTTCTACATTAGCTGGGTCATTTTTAACATTAATGGGTTATTTAATAGCGGATATTGCCTATACACTATTAGATCCAAGAGTAACATTAGAGTAAATTATGGAAAGCAGTTACTGGCATAATGTTTGGGGGCAATTTAAAAAAAGACCTCTTGGAATTTTTGGACTATTCATAGTGTCTTTGTTTTTAATCGTTGGAGTTTATGCCCCATTTTTTGCATCAAGTAAACCGATATTTGTTAAATTTGAGGGTGAGTGGTATTTTCCACTCTTTCGGTATTTATTCTACCAAGGATTCTATAGTAAATCGATCGATCTATTTTTTAATGTTTTTATTTTTATATTTCCGTTATTGATACTAAGCTGCATCTTTTTTAAAGGGAATATACGAAATTATTTAGTCTTTTTTCTATTGGCTTTACAGATATTAATTATGATCGGATTGATTCTCTTCCCTATCAAAAATCCAGCTGTTAATCGATCTTCTCTAAATGACGATTGGAATTGGCAACAAGAAGTAAATCTATTAAATCCATATGAACGATTAAACCTGGTCTTAAGCTACTTAAATAAAAAAAAACAGCACATAGCCATAGAAGGCTATCTGCAAAAAAAAAATATTCCTATACATAAGTCATTACCAACGCTTTGGCAATTTGAACAAAACCATTATGAGGATAATATCCACCGAATAGATAGCTTATTAAATAAACAAACAGAACAGCCCGATTTAAGTAAAAAAAAGAATTACTTAGTAGATAAAAAAAACTGGTTAGAACAACAAGCTAATAATATTTCTATCATTCTATGGCCACTTTTTCGCGCCTTTCATTGGGAAGAAGATGCTGGTGGTTCTCAAGAGTTAAATCAAATGTTACCTTGGTGGGAAAAAACAAGAGTAAATCGTAAAGATTTAATTTCAGCTTTAATATTTGGTATACGTATTTCTTTAGTCGTTGGCGCATTATCTGTATTTTTATCTTTGGTTATTGGAATACCAATAGGTGCGATGGCTGGCTTTTACGGAGGTAAAACAGATATTATAGTTAGTCGATTAATGGAAATTTGGGAAGCCATGCCAGTTTTTTTTATGCTACTAATGGTTGTTGCCATTACGCAAAGTAAATCTATTTTTTTAATTATTCTAGTTATTGGGATTTTTGGATGGACAAGCATAAGCCGCTATATTAGAGGGGAGTTTTTCAAGCAGCGTTCTTTAAGTTACGTGGAAGCTGGCAAAGCTATGGGTTTTCACGATCGCTACCTCATTTTTTCAGATATATTGCCAAATGCGATACCTCCTGTTTTGACGATTTTACCTTTTGCCATTATGGGAGCAATTACAAGTGAAGCTGGCCTTTCTTTTTTAGGATTAGGTGAAGAAAGTTCCGCTTCGTGGGGCGTGTTAATGGATGAGGCAAGAGGTGTATTTCCAGGGGAAAGCTATTTACTGTGGCCACCAGCTATCCTCTTAACTGTTTTATTAGTAGCAATTGCATTAATGGGCGATGCTATGCGAGATGCCATAGATCCAAAATTACATAGACAATAAGCTTAGCTAAACAATTTGTGAAAGTTGCTTTTAGTATAAAAAGTTTTGCCATTCTCTCGAAGGAATGAAAAAATGGCAATAATTGACTTTTTGCTTTTTTTTATACAAAAGCAATCAAATAATTTTATAAATTATCGAACTTTTAGGAAGGTAACTGCGTTTTTACGTATTCGGAAATTTTATCGATTACCTGTAGCTTAGTCGCTAAATCATAGCCTTTTGAAAGAGTATCAACGATAAATGCCATCCAAGCTAAAGAAGAATCTTGTTTAACGGCAAGTGTTGCAAGAGTAATCGAACAAACACTTTGCATACCAAAATTTAAAATCGAACTAAAGGAAAAGTAATTTTTATCTTCTTTAGTAAAAATTACTTTTCTACCTTGTAAGCCATAAGAGGCGACTTCTATTTCTGGTTGAGGGTTTAATTCAAGGGATATAATTGTGTCGTTGCTTTGAGTAGCGTCAGGTTGCATAAGAGATCCTTTGGTAAAACTTTTTTCTGTTTACTGAAAAGTTTTATAAGTTACATCGTTGTTAAAATTTAATCAACACTTTCCAAAATAGCTGCAATCCCCATTCCACCAGCTGTACAAATTGAGATCAATCCTCTTTTGCCTTTTTCTTTTGAAAGAAGTTTGGCAAGTGTACCTAAAATACGCGCACCTGTTGCGGCAAAGGGGTGTCCAACTGAAACACTACTACCCATAACATTTAGCTTATTGCGATCAATAGTTCCAATTGGCTCACTTCTTCCTAAAACCCTTTGGCAATACTCTTTTGATTCTAAAGCTTTTAAGTTGCATAAAACTTGTCCTGCAAAAGCTTCGTGCAATTCATAATAATCAAAATCTTGAATAGATAGATGATTTCGTTCGAGTAAACGGGAAATAGCAATCGTTGGCGCCATAAGCAATCCATCCCCATGAACAAAATCAACCGCTGCTACTTGAATGTCAATAAATTTGGCTAAAGGAACGGCCTTTATTTCTTGCGCTCCTTTGCTATTACCAATTAGAACGCAAGCAGCGCCATCAGTTAGGGGGGAGCTGTTGCCAGCTGTAATTGTGCCATTTTTAAGATCAAAGGCTGGTTTTAATTTGCCTAATTTGTCTAAAGTTGTGTCATCTCTTATGATGGTATCTTTTGAAACTCCTGCAAAAGGATAAACTAAATCGTCAAAAAAACCTTCTTTAAAAGCCTTGGCACTATTTTTATGGCTTTGCAGAGCAAATTCATCTTGCTCCTTTCGACTAATTTTCCACTCTTTGACCATCAACTCACAATGCTCACCCATAGATAAAAGTGTTTTAGGTTCAGTAATACTTGGAATGCGTGGCTTTAAATCTCTTAAAGAAAAGAGGCTAATAATTTTTAATCGTTCAGCAAAACTTTTGGCTTTATTTAAGTTTAATAATGTTCTTTGAAAGCGAGGGGAAACTTCAATTGGTAAATCGCTATTTGTATCCACTCCACCTGCAATTCCTATATCAATGGCCCCGCTAAATGCTTTTAAAGCTATTTCCCAAGCAGCTTCTAAGCCAGTGCCGCAAGCTCTTTGAACATTATAGCCTGGCGTTAAAGGCGATAGTTCTGAGGATAAAATACACTCACGTGCTAAATTCCAATCTGAAATGCCGTTCATTACAGCACCTAAAGCCACATCACCCAGCACTTTGCCTTTCAGTTGTGCCTTTTCAACAAGAGCGTCGAAGGATGCTTGCATTAAGTCTTTTCTGGTATAATCGTTGTAAGAAGTTTGACTTTTTGCAAAAGGTATTCTTGCACTACTTAAAACGTACACTTGATTATTGTCTGATCTCATGGATTTACCTTTTATTAGCCATTGATAATATCGCCACCATTTGGATGTAACACTTGACCTGTAATATAGGAGGAATCATCACTTGCTAAAAATACATAGCAAGGAGATACTTCAGAAGGTTGACCTGCTCTTTTCATTTCAGTATCTTTACCAAAACTATCGACTTTGTCTTGAGGAAAAGTAGCTGGGATTAAGGGAGTCCAAATAGGACCTGGTGCTACAGCATTAACTCTAATCTTTTTCTCTGCTAAATTTTTTGCAAGTGAGCGAGTAAAAGCAACAATTGCCCCTTTTGTGCTGGAATAATCTAAGAGCTTAGGACTTCCTCGATAAGCTGTAACCGAAGTTGTGTTTACTATTGTTGACCCTTCTTTGAGATGTTTTAAAACAGCTTTGGTTAAAAAAAACATAGAATAAACATTCGTGCGAAATGTTTTTTCTAATTGTTTTTCTGTAATATCTTCAATCGATTCTTGAGAGTGCTGTTCGGCTGCGTTGTTGATTAAGATATCAATTTTTTTATACTTCTTAATAATATCTTGGACGGCCTTAATGCAATTTTTCTCCACGCCTATGTCTGTGGAAATGATGAAACATTTTTTTCCAATTTTTTCTACTTCTTTCTTTGTTTCTTCAGCGTCTTTATGTTCATCTAAGTAAATAAAAGCGATATCAGCTCCTTCTTTAGCAAAGGCTAACGCTACAGCTTTTCCAATTCCACTATCGCCACCAGTTATTACGGCAACTTTTCCTTCTAACTTATTAGCTGCTTTATAATCTTTTTTGATGGCTTCAGGTTTAGGGTGCATGACGGTTTCATGCCCAGGTTGTTTTTTTTGAACTGCTTTTTTAGCCATGACTTCCATCCATTTTTTTTCTGCTAAATACTTTTAGAAAAAATTAGTAATAAATTAAATGGAATGAATTGGCAAGGCTTAAAAAACAAAAGAAAGTAGATAATATGAAATGACTGCTAAAATAGCTCCGGCAGGGACTGTTACAAACCAAGAAATTAAAATATCACGTGTCATACCTAAATTTAAGGCTTCAATACCCCTTGCTAAACCAACACCAATTACAGATCCAACAAGAGTGTGAGTAGTTGATATAGGAAGACCTAAACCTGAAGCTAAAACAACAGTTAGAGCAGCACCAAATTCAGCACTAAAACCGCGCGACGGGGTAAGTTCAGTTATTTTTTTTCCTATTGTTTCAATGACTTTCCAGCCCCAAGTTGACAGCCCTATTACAATCCCAAAACCACCGAGTGCTAAAGCCCAGATAGGAACGGGAGTTTCAGCGGCTGAAATTTTTTGTGTAGATAAAACAGTTATTGCAGCAGATAGTGGGCCAATAGAATTGGCAACATCATTAGCCCCATGAGCAAAGGCCATCAAGGCTGCGCTCATCACTTGTAAATAGCCAAAAATTGTTTCAATTTTATTTTCTGCTAATGATTTGGATTTATAACTAATTTTTAAAGAATGAGTCATTGTGTTTATATTTTCCATCAAACGTTCTATTTGGATAGAGGTTTGATTTTCTCCGATTTGTCGAGCCTTTTCGAGTTGATTTTTAGCTTTATTAAGAGCTTCGATAACCCCTTCTTGAGAAGTTAGAGGAACATTTGGAGCTATTTTTATATCCTTAATTAATAGGAAGGAGATAGCACTTCCAATAAAACCGCAACAAAATACAAGCCCGATTATTTGGTAAATGGAAAAATTTACAAATGTATCTTTAAATATGCTATGAAGCATAATAAATGACAAAATAGCTACCACAAAAAATACAATGACGGGAGCAAATCGCTTAACAGCCGCAATTGGATCGGTAGTGAAAAATATATAGCGTCTTAAAAGAGAAAAAAGAGAATAAGAAATTAATCCACCAAGAATTGGGGATAACATCCAACTACTTCCTATGTAAGCCACATTTTTCCAAAAAATTGCATCTATACCCCCAACGATTGCACCAAATCCAACGACAGCACCAACTATTGCGTGTGTAGCGGAAACTGGCCATCCAAAATAAGAAGCAATTTGTAACCAAACGCCTGCTGCAATCAGAGAAGAAAGCATGCCTAAAACAAAACTATTGGGCTGATTTACAAAAATAGATGGGTCAACAATTCCATTTTGAATTGTATCTGACACATGGGAGCCGAAAAAGAAAGCGCCGCAAAATTCAAGAATTGCCGCCATAATAACAGCTTGCTTTAATTTTAAGGCACCAGATCCTACAGAAGTTCCAATGGCATTGGCTACATCATTAGCGCCAATGTTCCATGCCATGTAAAAGCCTGCTACTAAAATTAATGCAAATAAAAAGATCTCATTCATAGCTATTTTTTAAGTTCTAAAGTCATTCTTATACGGTAAGCTAAATTTTCAGAAAGATTAGAAATCGAACCGATGGCAGAACAAATTTTTTGCCAAAGAAAAAAAGTTCCGTAAGACATTTGATCTTCGTTCTGAAATAATATTTTAAGTAATTTTCTTTGGATTAAATCAACTTCATGTTCTCTATAGGCGACATCTTCTACCATTACTCGTACTTTTTCCGCTTCTACACCTCCAAATGAAAAATCAAGCAGTTCATGCATTTCTTTCATAATGAGACAGGTAATTTTGAATGTTTCTAAATTTTTTGCTAGAAATAATTCAAACGTTTCTTTAAAAAATGCGGGAAGTGGCAATGGTTTAATGGATAGAAGTACACCTATATCTTCTGCACGATCAGCTAAGGAGTCTTGAATCGTCAAAATATCAAGCACCTGACTTTTTTCCATTGGAATATAAATGTTTTTTGTTAATTGGTTGCGAATATCATTTTTCGTAAGATCAGCTGCGTGTTCAAATTCAGCAATTTTTGTCGCTATTTCTTCAACTTTAGCAAAATCTTCTTGTCCTAGTGCTTGAAATAAGTCTTTTAATAATAACACACTATTTTCCACTAGCTCCATGTGAGTTAACAGAGCTGAAAAAGGGGAGCGACCAAAAAGATTAGAAAGTGTTTTAAACATAGATACTTCTAAGTAACAAATATTAATAGGCAGATCAGGGATTTAAGAGATAACATAACGAACAAATTAAAATAGTTAAACATATTTATTTTTAAATATACTAGTTTGTAGCCATTTAATCTTTATAACTAAAAGCTAATTTTAATCGATTGATCATTTAAGAAAGATTCAATGAGCTTAACAATTTTTTTATAACCGCCTCTTTTTGCAGCTTTAATAGCATAAAACTCTCTAGCAGTTGGATCGGAACGTTTATCTTCTAAAAGCATTTGAACAATTCTTTTTTGACCGTTTTCGCTTGCAAAGCATAATGCAGCTGATTGACAGGAAGCCGGATTGACTAAAGGATTCTTTAAAAGAAGACTAACAACTTGTATATGTCCTTTAATGGATGCCCAAAGGATAGCATAATCATCCTTAGCATTAGGAAGAATTCTTTTGTCTTTGAGTAGTATTTCTACAATCTCGATATGACCTTTTTCGGCCGCTTTTCTAAATCCCATGCTATCATTCGCCAATGGATCAACTTTTGGATGTTTTAACAAGCGCCCCACTAACTCTTTTTTATTGTGGGCACAAGCCCATTGAAACAACAAATTATCTTCGACGGAAGGGTCAAAATTTTTGTTTTTTATTTTTTGAATGATTAATTGTTCTAATTTTTTATCATTAGCAGTCTTTTTTTTAAGGTGTACATTAAATGGTTTATTTGGAAAATTGCTTTTGGAGTTAAAGTCTTGAAATACATCGCAACAATGATGTTTAGATAAGTCTGAAATAGATGTCATGATATAAGATGTTTTTTAACTTAATATTAAATTTTAGAACTATTCGATTTCAAGTGGAAAATTTATGGCTAATCCTTTGCTTAACGTAGAAAATTTGACAGTGAAAATCATACTTGACACGAGTGTTTTAACAGTTGTTGAAGATTTGAGCTTTCAATTATTTCAAGGTAAAACGCTCGGCATAGTTGGAGAATCTGGAAGTGGCAAAACCATGACGGCCCTATCTTTAATGAAAATTTTCCCTAACTATCCGACTTTTCAATTAAACGGAAAAATTATTTATAATAATCAAAACTTGGTCGATTTAAAAGAAAAAGAAATGAGGAAAATTCGGGGTTCTCGCATTGGTATGATTTTCCAAAATCCAAGTACGGCTTTAAATCCGGTTTATACCATTGGCAATCAACTGATGGAAGTGGCAGAACTTCATCTTAATTTATTTGGAGAGCAAGCAGAAGCAAAAGCTATTCAAGCCTTACAAGAAGTTGGTATTTCGGCAGCAAAAGAGCGCCTTAACGATTACCCGCATCAACTATCTGGAGGAATGAAGCAACGAGTGATGATTGCGATGGCTCTCATGTGTGAGCCTGATATTTTAATAGCTGATGAACCAACAACTGCCCTTGATGTTACCATTCAAGCGCAAGTATTACAACTAATGAAAGATTTGCAAAAGAAAAAAAACATGGCCATTTTGTTAATTACGCATGATATTGGAGTTATTGCAGAAATGGCAGACGATGTCATTGTGATGTATGCGGCTAAGGATATGGAGAAAGGTAAAGTTGCCGATATATTTAATAATACGGCCCACCCTTATACTAAAGGTCTTTTTGATTCCAAACCAAAGATTGGGCAGGAGACAATTGTCCCAATTAAAGGAAATATCCCATCACCTAGTCACTTCCCAGATGGTTGTCATTTTCACCCACGCTGTCCTTTTTGTATGGAAAAATGTAAACGTGGGGAAATTGCCAATTTTTTCTTAAGTGATGATCATTATGCTCGATGTGTCTTATATGATCAAAGTATTGAAAGTAGCGAAAAATTAAAACAAAGAACAATAAAAACTATTCCTCATTAGTTTCGACATCACTCTCAGGTTTTTCAAGTAAATCTTCAACGTCATCTACTAACGTCTCTTTGCTTGTTTCTTCTTCAAATTCTGGATCAACTAAAATGGCATCTGAATCATCTTCAAAAGACCCTTCTTCTTTTCTTTTTTTCACTTCTTCAGGGCTTAAAGCTTCTTCCATTTCGTAATACTGATCGTCCTCATTATCACCTCTTTCATCTTCAGGAGTTAAAAAAGGTTTTTTTAAATGATCACTTGGACCTCTACTTTCATCATGATCAAAATTTAATGGTTTAGGATCATCTTCATCTCTATCTTTTTTGTGAGCCATTTTTCCACCTGATTAAAACTATACGTTATTTCACTTTACTCATATTAAGTATAAAAATGAATAGAGAATAATGTTTGCTATATCTATTTTTGTATATTCCGATGAAAAAAGGCCTGCATTCAAAAACCATAAGTTTAAGGTTGCTATGTCCGAAATTTTGAAAGTGAAAGATATAAAAAAATATTTTCCCATAACTGAAGGCTTATTCAAAAAAGTGATTAATACGGTAAAAGCTGTCGATGGCATTACTTTTAGCATCAAAACGGGGGAAGTATTAGGTCTTGTCGGAGAATCGGGTTCTGGAAAAAGTACACTTGGTAGATTAGCTATAAAGTTATTGGAACCTACCAGCGGCCAAGTCTTTTTCGAAGAGCAAGATTTAGCGCAAATATCAACTTCTGAATTAAAGAAAATGCGCAAATCTTTTCAAATTATTTTTCAGGATCCATACTCTTCTTTAAATCCCAGAAAAATGGTTTTAGAAAGCATCGGAGAGGGACTCATTTACCATAAGATAGTAAATAACGAAGAGGAGAAGAAAAAAAAGGTAGCTGAAATTTTGCAACTTATAGGCTTAAATGAAGAAATTATGTTTCGCTATCCCCATCAATTATCGGGGGGACAGCAACAAAGGGTTTGTATAGGCAGAGCTATTTCTTTACATCCAAAACTTGTGATTTGCGATGAAGCTCTTTCAGCGCTTGATGTTTCTGTGCAAGCACAAGTGATAAATTTGTTAAAAGATTTAAAAGATCGTTTATCTTTAAGCTATCTATTTATTTCCCATGATTTATCAGTGGTTAGATATATTTGTGATCGAGTGCTCATCTTATATCTTGGAAAAATAATGGAGGAAGGACCAACAAAACAAATATTTGCTAATCCTCAACACCCCTATACCATTGCTTTGTTGTCAGCCGCTCCAAAAGAAAATTTTGGAGATAAGAAGCAAAGGATTATTTTGAAAGGGGAAATTCCATCTCCTATGAATCCTCCAAGTGGTTGCCCTTTTCGAACAAGATGTCCCTTAGCTCAACCCATTTGCGCCGAAAGTATACCTAAACAAAAAGTGAATGAAGATCATTTTTACTGGTGTGTCATACCACCAAACGAAGAAAAAAAGCTTAATTTAAGAGATGAATATGCAAAATAATACAGTTTTAATAACCGGAGCAAGTTCTGGATTTGGTCTTGAAACAGCTAAATTATTCGCTAAACAAGGAGCCCGTTTAATATTGTTAGCAAGGAGACTAGATCGATTAAACAAACTTGCGTTAGAACTACAGGAAAAATACCAAACGCAATGTTTATCTTTAGCAGTTGATATTACTGACTATAGCAAAGTGGAAGAGGAATTCAAAAAAGTGCAAAGTTTTGGTTATCCTGATATTTTAATTAACAATGCAGGCTTAGTCAAAGGTTTGAATAAGTTATGGGAAACACCACCTTCTGATTGGGATGTAATGATCGACACCAATGTAAAGGGAATTTTAACCATGTGTCGTTTACTCATTCCTGAAATGTTGAAGAAAAAAGCGGCTCAAATCATCAATATTGGCAGTACATCCGGACACGATACATATCCAGGTGGCTCGGTTTATTGCTCCACCAAATTCGCCGTAAGAGCGTTAAGCGATACTTTACGAAAAGAATTAATCGAAACGAATATTCGTGTCTCTTTAATATCTCCTGGAATGGCAAAAACTGAATTTAGCGACATTCGTTTTGATGGAGATAAAGAAAAAGCTGAAAAAGTATATGAAGGGGTTGTTCCTTTAACGGCAGAAGATATTGCAGAAGCCATTTTATTTGTAGCGACAAGACCTGAACATGTAAATATTGCAGATTTAGTGATTTATCCTAAAGCGCAGGCGTCTGCCACAATGATTTATCGTAAGTAGAATGGATGATTAGTAATTCAGCAAGCTTGATAAAGCCTTTTTTCTGACAAATTTGCAATCCTTGGTTTAAGACTGAAGTGGAAATATAGTCAGGAATAAACTGATGTATTAAGTTAATATCATTGCATTGGCAAGCTTGAATAAATTGTTGATCGATAATGTGTTTAAGAATTACATTTTTGCCAAGTAATAGCTGTATGGCATAATAGTTTTTACTTAAAACGGCAACTTCAAATCCCTCTTGTAATTCTTTTTGAGTCAGGTAAGGATGTTCTAAAAAAGGATAGATATTGGTATTGCAAAGGCAAGCTAAAATAAACCCATCATAGATAGTTTTGGACGATGAAAGCTTAGTTTTATTTAAATAATAATAGATCATTGAAGAACTATTTGAACAACATGCTTCAAAAAAAAGTTCTTGTAAATCGTTCGTTTTTAAAAAACCTTTTTCATGAAAAAAGATTAATAGATCCATTTGATTATATTCAGAAGCAATTGCAATGCCTTCTTCAACCTTGCAAGTAAAGTTAGTTAATAAATAAGAAACGGTTTTCCATCCGCCGCTTTTACAAGCTTGTTTGAACGTTTCGTTAATTGCAACTGGTTGATTTGAGGGTGATGTCTGCTCTAGCAAAATTTTGAAAAAAGAGACCAGATCATGTTCTGTGGCACACTTAAATAAGCGGTAATTACCAAATGTTACATCTGATACTATATTGGGCAAACTTAAAAGATATCTTACAGTGTCAAGTTGTTCCTTTTCAATGCTATAGCAAATTCCTTCTATAATAGTCTCACTCGATAAGGTTTTTTTTTGATCAAAGAAAATTTGTAAAAAAGAGAGATTTCCTTCCAAACATCCCCATATGTAAACTAGATTTAAATGATCTTGATAATTTTTAGAGGGGATTGCTTCAATTATAGCAAAAAGTAGCGTCCATTGTTTTTCATCGAGGCATTTTCTCAAAATAGTTGTAAAGTGGTCGTGACCATTTCCCCAAACAAAGTCTAGTAAGAAGAGATTTTCAAGGAGAAGTTGGTTTACATTTAAGTGATAGGTAATCATGCGTACTTGAACACTATCTTCTAAAAAAGATAACAAATAACAAAAGGAAGCAATTTCAATCTTTTGGCAAGAGTGAATAACCTCATCTAAAATACATTTACAAGTTATTTCAATAATTCTCACAGGTAATAATCGTAACGTTTTTAAGCAAGAAGGGGGATGAAAGAAAAAAAAATTTGAATTTAGTTTGGATTGCTTGGTGAGAAAATTACCTGGTAAATAAAATAGCCACACTTGGAATTTCGAAAAGAGCTGTGATTCATAAGGAAATAGGGTAAAAAGTTTAAACAAATCTTCTATGCTTTTTATAAAGGGAACTATTTGATTAAAAAAACGATTATTTTTTTTATCATATTCATCTATTTCACGAGCAGAATGAAAGATTTTAAAGCTGATGGCAGTAATCTCTTTAACGAGTGCTAGATGATGAATAGCCTTTTTAGCCTCTCGAAAGGTTTTTTTTTCTAAAGCTTTAATAATTGTTTTTTCGAGAAAAACTTCAAAATCGTTTTCAAATAAATGATAAAAAACTTTACAAGTTGATCTTAAGGCAAGTAGACTTTCCACTTTTTCTATAAAAGTTATAAACGAATTAAGATAGATTTTATTGTCATAAGTTGAGGTTGTATTCTGTCTTAAAAAAAAGTTAGTTATAGTCAGCATGTCTTAAAAAAAGGTAAATTCGTTTTTTGCGATATTAATCTTTTAAGTCTTTTACATGCCAACGTTCATTGCTTTCATGACGCCAAAAATTTCTCTTAAACCTACATGATTTCCACAAAATAAAATATAGGAAGGATCGCTAACAGGATGAAACTTTTCCCAATATACTCTTCTTCCTTTAATCGAAAAAAACCACATAGCCGCTTTGAATGAATTGCGCGCGATTTTAGAAGATAAATTACCCATACCTTTAATGATGCCGAGTTCATCGGTTGGTACAGCTCCAAAACTTAAGACGTGGCATCCCTCGTTTTTAAGTGTCTGCATAGCGCTCATTATTAATAATTCTGATGTCCCATGTGGGGCTTCAGGTGTTGCCATTAACAAATTCACAAGCCAACCTTGATTTGCTTGTAATTCATTTAAGACTAATACGCCAACAATGGTATTTTGATGTGTTGCATAGAACCATCTTTTACCAACTTTTGGATTAAACACTTGTACTTGTGATAAATAGATTTGAGGGCCCTGTCTTGCTTTTAGCCAATTTTGAGCCGCTTCCTCCATCTTTTTTTCCAACTCTAAATTTGGTGTGATATACTCTTTTACAACAGCACCTTCACGCATAGCATGATTCATTTTTTTTCGAAGCATTCTTCCTTCTTTCCCTTCACTTGGATCATGAAAGGGATCAGATATTAATTCTTCACCAAATTCAATAAGTCCTTTGCAAACATTTAGCATAGCCCACTCAGAAAATTTTTTGGTGGCAGTTACATAGACGACTTTGCGATTATGCAATTTGCAATATTCGTGGAAAGCATAAGTTAATCTTGGTAAATCTTCAGGAGCGCATACGGGATCGCCATAAACAACGGCACAGCCCATTTCGTTGCGATAACCTATAACACCTTTGACATTTGCAATTTGAAATAATTCATTACGAGGATCAAACAAAGCGATTGAACTGGAACTTCCATAGCGACGAACTAATTCTGCAATATAGGTTTTTTTATCTTCAAAACTTACATTATTGTGTCGGTTTTTTTGTTTCGGTGAAGAAGCTTGTAATGTTTCCATGCGTCCTCCCAATAAATTATTAACTATTATTACCGTTTTTTTTAAATTATTAACATTACCTTACTAATACTATTTTTAATAAAAAATAAATAGAGTTATTTTCTTAATTATTAGTTGTTTAGGATAAATTAGAGATATAAAGAGTAAATTTTTTTATTGTATTTGACTAAAATAAAGATATAATTATAGTTAAACTTATAATCACGTGTTTTACATATGGAACTTGATATGAAAATAAATTATAGAGGTTCTTATTTTTGGCTTATATTTTGGATCATTTTCTTCTTTCCAATCGCTTTTGTTTTGTTATTTACAGCTAGCAGTTTTCAGTGGAATAATACAAGATATGATTTCCAGTATAACGGATCTCGCTTTTGGCTCTGTTTTTGGACATTGTTCTTTTTTCCGGTAGCATTTCTCCTCCTCTTTTTAAACGGTTTATCTGTAAAAATAGAAAAGTAAAATTATTATTAATAATTAATAGTTATATATTTATTTAAATAATCGTTTAGCTTGAAATTAACGTTTTTTTAAATTATAATTATTAAATAATAATTTTAACTCCCCAATTCCCGTGAAAAAGATTAGATTGAGTAAATGGTTAGCCCAAGCAGGCGTTGCTTCCAGAAGAGCTTGCGAAGAATTAATATTTGCTGGAAAAGTCAAAGTAAATGACACTATAGAGCTTACTCCACAAACATTAGTTAACGAAGAAGACAAAATAGAAGTGAACGGTGAACTTGTCTCGTCCATCCCTAAAAAAGTTTTTTTTATCCTTAACAAACCCAAAGGCTACGTTTGCTCTCATGTAGGCAATAGTCGGACTAAACTGGTTGTAGACCTTTTCGAAGAAGAAAATTTACGATTATTTACCGTTGGTCGTTTGGATAAAGATACTGAAGGGTTATTAATTGTCACCAACGATGGACATTTTGCAAACCAAATCATCCATCCTTCAAAAAATATTTGTAAAGAATACGTCGTTAAAACGGATCATGAAATTACAGCTGAGCACTTAATCGCTATCTCTAGAGGAGCACTAGTAGAGGGTGTGTTTGTTAAACCAGTGGCTGTAAAAAAAGTGCGTAAAGGAACTATAAAAATAACAATTGCTGAAGGAAAAAAAAGAGAAATTCGCGTTATTTTAGAATCTCTTGGATTAAAAGTTCTAGAACTTAAGAGGATTAGAATCGGAAATCTACAACTGGGTACGTTGCCTGTTGGTACTTATCGACCCATGACTGAAAGAGATAAATCCCAAATTTTTGAGCAAATTCATGAAGAAAAAAAACCTTAAAAGTAATTTAGACGAAATTTATCCAATCTTAATTGGTGCTTGGCGTCGTTTTAATAAAGAGTCTGGTCCCTCAGAAAAATTGCAGACTAGAGAGTTTAGAAGAGTTGTTCAATCAACTAAAACGTTAAAAGAGATTTTCGATAAACAAGCCTTTGATCCAAATACGCATTATTTCGAAAATTCACAACTTTTATCCGATTACCTCTTGTATTTTTGGCCGTTGTATTACCAAGAAGCTTTATCTGTTATTGGAGAAATTCCAACGACTCCAAAAAGAGTTTTGGATATAGGAGCTGGACTTGCCCCTTTTTCTTTTGCTGCACTAAGGCACGGAGCAACAGAGGTATTTGCAACGGATCAGTTCATGCCACCTTTACAACTAGGCGCTGAAATTTGTGGTAAATATGGATTACCTTTGACCATTCGAAAATGGGATTGTCACACACCTTGTCCAATTGAAGGGACCTTTGATTTAATCATTTTAGGGCATTCTTTACAGGAAATTTTTGCAAGAAATCAAAAAGGATGGCGAGAAAGGCAAAATGCTTTTATCCAAGATTTATTGCACAATAAGTTATCAAAGAATGGGTATTTACTTATAGTCGATTCATCCTTAAATGAAACTAATCAGTCCATTTTACAAATAAGGGATCATTTTGTAAGTCAAGGTGTTCCAGTACAAGCTCCATGTGTTTGGAAAGGGGAGTGTCCAGCTTTAAAGACACAAAATAGTCCTTGTTATGCACAACGGGAAATGGAAAAGCCTTACCTACTAAAAGAAATTCAAAGAGGCATGGATTATCATTTGAATTCTTTAAAAATGTCCTATATTATTTTTAAAAATCCACAGAGTAGTTGGCCAAATAACGGTGAGATACCTCTTTATAGGATAATTAGTCCACCAGTTGAAGCCTTTAATACAAATAAGTATTATTTATGTGGAACTGACGGAAAAAAAACTTTGAGTAATCGGTTAGAACAAACTCCAAAGCAAGCTAAAGCCTTTGACTATCTGAAACGGGGCGAATTGATTGAAGTAAGCCAAGCACTTAATCGTCAAAATGCTTTAGATATAACTGAAGAAACTGAAATTAAAGTTGTAGCTGCCATTGGAAAACCTTTAGCCATTGAGGATATAAATGAGTGAAGCTATCGAAAAGGGGAAAAAAGAAAATCTTCCCACTCTTTTAAAATCGGTAGAAGTACTAAATTATCCAATACATATCCATGAAAATCCTTTTAAGAAAGCCTTTCGACTTTTTAAAGGGATGGTTTCTTCTTTTACTACAATAGAGCAAAAAGAACACAAAACTATTGTAGTAAAGAAAAAACAAAAGGCTCAATTTACAACAATTGCAACAAAGAGTTCTTCTTCAACTAAAATCTCTTCACTCTATAAACAAACGCCCACTCCAACTCTTGTTTCAACATTCACGGCTGATGCTTTTAAACTAAAAGCATTAATAGCCTTAGGCCCAAGTTTTTTAAACATTCAAGACTTACTAAAAGCAATTAATACCGTTCCCTTAGAAATTTTTACCTGCACGGATAAACGCTCGCAAGAAGTTGCCATTAGCCAAGTTTTTTCTCCTTTTCCAGGCGAACAAATTCATGTAAGTGCAAAAGTGGATTTAGAAAAAGGGGAAAAGATCTTGCCTACAAATTTTGCTGTTAAAAGAAGTATTTCTCCAAATTTTTCCCCTCTTTCGACGCAAAGAAATGGTTTTTCCTTACCTTCAAATTTTTTGCAAGTGAACGAAGAGATTCAAGCAAAGCAAAACTTGATAAAAAAACAGTTTGAAGAACAGTCTAGTGTTTTTATTAAAGCAAAAAAACTTTTACAAATTAGAAAAAAACTTTTTGATGATAAACGAAAAGATTTTTTAGATAACTTTTTAAATTTATCAAAAAATATTGTGAATGAAACTATAGCCCTTACCTTTAATCAATATATATATGAAGAAAAAAAGGGAATTGATTTCTTTTCTTGTGTGCACGACATGGCTTTTGCTTCATCTATTGATGAAGAAAAATTTTTGCCTTTAGATGATATTGTTAAGCAATACGTTTTGAACATGCGTTTTTACTTAAATAAAATCCCGAAAGAAATAACTAATCAATGGGCTCAAGAACAATTTAATCAATATTTTGAAGAACTTTTTCAATTAGAACTATCAACAGAGCAAGCTGTTTGGCAAAGAATGCTATATCTCATTGAAAAAGATAATGAACAATTGCTCAATTTATAAACTTAAATGAATTTGGCCTTATAGTTAATTCAAAAGCAAAATATAGGTTAATTTTTTAAAAGAGATAGTTTTGTTTACAGATATAGTTATTCAAAACTCAAATTTTCCGATACGACAATGTCCAATTGTTGTAAGACACCAATACATCCCTTTTCCCTTTTATTGCCCAACTCCTTTTGAAAAAATTACAGCGCAGGACATTCTTTGCACTATTGCCACCATAGTTTGCTTGGCGCGAACGATCTGGTTTGCTATCAATAGAGATAAAAAAGCTCTAAAAAACTTTTTAATAACTGTTGGTTGTATAGGTGTATTTGCGGGACAAGTCGTATGGACAGCTAGGATATGTAGACCACCTCCAAACACAATTTATATTTGATCGTTTAGGTCAAAACTCAAAAAAACCCTAGTTGGTTTTTAAAAATGCTTTGGTATATTGTTTTTTTAAACAAGGAGAAAGGTATGAGTTATCTGATTTTGATGCGACATGGACAATCTCAATGGAATAAATTAAATTTGTTTACCGGGTGGGTTGATGTTCCTTTATCCAATGAAGGGATCGAAGAAGCATTGAAAGGTGGAGATATCATTAAAGATTATCCGATCGATGTTATTTTTACTTCCTCATTAATTCGAGCTATTATGACTGCCATGCTTGTTATGAATGTTCACCATTCCAAAAAAGTGCCAGTTATTCAACACGAGGAAAAAAAATTAAAAGAATGGGGGACTAATTATGGAAAAACAGATACTATTATACCTGTTTATTGTTGTTCTGAATTAAACGAAAGAATGTATGGTGAGCTGCAAGGTTTAAATAAAGCGGAAACAATTCAAAAATTTGGAGCGGAACAAGTACAAATTTGGAGAAGAAGTTATAGTGTTTCACCACCACATGGAGAGAGCTTAAAAAACGTTGCTGAAGACAGATCGATCCCTTTTTTTAAGAAAGAAATTTTGCCATTATTGGAAAAAGGAAAAAATGTTTTTATAGCGGCGCATGGTAATTCTTTACGATCTATCATTATGTATTTAAATAAGCTATCTGAAGAGGAAGTTTTGACATTAGAACTTGATACAGGTCATCCCATTATTTATGAATTTGCTGAAGGGTCATTAAAAGAAGTTAAATGAATTCTTATATCCATCTAGATAATAATACCATTACAAAACCGTCTAAAAAGACGATTAAAGCTATGATGCCCTATTTAGAGGATAAATGGGGGTTACCTACAAGTCCTTATAAAATGGGTCAAGATTTAATCGTTGATTTGAAAGGGTTATATAAAAAAATCTATAATTTTTTAGGCGCTAAAGAAGAAGATACGATTCTTTTTACATCTTCAGGATCTGAAGCTATTAACCAAGTCATCTGGTCTACCTATTTACAAATTGCACTGAAAACAGGCAAAAACCAATTTATAACTTCAAATGTAGACGAAGCTGCTATTATTTTAGGTTTAAGTCGTTTAGAACAATTAGATTGTGTGGTTAAAACTACAAAAGTCAATGAACAAGGGTATGTCACAGCAAAAGAAGTTATTGAAGCTATGACGCCGAGAACCGCCCTTGTGTCACTTTCCTGGGGAAATGGTTTGACAGGTGTAATCCAGCCCATAGCTGAAATTGCCGATATTTGTAAAGAAAGAGGTGTTTTACTACACATCGATGCAACCCATGTCTTAGGCAAACTATATTTTGAACTTGAAGATATAGAGGCAGATTTTATTAGCTTTAGCGGTGAAACACTACACGCTCCTAAAGGTTGCGGTGGTTTATATATAAAAAATGGAATAAAGGTTTTGCCTTTAATAGTCGGAGGAAATGACCAAGCTCATTTAAGAGCTGGAGCTTTAGATATCCCAAACTTAAGCGCTTTAGCTCAAGCTTGCGAAGAATTACAGGAAGCTCGTGATTTTATAACTACAGAAATTTCAAGACTTAGAACTTATTTTGAAAAAGAAATTGAAAAAAGATTGGCAAATGCGAAAGTGTTATTTAAAACGCATAATCGTCTTCCTAATATAAGCGTAATATCTTTTGAAGGGATAATCAATGAATCATTACTTTTTTATTTAAACCAAAAAAAAATTAACGCCACTATCGGTGGAGGCAATTTTCAGCAATTAGCCATCCTTTTAAAAGCGTATCATTTTGATGATGCCATAGCTCATTCATCCGTTAGTTTTAGCCTGTCAAAAGATACAACTGCCGAAGAAATAGATGCAGCTATCGAGATTATTGTCGAATGTGTAAACCATTTAAATAAAATTTCTACAACTATAAGATAACAACTATGTCTTTAGAATCTCTCCTTAACACATTTACATGGACTCGCTTTAGTAAAAAAATTATGCAAAGGATTATGCAACCTCGCAATGTTGGTTTTTTTACGGAGGAGCAAGCCTATGATAGAGGTATTCGCTTAGTTGCCATAAAAGAAGGAAGCATTAAAGACGGAAATGAATTAGCTCTATATTGGCTAGTAGATAAAGAAGATGGAGTTATTATAGACGCTAAATTTAAAGCAACAGGACAATCTATCCTAATCGGAGCTTCTGATATTGCTTGCGATTTAATTGTGGGTAAAAATTACGATCAAGCAAGAAGAATGTCAACAGATCTTATTGAAAAAGAAGCTCAGGATAAACATGATAAAGAAAGCTTTCCTAAAGAAACTTATCCTCACTTAAATTTAATCTTAAGTGCTATTGAGAAAGCCGCTGAGCAATGTATGGATATTCCATTTGCTATCAATTACGAAACTCCAGTACCGAATGACTTGAGCGTTATTGATGGAGAAGGTTACCCTGGATGGAAAGATCTCCCTTTAAGAAAAAAACTAGAAGTTATAGAAGAAGTTTTAGATAAAGATATCCGCCCTTACATAGCTTTAGATAATGGAGGCGTTACTGTCCTAAATTTAATCCAAGATAAAGAATTAGTCATCGCTTACCAGGGAAGTTGCACAAGTTGTTATTCCTCTATCGGGACAACTTTGTCTTATATTCAACAAGTCATTCGTGCAAAAGTTGATCCTAACTTAACCGTTGTGCCAAATCTTGATGGCTTAGATTTGTAATCAATCTTAAATAAACTAAATAATCCTTACAATTTAGTTGTGGTTGCACTATACATTAAAATTAAGGTTGTAAAAACCATTAAATAAAAAAAAACTATGGCATTACAATTAACTAACATTACTAAGATTATTGCAGAAAAACAAGTCTTATATCCTATAAATTATACCTTCGAAGAACATGAGACAACTGTAATCGTTGGGCCAAGTGGCTGTGGCAAATCCACTTTATTTAGAATAATTATGGGAATTATTGAACCAACTACTGGCTCTATTTCTTTTGGAGATCAACTTCTAACTAATGAAAATGCCAATCGTATCCGTCATCAAATTGGTTATGTTATACAAGATGGTGGCTTATTTCCCCATTTGAATGCCTATGATAATATCGCATTGCTTGCTCGTTATTTAAAATTAAACGAAAAAATAATTAAGAAAAAAATGGAACAACTTGTAGATGTAATGCAATTAAAAACTAATGTTTTACAATTATTTCCATGGGAGTTATCAGGAGGGCAAAAGCAAAGGGTTGGAATAATTCGAGCACTTTTTTTAGATCCCCCCTATATTTTTTTAGATGAACCATTAGGAGCGTTAGATCCTTTGGTAAAAGAAGATTTACAACATAAACTAAAGCAAATTTTTGATACCTTAAAAAAAACAGTGATATTAGTCACGCATAACATGCATGAAGCGCAATTTTTTGCTGACAAAATGATTATTATGAAAGAAGGAAAAGTTGTGCAATCTGGAACTTATGATGAATTAAAAAAAACACCTGTAAATTCTTTTGTGGAACAATTTTTGAATGTTAACTATATTTAAATATTTTTTAGCTTTAAATATATTATTAGCTATTCCATTAGTTGCAGAAAAACAATTAAATGTAGGCTCAAAGCGATTTACAGAGTCTTATATTTTAGCCGAAATTATTGTAACGACAGCAAAAAAAGCTGATGAAGCTAAAATTTTCTTTAAACCAGGACTTGGAAATACAGGCATTGTATTTGCCGCTTTGCAAAGCGGAGTTATTGATCTTTATCCTGACTACACAGGTACCATTGTTCGAGAGATTTTACACGCTGAACCCCAATATTTTACCGATTTAGAAGAAATAAGGAAAAAATTAAAGCCAATGGGATTTGGTATTACAAATTCTTTAGGTTTTAGTAATTCTTATGCCTTAGCAATTGCAAGAGATTTAGCTGATAAACTGCAGATTCGAAAAATAAGTGATTTACAAAAATATCCCCATTTAAACCTTGGATTTAGTCAAGAGTTTTTAGGTAGAACCGATGGTTGGCAAGGCTTGAAAGAAGTTTATGCTTTATCCCATGAATTAGCTTTAGGCATTGATCATAGCTTAGCCTACGAAGCCTTAGAAAAAAATCAAATTGATGTGACTGATGTTTATACGACAGACCCAAAAATTCAAAAATATAATCTGATTTTACTTCAAGATGATAAACATTTTTTTCCATCTTACCAAGCGGTTATTATTTATCGCTTAGATATACCTACGAAGTGTAAAGAAACTTGGAAAGAAATTCAAAAAGTGATTGGATCAATTGATAAAGATCAAATGATTGCTATGAATCAAAGAGCTGAAGAAGGGGAAGATTTTGCAACGATTGCACAAGATTTTTTAGATAATAAAGGTGCTATTTTTGTTACCAAGGAAATACACGAAACTTTTTGGCAAAAAATTTTTGATAATGATTTGTGGAATTTAACGTATCAACATTTCTATTTAACGTTTTTATCTTTATTTGTAGCTACCTTAATTGGCATTCCATTAGGAATTATTGCAGCTAAATACAATCTATTGAGTCAGGCCATATTAACTACTATAAGCGTCGTACAAACAATTCCATCACTTGCATTATTTGCTTTCCTAATCCCTATTTTAGGTCAAATTGGTACTGTACCCGCATTAATCGCACTTTCATTATATGCCTTACTACCGATAGTTAGAAATACGTACATGGGGCTTAAGAGTATTCCAGTTCCAATTCAAGAATCTGCTATAGCGTTAGGATTATCTGACTGGTTTAGACTGCTTTCAATAGATGTTCCTTTAGCTTCGCCATCTATTATGACTGGCATTCAAACCGCAGCTGTCATTAATGTAGGTATGGCAACAATTGCAGCTTTAATTGGCGCTGGTGGATACGGAGAAAGGATTATATCAGGACTTGCTTTAAATGATTATTCGTTATTGTTAGCAGGAGCGATTCCCGCTTGTATTTTTGCTTTAATTGTCCAATATGGATTCGACTTTTTTAACAAATATATTATCCCAAAAGGTCTTCAAAAAGAAAAATCAGAATGATTCTGATTACAATGAATAGACTTTAATTAGCAATTTTTGTCTTCAAAAGAAGAAGAATAACTAACGTCAGGTGAAGAATATGGATTTAAAACTTCATTTATTCTAGTTAAAATTTTATTTTTCAATCCTTCTGAAGACATAATATTAATAAATGCAGAATGCAAGGATAAATTTTCTGAAGATTGAGAATTACCTAAAGATTTCTTAAAGTGAGCAGCATTTAAAGATTCTTTCATTACGCCTGCTGCAACGTTCTCAGCTAACGTTTCAATCTCTGTATGATCTAAGCTTAAAGTAAACTTGAAACCACCGAGTAAAGTGAAAACGCATTTATGCAATTGTTCTTCTTCACAAGCATCTATTGACTGTATAGAAAAAGAGGAAATTTCATCAAATGAAGCGATTTGCATTACATTGCCAAAATTTGATAGTGGATTTGCCATAGATGTTACTTTGTAATTTTTTTTAGTTTTCCATTTTATCGAAAAAAAACATTTTCTGAAACAAAATAATTATAACTATACAGTTAGCAATTATAAATATAATAAAAAAATTAATTAATAAATTCACCTGAAATAAACGTTTTAATTTTTCCATTTTCAAGTAATAAGTTTAAAGAGCCATCGTGATTTATAGAATCAACATAGCCTTCCCAAACTGCGCCACTAGAAGAAAAACGAATTATCCCATTATTGAGCCATAGATAACGCTTAAATTGCTCATAAAAGGGGGAGAAACCTTCTCTCAAAAATAAAGATAAGGATTTAACAAAAAATGAAGCCAAAACTTGATTGATTCTTTCAATATTATACTGTTCATTTTTTTCTATAAATAAAGAGGTGTGAGGTTTTGCTATGTCCTCATTAAAAGGCATATTTATATTTAAACCAAAGCCTAAAATTATAGCTTGTTGATTTTCTATTGAAATCGTTTCACAAAGAATACCAGCAATTTTTTTGTTATTGATTAAAACATCGTTCGGCCATTTAATTTGAGCTGTCAAATTGAGCCTTTGTAAAAAATCAATAAGAGACAAAGCTAAAACTTGGGGGATGTTGCCAACACTATTGTAATTAATCTGTGAAAAAAAAACGTACGTACAGTAAAGGTTTGAATCAGAAGGTGAAATCCATTGTTTATTATCTCTTCCTTTTCCGTGTGTTTGTTCTTTTGCTGTAATTATAGACAAAGAGTTTTTTTTGAATACTGTAAGGTTTTTTTTAGCCCATTCATTTGTCGAATCGATAGTTTCTAATTTATAAAATTTAACTTGCATGTAGACTTTTGCGAAAAATTAAATAAAGTTCGTTATTAACTTCTATTTTAGATTGAGCCTAATTTTAATTAAAGAATTCATATGGAAACCAATTCTATAAATTGATTGGAAAAGATGAAAAATTCAAGTTAAAATACCAACAATTAGTTTACCTTACATAAAGAAGAAATTTGCCATGTGGAATTATCACGTTTTAACAAGAATTGACTTCAGAGTTATCCCAATTATTATAGGTCTAATGATAATGGGGATTTTAGTTATTTCTTCAGCAACTTTAGAGCCAACGAATGAAATTCAAGAAGATCCTTTTTTTGTCCCCTTAGTAAAAACTCAAATTCAATGGTGCTTAATAGGGTTTGCGGTATTTTTTTTAACAGCGAGTTTTGATTATAACAAACTTCGTGAATGGACTTGGATTCTTTATCCCTTGATGATTATTTCTTTATTTGGACTTTTTTTTACCAATTCTATTCAAAATGTAAATCGTTGGTACCGAATATCTGCTATCAATATGAGTTTTCAACCCTCAGAATGTGCTAAACTGATCGTTGTTATCGCTCTTAGTTGGTTTTTAGAAAGAAGAAAACCGCAAGCAAATTCATTAAAAACTGCTTTTTTAGCCTGTTTAATCGTAGGTATTCCCTTTCTTTTAATTTTAAAACAACCCGATCTTGGAACTGCTTTGGTTTTGTTTCCCATAACCCTAGTTATGTTTTATTTTGGAGATATTCATCCAAAAGTTGTAAAAGTAATGACAATTTTAGGTGGAATTGCTTTAATTTTTGTAGCTGTTATTTTTTTAAAAATTATTCCTTATGAAGATATGAAGCCGTATACCAAATATTTTTTAAAAGAATACCAGTTTGAACGGTTAAATCCAAATACACACCATCAAAAAGCTGCTGCCATAGCCATTGCTTTAGGAGGAGTTTCTGGAGCTGGCTGGAGAAAAGGGGAGTACATAGGAGGTAAATGGCTACCAGCACCTTATACAGATTCTGTGTTCCCTTCATTTGGTGAAGAGTATGGTTTTATTGGTTTAGTTTTACTTTTGAGCTTGTTTTATGCTTTAATTTACTTTTCCTTTCAAGTAAGTGTTGTAGCAAAAGATGATTTTGGGCGATTATTGTCAGCTGGAATTACTGTTTATTTGGCTATGCATATTTTAGTAAACATAGGTATGATGACAGGTTTTCTACCAATTACCGGAGTTCCTTTAGTTTTAGTAAGCTACGGAGGATCTTCTTTACTTGCAACGATGTTTGCATTAGGTATTTTACAAAGTATTTACAGTCGAAGGTTTATGTTTTAATGACAGCACATCACTTTATTATACAACCAGGAATTTGGATAGGGCAAGGCTCTATTAGATTTTTAGATTCAGATGAAATTATACGTTTTTACACTAAATGGAATATAGAAAAAGAGAATGATGGCCTCAAATGTGTACAGCAAGTAGAATTAGATGGCGTTGAAGAACATGTTATTAACAAAATGTTTGTAAATACCATTGAGGGCGATAATTTTGCTATAGTATTAGATAATGCCATGTTAGGAAAAATTAGCGGTAAAGGTGTGATCAATACTAAAACAATAGCTTGGGAATTTCGTGGTCATGCAGAACTTGAAGGTTTTGAAATATATGAAATTCAAGAAAATGGTGATTATTTATTTCACGCAGAATATTTAACAGGAACGAGTCATCGAACCATCGTAGATGGCAGAATATGGAAAAAAGGCTAAAGGAATATTTATGAATTCACATAATTTGCATGAATTGGAAAGAGCATTAAGCATAATTTTTGCTTTACCAGTTTCGAAAATGACCTTAAGAGAAATACAAAATGCTTTTGTAGCAATCCTACAAGAAAATCGTCAAATATATACAGACTTATTTGAATCATTTGTTCACGGGCAAGCAAAGTTCAATATTACCAAAATTTTGCCAGAAGAAGAAAATCGTTATTTAAAGCAAATGATTGAAAAGTATTCACTATTATTTCGTGTCGCAATAGATGTGCATGACAGAGGTGATTTTTTGAATTTAATAACTTCTGATATGCTTCCACCACCTAAACCTGAAAATAATCCAAACAAAGAAGCCTTTTTTATTAATCATGTAAAGCGTATAGACGGTCAAGAATTTCATTATGTTACTGATACGACCAATATTGTTCATTTAATAGATCATTACATTATGCGTTTGCAAGAAATCGCGACAAATCCAGGAACTAAGGAAGGGCTACAAGATTTTAAACCCTTTTTAAAACAAATAGCATCTAAATTAGAAACAATATCAAAATAACAATTATTCTGCCTTTGTGAGTTGTAGCAAAGGCAAAACATCATTCATGTTTAAAATTTTTACTGCATTCATCTTAAGTCTTATTATTCAATCCTGTTCAACAATTCAAAAAGAAAAAGAAATAATATCTTTTTTAAATGCACAACAATTAATTGAAGATTCTAATAAAATTTTAGATGGGTATGAATTATTAGAAGATTGCTTAACTACTTCAAATCCTAAAGAGATTAATGAAGAGGATTTGAAAGAATATGAATCTTTAATAATTAACGACGATATTTTAAATATAGTCATTTACCATCCAACCAACCCCTCTTATTCATCTGCCGTTCAATATATAAATCAAACCATGGGTGGATTTAGAGTTGTTAATGGGTATATTTATATCCCTTTTTTAGACCCGGTTCCTGTAGAAAATTTGACTTTGAGGGAGGCTGAAAGTGTTATTTCTCAAGAGTGTAAGAAAAATAATATTCAAGCAACCGTCTACGCAAATTTTGCTTTGAGATCAAAGCAATATGTAACGGTTGCTGGCATGGCAAATAATCCATTTATTTTTGTGGATGGAAAAAGGCGTTTATTTGAAGTTCTCTCGTTAGCGCAAATTTCCCCTCAGGCTGGTTTATATTCAAGTTACATCTTAAGAAACGAGGAAAGATTAGACATAGATTTTTATCGCCTTTTAATTTTAGGAGATATGTCTCATAACATTGTTATGAAGCCAGGTGACAAAATTTATATAGGTTCGCCAAAAGATAAAGCGGTTTGTGTCTGTGGAGAAGTTGGAATTAAACGTGTTGTTCCTCTACGTTATGGTTTTATCCCTCTAAAAAATATTATCGTAGAATCAGGGGGCATTCCTTTTACTGGGGATAAAAATCACATTTATATTATTCGGAATCACTCAAAAGAAATTAAAATTTATGAGGTTTCTTGGAGTCTATTAATAGAGCAACCCAATGATAGACTATTAGTTAAAGCTGGGGATGTCGTTTATGTATCAAAAACTGCCATCAATGAATGGAATATATTATTGCAGCAGTTAAGTGGCACATTTACCGCTTTAGGAATAGGTGTAGGGATTTGCAATTGGATTCATTAGTTTTTTTTATAAAAGTTTATTTTTATTTGTCTAATTATTTTATTACATAGATAATAGTTATTACTAAATCTATAAAGTTTATTTAGGTTTAAGTTATATTTTTTATAAATTAATGAACATTTTATAAACATACATACTATATTAAGTGTTATGAATTATATTTATTTCCCAGCAAGAAATTTAACAAACTCAAGTGACGATACTTTTTATGAACAAGAAGGGATTGGAAAAACAAAAAGCCTAGAAAAAAAAGTATTTGAGGGATTTGTTTGTAAAGAACTTAAGCGTAAAAGAACTGATTCGATTGATTTAACTAAAAATAAAAAAATTAGGATACAGTAATGGGAGCTCCAAAACCTATTAATACATTTTCTTTCTTATACGAGCAGTATACAACAAATTATAAGTCAAGTTCTGAAGAGGAGCTAGCAATAGATTCTGTTGAAGAGAATTTTACTTCGGATGAGGAATACAGCAATAATGATGATTCTCAAGATACAGATATTGTAGATCTAATAAATTCTTTAAACATAGCCGATAATTCGTCAAAAGATCTCAATATTGGTGATTCAGATTCTAATGATGAGTTTGATGACATAGATGAGTACGCCGATGTCAACAATTCATTAGAAGTGAATAGAAATTCTTGTGAAATTGAAAATGATGATGGCTATAAATCAGATTATGAGGAGACAAGCTCCATCTCTAATGAGCCTTTATCTTTGCAAGAAGAGGAAAGTGTTGAGAAAAGGATATTAGGCAAAAGAAAAAGAGATATAGAAGTTGAAACAAATATTAATAAAAAGGCGCGTATAGACTTTCTTGTGAATCCTTTAAATATTTTAAATAGACAGAACGAAAACGATTATTGAAGTCTAAGTAACATATATATTTTTTTAAGAGAAAAAGGCGTTAAGAAAGTGATAAAGGTTGACTTTCAACTCCTTCTCTTCCAAAAATATGTCGAAGCCTTTTCTTTATTAACAAAGTGTCATTCATATAAAAGCTTCAGTCTATAGTTAAGTTTTTTAACACAGTCTGAAGCTATTTTATGATCTATTAGTTCAAATACTAAATTAATCTAAACTTAATTCCACTGAATATTTTGAAAACGTTGTGTTTCCTCTTCCAAGGTTACATCATTATAAAAATGTAAAAGTGTGCCAAAATATTCTTCATTACAAATAAATTGCTCTATACCATTATTTCTTGCGGTTCTAGAAAATATCACAAATTCAAAATCTTCGCTACCATCAATATAGCTTAATAAATCTATATATTCGGTTTTAATAAGATAAGTACAGTGAACTACAGGCACTTCAAATGTACCGATAACTCTTCTAAATAAAATTTCAGCATAATCTGGATGATAGGCATAATATCCATTATCATTTATAGCGCAAAAATAGTTGCTATATGGATCTTGTTTTTCAGGAATAGACCATAGCATAGGTGCAATAATTGGTTTATCCTTGTTTACTAACGTTTTTAACGTACAAGGCTCTAAAAAATTATCGCAATCAATTACAAAATAGTAATCACATCCATATTCCTTAGCTTTAGATAGACTTTTGTTTCTAATTTTTGCTAAAACCTTAAAACGATCGATCGTCCATTCATGGGGTTTTGTGATTTCTACGTCATTTATATGGTGGCTTTCAAAATCTATAGAGGCGTATTCCTCTTGATTTTGACATGCCCAATCGTACAGAATTTCTTCTGTACGATCTTGATTGTTATTTGTATTAATATAAATGGTAATTAATTTTTTATCATAATCTAACTGTTCAATACACTGTAAATATTTTTCTAATACATGAGCTTTGTTTTTTGCTAAAATAGCAATAAGAACTGTTTTATTTTCTTCAGCTTGTGCACTGATAAAAGGACTTAAGATTAATAATAAAAATATTAATAGCTTTAGTTTTTGTTTCATAACTAGTCTCAAGATAATTAATTATTAATTACAAATATAAAATACTTGTTTAGTAACATAGCCAGATTTGTAGGTGAATACTTTTGTACCTTTTACATTAAAAGGAGCTTTACTTAAATCAATTGTTCTATAGTCATCACCTGGTGCAATGTCGTAATTATTGCTTGATAAACTATGAGCATCAACGTCATTTGTAATAAGACAATGCTTAAATTTATGGATCTGTTTCAAAAACTTAAAAACTTCTGCATGAGGAAGATGTTGTAGAACATCTTTACATATTAGTAAGTCTGAATTTGGCAAAACAAATGAATTAGAATCGCCGTGGATAAAACTTATTTTTGAGTTGGCAAATTGCTGATTGTTTTTTTCGATCACTCTTTTAACTACATCTATGCCTAGGTAGTTTGCATTGTTCCAATTAATGTGACGAGAAAATAACCAGTCTCCACACCCTATGTCTATAATTGTTTTGATTTCATTAGCTTTTACAAAATTTTCCAAAAATGACATGTAAGGAGCTGCATTTTCAACAATAGATCCACTGCCTGAAATTCCTTTACCATTTTCATCAACACCCCATTTTCCCGAATTATAGTAATTCGTAAATGTTTGTTCCACGCTATCTTGAGGAGTTGATATTACTGGTATCGTAAAAATTAAACTTGAAAGTAACATTGCTTTAAAAAAAAGTTTCATAAAATTCCTTGTAATGTGTGTAAATTACTAACCAATCACATTAAAAAAAAAGTTATTAATGAAAAAGTTTTTTTTAAGTTTTAGTAATCATTCTAGCTTTTATTTTGGCAAAAAAAAAGGGCTCATCTTATGATGAGCCCTTTGACTTAAAAAGCTAAATAAAACTTTAAGCTTTGATTTTAATATCAACACCCGCTGGGAGGGTTAATGTTTTCAAAGCATCAATAGTTTTAGCTGGAGGGTTTAAAAGATATAACAATCTTTTATGTGTTCTAATCTCAAATTGTTCACGAGATTTAACGTCAACGTTTGGAGATCTAAGAACCGTATAAATTTCTCTTCTTGTTGGAAGAGGAATCGGTCCTGCAACACCAGCACCAGTATTTTTTGCTGTTTCTACAATATCAGCAGCAGAGCGATCCAAGATACGTTGATCGTATCCTTTTAAGCGAATGCGAATTTTTTGACGAATCTGCTTTGGCTGCGCTTCTTTTTTTGGTTTATTTTGTTTTGCCATTTTAAAGAACTTACCTCTTAACAATTTCTTCTTGAATTTTAGTTGGAACACGTTCGAAATGGCTTGGTTCCATTGTATAAGTCGCTCTTCCTGATGATAGAGAACGGAGCGTTGTGGAATAACCAAACATTTCGCTTAAAGGTACTTCAGAATTAATAATGACGACACCTTTATGATTTTCTTGACCCATGATCTGGCCGCGACGACGGTTTAGGTCACCAATAATATCACCCATGTAACTTTCAGGTGTGGTGACTGTAACTTTCATTATTGGTTCTAAAATAATTGGCTTCGCTTTTTTAAGAGCGTCTTTTATTGCCATAGAACCGCAAATTTTAAATGCCATCTCGTTAGAGTCAACATCGTGGTAAGAACCAAACACAATAGCAACCTTTACGTCAACACTTGGGAAACCAAGAACACCACCTGCGAGGCCTTCTTCAATCCCTTTAATTGTTGGAGCAATATATTCTCTTGGAATAACACCACCAACGATTTTGCTAACAACTTCGTTACCTTTACCTTTTTCGTTAGGTTCAATTTCCAATTCAACGTGAGCGTATTGTCCGCGTCCACCTGACTGCTTGACAAATTTTGTTTGGCTAGAGCTTGGAACTGTGATTGTTTCTTTATAAGCAACTTGAGGCTTACCAACGTTTGCTTCTACATTGAATTCTCTTTTCATACGATCATGCAAGATTTCTAAGTGTAATTCACCCATACCTGCAATAATAGTTTGTCCAGTTTCTTCGTCTGTAGTTACTCTAAATGTTGGATCTTCATTTGATAAAGAATTAAGTGCTTGTGCAAGTTTTTCTCTATCTGCTTTAGACTTAGGCTCAATTGCCATGGAAATAACCGGTTGAGGGAATTCCATTTTTTCTAAAAGCACTAAGCGATCTGGTGAACAGAGGGTATCACCGGTTGTTGCATTCTTAATACCAACTAATGCTGCAATATCACCTGCATAAAATTCTTCTTGCTCGTTACGAACGTTTGCGTGCATTTCGATTAAGCGAGAAATTCTTTCTTTTGTGTCTTTAGTTGTATTAACAAGAGTCATCCCTTTAACTAAGGTACCGCTATAAATACGTACGAAAGTTAAACGACCAACGTATGGGTCAGTCATGATCTTAAATGCTAAAGCTGAAAGGGGAGCATCATCTGATGGTTCTAAAATTATCTCTTCATCAGTTTTTAAATCGATAGCTTTTACAGCTCCTCTATCAACTGGAGATGGCATCCAAGTTACAATTGCGTCTAAAAGCTGTTGTACGCCTTTGTTTTTAAAGGCTGTTCCACAAAGAACTGGATTGAATTTATTTTCAACAACCCCTTTACGGATTACGGCATGAATTTCTTCTTTTGTTAAAGAATTAGGATCTTCCAAAACTTTCGTCATGAAAGCTTCATTGGTTTCATCAATAGTGGCTAATTCTTCCAAAAGATTTGCGCGAAGTTCTTCACATTTTTCTTTTAAGTCTTCTGGAATTTCCATTTCTTCCCACTGAGCGCCAAGTGTTTCATCGTGGAACACTAAAGCTTTCATAGTGATAAGATCAACCATTCCTTTAAATTCAGACTCAGCACCAATTGGGCAGTGTACAGGTACAGCATTAGCATGTAGCTTTTCCTTCATTGACGCTACTGCCTCAAAAAAGTCAGCTCCCATACGATCCATTTTGTTAACAAAAGCAATTCTTGGAACGCCGTATTTGTCTGCCTGTCTCCATACTGTTTCAGATTGTGGTTCAACGCCAGATACAGCGTCAAAAACAGCAACTGCACCGTCTAACACACGTAAAGATCTTTCAACTTCTATAGTAAAGTCAACGTGGCCTGGGGTATCGATAATGTGGATAGGATGTCCTTTCCAAAAAACAGTCGTTGCAGCGGATGTAATAGTAATTCCGCGCTCTTGTTCCTGTTCCATCCAGTCCATGGTAGCCGCACCTTCGTGCACTTCACCCATTTTATGAACACGGCCAGTATAATAAAGAATACGCTCTGTAGTTGTTGTTTTACCGGCATCAATGTGAGCCATGATCCCGATATTTCGGACTTTATTGATATCTTGGTTTTCAGGTCTTGCCATTCGCTATACTCTCCCTTACCATTTGTAGTGAGCAAACGCTTTGTTAGCATCTGCCATACGGTGCGTATCGTCTTTTTTCTTAATTGTAGCACCCTGATTTTTGAAACAATCAGATAATTCACCAGCTAGACCTTCTGACATAGAACGTCCCACTTTTTTTCGAGAGTTATCGATAATCCAACCCATTGCCATAGATGTTCTTCTTGGACCTGGAATTTCTATAGGTACTTGATAAGTAGCTCCACCGATACGGCGAGACTTAACTTCCAAAGAAGGTTTTGCATTTTCTAAAGCTTGTTCAAAAGCTTGCAAAGGATCATCTGCTTGAACTTTTTTGGAAAAATCTAAAATTGCATCGTAAACAATACGGCGTGCAGTTGATTTTTTTCCGCTAACCATTACTTTGTTAATAAATTTAGCAATAAGCTCACTTCCATAAACTGGATCTGGAGCTATGCGTCTTTTTTTCGCACTATGTCTTCTTGACATGGTTTCCTCATTAATTTATTTATCTTTCTTCACAAATATTTGTGAACTAATCGGAAGATTCAATGATTCACCCAGTTAGTTTCCTAACTTGTAGTTACCTAACCTGCGCGTGATTAGCGCTTCGTTTTTGAAACGCAAATCGCGGGCCAGGATACTCATTGAAGGAGTATCCTAGCATTACTTCTTAGGACGTTTTGCCCCGTATTTTGATCTTCCTTGTTTGCGGTTTTGTACAGCCGCACAGTCTAAAGCACCTCTAACAATGTGATAGCGTACGCCAGGTAAGTCTTTAACACGACCACCACGTACTAAAACGATGCTGTGTTCTTGTAGATTATGACCTTCACCACCAATATAGGCGATAACTTCTTGGCCAGTTGAGAGGCGTACCCAAGCTACTTTACGTAAAGCTGAGTTAGGCTTCTTCGGTGTCTTAGTCTTAACCTGCAAACAAACGCCACGACGTTGTGGACATTTAACTAAAGCAGGAGACTTGCTGCGCTTTTTTTTAGGCTCGCGCGGTGTACGAACAAGTTGATTTACTGTAGGCATGCTTGCCTTATCTCCATGTTAATAATAAAAAAATTCTATTAGGACACAATTATCCTAAAAGAATATAGCGAATTATAGGCTAAATAAAGTTTTTTGAAAATATCAAATAGATGATTATAATCTTTAAAAGAGAAAATTGAAACGATTACTTGACAGGTCAAATGAAAAAAATTTCTATCTTGGGCAGCACTGGATCTATTGGAGTGAATACCTTAAACGTTGTTCGCCATTTAAAAGAACAATTTAGTGTTGAAGCAATAGCCGCTCATTCAAACATCGATTTACTTGAAAAACAAGCTAAAGAATTTAATCCAAAAATTATAGCCGTCTTCGATGAAACGAAAGCTTTAGACTTAAAAAAAAGGATGCCTCAATGGGAAATTGTGGCTGGATTGGAAGGATTAAAGGCTGTTGCTACTTATTCAAGTGTTGAACTTGTAATCTGCGCAATGTCTGGAACAAAAGGAATTATTCCAACTGTTGAGGCCATTAATGCTAAAAAAACAATTGGTCTTGCGAATAAAGAAGCTTTAGTCTCAGCCGGAGCTTATATCATACCATTGGCGCATAAAAATAATGTCGAAATTATTCCAATTGATAGTGAACACAGTGCCTTGTTTCAATGCCTTAGAGGAGAAAATCTTAAAGAGGTGAGCCGTTTAATTATTACAGCATCCGGTGGACCTTTTTTAAATTATACAGATGAGCAATTAAAAAATGTCACAGCAGAACAAGCCTTGCGTCATCCTAATTGGTCAATGGGCCCAAAAGTGACAATTGATTCCTCAACTTTAATGAATAAAGGGTTAGAAATTATAGAAGCGCACTGGTTGTTTAATATCCCCCTTTCTCAAATAGACGTTATTATTCATCCCCAAAGTATCATTCATAGTATGGTAGAATTTCAAGATAGATCTATTATGGCACAAATGGGGGAGCCGTCTATGATAACACCCATTCAATTTGCACTTACCTACCCTAATAGAATGCCTGGATTATTAAAACCTTTTAATCTATTAGCCAAACCAACTCTTGAGTTTTTTGAACCCAATTTTAGTCGATTTCGGTGCTTAAGGCTAGCCTATGAAGCTATGGAAAAAGGGGGATCTCTTCCATGTTTTATGAATGCAGCCAATGAAATATTGGTTCATTCTTTTTTACAAAAAAAAATTACATGGAATCAGATCGGGGAGAAATTGGATAAACTAATGCATCTACATAAGATCCAAACAATAGACTCATTAGAGACAATTTTAGAGATTGATCAAATAGCGAGAGAAGAAGCAAAAAAAGAATTATAGATCTTTGAATTCTAAGTTTTTGGTGACACTTTACTAATTGTTATGGCATTATGGTGTTTTAAATTTAAGTTTTTAATTAGTTATAAAGATTATTTAAGGCAAATTCATGTTTTCGAGTATCGTTTATGCTGTTTTTGCGATTTTAGCATTAAGTTTCCTTATTTTTATTCACGAACTTGGCCATTATATCATGGCTCGACGTGTTGGAATGAAAGTTGAAACTTTTGCAATCGGTTTCGGAAAACCTATTTATTCTTGGATGTATCAAGGCGTAAAGTGGCAAATAGGTTGGATATTGTTTGGAGGTTATGTAAAAATTGCAGGTCAAGAAATTGACGACCAAAAAACTCCATATCAAGCACCTGATGGTTTCTTTTCAAAATCTCCTTGGGATAGAATAAAAGTTGCCTTTATGGGCCCTTTTGTAAATTTAGCTTTTGCACTTTTAGCATTTAGTTTGATTTATGTCGAAGGGGGCAGAGTTAAAAACTTTTCTGAGTATAGCTCAATTATTGGGTGGGTTGATCCCCGTTCTGAATTATTTGCAAAAGGGATAAGACCGGGTGACCAAATTATTTCTTATGCAGGACAAAGTTTCCAAGGAAGTAAAGATCATTTATATGCACCAATGACTGCGGGTGACGAGTTAAAAGTTAAAGGGTATAAAGTTGATTCAACAACTGGTGATAAATATCCATATGATATCGATGTAAAGCCATATTCGCCAGCTGGGGCTATAGACAAAGGATTAAAGACGAGTGGTATTTTAAGTTCTGCAAGTTACATAGTTTACGATAAATTGCCAAACAAGGTTGAAAATCCATTACCAGAAGGTTCTCCTTTAAGTAATAGTGGTATCGAATATGGAGACAGAATTGTATGGGTCGATGGTCACACCATTTACTCTGTGGCTGAACTGAATCACTTCTTAAATGACAATCGTTCTTTGCTAACTATTGAACGCAATGGACAAACTATATTGCGTAGAGTTCCAAGGGTTCCAGTAGAAGAATTGCGATTAGATTTTGAAGTAAGAGAAGAATTAACTGACTGGCAATTTGAATCTGGTCTTAACGGGACTAAAATAACAAAACTATTTTATATACCTTACAACTTAACTAATAATGCCGTTGTTGAAAATAGAGTTAGATTTATTGATGCTGATAATGAAAAAGATGCTTTCCCAACCAACCCTTATTCAACTTTAGAAGAACCTTTGCAAGAAGGGGATAGAATAGTAGCCATTGATGGGATACAAATTGATAAATCATTTCAGCTACTTTATCAATTACAGCAAAAATTTGTTCACATTATTGTAGATCGCAAAGCTCAAGAGCCAGCCACTTCTTGGTCAACAGCTGATAGTGCTTTTTTAAATGGGATTGATCGAGAAAATATTCAAAAAATTGGACAAACAATTGGAACTAGCCAACCTATAACACAAGTTGGAGACCTTCATTTGTTGAAACCTGTTGCGCCTAAGATGATGAGCCAATTTAATTTCGCGCCTGAAAAACAAGCGTTGATAGCGCAACAATTAAAAGAGCAGAAAAAAGAGATCGAAAACATTCAAGATCCTGAAAAAAAAGCGCAAGCCCTTCATCTTTTTCAATCTAAAGAAAAGCAACTTTTAATCGGTTTGCCAGGCATACAAGATAAAAAAGTGATTTATAATCCAACGCCTACTGAACTTTATTCGAATGTTTTTAGTGAAATTTGGAGAACATTAACGGCTTTATTTACAGGAGCTGTGAATCCTAAGTGGGTTGCAGGACCTATCGGAATTATCCAAGTTGTTCACGATAACTGGAAAGTAAGTTTTCAAGAGGTTCTTTATTGGTTAGGAGCAATCAGTTTAAACCTTGGAATGTTAAACTTACTACCTATCCCAATGTTAGATGGGGGTACAATACTATTTAGTTTGGTAGAAATGGTAACTGGTAAAAAACTTGATCCTAAGACACTAGAAAAAATTATTTTACCTTTTGCTATATTATTAATAGGCTTTTTTGTTTTTCTAACTTATAACGATCTTTCAAGAATTCTTGGAAATTTCTTATAATGATGATTCATACAATTTAAGTATTGCTAAAAGCAATACTTAAATTGTAAAGATTTTGAAATGGTAAGTATGATTTGGATCTCATTTTTTCGCTTGCTCTTTTAGAGCATCTTCAGCAATTTGCTTAAAAACTTCTTCTAAAAAATCTTTCGGGATAGTGACTGTTTCAACAGGTCTATTGTCAACTAAAGTCTTTTTAAAATCCTCATGAGAGAATTTAATATTTAAGTTGTCCATACATTTTTTATTCTTAAGGCAATTTTTGGGTAAAAGTAGCTGGATCAAATTTCCATGCTAAAAAACTCGATGTTCGGTAAGCGGTAATTTTATAATCATTTATGACTATTTTTTCAATTGGATCTAATCCATAATTATCTAATTTTGCCAATAGTTGTTGAGTTCGTATACAGAAAATATGAACTTGAGAATTTTCTGTCAAAATAATGGCTGCCCCTTTTGATATTTCTACTTGTTTAATGGCATGTTTTTCTTTAGATAAATTAAATGTATAATAACTATAAGAATTATGAATATCGGTCAAATTTACGATATTATCTTCTGATACAGAAATTAAATATTGAGCTTTATTTGATCGAATGGTTTTTAGAAAAATTATTTTAGAGGAAAAAGAAATATCAATGTCAAAGGTATCACTTTCTTCTGTTGTCAAATTATTCATTATAATTGTATTACCAAGAGCTATATAAAGAATATCACCTTCTAAATGATAATGATCAAATTCATAAGTTCGCACCGAACTTTTAAATGAAGTCTTATTAATTATTTCAATGCTATTTCGTTCTTTATTTGATAAAACAATAAAATTACTATTTTGTAATAATTTTAAAGACTTACTTTTATATTTAAAACGATTAACCTTTTTATTTGTTAAATTTATTAAATGGATTTTTGATTTAGTTTGTATTAGCAATTGATTATCGTGAAGGTTAAAATCAATAATTTCACTTTTAACAGTTAACAAAGTTTCATATTTTTGATTTTCTAAGTTGTAACTTATAATTTTGTTTGTAGTAACAAATAAAATATAATTATTCCACTCATAAACTTGTTTGCAATCGTTTATTTTATGAATGGTTTCAACATCGTCAATTTGATGCATGAGTTTTACTTGTTTGGACTGCATACTTACAGCGTTATTATTAGTAAAAGTTAAACCTTCGTCTTGGAAATTGGTGCTGCTAAATTCAGATTTTTGACTAAATCTGTAAGAAGAATAATTGTGGTAAAAATGTTTGTAATTTACATTTTCTGGTTTATGTAAACCTTGGTGTACATCACCAACTTTTTTCCAAAGCCTATCATCACTAAAAAAAACATTATATTTTTTGGATAACTGACAGCAAGTTTGTAAATCATTTGGCTCTAAAAAAGCGCCGATCTGAAATAAAGTTTCATTAGGTAAAATATTCATAAATCTTCACATTAAAATAATTTATTACAATTTTAGCTGTAAAAAATAATTTTAATGTTAAGAATATATATAGTTTCTATTAATACATATTTTTTGAATTGTATAAATTATTTGATTATCTGATGGAGTATGATAAGGTACCCTTAAGGACTTTTTAAGGAATCTAGATGGAAAAAAATCTTTTAAGAAATCTTAGACAAATCGTATTTCATTATAAATTCCGTTTTCTTTTCGCTATTTTTTTAGATTTTTGTTCCAATTTACTTTTAGTTTCAAACCCCTTATTGATGCGAGAAGCGATTACTTTTCTAACTGGAAATAAACCTTCTTTATCATTTCCACTTTCCTTGTTTAGTCGATATGCCGATTTTATACTTTTTTGGGTCATTTTGTTTTTTACCATTGCCGTGGCTGTTGCTTGTTTGCGTTATTCTATGCGGGTGATTTTTTTTACAATTAGTCGAGAAGCAGAGATGGCTGTAAGATCTCTCATCTTTAAAAAAATTCAAAAGCAATCGCGAGCATTTTACGATAAATATGAAATCGGAGAGTTGTTAAGTCGACTTACAAATGATGTTTCGGCATATAGAGATGTGCTAGGACCTGGAATGATGTATCCGATTTACGTATTTACATTGATGATACCAGCTTATAGTGCCCTTTTTTTTATTTCACATACCCTTTTTCTAGTGGCATTACTTCCTCTTCTTTTAGTTCCTATTGTGAATGCTTTTATTAAACGTAAAGTTTATAAACATTCCAAGCTTGTACAATATTTATTAGGAAGATTAAGTTCTCTTGTACAAGAACATTATTCTGGAATTAGAATTATTAAAGGTTATCAAGCGGAAAATGATCTCTTTCGCTCCTTTTCTCAACAAAATGTTGAATTAGCCCATCAAAGTTATTGGTTAACGATATATGAACAAGTTGTTTTTCCTTTTTTAAGTACAGTTACAAAATCCCTAACAATTGTATTAGTCATAGTAGCAAGTTTTTTAATTTTATCTTACCAATCTATGACTTTAGCCGATTTTGTTTCTTTCATGTGGATTCAATCTTATATTTTTTTTCCAATCGTGATGCTTACTTGGCTGTTACCTATTTATGAAAGAGGGAAAGTCGCTTACGAAAGATTGTTTGAAATATTCAATGAACCAATAGAAGTTACAAATGATAAAGGTAAATATACCATTCCCATTAATTCAGAAATATGTTTTCACAATTTAACTTTTGCTTATCCTTTAACTGATCGAACTGTTTTAAAAAATATTAATTTGTGCATAAAACCTGGAACTTTTGTTGGGATTACAGGTCCGATTGGTTCTGGCAAAAGTACACTTTTTAAACTCTTAAATAGAGAATACGAAATACCAAATGAAATGATCACAATTGGTGGAAAAGATATCCATGAATATAAACTCGATAGTTTTAATGAAACTTTTGTAACCGTAGAGCAATTACCATTTTTATTTTCAACTACGATTGCAGAAAATATTTCTATTGGAAAAGAATTAGTTTCTAAAGAAGAGTTGGATCAAGCAGCAGAACACGCTTTGTTACATGAAACTATTTTAGAATTTCCAAATCAATGGGAAACGATGGTGGGAGAAAAGGGCGTTATGTTGTCTGGTGGACAAAAACAAAGAGTTGCCATGGCAAGGGCATTTATCGTGAATCGTTCCATATTGCTTCTCGATGATATTTTCTCAGCTATTGATAGCTCAACTCAAAAAAAAATCTTTGCCAGTATGAAAAAAAACTTTATTGGAAAAACTATTTTGTTAATTACACATAAAGTTTCTTTGTTAAAAGAGATGGATAGAATTCTTTACTTACATGACGGACAAATTATTGAAGATGGAACCCCTGGTGAATTACTTAACAAAAAAGGGGCATTTTCAGCACTAGCTGCTTTACAAGGGCAAGATGATGGAGAATGAAGAAATAATTACTGTTACAGATTGGGAAGTGACAAAAAAGCTTTGGGATTATGTAAAAAAATATAAAGTTATTGTTTTTTTATCTATATGTCTTTTGGTGATAGCGCGTTTGATCGATGCGAGTGTGCCCTTCGCTTTAGGTTTTATCATTCAAGAAATGACAAAAAATGTGGCACAAGAAGAAAGCGTAAAACAATTAATTCTTCAAAAAATTGTTTTTTATTCTCTTCTTTTAATTGGCATGTTAGTTATCAGTTACATTTTAGATATAATAAATCTTTATTTAAGAAGTTGGCTTGGAAGACAAGCTGTTACTACTTTGCGTTCAGATATTTATAATCATATTTTATATATGCCTTTAAATTTTTTTGATAAAAATCGTATTGGACGATTAATGACTCGTACAATTCATGATGTAGATCAAATTAATCAAATGTTTATAGATAGTTTTATTCCTCTTCTTGGTAATGCTGTAACTTTTGTAACCATTTTTATAGGTATATTTTTTTTGGATTGGCGTCTTGGAATTGTAATGCTTGTAATGTTTCCTCTAGGAACTTTTTTGACGATGTATTTTCGAAGAAACCAAAGAATTTATTATCGCAAAATTAGAGAGATTTTATCTGCATTAAATGCCTTTATCCAAGAACACCTCATGGGTGCCTTTATCATTCGCAATTTTGGACTGGAATTAAAAGAAAGAGTGAAATTTGAAAAATACAATGATGAGTATAGAAAAGAAAATGTTAAGAGTGGGAAAAATTTTGCTTTCTTTTTTGCCAGTATCGATTTTTTGCAGACGTTTACATTAATTAACGTCTTTATCGTTTTAATGTATACACTTCCTAAAGATGATCCCTTTCCTGCTGGAAAATTTATCGCTTTTAGCCTTTGTATTATTATGATTTTCAGGCCTCTTGCCGATATTGCGGAGCGTTATAATATCTTTCAATCAGCCATAGCTGCTGCTGAAAGAATATTTTCTATTATGAAACTTCCTAAAGAACAAGTTTTTATAGATTCTTTAGAATCGATTGAAGAAGTTGAATCGATTGAATTTAATGATGTATGGTTTAGTTATAACGACACTGATTGGATTTTAAAAGGAGTAACTTTTTCAATTCAAAAAAATGAGTCTGTGGCTCTTGTAGGATTGACTGGAGAGGGGAAAACGACAATTATTAGTTTGTTAATGGGGTTTTATTTTTGTCAAAAAGGTACAATAAAAATAAATGATATTTCTATTAAAGATATTCCTTTAAGGCAACTTAGACGATTGTTTAGTTTGGTTTTACAAGATCCAGTTATTTTTACTGGCACAATTGCAGAAAATATCGCACTTTTTAATCCGGATATATCGGGCGCTATGATTGAAAATGTAGTTGATGAACTAAAGATGGAATCTTTTTTAGCGCGATTTAAAAATGGACTTTTTACACAATTAATTGAAAGAGGAAAAGGATTGTCTGTTGGGGAAATGCAGCTTATATCTATGGCAAGAGCTCTCGCTCACCATCGAATGGTATTAATGTTAGATGAAGCTACCGCAAATATTGATAGCTTAACGGAAAAATTAATTCAAAATGCCTTACAGAAACTTTTATCAAAAAAAACATCTTTAGTTGTGGCTCACCGCTTGTCGACAATAAAGGATGTTTCTAAAATAGTCGTCTTGAAAGATGGTAAGGTCGTTGAAATGGGTAATCATCGAGCTTTATTACAAGCTGAAGGCGTTTATGAAAAACTGTACCGTTTACAATTTGCTTAAAAAAAAATTCACATACACAAATTATGATTTACGAACGCGTTGCCATTTATTGCATCATTATCAAACAACTAATTTATACATAAAAAGAGATGACGAATTAAGCTTTGGAATAACTGGCACTAAGCTTCGTAAATATGCATCCTTAATACCTTATGCTAAACAATTTAAAGAAGTTTACTTAACGGGAAATGTGCAAGGAAACCACGTCTTAAGCTTTTTACAATTAGCTATTGAAAATCAATTCAATCTTCGCTTTTTTTTAAAAGGTGATAGTAAGTCTTCTACTGGTAATGCATTTTATGCTCAGCTCCTTTTACAGGATAAAAATGGGTATTGGTTAAAAAGAGAAGATGATCCTTATGAAGTCGCTACAAAATACGCTCAAGATAATCCTTCTTGTTTTGTAGTGCCAGAAGGGGGAGATTGCTTTGCTTCAATACCTGGGGCTACAACACTTGGATTAGACATTATTGCGAACGAAGAGGAATTAGGGATTTGCTTTGATCACATCTTTGTCGATTCGGGAACAGGAGTTTCTGCCATAGGTTTAATATTGGGGTTAAGTTTAAAAGGGCATAAAGGGGAAGTTCATGTATTATCTCTAGCTGATAAAGAACAAGTTTTTATGCAAAAATTGGCTCATTATAAAGTCATGCTAGAATCACACCTTCAACATAACATTACTATATCTGTTTCTATTCATTACCATTATCCAACGACTGCTAAAGCTTTTGGATCTACTAATCAAACTGTTTTTCATGAAATAAAACGTGTAGCCAAAGAAGAAGGGTTTTTTTTAGACCCTCTTTATTCAGCTAAGTTATCGTTGTTTGTTAGACAAATAATACAAAAAATCCCTGCAGCTAGTAAAAAGCTTATGATACATTCAGGAGGTGCTTTAGCTTTAATCGGATTTAAGGATAAACTAATGGAAAATTCGAGGCATGTATGAATAGTTTACCAAAAGGCGATTTAGACGCTAATCATTACAAAAATCATTCTCAACTCCAATATAGTTTGGCAAAAAGTCCTTTAGAAAATTACAACTTTATTGGTAATGAATCCGTTCTAGATGTAGGTTGTGGTGATGGCAAGATTACAGCTGAAATAGCTAGTAAAGCACTTAAAGTGATAGGCATTGATAAGTCTTTTGCGATGATAGATCTTGCTAGGAAGACTTTTAATACAAAGGCTTTTCCTAACTTGTCGTTTGAAGTGATTGATGCAACGCAATTGCCTTTTGCGAGTGCCTTTAATTTAGTGACTTCTTTTAGTTGTATTCATTGGATTAAAGTGCAAAAAGCTGCCTTGCAAGCTATTTACAAGGTTTTAAAACCTGGCGGTATAGCCTTAATTATTACCTTTCCTAGATGTCCAACATTTTGGGATCCTATTGATAAAGTAGTTTATCGTGCTAAATGGATAAACTATTTTCAAAATGATTTACACCCCTATAGTTTTTATGATGCCAAAGGTTACGGAAGACTTTTATCTGATCTAAATTTCGAAATTGTAAAAATAGAAACAACGCCTTGCATTGCTAAGTTTTTAGGAAAAAAAGGGTTTGAAGATTATGTCAAAGGTTGGCTTCCTTACCTTGCGGTCTTACCAGTGGATTTACATGAGGAGTTTCTAGATGAAATTGGAACGGCATCCTTAGATTATGCTCCAATGAAAGAAGATGGTTATGTGCATCATCCTTATGACAAAATTTTTCTTCATTTAAAAAAGTCCTTAGAAACATAATCTTTTAAGGATTAATTAAACTCAAATTTTTTAAATAATAAATTTTTTTATGACCTTGTAAAAAAAATAATCAATTTGTCTCATAATATTTATGAAGAAAACGAAGGAAAATTTTAGGTAATGAATATGGATATGAATTCATTTGATATAATTGACTTTCCTTCCGAATTGAGAGGAATAATTGTTAATCATTTAGACCCTAAAAGCTATTTAGCATGTGTTCATGTATCAAAAGTATGGAATAAGTTTTTTTCTCAATTACCAAATTGGGACACTTTTGCTGCTAAGTTAACAAAATCGCCTCAACTCTTTTATTCTTGTCCTATAAATTCAAAATTTAAAACGAGCAATCCAATTGTCAACATTACTCGTTTAATTAGCCATCATAATGGGATAGTTAAAACTGAAATAAAAAAATTAGAAACATTTAACAAAGAAGGATTACATAATTCATATAATACCTACGAGAGTTATAAAACTTATTGGTTAGAGAAAATGTTTGATAGTCACCTTAAATTGAGACGATTAGGTTATTCCACTTGGGAAAGTTTAGAAGAAATAGCAAGTCGTTTTAAGGATAATAAAGCGCAGAAGGCTTGGGTAAAGATACTTCTGGAAAGATTAGATGAAGGTGATCTATTTGTAGCAATTTCAATAGTAAAAGAAAAAATCATAGATAAACAAATAGAGCCAGTTTATCAGGTTATTTTTCAATTATGTATGAATGGCTATTTTAATGAAGCCTTGCAACTTTCTGATTTTTTGAAAAATAGTAAATATGAGAACGAGTTAATTAAAATTTTTTGCCAAGAAGCAGTTGAACAACGTAATTGCGAAATTTTAGTTCAACTCTTAAAAAACTATCCATACGCATGGCTTGCTAACCCTATTTATTTATTAAAAGTTTTTCATTTTTTTATTAAAAAAGGGCAAAAGGATATCGTAGAAAGGTTTTTTGAAGAATTTTCTAAAGTAATTGTAGGGTGGAGTGATTTGAACTATACATTAGATGTTGTAGTAAGTATAGGGAAAATAAAACTTGCTTGGGAAATAGTAGAGGGCTCGCATGCAGAATTTAAGCTATGCATTTTAAAAAATACATTAAAATATTTTGGCTATACTCAAGAGGTTTTAAAAGTAAATGTCGTAATTAATAAAGATCAAAATTTAAAAAAAAAGATAATGAAAGCGAAAGGTTTATTTAAAAAAGATAGTAAAAAAAAGACTATTTTTGATGAAATATAATGCTTTTATAGAAATTAATTATTAAATAGATTTAGTTTTGATTATGAATATTCAATTCTCTTTTTTAAATACTTTAGCCCTTGTCTCTATAATTTCTGTAGCTGTGCAAAATCGGCGTAATAACAGGGATTGGGAAAAAAAGACTCCATTTATTGAAGAAAAAAAAGAATTATCTAATGTAATAAAACTTTTGCAAAAACAAGATATTATTTCTATCCTGAATAATACTGATCACTTTTGGCTTATCTATTGCAAAATTTTTGCAGAATTAATGGTTTTTGATGCAAGTCAAACTCAACCTTTTTTGGCAAGCCTTCATGATAATATTATAAAAGTAAATGGAAATGAACAACTCCTTAATAATCTTAAAATTTTTATAGAGCGATTAAGGGAATTTCTTTTGGATAGTTTAACTAAAAAAGAAAATTTGATTTTAAACGTTATAAAAGATCGATTTTTAGGTTACTGTATTTGTAAAGATGATAATGAAGTCTCAACCAATAAGAATGGTCTGGTTGTTATATCTGGCAAGGTTTTTTATAATGTAAATTTTGAAAAATATATCGAGCCTATTTTACCACTTCTATTGTCTAATCTTAATGGAAATTGTTTGTGTTCTATAAAAGAGCAAAAAGATAATGGGGTTGAATATACTACCTCTATAAAAATAGAATGGTCAACTCAAGCATTTTATTCCTATCACATCATACCATTGCCAGTTAATTGCTCAGCTAAAAGTGAAAGCTTATGTGAAGAATATAGAAAACAAGAAAAATGTGACTTTTCATTAGTTGTACGTGAAAAACAAATTAAGTGTCATTCTTCCATTTTAAAGCTTTCAGGAGATTTTTTTACGGCATTATTTCATAGCAAAATGAAAGAAAGTAATAATATGCAGCTAACTATTGAAGATTACGACGAAGTGATAGTAAAGCATTTTTTAGACTTTATTTATTACGGTGAAAACAAATTAATTCAAAATTACTTGCAAAAATCCTTTAATCTTGTCGAGCTTTTTCATTTTGCTAACCAAATAATGATGACAAGCTTCATTGATTGTTGTACTAACTTGTTTGCTATGTTTACTACTGATAAAGATCTTGAAAGTATTCAAACATTAGCAGATTTTTATCAAAATTCTCATTTAGAAGAATTAGCTAAGTTTTTTCAAGAGAAAGATGAAAGCGGTAAAATTATCATAAAACCTTAAAATGTTGTAAGAAAATGAATAGTCTATGCTCATCCAATAAACTTCTATTAAATCCTCAATTTAAAGCTTTTATCGATGAATTTAGGGCTATATCTGATGCTTCCAAACAATTATCTTTAGAGGAAGGACGAAAACTAAGTTCTCAGTTTTTCTTGAGCCAAGCTATCTATGAAGATGTAGAAAGCATTCAAGACTTGGTAATTTTAGGCCGGGATGAAAATAACATCCCGTTACGCATTTATAATCCTTGCCCATCTGAAACATTGCCAACAATTGTATATTTTCATAGAGGCGGTTGGGTTTTTGGTAGTGTAAATGATGCAGATCCTGTTTGTAGAAAGTTGGCTAATCATTTCCATTGTGTAGTGGTATCTGTCGATTATCGCTTAAGTCCTGAAAATCCTTTCCCAAAACCTTTAAACGATTGTTATGATGCCACGATTTGGGCGGCTAGTAATATTCATTTGCTTGGAAGAAAAAAGGACCATTTAATAGTTTGTGGGGAAAGTGCTGGTGGAAATATGGCAGCCGTAGTAGCACATATGTTGCGAAATGAACATAGTATACGTTTAGCAGCGCAGTTACTTTTATGCCCAGTGATTAGTTCTTCACTTAATATTCAAGCATTTGAAAATAGCATGGATCAATATTTTCTCACTAAAGATGCTATGCAATTTTTTTGGAGCATGTATCTATCTGATAAAGAAAATCGACAAAATCCTTATGCTTCACCCGAACTTTTTAATGATTTTTCAAAATTGCCACCCGCTATAATTATTACTGCTGAATTTGATCCTTTGCATATTGAAGCCAATGACTATGGGGACAAATTGAGAAAGAGTGGAGTAGAAGTAATAAAGAAATGTGTTCCTCAAGTTATTCATGGTTTTATTGATTTACCGATCTACGATGAATCACAAAAAAATTCTTGGATTAAAAAAATTGGTAATTATCTAAACCAAATTCTTTTGCTAAAAAGGAATACAATATAGACAATACTTTTTTTTAAAAGCTAGAAAAGGTAATAAGTAGTATTTAATCTAATTGATAAAATATTGTCGAATTCAAAAATAGGAGTGCCTTATGAAGAAAAACAAAAACTTTTCCCCCCTGGCAACACCGAATACTTTAGGTGAGAAGGCAGCCGTGGCAATTGCTAAAGCTGTGAATCCCTTAGTGGCTGACGCATTTGCATTATACGTCAAAACAAAGAATTACCATTGGCATTTATCAGGACCTCACTTTAGAGATTATCACTTATTATTTGATGAACAGGCTGAACAAATTTTTGCTATGATAGATGTTTTAGCAGAACGTGTGCGTAAAGTGGGTGGCTTGACAGTTCACTCTATAAGTCAAATCGGTCAACTGCAAAAAGTAAAAGACGACAATCGTGATTTTGTGCCGCCACAAGAAATGATTCAAGCTTTATTTGAAGAGAATAAAAATCTCACACAAAGACTGCGCGATGCTCATAAAGTTTGTGAAGATCATAACGATTTTGCTACAACTAGCATTTTAGAAGTATTGATCGATGAAACTGAGCGAAGAGCATGGTTTTTATTTGAAATAACTCAACCAGATTAATTTTAGCAAGTTATGAAATTAAAAATTGGCGTGATGGGATCAGCTTCTGGTCCCTTTCCAAAAACCCATAAAAAAATTGCTTTTGATCTAGGATGTGAAATTGCGCAAAAGGATTGTGTTACAATTACAGGCGCATGCCCAGGATATCCTTTAGAAGCTGCAAGAGGGGCTAAAAGTTGTGGAGGCCTAGTTGTAGGGGTATCTCCAGCTCTTTGTGAAAAAGAACATATTGAAAAATATGGCTCTCCGACAGCCTATCATGATGTGCTCATTTATACTGGTAGTGGCCTAATGGGAAGAGAAGTTATCAATATAAGGAGTTCAGACATTGTCGTCATTATAGGTGGGCATTCCGGCACTCTTGGGGAATTTTCTATCGCATATGATGAAGGAAACTTAATCGGTGTTCTGACAAATACGGGAGGCATAGCTGAAGAAATTGAAAAAATTGTGAAGATCGTTAAAAAAAAGACAGGCTCTAAAGTGATTTATAATTCTGATCCTGCCATTCTTTTAAATAAATTGATTTCCTATTATAAGGAGCAACATTATAAATGCCCCGATATTCATTCTAAATCTTTTTTAAAAAGATAAAATCGATAAACCCTCTTCTGATATCAGTATACTTAAGTTCAACCATCACTTTATCTCCAACTTCTAATTTAGATTGGGTGCTAAGCAATTTTCCTTCAACGGCTGGATCGAAAATTCGTACCCATATGCCATTATCATTAACCCCTGTAATAATGCCTTTAAAAGAGGATCCGATCTGAGAGGATAAAATCAAAGCTGCCGCTGATTTATTCGCTTGTCTTTCGATTTTAGTGGCAGCATCTTCTTGTTGGCTGCAATGGACTGCTAACATTTGTAATTCTTGTAAGGAATAGGGGGGCGTTGTGCCATTTAAAAATGCCTTATATTGCCTTTGTGTAATTAAATCAGGGTAACGACGATTGGGCGCTGTTGAATGTGTGTAATCGGAGATAGCTAATGCAAAATGGCCAATCGGCTTTTGGGGATCATTCTCAACAACATATTGCCCTCTTCCTAAAAGTTTAATGATAGTCAAGGATAAATCAGGAAAAGTTAGTGGATCAATTGTTTTTCTTTTAGAAAGAAAAACTTCTAATGCTTTTGCATCCGGTTGAGGAGGTAGATTTTCATTATATTCTTTAGCGATAGACACGATTCTATCCCAATTTTTAGGCGTTTCTACTACACGGCGTAAGTTGGGAATATTTGCTCGTTTGAAATGATCCGCCATTATCTGATTGGCACAAATCATAAATTCTTCAATGATTTGATGGGCTTTGGTTTGATGTGGAAATTCGAAATAAACCTTTTGATCATTTATTAATTTAACTTCAGCTTGTGAGGATTCTAAGGGTAAAGCTCCTTTAAGTTGCCTTTTTTTCTTTAATAGTTGGGCTATCTCATTATGAATTCTTAATGTTTTTTCTAAAGCAGGTAAAGGCTTAGCAAGAGTGCTTTTTCCATCGAGCCATCCGCTTACATTGTTATAAGTTAATTTAGCATAATTGTGTACTAAGGCTTGAACGATCAATGAATTTTTTATGTTACCCTCATTATCTACCTCAATCTGAATGACAATGGCAATTCTATCTTGATCTTCGTTTAACGACGTTAGATCGGTAGACAATTTCTCAGGGAGCATGGGAAAAATACGCGCCGGAGTATAGACTGATGTTGTGTTGATTTGGGCATGGGTGTCAATGGGAGTACCTTGTTTTACAAGTGCATCAACATCTGCTATGGCGACCCATAAGGTGGCATTTTCATCCTTTTTTTCGGCATAAGTTAACTGATCTAAATCTTTGGAATCATCATTGTCGATAGAACACCAAAGTAAAGAGCGCAAATCCCGATGCATCTGCGTAGCCTTAGCTGGAGTGTTTATTTGAGAGAGTTGTCTTAAGACATCTTCAGAAAATTCAGGAAGCATCCCTCTAAGGTTCATAAGTTCTTTTGCTAAAAGGGCTAAATCTTTTTTCGTGTCCATTGCAAATTAGTTACCTTGGGAGTTTTTATGATTAAATAGTTTAGATGAGTAATTTTAATTTATACCGATAAACAAACAAAAATGTTAGAAAAAGTTTACATTTATTTAAAGTCATCTATAAATAATTCACGAGATAATATGTTTGAACTGCTCATCATTATCGTTTGTCTTTTAATTAATGCCATACTTGCTGGAACTGAAACGGCTTTTATTGCAACAAGTAAAGCTGCCTTAAAAGCACAAGCTAAAAATGGGGATGAAAAAGCGGCTTTATTCTTAATTTTAAGAGAAAATCCTGAACGAACTTTATCTGTTTTACAAATTGGCATTACATTTGTAGGAGCCTTTGCCGCAGCAGTCGGTGGAGCTGGCGCAGAAGAGAGTTTAACACCTTACATAAAAAATCTTTTAGGTGTTAAAGAAAGTATTGCAGAACTCATTTCTATTTTTATCGTAGTCGTCCCTTTAACATATGCAAGTGTGGTTTTTGGAGAATTAGTTCCTAAGACCTTAGCGTTACGTCGTGCCAACTTTTTTGGAACGCTGTCAGCACCATGGCTACATTGGAGCAGTCGCATTATTAATCCAATTGTTACAGTTTTAGAATGGTCTACCAAAAAAATCATTCAACTTTTTCCAAAGCATCATACCCAATCTGAAGAAAATGAGGAGGGTTTGGAGTTACAAGGACTATCTTCTCATAATAAACAGTATATAATGAATATGGTGAAGATTGAAAAAACGATGGTGAAAGCTATTTTTGTTCCTTGGCAAGAAGTTGTTTATTTAAAAACGGTAATGTCAATTGAGGAAGTTGAAAAATTGATCATAGCTTCTGGTCACACGCGCCTCCCGATTGTTGATGAAGATAAAGTAATCGGAATTCTCAATTCTAAAGAATTTTTTGCTTTCCAAAAAACAAAGAAAAAGGACTGGTTAAACTTAAAGCGCTCAGTTATTTATCTGCATGAGGAAACTTACTTATTAGCAGCGTTACGTTTTTTACAAGAAAAAAGAGCTCATATGGCAATTGTTCATAATAACATCACAAAAACTGGCATTATAACTATGGAAGCCATCTTTGAAGAAATTATTGGTGATATTTATGATGAAGATGATGATGGTGTACTTAAAAAATTGTTATCTTAAATAATCATTAAAAACGCTTTTTTACTTCATTTTCATCCAAAGGATGAAGAAAAAAAAGATCTTTTGGGATTTTATTTTCATCTTTGGCATCAACTGCATCTTTCAAAAAGCTTTCATTAAACTGCCAATAGAAAGATCTAAACAGGGAGTAAATATAACCTTCTTTACCATTTCGATAAGCGGCAATTCGTATTTCTTTGCCATTTCTTGTGTCCTCGATTTCCATTTGGTTAATTAGATGAATATTTAAATTTTGCTTGAGAAGAAGAGGATAATAATTCCATCGTGTGATGTAGTAGTAAAGTTGAGCTTCTCTCTTTTTTTTAGAAAAACCAAGAGCAAAAAGAATCGAACCTTTCGTGGCTAGGGTAACGGGGAAAAAATCTTGAGAAACAGTTGCTAATTTTCTAACTACCTTAACTTTGCTATTTTGCTCTAAATAAATAATTTCCCCTTTATCTAAGCCATAAAAACGTATTGTATCTTTTAGTTTCGTGATATTTTTTAAAGAAAGATTGTTGTTAGAAGGAATGTTTACAATTGATCGATCAAATTGGGAAGTTATTTTTAAAAATAGAGGGGTTGGGGTTAATAGCTGCCAATTATCTTCTTCTAATGCCTCGATTTGGTTTCCTTTTAGTTGTTTATAATAGATTTTATTTTGAGATTTTATATAAAGAGTATCACCATCTAATAAAACTTCTCTTGGAAGTAAAAATTCTCTATAGCAACCAACATACAGTGGTTTCCATGAAGAATTTTTTTTATTTTCTTTATAAAGAAGTAAGTCATGAAAAAGGATAAAGAAAAAATGTTCGTTGTAAGTGTTGTAACGATCTTTATCTTCAACGGTTAAAGGATAAACTTCTGGTAAATAATATTGCTCAATTAAATTTGCAAAAAATTGGTAGCTATATAATTTTTTTTGATACTCACATATTGTTTGAAAAGGATTTAAGCCAATTGAACTTAGAGTTGATAAAACAAGCTTTGTGATTTTTGCTATCATATCTTTTTTAGAAAAAGTAGAAAAAGATTTTTGGCAAAAATTAATTATTGTTCTGGAAAGATACGTTTGTTTATTTAAATTGGTATTTAAGGGGGAAACGATTGCAATCGTAAAAGAGGAGTAACTAGTTTCAATCATGGCCAATCTTTTTTTGCCACGAAGAATAATAGTCTGACTGTTTATAAGTCAACAAATACCTATTTTATCACCTTTGAGAAAATAAGGCAGAATGGTTTCATTCTGCCTTAAAAACCTTTAACATTTTTCTCGAATCCAAAAGCGATGTTGCTTAATAGCCTTTATGAAATCTTCAGGGGTTCCATCAACAATTATACCCATTTTCTCATAATCGTTTTGTGCAATCGTATGATAAATATAGGTGGCCTTAAATAATTCTATAGCTTCTTTATCTAAAGCGATAGGTTTGCAATGTTTATAAGCTTCATCTAAAAAATAAATCGGATTAGCTTCATTTTCAGCTAATAGAATTTTAATTGCTTCTGAGCCACCTGGAACATAAATTGCATCAAATAAAACGGAAGAAAAAATGGCGAAACTTTGATCTGGTTTTATAGAACCACCTCTTTTGCCTGTAACTAATCCTAAAGTTGGAGCAATAATTTTTACGATGGCTCCTTTAGCGATTAGAGCTTCTTTCATTTTTTCGATATTATTTTCATCGACGCCATTAGCTATAAGAATAGCTATTTGCCTTGTTGCAATAGAATCTTTGCGGGTGTTAGCCATACTCAAAGCTTCAGACTTGATGAGCGTTTGCTTTTTTTTAGTTGGTTGATGAATATTTGGGTCTTCATCAGCTCCAAAGCTGTGATTAATAGGGTATTCAGGTTTCTCTGGAACTTTAAGTCCTAAAGCATCTGCTACCTTTTTTGCCAAATTGTTATCAATTTGATTGAGTAAACTAAGAGTTCGTTTTCTTATATCTTCAATTTCTACTTTGCCAAGCTCAAAACTTAAAGCTTTGATAATATGCATTTTTTCAACGTCTGACTGACTGTTGTAAAATAGGGTTGCTTGGCTAAAATGATCCAAAAAGCTTGGGCTTCGTTCCCGAATTTTAGCCCCATCTACTTTCTCAGTGTAAGTAACAAAACCACCATCTTTCATCATAGCTTGAAAGGGACAGCCGCTAGCCATAGTATTTGGATCATAGGCAACTTTTCCTTTGTTAATCGTTTGCCGCATATGTCCATCTCTTTGGTTGTTATGCACAGGCGCTATCGGGCGGTTGATTGGAATTTCATGAAAATTTGGGCTACCAAGCCGAGATAGTTGTGTATCTGTGTAAGAAAATAAGCGCCCTTGTAAAAGAGGATCATTTGTAAAATCGATCCCTGGAACGATGTGACCTGGATGAAAAGCTACTTGTTCAGTTTCTGCAAAAAAATTGTCGGGGTTGCGATTAAGGGTGAGCTTACCAATGGGAAGAACTGGCACGAGTTCTTCTGGAATAATTTTGGTAGGATCTAATAAGTCAAAATCAAATGTATGCTCATCCTTTTCTGGAACAATTTGGATTCCTAGTTCCCATTCAGGGTAAGCACCATTTTCAATGGCTTCATATAAATCTTGACGATGGAAGTCGGGGTTTTTCCCTGAAATTTTTTGCGCTTCATCCCAAACAACTGAATGAACGCCAAGCACTGGTTTCCAATGGAATTTGACAAATACAGCTTGTCCTTGCTCGTTGATTAAGCGAAAGGTATGAATGCCAAATCCTTCCATCATTCGATAACTTCTAGGAATGGCTCTATCGCTCATAACCCACATAATCATATGCATACTTTCTGGCATAACAGAAATAAAATCCCAAAATGTATCGTGGGCTGAAGCGGCTTGTGGAATTTCATTATGAGGTTCTGGTTTTACAGCGTGGATGAGATCGGGAAATTTAACCGCATCTTGAATAAAAAAGACAGGCATATTGTTGCCAACTAAGTCAAAATTTCCCTCTTCGGTATAAAATTTGACAGCAAAACCGCGTACATCTCGGGCTAAGTCGGTAGAACCTCTTGATCCTGCCACGGTAGAAAATCGCACGAAAACAGGGGTGGGTTTGGAAGTGTCATTTAAAAATCTAGCTTTTGTGTATTCTTTTAAAGGCTTATATAACTGAAAGAGGCCGTGAGCTGCAGCGCCTCGCGCGTGTACAATTCTTTCTGGAATTCTTTCATGGTCAAAATGGGTAATTTTCTCTCTTAAAATAAAATCTTCTAATAGAGTGGGACCTCTTTTGCCCGCTTTTAAAGAATTTTGATTGTTATTGATGCGTAGTCCCTGATTGGTAGTAAGAAATTGATCTTTGCTACACTCAGTATTCTTTTCTAAATCTTCAATTTTTTTATTGTCATTACTCATTTTCACTCCCAAACTTCAAATTTTTTAAATTTAAGTTTGTAACAGTTGTAGTAATTTCAATCACTATTTTAAAAAAATAATTTACTGAAAAGGGTGTAAGTTGAGCAATGCAAGGAATATTTATTGAGTTACAAAGGTTTTAGCACTACAAATTAGTTGTCTTTTAAGATTTGTAATTAGCAAAACGATTAGTGTTATTTTACCAAGCATAACCAGCTGATGGATTTATAAATTTAATCGCGCAAAAAAAGATATCAGCTACGATTAAGGGAGAATGTAGTGTTCTATAACTTAAATCATTTAAAACAACGAATTTGCCAAGGGTCGCAAAAGATAGAATTGTGGCTGGAATACTTATGATAGCGTCAATAATTCTTGTCACTACACTTGAAACCCCATACAGAAGATAAATTAAGCGTGTAGAGATAATATTTTCTAAACCGATGTGGGAATTATTTTTAGTTTCAGCTGTACTAGACAAAAGATTGAGGATTTTTTTTGATGTAAAACCATAACCTTGCCGTTCTATGGTTTTGTACGGATTATTGTTAGTAAATGGGGCATTTGGATTGATTGTTTGTAAAAAATTTTTATAAGGTAAAGTGAGTAAGTCTTTAGCTCCATTTGATAGATGTCTACAAGTTACAGTAAAAATCCAACGGTTACAACCAAATGTAATAAAAGTTAAAGACATCGCGCCTATTCCTATAATGATATCTAAAGCAGCTGTGATAATGGATCCAGGAATTAGTAAAGCATGTAGACCGCGAGAAAAAATCTGTTTTTCTACAAAACTGCTTTGAGAACATAACAAGGTAGAATCGATATAATTTTCTACAGGGACTATATTGTAAAAACTTACAGTCATTGTGAACCGTTTTTATCAAAGTAAAATTTAACTATAATCTTAAGATAAAAAAAGTAATTTTAGAAGCTAATATCGTTGCAAAGAAACTTAAGTAATTAACTGTACGAAATCTTTTTATTCTAAATTTTAGAATAAAAAAAAGGGCTTTCTTTTCGAAAGCCCTTTATACGGGAAATGAAATTATTTTTGATCGTTATTATCAATAATTTCTGCGTCGACTTCCTCAATATTATCTTCTGGTTTTTGTTTGGTATGACCAGTAGAGCCCTGAGATGGTTGCTCTGTGTGAGGTTGTGCGCCAGGACCAGCAGTTCCTGGACCGCCAGCTTTTGCCATAGCTTCTCCAATGTGTTGCATGCTCTTTTCAAGATCAGCTTTAGCTGATTTGATTTTAGCTACATCATTGCCTTTTAAAGCCGCTTTTAAAGCATCGACTTTACCTTGCACTTCATTAGCAATTTCTTGTGGTACTTTGTCTTTATATTCACTCAATGCTTTTTCAGCTCTAAACGCTAAAGCTTCACCCTCATTGTGAGTTTCGGCTTGCTCTTTACGCTGCTTATCTTCTTCAGCATGAAGTTCAGCTTCTTTTAACATACGATCGATATCATCTTTGCTAAGACCAGATTGCGCTTCGATACGAATGTTTTGAGATTTGCCAGAAGATAAATCTTTTGCGGAAACATGCAAAATACCATCTGCGTCGATATCAAAAGCAACTTCAATTTGAGGCATTCCACGTGGGGCTGGAGGAATGTCAGAAAGTTCAAATTGACCAATTCTTTTATTGCGATCAGCCATTGGACTTTCACCTTGAAGAACGCTAATAGTTACTGCTGGTTGATTATCGGCAGCAGTTGAAAACACTTGTTTTTTTTGTGTTGGGATAGTTGTATTGCGCTCAACTAATGGAGTCATAACTCCACCTAAAGTTTCAATACCTAAAGTTAGAGGTGTTACATCTAAAAGAAGAACATCTTTAACAGTTCCACTTAACACACCCCCCTGAATAGCCGCACCCACTGCTACAACTTCATCTGGATTAACTCCTTTATGCCCTTCTTTACCAAAAATGGATTTTACCATTTCTTGTACGGCTGGCATACGGGACATACCACCCACTAAAATAACTTCTCCAATAGCGTCTTTTGTTAAGCCGGCATCTTTTAAAGCTTTTAAGCAAGGTTCTTTAGTTCTTTCCACTAAATCATGAGTTAAGCTTTCTAATTTAGCTCTTGTTAAAGTTAAGGATAAGTGTTTTGGGCCTGATGCGTCCATAGTGATGAACGGTTGGTTAATTTCAGTAGATTGTGTACCTGATAATTCGATTTTAGCTTTTTCAGCCGCATCTCTTAAACGTTGAAGTGCCATTTTATCGTTATGAAGATCAATGCCTTGCTCTTGTTTAAAAGTGTCTAAAATCCAATTTAAAATAGCATTATCAAAGTCATCACCACCAAGGTGAGTATCTCCGTTAGTAGATAAAACTTCAAAAACGCCATCGCCGATTTCTAAAATGGAAATATCAAAAGTTCCGCCACCTAAGTCGAAAACAGCAATTTTTTTATCTGTGTGTTCTTTATCCAAACCATAAGCTAAAGCTGCAGCTGTAGGTTCTGGGATAATTCTTTTTACATCAAGACCGGCAATTCTGCCAGCGTCTTTTGTAGATTGACGTTGAGAATCGTTGAAGTAAGCTGGCACAGTAATTACAGCTTCAGTCACCTTTTCTCCAAGATAGGCTTCTGCTGTTTCTTTCATTTTAATTAAGATTTGTGCCGCGACTTCTTCTGGAGTTACCGCTTTACCTTGTACTTCAAAAACTGCATCGCCATTACTATTTTTAGTAACTTTAAAAGGAACAGTTTTGATTTCAGATTCAACCTCAGCATATTTTCTACCAATAAATCTTTTAGAAGACATGATAGTATTTTCTGGGTTTGTAATCGCTTGTCTTTTAGCTGGAATTCCGACTAAACGTTCACTTCCTTTATAGGCTACAACAGAAGGTGTTGTGCGAGAACCTTCCGCTGAAGCGATTACTTTAGGAGAACCTCCTTCCATAATAGCTACGCAGGAGTTTGTAGTACCTAAGTCGATACCAATGATTTTACTTTTTTTCTGATTCATAAATAAAACCCCTATTCGATAATTTCTTTTTATTATTGTTTTATTTCTTCTTGATTAGCTTCATTTTCTTTGATAGCTTTAGCTACTTTTACACGGGCGGGGCGAATGACGCGATCTCCCATTTTGTAGCCTTGTACATTTTGTTCCACAACATAACCTTGTGGATATTCATTTGTTTCAACCATTTCGATCGCTTCTTGAGTATGAGGATCGAATTCTTTGCCAATTGTTTCAAATGGGTAAATACCATTTGTTGATAAAACATCTTTAAATTGACCTAAAATCATTTGAAAACCAATGGCCCAATTTTTTACTTCTTGAGACATATTAGTGGTATATTTCAAAGCATTTTCCAAATGATCAATTGGATGTAAAAACTCTACAATAATATTTTGAATGGCATATTGAGTAAGTTCTTGCTTTTCTTTATACAATCTTTTGCGTGCATTTTCAGATTCTGCAAGTAAACGCAAATACTTATCTTTATAGTCATTCACTTCTTTTTTGAGTTTGTCTAATTCTTCTTGGGATATTTCGATCAATTTAGGTTGCGGTTGAGTTTCTTTTACAGATTCTTCAACAGACTCTTCTGGATTAGATTCGTTGATCGTTTCATCGCTGTTTTCATGATTGGTCATTCCAATGCTCCCATTTTATTTTCCAATAACTGTTTGTTTTCATAACAGAGTAGCTGAGGGTTGTCTGATTGATTAGCTATTTCCCCTTTATTAGGCTCTCTGAATGTGATTTTGTGTTTATAAATATTGCGAGTTAAAGCCTCACTTAAATTTTTTGTGAAGGCTTGCATTAAATCAAATAAGTGTTCGTAAGGAATACGCATAGGTCCTAAAAGACCAATTGCTCCCACCGGTTGTTTGTTAATATGGTAAGGAGCGCTCAAAATGGCGCAATCGGGAGTAGAGGAGGTGTAAAGGGTTAAATCGTCTCCAATCCAGACTTTAGTTTGATTGTGTTTTTTTACTTCTTTTAGTAAAAGTCGCATCCCTTGAGTATTTTCAAATAAGGCTAAGCTTGAGGGGAGTGCACTTGGGGTGTGAAATTCGGGATAAAGTAATAATTTTGAAAAACCTGTTTTATAAATATCAGCATCGCTAAAATTGGAATAACCCACCACATAGCGAACCAAAATTTCATTGTAAAAGCGTTGCGCTAAAGCTTCGTCTTCTTTGGTTAAGCCCTCTGGTTTATTGAGTCCTGTTAAGCGCCAGTGAAAATACTCTTCGATTCTTTTGGCGGTAAAATTCGTAATTTTTTTATCGGAAGTTAAAATTTCAGTATGGATTAAGCCAAAATCTGTCACAACAATCCCAAGGCAGCGAGAATGGTCAATGGGGACTAATTTTATTGTAATAATAATATCTTGGTCAAAACGAGGTGTTGATAAAAAAACAGCACATTGGGTCGTTTGAGAAAAAGTTTCGGCCGCTTCTTGTAAAAAAGTAGCTATTTCTCTAGTTTCTCTATCATTAAAAGAAGAAAAGGTTTTTTCCGCCTCTTTTGTGTAAATTGTATTGGTTTTTTTAAAGTCAGCATAAAAGCGAAACGCTTTGGCGGTAGGAATGCGACCTCCCGAAGCGTGCTGCTGTGTCAAATAACCACTTGATTCTAAATTGGCGAAGTAATTGCGTATGGTAGCAGAGCTCAAGTCATCAAAACCTGCTTCTTTCAAAGAATTGGAACCTACAGGTTTGGCGGTTTTTATGTAATAATCGACTAAACCTAAGAGAACTTTTAGTTCTCGATCTTGTTTACTCGTCTTTTTTACAAGAACCGGAGGTTTTAAATGATCCTTTTTCATACATTTACGTTTATTTAATTAGCTTTATTATATTGAGGTGTAAAATTGCGGTCAATAAAGATTTAGCACTTGAAGCTTTAGAGTGCTGAATTACTCTGTTTCAGCCAAAATTAAGGGGAGTATATCAACGATGGAAGGAAACCAGGAAAGACCTTTGCGGTAAACTAAAGGAGCGGCAATATGGGTGGCAATAATCGCTTTTTTATGGTGTTCAGGTATATTTTCTAAAAGCTCTTTAGTAAAGTAATTTTGTAAGATGGGTAAGCAATACTGTATAAAAGATTTAATTAAGGGGTCATTGAGATTGTGAGATAATGTGGTGGGTTCTAAAAACTCTAATATTTGTGTCGAAAATTGATCAATTCTAGAAGAGATTTTATCAGATATTTTGCTCATCTCTTCGCCCGTATCATGTTTAGTTCTAAGTAATAAGTCAGCTTCCCTTTGAGCAGATAGGCGTAAACGATCAAGAATTTGCTCTACAATAACAATTTTATGCTCCATAAATTTTTCGTCACCTAAAGCAAGCCCACATAGCACTTCGTAGGAGGAACAAATAACTCCTGTTTTGTTCGCTGAGCTATCTTTTATAATTAAAACGCATAATTTATCTAAGAATTCTCGGGCAGAATCTGTTAAATAAAGGTTTGCTCCTTCGATAATAGCTCTAGCCGTTGGTTTACCTGTTTCGTCTAAAAAGTCTTTTACATTCGAACTGCTTAAAGTTCTAGGTCTGCCTCCTGCTGGAATAAAGATATCAGCTTTAGTCTTTAGTACGTTGTGCCGAAATAGATAATTCATGTCACTTCCAGAAATCCAATCCTTTTCAAGCTTTCCGTCTATATTTCTCCAGCAAAGCGTATGTTGAATTAAAGGTGTTACCTGCTTTTTTGTGTATCGATCAAGCAAAAATCCTTTTGGACTTAAAAGTTCAGGGGGGTAGAATTTTAAAGGTTTACCATTTAAAAAAAGGTCATGAAGAACTGATAAATCAATTCCATTAGGATCATACATCGTTCCAGAAGCATCTGTTAATGCTAAAAGCTTAGCAGTTTTTGGATAATGAAGATAAAGATTGCGAATTTGATTTCCTGCAACATCCCCATCTGGGCCGCCTGACATCTTAATGGTAAAGGGATCTTTTTTAGGATCGATACCAAAATATTTTAGGACGGCTTCCATGTAAACATTCACACCTAACGATGTGACACCAAATTCTTTGTGGTTAATCCCAACCAAAGGCTTGCTTGAGATAAATGAGCTTCCTGGAAAGTAATTATAACGTTTGCTGTAATCGGCAATCCATTGAATCATAAAATCATGCATATTTTCATCAGGACCTAAATAAATATATTCAGGTCTTTTCCAGTAATCCACAATATCTTTAGCTTTTAAAGTACCATCTGGTCGGCAATTAACAAGAGTCACCAAACTTTCTATAAAGGAACGTTGCGCTTGATAAAGATTTTCTATTTTTTGCTCTTGTTGAAATTCATCAATTTGTTTTGCAATTTCAATAGCTCCAAATTCCGCAATTTCCAATTCTTTTTGTAAAATGAGTGCTTCAGATTCGACACGATCAAAGGTTTTTAAAAAAATAATTCCTTTGGCACCACCTTCTGGAATGTCTTTGTTTTTTCTTTGTTGCGTTAAGGCTAAATGATAACATTCAATAAATACATTGTTCATTTCCGATTTAATCTGTTCAATTTGATCGAAAACAACCGTTCTAAGGCCCCCTCGAGCAAGATCTTTAAAACGAATATGAAATCCAAAAAAATGTAGGCCCTTCATGAAGAAGATAGCGTAGGGGAGTTTTGGAAAGTGTTGAGTTCTATCAAAGGGAACATGATTTAAATAGTTCGGGTCTAATCGAAAGCATATAGATGTGTAACCCATCTTGAAAAAATTTGTTTTCAAGGTGTAGGTCACAAGATTCATAGCTTGTAAAAAAACATTTTTTCTTAAAGTATCATTTTGTTCTTGTCCCGTGTCCAACTTATTCACATCAGATATAAATTGTTCTTTTAAAGATAAATATTTTTCAAATTGGGTGTCATCGGGATTGAATTTGAAATAAAAAGCTTCACATAATTTTACAGTTAAATCTGGGTGACGACAAAAGGCTTCTTCTATGCTTTCTAAAGTATAAAGATTGGAATCTAAATGAAGAAGAATTTGATGTACGAAAGTAGCTATGGCTCGAATAGCATTTCCCATATTTCCAGAAATGATTTTTTTACTAACTAACAATTCGTCAATAATATCAAAGCTTGGAAAATATTTAAGAGTTACTAAATCTCTTATAAAATCTGAAATGTCGGCCACTTCCCAAGCTGCTTTTTCATTGAATCCATGTAAGGAAAGGGCCATCACTAAAATGCTGTTTTTGCTATAAGGTTCAATGTAAGCGGCATTTACTCGTTTCATTACAAGACCGTGACGATGAATGGTGCGAGCTAAACGGTATAAAAAATTGTGTTTAGGAGTGTTTTTCCAAGCTAGAACTATTTGCATAGAGGGAGTTTTAGCTTCTTCCCAACCTAAGTTATAGCGTACTTCATATTGGCAACTATCTCTTGTTTTTGCTCTAAACAACATTTCTAATGCTAATAGAGAAGATTCGTCAGATAAAGAACTTAAAAATCTAGCATTTACACTATTAATTAACTGGTTTAGCTCTTTATCACTAATTGTTGGATGTTTATCTTTCATTAACGCTGCTAAACGGGCAAACTGCTCAGATGGAATGGGATGAGTATTTTTATCAACAGCCTCGGTAAAGTAAATATTGGCGATTCTTAAATTAGCTGTGATAGACGGAAAAGGCGGTGGGCTATTGGAAACATAAGTTTCATAATTTTTTATCCCATATAATGCGTAATTTTTTAAAATTTTTAAATCAGCATCAGGACTATCTAAACAAAGGGCAATGGCTCCACTTTGTAAATGGATAGTAGAAAAGTATTCTTGTAGATGAAAACCCATTAAATTGTGGACAATCATCATAATATTTTCATTAGAAATATCTTTAAAAAAGGATTCGGGCATGGCGTTTTCAAGCCACAGATAATAATCTTGAAATTTTTGCATTTCACTTTGCATGGCGATCAAGAGCTGCTCGTGGATTAAGTGGTGCTTTTTATCCATGCAAGACTTCCCCTTTGTGAAGTTGGCTCATTTCGCACTATAGAAAAAAAGAGGGGCAAATTCAAGAAACATTTCTTAGTTTCTAATATTTATTAAAAACACACCCATAATTTAAACTATCTTAATAAATTTTAGTTAATATTAGTTACAAATAATTAATTTAAGAGTTACTTATGACTAAAATTTATAATGCTGGTGAAAAAGTTTTACAGGGTTTCGAGGCAGTACCTTTTTTAGGAATTGCCCCAGGTTTAGTTGAACTGATCTATCGTATTATCGATGTTTTCAAAAATCTTCATGAATATTTAGAAGCAAAAAAAGGTAATTCAGATCAAAAAAACCATCATATTACTCACATCAAATCTAAAGAAGTAATCGAAACTAATGATGAAGTAGCGGATTTATTATCTAATGATAGTGATCTTGATATTGAACCTTGGGATAGAGTTAATGACGAGGCTTATAAACAATCGCCATCTGGAATAATCCCAGACTCAGGTATCCATGCAGATATACTTTCAAAAGAAGAAAAACAACAAAATTTAAAAGAAGAACTTAACGAGTCTTTAACAAAATTAGGGCATACAGCGATTAGAATCATCCCTTTTGTAGGTATGGGCTTTACTATTCATCAACACAATAAGAATAAATTTCAAAAAGTTACGATAAAACCAAAAGTAAAAGTTACAGGAAATTAATGCTTAAAGAAATCGAATCCCTTCCACTTATTGGAATTGTTCCCTGTTCTTTTCATATTGCTTATAAGCTTTCTCAATTAGCAAAAAAAATTTGGGAAATTGTCAAAGCTGTAGATGCTTTTAATGGACATACTTGGTGCAGTAAAATAAAGTTAGTTTTCGAAGATCCAAATGTAAAACTCAATTATAATTATCCCGATGATTATCTAATTGATGATGGGACAGACTTTATTAATGTAAAATCATTACAACTGACCCGCATCCAAGAGTTGAAAAAAGAAAGAGATCAATTAGTTAGTGAAATAAAAAATCTTTCTTTAACAGCCATACCAGTTTACGGATTTGTCAGATTTAAAGCGGAAAAACTAACTTCTTAAAAGTCTTAAGGCATTTAAACCAACAAGAACCGTTCCCCCCTCGTGTAAAATAACGGCAAGCCAAAGCGGAATAAAACCAGCTAAAGCGGGAAGTGCCGCTAATAGGATAGCTCCCACGGCTAAGGTTAAATTTTGTTTCACAACCGCTTGTGTGTTTTTTGATTTGCGATAAAGCCAGCTTAAAAGCTCCACATTGTCCTGTAACAAAATAATATCTGCTGCATCCATAGCAGCGGTTGTACCAACTTTTCCCATACAAATACCAACGGTTGCTCTCGCTAAAGCTGGAGCATCATTGATACCATCGCCTATCATAGCAAGTCCTTTCGTTTTTGCAAGTTGACTCACATGTAACAATTTATCTTCAGGTTTTAATTCAGCAAAAAAAGTAGAAATCCCAATTGAATGAGCCGTTTTTTCTGCATTTTGGGCGTGATCACCAGTTAACATGTAAATTTCAAGGTGATCTTTATGAATTAAAGTATGAATTGTTTCAGCAATCTTTGGACGGAGGACATCTTCTAAAGTTAAGAGGAAAAGATCATTTTCAATTTTAAGAACAGCCACTAATAATCCTTGTCTTTTGGCTTCTGTTATTTTCTCCTCAAGTCTTAATTTTTGTTCCTTTGGTATAGAGGGCTCAATAAATGACTCGTTGCCGATTAAAACTTCTTTCCTTTGTTCATTAATGGTAATTTCAGCTTTTAGACCAAAACCTGAAACGGCTTGAAAATTGTGTAAAGGAAAGCCTAAGATTTTATTTTCTTGAGCATAATTAACGATGGCTTTAGCAATCGGGTGCATAGCATTTTTTTCTAATGAAAAAGCGATAGCGAAAGCGGTTTGATTAGATATCTTAGGGTTTTGAGTTAATGAAAAAATATCTTTAACACTTAAGTCGCCCGTTGTTAAAGTACCCGTTTTATCAAAAGCAATCGCTTTACAATTAGCAAAGGCATCTAAATACATCCCTCCTTTTAAAAGGATCCCTTTTTTTGCACAAATACTAATCGCGCTTAAGTAGGCAATGGGAATGGCAATAATTAAAGCGCAGGGTGAGGCTGCAATTAAAAAGGCTAAAGCGCGGTAAATGGATCCTTCTTCTCCTAAAAATGGGATTGATAAAAGATAAGGAAACGTGATGGCAAAAAGAGCCGATAAGGAAATGATAGTCAAAGCGTAAGCGCGGCTTAAATTATCAAACCATCTTTGTAAGGTTGGTTTTGCTTCTTGTGCTTCAGTAACTAGTTGAATAATTTTCGCTAAAGTCGAATCAGCGCTCGTACGTATAACCTTGATAACTAGGGCACCTTCTAGATTACGACCACCAGAGGGGACTTCTTCACCAATTGTTTTAAAGATTGGAAAATTTTCTCCTGTTAAGTGAGCTAAATTGACACTTGAGCTGCCTTCTAAAATAACACCATCTAGAGGAATCATTTGACCCGAACGAACAAGAATTTTATCACCCACGTTAATATCTTGAATAGAACGTTCGATGATTGTCCCATCTTCTTGAATAAAAGTAGCCTTGTTTGGTGATAGACGATTTAAACTACTGATTGCACTTTGTGCTTTTTGGGTGACAGCATCTTCCATAGCGCCAGACAGGGAAAATAAAACTAAAAGAAGACCACCTTCCAGTCCACTTCCTATTAAAATAGAGGAAAAAGCGGCCAGGGTCATTAAAATGTCTATGTTAATATCAAAATTTACTAAATCTTCAATCGACTCAATTAAAGCTGGAATTCCAGCAAAAAAATAGACAAAGACTAAAAAAAAATGGGAAAGGAATATGGTTTGAGGATAAAAAGATAAGCAAAAAGAGAGAAACAATAAAAAACCTGCAAAAAGAGAAGAGCGTAAAGTTAAATTAAAAGCATATTTACGGGTTTCTTTTTTTAAAAAGGGGCTATAGTATTCTTCTTGCCCAAGTTCAAAATATTCCTGAAAAATTAAGGGGCTTGTTGTCATAATGAAAAAAACTGTTGGGTTAAGAAATAAATCGTACTCAAAACGATCGCTGCAATTCCTAAGTTCCAAGTGATTGCTGGAATGATTCGGTTATTTTCAATTTTAGCTGTTAAAAAAGTGCTCAAAAAAATAATTCCTAAACAAAAGATAAAAGCTCCATAAAAATCAAAATAATAAAAGCCTAATAGAGTAAAAATAGTTGCAAAAGTAGCCCCCAAAAAAGCTCCTAACCCTTGCAAAATAGGATGTTCGTGAGATTCCAAGCGCAAACCAAGCTCTTCTTCAATCATTACTTTTAATAACCGATCTCCATCTGCCATTAAAACATCGACCACATCATCTAAAAGTTTTCCTTCAAACCCTTTTGCAGCGTAAAGAACTTTTAGTTCTTCTTTTTCTTGTGGGCGATTGTGTTCAATTTCCCATTTTTCTTGTTCAAGAACCCGATGGATTTTTTCTAAACGGGCCCAAGCAAGCCAAGTGCTTCTTCCCCCTTTCCAAAAGATCCAGGCTAAACCCGCTGTGATTAAGGGGGCAAAAGAAAAATTTTCTAAGGAATAACTAAAAAAGGTTAGTAAGCTTACAAAAATGGTAGAATCTCTTGCACTATCTAAAGCTGCAGATAAATACCCTGGAGCTTCCGTACCGTGAATTTCAGCTGCATTAATCTTTCCAGATGCATGAGCTTCAACAACATGTTCAATCGCTTCTTTATCCTTAAAATGGGAATAACTCATAAATATTTTTTAAATTAAACTATTAAACTTCATGATTTTTTGATAAAATAAAAGTGGAATTTTATCATTAGCTTAAACCATTTATAGGACACCTATCAATCATTTATTTAGATAATGGGGTGATTTCTTACATGTTTTAAGAAATGGAAAAAAAGGATTGGTTTATGGATTTTGATCCAATTGTTCAATTTTTAGCAGGGTCTGCCGTTAACAATGCAAACCCACCGACCTCTCAACCTGATATTTTTGGGAAAGATACTATCTCTCAAAGTGTTGGTTCTATTTCAAATGCTGGAGCTATTTCTGCCAATACACCTATTTTAGATCCTCATTTATACTTTAAAATAGGGGAAAGTGAAATAAAATCTAATCTATTAGATAACTGGTCAAAAAGCTTGGCTGAAGAAGCGAAACGTATTGAAGAAGAGTTGCGCTCACCCATGAATCGATGGAGGGAAGAGCAGATAAGACAAGCTTACGGGGTGCAATCGGCAACTATTAATGTTACAGCACCTGGAAGTAACCCTCAAGCTGGCATGGATAGCTTGGCTCCTATTGATTTTAAGGATTCAAGCAAAATTCAAGAAATGCGCTCTAGAATCGCCGACGGGTTAGAAGGATATAGAAGTGATGTAGCAACAAAAACAACCGATCCATATGATGTTGCATTTGTGGTGGCAAGCGTTACAGTCGCTTCCACATTCTTAAATGTTTTTTCGAATGTTAATAATCAGTCTCTTGCTCAATCACAAGTCATTCAAGAACTTTTTGCACATCAAGTAAACGTTGTGCCAGCTGCTTTACAAGCGCAAGCCGCTGTTTTGGCATCTATGTTTGGTGTAGCTTTAATAAACTTTGCCGCACTTCCAGCTTTAAAAGCAGCTCTTAGTAAAGGTAAAGGCACCAATAACCGAGAGCTTGCGCAAAATCTTGTCAAAGAAACTCTTCGTTTCGTTAATAGTAAAGTGTTAGATGCTTTTGTAAGTAAATTAGCGGGCATGAATGCTAAAGAAGAAGATATTCGCAATTTGACATCGATTTTAAAAATATTTTTTACAAGTGTCGCATTAGCTGCTTTTTATTCAGCTATGGTAGATTGGAAAATTACCAAAGAAGAGTTTGCTTTAATACTAGATCACCCTGAAAAAGGCACAAAAGAAGAGCAAGAGCTTGTAAAATTTATTCAAGCTGAAATGCAAAAACTTCCACCTGAGCTTGCTGCACGCACTCGTCAGAATTTGCTGAATTTTATGGAAGAAAGACCTGAACTTAGCAAATTATTTGAAGTCAATAAATCGATAAATCGGGTAGCAGTTGCCTCTTCTTAAGGACTGAAGGCTATAGAATTAAAAAAGCTAACTTATCTATAGTTAGCTTTTTTTAACGAACAGTGGCAGAAGATTCTCTTAAATAATAAAAAGCATAGAATCAAATCTCATACTTGAAAAAAAAATTTAATACCTATTAGATAAAAAAAAATCTAATAGGTGATTTATGATGCAGGCTCCCAAAACTTGGGTAATAGTTGCTGACAATAATCAAGCTAAAATCTATGAAATAGAAAAACTTCCCCATTTAAAAGAAATCCATTATTTTATCCATCCCGAAAGTCGATTGCATAACCAAGATCTTTCTTCAACAAGACCTGGTTATAATGCACAAAGCGGTGGTGTAAGAGGTCATTCTTATCAACAGCAAACGGATCCAAAAGATGTAGAAATCGAAAAATTTGCAAGCAGTCTAGCGCAAATCTTAGAGAAACATTTTGAAAAGAATGATTTTGAAGCGATCTATTTACTGTGTGAACCTTCCTTTCTAGGAGTATTAAGAAAAAAATTAAGCGTTAATCTAACTTCTTCCATAAAACATGAAATAGCAAAAAATGTAGTAACTTTAGATACGAAATCGCTCGGAGAATATATCGTAAATTATTTAAATAAGTAACGGTTGTGGCCAATTGAAAAGTATTCTCAATTCAAGCATTGAAAACATTATTGCGATCTTTACAGCTTTTGGTATTTTAATCCATTTGCTCATTTTTTTTCTTACCCCCTTCCAAAGTTATTCTTATATTCCTTTGTATCTTATAACCTTTATTGGTGGGGGGATATTAACGATAGATCTTTTAAAAAAAACGTTTCAATTAGAATTTGGGTCTGACCTGTTAGCTGGAATTTCAATTGTCACTTCGATTCTTTTAGGAGAGTATTTGGCAGGCTCATTAGTTGTTTTAATGTTATCAGGAGGGCAAGCTATAGAGAGATTTGCTATTAAAAAAGCTTCAAAAATGTTAGAAGTTTTAGCTAATCGAGCACCCACTGTAGCCCATATAAAAAAAAATGACATTACTGATGTTGCCGTAGCCTCAGTTCAAATAGGTGAGGAAGTTGTTATTTTTCCCCACGAGATTTGTCCAATAGATGGAGTCGTCATAGAAGGAAATGGTGTAATGGATGAATCTTATTTAACTGGTGAGCCATTTCTCATTTCCAAAGCACCAGGATCCATGGTTATTTCTGGAGCTATAAATGGGGATTCAACTTTAAATATTAAAGCTACAAAACTTGCGCAAGATTCAAGATACGCAAAGATAATGCAAGTTATGTCAGAATCTGAGCAAAAAAAGCCCAAGATGAGACGCTTAGCAGATCAGCTTGGGGCGTGGTACACACCATTAGCTTTAATTATTGCCTTTCTTGCTTGGATTATAAGTGGAGAGTCAATCCGTTTTTTAGCCGTTTTAGTTATAGCAACACCTTGCCCTTTGTTAATAGCCATTCCTGTTTCTATCATAGGATCTATCTCACTATGCGCCAAACAAGGCATTTTGATTAAAAATCCAATAGCTTTAGAGCAAGTCAATGATTGCGAAACAATGATTTTTGATAAAACAGGTACTTTGACTTATGGAAAGCCTGTTTTATCTGAACAAAAGATCTATGGTGATAGAGATGCAAAAGAAATTTTACAACTCGCTGCAACCTTAGAAAGATATTCTAAACACCCTTTAGCTAATGCTATTTTAGACAAAGCTAAAGAGGAGGATATAAAGTTACTTATAGCTAATGAGATTAGTGAGCCAAAAGGGGCTGGCTTAGTAGGTAGAGTTGAAAATAAAACAGTTGAGATAACAAGCCGAAAAAAACTTAAAACAAGAAAAGAAGAGATTCCTGTTTTATCTACGGGCAGCGGACTTGAGTGTTTTATTTTAATCGATGATAAATTGCAGGCGCATTATCTTTTTCGGGATGCTCCAAGAATGGAGAGCAAGCAATTTGTAAAACACTTATCTCCCAAGCATCATATAAAAAAACTGATGATTGTTTCTGGTGATAGAGAAGAAGAAGTGAGCTATTTAGCAAAAGAGATTGGAATTCAAGACATATATGCTAGCAAAAGCCCTGAAGAAAAAGTTGAAATAGTATTAAAGGAAAGAGAAAAAGCCAAAACCATATACTTAGGAGATGGTATTAATGATGCACCAGCCTTAGTTGCTGCAAACGTAGGGATAGCTTTTGGAACAAATAGTGATATTACTTCTGAAGCTGCAAGTGCTGTTATTATGGAAAGTTCTTTAGAAAAGGTTGATGAATTTTTACATATAAGTAAACGAATGAAAAAAATAGCTTTACAAAGCGCCTTAGGAGGAATGTTCTTTTCCTTAATTGGCATGTTTGCAGCCGCTTTTGGGTTTTTACCACCTGTCGCAGGCGCGATTTTACAAGAAATAATCGATATTGTAGCCATTTTAAATTCTTTAAGAACTATATGGCCGCCTAAACTTATATCTGATATGGAATAATTACCCTTATGTTCTTAAGAAATAAATTATCATATTTTATAAATTGGTCTGCAAAAACGGCTGGAAATCCTTTTACCTTTGTAATAGCTTTAATTATTTTATTCATTTGGCTGTTAATAGGTCTTTGGAGAGGTTTTAGTGCCGAATGGTTATTAATTCTAGATACTATAGCAACAATTAATGCGAGTTTAATGGTATTCATTATCCAAAACACTCAGTTGCGGGAAAATAAAGCTCTACATTTGAAAATAGATGGGCTTATTAAGGCTACCAAAGATGTTACAAATGAGCTTATTGCTATTGAGACAGCAGAAGAAGAAAAAATTGAAAAATTGAGAAGCGAGCTAATAGATGATTTATAAGCTATAAGATTAATTGGCAAATGGGTTAAGAAAACATTTGCCATTAATGCTTTACCTTAAAGATTGCCAAATAGCGATATGAGCGCCTGCTGGATCTGTAATAATGGCAAAACGTCCCATATTACCAGCTTGAGTGACCGGATGCACTACGTGAGCGCCATTTTCCTCTGCTTTTTTCAAAGATGTTTCTACATTTTCAACGAGAATATAAGCCATCCAATGAGGAGGGATATCTTTGGATTTTTCTTTAGGTATAGCCCATATACCTCCAAATTCATGGGAGCCTTTCAACTTGATCATCGTATAATTCATGTCACCCATACTATGATCTACAAATTCCCATCCAAAAACTGTGCCATAAAATTTTTTAGCTTCTTCTACGTTAGTTGTACCAAGTTCATTCCAGCAAAATTGTCCTAATTGTGGAGTACCCATAAATTATCCTTTATATTTTATCTTAAAATTTTAACGATTAAACGTGTGATCAATCGATTTTTGCTTTATAATTTCAAAAAAGTTTTTTTAATAAACAAAGATTATATATGCAATATATATTAGTGCATGGAGCCTGGCAAGGGGGATGGTGTTGGGAATTTGTCGCAAATGAACTACATAAATTAGGACAAAAGTGTACGTGCCTTGATTTACCAGGTCATGGAAAAAATTCCTTTCCCTTATCAAAAGTTACCTACAATACTTATTTTGAGTGTTTAGAAGCCGAAATTAGAAAACAGGATAAAGTGGTTATTGTAGCTCATTCAATGTCTGGTATTTTGGCAGCACCGTTGCTAGATATGTATTTTGATAAAATTGAACATTTATTTTTAATTGCAGCCTATGTTGCTCAAAATGGAAAATCTCTTTTAGATTTAGCTGTTAAGGGAAAATATTCAGAGATTCCTCATCTTTTAATAACGGATCAACAAAGTAAAACGCAAACACTAGATCTTAGCAAAGCCAAGAATGCTCTTTTTCATGACTGCTCCGATGAAATTGCTCTATGGGCCATGCAACGTCTACAAGCCTCACCGATGGAACCATTTAAAGCTAAAGTTCGTTGGAAAGATTCGGGTAAGGCTATAGATAAAAGAACATACATTGTTTGTGAATTGGATCGAGATGTTCATATCACGACCCAACTAGATATAATACAAAGTTATCCTTGTAAAGTGATTAAATTAGCAAGTGGACATTTTCCATTTCTATCTCAGCCTGAACGTTTGGCTCAAATATTGACAAAATTTTGAAGTTCAAAGCGATGGTGAAATTAACATTTGTTGAATCGAAGTGTCAACCGTTTTTGCTAAATTTTCTAAAGAACAACAAACGCGAATGACATCCTTGTGATGGTAGAACGCATTTGTTTGTGTTCCAAGTTCAAAAAGACTTGAATCTTCACTATGTAGAAAAATTTTCTTTCCTTTAGCTAAAGCAAATCCAAATTCTAAATGCGTTCCATTTCCACCTGGTAGCAAAATAAGAACAAAATCAGCTTCTAAAACTCCTTGTAATTCCAAGGAAGCTACTTCTTGTAGACGTTTTTTACTAACTAATTTCACACTACCGTGTGTTGTCCAGTCGTAGGAAATTTCATAGCCTAAATTTCTTAAACTATCTCTAACGCTGTTATGTTCACTCATTCTCGAAAGTGATGTTGCAATGTAGTATTTCATAAGGAATATTTAAGCCTTTCAAATTTTGTAAAAGTTTATAAGAAGATTTTTTAGATGAAGATAATCTTCACATGACGCAACTTCTCTTGCTGAATGCATGGATAATTGAGCTAGTCCTATATCCACTGTTGGCATACCGATTTGAGTAGCATGTATGGGGCCCACGGTTGATCCGCAAGGAATATCGTTTCGGTTCGCATATAGTTGATAAGGAATTGAATTTTTTTGACATAAGTTTAAGATGTTAGCAATTCCTAAAGCATTCGTAGCGTACCGTTGTTGGGCATTTGTTTTAATTACAATTCCATTTCCGAGTAGGCATTTGTGTTGAGCTTCTAGCTTTTCAGCATGATTTAAGTGAAATCCATGCGCTAAATCAACTGATAAACACATACTATTTGGTATTAATTCTAATAATGTATCTCTTGAAGCTTGATAATGAGATAGAATTCTTTCCAAAGTGTGCTCAAAAAAAGGAGAACTTGCTCCTTGGTAGGTATTTGAGCCTACTTCTTCATGATCCCAAAAAACAGCCATTTGTAAGGTATTATTTGTTGAATCTAATTCAATGAGGGCTTCTAAACTGGCAAAAGCGCTCAATAAATTATCAATCCGGTAGGAACTTATCAAGCTGTTATTATAACCGATTAAACTAGACTTTTGTAATGGGTATAAAAATAAATCATGGGCTATAACCGTTTCTTCAAAGAAACATTCTTTGAAAACTGTCTCTAAATAGGAAGAGTTTTCAGGGAAATTAATGGCAGCTAAAGCATTTAAATGCTCTTGCTTGTTTAAAACTAGTCCATTCTCATTCACATTTCGGTCTAGATGAATAGCTAATTGAGGAATAATTAAAGGATGCTTTGTATAGTTTAACAATTTTGGTTCAAAAGAACTTCCCTTTTGAATGATCACTTGTCCAGCTATTCCTAAGTCTCGATTTAGCCAAGAACTTAATAAAGGAGATCCATAAATTTCTACACTTAATCCAAGTTCATTAGCACGTCTAAATTCAGAATTTGGTTTTAATTTTAAAGCAGGACTGTCTGTGTGAGAAGCTACAAGATGTATAGTATTTGGTTTTTGTTTTGGTAAATTAAAGGCAATTATACTTGAGTTATTTCTTTTAACAAAAAACTTATGCCCTTTTAAATCCCAAGGTTTTTTCTCGTCTATTTGTTTATAGCCACATTGTTTTAGTTTATTTTCAATATTTTGTGTCGCATGCCAAGCTGTTGGTGATGAGTCTAAAAATTGCTTCAAATCATTCAAATAGCTATCTTTTTGTTTCATAATCATTCTGTAAAGTTTTCTTTAATCGTAGCAAAAAAACTTATTATTTTCTCATAGGTTTTCATAAATTCGTCGATTATATATGGTAAAAATAATTTTAAAATTTAATGTTAACGGGCGGTTATGAATTACCAACCATTAGAAATCAAAGATTGCGCAGTTATTCCAATAGCTACAGCTATTCGGGCACAATCTCTTAGCGAGCTAAGAGACAAGATAGCAATTATCCACGAAGATAGTATCTATCATCATTTTTGGGGAAGATTCTTTGATACGCAGTTTAAAAATACTGAATTTCATAATGACTTTGCCTGGTGGTCTCATCACGCTATTCGAGATGACTTTTTAGCCGAACGATTATCAATGGTAGATCCTTCAGAATATGATAATTTAGATCAATTAAGAGCTGAAATTGTCCGTTTAATTAATGATCGTTTAGAAGAATTAGAATTTAGTCCTTCCGCTTCAAGAGACAATCAATTTCATTTCATACGCTCCAAAATGATTGTATTCGATACACCTCAAGCAATATCGAATCCAATGGAACTTGTCCAAGTGGTACAACAAATGAGTGCAACAAGTCTTTTTTATCATGTGATAGATGCCAAAAATAGAAATGCAAACCAACAAGACGATTTTTGTAGTTGGCTTTCCCAATATGGGGAAGAATATGCTCCTTTGATTACAAAATTAAAATCAGCAGACCCTTATTTCTTAGATCCACAAAACATAAAAGAATTTTATACCAACTTATTTACAACTTATTTTGTAGAGGAAAGGGTTATATGAACGAAGAGTTATTGGAAAGTTATATTCCACAAGCTGGAAAAGAAATTATTGATCAATTAAAGCAAATTAGCAAACCCCTTAAAGATCTTCATTTAGTTCATATTAACTCAACAAAAGCGGGTGGTGGGGTAGCGGAAATTTTATACAAAATGGTTCCTTTAACGGAAGCTTTAGGTGTCAAAACAACCTGGGAAACAATAGAAGGTAACGCTGAATTTTACCAATGTACGAAAAGTTTTCATAACGGTATCCAAGGAAATCCGATTAATATTTCGTCTCATTTATTAGCTAATTATGAAGAAATTAACAAAAAAAATGCTGAAAAATTACGTCCCTTATTAGAAGAAGCAGATTTGGTGTTAATTCATGATCCACAACCAGTACCTTTAATTACTCACTTTCCAAATCGTAAGGGTAAATGGATTTGGCGCTGTCATATTGACGCTAGTAAGCCGTATGCGCCGATTTGGAAATATTTAGTAAAATTTATTAGCAAATATGACGCGAGTATTTTTTCTTTGCCAGAATTTACTCATCCCTTACCACATGAAACTTATATTATTCCACCAAATATTGACCCCTTAAGTGATAAAAATAAAGAACTCGATGAAGAAGAAATACAAAAAACTCTATCCTTATTTGGAATTGATCCTGATAGACCGATGATATTACAAGTTTCTCGTTATGATAGATTTAAAGATCCAATAGGTGTTATAAAAGCCTATCAATTAGTCAAAAAATATCGTCCTGATTTACAGCTTGTATTAGCCGGTGGTGGAGCAACCGACGATCCTGAAGGTGAAGCCGTTTTACAAGAGGTGAGAGAGTCAATGGGTGATGATCCAGATATTCATTTACTATTACTACCATCCGATGCTCATAAAACGATTAATGCCTTGCAAAGAGCTGCAGATATTGTGTTGCAAAAATCGATTAAGGAAGGATTTGGTTTGACTGTTGCGGAAGCGATGTGGAAGGCTAAGCCAGTTATTGGTGGAAATACCGGAGGAATTCGTCTACAGGTACATAATTGGCGCAACGGATTTTTAGTTAATACACCAGAGGGCGCAGCCCATCGTATTCGTTATTTATTGCAAAACAAAGATAAAGCAAAAGAGATGGGAAGAATTGGTAAAGAATTTACAAGACAACGTTTTTTACTAACTCGACAACTTTTGCATTATTTAACTTTAATGGTTTCTTTAAGACACGATCACAGTAGCAGAATAGTATTAAACAACCTCAATGATTAAATGAGCGATGAAGTAACTAATATTTTTGCAAGCTTTTTTGATAAAATTAAGGCAAATACTCATTCACTTTTGTTGACTGATTATGATGGAACATTAGCGCCTCATCAAATAGATCGATTAAAAGCTTTACCTCCGCAAGAAATATTTGATAAATTACGAATTCTCAACAGCTGTCCAAGAGTTGATGTAATTATCATAAGTGGTCGAAGTTTAGTAGAACTAAAAAAAATGCTAAATATTAACTCAAAGCTTGTCATTTATGGCTCTTACGGAATGGAGCGGATACAAGGGAACAGTAAAATTGAAAGGGCTGTAATCACACATAAGCAAAAGCTTGGTTTGCAACAAATAGAAAATGAGTTAGCCAAAATAATAGATGCTAAAAATTTAGAAATTAAACCTTTAAGTATTGCTTTACATTGGAGAGGATTGCATGAAGGGGAGCAAACGCAGTTAAAGAGAATGTTTCAACAAGTAGTTGAAAAGGTCGCCGTTAACGCTGATTTAGCTTTTTTGCCCTTTAATGGAGGGTTAGAAATTATGCCAAGAGGAAGAGCTAAATCTGATGCAATTCATGAAATTATTAGCCAATATAATTCAGAAATTCCTTTAGCTTACTTAGGAGATGATTATTCTGATGAAGCAGCCTTTGAAGCAATCGGTATGCGTGGATTAAAAATTTTAGTTAGTGACACAGATCGATCAACTTTAGCTGATGTAATAATAAAGCCAGGTTCATCAGTTGTAGCCTTCTTTGATCGTTGGATCAAGGCGGCTCAATGTGAACCTTAAAAGGAAATATGGAAAAAAAAGATTATCAGCGTTTAGTTATCATTTCAAATCGCTTACCAATCTCTATAGTAAAAGAAAATAATGAGATCACAATAAAACCAAGTTCTGGTGGTTTAGTTAGTGCGATGGAGCCTATTTTGCGAAATCGGGGAGGGGTTTGGATCGGATGGTCTGGTTCTTTCGATATTGAAAATAAGGAAATTAAAGAAACATTAAAAAAAATCGACAAAGGTTACACCTTTGAAAATATAAATTTAACACCTGATGAAGTTGATTTATTTTATCATGGATTTTCTAACGAAGTCATTTGGCCTTTATTTCACGATTTGATTACACAATGTCATTTTTTGTCAGACTATTGGGAAATGTATCTAAAGGTAAACAAGAAATACGCAGAAACAATAATCTCAAACAATCAACCGAACGATTTTATTTGGGTCCATGATTATCAATTAATGTATGTAGGTTCTCATTTAAGACAATTGGGTTCTTCTTCCTACTTAAGTTTTTTTTTACATATTCCTTTTCCAGCGATCGATATTTATTTAAAACTACCATGGAGATTTCAAATCATTCGTGCTCTTCTTGAATATGACCTTATAGGATTTCAAACGCAAAGAGATCTAAAAAACTTTATTCAATGTGTTAGAGCTTTGGTAAAGGAGGCAAGGTTTAAAACGATTAAAGGGATGCATATTTGTTTTTTAGATGGACGGGAGATTCGTATAAGTGCATTTCCAATTGGAATTGATTATAAACAGTTTGCCACGGAAGCTTCTTCTAATGATATTGCTAAAAGTGTGTCGATTAAAGAAGTTAATTGGCTAAATCAAAAATTAATTTTATCTGTTGATCGATTAGATTATTCAAAAGGAATTCCGCTTCGATTATCAGCCATAAGGCTTTTTTTAGAAAAATATCCCTCTTTTCACAAAAAAGTTGTCTTTTTGCAAGTTGTTATTCCAAGTCGTATAGATATTCCTAAATATCAAGAATTAAAAGAAGAAATCGATCGATTGGTGGGTGAAATTAATAGTAAATTTACAAATTTAGATTGGGTTCCGATCCACTATATGTTTACATCGATACCAAAGCCTGAGCTTTTAGCTTGTTATCGGCTAGCAAGTGTTGGATTAATTACTCCAATTAAAGATGGGATGAATTTAGTGGCTAAAGAATTTATAGCTTCCAATACCTCAGATTTAGGTGTTTTGGTATTAAGTGAATTCGCAGGTGCTGCGGCTCAAATGCATGAATACGCCCTAATGGTTAATCCCTTTGATGAAGAAATAACTTGTGAAGCCATTTTTAAAGCTCTTACTATGGAGGATAATGAAAAAAGAAGGCGAATGCGTTGCTTAAAGAAAAATACAAAAAAATATGACATTTATTGGTGGGTTAGTGAATTTTTGAAAGCCTCAATAGCTAAAAATTTGCAAGATTTTCCTATCGTAAATGAATACATTCCTCGAGATGATCTTGAAATATTATAAAAAATAAACCTTACCTAGGGAAAAAATAATTGAAAAAAAATATTGACATTGTTATTTCTGAGTAAAGGAATAAAGATTTTAATATTACTAAAACTTTTGACTTGTATGTCTCCCTACTATCTTTCCAAATTGCACATATTACTAATTTAAGACTCATCATTCTAAAAAATTTAAATTGTTTTTTTAAGATGAGTTTAAGAAAGAAAAATCTACAAATGTAGATTATTTAAGGGGGTATTATGGTTACAAGAAAAAAAACTTCATCTTCTAGCTCAGCTGGAAGAAAAAGTACTTCAGCTCGCGGAAGTAAAACTGCAAGCAAATCAAGTTCTTCTAAATTAAGAACTTCTGCTAAACGTTCATCGGCAAGTAGAGCGAAATCTTCTTCTAAAACAGGCGCTAGATCAAGTTCGACTCGCGCTGCAGCTGCTAGAAAAGGCGCACAAGCTAGAAAAACTAGCTCTACAGCAAAAAGATCAACATCTAGTGCAAGAGCTACAGGTCGTTCTACTACAAGAAGCGCACGTAGCACATCTGCTAGAAAATCACCATCTTTAAGATCTTCTCTTGCTAAATCTTCTTCAAAAAGAACATCTTTAAGAAGTTCAGCAAAAGCTAAAGCTGCACCAAAAAGCAAAAGCGCTCTTTCAGCTATTCGGGCAGCAGCTGGAAGAAAAGGTGCTTTAGCACGTTGGGGTAAAACTTCTGCTAAAAAAATTAATGGAAAAAAAGCAAGTTCTAGCAAAAGCTTAAGAGCCGCTCATTTAAATTCCAGCAAAAAAAAGCTAAGTCAAGGACACAGACCAAGAGTTAGCCATAATGAAGATTGGATTAAAGAAATTAGCCGTGCTCACTAAAACCTTTAGTTCCTAATTGTTGAAAGTAAAAACCCGCGAAATTCGCGGGTTTTTTAGAAAAAAATGGATCAATAGCCACTTAAGGGGTAATTTTATCAATTCCACCTAAATACTTTTGCAATACTTTAGGAATTGAAATAGATCCATCTTCATTTTGATTATTTTCAAGCAAAGCAACCATTAATCGGGAAGTCGCAAGTCCAGATCCGTTTAAAGTATGGACAAATTCTAATTTCCCTTCGGCATTTCTAAAGCGAATGTTTGATCTACGAGATTGATAATCTGTACAATTAGAAACAGAAGATACTTCGTAATAACGATTTTGCCCAGGTAAATAAACCTCAATATCAATAGTTTTTGCTGCAGCAAAAGACATATCCCCAGTAACTAAAAGCATTGTGCGATAATGAAGTTCTAAACCTTGTAAAACTTCTTCCGCATTTTTAACCATTTTTTGAAAAGTGTTCTCACTCTCTTCTGGTTGAGTAAAACAAAACATTTCAACTTTGTTAAATTGGTGCATCCGAATTAGGCCTCTTTCTTGTGATCCAGCAGCGCCAGCTTCCCTTCTAAAACAAGGAGTATACGCTACATACTGAAGTGGCAATTCCGGCTGTTCAATTATTTCATCCGCATGCATGGCATTTAAAGGAACTTCAGCTGTTGGTATGAGATAAAGATGGTAGTCTTCATCCTTAATTTTAAATTGCTGGTTTTCAAATTTTGGCAGTTGGCCAGATTCATACACACTTTCTTGTCTTACAAGTAAAGGGGGAATCCATTGCATAAAACCATTTTTAATTTGAATTTCTAGCATATATTGAAGTAAAGCCCACTCCAATCTAGCGCCTAAGTTGCGATAGACAGGCCACCCAGTTCCAGAAATTTTTGCCCCTCTTTTGAAATCGAATAAATGAAGTTTTTCATTTAATTCTACGTGATTTTTAAAAGGAAAATGAAATTCTCTTTTTTTGCCAAATTCATGGAGCATAACATTTTCTTTTGGGTCGTGAGAAACTTTAATCTCTTCTAAGGGTATATTTGGTAAACTTGCCATTTCTGTGTGAAATTGCTTTTCTAAATCACTTAGCTCTTCGTCTAAGTTTTTAATTTTTTCAGAAAGAACATTTACTTCATCAACCAAATGTTGAGCCTCTTGCTTGGCTCTTTTTGCTTCACCAATTTTTTTTGATAAGTCATTTTTAGTTGATTTCAAGGCTTCACTTTTCGTTTTGTTAGAGCGAATGCGATGATCAAGCTCTACAATAGAAGTTAAAGAAATATCAGGAATTTTTCTTTGTAACAATTCTTCAATAATTTTTGGATCTTTTCGAATTAGTTTTATATCTAACATTGGATGCCTACAGTTTTGTCAAGTATAAATTATAGCGATCCAATCGGTAAAATACAATAACTATTCAAAGGAGATAATAGATTTAAAAAGTTGTAATTTAAAATTATAATTAATAAGAATAAAACATTTCAAAATGTGTGTTCTTTTTTTATTTTTTATTCTTTAAGTGCTTCTTCGTTTAAATCATGAGATAAGTTACATTAATATCTATTCTGAAAACTGCTTACAAGAACGTAAGGGGTTTTTATGGAAGATTTTTTAATAGAAAAAATTTAAGAGTTATTTCTTTTAAATTAAAAAGCCCTTTTTAGTATCTTGTTCCCTCATTGTTGTTTTAAGGTTTCAGGAGGGTACATTGAGCTTAAAAAGAATTGAAATAAGTGGATTTAAATCTTTTGCTGATAAAACAGTTATTGACTTTTCAGAAGGTGTTACGGCAATAGTTGGTCCAAATGGATGTGGCAAGTCAAACATAGCAGATGCTTTTCGTTGGGTTTTAGGAGAGCAATCAGCTAAATCTCTACGTGGAAATAAGCTCGATATAATTTTTGCTGGCACATCTCAAAGAAAGCTTCTAAATTATGCTGAAGTATCTATCACTTTATCCAATGAAGATGGCAAACTGCCAAGTGATTATTCTGAAATAACTGTCACACGTAAAGTTTATCGTAACGGAGACAGTGAATATTTAATCAACAAAAATCAAGTACGTTTAAAAGATGTGCAAAATCTATTTTTAGATTCAGGGATTGGCAAAACGGCATTTTCTATTTTTGAACAAGGCAAAATTGATCAAGTCATTCATTATAGTCCTTTAGAAAGAAGAGCTATATTTGAAGAAGCGGCTGGAATATTGCGATTTTTACAAAGGAAAAAGGAGGCTTTAGCAAAGCTTGAACAAGCAGATTTAAACTTAGATCGGGTAAAAGATATCCACGTAGAAGTTGAAAAGCAAATGGTAACTTTGGAAAAGCAAGCGTCTAAAGCTATAGAATTTAAAGAAGCTAAACAAGAATTAGAATGGTTAGAAATAAGCTTGCTTGTGGCTAAGTTTGACAATTCTGAAAAGAAAATAGCTTCTTTAGAAAATAAGAAAAAAGCACATGAAAAAGAAGTCTCCATGACCCAAGATGCTATTGTTTTAGCAAAAAAAGTGCAATTAGAGGAAAAAGAAAAATTAGCTAGTTTAGAAGATCAATATCAAAAAATTCAACAAAAAGTCTTTCAATCACAAAGTTCTAAAGAAATCTCCATTCGTGAAAATAAAATTTCAGAAAATCAATTAAAAGAGATTATCAATCAAGAAAAAAAATGTGAAATCGATTTAAAAAACCTTGAAATACAAGAGAGAACTTGGAAAAAAGAATTAGAGGATCTGCATAAAAAACAAAAAAATTTTGAAGAGGAAATCTGTAAACTTGAAAATAGTAATAAAGATCAAAAAGCAATTGTTAATAGCTTAGATAGCAGTATAACCCAACTTAGAAAAGAACAGCAAAACTATCAACAACAATTATTTCGATGCACACAAGAAGTAAGTAAATATGAGAGTGAACTTCGTCAAATAGGAATTAGATTAGACAACGTTGCTGAAAAAAGAAAAAGTCATATTGATAAGCAATCAAAAATTACTAACTTATCAGAGGAATTATCTAAAGATTTAACTAACCAGCAAACAACTCTCAAAAGCCTTTCTCAAACCATTGATGAAAAAAAAATTATTCTTAAAAGTTTAGACGACCAATTATCAGAGGCGACTACATTCATTCAAGAGCAGCAAAGGTTAAGTCAGGCATTAACTTCATCGATTACGGAACAGAAATCTCGACAAAAGGTTTTACTAAAGTTAAAACAAGAATTAGAAGGTTTTTCTGTCGGATCAAAAAAAATAATTCAGGCTTCAAAAGATTCTAAAAACACTCTTTTTGAAAAAGTATTTCCTTTATATGAATGTATTCAATCCAAAAAAAAGGGGGAGCAACTTTTAGCTACAGCTCTAAAAAATTATACTCAGACTTTAGTAGTACAAACAAAAGAACACTTAGAAGAAGTCATAGAATTTGCAAAAAAAAATGGCTGTAAAGAGTATTCATTGCTTTGTTTAGACTTATTGGTAAAAAAAACAACTGTGTCTAGTGAAAATTCTTTAAAATCTTACATTAAAAGTAAAAATTGTCCTCATTTTTTTAATGACATTACGATATTTCATTCTCTTGTTGAAGCTTTAAATCAAAAAAATTGTGATTTTGTAACCGAAGATGGTTTTAATTGTGATTCTAAGGGATTTTTATTCTTTTGTGAACAATCTGAAAACAATGTTTTTACAAGAGAAGTTGAGCTTCAAGAGTTAGAAGAAGAAATTATAAAGCATGAGGCAAACCGAAAAACAATTGAAGAACTTTTAGCCAAAGCTATAAAAAACAAAACTGTACAACAAAATAACCGAAGTGAGCTGGATCGGGAAATACGCAAAATTGAGATGAAATTAATAGAATCTAATTTTGGCGTACAAAGATGTCAAGCCGACCTTGAAAAAGCAAAAAAAGATTTAGAACTTTTAAAAGAAGAACAAATCTCCATTTTAAAAACAGAAAATACCTATATTGAAGAAAAAAAACAAATTGAGCAATTACTCGAAAAAGCTAAAAAAACAAAAGAAGAAGAACAAAAAAAATTCTCTATTTTTTCTAAAAATTTAGAGGAAAATTCATCACATCTAAAACTTGAGCAAAAGAAATTACAAGAAAAAAGTGGAATTTATTATCGAACTTTAGAAGAAAGTAAAAAAAATCAACACGCTATTCATATTTTAAAAATTAAAGGAGAAGAAAATAGTCGTCTGCAAGAGCGTTTAAAGAAGGAAAAGATGCAGATGGAAGAAGCTTTAGTTGCAATTAAAATTAAGAAAAAAAATTGCGATGAAACGATCATTACCATTGAAAATGAACTAAATCAAACTAAGCAAGAATTAGAAGCAATTTTAGAGCAAATTAAGTTTTTAAAAAATAGTAGTGAAAAGGTTCAAAAAAACTTAGAAATTTACTATGACAAACAGAGAAAAGAGGAACAGGAATTAAATCAAACGCAACAGTCTATAAGTCATATTTTAAGCCAGATAGCCCAATTTAAAGAGGACTTAAAAGAAAGGTATCACATCAAAGAAGAAGAGTTCCAAGAACCAAAATATCGATTAGAAAAATCGATCGAAGTTACAGAAAAAATCGTTCGGCAGTTACGTCAAAAAATTGATGAAGCTAAAGATATTAATATGACTTCGATTGAAGAGTACGATAGTTATCGAGAAAGACATCAATTTTTAAAAAACCAAGTTGAAGATTTAAATAATTCAAAGCAAGAGATTGTAAAAGTAATCGCACAACTAGACACAGAAAGTCGTAAAATTTTTAAACAAACTTTTTTCACTATAAGAGAAAATTTTCAAAAGAACTTTAAAATCTTATTTAATGGGGGAGAAGCTGATCTACAATTTATTGAATCAAATGATGTATTAGAAGCTGGTATTGAAATAATCGCCAAACCACCTGGTAAACAGATGCGATCTATTCAATTATTGTCTGGGGGTGAAAAGTGTCTAACTGCTATGGCGTTATTGTTTGCAATATTTGAAGTTAAATCATCTCCCTTTTGCCTTTTAGATGAAATTGATGCCCCTTTAGATGATGCGAATGTTGAAAGGTTTACACAGGTTGTCAGACAATTTATAGACAGGTCCCAATTTATCATAATTACACATAACAAAAAAACTATGGCAATAGCCGATATGCTTTTTGGTGTTTCCATGGAAGAAAAGGGTGTTTCTAAGTTGCTTTCAATGCAGTTTTCCACTAATAAAAAAGCAAAACCAATATTAGTCGGAGCTTAAAAATATGATTATAGGTATCCCTAAAGAAGTTAAAAATCATGAATATCGTGTAGGCGCAACTCCAAGTATTGTAAGAGAACTGAAAAAGGATGGGCATACTATAATTGTGCAAAGTGATGCTGGTAAAGAAATTGGCTTTCTTGACGAAGAGTACATTCAGGCAGGGGCTTTAATTGTTTCGACCATTCAAGAAGTGTATTCACAAGCTGAAATGATTGTAAAAGTAAAAGAGCCACAACTGGAGGAATGTTCTCTTTTAAAAGAAGGACAAATACTTTTTGGCTATCTTCATTTAGCGCCAGATCCAGTCCAAACAAAACACTTAATTGAAAAAAAGGTAATAGCTATTGCTTATGAGACCGTAACTGATTCCAGAGGAAGACTTCCTTTGCTACTTCCAATGAGCGAAATTGCAGGGCGTGTTTCGGTGCAGGCAGCTACTTATTATTTACAACTAAATAATGAGGGTAAAGGAATTTTATTAGGTGGGGTTAATGGAGTTGCACCAGCTAAGGTTGTGATTATTGGTGCTGGAGCTGCCGGAACCGAAGCTGCTAGAATGGCAGCAGGACTCGGCGCTGAGGTTTATTTGTTAGATAATGATTTAAATAAATTAAAAGAATTGGATTTAACTTTTTCTCCTCGGATTCGAACCATTTTTTCAACAAGCGCCTCTATTGAACATTTCATTTCATTAGCAGATGTTGTGATAGGTTCGGTTTTAATTCCTGGAAAACTCGCTCCCAAGCTGATTACAAGGCAAATGATCAAAAAGATGAAATATAAATCCGTTTTTGTGGACATTTCTATAGATCAAGGAGGTTGTTCTGAAACATCTCGCCCGACAACACACTCAAACCCAATTTACGAAGAAGAGGGTGTAATCCATTATTGCGTAACCAATATGCCATCAGCTTGTGCTAGGACTGCAACGGAAGCATTAACAAATGCGACATTTAGGTATGTTAAAAAACTCGCAAAACTAGGGTTTAAGCAAGCGTTAAAACAAGATAGTGGTTTGCTTGAAGGACTAAATGTATGTTTTGGTAATATTACAAATAGGCATGTTGCTGAAGATTTAGGGCTTAGGTATACTTCTCCTGAAACCTTATTAATTTAAAAGAACTTTTTATGCCTTACATTATCGGAATTGATCTTGGAACTACAAATAGTTGTTTAGCTTACGTTGATTTGAAACACCCCTCTTTATCGATCAATTATTTTAAAATACCTCAATTGACTAATGTAGGCACTATAGAGAGTTTAAGCACTTTGCCTTCTTTTATCTATTTATCTGCAGAAGGAGAATGGCCGAAAGGAACACTAAATTTACCTTGGAATAAAAATAATAAAGCCATCGTTGGTTCCTTTGCCTTAAAAGCTGGTGCTAAAATTCCATCAAGAATGATCCAATCGGCAAAAAGTTGGCTTTGTCATTCAGCAGCTAATAGAAAAGACAAAATTCTTCCCTTCAATCCTGATTTTTTGGGAGAGAAAAAAAGTCCAATTGAGGCTACAACAGAATATCTTAATCATCTTCGTAATGCATGGAATTATGGAATGGGGAGAAAAAATGTTGAAGATGAGTTTGAGGAGCAAACGATCATTTTAACAGTGCCGGCCTCTTTTGATGAAGTCGCAAGGACTTTGACAGTAGAGGCTGCTAAAAAAGCCGGGTTTAAAAATTTAACGCTTCTTGAAGAGCCTCAAGCGGCTTTTTACGCTTGGCTATCCCAAAATAATTTTCTCAAAACGTTTAAAGAAAACGATACCATTTTAGTTTGTGATGTAGGAGGAGGTACCACCGATTTTAGCTTAATTGAAGTAAAAAAAGATAAAGATCAGTTGACGTTTAGTCGAATGGCTGTCGGTGATCACTTATTATTAGGTGGGGATAATATAGATGATGCCTTGACTCACTTAATTGAGCAAAAAATCCTTGAAAAAGGACATGCAGAGTTTACCTCAACACAATGGCAAAAAATTCGTTCTACAGCCCGCTTTGCTAAAGAAGCATTATTAGATAATAGTTTAGACGAATACAAAGTCATTATCCAAGGCACAGGTTCAAAAGTTATTGAAGGAAGTATTACCTTAGTTCTTCAAGCCCAAGAAGTGAAAGATTTTGTGCTAAAAGGTTTTTTTGGAACTTATAGCTTAGAAGAAGCTTTACAATTAAAAAAAACATTTGGCTTAAAAAAAATGGGACTTCCTTTTGAGGAGGAGCCTTCCATTACAAAACATTTAGCCAAGTTTTTGTCGACAGCTTTAAGACAGGGTCAAGCTCCCAATTATGTATTGTTCAATGGCGGTTCCATGAAACCAAAAGCTTTTCAAGAAGCTATTCTAAATAATTTACGCCTTTGGTTTCCCGACACTGTTATACAAAGCCTAGAGTCTGTAAGTTTAGACTTAGCCGTCAGCCGAGGGGCAGCTTACTATGGAAAAGCAAAAAGAGGGTTTGGTACTAAAATAGAAGGGGGGATAGCTCGAAGTTTTTATGTAGAAGTAAAAACAAACGATACTGACACCAAACTTTTATGTGTTTTACAAAGGGGAGCAGAAGAGGGCTCAACTTTCGAAATGGCTCAAGATTTTTGGATTTCCCCCAATACGCCAGTAGCTTTTAAGCTTTATAGTTCCCATGTTCGTTTAAGTGATACATTTGAACAACTAGTTGATTTTGATCCATTAGAAATACAGCAATTGCCACCCATCCACACAATTTTGCGTTTTGGAAAAGATGTAAAAGCTTCTAAAGAACCGGTGCCTGTCAAATTACAAGTTGTACTAACTGCTATTGGCACAATTGAATTATGGCTACATTCACAAAAAACAAACCATCGCTGGCTTTTAGAATTTCAATTAAAAAGTTCAGAAGGTCTAGACGATGCTATAAATACCGTACAAGATAAGCGAAAAGAAGAAACTTTTGATGCTCAAGAATTAGATAAAACATTGCAACTTATTAAAACCTTTTTCACGGAAGATACTTCATTAAAACCATCTGTTTTAATGGATCAATTAGAAAATAGTATCGGGTTGAAACGCAATGATTGGCCTTTAAGTGTATTAAGAGCTATAGCTAAAGAATTATTAGACTTATCCCATGTTCGTAAAAAAACAAATGAACACGAAATTCGTTGGTGGAATTTAATGGGTTTTTCTCTAAGGCCCGGCTACGGTTACCCATTAGATGATTATAAGATGAAAGATTTTTGGAAGATTATCTTGGGAGAATTGCCATTTAATCCCAAAAAAAACAATGTAAATATTCATAAGTGGATTTGCTTAAGAAGAGTGGCAGGTGGTTTTTCAAAAGGTCAACAAACGCAATTGGCCAATGAGATTCTTTCCTCTTTTTTACAAAAAAATGGAAAAATTGAAATCCAAAATAAAGAAGAATATCAATATGTTGAAAAATTGCGTCTAATTGGTTCATTTGAATTGTTAGAAACATCCCTTAAGGTAAAACTTGGAAACGCTTTAATGGAACGATTTAAAAAACAAGGAGTATTAAAAGGGGAAGATTGGGCTTTCGCAAGACTTGGAAATAGACATTTATTATATGGCACCTATTCTAATCTAATTCCTGCAAAACATTGTGAAGAATGGATTAAAGCTCTTTTAGATGCTAATAAAGTATCCCAAGAACAAAAATTCTTTCTCATATCTTCTATAGGGCGAAAAATAGAAGAAAAGGAGTGGAACATCAGTAAGGGCTTGGTAAACGAAATTATCCAATTTTTTGAACAGTCTGAATATTATAGTCCGCTAAAGAAAAACTTAGAAGAAGTGCAAAAGTTTACCGAAGAAGAAGCAGATGTTATGCTAGGAGATCATGTTCCGGTAGGGTTGACTTTACAAACTTAAAAAGTCAAAGTCTGAGCTTTTAACAAAATAGTTTTTTTAGAATAATTAATAATCTTAAATCACTTACTTTAATTTTTATTAATTTAAGTTCTTTGCTATCATTAATCACACAATTAATAAATTTCGTCATAATTTAACGCTAATTTAATTTTAATTAATTTTTGCAATAAACCTTAAATTAAAGGAATAGTTATGTTTCAAGACGCATTTGTTCAACACAAACCGATAGTTCAAGAAGAATATTTGACTTATAAAAGATACATAAAAGACATAGCTTTAATAGAAACTTGTCTAGAAAATCAGCAAGTTGGGTCTATTACTTTTAATGGCAAAAAATTTACTAAAGTAGAGAGTGAAAATACGTCTATTGAAGATTTTATTCAAAAATTTGCAAATGAACTCTCAGAAAGATTGACCTTTCTTAATACTATCCATAGTCAATTAAAGCAAAAAAATCTAACTATTTTGTCTGCTGATGATTGCTCAGGGTTGATTGCTAAAATTTATAATAAAAATATTGATAAATTAAAAAAATGGAATCAATTTGAACAATTTTCTCCAATCGTATTAATAATCGATGACCAACCTCTTATTTACACCATCCCCAATAAAAGTTGCCATTTTCAAGAAGATGAAAGAGCTTTAAATTAATATTTTGATCTAATAAAAAAATATCCGGAAACTATGCTTGGAACAACCCAAGAGGAATTAAAGGATTTGCCAAGCTATGAAATAATAAGAGATAGAGATGAAATAGAAAAAGTTCGTAAAACGATTTATAAGTCTCTTTATAGCAATGCTTGTCAAACGATGAAAGCAGAAGAAGCTCACGAATATGCTATGAAAGCGAGCCGCGTAGGTGTGGTCTTAGAAGATAGATTTTGGTATGTCATAAGAGATGCTGTGAAAACGATAACTTGGAACAAAGAAAAGAACTGTTCGCAAGAAAATTGTTTTACATACAATCGTTTGATTTGGAAAAATACCATAGGACAAAATGTTGGGGGAGCGGCTGTATTGCCTATAATTAAAGATGAAAAAGGGGAAATAAAAATCCTTTTACAACTATGCCATCGCCATGCTGTGAGGAGTTTTCAGTTAGAAATCTGTAGAGGTGGCGCATTAACTGGGGAAAAAGCAATAGCCACCGCCGAGCGGGAATTAAAAGAAGAACATGGAGCTATCAGCACAAAAATCACAATCGTTGAAACAGGCATGAATATAGATACTGGGTTAACTTCTGCTAAAGCAGCTCTAGCTATTTCTGAAGTGCAAACAATTGGAGAAAGCGATCCCGAAGTTTCGGAAGTAATTGTTGGTAAATATGCTGTGCCTTATAAAACAGTGTTAAAAGCCATTGATGAAGGAAAACTTACTTTAAAGGTTAGTGGCAAACAAGTAACAGTTGAATGTAAAGATCCGTTTTTGCAAAACGCTATATTTAGAGCCCAACGAGAAGGATTGCTTCCTAGAGAATAATAATCTGAAAAGTTCGATTAAATCCATTAAATGTGAAGCCTCATTCGATTATTGAGATGAGGCTTTACATTAAACTAATCTTTAATAGCTTCAGCTAAAGAAAAAGAGGTCTCTTTTTTAGTCGCATTAATCCATGCAATAGAGTAGTAAAAAATGCCACAGTAAAACAAATCCCCAAGGAGTTGATTTACATAAAATGGTAAAGCTGCCATATAGCAAAGGCCTAAACCTGATATCGTCTTATCGTATAAAGAAGTAGTTGCCCACACACCAAAATTTGTAATAACAAAAAATAAGGTCGCGGAAATTAAGCAGCTAAAAGGAACTTTTCTAGCTACTTTTACCCATCCAAGTCTACTTTCTATTAAAATGGTCAATCCCACGCTCAAATAAACGAAATACATAGTGGAATGAAACCCAAAAAACAAATCTTTTACGATTAGGGGAAGAAAAAATACAGGAAGCGTTAAAAATGTGGTTTTTAGATAGGTAGTCATAAAAAGGGTCGCAGCATTTAAGCCTGTAAAACTAATGGGATGAGGTAACAAAATGCTACTAAGACAAACGGATAATAAAAGAGAAGCGATTAAGAATCGTTTCGAGAACATGTACAGCGTCCTGGGTTTTGATATTTTTAAATAAAGATAAAGAAGCATAATTATTTGGATATTAAATTAAAAATCAACAAAAAATATACAGCCATGATCTCTACAAGGTAAGGATAATTAATTATAATTATTTAAATTTAAGTAATAATTATTTATAATTTTAAAAAATTAATTTTAAGAATTATGAATACATTATTTAACTTTTTTAGAAAGCCTGTTATCAATGATATTAGTTTTATTCCAGACTATATTGGTCACGTTATAGATCATGTGGGTGATGACCTACAAACCCATAATCAATTACGTTCTGTATCGCGGTCATTGAAACGACATATCGATACACTTTTGCCTAAACGTGTAGAAGTTATTCTTCAAAAATCTTTTTCAAGTAAGATTTTTTCCAACACTAAAACTTATCCTAAAGATCTTTTGCGCTATGATAATGAGGGTAAAGATAGTAGAATTTCTTTTCGTATTATAAGAGCCCAATATTGGGAAGATGATACGATCTTTAAACATTTTGTCAATGCCTTAACAAGAGTGGAAGCCTATAATTCTGGTTACCTATTATTTGGGAATAATGATATTCAAGTAATTGGTCGCGACATAGATTCCAAATATTCTTTAAAAAAAGAAATACGGAATCTACCTCATTCATTTTTTTTAGTAATTGCTCAAAACTATTTAGTATATTTTGTAGATAAGAAAACATTGGTTAAATCCCATATTGAAAATCCATTTATACTGGGTTCTCTAGATATTCATTCCTTATTTGCAAAATGTTTTGATCCAAATGATATGATCATAAAGACTTTTAATGACCATACAATCGTTTTTAGCCCTCGCGAATTTCACGTGATTGATAGAAATCTTAAAAGTTATACAGTTGAACTGGAAAAATATAAAGAAATAAAGTCTTTAGAAACTATCCCTAATTCTCCTTATTTTTATGTCTTATGGGAGCATGGAGATGGGCTAAAGGAATATACAGTTTATGCTTTTAATGACTCAAAATTAGAAGTAGTGGACTGCTGGGAAGCGAGTAAAGTTGATAAATTTTATTTTTCTGAACATATAGTCTTAAAATATAGGAAAGAAGATAAAACTCTTTCGTTATTTGATATGGTAAAACAACAGAAGATATTACAAACCCAAATTCCTCATACTTTAAGTGAGCATGATACTATTCAATTAACCCCAAAAGGTGTTTTCCTTCTGACTTATAAAATTTTTAGTAATAATGGAGAACCATATCAACTTAATTATTATTGGAATGTAAAAAAACAATGCTTAGTCAAAAAAGAATTGGGTAAAGAAATAGTGGTTGGCCTTCAAAACTCTTATCTTCTCACCTATCGTAAAGAGCCACCCTATCGATCGACTAATGACGGTTCTTTAAAATATCCAATTACAGTTTTTGTTTATAACCTTTTAAAGGATTGTCTACTCGCTTACCGCGAAAAAGTTTTACATTACGATCGATGTTTAAACTACAATAATAGATTAGCTGTAGAAATTGAACCTGGAATGTGGTCTTATATTAAAATTGAAGAGTTAGTTTAATATTTTATTAATAACTGATATAATTATAATAAAAATTTTAAGTAGCTTATGGAAATTAATAATAATAATTATATTCCTCAGTTGCCAGATGAAATAGTGAACCAGGTAGTCGAAAACTTAAAAAACGATCAACCTGGTTTATTAGCAATAAGATTAGTATCTAAACAGTACAAAGAATATGCTGATCAGTTCGTTAAAAAGCCTATAAAACTTATTAAACAGTATGATGAAACTCTTCCAGAATTAGATAAAATTAGATTCATTAATACGCGTATTTTTTACAACATTGTTCCAAAGCTTGGAAAATGTTTTATAATAGCTGAGCGTAAAGTTAATTGGGGCGGTGGTATAACTTTTGAGACTAAATACCAATTTCCAACAACCGATTTACGATCAGTTAAAGAGTTTCAAGAGGGATACCTTTTTTTAGAAGATAATACTCTTCATACAATCACAAAACCAGTGAAAAAAAAAGAGCCTTTTAGAGAAGCAGCAACATTACCTCTTGCCCGATCATTTATTTCCCTTCACGAACATTTTGTTTTTTGCTTTCCTCAAAAAGATTTGTTTATAAAAGCCGAGGCACAGGATTTATCACAAGTTAAAGGAATCTATTTATACGATATCATACCTTATTTGAACGAAGATAAATCTAAATCTTTAAAAATTGTAGAATTACAAAATAATACACTTTTTTATACCGATAAAGATATTGTAGTTGTAGATCAAGAGTTAAAAGCCTATCGCTTCGAAAGTAAAACAAATGAGCATTTAGTTGCTTTAACACCTATTAAAGACACCCCCTTTTTTAAAGCTACATGGGAATACGCGAATCAAAAAAGAATTATTTACTATGAGTTTACAGGACATAATATCGAGGAACGATTTCATCCAAAAATAAACCTCAATGAAAAAATGATAGAAAGTGGACATTTTTCATTTACGTACACCAATGATTTCTGCACTCTTACAAATTTAAAAACTGGAGTCAGTAGAGAATTTAACTTTCCAATACCACTTACATCACAGGATACAGTATTTTTTTCAAAAGGAAATATAGCCGTTGTATATAAGGCTACGGATCTTCCTCAAGAAGCAGATCGACTACCAGATACTCTTTATTTCTATAACCAAACGAAAAAAACGTTTGATAAACTACCATTGCAATCATCTCAACAAGTTTTAGGCTTAGTTGATCATTTACTTATTGTGTTGGAAAAAAATCCTCCTATCAAAATCGATGGGGAAGAAGAGGACCAAGGGTTTACTCATATATTTTACAATGCAGCTAACGGCGAAAGTATTGGAAAAGACAATTTAAGTTTTCAATTCGATAACTATATTATTAGAGATAATGAGTTGCTGGGTTTGCGGGATGGGGAAACTATAAGCCTTGCAATTACTCAACCAGAATATAAACCTAAAAAGAAAAAGAAAAGATAAGACAATTTTGCATCAATTATCATACCGATTCTTGCAAGGATTTAATGAAGCGCATATTGTTTTTTTGAAATTTTTTCCAAATTTCTTCTTCTTGTTTTACGATTTCTTCTTTAAGCGTTTGCTGCATGCTAGAGTTTTTTATGAGAGCTGCCATAACATTGCACATACGTTGAATTTCAAGGGCAATTTCCGGCTTGATAATATGATAATTTCGCAAAGCATTAAATGTATCATTATTATTAGTAATCCATTGGCTTAAAGTTGTTAAGTTTTGCTTTTCAAAAATCTCACTAATTTGGGCTAACGACTGGGGATTATTGAAATTTGGGACAAAAGTTAGTGGCATAATTTTTTTTCTATACCTAAAAAGAATTAAAGCAAAAAATAAAGAAGCGGCTAAAGTGATAGCACTAACAATGCATAAAGTTTTTTTATTTACTTTATTTAATATAAGAGAATATCCAATAATAGGCCCAAAACTTAAGGAAAAAGCTGTTATAACGGAAAACGCAATGTAACTAATGATTCGATCTCTTCTAAAAGCTTTGTTTTTCCAAGTAATGTCTGGATTTACTTTACAAGAACCATTTAAGGGAATTGTTTCAAAAGAAGAGTGTGACATATCTATTCTGTTTTGTTATATGAATACTATTTGAATTAAAGGCCAAATACTATAACCTAGAAGATCTCTTTTTATTTTTTTACAAAAAAACCAAGCTTTGGGTTTAAGAGACGAAGAAGACGTAACAATCAATTGTCTTATAAGATAACAAGTTATTTTTGATTAAATCAAAGACGTAAAGATTTTTAGTCTTCAACTTAAAAACCCAAACATATAGTTAAAATACATGTTCTGCTAACTTATAAATTCTTGGCAATCGTTAAGATTTGTTAATAAAAAAAATTATGAAACTTCCACAGTCTATTCAACATTTTCAAACTGATGCTGCTCTTTTATTAAAAAAAGGGGAGGTTTTGGCTATTGAATTCTCAGGGCCTACTTATCAAATTCATATCAAAGACCCCGCCATTAAAGAGAGCATTTGGGTCTTTATGCAACTCAACAATAGAGGATTAATAAAAGATAGCTTTTGTTCTTGTGAACATTACGAGGATCATCTTTCTTGCGAACACATTGCTGCGGCCTATCTCACTATTTTTAATAATCATTCGCAACCTTTACATATTCGCTATGAACAATCTATATGGAAAGTCCTGACTTTCCTATACTCTCAAATCGTTGCAGAACCTGACCTATTGCAAAAAAAGCAAAAAAATAAGTTTGTGTTTAGTCAAAATGAACAACAAATTTTTTCAATAGAAGCATTAACAGCTGATAGTAACAAGCAATTAAAAGAATTACTATTTACTCGTCCGTTTGAAACAGAAGAAACCTCTATAAAATTTTCCAATTTGACACCTGATCAAATCAAACTTTGGAAAAAGGGAAAAGCCACGGACGATATAAAATATATTTTTTCTTTTTGGAATGATTTAGGTAAATGGTTACAGTTTTTGCAAGAAAAGCATTATCCTTACGTTATAACCTTTGACTATTCTTCAACTGGTATTCCGAATTTTATTCACATAGACTTTGAGCAGATAAAACTTGGATTTTCTTTAAAAGAACAAGATTTGCCAGAAATTATACCGGCTTTAGCAACCATTAATTCCCCTTTAAAAGTGTATGATGGGGAAGAAAATTTTATTAAAGATATTGTTTTTGATGAGCAAATAGGTCACTTTCACATTAATTTTAAAACTGAAGATCTGCTCGAGCAAAAGCCAGAACTAAAACAAAAAGGGATTATTGTTGATCGTTGGGTCTTTATGCCAAATGATGGTTTTTATTTAAAAGAACCAAACAAAAAGTATTTTGAAAAAATCCTTGATCAAGAAAGTGTTTCTAATGTGTTCAGTAATAATTTTTCACTATTAAAACGTTTTTTAATAAATGAAACAATTCATTATGAATCTCACCCTTTACAATACCACTTGTTTTTTGATTCTAATTGGAATTTAAGGATAAAAGCCTATCTAGAAACTCCTGATGATTTACAAGGCAAATATTCAAAGTTATATGACGCATGGGCTTATAAAGAAAATGATGGTTTTTATAAAATTGAAGGATCGTTGTTTCCAGATGTTGAAACAATCATTTCGAAAAATCAAGTCAGTGAATTCGTTACACAAAATCGTACATGGCTAAGTCATATTGAAGGTTTTCAAACTCACCTAGCTAATATAGAATCTCAATTAAATTATAAATTGAGCAAAAAAGGTGTTTTGACTTTTACCAAAAAAATAGTCAAACGAAATGCTATTGGCCATGCGAAAGAATTTGGTTCCTGGATCTATGTTAAAGGACAAGGATTTTACTCTAAGATTTCGACCCCATCAGCTTATCCCATTAATCCAGATATTTCCATCCCAGCCGAACAAATTTCCGTCTTTATTAAAATGAATAAAGAGGAACTGAGAATAATTCCTCAATTTTTTACAAAAAAATGTCCTTTAGAAAAAGTAGGGGTTGTCATCACTCTTAGTAAAAAAAATTTAATAACTGTCGAACCTGAATTTATATTTTTTCCCGAGTATGGATATAAAAATGTCCGTATATTTGATGATTATACCTATATTGAAAATGAAGGCTTTTGTGAAATTCCCTACGAACTGAGGTTACCCGAAAATTATCGCACTTCGCAAGAAATTAAAGCAGAAGGATTTCAAAATTTCTTACAATTTGAATTGGATAAACTTCGAAAATTTGCCACTAGAATAGACCCAAAACTAGAAGCTCCGGAATTTTTACTATTAGTCGCTGAAAAAATTGTTAAAGATGAAGAGGCTGGAAAAGGATGGTACAATTTACAACTTTATTATCAAACCGAAAGGGGTAAAATACCAATTATTGAATTTTGGACAAGCTTAAAGCAAAAGCAAAAATTTCTTCTTTCAAAATATGGATGCATTGATCTTAGAAATAAGCGGTTTGATTGGATTAAAGTATTGGGGAAAAATCGTCTGAATAAAGACACAAATATATTATCTTTGACAACGTTAGAATTAATTCGCCTCAACGCTTTTGATGAAATTGAAGTGCAATCGTCTGAATTAGCCCCCAATCTACTAAAAGAGCTAACTGAATTTAAAATGCCAAAAGAGGCCAATATTGATGGACTTCAAGGGCAACTGCGCAGTTACCAAAATGTAGGACTGCAGTGGTTATGGTTTTTATACCAGCATGGGTTATCTGGTTTGCTATGTGATGATATGGGGCTTGGAAAAACGCACCAATCTATGGCGTTATTTGCGGCGGTAATTAATGAATTCAAAGAAAAGAAATCAGAAAAAACTCCTCGTTTTTTAGTCATTTGTCCAACGTCGGTCATTTACCATTGGCAAGAAAAAATTAAAAAATTTTTTCCAAATCTTCACGTGCTAGTGTATCACGGTAATCAAAGAGACCAAGAGGAGCTAGAAAAACCATATGATGTTTTATTGACTTCTTATGGCATTTGGCGAATGGAAGTAGACCGCTTAAGCCCAATTACTTTTGAAGTAGCTGTGTTTGATGAAATTCAAATAGCTAAAAACCACAATAGCCGTTTACATAGTGCTTTACTAAATGTTGAGGCGCAAATGTGCTTAGGCTTGACAGGTACGCCTATTGAAAATCGATTAAGAGAGTTAAAATCTTTATTTGATATCGTATTGCCCATGTATATGCCAAGTGATTCCGATTACAAAGACTTTTTTGTCAAACCGATAGAAAGAAGTCATGATGAAGGCAAACAAAATCTTTTAAAGCGTTTTATCAAACCTTTTGTTTTAAGAAGAAAAAAAGAAGATGTATTGCTCGACCTTCCCGAGAAAACAGAAGAAATTTCTTACTGCGATTTAACTCATTCTCAAGCTGTATTATACGCAGAAGTGTTAAGTCAAAGTAAAGAACAGGTTATGCGACAAGTGGAAGCTGGAGAAGGTCCAATTCCTTATATTCATATATTTGCTATTTTATCTGCCTTAAAACAAATATGCAATCATCCCGCAAGCTATTTAAAGCAACCTGAAGCCTACAAAAGTTATACTTCTGGCAAATGGGAATTGTTTACTGAGTTACTAAGTGAAGCGAGAGACAGTGGACAAAAAGTTGTCGTCTTTTCTCAATATATTGCCATGCTAAAAATTATAGAACTTTATCTTCAAGAGCATGGCATTGGTTACGCTATTATTAAAGGAAGTACAACAAATCGGGCAGAACAGCTCGAGCGCTTTAATCATGATCCCTCTTGTGAAGTTTTCATAGGCTCTTTACAAGCATCGGGACTAGGCGTTGATCTAACGGCTGCCTCAATTGTGATTCATTATGATCGTTGGTGGAACGCTGCCAGGGAAAATCAAGCTACAGATCGGGTTCATAGAATTGGACAAACGCGGGGAGTGCAAGTATTTAAGCTTGTTACAAAGGGCACTTTTGAAGAAAAAATAGATGCCATGATCTCGCGCAAAAAGCAATTGATGGAAGAGACGGTTAGCGTAGATGATAAGGAAATTATCAAGATGTTCAATCGGGAAGAAATAATGGATTTGCTAAAAAATATAGAAATTCCCGAAACTCTTTAAAATCCAAGTTGTCCCCTAAATCCTAGTAAAAACTTAAATAGACAATCAAGATGGCACGACTAACCCCGCAGTCAAGGGTATCTTGACAAGGTGTTAGATGTGTCAGGTGGGCAGCCTATTTTTAAGTTTTTACTAGAGATCTGAAACATTCTTTTCTATGCAGAATGCAATAATGAAAATAACTAATTTGAGTAAAAAACCTTGTTTAGTTACTGCATCTTTCTCGGAAACATGTTTGTTAATTGACTGAATGTGGTCTCTATTCTTTTTCTTAAAGTATAGATTGTACCTATCGAATACAACCCAAGACGCTGTCCAAATAATTTAGAGTGCGTAAAAACCCTTTAACAAAAAGAGTAATAGGTATGAAAACATCACAATTGAACAGGCCTGCCCTTGACAATTGAAACGCTTAGGTCCCTCGGCAGAGTCAAGGACCTTGGCTCTTAGGAACTTATCTTTCCACTTGTCAAGTTCGGCTTTGTTCAATCGTGATTTAGGGGCGCAACTTGGGTTTTAAATTAAACTAGCTAAAGATCTTAAACCAATCTTTAGCTAGTGCAAATCTTTACTGACTTTCTTTAAAATTCCAATCAATTGGATCGATAGCTGTATAAAAATAACCCTTACGACCAAATTTTTCACCTTCAATTCGAAGTTCCCGTGCGTTTTGGCCAGGACCGGTTTGAAAGACGGTGATATTTTTATGAGATATAACTTCGCCTTGCAATTCGTCTAGCGAGACTTCTTCCCATCCATTAAAAGGGATATACCACTTATTCACATCCGTGTTTTTTTTATCACTTGTATATTTAAGGAGTGGATTTTTACCAGATATGTCAAAATCGTAAATGATTTTATAAGCTTGCTTAGCTTGTGTTTCTTTATTTAGACCTATAACAAAAATTGTTGAAGCGCTCGCAGACATAGCTGTAGGTTTAAATGAAGAGGGTAAAGCGGGAACACTATAATTAAATCCAAAAGGGAGCCAGGGATCTGCATAAACAATTGAATCATCATCTTTCAAAGCAAATAAGCTCGTCGTTTCTGTTCCATTTTCATGAGTAACATTGATGGGGTCTGTATATGAATAATTTGTATAATAGCCTCTATTGGATATACTTAAAGATACAACATTATTTGGCACTTTGATCTTATCATTAAAAAAGTTAAAAATTGTACTGACCACGGGTAAGCTAAACCAGGGGTTAAATCCGTCTTTTCCCGCTAAATCCTTTTCAGGATGATCCGTTTGGTATAATTTCATGTAGTACACTTTTTTTTGCGAAATAACGCATAAGCAATTAGCATCAACAGTCACTTCTTCAGGAAGTTTAAACTCTTTATAGCAACCGACATAAATCGGTTTCCAACAATTGTTTGCATCTGATTTATATTCAGGCTTGTATTTACAAAATAGAACACCGTCGCGAATGATAAAATACATCCTCTCATTAAAAGTTTCTTGAGGTGTTTTAATCTCAATTTCTTGTGGAAAATCTGATGGTTTACTTTTGCGTATTAAATAAGCAAAAAAATTATAGGCATTGATTTTTTTATTGATTTCTATCCCTTTTGATAAAGGATAAATGCCACCAATTGATAATGTAAGCCCTATAGATTCAAGAACTGTTACCATTTTTGCAAGGTTAGGATTACTTTCTGAAAAAGAACGAAGCCACTTTATATGGCGGTAAATAAGGGGATTTTTTTGGGAGAGGTCCTCTAAAAGAGGCTGAATAAAGCCCTCTCCAAAGACTGTAGATGATTTAGCATAAGCTGGAGCAAAAACTGACATAGCAAACCTTTTTTTTGTTAAAAAATGGCTTACTATGGAATTTAAGTCAATTATTCTTCAGATAAAACATCTAATTCATCATCCCAATCATCCATATCCTCATATCCCTCTTCGCTTACTAAGTCGTCAAACCCTTCGTGAGCTATTTTGGATGGATTTTTAGGTGGTGGACTTGATTTTAAACGTTCTTCTTTAGTTACTTTTTCTTTCCCTTTTAAGTGGATAAGAATAGGAACTCCTGTAAAACCATATTCTTCTCTAAATTGGTTGTAGAGGTATTTTTTATAACTATCCGTCATTAAATTGGGATGGTTTACAAATAAGACAAAACGAGGTGGATCAATTTCTACTTGGGCCATGTAGTAAATGCGAAGACGTTTTCCCATGATCATAGGAGGATGATTTCGTTGCAATGCACTGGCTACAAATTTATTGAGTTGATGGGTAGTGATCCTTTTTTTAGAATTTGCGTAAACTTCTTGTATTAAGTCATAAATTTTTTCAACATTTCTACCACTTAAGGCGGAAATAAATAATTTGGGACAATGTTTTAAAAAAGAAGCTTCTTCTTCAACAGCTTTCAAATAATGTTCCATGCGCAAATTTTTAACAAGATCCCACTTATTGAATAAAAGGATACAACCTTTTCCATTTTCTTCAATCATGTTAGCTATTTTCTTTTCTTGTGCGGTAAGGCCATCTTCTGCATCTAAAACAAGAAGGCAAATATCCGCACGTTCAATCGATCTCTCGGTTCTAATCGCTGCAAATTTGTCTACGACTTCACTCTCAGATTGTTTTCTTCTAATACCGGCTGTGTCTATGAAGGTGTACTCTTGATCATCAATCGTAAAGTGGACATCTACGCTATCGCGAGTCGTTCCTGGAATGGGACTTACAATGCAACGATTATCATCTAATATAAAATTAATAAGTGAAGATTTTCCAACATTTGGTCTACCTACAACAGCTACATTGATAGACTTTGGATTATTCGTTTCATCTTCTTCAAGGGCTTCTTTATCAAAGCTTTCAAAAGCTGCATCCAGTAACTCTGCAATATGATATCCTTGGGCTGCTGAAACGGAAATAATTTTAGAAATACCAAGTGATTGGAATTGGTATTTTGCATTTTCCTTTTTATAGTCATCGACTTTATTAACTGCTAAGCATACCGGTTTTTTAGTTCGGTGAAGGATTTTTGCAATTTCTTGATCTAAAAGCGTAATGCCTGCTTGACTGTCTACAACCATAACAATTGTATCTGCTTCTTCAATTGCAATTTCGGCTTGTTTTTTTATATGTTCGTTAAATAAAGCAGTAGACCTTGAGTCTATTCCTCCAGTATCGATTACTTCGAAAGGATAGCCAAAAAAGTCTGTTGTATAATAAAGACGATCGCGTGTTACGCCTTCAGCTTCGTCAACAATAGCGATTTTTTTTTTAACAATGCGATTAAATAGGGCTGATTTACCCACGTTTGGTCTTCCAACTATCGCTAATTTTTTTAATTTTTTCATAATTATAACCGTGAATTAACAGTTAGAATAACACAATGTTAGGATTATATTTAAGAAAAGTTTTAATTGAAATTTTTATTTAAATTTATCTATAGTACACTTATAATGGTAATTCTAATAATTTAATACAGCCGCCGATTATTACTTCTAGCACCTAACTTCTTTATATTAATTTTTTAAAGTCTAATTTAAGCTAATATGGCGTTACATTATCATCAAGATGACATCTCTTTATCGTCTTTAAGACAAGACTTGAAAAATTATTCTTTACAAACCTTTCAAGCTGATGCGACCGCTGCTTTATCAGTTGCTCTTCTAACAATACCTCAAGCTTTAGCTTACGCCGTTTTAGCAGGCCTTCCCTTATATTGTGGTTTATTTGCAGCTATTTATGCATCGATGGTGGCCGCATTTTTCGGGTCATCGAGACATTTAATTGTTGGACCTAGCAATGCGATTGCTATTTTAGTACAAGCCGGTACATCTGAAATTTTGTTTAATTTTTATAGAGATGCAACAGGACCTGAAAGGGAAGCTTTAGCTGTGCAAATTTTAGCGAGTTTAAGTTTCTTGTCTGCTGTAATACAAATGCTCGCGGCATCCTTTAAATTGGGAAGATTGGTACAATTTGTCAGTTACTCCGTAATTATTGGCTATATGGCAGGATCAGCTGTAGCTGTTTTTGTTAACCAGCTTTATACCTTTTTAGGCTTAAGTCGCATGCCTGGCGTGCATTCTCTTTATCAAGACATTTTTTATATTATTACCCATGTGTATAAACTGCATTGGCCCTCAACCTTAATAGGGTTAATCACTCTTTGTTCCATCGTTTTGTTTAAAAGGATTGATAAAAGAATACCAGCAGCGATTGCCGCTTTAGCTTTTTCCAGTATATTAGTTTATATTATAGATTACTCAAACGGTCTTTGGAATGGAATTTCTGATTCAGTCGATCTTTACCATACAGTTCCATTAGTTGGAGATACAGGTGATTTTTCTACTCTATGGCCAAATATTGCGTGGCCGTCTTTTGAGTCAGGAGTTTTGAATGCTTTATTGCCCTTTGCTTTCGCTGTCGCTTTATTAAGTATTATGGAAACAACCACTGTATCTAAATCAGTTGCTGCAAGCTCTGGCCAACATTTATCTGTAAACCAAGAAATTTTAGGTGTTGGGTTGGGTAATTTAGTGGCAGCTTTTATTAGTGCAATGCCCATTTCTGGTAGTGCCTCGCGCACTGTTTTGAGTTATTCACAAGGGGCGCAAACCCGTTTTGCTTCCATTTTAAATGCTGTAATTGTGGCCTCTTTTTTATATTTGTTTAGTTATTCCGCCGGTCGAATTCCTTTAACAGCTTTAGCCGCGTTGCTTTTATTTACTTCCATAAATATTGTGAATTTTAAACAATTATCTATCTGTAACAAAGCTACTCGATCTGATGCTTTCGTTTTATGGACCACTTTTTTCTCCTGTATTTTCTTAAGTTTAGATTTAGCGTTTTACATAGGGGTCATTTTATCGATTGTGCTTTATTTAAAAAAAGCAGCCATTCCACAACTTGTTGAATATGATGTTGAAGAATCGGGAGAATTGAGAAATCCTATTCACCACAACGAACATCGCAATATTCGTATTATTAAGGTAGAGGGAGAATTGTTTTTTGGGGCAGCAGATTTATTTCAAACTACACTCAAAACTTTGACGGAAGATGATACGCATACAAAAGTTATTGTCCTTCAATTAAAAAATGCTCGTGATATCGATGCAACATCATGTCTTGCCTTGCAACAGCTTTTTGAGTATTTGAGAAACTCCCATCGTTATCTATTAGCTTGCGGTATTACACAGCCAATTTGGGATGTTTTAAGTGATTCCGGACTTGTTGAGATAATCGGTAAAGAAAATTTATATATATTTGATGAAAAGCATCCTCATTATCATATGCAAAAAGCTCTTATGCGAGCGCGCTTTTTAGCAACTTCTCCAGAACCTAAACCATTGCCGAAAGTTGAAGAAGCCGCCAAATTAGAAGAAATTTTAATCCCACCAACTGCTGAATCTGACACAGTGTAGTTAGCAAACTGGATTTTAAAAATTGTTAAATAAGCAATTTATTAGATGCGCTTTCCAACTTATAAATTGGGGATAGGATTCCATTTTAGATAACTATTGCCAGTGTCAATTTTTTGATAAACCCAGGGATCGTCATTTTCACGCATCAAGCGGTCACAACCTAAAACAAACCCTTTAAAAAAACCGTATTTTCTCATCGCTTCTAAAGTGTATTGCGAACTGCTTGGGAGAAAATGACTTCTAGGTCCATCTGCTGGTGAAATAATATTTTGGTGAAAACCGATCATAGTTTCCCCAAACCAACCAAAAATCGGTGTTTCAATTTGATCTGGAATAGCTATGGTTACATCATTCCGTTTGCAAGAAACTAAATCAGCGTCTTTTCCCCAAGGCTCTGCAAAAATTGTTATAGGAACTAAGAAAATGAATATAATTTTTCTCATCAAAAGGCAGTCTCTAACATTAATAAGGGAAACCCTTGTGTTTCTAACAAATAATTTTTGGCATGACGTTCATAGAGCCTTTCATTGTATTCTTTCGCACCAAGTCCGGCGCCATAAATACCCCCTAAATACCAACCCGTCTCTAAACTTAAGGTAAAGATCCCAGCGCCAACATATCCATTATTAAAAAGTTGATAGGTTGTGGCAATAAATAGGGTATTTAGGACGAAGGAAGTCACGGCTGCTTTTTTTTGTCCGATATAGTAAAAGCCAGCGCCTGGCAAAAGGGCATTCAAGGTTTCCGCTTTTCTAATCGATTTAGATTCTAGATAATAATTAAATAAAAATGGATCCAATTTTGGATCTAAAAATTTTTTATTTTCTAAACTTACAAAATCAGCTTCGACAATATCTTTTGTAATGGATAGCTTATTTGCAAATTCAGGATTATATTTATTTATTATTTCTAAAATTTTAGCAGCTTTATCACATTCACTATTTTTTTGATAAGAATCGTACAATATAATTAAAAGATCTCCAAAAGCTGGAAAAGAAGTAGTTACATTTCTTAAGTCACTACTTTCAAAAAAATCAGTGGCTTCCCCATATTTTTGCCCTAAATAATAAGCTTGTATGATTCCATATTCGGCTTGCAATCTTCTCTCATGTGCCTCTACTGGCATTAAGACAAGAGCTCGTTTATAAGTTGTGATTGCTCGATATAAATCAAACTCTTTGGCAAATACCTCTGCAATTTTCATTTCTTTGCCATAGTCTAATCTTAACTCTTGTAAGCTTAAATTGGGAAAAGCAGAAGGTTTACTTTCTATGTTTCGTGCAAGTGGTGTTATTGTAACAATGGGTTCAATTTGCGTTTTAGTAGGATGGCAAGAAGTAATTAACTGTCCTACTAAAAGTAAAGAGATGAGAAAATGGTGCGTCTTTTTCATAAAAATAAAAGGCCTTTTGACAAGGCCTTACCTTTAATAGCGGTCAAATTCACCTTCAGTATCTTCGATATCTTCTAAATTCAAGAAATCTAATGCTTCTTCAGTTTCATACTTCCAAACAGATTTACGTCTATTTTTCATACGATAAATATCTTGCTGGTGTTTTGTAAGATTTTGAATTTGTTCTTCTGTATCAATGATTCTAGGATGAATAAAGATCATAAGATTTCGCTTTTCATCAACAACTAGCTTATCGCTAAAAGCTGCACCAATAATTGGAATGCCGCCTAAACAAGGAGTTTGTACTCTAAGTCTTCTTTCCGCATCTCGAATGGCACCACTGAGTACTAAAAAGTATCCATCAGGAACGTGTACTTTTGTAGTAGTACGGCTAACGGTAGTAGTAGGACCAATGACCTGCTGACTTAAGTTGTTTATTTGTTGTGTTCCACCAGAGATGACACGACTTACTTCTTCTTGGATATCTAACGTAATTAAATCATTATTTCCAATTAGGGGAGTAACGCGTAAACGAATACCCACATCTCTAAATTCAAAGTTTTGAGTAACGATTAAACCATCGTTATTTGCGATCGATTGGGTTGGAAATTGAGTATTTTCTCCCACAAATATTTCAGCTGGCGAGTTATCTTCAGTTAATATTTTAGGGTTTAAAATAACTTTTACACTGTCTCTTCTATCCACAGCTCTTACAAGGGCTGCTAAAGTAGCAAAATGTGTGCCATTGTGTGTCAGGGTTTCTCCAATAATACCTAAGCTAAAACCCACTTGGTTAGGTTGGATAACAGCCGGATTTGGAAAAGTATTAGGACCTGTTGAGTTTAACATGGCGGGAATGGTACTACCAGCTGAAATAAACGTTTCATTACCAGCTGTTCTTCCTCCACCAAAACGTGCACCTTCATTAACAGAAAAATTTAAAGAGTCATCAACAGTAGTCTCTAGTATTAACATTTCTAAAAAAACTTGTCTTAAAGGTACGTCAATTTCTTCAATCAATTCCTTGATCTTACTAATCGATTGGCTAGTTCCTGTAAAAACCAAAGAATTAGATGATTCAATCCACTGAATGCTACCGATGGCAGATACCAAATCTTGGTTTGTAGTCCCTGTCATTTGTAAGCTTTCAGCAATTCGACTTAAAGCGATGACAATTTGATCCCCTCTTCTAAAGAGAAGTTTGTACAAATAAAACTTAGTTCTTTCTAAATTGCCAACCGGAAGTTCAGGAGTAAATTTTTGTTCCCTCATTAATCTTTCAGGAGAAATAGCTTTGCCAGGGGCTAACAAAAAACTCCAACCTCTTGGTTTTCTTTCCCAACGTCCTTCTGGTCCTTCACCTTCTCTTCCATAAATTCCAGGTTCAAACTTCCAATTCCCTTGATTGTCTAAAGACCATTTGCCAACAGGGGGAGCTTCTCCTTGAAAAGTTGTCTCATAATGCCAAAGTCCAGCTTCGTCAATACGCCATCTACCAGCAAGAGGCGCGCCTGTGCCATTAAAATTTAAATCTTTAGGATTTAAAATTTGAGTTGTTCCTTGCGTTTGATCTAAATATTGCAAAATAGAAATGGTACGTTCTACAAAATAAGGAGTTGATACAATGAAAATGCTATTAGCGGCAGCGTGAGGTACAAATATAAGTGGTTGGTCTTGAGAAATAGGACGAATGATCGTGTCAGCTAATTGAATTAAAGTATCTATCAAAGCATTTCTTACAACGTATTGACCAATAACTAATCCACCAGATGGTGAATCAACACTTTTTAACAATGTATCGATTTGTCTGATATTAGAGGTTAAATCAGTAACAATGATATGATTGGTTGTATTAACAATTGAAACAATGGCAAATTCAGAAAGCATTGGCCTTAGCAATGTAGCAGCTGTTTCAACATCTATAGAGTTTAAACGAAATACTTGCGTTACAATATCACCAAGGGGACCTTTCATAGTTTCGGGTAAATCTTCAGAAATTACACGATTTAAACTCCCAACGCGTGGGTTTTTATGAATAATTAGATTGTTTCCCTGCTCTAACAAACTTAAATCATGAATGCGTAACTCTTGCAAAATAGCCGTCATTAAATTTTCAAGAGTTGTCATTTCTTCAGAAACAATAGTTACATTAAATTGAATATCGTTTTCGTCAAAGATAAAATTTTTATTAGATATACGACTTATATATCGTAGCAACTCTCCCATACTTATATTGTTAAAATTAACTAATATCCCTTTTTGTTCAGGCGTTTGGGCTTCATTATTTGCCCGTGACTCTGGATTTTGCAAAGGGGGAGTCGTAGTTTGTGGGGTAAAAATAGGAGAAGTGGCAGCATTTACTACTGGAGGAGTAGCAGATGGGGTGGCTGTTGGTGTTTGTGGAGCGGGTAAAGGTGACGAACTACCTTGTTGTTGTTGTTGTTGTTGTTGTTGTTGTTGTTGTTGTTGTTCGGTAGCCGTATTTGCTGTTTTTACGGGAGCTTCAATGCGATAAAAATTATCTTTTTGGTTAGGGTAATCGAAAATGGAATTGGTGTCTGACTTTGAAAATGGAGGTTCTTGCTTGAAATTCCATTGTTTTTCAGTATCAGGATCAAATTTAGAGAATGAAGATGGATCATTCCCTTGTTGTATAAAACTTTGTCCATGAATCTTTGAAAAAATGGAACAAGTAACTAGCACAAGTCTTAGTGATAGACTTTGAAAAAAACGGCTTATTTTCATGTTGTTACGTATTTACTTAATAATGTGTCAGTTGTAAATAAGTGATGTCATAAGTGATATGTTATCACAGAGTAATTAATTAATTTCCAGTCAAAAACTACAAATGCATATGTTTTTTTTGATTTTTTTTATCTTATGCCTGTTCTAAAGCCTTGGAGAAGCTATTTTTAAAATTTAAGTTTTTTCATCAAAAAATTTAAGTTAACTTATCCAAATAATTAAAAACTTGAGATTATAATAAAAAAAAGATTTTTTTTAATCATTAAGAATTATAAAAATAGCAAATAATATATTTTTAAAAAGGTTAAATTATAACTATTTATAAATTAAATTGTTTTCTTTATACAAATTAAACTAATAGAAAAATTTTTTATTTTAGAAAAGACGCGTAAATAGCGTAAAGTGGCATCTACTAATTGCTGAGGGGAAAGATCCAAATGAGTATTTAATTGTTGGAGTAAAATGTTCTCATTTAGTTCATGTACAATCTCTTTAGTGGATGGATAATTGGCTATTATCAATCTATCCCCTGCATTCCATGGAATATGGTATTCAAGTAAAGAGCTATCTACTCGATTATTTGAAAAAGTAGTTATTTTTTTTAATTCTTTTTTGTTATTTTCAAGGTACCAAATGTGGCTATTTTCCTGCGTAAGTGCGTAGATTTCATTCTCATTTTCTTCAAAAAGTACAAAGGATAAAGAAAATGATTCTGGCTTATCTTCATAGATTAATTCATGAAAGTGGTGGAATAGTTCCCTTGTATTTTTTTGTAAAAAGGCCAAAGATCGGATGACACCTTTAATAAAAGCAGAGTAATAAAAACCTTCAACATTTTTAGAAGAAGATTCACCGATCATTAATCCATAAATATTATCTTTTAATTGAAAAAAGTCTTGTACCAAATTAGTTACTTGAAGACTTTTATAAACAGCTATCCCAACTTCTTCCTTTGGCCATTTCGGCTTAATTTCTGAAATTAAGAATGATTGGGTTTGTCTTAAATCTTCTGTAAACTCACTGAGTTGATCTCTCATTTTACGCTCTTTTTCAAAAGCTGGAGATTGTAGATAAGCATTTAGATCAAAAATAAAATCAACTATATCTTGATATCTATTTTTTGGATCAGGCTGTAAAGCTTTTATTAAAATTTTTTGTAAGCCTTTTGGCATTAATCCAATGTGAATTTGGCCATGACTTAATTTACCCAATACTAGTTCATAAGTGATGATGCCAAGAGAATAAATGTCTGAGGCAAAAGTAACAGATTCAGGGTTATCTCTTTGCTCTGGACTCATATAGATTGGGGTACCAATGAATTTTTGCCTATAAGATTGTTGGTGTTCGTCTTTTTCAGTTAATAGCTGGGCGATACCAAAGTCGATCACTTTAATAAAATTTTTATTTGTGACAAGAATATTCTCAGGTTTTAAATCTCGATGAATAACACCGTGGCGATGTAAATGGCAAATAGCATATGCAATATCAATGACGAATTCTAAAGAGCGTTTTAAAGACAAAGGTGTTTGCATTAGATATTGTCTTAACGAAACCCCTTCAATGTATTCCATTGCAATATATAAGCCACCTTCCCATTCTCCATAACCAAACAATTTCACAATGTGAGGATGATCAGCTAATGCGATGATTTCAGCTTCTTTTAAAAATCTTTCAACAATTTCTGTATTGGATAAATATTTTGAAGATAGAACTTTAATCGTTGTGGGTTCATTTGTATCGGGATGTGTGCCTAAATAGAGCAAGCTCATCCCACCTTTTTCTAAAAGCCCGGTAATCTCATACGGGCCAATTTGCTTTGGAGTTAGCGGGATGGGCCAAGATTGTGTAGATCCAGGCGGAATAGTTGGAGAATTTTGCTCGTCATCTACCATATCTAACTATTCAATTTCAGTAATTCTAACACCTAGATTTTCACCTAACTTTAGCAATTCTCCTTGAGCTACTTTTTTACCATTTATTGATAATATTACTTTAGGTTCTAAAGGCTTATGAAGATCAAGCACGGTTCCTGGTTGCAATTCTAATACTTTATCTAAATTCATATGGACTCTACTGACTTCTACAACAACTTGAAGAGGAATGTTTTCTAATTCACCAGTTTTAGCATCCACAGATTGTATGGAAGATGGTGAAGCTTCTGTTTCCGAAGCTAAAAAATTAGAAGATTGTTGCTCTTCTTCCTCATCTTGCCCAACATTTTGTAAATCTTTTTGTAATTCTCTTAAACGTTTTTTAGTCTCTTCATCTTCTTCAAATAAAAAATCGTCTTCTTCATCTTCATCATCGTCATCATCGTCTTCGTCATCTATATCAAAGTTAAATCCTTTGAAATCTTCCTCTTCTTCGTCATCATCTTGACCAAATTTTTTATCAATCATGGAGTTTACCTCTTCAAATGTAATCCTATTCTTTATTGTAAAACCTTTTTCTGACCAAGTACCTTGATAAAAAGGGATGTTTTGCACCAACATAAGGGCTGATTTTGTAGCAAAGTTTGGGTCAAAAGTACAAGAGTCTAATAAAATAAAATCACCGATTTTTACTTTTTGCCATTCTTGTTGTTTTAAAGCTACCTTGCCAATTTCAAAACTCAATTCCAGAGGAATAAGTTTTGCAAGAGAACTTTCTTTCCATAATGTCGATTTTTTTAAGGCGGTACAATTATTAACAAAATTTTCGGGAAAAATAAACCGCGTTAAAAAAATGTTATTATTTATTTTTATTTCTAAATCACGAGTAAAGGCTAATGTGAGATCATCTATTGACGTTAGTTCGAGACGAATGCTTTGCTTTTCAGTTAAAGACTTTTGCGAGATAGAAATTATTTCGTATCCTACAAATAATAAAAAACCTTTTAAAAACTCCTCATGGATCAAGTCATTCGATTGAGGAATTTGCAAAAAAGATTCCAACATGGTTTTTAAATCATGTTTACTTACTAAAAAATAGGCTTCTTCTTGAATTGAGGAAAAGTTAATTTTTAAGGTATAGATTTCTTTAGCAAAACTATTTGTTATTTCACTATTTTTTTTCCATAAGCCATTTTTCCATTCTACTTCCAATTGTTGTAAGGAAAATTTAGCTATAAATTCTAATAAGAAATTTTCTGAAAGAAAACGATCTAAAAGTTGAATTAATGAAAATGGTTCTAACCTGCCCAAAGAAGAAGGCATTTCTTTTAAATTTAAATCACTAAAACTTAGTATTTCAGCGCTCACAACTAAATCCTTACATTTTACTAACTATCAATCAATAATCTAAAATTAAGGTTTCCTATTTATATTAAATTAGAACCTAAGCTAATTATTAGCTTTAAACACGTATCAGTTAAATATTACACTGAAGTATTTTAATGGGAGATGTCAATAAAAAAAAGAAGTTATTTAGAAATTAAAAAAGAATGACAAACTAAATGTTTTTCATTTAGAGCTTTTTTATTTTTTTATTTACTGAGAGGATAGAGAATTTTGCTATGGATAAAAAAGTAAAACCTTAAAATAAGGTATTTTTAAGGTTTTACTTTTAAAAATTGGAATCGCTAAAAGGTTATTCCGGTTCCGAATCTTGTTTGCCCTGTCGATTTCTGCCACCACCGCCACCTTGTCCTTTTCCGCCTCCTTGACCTTGCCCTTGGTTACCTTGCTGTTGCTGTTGTCTATTGTCGGTTTGAACAAAAGTGGGTTGCTCACTTTGCGTTGTAGCCACAATAATGTGAACGGTAAATCCTTTTTGATCAAGAGCTGAGCGAAGAGCTCCTTGGTTATCTTGCATAGCAATAATTTTTTGCGCTTCTGGAGTCAAATTTTCAAACTTTATGTTAAATTCACCAGGTGCAGTATCTTGTGTTGTGACCACTAAACGCGCTTCATTAAACATACCATTTTTTAACGTTACCGTGGTTTCCACTTCCCCTTGTGTTTCCATTACTTGCACGCGTTCAACAAACTTTTCTATAAGCTCTGGGATTTGTTCCACCATTTGAGGTGATGCATAATGTACATTTTCAGAGGTATTGCTATTCGGTTGTTGAATGTTAGAGGGACTGGTAACTGGTGGATGAAGCTCTTTAGCGGCTTGTGCTGACGCATTTTGTGTCTTTGTAAATAAAGAGTCTTTTGCTAATTCATCTTCTTCTAAAACCTCTTCTTCAATAGCAAAACCTATTTCATCATCGTCTTTGCCTTTAATTTCTTTTCGATCTTTTAGAGGAATTAGTTCTTCTGAATCTTTTTTATTAGCATCCACATTTTTTATGGCAGCCTTATTCGCTGGTTTATCTTTGTTCGCTTTTTTTTCTTTTGATAAATCAAAAGGGGAGACACTTCTTTTTTCTTCTGTTTTGTGATCAGCCTCGTATTCATGCTCTTCATGTTCATGTTCATGAGAAATGGAAGATCTTCTTTGACCAGGCGGTTCTTTTCTTTGATAGACTTGATCAAATTCTCTACCTTGTGCTGGTGCTTTTCTCTGTGATGCACTAAAGTCAGAGTTATCTTTTGGATTAACCTCACCTGAGGGATTATTAAAATTAATTTTCATTTGTTATAACCTTATTTAATGCGTCTTCTTTCATTACTTATAAAAGCTGTGTTGCCTAATTCGTCTTGTTCCCTAGTTTCTAAAAGCTCAATGTGTTTCTTATGACCTTTTAGCCAGTCTTTTTTATGGGATTCCATTTTATCAACTTCTAATCTTTTTTTCTTAAGATCCTTTTTAGCAGCTTCTAAATTGTTTTCTGCAACTTTAACCTGGGCTTGCTGATCCCTAACTTTTTTTTCTTCAACTAATAGCTTTTCTTGTACAATTTTTAAGTAAGCTTTCATTTGCTGTACTTTATTGGTCGTTGTACCAATGCTCTGGTCTAGTTCCTGACGCAATTGAGTCAATTTTTCTATTTGGTGTTTTTTTACTTTGTCTCTTTCTTCTTCTCTTTGTCTTAGCTTTTCTTTTTCCTGATCCAAGAGGCGTTGTTTTTCTTTTACTACTTTTTCCGCTTCATCAACTCTTCTTTTTTTGACCTCGAGAACCTGTTGTAAGGGATAAACTTCTTTTTTCATTATTTACCTCTTAGCGAAACATCATTTTTAATAGCTGAAGCGTTTCCTCATAAGAGCATTTCTCATCAATCCCTTGTTTTAAAAATTTGTTCACTTTCTCGATATTATCTAAAGCAAAATCACCTGCGCGATCAGAGCCTTTCTTATATTCACCAATTTTGATCAACAATTCGTTTTTTTCATAATTAGCTAAGACTTCCCGCAATGTATTGATATGCTTTTGGTGGTCTTTACCTGTGATCGAATTAATCACCCTACTTTTTGATGCAAGAACGCGAACGGCAGGGTAGTGGTTTTTTTGGGCTAACTCATCACTTAAAATGATGTGACCATCCAAAATAGAACGCACTTCATCAGCCACTGGTTCATTCATGTCGTCCCCAGCCACTAAGATTGTGTAAAAAGCAGTAATCGAACCTTTATCAGAATTACCTGTTCTTTCTAGTAATTTAGGTAAAGTCGAGAAAACAGATGGTGTATAACCAGCTCTCGCTGGTGGTTCACCAGCTGCTAAACCAATCTCCCTTACGGCTCTTGCAAATCTTGTGATCGAGTCTTGCATTAAGATAACCGATTTACCCTGATCGCGAAAATATTCGGCAATAGCTGTTCCAACATAAGCTGCATTTAAACGTAATTGCGAGGCCTGATCAGATGTTGAAACAACAATCACTGATCGTGCAAGCCCCTCTGGTCCTAAATCTTTTTCTATAAAGTCTCTAAGCTCTCTACCCCTTTCCCCAATTAAGCTAATCACGTTTACATCAGCTCTTGCGTTACGCGCAATCATGCCAAGCAATGTAGATTTACCACCGCCGGCTGCTGCAAATATACCAACCCTTTGTCCAACGCCTGTTGTTAACACACCATCGATTACTCGAATTCCGGTAGAAATGGGTTCTGTAATTCTTCTACGTGTTAGTGGATCGGGAGGCGCTTGTAAAACAGGATAAGTTTCATCTAAAATTAAAGGTCCTTTGGTATCTTCATCTAAAGGTTCACCCAAAGCGTTTAAGATCCGTCCAAGCAATTGAGGTCCAACCTTAATATGAAGGGGGAGTCTTGTAGGAATAACTTCAGAAGATGGGCCAATTCCAGTCATTTCACCAAGAGGGGAAAGTAGTACTTCATCGCGAGTAAAGCCAACAACTTCGCAGCGAAGAGGGTCACCGTCCCGTTTAATGAGGCAAACTTCACCAATTTTCACATTAGGGATAACAGCGCGTATTAACATCCCAACGATTTCGGTGATTCTACCATTGACCGTAGTTAGTTGGATATCTTCTAAGCTACCAAGTAATGTCTCAAAGTCTTTGTCCATAACCTACAACTTAAATTTTTAGACCTGTACGTTAAATAACGATTTAATCCCTTCTAACGCTTTATTCAATGAGGCGGTGAAGAATTCAATTTTATTTTGCATTTCACCAACTTTATGTTGAATAGAGAGCATTTGACCCGGAGATAAATCTTTTTTTCCAGAAAGAGCTTGTATTTCAGTGCTCAAGGAATTGATATGTCCTTGTCCTTCTGTTAAAAAACTTAAAAAACGATCAATCGGACTGCCGCTTTCTGGGATATTTTTTAATTCAAAGCCGCCTTTAGTTAACTCTACTTGTAAGTTTTCGTTAATATGTCCAAGACGATTTTGTAATTGTGTTTTTTGTTTTGGATCTAATTGGGAAGTGTTAAAAACTTGTTTAATGTTTTCAACTCTACCTGATAATTCTTGCGCTTGATTGGCTAGTTTATTTTCAGGATTTAAAGCAACCTGTCTATCCTTAGCAAGATCCATAGGACTAACCTTTGTGGCATCATTTCCTACGGTAGCTTGGGTAGAAGTGCTATCTTTATTCATCAACTGATCAAATTTATCTTTGTTGGCATTCTCTAAACGCTCTACTTTATCCGTAGTAGTAAGAGCATCTTTTCCACCACCAACTTTTAAACCTTCTATTTCTTTAACCATGATAGTTCCCTTTCAAGTTACACGTTTATTTAAAAAAGGGAGGGGCCTTTTCTTTGTTCAAGTCTTTTTTGGCCCACTCTGAACATGTTATGCATAAATTTTTTATACTTTCTTCATCAGTTTCTTCTAAAACTTCAGCAATAACGGCTTCCCCTTTTTTTCTTGTGGGTTTCGCTAATAAATAGCAAATCCCTAAAAAAGCTTTAGCTAAGTGATTATTAGGCTCGGCTTCCAAAATTTGGGCATAAATGTCTGTGGCTTTCTTTACTTCCAACTTATTCAAAGCAATAAATCCAAGGCCACTTTGAGGGGCTGTGTGTTTTGGACTTAAAACTTGAGCTGCATTAAAAATATTAATAGCACTTATTTCATCTAGTTGCTTTACCGATACAAATCCACTTTCGATTAACAAGGAGAAATCATCATTCTTTAATTCTTCAATTAGCGCTTGTGTGGAACTCGTCATAAATTACCTAATTTATAATCACTTTTTAACTTTAAGTTTCAGTTTTATACTGTCAAACTATTAACTTAAATAATTCCCTTACATTTAACAATATAAAACCAAAACTTAAAGTCATGAATATTTAAGACCCAGAATGAATTAAAAATATTAATCCAATCTGGGTTACACGTTAAAAGAATTATCCTTTAACGTTACGTGCCATACTTGAAATGGCCTGATGAGAGGCTGTTACGCTTGAAGTAGACATCTCAGACAATTGAGATAGGTTTTGCATTTCCATCTGCATTTCAAACATATCGGCAATACTGATAGTATCGCGATTGCTCTGGATTTGTTCTAGCCTTTCTCTTACTCTTGTCGTTTGATCGTTAACAACAGTAATTAGAGATTTAATATCTAAACCGACATTAGCATTAGCCATAATTACCCCCTAAAGGTATAGGAGAATAAGTACGCTAGCGACTCATACTGGAAATTCGATTTCCTGTAGTGTTATCCGAACACTACCTTCTGAATCTCTTCACACTTAAACCAGTTTGTTTAAAGAATTACTTTTTTTTAAGTAATTTGTAGGGTTGCTTATTCGATGAGATAACAAAGGGATAGGTCAAAAAAAAACAATCTCTTTTTTCTCAATAAAACTAATGTAAGCAACCCAACATATTACTTAATGCTTAGGTGTAAATCTTCCAATCATTTTCAAAATAGCTTCGTATCCTCTTAGGATAGTATTGAGCTGATCATAATCTTCTTGCTCAATTCCGCCTCTTAAAGCGGATTTAATCTGTTGAATCCTAGATTCAACCTTTTTCTTTATCGTATTGCGTTTGACGGGATGTTTTAGTTCTTTTTCCAATTCATAGAGAAATTCATCAGACTTTCCACCAGGTTTTTTCTGCTTTTCTAATCCAAACATTATATTCCCTTATAGATAAATCTTTTTTATAATCTCTAAAAATATGATAACACTATATCTTTAATTTTGCAATATACCCTCATCCAAAATAAGGTTAATTTTGGATGAAGATTTGTTAAAGCTTAACGGCTATAATCGATTCTATAAGTAACATTATCTCTTTCAAGCATAATATAAGAGGGGGTAATTTCTCTAATGGTCATTCCATCTAAAATATCACCCACCGTTAAAATGCGCCCATTTATGATCACACTTGTTTTACTTCCAATCGTTGAAACCCCTGATACATTATAACGATCAGTAATATTAACAAGAGTCGCTTCTGGAGCTCCTTCCGTTACAAAAGAGCGTATGTTGCGAACATGCGTACTACCTTTTAATTGCTCTACAACCTTATTAAATTGCTCTAAAGTTCCATTTGGAATCGTTCCAGATAAACTTACATTACCTTCATTTATTTCCACTTTAATATTGCGAAAACCATTGTTCAATAAAGCTACATTAAAGGCTTCAACCACATCTTGTTCGACAACTATTCTATTTTCTATATTAGAAAGGTAAGAAAAATGGGTAGAAATATATTCTAATACTTGTTCGGCTTGAGCGCGGGAGGGTAAGGAGCCTGAAATTACAAATTTTCCAGGAGCAGATGCGCTAACAGATACCCCTCTCCAACTAGGATTTTTGGAAATAATTTGATTTATTTCACTCCAAACACCTTCATCGATAATGACCCCACTATCATCTACGGTTTTAATAAAATTTAAAGACTGTAAGGCATAAAGGAGTTGATGACGTTGGCTAGAGGTTAATACGTGTCCTACCAATATTAAGCGACCTGTACCACTATTAAAAGAATGACGAATGTCAGGATAGGGAGCTAAAACGTTTTTTAAAGCTTCTTCAGTATCGTATTGTTGCGTAATAGGTACTGGTTCATTATAAAATAAAAATGTAGTTCCAAGACCTGTTAGGATAAATAGTCCAATAACAGAAGCGACAATAAAAAAACTGCTCGAAGATGGAGGAGGTGGGGTAACAATAGGTTCGCTAACTTCAGGCATTGTTTCACTATCTGGAGCTGAAGCTGCCTGCTCAAAACTAGGTGTTGTTGGCACTTGTGCTTCTTGAAGAGGTTTTTGCTCTTCTTCTTGCAATATTTTTACAATAGAGGGCATTAAAGGTGAGATTAAAGTTTGCATTTCACCTTCTCTATCATAGATAACAAAAGAAGTGGTTCCAATATTAACAATAGAATTTGGAATTAACGTTTGAGGTTCAGTTAAAGCGTTGCCATCGACTAATGTACCATTGCGACTTTTTAAATCCTCAATTTGAATTGTGTCATCATCTTTTATAGTAATTTTGACATGTTGACGTGAAATGCTCGTGTCATGGAATACAATATCGCAATGATTTGGGTTTGTTCCAATCACATAGCTATGTCCATTTTGCATCGAAAATTCTGCGCCATTATTTGGCCCACCAATGACTTTTAAAAGCCATCTTCCAGTATCTGTTATATCAAAATTTACTTCTGACAAGGAATGATCGATTGGCTCTTCGTCGTCATAAATTGAATAATGAGGTTCCTCATCATTTTCTTCGTTTGAATATTCATTTTGCGATTCTTCGGAAATAATTTGGGCTTTGCTATCTTGATAAAATCGATAAGTGGTGTTGCCAAATTGAATAGTATCTCCATTATTTACAAAAGTTTTGCCTTGAATTTCATTCCCGTTTAAATAAATGGCGGTGTGATCAGAAAGGTTTTCAATTTCGAATTTATCATCAAATTTGCGGCAGATCATTTGTCTTCGAGAAGCTGCTGGATCTTCAATTACTAAATTTACAGAATGAGAATCTCGCCCTATTATCCATTCCTCACCCTTGTCTAAAGTTAAAACTAAACCTTTAAGTAAACCATCTTCTGCTACTATCTTTGCTGACATATGTTTAATTTCCTTATCAACCAATCTTAAAATTAAAAGAGTTTACCATTATTTTGTTTCTGTGAGAATTTGTTTTCTCCAAAAAAGGGCAACATTTAAAAAATCTTCCATAATTTCACTAAATTCTTTGTAATCAAGGTCATAATCAATAACTCTAGATAAGACTATTTTATTTCCGTCTACGCTTAAACCAAGCACAGCTTCTTTTGTCATTTGTCCAAATAAATTCGCATGAAGTAACTGAGTCAAAATATTTTCTTCATTTCTTTTTGGTGCATTTCCTAATTCACAACTTAAAATAAAACCCGGATTTTGCAAAGTTAAAAGCGCCGCTCCACCCTCAATAGGTATTTCATATACATCGGATGAGCGTAAGGGAAAGGATATGTCTAACTCTTTCATTAATTTATCTAGATGCTCTTTAGTTTTCATATTTCCCTCTATAGTTAGCTCAACTCTTAAGGTTTATCCGTTCAATACCATTTTTTTTAATTTAAAGCATTAATGTGAAACTCAATTAAAGAGTAACACTATTAAAAATTAATGTTTCTATAAATATTATAACAGAAGATTGGAAACAAAAAAGAAAAAGCACGATTTTTAAGATCGTGCTTTTTTAGGATTAGGGCTATTAAATTTAAGCTCTGCCAGTCGCTGCGGCGGAAGCTCTTCTCATTAAATCAAAGCTTTGACGGTTAAGCTCATCAACAGTTTGACTTTCTCTTTCAGTAGAATTGTATAAACGGCCAAGCATTTCGGCTCTACCCCTTGCTACTTCCACTTCAGCATCTTTAAGAGCCGTTTTGCGAGCTTCATCAGCTCTTGCAAAGTTTTCGGTAGCTCTACTAAAACTTTCGACTGAGCGAGAAACTGTTTCAGCTGTACGAATCTTACTTTCGACTTTTTCTTGTATAAACTTATTGCCATCATTTTGCATATCCATCAGACGTTTTTCATCTGGTGTCAATTTAGGATAATCACCTTTCCAAGTTGCCACGTTATTAGATAACGTAATTTCATCTGGATGATTTGCTGCTAGGGTTGCGTTATCAACTCCGGGATATCGTTCAGCTGGAGTTTTGATTGTGTAAGTATTATTATTATCTTGCAAATTACGAAGTGCTTCGTCTTTTGCTTCATAAGTTTCTTTTTCTTGAGCTTTAGTAGCTTCAAATTCTTTTTTGGCTGTTGCTAAAGAAGTGCTGATATACACGGCAGATGCTAAAGAAGCGACACCACTTACTATATTAGAAGCTGCTTGGGCAGTCGCACTGGCAGCTATGGCTTCCCCTTTTTCGATAATCATTTTTGCAATGTCTTTCTTTTGCTCCATTTCAGCTGCGGCAATTCTCATCTGGTTTTCATTATTCACTTGCTTGATTTCACCAAGTACTTGAATAAAGGCTTCCATGTTTCTTTGAATAGCCGTTAGATGAGAAGGCTTAAAAAAGTTTAATGGTTTAGTCGTAGCTTGATTGCCTTGTACACCTTCTGCAAAAAGAGTAGAACGTGCTTTATTTACATCATATTCACCAACAGGGGGTGGTCCACCTTCTCCTGACAAATATGACCTTGCAGCAGGAGAGGCTTTGGCTAATTCTTTTTCAGCAGCGGATACACTAATAGAACTGCGCTCAATCATATCCTCAATCTGACTTTTTGCTTTGGTAGCTTGAGCTTGGGGCTGATTGTCGGTTTGACCGATTTGGTGAAGCAATGCACTTCTATCAATATTATTGGAAATATTTTTAGTCATAGTTATAAACCTCTAACTTTAGACCTTAATTATCAACTACTTTAATTAAGATTTAATAAATTTAAATTTTTCTAATTTTAGGTACATCTTCTTCTATCTCGCCCGATTTAAGCTGTTCTTTGAGACTGTCATACATCAATTCAGCTCGATTTTTGATAAAAGAAAAAATAGGATTATTTCCGGCCCTTTGAATAGTCATTTGTAAGGCAATATAAGCTTCATTTGGAGAATCGAGTTTTAACATGCAGTCTGCAATTTGATAGGCAGGGATGGGATCTTTAGTATTAATGAAGTAAGCGGTGTAAAAAGCTTTTAAGGCCTCAATCCAATCTTGTTTTTTTTGATAACAAGAGCCAAGTCCCATATAAAATCTATATTGTAAGGGATCTAGTCCCGTTAACATGGTAAATAACCCGATGCTTTGTTCATATTTACCTTGGCGATAGAGTTGGGATGCAAAATCATAAATAAATTCTATGGCATTGCTATCGATATTTAATGTGTCAGCTGGAATTTTGTTCTGATATACCAGCTCTTCTAAAACTTTTATTTGTTGTTTTTTTTCCTCTTCAGAAAGATTTGTATTTTGGGAAACGAGCGTTTCAATAACCTCATTTAATTTCATACATTTTCCCTTTCTTTAAGCGTTTTTTTTAAGGTCTCAGCGGTTAACTTGGAGCGGTCTTTAATAATTTGAAATTGAGGTTTAGAACCAGCTCTTTCCATAGTTAACTCTAAAGCTGCAAGGGCGCTGTAAGGGTCATTTAATTGTAAATAACAATCAGATGCATGATAGTGAGGTAAGGGATTATCGCTATCTAAAGCAGAACAAATAGCATAAGCGTCTGCGGCACTTGCATAATCTTTCATCATGTGCAAGCAAGCGGCAAGACTTAAGTGAAATTTGGGTTCGGTAGAATTGACCATAATGAGTAGTTGAAATAATTGAGCAGCGTCTTTGTATTTACCTGTTTGATACAGTTGGTAGGCTTGTCCATACATTCCTTCCACCATATCATCACTTAAACCCAAAATCTCTTTTGAAGTGACTTTTGTTTCCTTATTGTCCATGTTTTAGTTCCTATCTTGAAATCGTTCTCATTGCGGATCTTAATGTATCAAAAAAAGCTCTAATTGAAGCTGCAAACTCATTACCTAGATTGACAGCACTATCCATTCTAGACTGGGTTTCTCTTGTAGCTTGTGTGACTAAATCCCTATTCGCTTGGATACGGTTTAACCAAATTTGGCTCCTTTGGTTCATCTCTTGTCTAGCTTCTGTCATTCTTTTGCGGCCTTCCTCACCTGTCCATTCAGGACCACCTTTGGTGTGGATTTTTTCTAAGGTAACAAGGCTTGAATTTAAACTTAGTTCAAAGGCTTTAAACTGACCGGGCATGATCTCAATCCACATGTTACCATTTGATCTTTCAATAAATACTCTTCGTTCATTGTTGGGGACGCGATATCGGGAATCACCATGATCTCCTTCTGGGTCTTTCCACTTACCAGCGTCGACGAAAAATTTGCTGTCTAATTCGGAAGCTGAGCGTGTTCTTCCAGGAAGGGCATTATCGGGATAGCGATCATTGGTTCTCCACATTAAGGGCGCAATTTGGGAAATTTGATCCATATTTCTTGGATCTGTCCCTTGGAATATAGGAGGGTGATTGGCCCAATCCCAAGCATTTCCATCAAATCTTAAATAAACGTCTTGGCGCAAAGTACTGTCATACCAAGCGCGAATAAAGATATTTCCTGAACTGTCTCTATAGCGATCTGTTACAGACAACTGATCATCTGATCTTGTACCATCAATGGCTGTTCCATCGCCTGAGGAGAAAAAAGGAACTTTGGCGGCTTGAGCAGTGTAAGCTCGATTAAGTTCGGTTAAATTAATTAATCGATCAGAATAAGCGGCAGCCATTTGGTTAATGCTTTGCATCAATTCCATCAAAAGCAACAAGATATTATTGATTACTCGAGCTTTTTCGGCACTTATTCGAGAAGGAGCGCCAGCACCGACTACTTGTGGATCATTATTCGATGGTAAAGAACCTGGGGACTGCACAAAAGTTTTCCACTCATTGAAATTTTGCCCTGGTGTGAAATATCCATAACGGGCCACGGTATCATTATAAAATTGAGTAAATTGTCTATTAAAAGCTTCTGGGTCATTTCCAACATTGTTGATAAAAAAGGATTCAAAGCTTTCTTTGCCGTTTCCTTGATCCCGTAACGAAACAGGAGAAGCTAAGAAAAGTCCCCAGTTTGTTAAAAAATCATTAGCATTTTTTATATTGCCATTGGGAAAGTTTTGCAAAAAGCTAGCAAAAGCGGCCTGAAATTGATTGTTTCTTTGTCTGTCAGTCAATCCTCTTCCTAGAACCTCTTCTATTTCACTCATTCCAACTTGGCTTTGAAAAAAACTAAAAAAGGCTTGTTCAACATTGCTTGTTACTCTGTTGACATAATCTGTAAAGCGGGGCTCTTTTTTAACATCAACTTGAATAAATAAATCTAAATACATTTGCATAAACTCATCAAATGTATTAGGCATTTTGCGGGCGACGACTGCAAAAAAGCTATTTAAGCGATAATCAGAAGGGTGTCCTGACATTAAGGAAATTTTTTCTTGTTCAGTTAAATAGCTGGGAAATTGCCATTCGTGTCCCATGGCTTGATTTTGATTTCTTAACACGTTAAACAAACTTTGAGTTTGCGGTACCATTGCGTACAGCGAATTTGCATCTCTTGCAATGTTGGACACATTAATATTATTACTAATATTTCCCATGATCTTAAACTCCTAAATTATTACAGCCTATCTTGAATTCATATTAGTAGCGAATTTGCGGATCATATCGTTGAGGTCTCTTAAAACGTTGGAGGCTGTATTGTAAAATTGTTCAAATAAAAATAAATAACGGTTTACTTGTTCTTTTTGAGAAGTTTGTAAAGAGCTTGCCGCGGTAAAAGCTGCAGAAATATTGTCCTGAACGCGGCCACCGGTTGCGGTTCTCATCCCTTGTAAACTGTTACTGCTATCCAATACCCAGCTCGAAAATCCTTGGTACAATTTTGTAATATCCCCATTTGGATCTGTAACTCCTCCAAAGGCTGTGTTAAGATCGTTATAAACGGCTGAGAGGCGTTGATATAAACCGTTTGGATTTTCTAAATCTTCTTTGGTCATCGTTTGTTCAAGTTTTGTCATTTGCGCTTTAATACCATCTCGTATTTCAAAAAGATCTTTGATTTGAGTTCGAATAAATTGTTCATTCTCAGGTACAAGCATCAATTTTTCGATAAGCTGGGGAGAAATGGGTTGCCCAAACACCTGATCTCCTTGTTTAATAAGCTCTCCAATCCAAGCCGATGGATTTGGAAAATCTCCCACAGAGGTTAAATCAAAATTAAAGACTTGGTTTAGCTTGGCGTCATTTAAGACTCTAGTTTGGTTTTGAAAATTTTGGAGTCGAGTTAAGAGATCGGTGACTTCACGGCTTATATTTAAAGCATCTTGCATACCACTTAAGGCATTACCAATCGTTTCATTTCCATGACGGACGAAGTTAATTTGTACTAAAGCTTGTAAAGATTGGGTTGAGTTAACTGCGGCTGACTGGGTTGCGAAAATAGATTGGATAAGGGCTGGGTTGCCGGCTGCTTTATTTAAAAATGTTTCGATTTGGCCAGGTGTTAGTGAAGCGTTTGGGTTGGTTAAAAAATTTTCCATTCCATTATCACCCATAGCGCGGAAAAGGGCGTCAAGATTTCTCGCCATATCTATAGTCATGTACGACTGGGTTCCACCAACATTTGAACCATTGAATGTTAAGTCAGCAAGGCCTCTTAAGGCACGATTAATACGATCAGCCATGGCCTGATCAACTTTATTAACTCCCGCCTTGCCATTTGGATCTAACTTTAGAGTATCAATCAATATTTGTAATTGATCGATATATTCATCTCTTATAGTAGTGGTAGTAACTTCCCACTGAATGGGAATGTTTTGACCATCTATATTCACTGTTCTAAAAGTCATCTCTACCTCGATTAATCAATTAACCGGTAAGGTTAATTAAAATTTTCTATTATTATTTTAATTTTTTTTATTATTAATATCAAATTTATACTCTAAACTGCACCCCTTCATGAATTGATAGGTAGTTGCTCTTTTGATTGATCATTCCAGTTTGGGCGAGCACAAAATTTTTTCCAGGATCCATTAATGCTTTTGCAAAAGCAAAGCCATCAATATTCATTTCGATCGTTTCTAAAAATTGGTTTTTCTTGAAAGTAAGGAGTTTTTCTTCGGATGAGTTTATGCGTAGTTCATTTTGAATGGCTGTGCTGTAAGAAGATAGTAAGCCTTGAATGCGACTATTTGGAGATAGGGATTCAATAGAAGATGGGTTAAAATGGGGAGGATATATAGAAATGTCTTGTGAGACGCGAAGGGCTGATTGAGGAGATATGCCTTTAGTTGTAAGTTCTTGGTAAATTGACTCTCTTAACAATATTTCATCAGACACTGGTTTGCTGAGTATATTAGAAGCTATAGTATGACTATCCAAACCAATATTATTTAAAATAAACTGGTTACCTAAAGCCGCTTGTAATTGGGTTGGTTCAAGGGGTAGTTGATTAGATCCATATTTCAAGGTACGTGTGGCATGAATTCCAACAGCCACAGCTTGATCGATAGGCAATTGCAGAGCTAAATTTTTTATATACTCATCTCTAAAATTTTTAATAGTAAGGGGTGAATGATTTAGTGTATTTTCTAAAGCTGTGTTAACAAGGTTTTGAGCTTGTTCAAGTGTAAAACCACGGTTTAGCAAACTATCAACAGATCCTTTTGCGATAAGAGTTTGGTTTTTACCAAATGAGGAATGAATAAAAGGGTCTTTTTCTTCCAATAAAAGATAGGATAAAGAAACAGAGGCAGGAGAATTAGCTTTTATTTGGTCCATTATTTCTGTTTCACTAAGATTTGGAAAAAGATTTTTTGCAGAGGTGATAAAAGAGTAGTAAGTAATTGGATTAGCAAGGGAAGTGGGGGAATTAGACTTTAAGGTTAAGTCAGCATTATGAAGTCCGCTACTATCTAGAACTGAACTTGATATATTGTTATTGTTCAAACCAACATTTAAAACACTTAATCCAACACTTAAAAAATAACTTTTTAAAAGAGATACAAGCTCAGGGCTACCATTTTCCCCACCTGTCGAGGCTACTAATTTTTCAATATCTCCCTTATTGACAAGGTCAAGTAAGAGCTGGGCATAACTTAGTGAGACAGCTTCATTTGGTTGTAAACTTTCATCTTCAGCTAGATAGGTTTGAGCCATTGAGGCACTGTAAATACTCAATGTTAATAGGGTAATATCGGTAATGCTTTCTAAATCATTTGTTACTTGATCAACATTGGGTCGATTTAAATCTCTTAAAAATTCTTTTATTGCAAACCTTGGATAACTTTTGGGTAAGTCTAAGCCTTTTAATTGAGGAACATCAGAACCTACTAAACTTGGAGATACATCACTATTTTCTGTCCCTTGTGAATAAGAAACTGTATCTGGAAGAATATAATTTCCTTTTCTAGCACTTTCCCTTAAGTTTTCGGTGTAATTGTCATAAATTTCCTGCCAATTTTGTGCATTTTGAACTAAAAAATTTATCATTTGAAGGTTTGGTTCAATTACTGCTCGAAATCTCTCGTACCAACTGGTATTTTGGGAAGAAACAAGAGTGGGGACTGTAGGAACGGTTGGTATATTAGTCGATAAACCCTCTTTTGGATAAGGAGGCATGCTAGGAATAGTAATAATTGTACCGTTAAAAGATGGTGGGGGGGTAATGGGATTTATGGGTGGAAATTTTAACCCTTCTAATTGATTATTAATATTTGGCAATTGTTTATTGTAATTGTTAACAGAAGTTATGTAGCTAGATCTTTCTCTATTATAACTATAAATGGCATTGTTATAGCCATACACCTGCATTTGATAATCTTGTAATTTTTGTTTGACGATACCTTCTGGTAACAACCCTTTTTGAAAAGAGCTTATCGCTTCATTTAATTCTTTAGCCTTCTTTTCGATTACCTTGCTACTTTGTTCAATGGATTTGGCGATTTCATTTAGAGAATTATTTTGTGTTTCAATTGGATTAAATATCTTTGAATGTTGTTGATAAATCGGCTCAGCATATTGATTTAAATATTGAAGGTTTCCACCCAATTGGCCAATAAATAAGTATAATCCTTTTAGTAAAGTTGGATCAGACACCAAAATATCTTGGACAGCGCTTTTAAATGCATTCGTACTAGCTTGAATTTTAGCGTAAAAATCTAAAATAGACATGGAAGGTGCATTTAATTGAGGTTTATTTGCGAAGGGAGCTTGTTTATTGGGAGTAGCCGCTTTACTCAATTCCTTTGTATCTATCGCAAAGGGATTTTGGTTTTTTTGGATTTCAACTTTAGATGAGGTTACTTGAGAGTATGAGTTTCTTGAAACGGCATTATTTTGAAAATCTGGAAGTTGAGCAGACATTACATGCTCCAATATAATTAATCTGTATATATAATATCATTTATTACATAAACCATTAAATTAATCTTTGTTAAAGAAATTAACAAGAAACAAGCCTGACTTTTTATAAAATATTTAGGATGTCCTTATTCGCTTAAAAATGCTTAAGATCTTCGTTTAAGAAGACTTTTTTAGAAATGGAATGTTTAAAGTCATTTAAGACCTAACCTAAAACGACTTAAAAAGAATATAAAGGACTTAAAATACTAAAATGAGAATAAATAGTACTTTATCTTTAAATAGGCTGTTTTAAATTTCGAGCTAAATCACTTGCGCAAATAATGGAGCTTTTCTACAGCGGGAAACTACAGTTTCAAGAAAGAGTACTTCGAAAAAGAACAAGACCTAAGGCTATTTTGATCTTAAGTATTGGAGGACAAGCCTGTAACTGTTCAGTCGCTGATGTCCGTTTGGTCGTGTTTCATACGGGATTAAACGACTTTAAGTCAGGCTATATTGAGCTAACTTAAGTCGTTTTAATGTAGATCTGAATGAATTTTAGCTAAATTATATACTGCAAACAATATTATACGTTGCTAACACTCTTATGCCACTACTTGATTTTTATCTCTTTTGATAGTGGGTTCTTCATTATTGGCTATTACCCCTTTATGGATAATAACTTCAGATATAGAATTATCAGATGGAATTTCAAACATTAGATGACTCATAACCTTTTCTAAAATCATACGCAATGCGCGAGCGCCAGTGCCAGCTTCTATCGCTTTTTGTGCGATCGCATGTAAGGCATCATCTGTAAAATCTAATTTAACACCCTCAAGTTCAAACATATTTTTATATTGTTTGATGATAGCATTTTTTGGTTGGGTTAAAATACAGACTAGATCTTCTAGTTTGAGCTCATTGCAATTAGCAATACTGTGAAAACGTCCAACAAATTCAGGAATCATTCCAAACTGAACTAAATCTTCAGGTTCTACTTTGGACAGAAGATAATCTTTTTGATGTGGATCAACTTCTTTTTCTTCAGTATTAAATCCAATCGTTGTTTTACCAAGTCTTTTTGCTATAAGTTTATCTAAATTAACAAAAGCTCCACCGACGATAAATAAAATATTTTCGGTATTAACTTTTATATATTCTTGATTTGGATGTTTTCTGCCCCCTTTTGGAGGAACATTTGCAATCGTGCCTTCAACAATTTTTAGCAAAGCTTGTTGCACACCTTCACCAGATACGTCTCTTGTTATGGAAACATTAGCTGTTGTGCGATTGATTTTATCAATCTCATCAACATAAATAATTCCATGTTCCGCTTTTTCTACATCGTAGTCAGCAGCTTGCAGTAAGCGTAAAATAATGTTTTCTACATCTTCACCGACATAGCCAGCTTCCGTTAGAGTAGTTGCATCAGTAATCGTAAAAGGTACGTCTAAAATACTTGCTAATGTTTTAGCTATTAAAGTTTTGCCAGATCCAGTGGGGCCAAATAGCAAAACATTTGATTTGCTAAATTCAACATCATCTGAGCTTTGTCTATTTCTATTTGCTATGATACGTTTGTAATGATTGTAAACAGCCACAGCTATAGTCTTTTTTGCACTATCTTGACCTATGATGTACTCATCGAGACGATCTTTAATCTCTTTTGGTTTTAAAGATTTAAATTCAAAAGGAGTGGATTTCTTCTTTTCAATAATATCAGAGCATAGTCGTACACATTTATCACAAATATAGACTTCTGGACCTGAAATTAGCTTTTCAACCGCTTCTTCTGTTCTACCGCAAAAGGAACAAGAAATTACATCAAGATTTACACTGCTTTTTTTTGCCATATAAAAAACTCTTAAAAACTCAAGATTTAGGTTTTGGATGAATTACTTGGTCAATCAAACCATATTCTTTGGCAGCTTCAGGACTCATAAAAAAATCACGCTCTGAGTCTTTCATGATTTTCTCTATTGGCTGACCTGTGCATTGTGCCATAATTTCATTTAAACGATGTTTTAAGTAAAGGATTTCTTTGGCTTGTAACTGAATATCAGCCTCTGTTCCACCAATACCGCCTGAGGGTTGATGAATCATTATTCGGCTATTTGGTAAAGCAAAACGCTTACCCTTAGTACCTGCCATTAAAAGTAAAGCTCCCATAGAAGAGGCTTGTCCAATGCAATAGGTATTAACATTACATCCCATCCATTGTAATACATCAAAAATAGCAAGGCCAGCTGTGATGTATCCACCCATGGAGTTAATATAAATATTAACATCTTTTTTGGGATCTTCCATTTTTAAGAAAAGAAGCTGAGCTACAACGATATTTGCTACTTGGTCGGTAATGTCAGAGCCAATAAAAATAATACGATCTTTTAAAAGCCTTGAAAAAATATCCATGGATCTTTCTCCACGGCCTGTATCTTCGATAACGTACGGTGTAAGGGAATTTAGTGCCCGTTTTTCTTCTTCTTGCATTAGAATGCCTCGTTTAAGAGTTTATCATTATAAATTACAACTTATACTTTTTGATTAAAAATTTTATCAATCATAAAGTCTAAAGCTTTGTTTTCTAAAAGCATTGTGTAAAGTCGAGTTTTATAATTTTCCCAGTTAACTTTGGAAACATCGCCATAAACTTGAGAGAAGTAAATCATTTCTTGATAAAGTTCTTTTGAAACTTCTTCTTCGCTCGGATGCAGTTTATGTTCATCTGCTAACGCTTGTACAAGAAATAACATTCTGAAAGACTCTAAAATTCTATTTTTCAGATTCTTTTTTTCTTGCTCTAACTCATCTTCTGATTTGTTAGCCATAGAAGGAGAATTTTTTAATCTATTCCATTCAGAATTAAGTTCTTTGTCTACAAGAGACGCAGGTATTGCAAACGGATGTTTATCTAAGATTTGCTGAGCTAGTTTATCGCGATATTCTTGCTGTATTCGGACTTCTTCTTTCTTAGCTAAATTTTCACGGATTCTTTCATACATTTGCTCTACAGAGTCAACGCCTACTTTTTTGGCAAGTTCTTCGTTGATTTCAGGAGCAATTGGTGATTCGATTTTTTTTACGATAAAACGATAGTGGACAGGTTCATGGTGATGATGCTCATGATCATGTCCTTCATCACAATCGTGACATTCGGTTTTTGGTTGATTTGCTTCAACTTCTTGACCGATACTTGTCCCGATAAGGGCGTTTTGAATCCATTCCTCAGTATTATTTTGATTGAGGACAAAATGCGCGTCTTCTTGTACCAATTTATTTTCTTTTAAATCGTATAGATCAACTGTAACTTTATCTTCCGCTTGTACAGGTCGATTAGACACTTCTTCCCATTTTGTATGATATTTTTGAATTTCGGCAATTTGACTATTTACGTCGTTTTCATTAACCGCATTCGATGGAATTTTTTCTAATTGAAATGAGGAGAAATCAAGATTTGGAAGAGAAGGTCTAATTTCAATTGTAAATTCAATAATGCTATCGTCATCTTTGGAAAGTTTTTTTATTTCAACTTTTTTTACACTTTCACGATTAAACGGATGTATATTTGCAAGACTGATCGTTTCTTTAAAAGCACTTTCAACCATAATATCTCCCCATTCTTTTTTTATTTGTGAGGGGAACTTTTGTTGAATATAATTTTCTGGTGCTTTTCCTTTTCTAAAGCCTGGAACTGAAACTTCTTTATTTATGTTTCGTATAGCTGAGCGATAGTGTTCAGCGCTAAAGCTTGGGCTTAAAGTTGCTATTACATAAACTTGTGAATCGGGAAGATCTTCAACAGAAACTTTAATATGATCTTTTTTGTATTCAGAATTTGCGTTGGCCAAAATATACCTCTTTAAATGAAAAGCTAGATTAGCGGGCGATGAGGCTCGAACTCACGACCCTCACGTTGGCAACGTGATGCTCTACCACTGAGCTACGCCCGCAAAAGAAATTAGAATTTTAAGCGGGCGATGAGGCTCGAACTCACGACCCTCACGTTGGCAACGTGATGCTCTACCACTGAGCTACGCCCGCATTATTGTAAACCTTGAGTTTACTTTAGAACGAAAAAAGCAGTATAAGGAGAAAGTATTATTTTCTTCAACCACCAAATTGCATTTTTTCAAAAAAACTTCACTTTTTGTCAATTTATCAAGAATTATTTATGTAATCCTTTGTAATAATTTAATTGCAAAATTGTGTGGAAAGCATAATTATGACAAAATATATAAATATTTTTTGAAATTAAAAAAAGTTAATGACAAGTTTAAAATGCAATTATATACTGCGCGCAAAGCGAAAAATACCTTTTCTAAAGAGGTCTAAAAAGCGATTTTGCGATAATTATAGAGTGCAGTTTTAAAAAAAATAAAATCTAAACGACTTTATCTTATAAGTTTGGGAAAAAAATGCTAAATTTTAGAAAGTTAAAACAAGACTTTTCTCCGAATATTTTAAAAGATGGAAAAACATTAAACGAAAAAGAAGCCACAAAAGCTGTTAAAATTGTCAAACTAGCTGTTGATCTAATCCGTTTACATTGTGAGGTTGAAGGTAGTTTTGATAAAACCTATAAATGCGAAATAGAAATTGATCGTCGAGAGTCAACTATTACAGATTCCCAATGTTCTTGCCCATACAAATATGATTGTCAACATTTATCAGCTGTACTTTTTTACTTAGAAGATAACTTAGATGGTCTTTTAGTTGAATATTCTAAAGAAGCTGGAATAGATAAAGTTGAAGCTGATGATGCTGAGAAGGCAAAACTCTTAGAAGCTATTAAAGATGCGGAGAAAAAGGAAAAGGCCAGAAAAGGAAAGAAAGTACAAAAGGAATTAATTCAAGAGTATGTTTCTGCTTCTAAAATGCTTGGACGTTCCCCATTTTTTCTTCCAGATGAAGAGTTAGCATTAGACACAGCAGAATTAGCTGTTATCATTTTAAATCCACAACAAGACAATCAATCTACAATCGATGTAAGCTTTGCCTTAAAACTTCCCTACCGTTCAAAACCATTAAATATAGTTAATAGCAAAGAGTTTTTAGATTCCATAAAATATGGAGAACCTTTTTATATAGGAAATAAACAATATTTTTTTAGCTTTAATTCATTTGACACAATTACTTCTCAAATCATTCGAAAAATTATAGATTTTGCAAGATTTTATGAGCAAAAAGAAGAAAAATATCAAAAAGTTGTTTCTATAGAATTAGAATCTTTTGGTTCTATATTGGCGCATGTATATGAAAATGTTCCAACATCTAATCATAAAGCATTAAGAGGAGATGAAGGTGAAGGGGAACTACAGAACTGTCCTTGTTTTTTTGTAAATTGCTTAGAAGAACCTTTAAAATTAGCTAAATTACCAACCAAAATTAAAATAGATTTAGAATATCTAGAAGTTCCAGCTCCTAAAATTTTGTTAAGTCCCCATCTGCTATTAGATAACAATGAAATAGTTAATTTACATGAACCTAAATTATTAGAATGTTCACAGCCTGGATTTATCCATAATAACGTTTTCTATCGCTTTGAAAGTAATATTCGAAGAAAGCACTTGCGAAATTTATCTTCTTTTCAAGAAGTAACAATTCCTGAGCCATTATTTGGTACTTTCGTAGAAAATTCTATTCCAGAACTTATGAAATACGCTTTAGTGTCGAATCGCGAAGTAATGGATAAATTTGTCACTTTGCCATTTGTTGGAGAATTAAAAGCTGAATGCAATATCAATTATTTAGACGGTGAATTAGAAGCGTGTCTAAATTTTATATATGGAGATAAAAAGGTTCCAATCGTTGATGCTCCATTAACAATTGAACACTTAATTCAATTTGTAAATAAAGAAGGGATATTAGCTCGTAATTTAACTGTAGAGCAAAAAATTATCAAAGATTTGTTTCAAGATTTTAATTTTGATCCCGTCCAGGGAGTATTTAGTATAAAAAATGATAAAAAAATTGTAGAGTTCATGACCGATGTAATTCCTCGCAATCAACATCATGTAACTTTCAATTGTCCTCAAAATTTACTTGACCAATTCCTATATGATAATAGTCATTTTACCTTATCTTTAAGAGAGTCTGATCGGGTTGATCAATATGAAGTAGATTTGCAAGTTGATGGTTTTTTAAACGGACTAACATTAGAGCAATTATGGGATTGTCTTTCTTCCAAAAAATCATTTATTGAATTACTTCCGCCAAAACGCACTAGTCGAAAAAAATCGGATACGTCAAAAATTCACAAAATCCTTGTATTGGATTTAGAGAAAATAGCTCCAGTTATTCAGGTATTTGACGAAATAGGCATTTCAAGACTTGATAACCACAAAGAATTAAGACCCTTATGGAGCCTTGCAAGTATTGAGCCTTCTCAATTTAAAAACTTGCCGATCAATTTTTCTATGACAGATAAATTGAAATACATCCAAGATCAAATGCTTGGTAATAAAGAAATTATAACAAAAGAAATTCCAAACTTAATACAAGCCAATTTACGTAGTTATCAAACGGAAGGTGTCGCTTGGTTAGATCGATTAAGGCAAATGCATTTAAGTGGTATCTTAGCGGATGACATGGGTCTAGGGAAAACTCTACAAGCCATAATTGCTATAACGCAATTTAAAATTGATCATCCAAAAGCTTTGTCATTGATTGTTTGTCCAACTTCTTTAGTTTACAATTGGAAAGAAGAATTTTATAAATTTAATCCACGTTTAAAGACTCTTCCAGTTGATGGAACCCCATCACAGAGGAAAAAGTTACAAAATGAAATACTCGATTATGATGTTATCATTACTTCATACAGCTTATTGCAAAAAGATATTGAATTTTACAAAACGTTAACATTTGGCTATTGTATTTTAGATGAAGCTCAACATATTAAAAACCGCGGAACTAGAAATGCCAAATCGGTTAAAATGATACAAGCTTCCCATCGCTTAATATTGACTGGAACCCCAATTGAAAATTCCTTAGATGAGTTGTGGAGTCTATTTGACTTTTTGATGCCTGGACTTTTAAGTACCTACGATCGGTTTATAGAAAAATACATTAGAAATCCTTATTCTAGTGAAGGAAGCTATCTGGATAATTTACGCAAAAAAGTATCTCCTTTTATTTTAAGAAGAATGAAAAAGGATGTATTATCTGAACTTCCTTCAGTTTCTGAAATAGTATATCATTGCCATTTATCAGAACCGCAAAGAGAACTTTACCATTCTTACGCAGAATCGGCGCGAGAAGAATTATCTCAATTAGTAAAAAAAGAAGGTTTCGATCGAGTTCAAATTCATGTACTAGCAACCTTGACACGCTTAAAGCAAATATGTTGCCATCCGGCAATTTTTGCCAAAGAAACACCAGAATATGGTGATTCGGCGAAATATGATATGTTGTTAGAGTTGTTACAAACACTTATTGAAGGAAAACACAAGACAGTTATATTTAGCCAGTACACACGTATGTTAAATATTATGCGCAAAGACTTAGAAAGACTTGGCATAAGCTTTGAATACTTAGATGGTTCTAGCAAAAATCGTTTAGGAATTGTAAAAAAATTCAACGAAGATCAAAATATTTCTGTTTTTCTTGTCTCTTTGAAAGCTGGTGGATCTGGTTTAAATTTAGTAGGTGCAGATACTGTTATCCACTATGATATGTGGTGGAATCCGGCTGTTGAAAATCAAGCTACAGATCGTGTGCATCGGTTGGGACAAAAAAATGCAGTGTCTTCCTATAAGTTGGTTACTTTAAATACAATCGAAGAAAAAATCTTAGAATTGCAAAATAGAAAACGAAATTTAGTAACTAAAGTGGTGAGTTCCGATGAAGAAGCAATCACAAAATTGACATGGGAAGAAGTGTTAGAATTATTACAAACTTAAGAGATACATCTTTTTCATGAAAAAGTGTAATGGTAGATTACAAAAGCGGTAAATATGACAAAAAAAACGAAACCCGGGTTCAATATTTCAGCAAAGCAATTTTACAATGCTGCATTTGGACAACTAAATAAATTTCGTGGCGTTTTTTCAAATGATATTGGTATAGATTTAGGAACGGCAAATACTTTAGTCTTTGTTAGAGGAAAAGGCATTGTTTTAGCAGAACCTTCTGTTGTAGCTGTAGATTCAGATACAAATGAAGTATTAGCAGTGGGACAAAAAGCTAAGGCTATGCTTGGCAAAACCCCTCGTAAAATACACGCTGTACGACCAATGAAAGATGGCGTTATTGCTGATTTTGAAGTAGCTGAAGGAATGTTAAAGGCGTTAATTAAGCGAGTTACCCCTGCAAGAAGCTTATTTAGGCCAAAAATACTTATCGCTGTCCCGTCTGGAATAACGGGAGTCGAAAAAAGAGCTGTTGAAGATTCTGCTTTACATGCGGGAGCTCAAGAGGTTTTTTTAATTGAAGAACCAATGGCAGCAGCGATTGGAGTCGATTTACCCGTGCACGAAGCTTCTGGTAATATGATCGTTGATATAGGTGGCGGAACGACTGAAATTGCCATCATTTCGTTAGGTGGTATAGTCGAAGCTCGTTCTCTTCGTATTGCAGGTGATGAATTTGATGATTGTATCATTAATTACATGCGACGAACCTATAACTTAATGATCGGTCCTCGTACTGCTGAAGAAATAAAAATGACAATAGGTTCTGCAGCACCACTTGGTAGCAACGAACTTGAAATGGAAGTCAGAGGTCGTGATCAAGTTGCAGGGCTCCCTGTTACCAAGAGGATTAATTCAGTTGAAATTCGAGAATGCTTAGCTGAACCTATTCAGCAAATTATTGAAAGCGTTAAATTGACATTAGAAAAATGTCCTCCAGAACTTGCAGCAGATCTTGTCGAAAGAGGGATGGTTTTGGCAGGTGGGGGAGCCTTAATTAAAAGATTACCAGATGCCATTATGAATGCAACAGGTCTACCTGTTATTGTCGCACCACAACCTTTGCTTGCAGTATGCCTTGGAACAGGACGTGCCCTACATTTTCTAGACAAATTCAAGCAAGGCAAATCTCGTTAAAGGTTTTATGAAAGAATATACCCAGAATAGTGTTTTATCAGGTTGGGTAGAAAAGTTAACCAAGCTTTGTCAACCAGACAGTGTGCATTGGTGTGATGGCTCAGAAGAAGAGTACAATGCACTTTGCGAGCAAATGGTACAATCTGGCACTTTAATCCCATTAAATTCATCTCTTAGACCTAATAGTTATTTATGTCGCTCTGATCCACAAGATGTAGCAAGAGTTGAAGATCGCACCTTTATTTGCTCACAAAAAGAAATTGATGCAGGCCCTACTAATAATTGGTTTGATCCTCATAAAATGAAAGAGAAGTTAGAATCTCTTTTCAAAGGGTGTATGCGTGGAAGAACAATGTATATTGTCCCTTATAGTATGGGCCCAATAGGTTCTTCTATTTCCCACATTGGAGTGCAAATCACAGATTCACCCTATGTAGTTTGTAGCATGAAAATAATGACCCGTATGGGTCAAAAAGTTTTAGACACTCTTGGTGATAAATCTTTTGTACCATGTATTCATTCGGTGGGAATGCCATTAAATAATGGTGAAAAGGATGTTCCTTGGCCTTGCAATCCTTCTCAAAGATATATCGTTCATTTTCCAGAAGAGCGAGAAATATGGTCGTATGGGAGTGGATATGGTGGAAATGCTTTATTAGGAAAAAAATGCTTTGCTTTAAGAATTGCTTCTGTAATGGCAAGAGATGAGGGATGGCTTGCTGAACATATGTTAATTTTAGGGATCACAAATCCTCAAGGAATAACAAAATATATAGCAGCAGCCTTTCCAAGTGCTTGTGGAAAAACTAACTTAGCCATGTTAACACCGACAATCCCTGGTTGGAAAATACATACCGTTGGTGACGATATCGCTTGGATGAAATTTGGTAAAGATGGCAGGTTGTATGCTATAAATCCCGAAGCTGGTTTTTTTGGAGTAGCCCCAGGGACATCTTTTAAGTCAAATCCCAATGCTATGTATTCAATGCAAAAAAATTCAATCTTTACAAATGTTGGATTTACAGACGATAAAGACGTTTGGTGGGAAGGAATGACAGACACCCCCCCAAGTCATTTAATTGATTGGCTAGGTCATAACTGGCGTCCTGGATCTAAAGAAAAAGCGGCTCATCCCAATGCACGCTTTACTGCCCCTGCCATACAATGTCCAGTCATTGACCCTGAGTGGGAAAATCCTCAAGGAGTGCCAATTTCAGCGATACTGTTTGGAGGAAGACGCTCAAGTGCTGTTCCTTTAGTAACTCAAGCATTTGATTGGGAACATGGTGTATTCCTAGGAACTAGTATTTCCTCTGAAATGACAGCGGCAGCAGCTGGTGAAATAGGAAAGCTTAGACATGATCCTTTTGCTATGCTTCCCTTTTGTGGTTACAATATGGGAGATTATTTTAAACATTGGCTATCATTTAAAAATAGACCATCCTTACCAAAGATTTTTACAGTTAATTGGTTTCGTAAGAATGATAAGGGAGAGTTTTTATGGCCAGGTTTTGGAGAAAATTCAAGAGTTTTAAAATGGATTTTTGAAAGAACTGACGGGAATGAAAATTATACCAAAACACCAATTGGTTTAGTCCCACAAGCTAAAAGTTTAGATCTTCATAATCTAAAAGTTTCAGAAGAGCAAATGGATGAACTTTTAAATGTTAACGTTGATATTTGGAAAAAAGAAGTTAAGGAATTAGAAGAGTATTATAAGTTATTTGGTGATCAATTGCCGGATGAAATAACCCATCAATTAAAAATGTTAAAAGAACGTTTATGACAAATGAGCAAAAAACGTTAAATAAGATATTCGTTTACTTAATTATAAGTGGATGCTGCAATATCATTTTACTTTTTGCTTTATTATTTGTCGTTTTTAAGGAAACGCCGCCACAACCATTTCTTATGCCTAAGCCTCAAGAAATGGTTGTAACAAGTGATAAATCTAATGGAGAATGGATAAAAATTTATAAAAATCTCTCCACAAACGAATTATATTCCTTGCTTAGCAATTCAGAAAAAGTTGACGAAGGGTATACTAAAAGAGACTTAGCTCTAGCTACCTTGGTGAATTTTCATTATTTCGACCTTAAACGCGCCATTCAAAAAAAAGTACAAAAAAGAAGAGCTTTAACCCCTTTATTACGTAATGGTAAACCTCTAGAAGTTGTGTTATTTACAGGTCTTGACGATCAAGACTTTTTAGCTATACAAAATTTTATAAAAACTGAAAAATGGCCAATCACTACTAGAGGTCTTTTTAAACAATTAAAAAAAAACGAGGATTCTTCGCTTGAAGATGCTTTTTACTTAACCCCTGAATTTTCAGCTATTGAAGCGCTTTTTTCACGCTCTAAAATTCCATTAAGTAAAAAAGAGATTTTAAATATTTTATTAGAAGGAACTTATAGCACAATTGAATCGTTTTATGACCAACAAAAAGTAGTGCAAGACCTATCATCTTCTAATCGACAAAAGTTTTTGTTAAAGTATATAGAGCAAAAATCTTCTGCTGCAGCTTTAAGTTTATTAAAAACAGATCCAAGTTTCGCAGTTAAAAAATTAGATGATCATCATATAATTTTATTATTAGAATTATTAAATGAAAAAAATCCTTTAATCGAACGGTTTGCTTTAGCGCTGCTTGCAAGTCCAAGAAGTGATGAGGTTTGGAAAGCGGCAGCAAATCGGTTGTATGCCTTGTCTTCAGAAAAGCCTCCAGAAAAATTTGATCATCAACAAATTTTGGCTCATTTTTTTCCAAAACCCATTTTAATGAATAAACCTTTAATGGAAGTACCGCTAGAAAAGGCAAAGCCACCAGCGCCTTCAACCCCAACATTTATTCCTCGTGATAAATTGTATGTTGTTCAAGAAGGTGATTCTCTTTGGAAAATATCTCGTCGTTTTAAGTTAAGTGTGGAAACTATAATAGATCATAATCAGTTAAAATCAGATTTTTTAAAACCTGGAACCGTTCTAAAAATTCCTTTTTAAAGTATTGATTATAAATTTCTTAATAGAATATAATGGTAGCTTAAATAAAGATTTTCACGATGACTAATTTATCCACTTTAAGTAATGAAATTTCCTATCGATTTTACTATTATATTCACACTAAAGAAAATCTTCCCTTAGCAGTAAAAAAAATTTGTTTACTTAACTGTTCCGCTACATTTTTGATCACTTCTACCGTTGATTTAGCCATTGGAGTTTTGTCTTCTTGCGCTAATCTTTTAACCCTTGGTTTAATCAATAAACTTCACGATTATAGTTTATTTACTTTAAAATCAGGTGCTAATGGTTTACTTGCAAAACCGTTTGGATGTTTCCTCCAAGCTTTAAGTGATTTAAGTCTTAAAAATGAGCGATATCTCTTTAAAGATTCTCAAAATCTTATGGATCAAAGAAACGGATATCTAACAGATTATATTTATTCGTTTGGTGAAATACCTACCAAACTTACAAGCCAGGCTGAGAATTTTTTAGGCAGACATATTGGATCTAAGTTATCTTATCCTCTTTTGCTTGTATCTTGTGCAATTACCAGAGTTGTAGATCTTTTATTAGGTGTTGGTGCAAGTGCTATCGCTATTTTAACTTTTGGACAATTTGAAAAAATAAATCAATTGGCTTTTAAAGCGTTACAAGCTCCCGCTATTCTCTATGATATTTTTTATACTGTTACTCTAACGATTAATCCCTCCGCTTAAACTCATAATTGTGCACACATCTCGATTTTTGTTAATATAGCTTGCAGATGTGTAATTTACGCGTCGAAGTCAAGTTCTTAAAAGCTCTGTAAGATGTGGAAATGCAAATGCTTTAGTTAGAATTAGCTAAAGAGACGACTTTATGAGGAAATACTGAATGCATATGCGATAATAAAAATGTTCCCTTTAGGTTAGACGATCCTGTTCTTGCTTGAATTGGTATTTTATTCGTGATAGCGCTAAAGGCTATTTCAAACGGATCATTTATAGTCATTGTTTTTAATTTTATTTAATGTAAAAAGTAAATAAGTGGTAATTTACATTGTTTAACATTATCAACATTACTCTACATGAGAGGATAAATGTTTAAAGATAAAAAGTTTTTATGGATTTTATTTATATCCATATTAGTTGTTATTTTAGAAATTCTCTCGCTGGCTGATATAATGTTGCCACCTTATTTGAATATTCCCTTACTAGCTTTGATAATTTTAGGTATAGGTCATGCAACACTTTGGCATGGCTTAAAGTCTCTTTTAACGCTAAATTTTAAGAATATAAATGCTTTAATGTTAATAGCTGTAATGGGAGCGTTTTATTTAGAACAATATGAAGAAGCAGCTGTAGTAATTGCGCTTTATACCTTAGCAGAAAAGTTAGAAGACATCGGAATTGCTTATAGCAAGTCAGCGTTAGATGGATTGATTGCTAAAATGCCGAAAACCGTTTTAATCAAGGGAATGGAAAATCCGATTGCTATTGAAGAAGCAAAAATCGGTGATCGCATGCTTATAAAACCCTTCTCAATGATACCTTTAGATGGAAAAATACTAACTGGAACATCTTATGTAGATGAGTCTACAATCACAGGTGAGCCTATTCCACAAGATAAATTTATCGGAGATAAGATATATGCTGGTACATTAAATAAACAAGGGTATTTAGAAGCAGAAATTGTTAAAACATCAAAAGATACAACCTTTGCAAAAATCAATGAGTTAATGTTTAATGCTACAAAAACCAAAGCACAAACCCAAAAATTCATAGAATCTTTTTCTAAAATTTATACACCATTAGTAATATTGTTATCTTTTTTATTAATTATAATCCCTCCTTTGTTATTTGGGGAATCTTTTAATCTTTGGTTGCTAAAAGGTATTTCCTTATTAGTCATCGCTTGTCCTTGTGCATTAGTTATAGCAACGCCGATATCAATTTATTCATCAATTGGCAATGCTTCTAAAAAAGGAGCACTTATAAAAGGAGGCCGTTATTTAGAAGCTATAGGACAAATTGATGTTTTCGCTTTAGATAAAACACGAACTTTAACTTACGGTGAACCAATAGTTACTGATATTTTAACTTTTGGCAATGTCACTAAAGATGAATTGCTCGCTTGTGCAGCAGGTATTGAAATATTTTCTGAACACCCTTTAGCACAAAGTATAGTTAATGCAGCTAAAGAGGGTAAATTAACTCCACATGATGTGGAAAATTTCCAGAGTTTAGTAGGAAAAGGAGTAAAAGCTGATTGTTTAGTATGTGAAGATAAACATCATTGTATTGGTAAACTTCCCTTTATTTTAGAAGAGCATGAAATACCTCAAGAGATAGTTGATAAAGTTGAAGAATTACAATTACAAGGAAAAACTTCTATTGTAATTGCCACTCATGGTGAAGTGGAAGGTATTATTGCTGTTAGTGATCGAATAAGAGAAGAAAGTCAAGCATTGATAAACGGTTTAAAGAATTTAAAGATCAAACCTATTATGTTAACAGGGGACAACTTACCTGGAGCTAAAATAATAGCTGAAAATCTTGGTATTAATCAAATAAAAGCCAATCTACTGCCAGAAGATAAAGCTAATATTGTGAAAAAACTTATAACTGAAGGAAAAATGGTGGCTATGGTGGGAGATGGCGTAAACGACGCTCCAGCTTTAGCGTTATCTAATGTAGGCATAACAATTGGATCTTTAGGCAATGATATGGCTTTGGAAGCAGCTTCGATTGTTGTTTTAAATGATAGATTAGATATTATTCCCTTTTTAGTAAGGCTTGGAAGAAAAGCTATTCGTACCATTCAATTTAACTCAGCTCTTGCGATAGCAGTTAAATTGCTTTTCATAATATTAGCGATTGTGGGAATTACTGGATTGGCTGCAGCTATTTTTGCAGACGTTGGTGTAACCATTATTGTTATGCTAATAAGCTTGCGTTTGCTTAATTACACATAAGATAGTCTAAATAAATTCGTGCATAATATTAATTTAATAATTGACATGTACCATAGGTTACGTGTAACCTATGGTACATTTAAAACGGAGTTATTATGCAAGCAGTAACAATAGGGACTTCTCAAAATGTGCATTTGCCATTTCAAACGCGTTCTAAGCAAGAAATCGAAAGTAGCCTTTTGCAAATTTTAAAAGAAATTGAAATACAAAAAGAAAAGAAAATTTCTAAAGCAAATATTATTAAATTGACTTTGAAAGAATATTTTTTTGAATTTAAGGAAAAACCATTTATAAACTTATTTAAAACAACTTTAGTTGTTGTAGCAGTTGCTATGTGGCACCCACTTTTTGTAGGGTCTGTCGCTTGCTTTAACGCTTATTTAGGGCCTTGGGAAAAAGTGTTTACAGGAACTGAGGAAGGTTATCATGAATCGCAAATTGTCTCTAATTTAGGACATTTTGCTGGTTACATTGCCGAAGGTATAGCTATTAATGCAGGGGCTTTAGGATTTGCTTTTTGGCCTGCTTATAAAAAGGCTTATTACTTTCAGATAGAAGAAATATACGATTTTTTTTTAAGTAATTCCAATTTAAAGACCGAAGAAAAAGATCTTTTATACGATAGAAAACGTCAAGAATTAGCTGCTTTAAATTTGTTAACCCATTCTTTTTTAGAACATGCAAGTAAAAAAATAAGACAACTAGATCCTTGATTTCATAAATTAATTTTATTACTGTATCAATAATAATTGATTGATGGCATTGAGATGATTTAGGATAAATTATAACAATATAAACTTAAATAATTTAAAAAATTTAATTTTTTGTTATAGGAAATCATTATAAAAATGAGGTTAAGCTATGGTTTCTAGTTAATATGAAAAAAATTCTTTTTTTTATATATCTAATTAATTTTTCTCATTTTTATATGGCGGATGAGAATTTTCAAGAACTTAGCTTAGATCATGCTGTTTATAGAGCTTTAATTCAATCATTAGAACTTAAGATTGCAGATGATAATGTTAATGCTGATCGCAATTTGGTTAGACAAGCACGTTTAATGCCAAACCCTAGTCTATACTATGAAGTAGAAGATTGGGGTGGTAATAATCAGTGGAAAGGTTGGGATAACCGTGGTGAAAGATATTTTTATTCTCAATTGTTTGAAACTGCAAATAAAAGAATACTACGTACTGAAACCGCAAAATTTCAATTTTATGCGTCTTTAGTTGGATATGATGTTGTCAAATTAATTTTATTAAACCGTTTAACCAAAGCTTTTATTAGTGTAGCAGCCGCTCAAGAAATGCTAAAGCTTACTCAAGATCAAGCAAGCATAGCAAAAAAAATGCTTAATATAGCAACTAAAAAAGTAGAGGCTGGTAAAGTATCTTATATTGAACAAAACAAAGCCCAAGTAGCTTATTCTGCGTCAATAGTATCTTTGCAAAGAGCAGAAACAAACTTTAAAAATTCAAAAAAAAAATTATCAATACTTTGGTCTGAAAGTTATCCTGATTTTGAAAAAGTACTTTTTTCTTTTTATGACATTATATCACCAGATCCTTTCGAAAAATGTTTGACAGATCTTAGCAATCAAGTAGAAGTTGTTCAATCTTTATATACCTATTTAAATGCAAAAAAAAACTGGAAACTGCAAAAAGCTAATGCTGTACCAGATGTAACCCTTCAAGTCGGTTATAAAGCTAATTATAGAGAAAAAAATCAAGGATTGTTAGCTGGCATATCTTTTCCTATTCCACTTTTTAACAGAAATCAAGGAAATATAGGAAAAGCTTATTATGATATGCTTAAAACAGGAGATCAAGGTAAGCAACTATGGTTAATTTTAGAAACACGTTTAAGTATATTTTATGAAGAGCTGGAACAATCATACAAGGAAGCGCGAGAGATTAAAAATTCGGCGTTGCCAGCAGCATTTAAAGCATTTGAATTAGCTCAAATTGGGTATAGAGAGGGAAAATTTGAATATTTAGAAGTTCTAGATGCACAAAGAACCCTTTTTGACGTTAGAGATAGATATATACAAGTTTTATCGAATTATCATTCTAGAAGAGCTGATATCGATTATATAAATAGTCAAACAGATTAGGAGTCAAATGAATAAAAAATTGAGATGTGAGTTTTTTATCTTATTTATACCTTTTCTTTTTTTATCAAATTACTCTTTTTGTCAAGAAAATGAAAAAACAAACAAAAACGTTTCATATGTTAAAAATAACTTAGAATTAAGCTTAAATCAAATTAATCAAATGAAACTTAGTTTTTCTAAAGCAGGACCCGGAGTGTTATCTTATATTTTGACTGCAAGAGGGAAAATTATCATTGAGCCCGATAAGTTAGCACATGTTATTCCAAAAGTTTCTGGTATTGCACTCGAAGCATACAAGAACATAGGGGACATGGTGCAAATGGGAGATTTAATGGCCATTTTAGAAAGTCAAGATCTAGCAGACATTAAAGCTTCTTACTTAGCTTCTATTAGTAGACAAAAACTGGCAGCTTCAATATTAGAACGAGAAGATAAGCTTTATAAACAAAAAGTTTCAGCTGGGCAAGATTATCTAAATGCGTTAAATATTTTTGAAGAAGCATCAATTAATGTGCAACTGGCCTGGCAAAAACTTCGTTCTTTTGGAATTGATGAAAATGAAATAAAAAAATTAGAGCAGGGACCTAAGCCAGATTTACGTTTGTACAATATTTTATCACCTATAAGTGGAATTATTACCAAAAGAGATATTACAAAAGGGGAATTTATTAATAATACAACAGTAATTTTTGAAGTTGCAGACTTAAGTGTTGTTTGGGTTGATATTGGCATTTTTCCAAAAGATTTGTATCAAGTACAAGAGGGGCAAACTGCTGAAATAGTAGTATCTTCAGAAAATAAAAAAGCTTATGCAAAATTAATTTATGTCAGTCCTCTAGTTTCTGATGAAACTATAACAGCTAAAGCTATAGCAGTTCTCGATAATTCGGATCGTACATGGAGACCCGGAGTTTTTGTAAATGTAAACATTCAAACAGATAAAGTTCCAGTCTCTATAATGGTACCAAAGGATGCTTTACAAATAAGTGAAGCAAATAGTTATATATTTGTTCGTACCGCTTATGGCATTGAACGTCGAGTTGTTAAAACAGGATTTGAGGATTCAGAAAACATAGAAATAACTTCAGGATTAACGCAAAACGAATTCTACGTATCTACTAATTCTTATATATTAAAAGCTGAATTTGAAAAAAATAATATAGAACATCAGCATTGAATTATGATTGAAAGAATTTTACAATTTTCTTTACGCTTTCCTTTTGTCATTATTCTATTTACACTGATTGTAGCAATATATGGCATTTATTCGTTAACTATTCTACCAATTGATGCTGTGCCTGACATTACTAATAATCAAGTCCAAATTAACGCTACAATACCTGGTTTATCGCCAGAACAAATGGAAATTCGAGTAACTTATGTTATTGAAGTGGGTCTTGCAGGTATTCCGGGTTTGCAAATGACACGTTCAATTTCTCGTAATGGCTTTTCACAAATTACTGCTATTTTTGATGATGACATTAATATTTATTTTGCAAGGCAGCAAATAAATGAACGTTTGTCAGAAATAAAAAAAAATTTACCTGATGATACTGAAGTAAGAATGGGTCCTATTTCAACAGGACTTGGAGAAATTTATATGTGGGCTGTTGAATTTAAATCCAAAAAAGATGGTAAAAATTTAATAGAAGATGGTTTACCCGGTTGGCAAAGTGATAAAACTTATCTAACCCCAGAAGGCTATAAATTAAAGAATGAAGTAGAATTATCTTCTTACCTAAGAACAATTCAAGATTGGATTATTAAGCCTCAGCTAAAAAATGTGAAAGGGGTTGCAGGAATTGATTCTATAGGCGGATATAATAAACAATATCATATTGAACCTAATTTAGAACGAATGATTGCAATAGGGTTAAATTTTAATGATATTATTGAATCTATAAAAAATAATAATATTAGCATAGGGCCTGGTTATATAGAAAAAAAAGGTGAGTCATTATTAGTAAATTCTGATGAACGGTTAGAAAGTCCTAAACAAATTGAAACAATAGTTGTAGCAACACGAGATGGGATTCCGATACGTATAAAAGATATTGCCAATGTTTCTATTGGAAAAGAATTGCGAACAGGTTCGGCTTCATTAAACAGTAAAGAAACTGTTATTGGTACAGCTTTAATGTTGATTGGTTCTAACAGTAGAACAGTTTCTCAAGCTGTGGATGATAAATTAAAAGAAATAAATCAGTTACTGCCACCAGACATTGAAATAAAAATATTATTAAATCGCTCTAAATTAGTTAGAGATACGGTTAAAACTGTAATAAAAAATTTAAGTGAAGGTGCTTTTTTAGTTATCGTTATATTATTTACTTTTCTTAACTCTTTTAGAGCTGCATTAATTACAGCATTAGTTATTCCATTATCCATGCTAATAACAGCGATAGCTATGACTCATGCTAAAATTAGCGGTAATTTAATGAGTCTCGGTGCTTTAGATTTTGGTTTAATTGTCGATGGTGCAGTTATTATAGTCGAAAATTGCCTTAGAAGGCTATCCCAAAAACAAGTTGAACTCCATAGGAGCTTGCAAATGTCGGAAAGAGTTGAACAAATTCTTTCTGCTAGTAAAGAAATGATTAAACCTACTGTATTTGGGCAAATAATAATTATCATTGTGTACTTATCTGTACTAACATTATCTGGTGTTGAAGGCAAAATGTTTCGTCCAATGGCCATTACTGTGATTTTTGCTTTAATTGGAGCATTTATTTTGTCTTTGACTTTTGTGCCAGCAGCTATTGCTATATTTGTAAATCAACGTTTAAAAGAAAAAAGTAATTTTATTATTATTAAACTGACAGATCTCTACACTATGCTTTTACGAAAAATACTAAATAAACCCTTTGTTATTCTTAAAACTTCTGGTTTTTTGCTTTTATTTTCTTTTGTATTATTTTTTCAATTAGGTGAAGAATTTATTCCTCAATTGGATGAGCAAGACATAGCAATAAATGTTGTGAGACTACCTAGTACCTCACTAACTCAAGCTACAGAGATGCAAAAAGATCTGGAAAGACAAATACTTAATTTTTCGGAAGTTCAGTATGTTTTTTCTAAAACAGGTACAGCTGAAATAGCAACTGACCTTATGCCTTTTAATATATCAGACACTTTTGTAATCCTGAAACCTAGAAAAGAATGGCATAACCCCAACTTATCTAAGCCAGATTTAATAAAAAAAATAGAAGAAAGTATAAATCAATTACCTGGTAATAATTATGAATTTACACAGCCCATAGAAATGCGTTTTAATGAATTAATTTCAGGAATGAGAAGTGATATTGCTATTAAAATTTATGGAGACGATTATAACGTCATAAAAAAAACAGCAGAAAACATAGCAAAAGTTGTAAAAGATACACCAGGTTCTGCTGATGTTAAAATGACACAAATTGGTGGCTTACCTGTACTAAATATTAAAGTTGATAGAAATGGAGCAAGTCGTTTAGGGTTAAATCCAGACGATGCTCTTAAGGTTTTGTCAATTGCAGTAGGTGGTGGAATAGCTGGTCAAATTTTTGAAGGTGATAGACGATTTGATTTAGTTGTTAGATTACCAGAAAAACTACGCGAAGATATAAATGCTCTTCAAAATCTTCCTATACCTCTTCCCATTTCTTTGCGTAAAAATGACAATACCAAAACGTTTCCTTATGTACCCCTAAATGAAATAGCTACATTAAGTATAAAAGAAGGTTATAATGAAATACGAAGAGAAAACGGAAAAAGATTTATTGCTGTACAAACTAATATAAGAAATAAAGATTTAGGAAGTTTTGTAGAGGAAGCAAAACAAAATATTAAAGAAAAGGTAATAATACCGCCTGAAAGTTGGATTTTGTGGGGAGGTCAATTCGAAAATTTATTATCGGCTCGCAATCGTCTGTTAATTGTAGTACCAGTTTCTTTCTTGCTAATTTTTATGCTTTTACATCTTGCGCTACAATCTTCTCAATACGCTTTATTAGTATTTTCTGGTGTACCTTTAGCTCTTACTGGCGGGATTATCATGTTATGGTTAAGAAGAATGCCATTTTCGATATCAGCAGCTATCGGATTTATTGCTTTGTCGGGAATAGCCGTTTTAAATAGCCTTGTTTTAATTACTTACATTAATCAATTACGTGAAAATGGAATGGAAAAAGAAGAATCCATCATTATTGGCGCTTCAACAAGACTTAGGCCTGTTTTGATGACAGCGTTAGTCGCTTCTTTAGGCTTTTTACCAATGGCTTTATCTACGAGTACAGGCGCTGAAGTGCAAAAACCTTTAGCTTCAGTTGTTATTGGTGGGCTAATAAGTGCAACGATTTTGACCTTACTAGCTTTACCATCACTTTATAAGCTTTTTTCTAAGAATAAAGATGAGTTAGAAAATAGAAATATTTAAAACGTGTATAATAAAATAGTCATGTAAATTTATTTTAGAGAAAATAACTATTCCTTTATCTATGATGATAAAAAAATAATCTAAGTAGAAAAATGCTTTATAGAGCACATCCCTGGCATGGCGTACAATTAGGTGAGAATTCACCAGAAATTGTGAACTGTTATATTGAGATGGTTCCAACCGATACCATTAAGTATGAACTTGATAAGGAAACTGGTATTCTTAAAGTTGATCGCCCCCAAAAATATTCAAGTTTATGCCCAAGTTTATATGGCTTTTTACCGCAAACTTACTGTGGTAAACACATTGGCGATTATTGTGCCAAAAAAATTAATAAATCCAATATTAAAGGGGATGATGACCCTTTAGATGTCTGTGTTCTCACTGAAAAGACTATTCCAAGGGGAGATATTATTTTACAAGCGATCCCAATTGGCGGTTTTCGATTACTTGATGGCGATGAGGCTGATGATAAAATTATAGCCGTACTAGTAGATGATTTTGTCTATGGAAAAATTAAAGATATTAGCGATTGTCCAAAAGAATTGATAGAACGGTTAAGGCATTATTTTTTAACTTATAAAGACTCTCCTGATCGAGAGAATAGTAAAGTGCAAATTACGCATATTTTTTCTGCCAAAGAAGCGCATGAAGTGATTGAGCTTGCTTTTTTAGATTATAAAGAAAAATTCTCTATTTAAATATATTTGCTTTTTGTCTCTTTAAGATAATAAATATGCAAAGCGTTCAATTGACTCAGAGCTTCTTGGTATTGTTTTGACAGATTATTAAGATGAATCTTTTGCTGCTCACTTTTATTAGTGATCTGCCCAAATTTTTCTAGATCTTGTTTAATTATCTCTAACTGACTTTCAAAGTTTTGCTTCAAGGATTCATAATTTTGAATGATGAAATCTTGAAGGTTTTGATTAGCTTTAGCAAGTTTTTGTCCTTTTTCGATTGCTAGTTTTTCAATTCCTGAAACATAGTTAAAGCTTTTAATTATATACCGAATTAGAGCAGATAGGCCAAAAGTAGAGGCAGCTATACATACCTCACCATAACCTATATTAGTATTTTTTTGTTTTGCGTTAAATTTTGCAAAAAGGGACCCTTCTATTTGACCCCCTATAAAAGTCATAGCTATAAAGAGTCCTAAAGCAACAAAGGAAGCTGAAAGGAAGAAACCTGAAACGGCGCAAAAAACAATCGCTGCTACTGCACAGGTCCAAAAGGCGAGTGAAAGTATACTTACAATTTTGTGTGTAATACTGGATTTTTTTGAGACTTCTAGCCTTTTTACTAAGTCTGTAAATTTTGCTATTTTACAGGTTAATGGTGGGCTAAGAACAGTAGTTTGAGGGGCTGATTGACTAAATAGTTCCCATGTTTTTTCTGAAATGGGGGGAAGTTCTTTTAGGTTAGTTAAGGAAGGTAACAAAACTTTAGAATCATTCTCAACTTTTATACTCATAACAGCCTCATTTTAAGGATGTAAGATTAAATAAAAGATGTTAAGAAAATATAAAGTCTAATGCTAATAGTATCTTTTAAGGCACAGGATCATCGCCAAAGTATTTAGAGCTTGGGTAACATTTTAAAATTCGTTTTAAACCAAGCCAGCTTCCTTTAAAAGCACCATATTTTTTTATAGCTTGTAAAGTATATTCTGAGCAGCTTGGCGTAAAACGACAGCAGTTGCCAAGCATTGGACTTATCGCTAATTGATAAAAGCGAATAAGGATAATACATAACGTTTTCATATAATTTTAAAAACGTCGCGCATTAAGGAAAGTAATACTTCTGTTACGATGAGCAAAATAATAATCCACTCAAGTCTTGAAGAATGTTGGTGGTTAAGTTCATTGTTTAACATCTGAAATAACTCGTGCACAACATCCAAACGATGATTTAAACTATCTACTCTTGTTTCTAAATCTAAATAATTGGCAATGTTTAAGTAGAGTTGTTCCAACTCAGGGTATTCCCAAAAAAATTCAGGGGTGTCTAAAACATCCACATTTAAATTGACAGAGTTGCGCTCAATAAATAATTCCCCCATTTTTCGTCGTATTTCTTTTCGAGAAAGGGGGATTCGACCGTGTTTTGCTAAATCTTGAGGAATGTCTTTGGATTGATTAAATGTTTTTTGAATGGCAGTTTCAAATGTGCCAAGCTTGACCGATTGGGCAATTCCATGTGATATAGCTAATTTGGTCAAAGGATTATGATCAGTTAAAATAATTTCATCTTCGACGATTTTTGATGTATCACCATATACATAAGTGAATTCATCTTTTTCAATCTCTTCTAAAGATTGAATTTCAAATTCAGTTAACTCGTCAAAGAATGGTTTTTCTAAATTTTTAGGTAAGCCCCAAATAATTGTAGCCCCATAAGAAAAGCAAAAAATATGCGCATCGATGGTATTCTTTTGGATAGCTATATGTACAACATCACGATGATTCGTACATTGATAAGAATGACGAAAATGTTCGTAAAGCGACTTTAATTTATAGGCAGTGGCTGTGCAGTAGGCGCGGCAGTCCATGATAGTTTTTTAGTTTTATTGCGATTATAAGGATTTTTTGAATTATTGGAAAGTATGGTATTTGTTTTGCGAAAGGGGGGACTTGAACCCCCACGAGGTTTCCCTCACTACCACCTCAAAGTAGCGCGTATACCGATTCCGCCACTTTCGCATTTAGAGTTGTAAGCAACTACAATAGCAACAATTAGCATAAATTTGCAAGAATAATCATGTAACAATACTTTCTTGAAAAAGAATATTAATTTTATTTTGCATTTCCTCAGGTATAGAAAACGATTGTATAGAGCTAAATGATGTAGCAAACGTAAACGAATTCAAAAAATACACTTCTTCTTTCATAAGACGAAGTGTTGGAGATTCATATACATCGTTATCTAAGGATAAAGGATATACGCCTTCATGTCTTAATAATTTCAGCTTAAAACTTTCACTTAAGTTTGTGGCATCAAGGCAAGCTCTTTTAAGATACGATAATGTAAGCTGAAATAACATAGGAGTGGGTTTTTCAAAAGGTAGCCCTTTTTTTAAATCTTTTAAAAGGGTAGATGCCGTTTCAAGTTTTGTTAAATTCTGCCTTAGAGGTAGAAAAGCTTGCAAAGTATGGAGCTCTTGAAGTTTATAAAAATTAGATTTTTGTTTGGTGTAAACGGCTTCTCCATAAGTTAAGGCGTCAACTACACCACTTTTTTTTACTTTAGATAAGGTGAATTTTTTTGCGATAATTTTGATCATTCCATGTTCATAGGAAAACGCTTCAATAATGAGATCAAAGTCTTGAAAGGGGGTTAGACGTGTTATAATTATTGGTGTTTTAGTAAAGTTTTCTGCCACAAATAAAATCCTTCAATAAAAAGACTTGAATAAGCTATGATCTTGATCGTTATTATCCATTTTTGCACCGATAGCTCAATCGGATAGAGTACCCGGCTTCGAACCGGGTGGTTAGAGGTTCGAGCCCTCTTCGGTGCGCATTTTACTTTTCATAATACGCATGAATCTTTTTTCTTTAATCTCTTTAACACACCAAGAATACTCTGAATTAATTTTTTCAAAATTAAATAAGGGCAAAACCCATGCTGGTTTAATTTATGAAGAATTTTTTCGAAAAGGTTATGTCAAAGGAGAAAATCGAGCGTTTCTTAATGCGCAAAATCTCTTAAAGGATATTCTATCTTTAACAGATCTGTCAATTCCCAAATTAAGTGGGGAAAAAACGGATGGGAAAACAGGAAAATTTCTCCTTAAAACTGACGATGATTTAGATATTGAGTCTGTGATTATTCCTATGCGATCAGGCCATACCTTATGCGTCTCTTCCCAAATTGGCTGCAATATGGGATGTACATTTTGTGAAACAGGTAGAATGGGGCTTATTCGAAATCTCAGTGTAGAAGAAATTATAGCTCAGGTATTTCATGCCAGATTTTCGTTTGGTATATCTTTAAAAAATATTGTCTTTATGGGAATGGGAGAGCCTTTTGATAATTATGAAAATGTCAAAAAAGCTTGTTTAATCCTCATGGATCCCAAAGGCTTTGGATTTGGTAAAAATCACATTACTGTATCAACTAGCGGAAAGGTAGATGAAATTTATCGTTTTGCTGAAGAAAAAGATTTTGTTCCAAATTTAGCTGTCTCACTAAATGCTTCAAGTGATTTGATAAGGCAAAAAATCATGCCGATCAACCGTAAAGCTAATATGAAGGCTCTTTACGAGGCTATGTACAATTATTGTAATAAATCGCAAAGAGAAATTTTAGTCGCTTATGTATTGATAGAAGGGGTAAATGATCAGCTCAATCATGTTGATGAATTGGCAAATTACCTGCAAGGGTTAAACGTAAAAGTGAATTTGATACCTTATAATCATCAAAGTTGTGAAAGATATAAAGCTCCTTGCATGGAATCTATTGAAGCTTTTGCTAAACAATTACAGCAAAGGGGATTTTATACGCTTTTGCGCCTGACAAAAGGGGATAAAATTATGGCAGCCTGTGGCCAACTTGGCAACTTAAGTTTAAGAAAAAATAAAACAAGTCTAAAAATATCCCTCTAGTTGCTATATAAGCTATATTTTATGATTTTTCCGTCTTAAAATTTTTAAAATTAATTTCTCTTCTTCCGATATTAATTATATTGCTTGTCTCTTCCTTCGTTATCTCTTATAATAGGAATTGAGTCTCTAAACCGAAATCAATGAAGAGGTATTCAATGAGCCGAAAGTCAAAAGCGGAAGAATTTATTAATCAAGAATATGACATTACTGTTACAGGAAGACACGTGTTGGTTACGGACGCAATGAAAGATTATGCGATCGAAAAAGTTTCAAAGATAGATCGTTTTGGTCTTCGCATTGTAGAAGCTATAGTGACGATGGATATTCAAAAACTTGAACATAGAGTCGATATCATTGTTAAAGTCAATGATGTTAAAATTAAAAGTTCAGCTGCGACGGATGATATGTATGCTTCTATCGACAAGGCTGTTGATAAATTGCAAGCGCAAATTAGAAAATATAAGACCCGTTTAAAAGATCACCATGCAAAACCTTTAGAAGTTATAGACATGCGAGTTAATCTTGTTAAGTCTTACGCTGGAGAAGATGAATGGGATGTAAACGATCAAATTGAAGCCTTAAATAGTGACAATTCCCAGAGTAAGATGGGGGAAATTGTTTCACAAAAATCTATTCCTCTAAAAACGTTAACGCCTGATGAGGCCTTAATGAAAATTGATCTTTCTGGTGATAACTTCTTAATTTTTAGAAATGAGATTGATCGAAGAATAAACGTCATTTACAAAAAAAATGAAGAAGATAATTACGGAATAGTAGAAGTCGAGTAGTTTCGTTGGATTCAGTATATTGTCTTTTAAGAAAGGGGTGGTTTAAAGCCACTCCTGAAGAAGTCGTTCGACAAAATATTCTCCAATATTTAACTCAAAAGTTGGATTTTCCCCTTTCACAGATTGTTATCGAACAGTCTTTAAAAGATATGCCTCATTTAAGTTTGAGCTCAACACGCTTTCCTAATAGAAGAGCGGATATTGTCTGCTACGCTAAAAATATACATCCTCAGTATGAACTTTTCCCTTTATTGTTAGTGGAGTGTAAGGCTGTTAAATTACAGCCTCAAGTTATTTTACAAGCCACTGGTTATAATTTTTACTTAAAAGCGAAATATGTTGCTTTAGCTAACAAGCAAGAAATTCGACTGGGATGGTATGATAGTGACCTGAAATCTTATCGCTTTGTTAACAATCTTTATCCTTATCACACGCTTATTAATGCTCTATCAAATAAAATAATAAATTGATAAAATGAAGGATAAAAAGGGGTTTATCTTATTATGAATCCTGAAAATCCTTTCGAAAGTCTTTATGATGAAGCGAATGAGATCATGGAAATGATCCGAAATAATCCTTTATCAGAAGAAGAAATCCCTCCTGAAATGTATGCCCAACTAGAGCTCTTACAACACCAATTAAAATATTTAATCCAAGCAAATGAAGCGGCTTTATCACAAAAGGGTATCACTAAAGAAGACCTTGTAGCCTTAGAAAAAAGATCGAAAGATCATTTAGAACCAAAAGCTAAGCGTTTAATTGAAAAAGGGCAAAGAATACAACTACAAGTTGAGCAAATGCAAAGGCGTTTTGAAAACTCACTAAAAAATAAGGAACCGACCAGCGAAAAGAGTGACACTCAAGCTGCAAGAGTCAGAACACGAAAGAAAAAACTAAAACAAATGGGGGGAGATAAGGGCTGGATTAAATTATAAATTTAATCTGTCTATCCTCATGAATACCTTTAAAAGAAATGTTCTTCTTTTAATGCAAATGAATCCACACCTTGATCTATTAAGCCTAAATTCCAAAACATCAACTCAGGCAAAAAACACATCAGATAGTAAAGCGTGGTTTTTAAATCAAAATCCACTTCCCTTAAAAGATCTTTATATCTATGGCTTTGAAGCTGGTCTTTTTGAAGTTACAAAAGATTGGTTGGCTCAAGATAAGCGCCATTTTTTAACGATAATAGAAGATGATTATACTAAATTTATTCCCTTATTGCATGAAGAGTCTTTTAAGGAAATTTTAAAAAATCCTCAAATCTTTATTAAAATTTTTTCAACACCAATTGGGCAAAATTGGGGGCAAAACACAAAAGAATGGGAGAATTTTTTTTGGATATTTGCCAATAGAGTCTATCAATTTTTGGTATTTGGCAAAAATCTTGAAAAAGCCAATTATCTAAAGCTCTATTTAGAAAAAGGGTTTAAATCAAGTAAGGAATATTTTTCATACGTCTTTAAATGGTCTTTACTTGAATATAGCAATTTTTATGCCAACATTCAAGAAGCGCCTAAAAGCCTTTCAGGGAAAATTTTAAATAATAGTTTTAAGAATATTCCAGCAATTATTTGTGGAGCGGGCTCTTCTTTAGAAAAGCACTTAACCCAATTACCAAATTTTGCTAAAAAAGCTTTATTATTAGCTCCTGGAACGTCTTTTTCAATCTTAGCAAAAAATCAAATTAATCCCCATTTTTCATTTGGAATAGACCCAACAGATAAACAAATTGTTCGTACAAAGGACTACCCCGCAAACGTTCCCTTCATCTATACCAATACATTTAATAAGGATGCTTTGAAACTTGTAAAAGGTGATAAATTTTTATTTTCATGGAAAGATTTTTTAAGTATCGCAACTTACCTTGAAAATAAATGTGGGATCCCTTCAACCGAATTGAACGTAGGTTCCTCTGCGACTTATTTTTGCATGAATGTAGCAAAATGGATGGGATGTAATCCAATTCTTTTTATTGGTTTAGATCTAAGCTTTACCAATAACCGCTACGCTTTGATGAAAGATGATAATGAAAATCCGATAACGTTTAACGCTTATGATGTAAATCATAATGAGATAAAAACTACTTGGGATTTTTTAGTAGAGAAAACCTTAATTGAAGATTTTGCCTTAAAAAACCCAAAACTTACTTTGATTAACTGCACAGAAGGTGGATTATCAATAGAGGGAATCCCTTATCAATCGTTTGAAGAGACTATAAAAAACTATTTATGGCAAGAGCATCCTATTGAAGAAAAAATACACTCCTTATTAAATAGTCATCCTATTGCAGATAAAGAAGTTAAAGTTGTTTTAAAAGACTGGCGACATAATTTAGAAAATTTTCTCATTTCACAATCTCACAATGAAAAAGTTTGGGAGATTTACTTAAGAAATATAAATCAAGCTTTTGAGCGCTTATATGCATTTACAATTTATCAAATGAACAAAACGAATGATCAGCGCATCCGATTAGAGCTTGAAATTCAAAGACAAAGTTGTTTTAAACAAATTGTGCAGTTTCATCTCAATTGTTTGGCTGAAGCAGAGAAATAATAACCAAAATTTCTTTATGTCGATTGAGAATATCTTAAGTTAATAGTTTTTTCAAAATCTTGTCTATTATAGACTAACTTGTTAAGATCAAGCTAAAAAGACGACCTTTTAGATTTCCAATTACTTCTGATTGATCAGCCACTTAAATTTGTTTACTTCATAAAAAATTAAGTTTTCCTATGAATATATTGCAAGCAGCTTTGAACATTGATTCTCCCACACCTTATCTAAAAATTCCTTGCTGTGAAGAAATTCAAGCGGTTCAAATTTCTTTTCAACCTGTTGTCTGTAATAAGTGTAAGCAAAATACTCCTTGCATTGTCGATAAACAAGTTCGTTATTTACTAGAAATTATAAGGCACGGGGCTACTAAGACAGACGAAAATATGGTAGCTGCTCTTTATTGTCCAATTAAAGCCACCCCTTTATATAAAGCTGTTACTTTAATTCCTTGCGCTCATCGAATGGAGCAATCCGTAGCTGAAAGACTTTTTGAAAAAACGAAACATTCAGGTTCAATCACACCCAATACCTGCCCAATTTGTCGAATCCCTGTAGAAAAGTTTTATCCAGACCTTTCCTATCGCAATCTTGCCCACACTATGTATCCTAAAACAATCAATAATTCTAAATACCTCTACCCTGGGAAAGGGGCCATTTTTGTGCACGACAAGGGGAGTTTTAGGATTGATTATAAGGAACCTAGAGCTTTTATCATAAATTTTAAATCTATCACAAAAAATTCAACGATCGAATCCTTTTATTTTTCAGGCTTTCAAGATCATAGCGTTGGCTTAACTATTGTATGTGCAGAAAAATATTTTAAACAGTTCAAGAACTACTTGCTTAAATTAAAATTTTCTTTAAAAGAGCGTTCAACTCGAACGATTGCTTTTACAAAAAAAGAGGAAGTGCAAAAAGCTTTTGAGTTTTTAAGACAAAATAATGGCATACCGGATGAGTATTTAGTTAAAATGATAGCGATCATTTCCCGAGGGTTATGGATTCCAGTACCCGTTTTTCGAAAATAGGGGATCATATTTACATTTGTTCCATACTTTCGAAAGAAGTTTATTGAAAAAAAAACTCTTCTTTGGGATAATTCACCTTTCAAATGTTCTGCTTCTTTATATTTTATATCATTTCAAAGAGTAGAAAGAATAATAATACAATCGTAGCTGCAAATTCTTTAGGAGAACAAATGGCTCGTTATACAGGTAATAAAAACCGAATCGCACGTCGTTTTGGTGCAAACATTTTTGGTCGTACTCGTAATCCTCTATTGCATAAGCCAAATCCGCCAGGGATGCATGGTGCACGCAGACGTAAAAAGTCTGATTATGGATTGCAGCTCGAAGAAAAACAAAAATTAAAAGCAATCTACGGAATGCTAAGCGAAAAGCAGTTAATTAAATATTATAAAAAATCTTTAAGCTTAACAGGTAATACAGCGCACCATTTAGCAGCAATGTTAGAATGTCGTTTAGATAACTTAGTTTATCGTTTAAAGCTAGCTCCAACTATTTTTTCTGCTCATCAACTCGTTTCTCATGGACACATTTTAGTAAATGGCAAAAAAGTAGACGTTCGTTCTTTTCAAGTAAAACCTGGAATGGTTATTTCTGTAAAAGAATCTTCACGCAACATTAAGCAAGTAAAAGATGCTGTGGATAGCGGTTCTCGTTCGATTCCTGAGTATTTATCTTTTGATCCAAATAGCATGTCTGGTCAATTATTAGCACTACCATCAATTGAGCAAATGCCATGGCCGATCGAAATTCGTTTACCTGAAATTTGTGACTTTTTAGCGCACTCAACCTAAAAAGTTAAAGTGACTACAATTTAATTTTTTGAAACGACTTAAGAGAATCTCTTAGGTCGTTTCTCATTTAAGGCGGTTCCATGTTAAAAAATAACGAATCTATTTTAATTGGGGCTCATACATCAGCAGCTGGTGGAGTTCAAAATGCTCTTTACGAAGGCAGAGAGCTTGGAGCCACTACTATTCAATTATTTACAGCAAATCAAAAGCGTTGGGCAGCAAAACCTTTAGACAATTCCACTATTGATCAATGGAAATTGGCACTAAGTGAGACCGGCATCAAAGAAGTGATGAGCCATGATAGTTATTTAATTAACTTAGGATCACCTGATGCAGAAATGTTAAGTAAAAGCAGAGCTACCTTTTCAGAAGAAGTTAAGCGTTGTACAAGTCTTGGAATCACATATTTAAATTTTCATCCAGGTGCTGCTAAAACAGAAGATCCTCAAGCTTGCTTAGACAAGATATGTGAAAGCCTTCTATTGATGAAACCGTTGCTAAGTGAAGGGAAGACCAGGCTATTATTAGAAACAACTGCTGGGCAAGGATCAGCTGTCGGTTGGAAATTTGAACACTTAGGTTATATTATCAATAAAATTCAAAATGAAGTACCGATCGGGGTTTGTATAGACACTTGTCATATCTTCGTAGCAGGATATGATATTAGAACAAAGGAAGCTTTTGACAATACACTCAATGAATTTGATCAAATCGTTGGATTAAAGCATTTATATGCGTTTCACTTAAACGATTCGGTTAAAGGCTTAGGGTCAAGAGTTGATAGGCACGCCAATTTAGGGGAAGGTGCGATTGGCATAGAAGCCTTTAAATTGTTGATGACAGATCCTAGAACAAAACATCTTCCTAAATACTTAGAAACACCCAATGGTGAAACTCTTTGGAAAAAAGAACTTACAATATTAAAAGAATTTGCATTGAATAAAGACTTAAAAGCATAAGGCTAAAAAGTTTAAAAGGAAATTATGGCAAGGACAAGAATTAAAGAAATACAAAAAAATGATCAATTAATTGGTAGTGAAATAGAATTAAAAGGTTGGGTTAGAACTGTACGTAATCAAAAAACTTTTTGCTTTATTGAAATCAATGATGGTTCTACTTTGTCAAATTTCCAAATTGTGGCAAATGCGGGTGAAATTCCTAACTATGATACTCTTTTAGCGCAAATAACAACCGGTGCATCTATTAGCGTAAAAGGGAAAATTGTACAAAGCCCCGGGAAAAATCAAAGCGTAGAATGTCAAGCATCATCTATTGAAGTTTTAGGTACATGTAGCGCCGAAGAGTATTTATTGCAAAAAAAAAGACATTCTTTTGAATTTTTAAGAACAATTGCGCATTTACGCCCTAGGACTAACACGCTTGGTGCTGTGGCAAGAGTGAGAAGTGCTTTAGCTTTTGCAACTCATAAATTTTTCCAAGAAAAAGGATTTCTTTGGATTAATACCCCTATCATTACTGCTTCAGACTGTGAAGGGGCTGGCAAAATGTTTCAAGTAACAACTTTAGAAATGGACAAACTCCCTAAAAATCAACAGGGACAAATTGATTATTCTAAAGATTTTTTTGAAAAACCTGCTTTCCTAACAGTTTCAGGCCAATTAAATGGTGAAATTTTTGCTTGCGCTTTATCTGATGTGTATACATTTGGTCCGACGTTTAGAGCAGAGAACTCAAATACATCAAGGCATTTAGCAGAATTTTGGATGATAGAGCCTGAAATGGCTTTTGCGGACATTTTTGATAACATGGATTGCGCCGAAGCTTACCTTAAATATGTAATAAAATATGTATTAGAAAACTGCGCCGAAGATATGGAGTTTTTTAATAAGATGATAGCTCCAGGTTTGTTAGAGAATCTCACGCTCGTAATGGACACTCCTTTTGAAAGAGTAAGTTATACAAAAGCTATTGAAATCTTGGAAAAATCAAATAAAAAGTTTGAATATCCTGTAAAATGGGGTACAGACCTTCAGTCAGAGCATGAGCGTTATTTAGCTGAAGAGTATTTCAAAAAACCTGTTATACTCATTGATTATCCACAAGAAATTAAAGCCTTTTATATGCGCTCTAATGAAGATGGCAAAACAGTTGCTGCCATGGACGTTTTGGTGCCAAAAATTGGAGAAATTATTGGTGGAAGCCAAAGAGAAGAGCGTTTAGATGTGCTTTTAGAAAAAATGAAAAAATTTAATCTTCATCCAGAAGATTACTGGTGGTATTTAGAATTGCGTAAATACGGCAGTGTACCTCATGCTGGCTTTGGAGTTGGTTTTGAAAGGCTTGTACAATTTGCCACAGGTATGGAAAATATACGGGATGTAAATCCATTTCCAAGATATCCTGGTAAAGCTGATTTCTAAAACTTCAAATAAATCTTTTAAGCATCAATTTTAATTGCTAATTTATTTAGAATTAATGATTTAATTATTGATGCTTTCGGCTAAATCTTCCTTTAAATAAAAAAAAAGTGAATTTATAGTTTTCGTAAATTATAATTTGTCTAATTTTTTTATTAACGATAAAGGAAATATGATGATAATTGATAATTCGGGCATTCATGCCACAAATTTGGTAGAAAATTCTCATTCATCTATTACTACTCATGATATAGAGAACAAAATATCATCTTTAGATAGTGTCGAAATAGGATTAATAGCTGTAAAGCTCACAGATACAATTTCTTCTAATTTTGGAAGCCACACCAATTTCCTTCTAAATACTATTTTCTCTGAAATACAAAAGGATTGTGCGGATATGCCTTTGGTAGAAGTGTTGAAAATGCAATATAGACAACAACCTAAACCTAATGCTTCCTCTTTGAATACAACGCAAGAAAATTATTCAAAATTTACAATGTCATTAATCGAAATACTAGAAAAGGGTCTTAAAAATTATTTTGCTTTGGCAAAAAAATTTGTAGAAGAGGGAATGACAATCACCATTAGCAAAAATGGACCAATTGATCTTATAAAAACTGCATTTGAACAAAATGGTATTGTTGTCTCTGAAGGTGACTTTCCAAAAAATTATAAAATCTATATTGCTGTAGATAAAGAACAATCTCAAAATTATAATCAGCTAACATTCGTAGTAAGGCAATATTTCGAAGAAGTTAATCTTACGCAAGAATTTTTTACCATGAAAGACTTTGAAAACCATTTTGCACAGTCTTTTGTTCAACAGTAAATATTTAAAAAGTTGGCAAACTCTTTTGAGCTTGAAATTGAAGCGTTTAATCCTAAAGTTTTAGTTTCAAGTTCTTAACTTTTTAGGTAGATTGATTGTTTTAAATAACCAACACTATAATCCTATTCAAAAGTTTTATACTAAAAGATTTTTTGTCTCTTCATCAAATTCATTAAAAACAATTTCCTTTTTTTCTTTATTATGAATAAAGCGAAAAACATACTGCCATTGTGGTTTTTCGTTAAAAGAGAGTAGTCTTTTAAAGCATTTTTTTAATTCGACTCTATCAAGGGTTGTGCGAAGCTTAAACAAAATAGCATTAAACATTTTTTCGTTATAGTAAGGAATTTTTCGATCTTCACCAGATTGCTCTTCAAAGCAAATTTCAAATTTTTTTCCTTCGGTAGATACTGTAAAATAGTAATGGTATTCAGGTTTTTTCTTATAAATTTTATATACCTTAGAACATTTTTCTACAGTGATGGGACCTGAATGGGACAATGGTATTTTTTTATCTACAATGTTGAAAAGTTCTTTTGTATATTCTTCAAGATTAATCTCTGGAACGCGGCAATCATCACCTACTTGATGGACATGAAAAATTTGTTTTTCAAATTCTAAGCGATAAGAATATCCCTTAACGTCTCGATATTCAATTCTCTCATCCATTTTAGGACACATAAGAGCTGTGTTTTTGAAAACAACTTTGCTAGTCCCTAAATATTTAATTTTTTTGGAAGATAGCGTTTGTTCATGGGGATATTTTAATTGTAATTGTCCTAAAAGAATGGACGTTACTTTTTGTATTGTTTTTGTAAATGAATAGGACCATTTGCCTTGCTCATACAAGTCATACGCACTTTGATTAATAATGAAGGATGTTTGAATAGAAGGTGCTTCCATTATATTTCCTTTGCCACTAATTCGGGTACATCAAAATGAGTTCCCCTTAAAGAATGAACGTGAAAAATTTGTGTGCCGTCTAAGGCAAAGCGATAGGAAAACCCTTGTGTGAAGCAAGTTTTAACAATTTTACCAGGTCTTGGGCAATACATACCAGCATCTGGAAAGACAACTTCTTTAACCCCAATATAGAAAAACTCATCGTTGCTAAAATTTTTATATTTTGGATTTTCTTGTAATAGGGCGATTAATTTGTTTAGGGCTTTATGTTCATCTACTTGATTTAAGTTTGAGGAACTTACTTCTGAGCCCTCTTCGTAAAGTTTTGAAAAAAAATCATTCTTAATAATTTTTTGTTCGTTTTTGTTGATTTCAAGGGGTGAAATTAAAGTTATCTTATTTTCTTTTGATGCAAATTGAAAAGTATACTTTTTTAGGTTTACAACTAATTCAATAATCCAAAGATATTTATCATTTCCTTTGCAAAGTTTATTAGATTGCAAAATAGTAATTTTTTCCTTTTCGTAAGGTTTTAGCTGGAATTTTTCTAAAATAATATCCAAACATTCTAAAGGATAGTTAGATAAATTTGTTTCTGGAACTTTATATTTGTTTTGGTAATTGTGTACATGAAAAATTTTGCCATTAACAGCAAAGCGAAAAGATAACCCACTTACAAAAGATTGACAGCTGCTTTTTCCTTCTTTATAGCAATATAAAGAAGAGTCGGGGAAGCTTACAGCTTTTGCACCAATATAGTTTATTCTTTTTTTATCAATCGCTTTTCCAGGAGATTGTAATTGTAATTGTTTTTCTAAGGATTTTTGGGCTATTTGCTTTAAGTGATAGGGGAAAAAACAACAAATATAATGGTTAATAACATATTTGAACGAATAATGAGGGTTTGATCCATTATTATACGCTGTACGTGGCAGATCGCTTGTCAATCTATTCATAAATCCCTTCAAATTTTAAGCAATATTAGCAAAATAGTAATTTTTATTTTTTTCTTTTTCTTTATAGATGCAATACAATTTTTGGGCAGAATCGTAAACTATTTTTTCTGCTTTTAATAATGTTTGGGTCATTTCAAATTTTCGCATAGATAAAGACTGGTTAATTTGATCAATATTGTAAAGAGTGCAAGCTTGTTCCATTTTAGGATCTACGTTGCGAGGGACAGATAAGTCCATTATTAACGAAGTTTGCAAGGGTATATCTTCATATGAGATTAAATATTTTTCAGCATGCGTACCAACAATTACCCAATCATATTGATTCCAATTTTCAAGTTCTTCCCATGGGATAAACTGGATGGAAAAATTGTCAGCACAAGCCATTCCTCGACTTTTAGTGCGATTGCAAAGAGTTAATGCTTTAATTTTTTTATTTACAAAATGAGAGATCACTTTTTTGTTAATTTCTGATGCACCAACAAATAAAATGCGAGCCTTTTGTAAATTAAAAAAATGACAAGATCCTATGGAATAAATGGCATCCTCAAAATTTGGTATTCCAGGTTTTATGAGTAGGTTAGAGCGGATTTTTTTACCAACTTTTAAAGATTTTTGGAAAATATAATGTAAATCAGACGGGATGTTACAATCTAACTGCACTTTTTCATAAGCATTTTTTACTTGCCCCTGTATTTCAGTTTCGGCCACAATGGCACTATCTAACCCGGCCGTAACGCGACATAAGTGTAAAAAACAATCAAAACCAAAAAAAGAGTAGAGTTTTTGTTCAAAATCAACTTCTACCTCTTGCCGCAAGAGTGTAATGATATAGGTATGGGTTGCCGCTAAATCTTCTGAAAAAAAATAAATTTCTGTGCGATTGCAAGTAGAAAGGAGGATAAAAAATTGATTTTCGTGAAAACAAAAACCAGCACTAAACTTTTTGTTGCAAGCTTTTGCTAGGGCTTCTCTTAGCTTAAGATCGGCTAATTTATGATTAATGCCGACAATACCCACTCGCATGCTTCCTCCGCTATTTATCGTCACATTTGCCTTATGGGCTTAGAGGTAAAGCTAAAAAATGGTTTAAACTTTACCTATTAAGAGATTGAATCTAGATAACTTTGATTATAACAAATTCTCTCTTACATTTAGGCGTAAGGTGAGTTATAAATAATTCTTTAATTTCTTGCAAAGTACGACTTCTTGTATCTTTGTTTTTTTTCCCTTGTCAAGTTCAATTCACTTCAAGCATGATAGAGAACTCAAGTTATTTTTGAAGGATGCGCACAGGAAACCATGAGTAAAAAATACGATGAAAGCACAGTTAAAACACTCGATGCTTTAGCTCACATAAGATTACGTTCAGGGATGTATATCGGACGATTGGGTGATGGTTCCAATCCAGATGATGGTATATACATTATGTTAAAAGAAGTTATCGATAACAGCGTCGATGAATTCATAATGAAAAATGGAAAAAAAATCATCGTACATTTAGAAGAAAGTTCCAAATTAGTAAGTGTTCGAGACTTTGGAAGGGGAATACCTCTTGGTAAAGTGGTAGAATGCGTTAGCCAAATCAATACGGGCGCCAAATACAATGACGATGTTTTTCAATTTTCGGTTGGCTTAAACGGGGTAGGTACTAAGGCCGTCAATGCTTTATCTAGCCATTTTTTAGTTAGAAGTCATAGAGATGGGCAATATGTAGAAGCCCTTTTTTCACAAGGGAAATTATTAGAGGAAAAAAAGGGGAAAACCAAAGAGCCTAACGGCACTTATATGGAATTCACGCCTGACCCTGAAATCTTTAAAAAATTTTATTTTCAAAAAGAATTTATTTTAAAGCGTTTATGGCATTACGCTTATTTAAACACAGGGCTTGAAATTGAGTTTAACGACGAAATTATCGCTTCTAAAAATGGTCTATTAGATCTTTTAAATGAAGAAGTCAAAGAAGATCGATTGTATGAACCTCTACATTATAGAGGTGCACAATTAGAATTTGCCTTCTTGCATACACAAAGTTACGGAGAAACATACTTTTCTTTTGTCAATGGACAATACACCTCTGACGGGGGTACTCATTTATCAGCTTATCGAGAAGGTATTTTAAAAGGGGTGAATGAATATGCTAAAAAAAATTTTCAAGGGGTTGACGTAAGAGAAGGGATTGTTGGAACCATTTTAATTAAAGTAAAAGATCCAATTTTTGAGTCACAAACCAAAAATAAGCTTGGCAATAACGAAATTCGAGCTCCTATTGTGCAAGAAGTTAAAGAAGCTGTCGTCAATTTACTCCTTAAAAATAAAGAGACAGCTAATCTTTTAGTAGAGCGTATTGTCTTTAACGAAAAATTGCGTAAAGAGCTTTCTGCGGTTAAAAAAGAAGCTAAAGAAAAGCAAAAGAAAATTAGTTTTAAAATACCAAAACTTAGAGATTGTAAATATCACTACCAAGATAATTCAAAATTTGGTGAAAAAACGATGATCTTCTTAACCGAAGGAGATTCAGCCAGTGCATCGATTGTCGCATCAAGAGATCCTTTAACTCAAGCTGTCTTTTCTTTAAGGGGAAAGCCTTTAAACGTTTTTGGAATGAAACTCGATCAATTGTATAAGAATGAAGAAATGTACAACTTGATGAGTGCTTTAAATATAGAAGATGATATTGCTAAATTGCGTTACCAAAAAGTAGTTTTAGCAACTGATGCAGACGTAGACGGCATGCATATACGCAATTTGTTAATTACTTTTTTCTTAACCTATTTTGAAGGACTTGTACTTAATGGGCATTTGCACATCTTAGAAACTCCTCTTTTTAAAGTAAGAAATAAAGAAAAGACCTATTATTGCTATTCGGAAGAAGAAAGAGACATAGCTATAAAAAAATTAAAGAAAGGTGTAGAGATAACTCGTTTTAAAGGGCTTGGTGAAATATCTCCAAATGAATTTAAGCAATTTATTGGAGAAGATATTCGTCTAATTCCTGTCACCATTAATAATTTTTCCGATATCAAACATACTCTTCAGTTTTACATGGGTAAAAATACTCCAGAAAGAAAACAATTCATCATGAAAAATCTCATAACTGAAGAAGAAGAGCAAAAAGAAATTTTATCTGTAACTACCCAAAGTGAATAATTGTCATGGATGAGCATAAAGAACCACAAGACCTAAAACAATTGATGAAAGATAATTACATAACCTATGCTTCTTATGTAATTTCTAACCGTGCTATACCAAATGTTACAGATGGCTTAAAACCCGTGCAAAGAAGAATTTTACACACTTTGCTAACTATGCATAATGGCAAATTACATAAAGTGGCAAATGTTGTTGGGCAAACGATGGCGTATCATCCTCACGGTGATGCACCCATATCTGAAGCTTTAGTCAATTTAGCGAATAAAGGATATCTGTTAGATTTACAAGGAAACTTTGGAAACATTTTGACTGGGGATCCACCAGCCGCTTCCCGTTATATTGAAACAAGATTATCAGATCTTGCTAAAGAAACAATGTTTAATCCTCAATTGACAGATACAATTCCATCTTATGATGGTCGTCATTTAGAGCCAATAGTTTTGCCAGCCAAAATTCCTCTTTTGTTAATGCAAGGAGCTGAAGGGATTGCAGTGGGGATGTCTACCCACATTCTACCTCATAACTTTAACGAATTAATTAATGCCCAAATCGCTATTTTAGAAAAAAAAGAATATGTGATTTTGCCAGATTTTCCAACTGGCGGCTTAATGGATGCGTCTGAGTATGATAAAGGACGAGGAAAAGTTAAATTAAGAGCTAAACTTGAAATTAGAGATCCCAAAACAATTGCTATAGTAGAAATTTGTTATGGTACGACAACTGAATCTTTAATTCGCTCCATTGATGAAGCAGCCAAAAAAGGCAAAGTAAAAATTGACGCTATTAATGATTACACCGCTGAAAAAGTAGACATTGAAATAAAACTTCCAAGGGGTGTTTATGCCGAAGAAGTGGTCGATGCTTTATATGCTTTTACAGAATGTCAAGTGTCACAAAGCTCAATGATAGTTGTGATTAAAGATAACTATCCTTGGGAGCCTACGATAAATGAAATTCTAGAACATAACACGGCTCAAGTAAAAGAATATCTCAAACGTGAATTAGAAATTGAAAGAGATCGCCTTTTAGAAAAGATCTTTGAAAAGACATTAGAACAAATTTTTATTGAAAATCGTTTGTATAAAGTTTTAGAAACGATTAAGTCAATGGATGTCATTCATGAAAAAATAGCTAAAAGTTTAGAACCTTATCATGATCAACTTTTAAGAATACCAACTCATGAGGATAGGGAACGGTTATTAAATATACCTATTCGTAGAATTTCTCGCTTTGATTTGGATAAAAACCAAGAAGATATTGCAGCAGCTGAAAAAAACTTATCAAAAGTGGAAAAAGATCTTTCCCAGATAACTAAGTTTACGATCAATTATCTAAAGAATTTACTAAAGAAATATGGTGAGTTTTTTCCAAGAAGAACTGAAATCCAAGTCATAGAAAACGTGGATAGACGGGCCATAGAAACCAAAACAGTCAAAATTGGCTTTGATCCAGCTAGTGGTTTTATTGGAACTAAGGTTGTGAGTGAAAAGACATTTGAATGCACAAATTTTGATAAACTTCTCCTCTTTTATCAAAATGGAACATATACAGTTATAAATATACCCGAAAAAAAATATGTGCACCAAGATGGTAATAAGGTAGTATACGCTGGAGTTGCCGATAAAAAAACCGTTGTAAATGTTATTTATAAAGATTTGAGTACAAATTTTTGTTATGCTAAAAAGTTTGTCGTAACAAAATTTATTTTAGACAAAACCTATCCTTACTTTGAGGATAATATGGAACTACAGTTTTTTTCGACTCGAGTAGATCCAATTGTTGAACTACAATTTATCCCAAAAGTGGGACAAAAAAGTAATAGAAAAATATTTGAGTTCAAAGAAGTTCGGGTAAAAAATCCTACAGCTAATGGTATTCGTTGCGCTAACCGTGGCATAAAAAAAATAGTACTTATGCAGGAATAGTGTGACAATAACATGTGAAAAAGACAGTGATAATCTTAGCTGGCTGATCAGTTATAATGATCAGCCCTATGCTAAGGTGCATCAAAAAATCATTAAATACCCAAAACTTATTACGTCTTTAGACAAACAAGATTTTCCGCAAGCCTTAGAAGAGCTTCTTTATAAACAAACCAAAAGATATGTCCTTTTTTGCTTATCTAAACAAAACATCCCTTCCTTCCTCCTCATCCATAAATTACAGCAGTTTTATCTTCCTAAAAGGATCATTGGTAAAATCGTACAAGAAATGATCGATAGTGGTTACATCGATGATAAGGAATGGGTAAATTCCCAAATTCGTCAATTTACACAAAAAAAATATGGGGCTAAAGCAATCCGCTTTAAACTTATCCAAAAAAAAGTTCCGCTGGAATTAATTAATGAATGTTTAGTGGAAGATGTAGAAGATGAAAAAGAACAAATTATGTCGCTTTTATCTAAAAAAGCTAGATCTTGTGATTTATCTAATTTCAAAGAGAGAAAAAAGATTATCAATAGTTTATTAAGAAAAGGTTTTCCTTTTGAGTTAATTAACGATTGTTTTCGTTTATTGTCTTTTAGTTCAGTTGATAATTAAAAATATTTAATGATATACTAGAAGAGTAAATCTATTAATGTAAGGTTATTATGGCTGACTCTGTAAATAATGCAGCTGCTAGTGCTGCAGCCCAAGGAGCTCAAGCGCAAGCGAACGTTACCGGTGCGAATGCTGCGAATCGAAAAGAGGCTGCTAAAACATTTCCTGAAGGGGAAGGCGCTGAAGGTTTCAGCACATTCGAAAGTTTACCAGATGACGTAAAAGAGCAGATGTTAAAAAACATCGCCATGGTCACTATCAATCAAATGCAAAAAGCTGAAGCTAGACGTAAAGCTAGAGCCGCAAGAGAAAGAGCTATGTAATAACCCTTCCTGATTCAAGTTTAGAATAGGGTAGGGAATGTCTAAAAAATTTTTTTTAGGTTACCCAGATACAACGCGTTTATTATCTGATGAAGATATAGAAAAAATTAAGCTCAAGAAACAATTTTTTAAAAATTGCGTCTATATAGGTTATGCTCTATCTGATATTCCCAATGATAAAGAATTAGAAATCTTAGAAAAAGAAATATACTCTCTTTTAAAAAAAGTTTATTCCGATTATCCTTTTAACAAAAATCCTCTTCTTTTATTTCCCTATGAATGAAATTGAATCAGATACTTTCTTAATTACTGAAGAAGAAAGTGCCGTTAGATTAGATAAAATTCTCGCTACAAAATTTTCTCCTCAATTTTCTAGAACCTATTTTCAATACTTAATTGAACAAGGAAATGTTTTAGTTAATGGCGAAATTGTGAAAAAAAAAACAATCCTCTCTACGGGAGACGAGATTCAAGTCTTATTTAGTGCAGCGCCTTCTATTGATATTATTCCTGAAAATATCCCTTTAAACATTGTTTATGAAGATGACGCTATAATAGTGATTAACAAACCGGCAAATATGGTTGTTCATCCAGCTCCTGGCAATTACTCTGGCACGATCGTTAATGCTCTACTTTATCATTGTCACTATTTTAAAGAAGCCTTGGAAATCTCTGATTTACGTCCTGGAATTGTGCATCGTTTAGATAAAGATACATCCGGTTTATTAGTAGCTGCCAAGACTTTGTTTGCACAGAAAAAAATGATTGAACAATTTGCAAATAAACAGGTTTATAAAGAATATGCAGCCATTTGTTTGGGTCATCCCGGTAAAGGGGAAATTAATGCTCCCATTGGACGCCATCCAGTTCACAGAAAAATGATGGCAATCGTAGAAAATGGCAAACCAGCCCTAACATTTTTTGAAACAGAAACTAAGTTTCCCTATTTTAGCTTAATGAAAATTGTTTTAAAAACAGGACGCACCCATCAAATTAGAGTCCATATGGAATCGTTGAATACCCCCATTTTAGGAGATTCTTTATACGGTAATAAGCGGCAAAATGAAAAATATAAAGCTATGAGACAGATGTTGCATGCAAAAAAATTGCAATTTTTGCACCCAGTAACTGAGCAACTTATCCAATTCGAAGCTCCAATTCCAGAAGATATGCAAACTCTATTGAATAAACATTTTAAGTGAGTCATTCGATGAAAGTATTGATTCAACGCGTATTAGAAGCTTCTGTAAAGGTAGATGGCAAAATTCTTTCGAGAATTGAAAAAGGTATCCTTATTTTTCTTGGTATCCACCAAAATGACACAAATGACAAAATTGATTGGTTTATAAATAAAATTCTACATTTGCGCATATTTGAAGATGAAAATGGCAAAATGAATAAAGACATTTTACAAGTCAATGGGGAAATTTTACTAGTAAGTCAATTTACACTATATGGAAATTGTCTTAACGGTAGAAGACCCGATTTTATACAATCGGCAAAAGGGGAAGTAGCAAAACTTTTATATGATGAGTTTGTTGAAAGATTTCAACAAAGGTATCTTATAAAAACGGGTTTATTTGGTGCCGATATGAAAGTCGCCTTAATAAATGATGGACCAGTTACATTTATTATAGAAAATTGAAGGTCTTTTAACTTTTTCTCATCCTAAATATTTAAAATATTTTTTTAACAATTCTAATTGCCTGATTGTAAAAGGTATTTATTGAAAATACACCTTTCTAAATTTAATGAAAATTTTTTTTTCTAGCTAAAATTTTTTTCTTTAGATACGCTTAAGTTAAATTAATATTTGTAAAAGAATAAGAACTTTATTGAATTTTTTTTCAATTTCTTTTACTTAAAAATCTAAAGTTTGGATTTTATAACAAAGCAGTACTGCGTATTGCTAACAGGCAAAGGTATCAATATATCTATTTTTGATAAAAGGATCGAAAAATTATGAAAGAATTTGTGGCATACATAGTAAAAAATTTAGTGGATCATCCAGATAAAGTAAAGATTAATGAAATTGGCGGTACTCAAACATTAATTATTGAATTATCTGTAGAAAAATCTGATATCGGCAAAATTATCGGGAAAAAAGGTAAGACAATAAATGCTATTCGCACTTTATTAATGTCAGTTGCTAGCCGTAATGGTATTAGAGTTAATCTTGAGATTTTAGAAGAAAATTCTAAAGTAGAAGTATAAAATTCGGACCGAGTAGGATTCGAACCTACGACCACCCGCTTAGAAGGCGGGTGCTCTATCCACTGAGCTATCAGTCCGTGTGATCTAAAGAGATGAATACTATAACTCTTTCATGATTTTTTCAAGAGTTTTTTTCTTTTTTTTCCGTTTTTTTTTATCTTAAATGTTTAATAAGACTAAATCTATCTCTTAATTTATCCTTAAGTTATACTATACACTTCTTATATCTAAGCGGAATTTATTGTATCTTAATGCTTTGTAAAAAAATGGAAACTCAATCTTATTTTTTAGCTTATGTTGCTTTAGGTGGTAATATTGGAAACACTAAAGAAATATTTGCACAAGTAATTCAGAAATTAAAAGGTGATGTTCACATTAAAGAATTTTTTTGCTCAAGTATTTATTTAACAACTCCCGTAGGCAATAGTCATCAAGATAATTTTTATAATGCTGTTTGTCATTTTCTTACAAGTTATCACCCACATGAATTGTTAGAAGTATTACAAAAAATAGAACGAAGTCTTGGAAAAATGGAAAAACCTAAAACTGCGCCAAGAATCATTGACTTAGATATTTTATTTTTTGAAAATAGTGTCTTAAATACAGAAAATTTAACAATCCCACATCCTAGGTGGAAAGAAAGACTATTTGTATTAGTTCCTTTAGCGGAAATTACAAAGCAAGTCACAGTCATAGAGGAAAATTTGGTTAAAACAATAGTGATAAAAGATCTGATCGATAATTTTGTGAATTACCATAATGAAATAGTTATTAAAGTCTAAAGGTTATATATGCATGCTATAAAAGTGAAAGATTTTGCTATAGGAAAAGGACAACCCTTAGCAATTATGTGTGGTCCTTGTGTGATTGAAAGTGAAGAGCATTGCTTAAAAGCTGCCGAGGAATTGCAAAAGATATTTCATAAAGAAAAAATCCCTTTTATTTTTAAATCTAGCTACGACAAAGCGAACCGCTCCTCCATTCATTCCTTTAGAGGACCGGGTATTGAAAAAGGATTGGCCATTTTACAAAGAGTACAAAAAGAATTGAATTTACCAGTGGTAACGGATGTTCATTCGATCGAAGAGTCAAAAATGGCAGGCGCTGTTTGTGAAATTATCCAGATACCAGCTTTTTTATGTAGACAAACAGATTTAATCGTAGCAGCAGCGCAAACAGGGGCTATCGTAAATGTAAAAAAGGGGCAATTTTTAGCGCCGTGGGATATGTCTAATGTCGTTGAAAAAATACGTTCTTGTGGCAATGATAATATTATTTTATTAGAAAGGGGAACAACCTTTGGATATAACAATTTAGTCAGTGACATGCGTTCCATTCCTATTATGCAAAGTTTTGATGTGCCTGTATTTTTTGATGCCACACATTCTGTGCAGTTACCAGGAGGGCAAGGGACAAGCTCTGGGGGACAAAGAGAATATGCAGGAGTGTTGGCAAAAGCAGCTGTTGCAGCGGGAGCTAATGGGGTATTTATTGAAGCACACCCTAATCCAAAAGAGGCAAAAAGTGATGCTTCAACAGTAATGAGTTTTGATGAATTGCCAAATTTACTGTATAAATTAAAGAAACTACACGAAATAGCAAATGCATAATCTACAACAACGAGCTTTACTCAACTGGAAAATTGGTAGCCTTTTAACAGTGTTTGGAGCCGTTGTATTTTTTTTAGCTTCTTTAGTTTTTTTGAAAAATGGCTTAGAAAAGGATGAATATCAAAAAATTCTAACTTACTTTGACCAGTCTAAAAATAAAGTAAATACGCAAGTGGTTCAAGAAAGAAGACAGACAGTTAAATCTATTTACTTTACAAAAGAAAAAGATGTTTTAGAGCTTCGTTTACAAGCCAAGAATTCCAAGTTCATTATAGAAAATAATGAAAAAGGTTCTGATTTTTGTGAATATTTAACAGATGTTGTTTGTTATATTCAAACTGAAATAACTATGAATAAAGAGATACCTACACAAACATTTCGGTATGTTAAAGCTAATCATGCTGTATACAACCTATCAAAAAATTCCATTTTATTAGAAGACGCGACCATTTATACCTATCAAACAGAAGGCAAAACATTACCTGAGCAAGTCGCTCATTTAACACCTCTAATAGTTGGAGAAGCTAAACTTGTGACCTGTCATTTTGAAGAAGGAGCTCCCATTTTGCAAATGGAAAAAATGAAAGTCAATTTTCAAAAGGTTCTTTGATGAAGAGATTGATTGGAGTAATCGTTTTTTCTATTTTATCCTTATATCTTCAAGCAATAGAAATAGATTCTGGCTTTGCTGAATATAAAAACCAATGTGTGTTGTTAAAAGATAATGCTTGTTTAAAAAATGAATGGGGCAAAATAGCAGCACAGGAAATTCAATTATACTTAGATAAAAAAAATCTAAAACTTCCGGTACAAGCCATTTGTAAAAATCATGTCTGTGTTTTTTTTACAAAAGGGGGACAGCTAACTTGCGATTCAATAACCTTTGATTATTTAAAATTAGAGGGGCAAATAGAAGGAAAAAAAGAGGCAGAATATAAGCAAGATTTTTTTGACAAAATTACCGGTAAAGCCATCCCTTTTTTTTTAAAAAGTCCTCACATAGTTTTTCATTTAGATAATAAATCCGATTTGCAAACTGCGCTAGATCACCTAACAGCCAAAAACGTAGTTGTTCAATATAGGGATTATGAACTGCAAGCCGACAATTGTATTTTTGTCCAAAATGAAGAATTTGCCCCTCATGGAAAGATTACTTTGTCAAGTCAAGTTAAAGATTGCTTAGTCAAGAAAGAGAATATAACAATTAATTGTTCTAAAGTTGAAATTGATACTTATAACTCATTAGTAACGTTTTATAAACCCTCTGGATTTTATAAAAAGGAAAATCTTGAATCAATTTATCTAGAATCTGATCAATTTCTTTGGGATGAAGGCCTACAAACGGCTACGTTTTTAGGTAATACTTCCGTTAAAGATCCCGGTTATGGAAAGATATTTTCTGAAGAAAAATTAGTGATTTGCGTAAATGATAAAAAAATCCGTACCATATCTATCCACGGTAAAGCCAAAGTTGAAGTTGGGGAAAATGAGGAAGAACCTTTGCATCAATTACATTCTTACGGAACGATCGAGATCGATTACGATAAAGGAGAATTAAAAGCTAAAAGTCCTTTAGGCAAAGAAGAGTTACAGCTCGTTTTGGAAGATTATTCAGGAAAAGCATCTGCAGATGATTGGCTTATTACCTACGAGACAATCGATAAAATAAAGATTAAAGCGATGCAATTAGAGGGGAATGTAAAAATCATTCATAAAGCCTTTACAACAGATATTTTTCGTTATGTGATAGCAGACTTTGGGAAGGTCAATCTCCAAACACAAGAAATAGCTTTTTCAGCCCTTCCCAAAAAAAAAGTGCTATTTGTTGATCATTTGAAATCTTTAGAAATGAGTGCGCCTGAATTAAAAATTTCTAAAGATCCTTTAACATTACAGGAAAAGATTATAGGTAAAGGTGTAGTAAGATTTAATTTAGTTGAACAAGAGCTTGAGTTAATGAGAAAGCGCTTTGATCTAAAAAAAGGTTGGGAAAAGAAAAATGTCAATGGCAAGTGATAAAAGAATTACCTTAGATGTACAAAACTTAAAAAAAAGTTATGGTGGTAGACAAGTTGTGCATGACCTTTCTTTTCAAGTTAGGGAAGGAGAGATTGTTGGTCTTTTAGGTCCAAATGGTGCTGGCAAAACCACAGCTTTTTACATGACAATTGGCCTTATTCGTCCAGATGATGGCAAAGTTGTTTTTAAAGAAAAAGATGTTACTAGCTTACCGATTCACCAAAGAGCACGTATGGGAATGGGGTATTTAGCGCAAGAACCCTCTGTTTTTAGGAGTTTGACAGTTGAGCAAAATATTCTTTGCATACTTGAATGCCTACCCCTTTCTAAGCAAGAACGTAAAGAGCGTTTAGAAATTCTTTTGGGTGAATTGAACTTAACAAAACATGCCAAAAAAAAAGCAATGGCACTATCTGGTGGAGAAAGGAGACGTCTAGAAATCACTCGATCCTTAGTGACTGAACCTACTTTACTAATGTTAGATGAGCCCTTTGCAAATATTGATCCTATTTCTGTGGCGGAAGTACAACAAATGATTGAACATTTAGCGCGTACGAAAAACATCAGCATTTTAATTACAGATCACAATGCACGTGAAATTTTTTCTATCGTAGATAAAAGTTATTTAGTTGTGGATGGGAAAGTATTTTTATCTGGAACGACAAAAGAATTAACAGAAAATGAAAGTGTGAAGCAACGCTATCTGGGAGTCAATTTTAAACTATAATTAAAAATATTTGAGCTAAGTAGACAAGCATACCTTAGCCCAAGTATTTGAAAAAAAGTTTAATGTTATTAGAAGTTATTCAAAAATAGGATCATACGTACGACAATTCTTCAAAGGGTCTTCTTTCACTTCTGGTTCTTTGTCAAACTTTTCCATTTTATCTAAAAATGTCTGTAACTCTTGCCCCTTAATTTTCAAAGGTTGATTCTTTGTAAATAACAAACGATAAGCTTTATCGAGTAAGATTAATTCTTTAATGTGGCCTTGATGGGATACTTTGGTTTCCCATAGTTGATTCAACTTGGTGGCGGTTTGCTGCCATTGATATTGAATCACTCTTTTTACATTAGATTCTCTTAAATCATTTAAGACTTTTAATTGATGTAAACTAGCAATTCGAAAATCACAGCTTTGGTATTTAATAAATTTTTTTATTTTCTTTTTTAACTTCTCATTCTTTATAGATTGAGGATTATTATAAGCATTTTGGATATCTTCATTTTTAGGATTTTTTAGGATTTTAAGACATTTCTCATTAATAACCATTTTTATCAATTGAAGATCTTTTTCAGTAGAGGTAATGATGGCATTTATAGCGTGGTTTTGCAATTCCTTCCATTCTTTCATTATAGCGCATAAGAGTGGAGTTTTCAGCTCATCTTCCTCAAATGCTTCTAAAAAAAATGTATCACCCATGATAGTTTTGAAAAGATTACTTGGATCAAGTAACTGCCATTGGGCTTCATTTAAAGTTAAAGGAAATTTCTCCCAGGATAGTTCAGACTTTGATAAAATGGTTTTGAATGGTTCCTCATCTTTAATAATCTTAAAATTGACGGTACCAGGTGCTGTGACAATCATAATATTCTCTTATAAATGACTTAAATTAATGGTAGTAATTTGTTCTAAATAAAGGATTAGTCCATCGGGAGAGGATAAATAAGTCTCCCAGAAAGATCGGCTATTTTCAAATAGTTGATAAATTTTTCCTTTCACCTCTTCCAGGGATTGCTCTCTAACGTTTGGCAAAATATTCTTTTCATAAGTATGGAAAAAATGGATAGACCATTTTTCTAATAGGTTTTCTATTAAAAGGCGACCTGCAGAGATTAAAAAATCTTGAAAAGAAACTATAGTTGTAGATGAATCTTTTAAAAGCTTATAAAAAGTTGTCACAAGTTCTTTTTCGTTATCGTTTAATGTTTCCTTTATTTCGGGCATTCTATGCAGATGAAGCTTCTGCAATAAAGTTGCCTTTTCCCGTATATAAAAATCATTTTCAAGAACATTTTTAAGAACATGAAGCTTTTCCCAAAATTCTTCAATGACAGTATCAGTGAAGTTTTCGATTGTGGCGGTTGCTATGTGAGTTTTCTTAACTCCGCTTTCTTTCTCTTTTAGCTTTTCAAGCCAACCATCCCAATCTAGGTAATTTAAGTCTTCTGCCATAAATACCATATGGGTAGTTCCAGGCTGCCCTTGTCTACCAGCTCTTCCAATAGCTTGTTTATAGACACGCTCTGATTGGGGGGGGATTGTTAATAAAACAACCAAACCACCAGCTTCTAAACTTTTAGATTCTAAAATGATATCAGTACCTCTGGTTGCATTATTAGTAGCAATAGTTATACAACCACTTTTTCCAGCATTAGCTAAAATGACTTGTTCATTTTCTAATTGCTTTTCATTAAACAATTGAGGGTTCAAATTACGAGCTTTAGCAAAAGAAAAGAAAAATTCACTTTGTTTTATCGATTCCGTTAAAACCAAAACAGGGCGACCAGCTAAAGTTTCTTTTTCTAAAATGGATGAAATTATGCTATAATACTGCTTACGATTGTTGCAAATAATCGGTTGATTATCTATTCGAATCGAAGAAATATGAGGGGGGATGTCCACACAATCAACACCGTAAATTGTTTGAATTTCTTCTCTTTCATTGGTAGAGCCAAGCGTGCCGGTTAATCCGTAAATCGTTTGATATTTGTTATAAAACAACGAATGGGAATAGGAAATCGGAACAATTGTTTCGACTTCATTCGAAAGGTTATGTTTGAGTTCTAAAAAGTCATGTAACCCATTATTCCACCGCATGCCCTGTAAGATTTTTCCAGTATTATCTTTATCGACAATTTTGATAGAACGTTTTCCATCATCATTTTTTTGAATAACATACTCTTTGTTTAGTTGAAGTCTATTAACAGCCTGATCGACTATACCTATCCAAATAATTAATTGATCATCCGAAATGATACTCAGGTAACGTTTTTGTTCAGCTGTCGTTTCTTGGTCTAAAAATAGTTTTAGTTTTTCAATAATTTGTTCGGGATTTTGATAAGTTTCTAAGATTGCCATTGCTAATTTAGCTTTACTCTCGGAAGATGTATCTAATAAACTAGCCATGAAAAGTCTTTGTGGAATTTTTTGATTTTGTTTAACAATTTTGGAAGCTTGCTTTACATAAAATTGATAAATGAGAGAATAAATCCAATGTTCAGATTGATTTTTGGGAATGGCAATTCTGGCAGAATTTAAAAGGGTATCTTTCATTAAGTTGTCGCTTTCATCCACTATGACTACCGCAAAAGGATTCGTTACATTTGCAAATTTTTTCTGATGGGCAAAATAATCCGTCAAATTTACCTTTGTACGCATAATCGCAAATTCATAATCGGTTGCAGTACCAAATAGAATTTGTCCTTCAAAGTGAGATAAATTAGGATTTGGATGGCAAATATGTGAACTTGTGATAGTAAATGTATCAAACAACAATTTATATTTTTCAAAATCACGAATAGCAAGACTTGAGGATGAGCAGGTGATATGAACGGATTTTTTTTGCAGAGCCTTCACTAAACTTAATAAAGCAATTGTGGCAGATTTTCCTTGACCGGTAAGTATTTGGGCTATTAATCCTTTCTCCTCATTCAAAAAACTTAATACAGAAAGTATTTGAGTGGAGTAAAGGTAAATTCCGTATAAGTGACGCATGGCAAGGCGGCCAATAGCCACCAATTCTAAAACACTAAGATTTCCATTTTTCCTAAATTTTGAACAAAGTGACACTAGTTGTTCAAGTGAATAATTTTTCCATTTGTCACAGTGACTATTTACTTCGTAATATTGATCGAAAATACAATCAATTTTTTCTTTTGATAAAGGAAAGGCCACATTACGATCCTTTTCATAAAAACGTTTTTTAAGTTCCTCTAAATCTCCATCTTTTGGCAAAGATTGGGAGTTTGTTGTAGCGGGTAAAAACTTTGTGTCAATTTCTAATAGCATTAGTGGATCTTTTACATTGACCATTTCTTTAAAAAAAACATCGAGTTCAAATAAAGAGAGTTTTGAAAAGTAAGGTTCTTGAAAAAGTTCTATAAAAAAATCAGCGTTTAAATCTCTTTGCTGGGAAATAAATGTCTTGAAAATATCTTCAATAATGATTAAAAAATGGTTAGTTACTTTTTCTTTTGAGATTTTTGAAAGGATACATTGAATAAAAATAAGATTAATTTGTTCACATTCAATTTCGTCCAATAGTTTTAAAAGGGACACAAACTTTTTTTCGATAATATTTGACGGATGAATGCTAGACTTTATGTCATGCGATAGCTTTTTAAACGACTGATACGATAACCATTTTTCAATCATAGTCGAGTCAAATAAAAACGTATCTCCTCGTTCTAAAGCAAGTAATGAGGTTACAAGCTCTTTACCACCCTTTTCATAAGGGCAAATTTTTACAGTTTCCTCGGTATTGGAGTAGCAATAGTTCAAAAATAAAGAATTTATTTCTTCTATTTTGTCATGATTATTAGTTAATAAAATGGCTTGGAGAGCAAATACTTCATAACTTGCTAACCAATCATGTTTATGTAAACCTTCCAGATAATGGATAAAAAGCTCAATATTGGGAAAATGAATCGAAATGAGATGATTGAGTGTTTGGCCAAGAATTTGATGGTAAGCAATAGCGTCTATTTTGCTAATTGATTGCGAGATTGCTTGCAAAATTTTTTTATCGTCAAAAGATGCAGACAATTGTAGACGTTTCAATGCCTCATTTAAGCTTGGTATTTGAGATTGCGTTAACTCAAATTCGGACAAAAAAAGGCAATAATTTTCTAATTGTGATAGGGGATACATATTTTCTCCTAAAAAAAAAGGCCCTTAAAAAGAGCCTTTGTCTTACATAAATAATTTTTGTAAATGATGATTTAAAGAATGATTATCGATAGTAATGTCCATATTGGCATCAAGATTGATCAATGTACGGGACAAGACCTTATTTTTCTTATCGATACAAGCTGTCCAAAGGGGGCTTTCTCCTTTGTTATCAATAGTATTCACGTCTACTTTTAGTTGAAGAAGCTTTTGAGTAGCCCAACTATATTCATTGTGAATACTTAAATGTAAAGGTGTTAAACCATCATTATTCATAGCATTGATGTCATCTGTTTGCATTAAAAGGATAAGGCTATTTATCTCTTTTAAACGAATCGCTAAATGCAGGTTTGAATCGCCTGGAAATTTTTCTTTTACATCTAAAAACTTTTCTAAAATAAGAGAGGCATCTCTTGCATCTTCTTCTATTAGGTCTGCTAACTCATCACCCTTAATCGTTTTTACACTATAGTCAGCGCCAGCAAATAAAAGTAGACCCAAAAGCTCTCTATTTCCACTTATGGCGGCGATTTGAAGAGGTGTTAAACCACTATAATTTTTAACTTCTAGACTCGCTCCACTATAAATGAGATACATTAATCCTTTTAGATTATTTGCTTCTACAGCCAAGTGCATTAAAGTTTGACCGTCCCCGTGTTTTTCATCAATATTGTAAGTGAATTTAACTAATTGATGATCTAAAAGGAGTTTTAATTGATGAAAATGTTTCTGCTTAATAGCAATTTCTAAAGGCGTTTCTTTTGCCAGCCCTTTATGGTTGGGATCAAGTCCCTGTTTCAAAAGATAACTAGTTGTTTGAAGGGAGCCAAAATAGCTTGCGTAATGTAAACCATTGTATCCATTTTTAAGCTCTAAGCCTTTATTGATACCCAGGTTATAAAGCTTTTCTACAACCCGTGTCTGGTCTGCCTTAATAGCGCTAATTATTGCTTGTCTAATAACTTTTGGATTTTGGGCAATCTTTAAAGTTTTAAACAATTCAAATGTTCCACAGTTTAAAGAAAATTTGTCAATATTATCACGAATTAAGTCTTCAATATTTTCATTAGTTTCTTTTTGTAGAAAATGAAATAGATCCATTTTTTCATTTTTTAAAGCTATGAGTAAAGGAGAGATTTTTTCTTTGCTAGTTAGATGACCAAGTTGTTTCAACGACAACTTAGTATCAATTGGAACGTACAAATCTTTAAATAATTCTAATACACTTAAACTTCCAAAATCTATAGCTAAATGGCTTGGTAAGTGCCCCTCTTTTGTTTTTATTTTAAGAGATTGATTCGTAGCGTCAATAAAACGAAGAATTTGTGTATTCTCAGTTTCTATAGCCTCTGTAACAGCCGATCTATTAGTTTCGTCAAAAAGATTGGCATCCGCACCTTTTCTTAAAAGAAACAGAGCTATTTGATCAAGTTGTTTGATCATTGCATACTGCAATAGAGTAGTTCTACCGTAAGAAAAAGGAATATTTACATCGGCCTTATGTTTTATTAGCAATGCCATTAGATTTTGTTTTTCGTTTACACAGGCATAGCTTAACGGTGTCATATGATGAAAGTCTTTATGATTAACGTTGACACCTTTTTTCAGCAATAATGAAACTTTTTTCTCGTCTTCTAATTCTATAGCATAGAATAAAGGTGTTTTCCCTTTTCTATCTTCTAACTCTAAATCATTTGGTGATAAGAGATTTAGTAACGTTTTGAGAGATTCTTCGTTACTATGTCGAATAGCATGATGTAAAGGGGTTATTTTTTTATAGTTCGCTTTTGTTAAATGTAAATGTGGATAGTAACTTGGAGATATATCTAATTGTAATAACAGATGAGCTAAAGTATTACCTTCACTATCTACAAAATTGTCCACTTTAATTTTTTTAACTTCAGCTTTAATAAACTCTATTAATTCTTCATTTTTTTCGATTAAAGGATTTGTTAAAAAATGCAGTAGTAATAGTAAAGGAGGTCCCCACATTCTACTATTATCGACTTCAATAAAAGTAATTTCATCCTCTTTAAGGGTTGTAAAGACGGCTTTAAATTTTTCGAAAGATTCATCTATAGTCGTATTATTCTTAGGGAATTGCTCTAGAAGTTCTTTTGGAAGAATCTGTTTTAAAGAACTAAACGCTTCGATCATTTTTTTTCCAATACTTGATTGGCCAACTAATAGTGATAAGCTTTCTCTAAAACGATTTGTTTTTTTATGGAACGCTTCGCTTCCTTGGGAGACTAATTTTTTAATTTCGGAATTACAAGCATAGTCTATGGCATTTTTGCCACTATCATCCTTGTTTCTTGAAGAAAAACCCGCCTCTAATAAAAGCGTAACACAAGCAATATTTCCTAATTGACAAGCAAAATGGAGTAAATGAGGCTTTTTAATTATGTGAGAAGGCTTTAACAATAGTTTTATAATTCTTAAATGTCCTTTTTCAATAGCTAGTTGTAAGATAGACTTGCCTTTGACAACATGCTGTGAATTTGAACCTAATTTTATTAAAGCTTCGCAAGCTTCAAAATTATTGGCAACGACTGCTAAGCTTAAAGCTGTATGACCGCTTTTTGCCACAATATCAATATTATTTTGAGCTATAATAACTAGCTGGAGTAGGAAAGGATCAGGTTGATTTACAGCTGCGTAAAGTTCACTTGCACTTATTTTACAAATTCCCTTTTCCAGCAAGGGTTGTAAAAACTGAGTTGCACTACCTCTTATTAAATAGTAAGTTGGCGTTAATCCTTTATTATTTTGTTTATTATATCCAGAAATGGTGGCTAATTTTTCAAGCAAAGAACTAGAGCTTGTCATTGCTGCTATATGTAAAGGGGTATTACCTTCTTCATCTATTTCTTTTTGGCATACATCATCATCCGAAAATTTTAGGATCAACTCCACTGCTTCTAAATGGTTATGGAAAATGGCTCCCCAAAGAAGATGCTTAGCGTTGTATTGATTTTTTAAGTGAATGTTATTTTGCTTATATAAATTTAAGAGATAAGATAAAACTTTTATGCTACCGTTTTCAGCAGCTATATAGGCTAAGCTTTTACCATCCTCTGTTATTTTTAAGAGATCTTGTTCATTGCGAATTAACTTTCGAAGTAAGTATACACCATCGAATTTAGCCATGTAATGAAAGATATTCCAACCGTTTTCTCCTTGAAAGGCCTTTAATTCTTCATCACTTACATTAAAAATTGAAGTTAGGGCAGGATAATTTCCAAATTCAATAGAAGCTTTAATAAGTTCTTTTCTTTGCTCTTCAGTGTAAAGCTGATCTTTATAGAATTTTTTTTGTAGGGGATAATAAGGTTTTTTTATGATCTCAAAATAGAAAGAGTATGAGCTTAAATCCACCCCTTTTTTGTAAAAGGCTTCTAAAGTATCCCAAAAGCCACATTCAATAGCCACTTGTATGGCATTCTCTTTTTCTTTATTTAGAGAATAGAATGCACTAGAATCTAAATAATCTATCAGATGGACAGCAACTGGAATGTTTCCATAATGAATAGCCATTTGAAGGATATTTTCATCAAAAGCATTTTTATGTGTAGCAACGGAAGGACTTTTTAGCAAAACTCCTAAGGCTTCAAGATCTCCTTTTTTTACCACGTATTCAATCGCGTATTTAGAGGGTATGCAATATCGAATTAAATAATCTGCAATATCATAAAATTTCTTTCGAAAGGCTACTTCTAAAGCTGTTAGTCCATCTTTTCTAACCAAACCAACATTAGCGCCATTTTTTACCATAAATTGCACTAATGGTAGCGAATCGATTTCGCATGCTAACATTAAAGGTGTTCCGCCTTCTTCCGAATTTTCATTCATCAAAGTTATAAGCTCTTTTTTTGCATGTTTTGCTAGAATGTAAAAAAGCTCTTCTTCTTGATAATGTAAAGCACAGTGAAGGGGATTATATCCAGTAGTTGAAGAAAGTAGTTTCACCCCCATTTCTAAAAGATACTCTACAACTTCTTTTTGTCCATGTTGAATTGCAACTATTAGTGGAGTTGTATCTTCCTTTGATTTGACATTGAGATTTTTTGGATTTCCGAATGTAAGAAATTGCAAAGATGATAATGTTCCTTGCATAGCAGCATAATGTAATGGAGTGAATCCATCGTTATCTGGCAAATATAGATCGAAATCATATCTTTTTAAAGCTTCGATATAATAAACGTTGGAAATTTGAGACGCGTAATGAACTAAAGATCTTCCATTTTTATCCTGGAAATTTTTAAGCTCTGGATTTTCTTCTAAAATTAATTCGAAGAGTTCAGCATTGTTTTGCTGAATAGCAGTAAAAGCATCAACAAAAGTTTGCAAAATTTCAGATCCACCTTGTTCTGTCGCAATCAAAGAGGTTTCCATCCAATCGTAATCTTCTACGTTAGGAGGGAGATCTTCAATATGTAGTTTAAAAAAAGCTGTTTTTTTCTCATTATTGCCAACAGATAGTAAATTCCAACTTTCTTCAGTTGTGGTTACTAATTCATCTAATTTCTCTTCAATTATTGTTTTACCTAAAGCAGAATTGGTGATAGCTTTTCTTTCGAGTTTTAAACCACAGCCACCTACAACACGTTTACCTTCTGTTACTTCTTCTTGGGTTAGTTCAGATAAGGAACGAAGTAGTTGATGAGAAATAACTTCAATTTCTTCAGGAATGAGTTTTATCATTTCTGAGATAAAAGAAGTAATGCGAGTTTGTGAGCCAACAAGTGGGAATTTATAACTATTAAAAAATTTTACAAATTCATCCGCTATATTTTTGATTACTTTTAAAGCTATTTTCTTGGAAGCCTTTGTAATAACTTTATCATTTTCTGAAAAAAAACGTTTTAATATTGCATTTGATTCAACTAAAAGATAATTTTTTATTTCTCCAGAAAGAAGAATAAAAAAGCCACTTTCTTCATTAATTTTTAATTGAGAAGCTTCTACAAAATTATCAAGAAAGGAATAAAGTTCTTTATATTTATTTAAAACAAAATTTTCCCAGAATTTTTTATTTATTTTAACTTCTTCTTGTTTTAAAGACTTTAGCGGTAAATGGGGAAAAAGAGACGGACAAACTTCTTTTTTACTTATCGAAAAAGTTGATAAACTTGGCATTTTATTATATTTCTTTAAGGTAAGAAAATAACTAGAGAAAAAATTAATCACAGATAATATTGAGAAATACTTTTGACAAATCGGTAATTTTGTCATTTTGTCATGAATTTCATTCTTGATTGATTCAAAGGCTTCTTTTAAGATAGCAAATGAATTAGGAAGAGAGCCATTTTCTCTGTAGAATCGTTCTAATTCTTGTTCATATCTAGCTGATGGTTGAATGGTGTATTCCACATCAAAATCTGAATCTATAACAAATACATTGCCTTCTTTTTGAATGCTATTTTGTTTAGCTATTATGCGAAATGAATTAGAAAATTCTGAATAATCGCTTAATAAATTAGGCTCATTTAAAAATAATTTATTTAAAAGAGTTTCGGCAAATTTTTCTAAACCGCGTAATTTGCGACTTGAAATCAATTGTCTAACAGAATGGTAGTCAGTCTGTTCTCCTAAGTGCTCTTTAACGTATTCTTCAAAATCGATCATTTCGCTAAATGAAGAATCTAGGTCGTTTGAGCGAACTTGTTCCCATTTATCAATAAATTCTTCTGTAAAAACACCGCCATTCAAGAACCCTTTCATAATGTAATCAAGCATAGCTATAGTTCTACCGACGAGCGTGTTTTTATAAGCAGGATGAATGATCGGATACAACTGACCTTGTTGATTAAAATGTAAACTGAAGAAGGGGACTGTATTATGAACATATATTCCAATCGCTAATTCCCTTAAAATTTGTTTTAATTCATTATTTGAAAAGGGAACTGTATTATCAGGTAGATTTGGCAAACAAAAATAAAATTCATTTTCAAAAAGTTCATCAATAGAGTCGAATAACCCCTCTATATATTCAATGCGACACTCTACCCCGCCGGTATCTCTAGCTGTTGAACCTTTTTCAGATACTGGATTATCAGGATGATTGGAATTGTATGACTTAGTTAATTTAGCTTGCTGTAAATTTTGTTCAAATTGCTTTTTGGCAGGTGTGTCGGTTAGACGAATGTTGTTTGGAGGACGTTTATTTGTATTTTGGTTATCTGGATTTTGCGGATCTTTAGGATTATTTTTTTTTGTACGATCATCAGAAGGGGGGTTTTGTCCGAATGCAAAGCGCCATTTGGTTCTGTATTCATCATGCTTTTCGGATTGATTTTCAATTTTTTTTTCATAAAGAAATTTTTTGTTATCACCTTCTCTTTTACTCAATTCTCCATTTCTAACTTTTTTTTCAATTTTGTCATTATATTCTTTTATTAGAAACTTTTTAATATTATTGGCTTTTTCTTTTTCATACTGTCGTCGGCTAGGTAACCTACCTATTTTTTTATAATATTCATGCTTTTGTTTATTAGTTAAAATATCGGTATCGTCAGATAAAGGCTCATTCGTTAAAGATATGTCAATATGCAAAATTTCGCCTTTATTATTGCCTTCGTCTGGTCTATCGATATGTAGTTCAAGCCCTTTTTTTTCGTTAATCCACGCATTCGGATCCCCAGCTTTTTTTGTAAAACCTCTAGCTTCGATTCGTTTTATTATTGATTCTTCGGTTGAAAAACGTAGTGGACTAGCTTTAACATAAATTCGCCTAACTTCTTTTCCTTTAATAGCGCCAACTAAATGAGGCCAAATAGTTATACTTAAATTTGAGATATCGTAAGTTAAATCGTATGATAGTGATGAATTAATTAAATCAATGTTAAATTTATGAGATGTTTTATTAGATAAAGGATTATGTATGTTTTTTTCAGGAATTATAAAAAAATTTTGTTTTTGATCTATCACTATTCCGAATAAACCTTTTGATTGTGAAAACCATAACTGAATGCAGTTACCCAAACAGTCTTTATATAATTTAGTAATTCTTGTTAGATTAATATCAGAATTAACTTTAGCGGAATTAATATCTTGCTGTATATAATTTACTTTTACAAATGAAGCTTGTTGCATTAGTCCCTTATGAATAAATTGTTACGTTTTTATTATTTAATTTTTTTATTTCTTCTGGAGAGAGTTTAATATTTGTTATTTCAAGCGTGTTTAATGATTTAAGAAGTAAAAGTTTATCAATACTTTTGTTATTAACTTCTGTGAAGGAAATATTTAATGATGATAAATTCTCTAAATTAATTAAAAATTTAATATTATCATTATTAAAGCTACTGCCAGTTAAGCTTAATTTTTTTAGTTTTTTTAAACTTTTTAGAAAGCTGAAACCATTTTCACTGATAAAGTAAGTTCCTTCTAAGTCCAATTCTTTCAAGTTATTAAGCTTGCTGATATATGAAATTCCCTTATCCCCTATAGAACCGCATGAAGATAAAGTTAATTTTTCTAAGGATTTTAAATTCGAAATTTGTTCAATCCAATTGTCTTGAATATCGTTTCGCATATTTGTTAATAAAAGTTCTTGTAAGGAAGTAAGCTGAATTAAATTTTTAATCCCTAAAATATTCACAGAACAATTTTTAATGTGTAAAACTTTTAATTTAGTTATTTGCTTTAAAAAAGATAATGTTTGATTAATATTACAAACTTCAAATGATAATTCTTCTAAATTGATTAACTTAGCAAATGAGTTGGTAGATTTACTAGAGCAAATAGTTCGACTAAGAGTTAAAGACTTTAAACTAGTAATTTTTGAGATCGAATAAATTTGTGCATCATCAATATCTTCGTTATCAGTCAAATTTAAATATTGCAATCTTTTAAAATGTTCTAAATAATCAAATAAAATTTGCGTGACACCTTCGCAAAAATCAAGACTTAAAACTTCCAATTGTTTTAATTTACCTAAATTTACTAAAGCTTCTGTTTTTTTGAAGCGATTGTTATATATATGTAAACTTTTTAAATTAGGTAAAAGTAACAAATGCTCAAACCATTCATCTACTGGATGTAATAACTTAACTTCAATAAGTTGAGGAGAGTTTTCTAGTAAAAACTTTAGTTCTTCATTATTTATTTTATATCCGTCTAATTCAATAGAAGTTGGTTTTTGTTTAATTTTGTCTAGAATAAAATCTTTCATGGTTATGCTTAAGAATAATGAATAATGTATTAAAATTTAAAAATATTAATAATATTATTACATTTTATTTGTTTAGTCTTTCGTTGTATTTTGTTAATGCAAAGCAAATAGTTATCTGCAATCAGGTTGGAGTCTAAGAAAAGCGAAGTGATGTCAGTTTCATTATTGCAAAAGTCAATTAATGACCGTCGATATGCTACTAATTTAAATAAAAAGATGCAAGAATATATTTTTTTATTTATCAATTTAATTTTGAATTTAGTAAAGTTATTTAAAAAAAAATAATAAATTTGCTAGGTTATAATTAAAGAAATTTAATATTTTTGTTACCTTGACTTAAATTTTTTAACTCTTCCCAAGGAAACCTTTTTAAATGATTTCTAATTTTAATGATTTTTAAATTTGGCAAGCTTATTAAATGTTTTAAACCTTGATAAGTGACGCCTTCACACCAACGTAAATTAATTTCTTCCAATTGGTTGAGATTTGACAAATGTTTTATTCCTTCATCAGCAATATTGATGCAATATTCAAGATTCAAATAATGTAAACTATCGATTTTTCCTATATATTTTAAAGCTTCGTTAGTTAATAAGTCACATTTTTCTAAATTTAAAGAAGTTAAAGGGAGTTTTGCTAAATGAACAATTCCATTGTCTGTGATTTTCTTACATTCCGATAAATTCAAATCCGATAAACTCTTTAAATTAGAAATAGCTTCTAAACTTACATCAATTAAGTTACTACATTTATTAAAGTTTAGTTTTTTTAAGTTTGAATTAAAATTAAATGTAACTAATTTATCACCGAAAAACAAATTATTACGACTTAAATTTAATTCTTCTATTTGCCTTAATTCAAAAAAAACTTGAATGACTTCATCTTTATAATTTGAGCCTGCTATATCGATTTTTTTTAAATTTTTTAATAAATTTAAGTTTTTTAAATCCTCAAAATCAGATATTTCAGAAAAGCTTAAAGATTTTAAATTTGTTAACGATGCTATACCGTTTATACTTTTAAATGTACCATGAAGATTTAAATGTTCGAGTGCCTCTAATTTAGATAATTTATGAATAGGATAGTCACTACAACGGATTAAAGAAATTGTCAGTGAAGATAAATTTATTAATCTTCCTATATTATTTAAATTTTCCTCTGATAAGTCATAACAAAAATTCAAAGTTAATTTTTTTAAATTTAAAAGATTAGTAAGGTAATTGATAGATTTATTTGTGAATTGGTTACATTGTTCGATATGTAAATAATCTAAATGAGAAAATTTACAAATAGAATAAAATCCAGAATCTGTTAAATCATTGAATCCGGTTATTATTAGGCGTTTTAAATGGGTTTTAAGTTTTAATAAACTATTTATATTTTCATCTGTAAGTTTCATGCCATATAAAATTTCAAGTGAATGTAAACTTTCTACTTCGGAAATTTTTTGAAATATTTCGTTTTCTGATCCAACCCATGTAATTTGGCTTAGGGAAAGATTTTTGAGGTTTTTTATACAGGAAAGTTTTGTCAATGATTCAACTAACAGATGCTCACAGTCTACAATAGAAAGAGTTTCAAAATTAGAAAGTTTTGCTAGATGTAGAAAGAGATTATTATTGATATGTTCAATGCCGCAAATAGTCAATGATTGCAAATTTGTAAGATAAACGATTTCTTGCCAATCATCTTGAATGACAACACATTCTTCTAAGTATAATTCTTTAAGATTAGGTAAATATTGTAAATTGCGTAGCGTTTCAGGATAGATATAGGCGATACTTATTTTTTCTATGTCAGGTCTTAGCTTTGCGATTAAATGGATTGTATCATGGTTAAATAACTCATTGAAATTATTCCTATAAGACCAATCTAATAAATCTAACCTGCTCGATTTGCTTTCCAAAATATATTTTATAAGTTCGTTCATAGGATTAAAATTTTTGATAGGTCTTAAGATTATTGAATAATAACTAGCATGCAACAAAAAAACTTAAAATAATTATTAATACCGTTTAATTTTTCATAATTTTAAAAAATAAGATAAGTAAAAGTTAATTTTATAAATCGTAAAACTATTTTTTTAAAAAATGTTTATAAGAATATTTATGCCATTCAACTAAATTAATATTTTTGATTAGGAAATTATCGCTTATTTTATCGCATCCACGTAAATTAATTTCTTTTAAATTTGGTAACAATAATAATTGTTTTAAATATTCTTCCGATAAATTATTACAATTTTCTAGATTAATTGTTCTAAGAGATGGTATAAGAGTTAAAAATTTTAATGTATTGTAAGTTAAATAAATGCAATTTTTTAATGATAAATGAGTTAGATTTTTTAATTTGGTTAAATAGTGTATCCCTTCATCAGAAATTTTTACGCATCCACTCAAATTTAGCTTTTCTAAAGACAATATGTGTGAGAGAGATTCTAAGAATTTGTCATTCATATTTATGCATGATTTAAAGCTAATATTTTTGAAATTAGATTGAATGATTAAAGATGAATGAATTTCGCCAGTAATATTATTGCAGTTTTCTAAAAATAAAGTTTCCAAGTTAGGCAAATTTAGTAAGAATGATAGAGCGTTGCTATCTACTAATGAATAACTAAAATCTACATACTTTAAATGTTTTAAACTTAACAATTCATTAAAATTTAATATATTTGATTCTTTGCAGCCATTTAATTCTAAAGCCTGTAATTTTGATAGTACTCCAATTCCTTGCAATGAGCTAATTGAAAAATTAAAAGCTAATGTTTGTAGATTAGTTAATTTACTTATAAATGAAAATGGCTTTGTTGTAGCATGTAAACCAGTTATCTTTAATTCAACTAAATTTTCTAATTTATTCAAAAGATTTAAAATCTCGTCATTAACTTGACAATTTTTAATTTTTAATGTTTTCAAATAGGGTAAATTTATTAAGAAACTATATCCACTTTTGGTAATTTTTTGACAATTGTTAATCTGTAAAAAACATAACAGCTTGAACTCACTTATAGTCTTTATACCTTGATCAGAAATGCAAATATCTGAATCATATTCATCAAATAAAATAGAAAGTTTTTTTAAATTTTTCTTTAAGGGTAATAATGCTACTAAAAACTCATCTGTAATGCTCATTTTTTTAAGAAAAATTAATTCATTTAAATTTTTAATTTTAGCGATGTTTTCAAAAATTTCGAATGAATATTCAGACCATCTTATGTTGTTTAATTTCAGTAGATTCAGGTCTTCAATTAAATAGATATTTTGCAAATCTTTTGGAGATAAATAATCACATTCATCAATAGATAAAGAGAGAAAGTTAGGAAGTGTCGATAAATAAAAAAAGAGTTCTTTGTCGATATATTCTATTCTACAAATAGATAAGGACTCTAATTTTTTTAGATAAACAATTTCCTGCCAATCCTCTTGAATGACAACACATTCTTCTAAGTGTAGTTCTTTAAGATTTGGTAGGTGTTGTAAGTTGCGTAGCATTTCAGGATAGATGTAAGCGATACTTATTTTTTCTATATCAGGTCTTAGTTTTGCCATTAAAAGGATTGTATCAAGGTTAAACATCTCAATAAAATTATTCCTAAAAGACCAATCTAATAAATCTAATGTTTTTGATTTATTTTCGAGAATATATTCTACTAGTTCGTTCATAGGATTAATTGTTTTGATAAATTTAAGATTAATGAATAATAACTAAATTTTGCCTTTATTTCTTGTTTTGTTTTCGTAAAATCTTTAATAGCGTTTGTGATTATTAACTTTATTCACTAATTTGACATAACTCATAAAGGTTATTCCGTATCAATATGCTTTTAATGGAGTGCTCGAAAATGACTCTAAAAAATTTGAAAAAGAGAATTATTTCCTTTTAGCTAACGCACATGTGTTACACTTGAAAAGTGATATTGAAATTGAAAAAAAAGAATTCGGTGGAACCGAAATAACCCCTGATACCATTTGTCAATATTTTGGCAGTATTTCTAATAAAGATATAACAGGAAAACAAAAGGGAAATACCATTTGGAATCTTTTCCGTTCTAATTTACTTGAACTACAAATACCAAGTAATAAAGAAAAGGAAGAAATAATAAGTTCGAATATAACTAAAGTTTAAATCATTTATCAGCTTTTACTAACATAGCAGGCATTGTAATCGTAATTTGATTTTCTAATTGGTTACAATGTATGCAATAAGCTTTCGCTAAGGAAAAAAAGAACTCTTGCCAAATACTTTCAGGTATAGCATGGCGATGCGGTACCCATGTCGTTAACCAGTCTGCAAATCGATTGAGATCATTAAAATGACTTGTCGTCGTAGCGTCTTGAATGTAAATATTTTTAAATCCGATTTTTTCCAACATTTCTTTGAATGGATCTATCTGTTGGAAGGCCCAATTGGGATGGTACTGTAAAAAGTAACTTTGCCATTTAGCTTCTTGGCAAACTTGACGAATAACTTCGTGTAAGGGGCGTTTTCCATCACTTGCTAAGCGCATTAAAAGACGTCCGTTTATTCGCAAAGATTGATACATATTACACATGACACATTCATGATCTTCTAAAGGTATCCAGCTTAAAACAGCAAATGAAGTAACAACGTCGAATTGTTGAGAAAAAGGAATTTGTTTTGCATCGCAAGTGTAAAATTCTATGTTTTTGTCTTTATATTTAGAATTGGCAAATTCCACCATGGCAGGATCAACATCTATTCCTAATACTTTCCCGTGAGGTACTTTATGACTGGCTAATATGGAAGAAACGTAACCATTGCCAGATCCTACGTCTAATACATTTTCAAACCCGCTAAAATCTAAATGGCTCAGATTTTCTAACGCTCGTTTTTGTTGAACAGTTGCCTTAGTATCGTAAGTTAAGGGATCTTGTTTATTAAATGATAGCGATAGGGGAGTTGTCATAATTTAGCTTCCACATAGATATCTAGCAAAAATAGCTAATCATTTATTCAATTTCAATCCAAATGCCTAAAAATCCATATTTTTGTATGTCTTCTTCTGTACTCCACTGATAATAGATAGTACGAGCTTCTTCTAAAGTCTCAATGCCTGGCAAAGCTTTGTCTAATGTTACGGAAAGTAAGTAATCATCAAGTGAGTCAAAATGGTCTATTTTTGTTACACGAGCGAAAAAATAGGTATCTTCTTGTCCTGAGCAAACGAATATAACTCTATCACCTGGTTGAAGGGAGCGATATTTAGGTAACCCCTTTCTTCCCTCTACTGGTTTTGTTCCTTGCAATAGGAGAGTATACCAAGGGTCTTCACAATAAATTGTGGGCAGTTTACCAAAATCGCTTGGGTTATAAGCATTTAAAGTAAAAAAGGAGAAAATAAAAAATAAAGAGATAACAAGGGCTTTCATGAGATAAACCAAAAAAAATTATCGTGTAGATTAACAGATGGGGATTTAAAGTAGCAAGATCTAAGAAAAAAGCCTTAAAGCTTTAAATCGCTTAAGGCTTCTGGATTATCCTATTTTACGAATTGACGGATTTTTTCAGATTTCGATTGAGTGGTCTGTACCAATTTAAGTTCAGTTTTTGGAAATAAACTATAAGGAAAAATATTGTCTAAACTTTTTTCTGATTGATAATCGTCGTCGCGAGCTTTTACGAAAGCCTCAGTTTCTTTAGAAAGACTACTTAGTGAAACTAAATGAGTAGGATTTAATTGAGCGACTAAAAAATGCAAAACTTTTGTTTTCCCATTTTCTAAAAGAGCAATGATTTTTTCTGCGCAAACATACGTCGATGCCCCTTTTTCTATTCTTTTTGATAATTCGTCAATATCTTCCTTATCAAGCGCTTTTTTAAATTGATAATTTTGATAAGCGCTATAGATAAATAACGTAAATATATTTTTAATAGCGTTAATAATTTTTTGAAATTTAGTTACTGGAATAGCATAAACTCCAGCCATTGCACTTAAATGAACAAGATCACTTTTTTTATTTGTAACAGAATAAGTCATTTTAACTCCTTATAATTAAAATATTTAATACATTATAATTAATTAACTATTTTATTATAATAAAATAAATAAAACTGGGAGTTTTTATGGAGTTTAATAACATTTCAGGCTCTATTCCTCCTAATAAAATAGTAAATGAACATATAAAAGAGAATAATTTAAGTGATTTAGAGAGCTTACCGGAAGAACTTATTTTTGAACTTTTATTTAAATCTGATGAAAACCTTCTTCAAGTTAATAAAAATCTTTGGAATTTAAAAAATAAAATTACTTTTAAAGGAAATAAGGCAATCGATGAAAAGATTATAAACTTTATAGAAAGTTATATTCAAATAAATAAACCGGAAGAAATCAATCAAGAACGGAACAGCTTTATATCAGGTATACTAAAAACGATTGATAAGGCAGCCCTTACAAGTGAGCAATTTGAACGATTAATTGATTTATTTATTAGTAAAAAAGATTGTCCCTCCTTGTCTTTGATCGCTCAAAATCCTTTTTATGATAGAGAAGATTTAGGGATAAAAATGCTATTTTTTGCAGCCGAAATAGGGGATGCGAAATTAACTTCTATTTTAGCTAAAGATGAAATGATAAATCTTGCGGCCGAGGACAATGAAGCTTTTGTAAAAGCTGCCGAAAACGGACATTTATTTTTACTAGAATTGTTGACTGAAAAAACTAATCCCAATACTAACAATGTGGATGTAGCAGATCAAGAGAATGCTGCTATCAGAGCTGCTAGTAAAAATGGTCATGCTGATGTTGTGCGATACTTATTGACATTTGAAGAAGTTGATCCATCCGCTGAGAATAATGAGGCTTTACTAGAAGCTGTGAGAGCGGGACATATAGAAGTTGTAGAGGAATTGATCAAAGATGAACGGGTGGCAGCTCCCGATATGTTAGTTTTTTACCAAGAAGCCATCGCAATAGCTAGAGATGAACAAAAAGAAGATATCTTTCAGCTCCTCTTACAAAATCCAAACATTTCTTAATCATTATGGAACCGAATGCAAACGGTCCCTTACACCCTTCAATCCAAAACAGTTATAACGCAGATGACAATCCTTTAAATCAGTTACCTCAAGAACTGATAAAAGAGATTATCTTATTTTCAAAAGAAGTAAAAGTATTAGTAGTAGACAAAAGTTTATCTACGTTTAAAGATCGAATAAAATTTGGTGTACACTCTGAAGAAAACGATAGAATTATCTCCTTTTTAGAAGGTTTTTTTAAGAATTCCTCTCCTAAAAATACGTTTAGTTTTGCAAGGCCAATACTTGAATCTTTGCAGGTAGCAAAGTTAACGAACGAGCAGTTTACTAGATTGCTCGATATGTTTATGCAAAACAAAGCAATACCTCACATAAAGCAAATTTTAGCAAATCCTTTTTTTTATAAAACAATGAATGAGAGGGCATTGACAGGGAACGGTGAGGATAAAAATCTTATTGAGGATCGACTCTTTCAGCCAAATAAAGATATTCTTTTAAGACTTTATTTTTTTGCTCTTAAAACAGATGACACAAGTCTTCTAAATCTTTTACCTTTTTTTAATCCCTTAGAAAGTTATCCTGTAAAAATGAAAGAAGATTATCCCATTGTTTTGTCTCCTGAAGAGTACACAGCTGAGGAAGATAGTGACAATGAAGATGCTTCTCAAATGATCCCTTTCATATTAGTTTGCTATCACGACTGTATAAATAGTTTAAAAGTATTTCTTACAAACGAAATTGTGCTTAATTTTTTACAAAAAGATGATGACATTTTAAGCGATGTTTTACTCTTGTTAATTTCTCGAAATCGATTTAAGGGATTAAGTGAATTTTTGCTAAAAGACTTTGTGTGTAATAAATTTCAAGACGATGAATTTTTAGAAAAAGTTCTACAAGTTGCTAATTTTACGTTTACAGATGTTTTTAGTAAGATTTTACCTTTGATACAAAGCAAAGATGAAGTGCTTCACAAAATTTTGCGAAAAGCGATTGAAGCGAATAATGGTACTCTTACAAAATTACTTTCAAAAGAGTATAAAGCAAATTTTAGTAGACGGGCTAGCAAATGAATAAAAAAAAGGGCTCTAATTGAGCCCTTTAAACGTTTTTTAAATTACTAATTTTAGTAATCCATGCCAGCTGGCATTGCAGGAGCTGCAGCACCTTTTTCCTGTGGAATATCTGCAACTAAAGCATCTGTTGTTAATAACAAACCAGAAATGGAAACAGCATTTGCTAATGCGGTTCTAACCACTTTAGTTGGATCCAAAATACCGGCTTGAATCATATCAACATATTCACCAGTCAAGGCATTGTAACCATGAGTTTCTGGAAGGCTTTGTACATGACGTACCACGATAACACCTTCTTGGCCAGCGTTCGCAACGATTTGACGAAGAGGAGCTTCTAAGGCTGATTTTATAATCTTAGCGCCTGTTGCTTCATCATCTTCTAATGTTTCGATTAAGGCTTGAACGCCTGGAATACAGCGAATATAAGCTACGCCACCGCCTGGAAGAATACCTTCTTCTACAGCGCAAGCAGTAGCGTGTTGCGCATCATCCACACGATCTTTTTTCTCTTTCATTTCAATTTCAGTCGCAGCACCAACGTAAATAACACCCACACCACCGCAAAGTTTTGCTAAGCGTTCTTGTAATTTTTCTCTGTCATAATCTGAATCAGTTTCTTCAATTTGGCGCTTGATTAACGCAACTCTTTCTTGAATACGCTCTTTTTGACCAGCGCCATCAATTACAGTTGTTTCATCTTTGCTTACAACAGCTTTCTTAGCGCGACCGAGCATTTCAATCGTAGTATTTTCAAGTGATAAACCAAGTTCTTCACTGATTACTTGTCCACCGGTCAATACAGCAATGTCTTCTAAAATAGCTTTACGACGATCTCCGAAACCTGGTGCTTTAACAGCACATACTTTTAAACCTGCGCGAAGTCTATTGATCACAAGCGTAGTTAAAGCTTCACCATCAACATCTTCTGCAATGATTAATAAAGGTCTACCAGTTTCAGCGACTGCTTGTAACAAAGGAACAAAGTCTTTAATAGCAGAAATTTTTTTCTCGTGTATTAAAATGTATGGATTTTCTAACACACATTCTTGCGTTTCTGCATCAGTCATAAAGTAAGCCGATAGATACCCTCTATCAAAATTCATTCCTTCTACAACTTCTAGTGTTGTTTCGAAACCTTTTGCTTCTTCAACAGTGATCGTTCCATCTTTACCTACTTTTTCCATTGCTTTGGCAATGATATCGCCAATTTCTTTGTCGTTATTGGCAGAAATGGTAGCTACTTGCGCAATTTCTTGCGTGTTTTGGATTTTCTTGCTTCTTTTTTCAAGTTCTGCAGTAACAGTTTTTAACGCTTTTTCCATCCCTCTTTTTAAAGCTAGGGGATTAGCTCCTGCTGCTACGTTGCGTAAACCTTCTGCATAGATTGCTTCTGCTAAAACAGTAGCGGTTGTGGTTCCATCACCTGCTTTATCAGCGGTTTTGCTCGCCACTTCTTTTACCATTTGCGCGCCCATATTCTCATGCTTATCTTCAAGCTCAATTTCTTTAGCAACCGTAACGCCGTCTTTTGTGATGTGAGGTGAGCCGTAAGATTTGTCTATAATAACATTTCGCCCTTTTGGACCTAAGGTAACCTTAACGGCTCTTGCAAGGGTTTGCACACCTTTTAAAATTTTTTGACGTGCATCTTCTTTGAAAATGATATCTTTTGATGTCATAATAATTTACCTTCTCTAGTTTTTTTCGATAATCGCAATTAGATCTTCAGCGCGAACGATAACAAATTCTTGGTCATCTAATTGAATTTCTTGACCTGAATACTTTTCCATTAACACTACATCACCAACTTTCACAGGCATTGGACATAAGTTGCCATCTTTATCTTTTTTTCCAGGTCCGATGGCTATAACTTCAGCTTGTTCTTGTTTTTTCTTAGCAGAGTCTGGGAGAATGATTCCGCCTTTTACTTTTTCTTCTTGTTCTAAACGACGAAGAAGAACTCTGTTACCCAAGGGTTGGAATTTTGTTTTTAATTGTGTATTTTCTTTAGTGAGTGATTGAGCCATATTCTTTTGGTCTCCTGTTTTTTCTTTATGTGGTTAACTGATTACCTTATATTTTAAGATAATCAGTTGATTGAAATTGGGATTTTAGGGGAACTGCCTTTTTTTCTGCAACAAAAATTAGCAGTTAGATACTTTAATTGCTAACTATTGATTGTTTTCTTTAATTCAGTAACTAAAGCAGAGAATTTTTTAATCGTCATTTTGACAGGTTCTGGCGAAAGCATATCCACACCGGCCAATTGTAAGGTTTCAATAGGATAGCGACTGGACCCACTTTTTAAAAAGTTAAGGTATGCATCTCGCTCTTTTTCGCCACCATTTGTTACTATCTGTGATAATGATAAAGCGGCGCTAATTCCTGTCGCATATTGATATACATAAAAATTATAGTAAAAGTGAGGAATGCGTGCCCATTCAATATCACTTTCAGGGTCTAGCTGCACGTTATTGCCAAAATAGAGGCGATTTAATGCCCTATATTTTTCTTTTAAGCTTTTAGGGGTTAACGGAATGTTTTTTTCCGCACATTCATGAATAAAGAGTTCAAATTCGGCAAACATGGTTTGTCTAAATAAAGTCCCGCGCAAATCTTCTATTTTTTGATTTAGTAAAAAGATTTTTTCATTTTTACTCTTTGCCCGTTTGATCATCAATTGCATAAGTAAGTCTTCATTAAAAGTCGAGGCTACTTCTGCTAAGAAAATAGGGTAGCTTCCATATTGATAGGGTTGATTTTTATGAGTGTAGTAGCTATGCATGCTATGACCTGCTTCATGAGCTAATGTAAATACATCCCGTAAAATATTTTTGTAGTTCATCAGAATGTATGGCATACTGTCATAGCAACCGCTAGAATAAGCACCTGAGCGTTTATTTTTATTTTCAAAGCGATCTACCCATCGATCGTGAACTAAACCTTTATGGAGAATATCTTGATATTCCGATCCTAAGGGAGCTACCGATTCTATAATAAGATTTACAGCCTCCTCATAAGGCATTTTGATGTCTAAATCTTTTGTTAGGGGCACATACATATCATAAAGATGAATATCATCTAATCCTAAAATTTGCTTCCTTAAGTCAATATATTCATAAAGGCAAGGAATATCAGCGTGAACGGCCTCAATTAAAGAATGATAGACTTGGGTTTCAATATTTTTGGGGAATAGAGCTGCATCAAGACATGAAGGATAATGGCGAGCGCGACTATTAAAAACATGGGATTGAATTTGTCCATTTAATAGCTCACAAAGGGTGTTTTGGTAATTTTGATAAGTACCATGATAAGCTAAAAATGCATTTTTTCTAAGGGTTCTATCTTGGCTGCGTAAACTTAAAGCAAAAGTCGCGTGCGTTAAGGGATGCTCTAGATCATCACTATCTTTTACATTTGGAAATACAAAATCTGCATCGTTAATGGCACTAAAAGCTTTATGGGAGGCATATAATGCTTGAGAAGATAAAGCAAGCAATTCTTCTTTTTCAGCTGATAAAGTATGAGGTTTTAAATGAATAATTTTCTCTAAATAAAATCTATAAGGGGTTAAAACAGTTGATTGAAGGTATTCGTTTTGCTTTTTCTCATCTAAGGCTAATAATTCTGGTTCAAACCAAGATATTTCATGGCCAAAATGAGTGAGTGTAGATAAAATTTGATTAAACGCTTTTTTATGCTCGTCATTAGCTATATCTTCATCAAAGCGCAAATGAGCGTATGTATACAAACGACTGAGTTTTTGATCTAATTTTAAGATAGTTTCTAAAGCTTCCAAAACCTTTTCGGGGCTTTCATTTAAATGGCCTCTATATTTTGCCACTTCGGGAAAAAAAGGGGGTTTTTCAAGAGAACCGAAAGAATTGTATTCTTTTTGCCATTCTTCAAAGGATGGGTATAGGGCTTCTACATTCCATTTATCTTTTTCAATTACATCTTTTCTTTCTTTAGACATAGCTAATCTCCTTAAATGTCAGGGAAAAAAAGATCTTAGCAGATTAGCAGATATCTTTTATGTTAAATATCTTCTAAAGGTAGAGTTTTTTCTAATACTTCTTTCGTGCAATAAACAGGAGCTGCATTCATTAAAGCAATCGTTATACAGTCACTTGGTCTCGCGTCAATTTCAACAATATGGCGATAGTCTCCTGTATCTTGTTCTAAAAATAAACGAGCAAAGTAAGTTGTGTCTTGAACATCTACAATGACCACTTGCTTTACGCGCACATCGTAGCCACGTAAGACATTATTTAATAAATCATGGGTAAGAGGGCGAGGTTTTTCTGCGCCGGTCAAATAGAGTTGTAATATTTTTCCAGTGGATGGATCTGTGTAGATTGCAAATCTTTTATCATTGGATCCCAATATTATTACGGTATAGGATTTTGTTTGCATAATCTTATCAAAAGACAACTGCACTAGTTCGGATAACATATTACTCCCAAATCTCGGCTTATCATCCTCATCTTATGAATCAAGCCTATTTTCGTCACCGAATTTCTATAGAACCATCATTCTTTCCGATAATTATTTTATTGGCATAGTCGATAAACAACCCAGTTTCCACAACGCCAGGGATTTGCAACAAATTAAGATTTACCTCATTCCAATCAGCTTCAATATTTTTTAAATCGATATCGTAAATAAAATTGTTGTTATCGGTTAAATAAGGTGTTTTATCCGCTTTTAATCGTAAAGTTCCCTTTAGTCCATTTAAGTTGATGCAATGAATAATCCCATCTTTTGCAAAACTTGTAATTTCGACAGGTAGTGGAAATTTGTTAAAGGAGGTCACAAGCTTTGATTCATCGACAATGACTACCATTTCTTTACTAATGTTGGCCACAATTTTTTCTCTTAGTAAAGCTCCCCCGCCTCCTTTTATCATTCTCCTTTGGGTATCAACTTCATCGGCCCCATCAACTGTCAAATCAAGCTGTATAGTTGTCAAAGGATCTAAAAGGGGAATCGAATAAGAACGGGCTAATTCTTCCGATTTTTTTGAACTTGGCAATACGGCAATGTCCAGTCCATGCGCTACTTTTTCGCCTAAAAGTTGAATGAAAAAAGTTGCCGTAGAGCCTGTCCCTAAGCCAATTTTCATTCCAGGCTTTATATAGTTTATTGCAGCTTTTGCAGCAGCTTGTTTAGCAAGCTCTTGTGGATTAATTGGAGATAATGGCATAAATTAAATCATTGTTTTTTAAATTGGAGGCCTTCTTTGATTACTTTAAAAGAACTTCACCATTTTTTAGATCATTTATTAGAACCGCAACTTTTTACTGATTTTGGAAAAAATGGCTTACAAATTGAAGGTAAAACAAACATAGCAAAAATTGCAACAGCAGTTAGCGTGGATCTTCAAACGATAAAAAAAGCAATAGAGCAAGGTGTTGATGCATTAATTGTGCACCATGGACTTTTTTGGGGCAATGAATGTCCAATGATTACAGGAATATTTAAAGAAAAAATACAGCTTTGCTTAAAAAACGAGCTATCTCTTTTTAGTTATCATTTGCCATTAGATGCCCATCGCGAAATTGGCAACAACTGGAAAGCCGCTATTGATTTGGAATGGACCCAATTAGATGAATTTTTAAAAATGGGGGGAATACCCATTGGAGTAAAAGGGGAGTTTGCCCCTATATCTATACAAGATTTTGTCAAGAAGATAGAAAATTATTATCAAAGTCACGCCCATAAAGCTTTAGGGGGGAAGGAAATGGTCTCTTCAGCAGCTATTGTCTCCGGTGGCGCTTATAAAAATATAAAAGACGCTAAAGAAAGTGGGGTGGATTGTTTCATAACAGGAAATTTTGATGAACCTGCCTGGAGTCAAGCGCATGAACTGGGAATCCATTTTCTAGCCTTAGGGCATACTGCGACTGAAAAAGTAGGGCCTAGAGCACTACAAAAGCTTTTACAAAATAAGCTTTCTGTGAATACTTCATTTATTGATACAAATAATCCCTTTTAAACCTTAAAGCTTAAAATAATATGTTGGTCTCTAACTTTTTTACAACCCTTGGAAGTTTAAGCCCTAAAAACTATTATACTATCGTCGCGATCCCATACCGCGCAGGGGCTAATACGATTAGTTGCATAAATCAAAAAGGACAAACCACTTTAAGTGAACTTGTAGAAAGCATCACTAAAAAAGATAGTTTTAAGTGGATTAAAGAGGAAGTTAATCATTTATCCGCTGAAGAAAAAAGACATTATAACTCTAGGTGTGGCAAGGCTCTTGACCAACTAGTAGAAAGAATTAGGGTGAAAAAAAGACCTTATCTTATTTTTTTGGCTCAAATTATTCATTCAAAAGTATTACTTTGGGTTTTTGATAAAATAGGGATTGATCCAGGAAAAATAGTTTCTCAAAATCCTATAGAGGAACTGGATCAATCTATTTTTGAGTTAAGAAAATTAAAAATTTACGTAAGTCAACTACTTCATGAAGAAGGTGTTTGATTTTGTAAAATTTGTCGTAAACTTTCTACCTTTTCACTCGCGGGTGATGGGTGTTTGTTTCCATCAAAAAAAGGACGCTTGTTAGTGGCTCCTTCTTCAAGGCGTTGCCCTAACTGCTGCAACATTGTGCGTGCGGCGTTTTGTAAAGCTCTCGGAGTAGCTTCTTGATCTTGACGATCAATTTCACTTTTTATTTGTTCTCTCATTCTTAAAATTTGGGAACTTTCCGATGCAATCTTCATAAAAAAACCATTATGTGATTTATTTAATATAATTTTACCAAATATTTGAATTAATGTCTTTGAGGATTTAGATTGAAAGATTTAAGGAAGTTTTATTGACATAAAATGGGTCAAAAACAGAGAATTTCGCATTAAGCATTCGGAACTTGAGGATTTATGCAAAATGTAATTGATGTTTTAAAAGAACGGGGACTAATTGAGACATTATCTGCTGAAAAAGAAATGGTGGATTTATTAAAAAAACCAACCAAAATTTATTGTGGATTTGATCCTACTTCCGATAGCTTACACGTAGGAAATTTAGTTGCTATTATGGGGCTTGCTTGGTTTGAGAAATTTGGACATCAACCAGTAGCTATAGTTGGTGGTGCAACAGGAATGATTGGCGATCCTTCTGGCAAACTTTCTGAAAGGCAATTATTAAATGCAGAAACTATAGAGACAAATCTTGCTGGAATTAAGAAAAACTTAGCAGCAATCTTAAAAAATCCAACTCTTTTAAATAATTTAGATTGGTTTAAAGAATTCTCGTTTATTTCTTTTTTAAGAGAAGTTGGGAAACACTTTAGATTAGGTCCAATGCTTGCTAAAGAAAGCGTCAAGCTTAGGCTAAATAGTGAAGAAGGAATGAGTTTTACTGAATTTTCCTATCAATTACTCCAAGGATACGACTTTTTGCATTTATACCAAAACTTTGGGGTACAAATGGAAATAGGGGGAAGTGACCAGTGGGGAAATATAACTGCTGGAATTGAACTTGTGAGAAAAGTTTTAGGAGTTCCGGTGTATGGGATGACATTTCCTCTTTTAACGAAAAGTGATGGGCAAAAATTTGGAAAATCAGAAAAAGGGGCTGTATGGTTATCTGCGGACAAACTATCCCCTTATGAATTTTACCAATATTTTATCCGTGTGTCTGATGCTGATGTTATAAAGTTAATGAAAATGCTCACATTCATGGATTTGACAGAAATTTGTACAATAGAAAGACAAATGAAAGAATCTGATTATATTCCAAATACCGCACAAAAGCGTTTAGCGCATGTTATGACAGAGCTTGTGCATGGAGAAAATAATTTACAGTTAGCCCTTAAAGTCACTCAAGGTATAGCCCCTGGTGCTATTACACAACTAGATTCACAAACCTTACAAGCATTATCAAAGGATTTAGGATCTTGCCAACTATCTTACAAAGAAGTTGTTAACCATAAAATATTAGATCTTTTGGTAAAAAGCGGTCTTCAACCTAGCAAAACGCAAGCTAGAAAATCTATGACAAGTGGTGGCATTTATTTGAATAATGAAAAAATTACCGATGAAGAAGCTGTGCTTTTAGATAAGCATTTAATCGATGGCAACATGTTATTGCTAAGCTTTGGTAAAAAAAATAAAATCGTTGTTCAGCTAAATGATTAGCCATATTTGACAAAATGGTAAAAATATTCTTGAATCGAAAATTTGTATGATTATGATAAAGACATTATTTCTTATGGACATTTGTATAGCAAATGTTTAAAAAATAATTTTATTTATGAAAAAAAGTAATTTTTTACTAGGTCCAAGATTAAATATCTTGTCTGAAAATCAAGAGGATATAAAAATATTCTCCACATATAGAACAATATTCGCATGATTAACGTAAAGGAGTTGCAAAACCAATGACGACCATGACAAAAAAAAACACAATGACCAAAAAGAAATTAATTAATTCTATTTCACAAGAAAAAGGAATTCACCCAAATGATGTTCGCCACGTCATCCAATCATTTTTAGACAAAATGACAGATTCTTTGTCAGAAGGAGAAAGATTAGAGTTTAGAGATTTTGGTGTGTTTGAAGTAGTTGAAAGAAAACAGAAAATCGGAAGAAATCCAAAAAAAGCAGAACAACCAATTATTATTCCAGCTCGTCAGGCCGTAAAATTTACTCCTGGAAAAAGAATGAGAAAAGTAATCGAAAAGGGACATAGAGGAAAACGTCAATCTGATTAATTGATAATTCCATACGTTGAGCTGCGATAAAAAGTTAATCTTTGGGATTTTATTCTTAAAATTCCAAAGATTTTTGTTTGCAGTCAAACCTTAAAACTATATTGGCAAATTTATAAAGTATTGGTATATTTGGTACTTGTAAATTTAAAAAAAATTTACAATTTTAATAACTTAAGTTTTGCGCTTATAGCGCTAAATGATTTAATCTTAGAGTTTAAATAAATAAACGCAAACTTTAAGTTAATAGAGTAAAATTTTTGTTTTTACAGAATTAATTTCAATAATCTTGAAGAAAGCATATGTCTTTACCAAAAGTTTTAGGAGTTTTTAGTATCCTTCTTTTTGCAGGAATTGGAATTGCAGCTCTTTCAAAGTCTGGAAAAAAACCACATGAAGTGCCCGCAGTTGCAATTGTCCAAGAAAAGCCTATCGAAATCCCTATAAAAACAGAAAGTTTACCCGTTATTGAAAAGAGTAAGCCAACCGTTCAAAATGAGATTGTTGTAAAAGAAGAGAAAAAGGCGGAACTTAAAAAAGTGTCTGCCAATTTGCCTTTACCTGAAGCCAATCGCATTGAACAATTCTTTAATAAAGGTCCAAATAAATTCCCTTTTGTTGAAACCATTACTTATAAGAGTCATGTTCCTTGGAAAAAAGAAAAAAAAGCGTGGCTGGCTGATTACGCAAAGCATTATGCAACCTCCTTACATTTTATCGCACGTAGTTTAAATGGAAAAGCCGATTACCAAAAGTTAGAGATAGCTGAAGGGGATCGTTTCAACATATTGAAAAAAGATAAGAATATAGAGTTTTATTTAGTGATTGATACCTCTCGTTGTAAGATGTGGTTTTACAGCTTCGATAAAGATAGTCAAGAAAGAACGTTAATTAAAACGTATCATGTAGGTCTTGGTCGTCCCGATGAAACGAAAGAATCTGGATTACTGACACCTCTTGGAAAATATTCGCTAGGGAATAAAGTGGCCATTTATAGACCCAAAACTATGGGTATTCATAATAACCAAAAAACAGAAATGATAAAAACCTTTGGTACCCGTTGGATCCCATTTGATCAAGAAATGGGGGGCAATACGGCTCAAGCAAAGGGTTTTGGACTACATGGAGTTCCTTGGGACTTAAATGACAAAGGACAATTAGCAGAAGTGACTACATCTTTGGGAAAATATGAAAGTGATGGCTGTGTGAGATTGAGTACAGCCGACATTGAAGAACTTTATGCAATTATCATAACAAAACCAAGTTATATAGAGCTAGTGCGTGATTTTCACGAAGCTAAATTGCCTGGTACAGAAAAGAGTCTAGAGTAAAGGGAGATGATTTTGGATACCTTACCCCATGAAAAGCAAATTCATGAATATTTAAAAACGATTGATCATTTAAAAAAGCAAAGTCAAGACAACCCACTTTTTGACTCAGAGATAAAAAAATTAGAATTAAAAATCGACAAACTCAAAGAAGACGTATACGCTAAATTAACCCCTTGGGAAAGAATTCAAATTTGTCGTCACCCAGCTCGCCCCCACACAATAGATTACATCAAAAATATTTGTACTGAATTTCATGAACTACATGGAGATCGCACCTTCGGTGATGATCACGCGATGATTGGAGGGTTAGCAACCATCCAAGGTAAGCGCTTTGTTGTGATTGGACAAGAGAAGGGTAATGATACTGAAAGTCGTGTGTTTCATAACTTTGGCATGTTAAATCCAGAAGGGTTTAGAAAAGCGCTTCGCTTGATGCGTTTAGCTGAAAAATTTAATTTACCCATTATTTCATTTTTAGATACACCGGGAGCCTATCCAGGGCTTGAAGCTGAAGAGAGAGGTCAAGGTTGGGCAATTGCTAACAATCTAAGAGAAATGGCTCGTATCCAAACACCTATTATTATAGTTTTAATTGGAGAAGGGTGTTCGGGCGGCGCTCTTGGTATGGGAATTGGTGATGTAATCGGAATGTTGGAACATGCTTATTATTCTGTGATTTCTCCAGAAGGGTGTGCTTCCATTCTTTGGAAAGATGCTTCCAAAAATATGGAGGCAAGCAAAGCTTTAAAATTAAACTCAGAAGATTTACTCCCTTTACACGTGATCGATACCATTATTTCAGAACCTTTAGGTGGGGCTCATCACAATCCAGAAATTGTCTACAAAAATGTAAAACAATTTATTTTAGAACAATATCAAATCCTCAAAGAAATCCCTAAAGAAATCTTATTGGAACAACGTTACTTAAAATTCCGGAAAATGGGACAATATAAGAAGAAGGAAAATTAAGGGAAAAGTATGGAAAAACTAACTTCCATCGAAGAGTTTACAAAGCTTATAAATAGTACTGAAAAACCAATTTACATTTTTAAGCACAGCACTCGTTGTCCCATAAGCGCTCATGCCTTTCAAAGCTTTAAAGAATTTATCTCCCATCATTCCGATATTATATCGGCTTATGTAGATGTAATTCATGAAAGGGATGTTTCCAATCAAATCGCAAATAGTTCGAAAGTAACACACCAGAGTCCTCAAGTCATTATTTTTCAAAAAGCTCAACCGGTTTGGCATGCCTCTCACTATTCTATTTCAGTGGAAGCATTAGAAAATCAATACAAAAATCTCTCATGAAAAAATTATTACTATTAGGTTTTAGCAAAAGCCAATACCGAACGATGATTTTCATCACGTTGGTATCAATGTGCTTGGCAACAATAGCCTCACAATTAGAAATGTTTTCTATCGGAATAATCACAAAAAAAGGACCGGACGTTTTTGAATTATTTGCTCCTATTGAAAACGGTGTATTAAATAAAGGCGAAAATTTAGACGTAGATCTCATTCCAATTAGATTAAAAGAGATTGATATAAGTAATAAAAAATATATTACATCATCTGAGATTAATCAATTTATGAGTGAGCACAATAATAGCGATATTGTGCAGTCAGGAATTAATATAATAAATCGATTTTTGCCAATCTCAAATAACTTTACAAATCTTGCTATTTTTTTAGTGTTTGTGGCGATTTTTAAAGCCATAACCTTGTTTGCTTATCGCTTTGCGACAAAGCTTGTCGCGATCAAAATTAGTCGAGATTTAAGACAATCTTATTTTGAGCATATTCAATCTTTGCCAATGGATTTTTACCAAAAACACGATATTGGTACCTTATCTTCAAGAGTTGTAGGAGACGCTTCTATTATTGCAGAAGCTGTGAATTCTTGTTTAATCAATTATTTTCAAACCCCTTTTACGATTATCACAACCTTAACGATCTGTTTTTTTGCTTCTTGGCAATTATCCTTAATGATTTTTATAGGATTTCCTTTAATTGTTTATCCTATTTTTTTCTTAGCAAAAAAGGTAAAAAAAATATCGAAACAAATTCAAAAAAACCAAGAAAAGTTCGCTTCTGTAATCATTGATTTTTTAGCTGGAATTCAAACTGTAAAAGTTTTTGCAATGGAAAACTTCTCTTTGCAAAAGTATAAAGAACATAATGATCATATGGCAAATTTAGAAAAAAGAAATGCTAAATATGATCTCTCTTCAAGACCTATTGTCCATACCATAGCTATGTTTTTTTTGGCGACAGCCTTAATTTATGGGTTATATGTACTCCATTTAAGCGTTTCTGAAGTATTAGTTTTTTGTGGTCTTCTTTATATTTTTTATGAGCCTTTCAAAAAATTTGCTGAAGAGAATTCTCAGATACAAAGAGGGGTGGCAGCAGCTGAGAGGATGTTTGAAGTCTTAGATTTAAAACCTCAAATCCAAGATAGTCCAACGGCTGTTAATTTAGAAGAATTCAAAGACCATATAGAATTTAAAGATGTTTGGTTTAAATATAATGATGAATGGATTTTACAGGGTTTAAACTTTAAGGTAAAAAAAGGGGAAATGGTTGCAATTGTTGGGCCAACTGGCGCTGGGAAATCGACGATTGTACAGTTGTTGCCTCGTCTGTATGAAATCCAGCAAGGGGAGATTTTAATTGATGGCAAACCTTTAACAACCTATACGCAAAAATCTCTAAGAGAGAGGATGGCTTTTGTTCCACAACGTCCTTTTCTATTTTTAGATTCTATTACGGCAAATATTTCTTATGGTCAAAAGTTTGATCCTTTAGCCATAAAGCAGGCAGCTGAAAGAGCGCAGGCACATGAGTTTATTGAAAATCTTCCCTTAAAGTATGATACAGTCCTTTCTGAAACAGGAAAAAATCTATCAGGAGGACAGCAGCAGCGTTTAGCCATTGCGAGAGCCTTAGTAAAAAATGCTCCCATCCTAATCATGGATGAAGCAACTTCGTCACTTGATAGTGTAAGCGAAAATAAAATTAAGGAATCCATACAGCAATTAAGAGGACAAGTAACGCAAATCATTATAGCGCATAGATTATCAACGATAGAAGACGCGGATAAAATTATTTATATCGAAAAAGGGCAAAAAGTGGCAGAAGGCAGTAAGCAAGAGCTACTAAAAACTTGTCGCGGCTTTAGCTTAATGTGGGAGATGATGCACCGCTCATGAAAAAAGCTATTATTGTACATTCTGGGGGAATGGATTCAACAGTTTGCTTGTACCTTGCAAGTCAAGCTTATGGGAAAGAAAATGTATTAAGTATCTCCTTTGATTATCAACAAAGACATGGAAAAGCAGAACTTCAGGCAGCGCAAACGATTTGTAGGGATTGGGGGGTTGATCACGTTGTCATACCAATCGTCAGTCTAAAAGAAATTAGTCCCAATGCTTTGGTTTGTCATGATCTTGAGATTAAACATGAAAAAGGGGGCCATGCGAATACTTTAGTCACGGGTCGAAATGGGTTAATGGCAATGCTTGCAGGAACTCATGCCAATCATCTCGGCGCTCATTGTATATATATGGGAGTTATAGCTGTAGATGGCGCTAAAAATGGATATCGCGATTGTAGCCGTGAATATATGGATTTAATGGAACAAATCCTTCGCTTAGACTTTAATGATCCAACGTTTCAAATTATAACGCCCTTAGTTGATAAGACAAAAGCTGAAGTTGTCACCCTTGCCTACGAGCTTGGTATTTTAGATTATGTGTTAGAAAATACAATTTCTTGTTATCAAGGCATCAATGGAAAAGGGTGCCAAACTTGTCCAAGTTGTCTTTTGCGCAACAATGGAATCGATACGTTTTACACTAAAATTAATCAATTACCAACCTTTTCTTAATTTCCAAATTTATTGATTTAAAATTTATTTTATAATAAAACGGATGAAATTATTTAAATTAACTGATGATTCACGAACAAGAATTAATTTTATTATCATTTTTGCAACAATTTCGAAGCAGTTTTGCAGACAAATTTTTTTCTATTTTAAATCACTTCGATTCCGTACCCTATTATTTAATCCTTTTACTTATTCTTATTTTAGTTAAACCCAAAACGGGTCTAAAAGTATTTTGTTTATTTATCGCGAGTTATTATTTAGGGGCACTTTTAAAAGATTATTTTGCTTTGCCAAGACCTTATCACTTAAATCCTGAACTTGGACTCGTCAAAGTAGGTGGTTATGGATTTCCAAGTGGAGCCGCTCAATCGGCTGTAATTATTTCAAATTTAATCATTCGTTTTTTTAAAAATAATTGGAAATGGGTGGTGGCTTTAAGTTATTTTTGTTTAATCTCCGTTTCCCGTATCTATTTAGGGGTTCATTTTTTTACCGATATTATAGCAGGCTGGTTTATAGGATGGATCTTAGTGACTAGTTTGCATTCATTCTTTCCTTTGAACCATTTTGATAAAGAGAAATCTCTTTTAAATTCCTTTAAAACTTATTGGATTAAAGATAAGAAAAAAGCTGAATTTGTTAGAGATGAAAATTAAATCTCAAAAGCTATCCATTAAATTAACTTAATCTTAATCGACTTTTAATAAAGATGATTTATTTTTTCTTTTTTAAATGAGATATTTTATGAATTGTAGATTAGACAATTTTTTTACCAGGGTGGGTTCTGCTTTACCAATAGTTGGCGATGCTTTACATCCCATCGTGCAACATCATCTAAAAAGCCATTTAGATCCTGTTTTAGTCCAAGAAGATTATTGTAAACTTAAAAAAGTGTACAATATCACTCGTCTTGTGAAAGATATTGTAGGAGTTTCAGCTGCGGTTGCGGCATTTGCCCTTTTATTTTATGTGTTTATACCCCCAGCCTTTCCTATAGCCCTTATCATTGGATTAGTAATCACTGCGGTGAGTGTTTACTATGGTGTGGATGGAATTTTCGCTTCAATCAATTTGTCAGGAAGCTTAAGTCGTGTAAAGGCGAACCATATGCCATTAAACTTTGATGAATCTTAATTTTTATTCTTTGAAGCCAATTATATCATTACTAAAATATTAGAGTTTTATATATTATAAAAGATTTTAATTATAAAAACCTTCAATTAATCTTAATAAGTTTTTAATATATATCCTTTATAGTTTTATTTTTTATACAGGAGACTAATATGGTTAATAATTTAGATAATGGTTTTGTAAAATTTTGTTCAGCACTTCCCTTAGTTGGCGATATTTTAAATCCAATTGCCCAAAATAGTATGGAAAAGCTAAGCAAAAATGCAGCACAAAATATATTAGAACCTCAGAAATTAATAGATACATTAAAGGCAAAGCATGATTTTGCTAAAGCCCGCGTTGCGAAGGATGTGATTGGTTTAACATCAGCGATTGCAGCTTTTGCTCTTCTATTTTTTGTCTTTACACCACCAGTTAGTGCTTTAATTGGCTTGATTATCGCCGGGACAATAGCTGCAGCGGGAGTCTATTATCTCGTAGATGGTATTATTGCCGCAGTTAGACTTAAATCATCTGCGAACGAATATAAAGGAATTGAAGCTTAGTTAACGGCAAAGGATTGATTTATTAGCCTCTTCGGAGGCTAAATTTTTTTATAAATATCTGATAACTAATAATTTAAATATTTAAGTTATTCGTTTATAATAATAATAAAAATTGGATACAGTATGACAGTAGATCCAGCTTCCATGTATAAACTTTTTGCAACTGCCGAAAATTTAAACCCAAATTATCTAACAGATGGGGATAGAGCAAATTTAGATCAAAAAATTCACCGGTTGGGGAACTTGACTTTTGAAAGTGCCGATGATTCAAATCCTACTTACATGAGAACTTTAAATCACGAAGTTATTAATGCATCTTCTGCTGTTAAGACAAAGCAATTAAATAACTATAAAACGCAAGACGCTGAAAAATCCTTAAAATTTTTAGAGTTATTTTTAATTTATGCCTTTTATGCTAATCGTACGTTACATATAAGCCAAGAAAGCCTTGATAATAAGGGTAATGATGAATTGATTCAAAAAACTTTAACATCAGCCCAAGCTATCTGGAATAAAATTGATACTAAAAAAGCCAATAAAAAATCCCTTCAGTTAGAAGTGAAAAATTTAGAAAAAAAGATTAATAAAGTTTTAATTAGAAGGATACAACCTTCAGAATTTGAGACCTTTCAAAAGGCCGTTAAAAAAGCCTTAAGAGTATTAAAAAATTATATAGGTGATTAGTAATCACCTATATTTTTTTTCATCTTTCAAAAATGTTTTTCCCTGTGTTTATCCTCTTAGGTTTTAGAAAAATCTTAATCATTTTTTAATATTTACATTCTATGCTTTTTGAAAATGGAGATTAAAATGACTTGTCGTTTAGATAATGGTTTTGTGAAATTTTGTTCAGCTCTTCCCCTTGTAGGAGATCTATTAAATCCTATCGCTAGAAACCATGTTAAAAAAAATCATTCTTATACTTTTATAGGTACAGAGGAACATTGTAACCCTGATTTAGCAAAACATCATTTCGCGCAAGCACGCGTAGCAAAAGATGTGATTGGATTGACTTCAGCGGTTGCAGCTTTTGCCCTTTTATTTTTTGTGTTCGCGCCACCTGTTAGTGCTTTGATTGGTTTGATTATAGCAGGTACAATTGCCGCAGCTGGTGTCTACTATCTTGTCGATGGAATTATAGCCACAGTAAGACTTAGACAAACCTCTATCCGGTTAGCAACGGGCATTTTAGTTGAATAATGTTTTTTTTAGTTTTTGCAAAGACAATCTAAAACTCACATAAGCGTAAGGTAGATGATTTGCTTTAGTCCTGTCAGATTTTGACATTAAATAATTCTCCACCATAAGATTTTATGGTGGTACTTAAAGGCTGGATCAAGCTGTCTTACAAATATTCTTATTTTTCGACTAACTTAAACCGTTCATTCTCCTTATTCTCTATAAATTTTTTTAAGTTTAACAAAAAAAGATTTTCCTCTTTTTTTCTCTTTGGAGAAGTTTTAGAAAATAACAAATAAAAAGGAAAATTTTGGGTATCAATTATTGAATTTCCAGCATGATGCCAATTCTCTTGATCTTTTGTAAGGAAGGCTTGAAAAGCAATTTCATCGGTAACTTTATCCTGGGCTTTTATAATAATATAAAAATGGTGAGTATTTCTACCTTGCCCAATCGCTGAAGTCATTGTGTCACATCCACTGATAATAGCATGTTTAGAAGTGTTGAAGCCTAGATTATTAAACTTTGGCAGGGCGTTTACTTCTTTTTCGCCTCCTAGAGCAAACATCATTCGTTCGAGCGTCGTTTTATATTTACTAAACTGCTTTAAAACTTTTTGGTCTACAAGAGATAGCTTAAAGGGAGTAAGTGTATTTGAAGTCTTTTCTGTAAAAAAGGACGAGTTTATTTTTTGCATGGGTGTTAATTTCCTTTTTAAACATTGGAATTTTCTAAAACATAAATATCATTATCTATGGCTGCTAAATCTTTTCTTAACTTTTCAATATTATATGAGATGGTTGTTAAATGAGTCGGTTGTATTGCATTGGTTCTGTTGTGCCTTTGGACGCGCGAGTGACCTAATTTGACGGTTTTCTTTTTAGATTCTATAAAGCCGGTATGAGGATCGACATTTTTTGTGCTTATTTGGTAAAAAGAAATTTGTTGCATAATGTGAAATTTTTTTTGATATAGATCATCTAGTTGTTTAGTTTGAGGAAGTTGTTGCGTAGTTTCTTGGCAAAAAAAAACTAATTGTGTGTCAAGTGTTGGTGAGCTCATATTAATTTTCTCCTTGATAAAGTTTAGAGTAAGCTTGTAGCAGCTGATAAAAATAAATAATTAAGTCCTCATTTGTCAAATGCTCTTTTGCAAAAGTTCTACCTCTTTCGGCAATATCAAAGGCAGTTTGCTCGTTTTCATTTAGCCATTCAATTTTTTCTTTTAAATCACAGCAGTTTAAGGAGAAAGGAATATAATGAACATTTCGTTCTATTCCTTTATAAAACCATTCAATAAAAGGGGAATCTGTTTTTAAAACACAACAATTAGAAAGGAGTTGCCACCAAAGATTGGACGCAAACGAATTGCCATCAATCGAAATTAGATAGTTATATTTTACAAAATCGGTAGGATAGCCCCACGTTTTAAACATGCCATAGCTTTCCATAATCGTTTTTACAGGTTCATATAGAGAGTAAGGCGTTGTAAAAGCGGCATCTACCAATTCGGGATACTCTTGAGAGAGTAAAACTAATCGAGAACGGGGCATTTGATCCCAAGTATCTATAGCATAATGTCCTCCTGAACTCATCCCTCTCCAAAAAGCGACTGGAATTTTGTTTTTCCAATCGATGGCTCCACTTATCCAATCTATATCTGAGTAGAGGCGTTTGCGGTAATCAAAATGGCGAAATTCAGGATATAAAACCGCTTTTTTATTTCCTTTCTTTTTACAAATAGCAAAAACTGGACAATCAGTTTTTTCTAAAAACAAAGGGTTATCATAATAATCCCATAACGAGGCCAAAAAAGTTAAATCCGGCAAGGGTAAATGAGAGATAATTTCATTTAAAGCTTCTACAACGAAAGTTATGCGTGGGTCATTAGTCGCTTCAATTGTTTGAAAAGACACTTGATTATTTTTTAAAGTATATTTAACAAATTGTGACAAACTTCCTGAAGGAACACTCCTTACACTATTAATTGTTTGATCAATAAGTGCTTCCGTGAGGTTGATTTCTTCAAACGGTTGTAAGTCTTCTTGTATTTGTTCAATTATCCAAGATGGCATTGGTTGCTGTAATTTATAATGAATTAATTCCCAATCTAATTCAAAACCATTTACTGTTTGCGAAAAAATAAAAAAAAGACTAAACAAGGCTCTTAAAAACATAAATTTTGCCACCACATGAAAGTTAAAACCTTTTTTATAACTATATTATTATTATTTAGCATCCCAAGTTTTTTACTTAGCTGGAACATTTCAAACTCTGAGCAACAGCTAATAAATAGTGGCAAACAGTATTCTTTCCCTTCTGAAAAGTTCTCTAAAAAAGAAATTAGAAAAACATGGGATTATTTAAAAAGTTTAAACCATTTAGGGCTTGAAAAAAGTGGGCTTTGTTTAGTAAATATCAAAAATGAAACTATTAATTATTTATCACTATTTCCTTTAAACGAAGAACAAAACTTAAAAATACAAGGTTTTACAAGTGCTTTAGAATGCTTGAAACAGTTTAGAAAAATCCCTTCTTGCGATTTTATTTTAGCATTAGAAAATTTTGATCGGCCGATTGTGTTAAAACAACTGCAAATTCCGGTCTTTGCAGTTAGCAAAGAAAAAGGGAACCATAAAGTATGGTTGATACCAAGATTTTGGAATTGTGATCGAGAAGCAAGTTTTCAAAATTCAACTACTCCATTTGAAACCAAAATGGATTGTGCTTGTTGGAGGGGGGCTCCAACGGATGGTAAATATGAATTTTACAGTTGGGATTTAAACCCGCGCGCTTCTTTTTGCTTAAAATGCAAAAATCAACCATTAATAGATGCCGGTTTTTATTCATCTGGAATAAAAAGCTTTGAGAAATGGTTTGTAGAAAATGGAATCTCAAAAGAATATAAAACTCCAATTGAACAATCAAACTATAAATATTTAATCTCTATAGATGGCAAAAATGCTCCTTCTAGTTTTGAATGGCAGCTCTTTACTGGAAGTGTTGTTTTAAAAAAGCAATCCAATCGTGAAGAATGGTTTTATCCATATTTAAAAGAGGGTAAACATTTTTTGTCATTTGATTCTGAAGAAGAACTTCTATTCATTATAGATAAGTTGCAAAAAAACGAAACCTTTGCAAAAGAACTAGCTAAGAATAGCACTACATTTGCCAATGAATATTTAAAAGATATTGATTTGTTTGACTATTTGCAACAATTGCTCATCTCATACAGGAATAATTTGCAGGATTAAGATAAGACTTTTATATCTGAATTTGTTTTTAAACAGATAAAGAGGTTCTACCTATGAGGTTTTGTTTTAATTTATTTATGCTTTTTTTTTCTATTGCAGTATATGCAAACGAATATGTTGTCGATGACAAAATTTACAATGATGATACCGTTTCCAAATTGATTACTGTTATTACTACGACAAATCCCATTCCTTCGATCCCTTCTACCACTCATATATATCCAACTCAAAAAAGCTTATTTCGTATTCCAGCTTTTGCCAAGTGCAAAAAAATTATTGTATTTGACGGCATTCAATCTGGCTATGAAAACCGCATAGCTGATTATCAACAATATAAATGCAATATTTATAGACTAACCTACACAGATCCCTATTTTACAAACACCCAATTAGTTTTTTGTAAAGAATGGGGGCATCTTTCAGGGGCTATAACAGAGGCCTTGAAGCATGTAACCACGCCTTATGTATTTATTCACCAGCACGATTTTATTTTACAAAAAGATTTTGATTTAAACGGGGTGATCGCTTCGATGGAACTAAATCCTAACATTAAACATGTACGTTTAAATCGAGCGCCTTGGAACACCTATTTTTCAGATTGGGATGGACCAGTAGATGAAGTGATCGAAGGGGGAGCTTTTGTGCCATTATGTCGTTGTTGCGGTTGGTCAGATAATGATCACATAACAAGAACTGATTATTATCACAATTTCGTCTTACCCTTATGCCATAAAGAGGCGATGGAGTGGGCCTTACATGGACGATTAAAAAAAGCGTTTGAAGATTATGGTTATGAAGGACATAGACCCTTTGGTACTTATCTCTATGGCAATTTAAATGACGGGGATTACCTCTATCATACCGATGGAAGAGAAGTGTGGGGTAGGTAAGTTTATTGGTTTTTTTAAGTTATTGAATTCTCTCTGTGTTCTCTTGCTCTCTGTAGTTAATTTTAAATAAAGAGAACAGATAACCACACAGCCCACAGAGTGCACAGAGGGTGTTATATAGACTTTAGATCTTTGGTAATTATCTCTATAGCAATTTAAATGACGGAGATTACCTCTATCATACCGATGGAAAAGAAGTGTGTTAGGTAAGTTTATTAGTGTTTTTTAATCTATCAAATTTCTCTTTGTGCTTTGGAACTTGTGGCTAATAATCACTAAATTTAAAAGAAATATTATTCATAAAAAGGATGGGAAAATGTAAACCTTGAGTTTTTCAATTTTTGATTAGAAACAATACGATTGCCACCATGTCTACTTTTCAGGGTACTATCCCACTCAACCGGAGCAATAGCATACTTTTTACAAAGCTTATTATAAAACTCTTTTCTTTTTTCATGAGTATCGTTTACGACATTATAGATGCCTGTTAATGGCTTTGCCATAGCAAAACAAATAGCTTTTACAATGTCTTCGACATGAATGAGATTTGTGATGGTTTCCCCATTTCCAGGAAAAGATCTTCCTTCCATTTTTTTTAAGCGATTTTCGATTTCGCGACCAGGTCCATAGATTTCTCCAAGCCTTAATACGCAACCGTTTGTGGTAGATAATATATTTTGTTCTGATTCGATTAAAATAACCCCTTCTTTGGTTGCAGGAGTTGCGTTAAAACTCTCTGTTACTATTTCGCCGTTACAATCTCCATAAACAGATGTGCTACTAGTGTAAATAATTTGCGTTGCGGGATTAATACTTTTTGAAATAGCTAATGTCGTATTAAAGTAGGTGTTGTAATAATCATCTGCTTTATTTGGAGCAACGGTTATCACGACTTTTTCTATGTCTTGAAGAAGTGGCTTGAAATTTTCTTCATTATAAGAGGGCAGAAGGATTACGTTCGAAAAAGTGGCAAGAAGTTCTTTTTGTCTGTCACTTGAACGAGTAAAGATAGTCACTTCATGACTATCTTTTATTAAATTTTTAGCGAGCAGTGTTCCAACGTATCCACAGCCAACGATTGCTATTTTCATATAAAAGACATAACAGGTGATAACAATCCAACTTTATCGAGCGCTTGTTTTAAATCTGTATTTTCAGGTTTGTCTAACGCTCCACTTCCAGATAGCCAATTAACATAATCTTTTGGGAGTTGTTGTATAGGCATCCCTTGGTATTTGCCAAATGGCATATGAAGGATCTCTTTTGGTTTATTAAGCAGGCTATATACCGTGTCAATATCTAAATCATCAATCATCGAGGCAAATACTTGATGTAAGATAATAACGTCGTCGAGAGCTCTATGAGCGTTATTTGCTGCAAATCCATAAATTTCACGTAAAAATTGTAAGGAGTGGCGGGGTAAATCAGGTCTATATCGTCTAGCCCATTTTAATGTGTCTAAAAATTTCCATGGAGGAAGTTCTTTATTACACCTTTGAAATTCATTACGTAAAAAATGAATGTCAAATCCATCATTATTATGCGCTATTAGAATTACATCCCCATCGCAAAATTCAATAAATTTTTCGGCAATTTCTTCAAAAATAGGTGCATTGGCGACCATATCATCGGTAATGTGATGAATGGCTGAAGCATCGGGAGGAATTGGACATTGAGGATTAATTAGATGTTCAAAAGTAAGATTGCGAACAGGGTCATAAGCGGCAATTTCTATCACCCTATCTCTATCGGCCTTAACACCTGTTGTTTCTGTATCGTAAAAAATGGGTCTTGCTGGCATAAATATTATTCGTTTTTGGCTTCTTGCACCTTTTTGACAACTTCTTGATAGGTTGTATAGCCTTCGGAAACGGCTAATATAACGGGGAAAAAAGTGTCTGCTACAGTTTGAATGGATTCAATGATGGAGAGCAAAACATCTTTTGAAATTTGTTTTTCATGAGCTGGTAACATGACTCGGTAAAAGACCACATTTGCTTCTTCATTTGTACAAAAACCTGGGATATCCATTTCTTTGTTGATGAAATGTAATAAGCGAGATAAATCGTTTATACTACTTTCTCTTATTTGATTCGGTAAAAAGAGGAGTAACTGAAGCAGATGTTCTCCTTCTGTTATTTTTATAAACAGAGGAAACTCGTATTTTTGTATTTTAAAAATAATATATATTTGCTTGGTTTCTTCTTGAATTTTTGCATCAAATTTTTGAGAAAGAAATTGTTGGAGAGCTGTTAATTCTAAAGGAATCATTAAAATACCTTAAATGTTAGTAATTAGCAAAACTTGGTGCTTGGTTTCCCTTTTCTCTTGTTACATCTGGGTTATTTGTTGTAGGAATAAGTGAGTATTCATCTTCATTTGGCATGCGATAGCAGCTGATCAATGAACTACAAAGTGAGATACTTAAGAGAAAATAGATGATTTTTTTCATAAAAATATCCAGGTTCTAGGTTATTTTATTAGGAGTCTTAAGATACTAGATTTATAATAATTTTACTAAAACTATTCACTTTCTTGAGTTAAATCCATCGTAAATTGTTTGGTATTACTTTTAGATAAAAGGGTAACTCCATTTCCAGATTCTGCAATTGTTAAGTGATGGCCTTTGACTTCAACGACATAAAGGGTAGTTTTTGTTGATAAGGCTCTCGATTCTAAAATTTTGATTTCACTATTGGCATTGATTTGGTGCATGCGAGTATGTAAAAATTTTTTCATTCCGTAGGCTGCTAATAACAAAAAAGCTACGATAAATCCAAGGGTAAGCAACATGTGAAAAAATTCACTCATAAATCTATCAGCTTCAGGAGGAGAGGGAAGAGGGATCTCTTGTGAAAAAGTTGAAGAAAAAAGAATGCTAAAAAAAATAGATGGTAAATAAAACTTTAACATTTGAACCTTGCGCCTATAATATGATAGTTTATTTATTTAAGGTCTCATAATTGATTTAAGTTAATTATTAATAAATGTAGTGAAAGTATAAGTATAATGAAAGGTTTAATTGCATCAGATATCGATGGTACTTTAACAGACGGCATACATGAAATTTCACCGCATGTTGTTCAATATTTTGAATGGTTGCATAAACAAGGATGGATGATCCTATTTGTGACAGGTCGAACATTCCAATTTGGGTACAGTATCTTACATCGATTTACATTTCCTTACTACTTTGCTGTGCAAAATGGGGCCATGTTAATTAAGATGCCTGAAAAAAAAATGGTTCATAAGCAAAATTTAAGCCAAGATATTCTTACCTCTCTTGATAATACTGTAAAAAAGTATAAAATAGATTATGCTATTTATACAGGTTTTGAAAACCAAGATATCGTTTACTTTCGTCCAAAAAATTATACTGAACCACAACTTAATTATTTAAAAGAAAGAGCGATTGCTTTTAAAGAAAATTGGCAACCAATAGAGTCTTATCATTCGTTAAAACTTTTAGATTTTCCATCGATTAAATTTATAGGAGAAAAACCGACTATTGAGCAAGTAGCTGAAGATGTGCAAAAAAACTTATCAATATACATACCGGTTATAAAAGATCCTTTTTCTCCCTTAAAGTTTGTAGCACAAGGAACAAATCCAAAAGCTAATAAAGGGGATATCGTGCAATATGTTCACGATAAGCATCTAAAATCACTCCCGATTATTGTTGCAGGAGATGATTACAATGATGAGCCTATGTTTAATGTAGCGACAACAAAAGTTGTTATGGCGACCGCGCCCGAAAATTTAAAAAAAAATGCAGATATTATAGCACCTTCAGCCAAAGATAATGGAATTATTGAAGGATTAAATCAAGCAATTAGGAGATAAAAAATGAAAGTTGGATCAATTGGATTTTCCGAACTTAAAATAGAGTGTACAATTGGGGTCCATGAAGCTGAAAAAAAAGAAAAGCAACCTTTGCTAATTGACTTAGAAGTCGGCGCCGATGTCGATCCTGCAACAAAAGAAGATGATATTTCTAAAACGATCGATTATGTTGTTTTGGCAGATATTTGCAAACAGCTAGTTGAAAAAAAACATTACCAATTACTAGAGACTTATGCTGTCGATATAATAGAAAGTATTTTAAAAACATTCCCGGTTTATTGGGTACATGTCACCATTAAAAAGCCACAAGCAATTCCAAACGCTTCTTATTCAATGGTTAGAATGTCCTTTCAAAAGCCAGTGTGATGTATGACGTGGACACTAGTAACGGGAGGTGCCCAAGGTCTTGGTAAAGAAATTTGTAAAAGACTAATGCAAGAAGGGCACTCATTAATCATTCACTACCGCACAAGTAAAGATTCTGCTCTTAAGTTACAAGAAGAATGTAGGTTGCAGGGAGTCGAGGCACACATTGTGCATGGGGATTTTAGTGATTTAAAAAATATAAAACTATTTGCTCACTCAATCAAAGAATTACAAGTGCCAATAGCAAATATTATTCATAATGTTGCTCTCTATAATACAAAAAAAACGTTAGCTTTGAAACCTTTAGAATTTGAGCAACTTTTACATACAAATATTCTAGCTCCTTATATAATAACTGAGCAATTACTCCCATCCATTAAAAAAAATAAGGGTAATATCATAAGTATTGGAACGGCCGGGATCAATTCAGCGAAAGCAGAAGTTCATGCTGGAGCGTACATGATGACTAAGCGCGCTCTCTTTGATTTGACAAGATCAATGGCTAAAGAATTAGTCTCAGATGGCGTTCGTGTAAATATGGTGTCACCAGGTTTTTTAGAGCGATCTGTTGATCAACCGGGACCAAATGCGAAATTAATAAATAATCGAGTGGCAAGTCCTAAAGAAATAGTAAATGCAATTCTTTTTTTGCTAAGCCCCGATAATGATTATATAACTGGGCAAAATATTGAAGTGACAGGTGGATTTAAATTATGATCAATCGTGATCGTTTACAAACTATGGCTTTACATGCTGGGAAAAAACAAGTTAGTTCTCAAACAGGTTTTTACCACTTATTTTATCATGCTCTACCAGAAGAACATCCCCTTACAATCCCCCTATATGAAAATTTTTTATACGCTTTAGCCCTTTTTAATGTACGGCAAATGGATCAAGTGACAGAAGGTAAGCATTTATTAGAACGATTGCTCCACTTTCAAAATAAAGAAGAAGGTTTTTTCCCAACTTATGTGCATGAATACCCTTTTGCACAAGATTCTTACTTTTGTATAAACTATTTTGCTCCTTTATTTTGGATTGAAAAAGAATATGGACACATTTTAGGGCAAGAATTAAAGAAAAAGGTCTTTGAAGCTGTTGTACATTTATTTCTTTTTTTTGAAAACTTAATGAGGCTAAGAGATGTTCCTTATCTTCTAAAAGTAAAATACTTTTGCGCCTTACAAGCGTTTGGAACTTTATGGGGAAATAAAGAGTGGCAAGAAGAGGCTACTAAATCTTTAGAAAAATTAGCCAATGGCAACGAAGAAGCTGCTTGGGTTATTTCTCAATCTATTGGAGAAATAATTGTTCATCTCCAAATGATTTATAAAGATCTCTTTACTTCTCCATGGAGTAAATTTATTGATCAGGCAAATTCGTTTTGGCATACCCATTTACAGTCTTATGTGGGGCCTTGTTGGATGGAGCTAAGCCAAAATTTTGAGACTAAACCAACACTTTACGATTACATATTTAATCAAGACGCGGATATGTTGTCATCGCGCTTAAAAGTAGAACAGCCTCTTCACTTACAATTAGTTTTAATACAACCAATTTCTAAAAAGGTTATCCCTTCAAAACGATTTGTAAAAGGAGTTACAGAAGGATTGAATTGGGATTGTTTGATAGATGAAAAATATGCACTTTCTGCCATTCAAAAAAATAAACCTATAGCTGTTGTTTTTGAAAAAGGATTTACCCCTTTTAGAATGGTTTTTGGCAATTTAGAAAGACAACACAGTTTAATCTTTCAAAATCTTAACTGTTCAGAAGTATTAACTTCTTTTGAGGATGGTATTTATTTAGATTTTATTTTAAACCATGACTTTGATGTGGATGATCGCGATAAACAAAAAGAAATCGTTTGGTATTGGGACATAGCTAAAGAATCTACTTTTTTAGTAGAAGCACATACAGCCAATGTTTTTCATCTAAATGATACAATACAGTTCACATCCGACAATTTTGCTTGGGAATTTAGCTTTTCAACTAATAACAAAGAAAATAAATTTGTAGGGCACGTAATTCGTCAAAATCGACTGGCGCAAACACAAAATAAAGGGATAAAAAAATTCGATTGTTACGATTGGATGGGATATATTAGAACTGTTGCAAGAGATCCTGAAAGTCGTTTAAGAATCAATCTAAAACTCCTTTAATTGTAAGGTATGTTGCGAATTATTCTTTTTCTTCTTCCTCTTTTGTCATTTGCAGACGATTATTATTTGATTATTTTAACGGATGCAAAAGGTTTAAGGTATACCACAGAACAACAATTGATTCGCTCTATAGCCAAGCATCCGAGAACCGGATCAAAATCTGGAGAAATTGGACATGCTTGGATCTATCTTAAAGGGGAAAATAAAGTTATAGAAGGGGGACACTCCGGGGAACTTGGACAAACTCAACCCCGTTTTTTTGAGGGTCTGATGAATTTACACGAATATGGATTTCCTTATCCCACACAGAAGAAAAGATATGAGCCAAATCCTATTAAATACTTTTGGGTCGTACAACAAGACGGTTTTTTTCAACAAGGATCAGGGGGGCATGTCCCAAGCTTTGCTGCCAAATTTATTTTAAATAAAGAGCAATATCATCGAATTCTTCAAACCATTCAAAGTTACCCTTTTAATGAATATTGTTTAGTAAAAAATCAGTGCACAACTTTTTGCCTTCAATTACTAAAACAAATCGATATCATGATTGATGCTTTAGAAGTTGTGGATATTTCTCCAACTATAACAGTTTATGGCTCCCAAATTCGATTATGGGAAGATCCGATTTATGCCAAATTTCCTGTGTTTTCACCCGAAAAATTAGAGCATGGATTGAAAAGCTTAGTTAAGCTTGGAAAAGCGCAAGATGTGAGCTTATGGTATAAAAAAAAACATAAGCCCCATTTTTGTTTTAGTCAGTTAAAGAAATGGTTTAAATCCAAGTTGCGCCCCTAAATCACGATTGAACAAAACCAAACTTGACAAGTGGAAGGGTAAGTTCCGAAGAGCCAAGGTCCTTGCCCCTGACGAGACTTAAGCGTTCAATTGTCAAGTGCAGACCAGTTCAATTGTGATGTTTTCATGCCTATTACTAGACCATATTCAGTCAATTAACAAACATGTTTCCAAGAAAGATATATGTGGTAACTAAACAAGGTTTTTTACTCAAAATAGAAAAGAATTTTGCAGATCTCTAGTAAAAACTTAAAAATTGGCTGCCAACCTGACACATCTAACACCTTGTCAAGGGATTATCCTTGACTGCGGCGTTAGTTGTGCCATCTTGATTGTCTATTTAAGCTTTACTCGGATTTAAGGGACAACTTGGGTTTTAATCTTTAGCAGGAGCGACTCCCATACTATGAATTCCATTATCTGCATAAATAACAGTGCCGGTAATAGCTGTCGCTAACGGGGAAACTAAAAATGCTGCCACATGACCCACTTCTTCAGCTTCCATCTCTTTTGCTAAAGGCCCATGTTTTTTAGAGTAAGCAATCATATCATCTATAAAACCAATAGCCTTAGCTGCGCGACTTCTTAAAGGACCGGCTGATATACAATTAACACGAATTGTTTTGCCAAATTTTCTTGGAGCTTCATAAGCTAAAACTCTAGTGTCACTTTCTAAGGCAGCTTTGGCTGAACTCATCCCTCCGCCATAGCCGGGAATTGCCTTTTCAGATGCGGCATATGTTAAAGAAATAGTGGCAGCACCTTCATTCATAAGAGGCCCAAAATGACTTAAAAGACTAATAAAAGAATAGGCAGAGGCATTAACGGCTGCTAAATATCCTTTTCTGGACGTGTCAATTAATGGTTTTTGAACTTCTGGTCCATTAGCTAAGGAATGGATTAAAATATCTATTGAGCCAAAATCTCTTTTTACAGCATTTGCAACATCACTTACTGTATATTCGGAAGCTTCCTTATATCGTTTATTTTCTTTTGTCTCATGGGGTACTTCTTCCATATTATCAAAGGCTGCATCTAGTGAATAAATTTTAGCGATTTGCATAAGCGATCCATCGGACAATTTTCGAGACTCGTCAAATTTTCCATTTTCTAAGCCAGTAGTAAAAATCTTCATGAGGGGAGTCCATGTACCGATAATAATCGTCCCACCAGCTTCTGCGATAGCTTTAGCAATAGCCCATCCATAGCCTTGATCGTCGCCAACGCCTGCAATAAAAGCAATTTTTCCTTTAAGATCAATTTTAAGCATGCTTATTTCTTCCTTAAAACTTTTAAGTGTTTTTTTCTACCTACTTTCATAAGGTTTGAATTATAATCTTTCCTTTATAACTGAACAACTGATTTTAATCATGCGACATAATTTCTTAAAAGTAGTCCAAATTTTTTTAATTATAAGTGCTTTCTACGGATCAGTTCGCCTTTTTTATTATTTTACAGACGGTTTCGTTATATCTAACATTCATTCCTCTTTCTTTTCTGAAGAAAATCGGGAGACGCATCGTTTAAGTGCAGTTGAGCAAAACCAAATAAAGTCCATTTTAGCTCAAAAATTTACCTATCTTGGAAAAGGTTGCCAATCCTATGTTTTTTCAAGTGAAGACAATAAGTTTGTCGTTAAGTTTTTAAAATACCCAAGGCTACACCCCAAACCTTGGATTCTCTGGATGAAAAAATGGGGTATAGGACAAAAATTTGCCGAAAAAAATATCGAGAAAAAAAACTTAAAAACCAAAATGCTTTTTGATAGTTGGAAGTTAGCTTTCGATCATTTACAAGAAGAGACAGGCGTTATCTATGCCCACTTACAAAAAAGCCATGATTTAAATACAAAGTTAACTATCCAAGATAAACTCGGATTAACTCATGTCGTAAACTTGGATGAAGTTGAATTTATTCTCCAAAAAAAAGCGGAACCTTTTTGCCAAACCCTTGAAAAATTGATGGTAAATCAAGAAGAAGCAAAAGCGAAAGAATTAATCGATCGTTTATTTACCATGATCATTTCAGAATATAAAAGAGGTTTTGCTGATAATGATCATGCCTTGATGCAAAATACTGGAATTATTGATTTTAAACCCCTTCATATAGATGTCGGGCAATTTGTTTTTAATGAACAATTAAAATCTGAAGAAATCTACAAATATGAACTCTTTAATAAAATGTTTCGTTTACAAGAATGGTTAAAGGAACATTATGTAAGTTTATATACTCATTTGCATCAAAAAATTTATGCTATTGTAGGGGAAGAAATGTATAGCTTACAGCCTAAACTTCATAACCATGCTTGGTCTGAAAAATATTAGCCATAAATGCATAGTTATTATTTAAATATTTGTTTTTCTCTTAAAAAAGTATAGAAATGCTTACAATACAAAATATAATTTACCTAAATTTAATCAGTTTATTTTTCGGTATATTCATTTGGTTTTCTCTTTTTCTTTTTTTGGACTCTATTAGCTTTTCCTACTCAAAGTCTTTCAAGAGAAATTTATTATGGCTCATTTGGTCAGTTCTCATTTACTTAGGTTTATTTTTTTATTTTTTATTTAAAATGTTTTTTTACTCTTCAATTAATTTTGACGTCTAGCTTTTACATAAGTAAAATAATAATTAGAATTTTATTCTTTTGTAAGATCTATCAAATTGCTATATAGCCAATAAAGCAACGCATATTTGTATGGTAAACTATGGATCTTTCAACCTTTCATTTATTAAATGAAAATGGGTTTCTTTCTAACGAGTCTTCTTTAACTATAGATAAAGAGATCCTATTAAAAGGATATCGGGCCATGCTAATTACAAGATTAGTGGACGCTCGGATGATTACTTTGCAAAGACAAGGTCTAATTTCTTTTGCTTTATCCTCTCTTGGAGAAGAAGCTTGCGCCGTTGCGAGTGCTGCTGCTTTAGATAATAAAGATTGGCTATATCCACAGTATCGAGAAGCCGGCATTATGTTTTGGAGAGGGTTTTCTATTCAAGATTATATTCATCATATGTTTTGCAATGCTAAAGATTTAAACTTAGGGCGGCAGATGCCGAATCATTTTGGTTCAAAAGCATTAAATGTTGTAACGGTATCTTCCCCAATTGGTACTAAAATTCCTCATGCTGCCGGCGCAGCATATGCCATGAAATTAAAAAAAGAAGATAGTATTACTGTTTGTTATTTTGGAGAGGGGGCAACATCAGAAGGGGATTTTCACGTAGGTTTAAATTTTGCCGCTGTACGCAAAGCTCCTGTAATTTTTTTCTGTCGCAATAATGGATATGCCATTTCTACTCCTTTAAAAAACCAATTTTTAAGTAAAGACGTTGCGATTAAAGGCTTAGCCTACGGAATAGAGAGTTTTAAAGTAGATGGGAATGATTTTTTTGCCGTTTACGCAATTGTAAAAAAAGCGCGTGAAATTTGCTTAACAAAACAATGTCCCATTTTAATCGAAGCTGTGACCTATAGAGCAGGTGCGCATTCAACATCTGATGATCCAACTTTATATAGATTGGAAGCAGAAAATGAACAATGGCAAAAGCTTTGTCCAATTACTAGATTAAAGCACTATTTAATTAGACAAAACTTATGGTCTGAAGAGCTAGATCAAAAAGAAATAGAGGAAATTAATCGTGAAATTACAGCAAGTATTGAAGTTGCAAAAAATACCTCTCTTCCGCCATTAGAAAGTATGATCGAAAATGTTTATTTTGAGGTTCCTCAAAGTTTAAAAGATGAGTTTGAAGAAATAAAAATAATTGAGTGATGATTTATTTATGCCTGAAATGACAATTATCCAAGCGTTAAATCATACGCTTCATCAACAGTTTGAAAAAGATTCTCGTTTAGTAACTTTTGGTGAAGATGTTGGCCATTTTGGAGGCGTTTTTCGTGTAACTACCGGTTTGCAAAAAAAATTTGGGGAAGAACGTTGTTTCGATACGCCTTTAGCTGAAGGGGGGATAGTTGGATTTGGTATAGGGGTAGCGCAAGCTGGTCTTAAGCCCATTTGTGAAATTCAATTTGCAGACTATATTTTCCCAGCTTATGACCAAATTGTAAATGAACTTGCCAAAATGCGCTATCGAACAGGGCAGCAATACACTGCGCCAGTTGTCATTCGAACGCCTTATGGTGGGGGAATTCACGGAGGGCATTATCATTCTCAATCACCTGAAGCTCAGTTTTTGCATACTCCAGGGTTAAAGATTGTATTTGTATCAAGCCCTTATGATGCTAAAGGGTTATTAATCAGTGCTATTCGTTCCCAAGATCCAGTAATCTTTTTTGAACCAAAAAGAATCTATCGCTCTATTAAAGAAGAAGTGCCTGAAGAAGAATATGAAATTCCATTTGGACAAGCAAGCATTGCCAAAAGGGGCAAAGAGGTAACTTTAATTGGCTGGGGAGCGCAGCATCATCAAAATATGCAAGCTGCCCTAAAGCTTAAAGAAGAAGCAAATATCGATGTTGAAGTCATTAATCTTCGCACTTTATGTCCCTTAGATTTAAACACTATCGTTTGCTCTGTTCAAAAAACCGGTCGTTGTGTGATTTCTCATGAAGCCCCTAAAACACAAGGATTTGGGGCTGAAATTGCTGCTTTAGTAATGGAACATTGTTTTTTATTTTTAAAAGCCCCTGTTAAACGATGTTGCGGATTAGATACTCCTTTTCCCAATGTTTTAGAAAAAGATTACTTGCCCGATGCACATCGCATTGAGCGTGCTGTCAAAGAAATTGTGGAGTATTGATATGGATAATATTTATACGGTTACATTTCCAGATATTGGAGAGGGGGTAGTAGAAGGGGAGATTATCGAATGGCTAAAACAAGAAGGGGAAAATGTAAATCAAGATGAGCCGGTAGTCGTGGTAATGACAGATAAAACGACCGTAGAACTACCAGCACCCCACCCTGGCAAAATCGTAAAACATTATTATGATGTGGGACAAGTGGCTATCAAAGATAAACCCCTTTACGAAATTGAACTATCCGTTAAGATTGAGAAAACAAAGGCAAACGATGAGAAAGTGGTCTCAAAAGATCATACAGTTAAGCAAACGAGAATTCCAAAAGATTGTGGAATAGGTATAAAAGCGTTGCCATCCACTAGAAAGAAAGCGCAAGAATTGCAAATAGATTTAACGCATGTGCAAGGAACCGGTAAAGGTGGGCGCATAACGGATGAAGATTTAATTTTGCACAAGTCATCAGCGGTTCCCTTCATGGAAGAGGGAGATCAAGTGATTCCTCATAAAGGCATTAAAGGCTTAATGGCCAAAAAAATGGCAGAATCTAAAAGACACATTCCCCATTTTTCTTTTTTTGAACAAGTTGATGCCGAGCGTTTAATGAAACTTAGAGAAACTTTCAAGCTAGAGGGGGAAAAGTTAAATCTCGAGGTAACGTATATGCCTTTTTTAATCAAAGCTTTATCCCTTACCATTAAAAAGTTCCCTGAGATTAACAGTTCTTACGATGAGCCAAACCAACAACTCATTTTACATCATCGACATAATATCGGATTTGCCGTGAGCACAGAGTATGGACTGATAGTGCCAGTTCTTAAAGATGTACAAAATTTGTCTTTAAACGATTTGATTGCAAAATATTGTGAACTTAAGATCCAAGCTCTTCACAACAAACTGCAAACGGATGATTTAAAAGGGGCGACAATTACGCTTAGTAACTTTGGTGTGGTTTCTAAAGGAGGTGGGCTTTGGGCGACTCCAGTCATTAATTTCCCAGAAGTTGCTATTTTAGCGGCGGCAAGAATTCAAAAGCAACCCGTCATTAAAAATGATACTGTTGTCGTAAAATCAATCCTAAATCTTTCTTGGAGTTTTGATCATCGGGTCATAGATGGTGAGACGGCAGCTTATTGTTCACACTACTTTGCGCAAGTAATTGAAAATCCAGCTGTTTTATTAAATTAAGTTTAGGCAATAGTTGATTGCCCATAGTTCCAACGGGAATTGCCTATTGGTACTATGGGCTTAGCGATTAGATGAAATTCTTAGATTAAACCTTGTAAACGTTTATTTTCTCTTGAAAGATGAGCGATTTTGGCTATACAGATACCAATTGTAGCTAAACTTCCAAGCGCGGCTGCACCCGTTAATGCTGCAAAAGGAAGGTTACCTGTTAGAGCAAATCCTACAGTCATAAAACTGGTTAAAGCAGCAGAAGCGACAGCTACGACTAGTAACGCTACATAAAGAACTATTTTTCTTTTATTAGTTTTGATTTGATTGTTTTTAACTACTTCATTTTGCTGTTCAAGGGCGCCAAAATGTCCGTTAAGCTCTGAATTTGTTAAAGAGTGAGGATGTGCAGAAGATTCTTCAAGAGGATTATGGGATTGAGTGGAAGCGGCCATATTATCGTCATCTCTTTCAGGCTCATGAATACTTCTATCTAAAACTAGAGAACGTCCTGTAAGATTTTGAAACTGGCCAGATGTTCTTGCAAAAAAAACTTCTGAGCTCTCGAGGTTTTCGAAATTATTTATTCTTTGCATACCTCCGGCAGTCAAAAGCTTATCAGTTTGCTCTAAAGTACTTGACTGCATTTGAGCGTTGTAGTTTGTTGTTGGATTCATAATAACTCTTAAGTTAAATTTCCTAAATTATAAAAGGTTTTTATTTATTCTAATTAAAGAATAGTTAGTAATCTAATTAAGTTTATTGGCACGGTGGATTTCTTTACTTAATTGCACGATGCGAGCAATGGAATAAGCCGCTGTACTTAAAGTTACTGCAGCGCCAGCTATTGTTACGGCTGCAAAGAGAAAATTACCTGAACATATTAAAGGAATTGTAGCTAAAATACAAAAAGCTGCCGCAGCTATATTAGTAATAGTAGAAAGAGAATAAGCAAATATCTTAGCGGCATTTGCGCCTTTATTAATTTCTTGATTTGCTGATCCGTCAGAAAAATAAATCATGGTATTATCTTTGATAAGTTAATAATTAAAATCTTAAATGGTTTACAAATTAAATATATTTATAAAGGGAAATAATTAATTTTTTATAAAGAAAGTTAAATGAAATGATTTGTAAATTTGATGAAGTTGTTAAAACAATTAATAAACAAGATTAAAAAAATAGAATTATAAAAAAGAAAGACGCTTTTAAAAAATAAAAGCGTCGTTAATAGAGCTCATTCTTTAGAAAGCTTCTAAATAATCATTTTTGGCTTTATTATGGTTATGAATTTCTTTTGCCAGTTCTACAATCTTAGCAATTGAAGAGCAGGCAATAGTTATGGAAAAAGCAGTTAATGCTGAACATAAACCAAGCGTTACCAAATTACCTGTCAAAAAAGCGTTCCATCCCAAATAAGCAGAAAATGCCGCTATAGCTAAGTTAACAACTGTTACAACGGATAATCCAATTATTCCCAAAACGTGACAACCAACCGAAATTTTTCTAGATTGATAAACTTGTGCTGTATTGTTATCTGTACTAGCAATAACTTGTGTTTGTTGATGCTGGGAAGGATTATATGTGAATGCACCATGCACTTGTTGAGGATTGTAGTATAGAATGGGACGCTGATCTGGATCCACGATGGTTGTATTATAAGACATGATTTACTCCTAAATGTGATAAAAATTAAAACGAGAGTTATAGTGACAAATGGACATCAAGATTTTATTAAGAATGTATTAGAGTATCATTTAAATAATAACTTTGACGTGTTTGGTTTTGTGATGTTCAAAAAGTTCTTTTGAAAGTCGTATAATTTTAGCGATTGACATACAGGTAATAGAGAGAGAAAAAATTGAAGCGAAGCCAAATAAGGCAAAGCTACCATAATTACTTGTCAAAAGTGAGTTCCAAGCTAAAAAACCAAACAAAACGGTTAAAGCTAAAGAGGAAATCGTTAACAAAGAGTAACTCAGCAGTCCACACACATGACGGCTAACAGAAATATTGGTTTTTAGATATGTTGGATTAACTGAAATGTAAGGATCCATAGACTTTCCTTTAGAGGTTTTAAGCTAAACGCTTAAAAGTTTTTTAAGCGTTTAGAGGGATATTTTTAAGAAACAGTCATAAAATTTTTTTGTGCTAATTTATGCTCGTGTATTTCTTTAGCTAAAAATACGATCTTTGCAATGAATATACTAGCGAGTGCTAAAGAGCTCAATGATACCGCTCCAAATAGAATAGTCCCATGGATATTTCCTAACAGGAAGAAATTCCAAGCTAAATAACCTGTTAATACGGCTCCTGCCACAGTTGCTACAGTTAGTGCTGAATAAACTACAATTTCAGCTATGTTACAACCCATAGAAAATTTTTTGGATTTCAACGAAGAACGATCTTCTTTTTCAAAAGTTTGAATATGGTTCGTTACTGTCGTAGTGTAGGGTGGTTGCGTTGTGTTATAAAGATTGCTTGCATCTCCATAAACATTATATCCTGCATCCATAGATTCTCCTTAAATTTCAATGTTAAGTTAAAGACGTCGTTTATAATCTCAAGTAAACATCAAGATTTTATTAAGAAATCACTTAAGTTTACAGTTTAAAAATTTGTTGCGCTTTAGCTTTTTCTAATAATGATGTATAGATGAGTCGATCAGCTGTGAGAAAAAAATGCCTTATTTTAGTAAAAATTTTATCAAAAATGTAAGCACTTATTTACAAACAAATAAGTTAGGGTATTTACGCGCACAGCTAAATGAATTAATTCCCTCTCAAATCGTAGAATTGTTTAATAATCTTTCCGATGAAGAGCAAGTTTTGGTTTTTAACGAGTTAAATCCGAAATTAATGGTAGATACGTTTCCGTTTCTACCTTTAGATCTTCAAAAACATATCATTGCAGAAATCAAGTCAGATAAGGCAGCTTTAATTTTAAACCAAATGTCACCGGATGATAGAACCTCTTTTTTAGAAGAATTATCGAGTAGCACAGTTGCAGACTTAATAAAATTAATGTCCCCAAGAGAAAGGTTGTTAACCTTACAATTACTCGGTTACCCAGAAGATAGTGTGGGGCGCTTAATGACCCCAGATTATGTAGCTGTTAAAAAAAATTGGACTGTACAACAAGTCTTAAGTTACATCCGCAAAAGAGTACGTGAAGATACCGAATTTTTAGACACGATTTATGTTGTTGACGAGGATCATTATTTAATAGCTGAACTTAATTTAAAAGATTGTCTCATTGCGCCTGCTAATCAAAAAATAGCTCCCTTGCTAAACACCAATCTCACAACTTTACATGTACAAGATCCTGCCGAAAACGCCATTGAAGTTTTTCGAAAAAATGGACGAATCGCTCTACCTGTTGTTGATGAACAAAACGTACTCTTAGGAATTGTAACTTTGGATGATATTTTGGAAATTGTGCAAGAGGAGTTTTCAGAAGATATTCAAAAAATTGGAGCTGTGCAAGCTTTTGAAGAAGCGTATATCGAAGTCCCTTTTTTTGAACTGATTCAAAAAAGGGTCGGCTGGTTAATTATTCTTTTTTTTGGAGAGTTACTTACAGCTACAGCTTTAGGGTTCTTTGAAGAGGAAATTGCAAAAGCTGTCGTCTTAAGTTTGTTTATACCATTGATTATATCAAGTGGAGGAAATTCAGGTTCTCAAGCCTCCACTTTAGTTATTCGATCACTTGCTTTAAATGAATTAACGATGAAAGACTGGTTTAGAGTATTTAAAAGAGAAATAGGCTCTGGTTTAGTTTTAGGATCAATCCTTGGCATTATTGGATTATTGCGAGTGATTGGTTGGGAATGGTTTTTTGGAACTTATGGGGATCACTGGCTAGCAATCAGTATGACGATTTGCATCTCTTTAATTGGTGTCGTATTATGGGGGACATTAACCGGTTCAATGCTTCCCTTTATTTTGAAACGGTTGGGATTTGATCCCGCGACTTCGTCAGGTCCATTTGTAGCGACACTTGTCGACGTGACAGGAATTGTTATCTATTTTAGTGTCGCCTACTTTTTTTTACGAAATACTCTATTAGCTTAAAAATTTACTCAACGAGTAAAGGATCCTGGTGTTGATGGACGATAACTTGTGATACTTTTCTTTGCTCCATACAAGTTTTAATCCAGAGGGCGAGGATTAACACAGCAACACCCGTGATTGCTAGGACCGCTATGCCAAGACCGACTAAAGAAGTTAAAGCAACACCTGCTGCAACCGCTGATATAAGCATAAAAACCCCTAAGGCTACTGCTGCTACATTTAAAGTAGTAATAAATGCATACTTAACGTGAGTTGCAACTTTTCCACTAGTAGAATAATCTTTTTCAACCGCGGGATTATCTAAAGGACTTCTAACACTAACCATAAATACCTCAATATAAGAGCTATATTTTAAATGATTAATATAAAGAATGTATAAATTTAACTCAGTACATCGACAGTTGGATCAAAATCTTTTAGAAACGCGTTAATTTCTTTTATTTGATGGTAGATGTCATCGATTAATTTTATTAAACCGGTTGCGCTTCCCATAGTAATAAGAATAACAGATAGAGCAATCGTTAAAGGGATAAAGGTAGAGGTTATTATAAAGCAAGTAGAAAAGAAAACGGCTGAAGAGGCGATAGCTACAAGACCTAAGGTGCAAAAACTCAAACCTACAAGGGCAAAAATCCTTTTTGTTTTCATTGAAAAGGCTTGTTTCGGGCCATTTGTTATAGCCGCTCCATCTTGATGGTATTCTTTTTGTAAAAAGCCAAATCGTTGATTATTAAAACCTACATACGTGGTCATTGCTAACTCCTATGTTTTTTTAATAAAGGAAAGGGAAAGATTTGGAAAAAAGCCCCAAAAGTCTTTGGGGCTTATAGAAAATATTAGCTGTTCTCTACTAGAGCACCGCGACGAGCGCCATCGCGTAAAAGACGTGAATTTTCGTCTTCAACAAAAAAACTATTTAAGTAGATGTCTATAAGTTTCACTTCTTTTGCCACTCTCTTTGCAAGATCAGCTAATGCTCCAGCTGATGCTAAGCAAACGCCTGCAGCAACAAATGGTAGAGCGATAGCTACAATAGCAGCACCTGCTAATAAAGCGTTAATTGCAACATAAGTTGCTAAGCCAGCTAATGCTGCAAGAGCTGTAATCGTAACACCTAAACCGATAATTCCAACAACTCTTCCAGCTTTTGCCCAGTGAGCCGCTGTTTTTGACTTTTGTTGATTGTCTGGTTCTTCAGCATTTACACCATCTCTCATTCCATAACTAATATGATTATTCCATGAGTTTACATTTGTTAAACTAACAGTCATAATTACCTCATATGTTTCGTTTTTATATTATCGGTAAGATTTTAGCATCCGAATGTACCACAATAGTCAAAGAGATAATTCCAATGCAACGAAAAAAAAACATTAAAAAAAATAGTTGGTTTTTTTTAGAACTGATTCATTTCTAGAAACATACGTAAAAGTAGATTTAGAAAATTTAGAAAAATTTTAAATTTATGAAATATTTAAAACGATTTTTCCTAATGTATGGTTGGTTTCTAATTCTTCGTGAGCGAGTTTTACATCTTCTAGAGAAAATTCTTGAATGGGGGGAACTTGTAGCAAATCATCTTCAATCATTGAACTCAAATGTTCTAATTGTGCACCACTTGGGTAACAAGAATGATAAAAGGCTTTAACATCGTATTGTTTTGCTTCTTCTTCTGAAAGTTGTTCTAGCAAACTAACAATGCGACCTCCCTTTTGCACCCCTTTTATATTTTGTCTTAACGTTTCCTGACCAACAGAATCAAGGAGAAGGTGAACTCCTTTTGGACAGATTTTTTTTATTTGGTTAACAGTATCTCTTTTGGTGTAGTCAATCACAAAATCAGCGCCAAGGCTTTTAACATAGTCATGATTTTTAGGTGAAGCCGTTGTGAGAATAGTCGCACAGGCTTGTTTTGCCAGTTGTATGGCCAAGCTGCCGATGCCCCCGGCTCCTCTTTCGATTAATACAGTTTCACCTGCTAGCAATTGCCCAACATCAAATAAGGCTTGCCAGGAAGTTAAGCCAACTAAAGGGATAATGGCCGCTTGCTTTAAAGAAATGTTTTTGGGTTTTTTTGCGATAGTGGACGCATCACAACAAATATATTCGGCATAGGTCCCAAACTGTAGAGTTTCTGGCTTATAATAAATCATCACTTCATCGCCGATTTTCCAATTCTTTACTTTAGAACCAATCGATGCTATTACGCCTGAACCTTCCTTCCCTAAAATTAATGGAAAATGATGAACAATTCCTCTATTGGCAAGCCAGCCTTCACGAGTTTTCCAATCAATGGGGTTGACACCGGCATAATGCAATTTGATTTGCACTTCATTGTCTTTTGGCAAAGGCGTTGGAACATTTGCTATTTTTAAAACTTCTCGTCCACCAAATTGATCTATTGTAACTGCTTTCATAACAATACTAAAAATAAAATTGAGTAGAATTCAATTTAATTTAAATAAAATGTAATGTCAAAAAAAACTTTAAAATGAATGTTGAAAAATAGTTTTACCTTTGCTAGGTTCAAAATAAATCAAGGTTTGTAAATGAGAAAAATAATTTTTTGTTTAATCCTCCTTTTTGCAAATGGATATGGCAATGAATTCAATACGGTGTTTTTTGGAAGTGAGTCAAATAAACTACAGCCGATATCCAATGAAGCCTCTTCTGCCATTTTTAAAAAAATTGCATCTTTGCAACCTGGGCAAATATTTTTTTTAGGAAATTATTCAGCTGTTTTCCAAGATCCGAAAACAACGATTCAAAAATCGATAGAAGAAACCAAAAGGCAAATCAAAGCAATAAGTGATCAATCGATCTCCTTTTATCCTTTGATTTTAAAAGGGGAAAGACAAGAAATTGAAGCCATTTATAAAGACTTACAAGTAAAACAGATCCAATTTTTTTCAGACAATTCTTATGCTTTTCTAGTATCTGTGCAAGATACAGATTATATCGCCTTTTCATCTGATTTAACTAAAGAATTAATGGATTGGTTACAAGATGTTTTAGCAAAAACATCGGCTAAGATCAAAATTGTTATGGGTCCTAAACCCTTTGCTACAGTAGTACCGATTGTAGGACCTGGATTGATACAAGAAGGAGAGCGAAATTTACGAGCTAACTTTTGGCAAAAGTTAACAAGTCATAAAGTTTTAGCTTACCTTTGTTCCCAAGAAGATTTATATGATAGACGTTTTGAAAATGGCATTTGGAAAATTGTAATTGGAGGTGGTGTCTGGGCAGAAGCAAACGAAGATATATTGCTTTTAAATATTCCAAAAAGCTCTTTAAAGCTAATACCTGAAGTTAGGGTCTATAATATGGCCGGACAGTTAAAAGATTTATTTCATTTAAAAAATGGGAGAGCGTTATGAAAAAATGGATTTTTAATGCAAGCCTATTAGTAGTGGCAACAGCTTTTACTAATACGCAAGGTCTATGTAATTCTTACAATGGTTCTTATCAACCAGAAAGAGAGTTCCAGTATAATAATGGAACAAATCAACAACAAATCCCACAACAACAATATCAATACCAATCTCAACCATCCTTTCAAAACCATCAACAACAACCGCATCAACAAAACTATCAGCAACAAAACTACCAACAGCAGTCCTATAATCAACAACCACAATTTCAACAACAAGCACAAAGACAAAGACCGCAACAACCAAATCAAGATGTAGCAAAAAGAGCTTTAGATTTTGCTAAAGGACATAATGAATTTAAAAACGTGAATTTCAAACTGCATGAAAGAGAATTTGTTCGCTTAGTGCAAGAAGGGCAAACGCCACGAACATTATTTATTGGCTGTAGTGATTCAAGAGTTGTTCCTGAGCTGATTACACAAAAAAATCCAGGTCAGTTGTTTGTTACAAGAAATGCTGGTAATTTTGTACCAACTTATACAGCAACACCTAGTGATTATGATTCAACAGGGGCTAGCATTCAATTTGCTATTAATGGTTTAGGCGTACAAGATATTATTGTATGTGGACATTCTGAGTGTGGGGCTATTAGAGGTCTTTATGCTCAACCTGGTCAATTGAATATGCCATTAGTTGAAAAATGGATTCAATGGGGTGTACAAGCGCGTAAACTCGTTCAAGAAAGCATTGGTGACGTACCTGAGGAAGAAAAATTTGTAGCTACTGAAAAAATGTCGGTTTTATACCAAATTGAACATTTATTAAGTTATCCAGAGGTAAAAAAAGCGGTAGATGAAGGTAAAATCTATCTTCATGCATGGTATTTTGACATTAAAAGCGGTCGAATTGAATTTTATAATCCGCAGACTAATGGGTTTGCTCCATTAAATTCAGTCTTAGCCCAAAGATAAATATAAGCAGATATAGCGCCTATCGGGCGCTATATCTATTCCAAGAAAATCACAGAGCTCAAACTTTACTTAATTTACCTTTCCCCATAGTGACCGAAGGTTCTTGTGGCGGATGTGCATTTTCCATATTTTCTAATACTATAAAAATTAAAATAATGAATGAATGGTAATCCCTCTCTTTGTACTCTGTGGGCTCGGTGGTAGTCTTTTTTTATAAACTTATTGGTCAAAATCTGGTGCGCTAGGATTGTAAGGGACTACTTTATAAGGTTGCTTAGCCAGTTCCTGTTTTTCAAAAAATTCTTTTCTTTTTTGCATTTCCTCAATTTTTTGTGAGAGTTCTTTTATGGACTGATCCATTATCTTTAACATTTCAAAAGATTTTTCATACTCCCCAATAGATTTTTGCGCTTTATAATGATCTTGATCAAATTCATTTTTTTTAACAAGGATAGGGAGGGGAACGTAGGGATATTGACTCTTTAATTTATCTAACGCCGTTATATTGATATAAACGGTATACAAAGGCTTACCTTGCACAAGTTCTTGAACCCCATTTAGCTTTTCTAAATTACGTAAAACGATTGTTTCGAGATTTTGGATAATTTTTTGGCAAACACTAAATTGATCTTTTTGCATTTTGTTATTGGGTTCAAAAATAGCTTTATCTATGTTTTCAAAACAGCTGTCTTGGTAAATATGATTGCGTAAAGCTTGATCGTTTTCCACTTTATCTAATTGAGAGCAAATTTTAAGCAATTGCTCCTTATTTCTTTTTGCGGCTTGTGCTGTTAAAGAAGATTCTAATTCTCCTTCAAAAGGGGTTGATGATATTGGTTCTGAATCAAAACTAATCGTTTGGATTGGTTCCTTGTGGAGATAGTAATTAACTATATTTTTAAGGACTGCCACACCTTGGTCTAAGGGGTGAGAAGTACTTGTCACACTTGGATGAGAAGAAAAGTGCATGGCTTGCGTTTTTTTATAAAAAGTAAAAAGCGTTTCGTTTAACTGCTTTAAATTTGCGTATGCTGTAGTTAGCAAACGAATCGCTTTATTTTGTAGGGTGGCTGTGCTTTTTGCTTTCTCTTCAAATTTTTCAGCATCGGCTTGCTTAGTAAACTTTAATTTTTTTAACTCTAGTTCCAATTTTTCAACGTCTGTTCTCTTGGTAAAGACGTTTTGAAAAGTTTCTTCAATTTTTCCTTCGGCTTTTGAAATAATTTTTTTTGTTGCCGTAGATACGAAAGAAGTAAATGTTTGGTCTTTTGGAGAAGGTTCTAAATTTGGGCTTTGGTTGATAGGAGTATAGGTTGTAATAGTGTAGGTGCTTTCCATAAATTTAAGCCTCATCTTCAATTTTGAAATATATTACACTTATAAACCAATGGCATTAAATTGACGAATAGCAACTTTAACGCAAGATTTATGAAAAAAATAGAATAATACCCATCTTAAAGGGCAATTAAAGATGGGTATTTTAAAAAAATTAGCGACAGCAACGACCCCAACCAAAAGAAAAACCAACATTTCTAACCGGAGCTGGTTGAACATATACTTGTTCACAGTAAGGTTGTGGATACATTATAACTGGTGCCGGTTGATACACTGGCATAGGTTGATAAACGGCAACGGGTGCTGGCTGTACATAAACTGGATAGGGTCTTTGCACAACATAGGGACCGCAGGCAGGTCCTGCACCTATATTGACCGAAAAATTGGTACAAACTCTAGCTTCTGCTGGAGTTGTACTCATTAAGTTTAAACATAAAAGGCCCGCGAAAATACTAAATATCTTGAGTTTCATAATAAAACTCCTTTAAAAAAGATTAATAACTTTAAAAATCTTCCCTGTAAGAACAGAGGGGAATCTATTTTTGTTGTTTAAGGTCAGTATAAACGCCTAACTATATTTTGAAAAGAAGTAGTTGATTATTAATAAATTATGATAAAAAATCTTTTAATTTAAACTTGGAATTCTATGACGGAAGCTGTATTTATTTTTCCCTTTCAACTGTTTGCTAATCATCCCTCCTTAAAAAAAAATAAAACAATTTATCTTTTAGAGGATTCATTATTTTTTTTAGATCCAGTTTATCCCTCAAATTTTCATAAGCAAAAACTTATTTTGCTGCGCGCCTCTTTAAAATATTACCAAGATTTTTTAAAAAGAAAAGGGTACACAACGAAATACATCGAGGCTAAAGAGTTACAGCTAGGAGAAAATAGTCTTGAAAATCTTATAAAAAAAGAAAAAATAATCTCTATTACCCTAGCCGATCCAGTAGACTTTATTTTAGAAAAAAGGGTGAGAAAAGCCGCAACAGCTTTAGAAGCTTCTCTAAAGATAGATGCAACTCCCGCTTTTTTTTTACAAAAAAATGAAATTGAAGAGGAGTGGGGCGAAAAGAAGCATTATGCTTTTACCCCTTTTTATATCAAACAAAGGAAACGACTTCGTTTGTTACTAACAGATACTAGTAAGCCGATAGGTGGAAAATGGAGCTATGATGTTGATAATCGAAAAAAAATTCCCAAAAATCTAGATATTCCAACTATTCCAACTTTTGCAAAAAATAATTTTGTAAAAGAAGCTATTCAGTATGTAGAGAAGCATTTTGGCAAAAACTTTGGAAAGGGGGAAAACTTTTGGTTTCCAACAACTCATGAGGAAGCCAAAAAATGGCTAAAAGATTTTATTGAACATAGACTCAGTTCCTTTGGCCCTTTTGAAGATGCAATCGATAAAGATCAATTAACGTTATTTCATTCTGTTCTTTCAAGTTCTATAAATATTGGATTATTAACACCACAAGAAGTGATTGAACAAGTTCTCACTAAAAAAAATATACCTCTTAATTCTCTTGAAGGCTTTGTAAGACAAATTATCGGGTGGAGAGAGTTTATTAGAGGCATCTATCTGGTAAAAGGTGTACATCTTAGAAATAGCAATTTTTGGAATTTTAAAAGAAAATTACCTAAAGCTTTTTATGACGCTACAACTGGTATTCAACCCATAGATGACACCATAAAAAAAATCTATAATAATGCTTATTGCCATCATATTGAAAGACTTATGTTATTAGGTAACTTTATGCTTCTTTGCGAAATTCAACCAACTGAGGTCTACCAATGGTTTATGGAAGTTTTTATTGATGCTTATGATTGGGTGATGGTTCCCAATGTGTATGGGATGAGTCAGTATGCAGCAGGTGGACTTATGACAACAAAGCCCTATATAAGTAGTTCAAATTATGTAAAAAAAATGAGTAATTATCCAAATGGTCCATGGGTTGAGATATGGAATAGTCTATTTTGGCGCTTTATGCATAAAAATCTTAACTTTTTTAAAGGGCAGCAGCGATTGGGCTTACTTGTACAACAAATTGACAAAATGGATAAAGATCAGTTACATAAGCATTATAATCTAGCTGATAAATTTTTATCTCAATTGTGAGGAATTATGAAAAGGTATGCTTTTTTGTTGGCATTTGTTTTTCCACTTATCCTTTTTGCAGAAGATGGGGGAAATGCTATACCAACTCCTAGCAAATGGTGGGATTTAATAGGTTATTCACATCCAATGTTGGTCCATTTTCCAATAGCTCTTGTATTTATGACAGCGTTAGCTGAAATACTCTATGGCTTTACAAAACAGCCTCTTTATCATCAAGCGGCTGAATTTATGATTGTGGCAGCTGCTATCTTAGTTGTACCGACCATCTTAACAGGATTAGTTTTTGCTTCGATCGGAACGTTTACAGGCCTTATGCAAACGTATCTTAATTGGCACATGTTTTTTGGAATTACAAGTGCTATTTTGGCCATTTTAACAGCGGTTGCAAGAGAATGGCCAAATGAAAATAAAAGCTTAAGTATTTATTACACTCTATTAACTTTTTTATTCTTAAGTGTTAGCATTACTGGCTTCTTAGGTGGTGAAATGACCTATGGGTTTCCTTTTTCGATCCTATTTTAAAGGATAAAAAATGGTTTCTTGCTAAAACTTTTTGAAGAGTCTCTAAGTTATTTTGTTGTAATTCACAAAGAGGAAGACGACACGGACCTGCTGGAAGATTTAAAAAAGACATAGCAGCTTTGATCGGTATTGGATTAGTTTCTATAAACAACGTTTTGAATAATTGATTTAAGGCGTAATGTAATTGCTTAGCTTCTGCATATTGTCCTTGTTGAATTAAGCTAACTAATTGTTTCATTTCATGAGGGATTAAATTACTTGCTACCGAAATGACTCCAGAGCCTCCTAAACACATGACTGGAAAGGTGAATTGATCATCGCCTGACATTACACTAAATTGAGGGTAAATAGGTGAGATCATTTCTATTATTTCCATGATTTGGGAAAGTTGCCCCGATGCTTCTTTTACACCAATAATATTTGGCAAAGCAGTTATGCGCTGCAGAGTTTCTGTTTGTAAATTGACAGAAGATCTTCCGACTATATTATAGACAACAAGGGGGAAATCGACCGCATCATGTAATGTAGCATAATGGCGGTATAACCCTTCTTGAGTTGGTTTATTATAGTAAGGTACAACAATTAGGGCTAAATCGGCCCCTAAATTTTGTGCTTGCTTTGTACTTTCAATGGTCTGGATAGTAGAATAGCTACCGGTTCCGACCATTACCGGAATTTTTTTGTTTACCGTTTTAATTGCCAAAGAAATAATTTTTTCTTTTTCTTTCGAAGTAAGAGTAGGCGCTTCTCCAGTTGTTCCTAAAACGACAATCCCGTCAACTTGCGCTTCTATTTGTCGTTCAATTAAAAAAATAAGCCCTTCTTCATCAAATTCTCCATTTTCTAAAAAAGGGGTAATTAAGGCTGTGTATAATCCTTTAATCGTTTGCATGAGATATTTCAGCTTTTGCTTGTTGCATTTCTTCAATTAGATTTTCGATGGTATAAAATCCTTTTTTGTCTTGGATCCAAGAAGCGGCTTGTAGCGCTCCTTCTGCAAATCCTTGTCTATTCGTCGCATCGTGAGTCAAAGTAATCATATCAAATGGAGAAGAAAAATAGACTTCATGCTTTCCAATGACAGACCCTAAACGCAGGGAAGAAAAATGCAATTGATGTGGATCAATTTTTCCATGCGGAGCGTGAAACAATGTTTCATTCTTGCGATCGATATGCTTCATTAATGTGTGTATAATTTCTTTGGATGTGCCAGAGGGGTGATCTTTTTTATCTGAATGATGAATTTCACTAGCACCCACATCATAAGAGGGAAAGTTATTGATTAAATTTGAGGCAAAAGAAAGTATTTTTAAAAATAGATGGACACCAATGGAAAAATTTGGAGAGTAAATCATCCCGAAGTTATTGCGATTCACTTCAGCTTTAATTTCCTCTATATGATGATCCCAGCCCGTCGTCCCAACAACAACTGGAATTTTATTGGTACAATAAAGGGGAAAGTTATGTAAAAAAGCCGCTGCATTTGAAAAATCTATAAAAACATCCTCCTTAGCATGAATAGTTAAAGGATTTCGTTCTGTATAAATTTCTCCTACTTCCCAATTTTTATGGTGAATAAGCTCTTCGAGCATTTTTCCCATTTTGCCATAACCAACAAGTCCTATTTTCATTTTTTTACCATGGTATTGATTCTTGCATAATCTTCTTCCAAATTTGGCTCACAACTTCGGCTTGGCTTGCAAGCAAGGGATCTATCACTATAAAGAAATCATCGTTTTCTCTAAAGGCTTTGCGCGTCCAATTAGCTGAGCCATTTACTAAAATAGAATCATCGACAATCATCGTTTTATAGTGAAGAATATGAGGGCCATCACTTCTTCGAACCTCTATTCCGTTCTCTTTTAAATAACGCGCTATGGCAAAACTATCTTCTCTTAAGCTTTGATGATTGATCACAACATCTACTTTAACCCCTCGATTGTGCGCGTTAACTAAAGCTGTGGCAAAATCTCTTCTTGTCCATGCAAACATAGCAACATGGATGCTTTTTTTAGCTGATTGAATCAGTTCTTTAATTTTTGAAACACCCCTGTAGTCATCTGGCAAAAACCAAAATTCTATCGTTTGATTGGTAAATTGATAGCGTTGATGGGGAAAATCCTTTTGATTGCTTGTTTCATTCATAGCATCAGCTTTAGCCTGAATAAACTTGGCAAGTGGAGGAAGGTTAAAGCCTAAGACCATATTTCCTTGTCTTAAAAGAGCATCAGAGGTGAAGTTGGCAGTGCCTGCAAAAACATACTTTTGATCGATGACGAGGAGTTTTAAATGCATAAGTCCAGATGTAAACCGCTTGATTATTTTAACATTGGGACCTAAGGCTACCTCTGCGTGAGGAGTGGCGGTTGCATCTACGATTACTTGTACCTTTAAACCCTCTTCCCCTTTTTTTCGCAGAGCTTCAAGTACTTTGTAGTCTTTTAAAGTGTAACCAAAAAGAAGGATAGAATCTTTAGCTTGGTTAATAGCTGTTAAGATAGTAGGTCTTAAATCATTATTTTGCGTGGAAAAGACTTCTATATTTTGCTGATCTGTTGGAATTCTTATCTCATAAGGCTTTTCAGCTATCCAAAGCGCAAGACTTAAAACCAAAGCGACAAAGATGTAAATAAGGGAGTTTATATACCGATTGTTAAATCGTATAAAAGGTTTTTTCATAATTTAGGATGTAATGTTCCAATTAATGCGTGTTCTAAACCCGTGTATCTCTTTTTAACTTCATCATTTTTAACCGCTAAAGCAACGGCTTTTTTTGTGCCTACAAAGATAACGAGTTTTTGCCCTCTAGTAAGTCCTGTATAAATCAAGTTTCTATTTAACAAAATATAGTGAGATGTGTCTACAGGAATAATAATGACAGGACACTGGCTTCCTTGGTATTTGTGAATGGAAACCGCATAGGCTAAAACAATTTCATCAAGTTCTTTAAACTCATAGACTATTTCTTTGTCATCGAATTGAATAATAGCTTGTTGTTCTATTTGGTCAATGGATTTAATGTAGCCGACATCGCCATTATACACTTCTTTTTTATAATTATTGCGCGTTTGCATCACCTTATCGCCAACAAGCAATTTTCTCCCTAAGCGATTAAGGCTTTCCCCATTTGGATTTAATTTTTGTTGTAAGGCTAAATTTAAATTATCTATTCCGATAATACCCCTTTTCATAGGGGATAACACTTGTATATCTTGCAAAGCATCATAGCCATATTTTTGAGGAAGACGATTGCAGACTAAAGAAACAATTTGCTTTATGTTTTCTTCAGGATTTGGGCACTCTACAAAGAAAAAATCGCTGTCACTTAAATTGCGAATATCGGGAAATTGCCCTTTGTTAATAAGGTGAGCATTGGTGACAATCCGAGATTCGGCCGCTTGTCGAAAAATTTCGTTTAAAGTGGTCACCTGAACAAAGCCAGAATTTATAATATCTTTTAAGACGTTACCTGGGCCAACACTTGGTAATTGATGAATATCGCCGATTAATATCACTCTTGCATGGCTTGGAATGGCTTTTAAAAGATGGAACATTAAGGGGGTATCTATCATGCTAGCTTCATCGATGATAATTAAATCACAAGGAAGAGGATTCTCTTTGTTTTTTTTAAATTGTCCTTTTGCAAAGTCAAATTCGAGCAAGCTATGAATGGTACTGGCTTTTTTCTCTGTAATTTCGGCCATACGTTTGGCAGCTCTACCAGTCGGTGCTGCTAAAATAATGTGAGAGGTTAGTTTTTCAGTAATGCGTAAAATAGCTTTCGTAATGGTACTTTTACCAGTACCTGGTCCCCCAGTTATTACATGCACTTTTTCACAAAGGGATGTTTGAATGGCTTTTTTTTGATTTTCGGCAAGTTCGATGTTTAAAAGTGTTTGTACCCAATCTAAAGCATTATTGAGATGAACTTCTCTTAATTGGCAGGGGTATTCTTTTAATCTTTTTAACTCTTGGGCAATGCCAATTTCTGTAATAAAATATTTTCTTAGCCAAATAAAAGAGAGTTTTTTTCCAAGTAGACTTAAATCAAAAACTTCTATCCGGTGAGCCTCTTTTAAACGTTGGATAGCGTCCCGAATATGGCTTTCAGTCACCTCTAATTGCTGAAGACAAAAAGTGACAAATTCTTCATGGGGGTAACATACGTGCCCATCCATAGAAAATTCATTTAGCAAAAATTCTATACCAGACTCAATTCTTTGAGGGGAATCTTTAGAAATACCAAGTTTATGGGCAATTTCGTCTGATGTTTTAAACCCAATTCCATGTATATCGCGAGCTAAACAAAAAGGATTGTCTAAAATTTTTTTTATACTTTCCTTACCATAAACTTTATAAATTTTTTGGGCGTAAGTTGAGCTTATTCCATGTGTTTGCAAAAAAATCATAACGTCGCGAATGGAGCGTTGTTCTTGCCAACAAGCAATTATTTTATCTCTTCGTTTTACGCCAAGACCTGGAATTTCTAATAGCTTTTCAGGATTTGAGTCTATAATCTGTAAGGTGTCGATTCCAAATTTTGCAACGATTCTAGCCGCATAAGTTGGACCTATTCCATTGATTAAGCCAGAACCTAAATATTTTTCTATCCCCAGTAAATCGGCGGGCGCTTCAAGCTGATATTTCTGAACTTCAAATTGTTGTCCATGGATTAAGTGTCTTTTCCAGCTTCCAAAGCAACGAACTGTTTCACCAGGTTGGATTGATGGCATAATACCAACAATACAGACTAAATCGTTTTGATTGGGAATTTTTAGTTGAGCGACGGTATAACCATTTTCTTCATTATGAAAAGTAATACGCTCTATGTGTCCAAAAATTTGTTCCATAATTTAAGAAAATTCACTTTATACAGTAGATGTTAACTTTTGATTTTGCCTTAAAATTTATTTTAGAAGCAATTTTAAAGAGCAGAGTTATTACAAAGAGATTTTATACACCTAAAGCTATTCAATATTTTAAAATGTGGTTGTCATTAATTAGAGAATGGTCTAAGTAATAGTCTTAAGAGGTAATATATATGAATAAGTATATTTTAAAAAAAATGCCATTTTTGGTGATTTGTTTATGCCTCGCTACTATGCCATTACTTTCACAAGAAGTCTGTAATGATTGTGAGCCCTACGACGTAGAAAAAGATGGAGATCAGGAAGAGCCCCACATATATGAGAATAGTACCATTGACGAAACTCGTTATTACTGGGATGATAACGCTTCATGGCCAGGTCGATACCAAAGCAGCTTTTACGACTATTTAACAAAATAACAGGTACACTAACAAAACGAAAAACGCATGAAACAGAATAATCACATCAAAGAAGCTTTAAGTAAACAACACGCATGTTATGTATTAATTACCTGTGATGATCCATCTGAAGATGGAAACATGCAAGTAGAAATGTCCCATCAAGGTGATACGTCGTTAATTTCCTATTTGATACAGGGAGCTCAAAGTTATATAGATGATCAAGAAGAGGAAGAACTATCCTACTGAAGAAAAAGTTGATCCTGTCTGTGGCATGACAGTGGAGAGTAATTCTCCCTATCATGCAAAACAAGAGGATAAGGATATCTTCTTTTGTTCTCAATATTGTTTAGACACCTATTTAAAAGCAGCTGTCCAAAATTCTCAAAATATCCATGAATATTTTTGTCCGATGCACCCTGAAATTCGGCAAAAAACGGCTGGAAATTGCCCTATTTGCGGAATGAGCTTAGTGGCAAATTTTGAGGAAGGAAATGAAACAGAATATAGGCAACTGTTACAAAAATTTTGGATCTGCGCTTTTTTAACTCTTCCCTTATTTCTTCTTTCTATGGGAGAAATGTGGTTTGAAGTAAATCTTTCTCCAACCATAAACCGCTTATTACAATTTTTATTAAGTTCAATTGTAGTTCTATGGGGAGGAAGTCTTTTTTTTCAAAGAGGGTACCATTCTATTATCAATCGTCATTTAAATATGTTTACTTTGATCGCTATGGGGATTGGAGTAGCTTATCTTTATAGCGTTACGGCTTTCTTTTTTCCTAAACTTTTTCCCTCTCATTTTTTTCATAAAGGACAAGCTTCATTATATTTTGAAACAGCGGCTATGATTACCGTATTTGTATTGCTCGGACAAGTTTTAGAAGCTCGCGCTCACGGAAAAATGAGTCGAGCTATTCAAAGTTTATTAGAAAAAGGAGCAAAGGTTGCTCATGTAATTGAAGATGGAAGGGAAAAAGAAATAGCTATAAACCTTGTAAAAATTGGGGATTTATTAAGAGTCAAACCTGGAGAGAAAATTCCGGTTGATGGTCGCATAACAGAAGGTAGTAGCTATATTGATGAATCGATGATCACAGGCGAATCGATTCCAGTTGAAAGAAAAGTTGGCAATAGTGTGATTGGAGGGACGATCAATCAAAAATCTTCCTTCATTATGCAAGCTGAAAAAGTCGGGCATGACACATTTTTTGCAAAAGTCGTAGATCTTGTGGCAAAAGCGCAAGCTTCCCAAGCGCCCATTCAACAATTAGCCGATAAAGTGTCCAGCTATTTCGTACCTACTGTAATCGTTATTGCTTTTTTAACTTTTCTTTTTTGGTTTTTTTTAGGGCCAACTCCAGCTTTTTCTTACGCGTTAATTAACGCAGTATCTGTATTAATCATTGCATGTCCATGTGCGCTTGGACTTGCCACCCCTTTATCACTAACCGTTGGAATGGCAAGAGGTGCAACAGAGGGGATATTGATCCGAGATGGAAAGGCGTTAGAAAAATTGGAAAAGGTAAAAACAATTGTCGTTGACAAAACGGGGACATTAACCCTTGGAAAACCACAAGTCGTTGCCATTCAATCATATCATATGAGTGATATGCAAGTATTACAGTTGGCTGGATCACTAGAGCTTTTAAGTGAACATCCTTTAGCAACAGCTGCTGTAAATGAAATGAAAAAAAAAGAAATTGAACCTTTGCCTGTCTCTCATTTTGAAATAGCTGCAGGTTTTGGGTTAGAGGGGGAAGTTCAAGGGAAAAAAGTGTTAATTGGAAACAAGGCTTTTCTCAAAACAATGCAAGTTGTCGTGGAAGAGGAAGTTAGTGAACGAGCCGATTCTTTAGAAAAGGATGCGCAAACAGTTATTTTTGTAGCCTTCGAAGAGACAGTCATTGGGTTATTAGGCATTAAAGATCCCATCAAAACCTCAAGTGTGGAAGCGGTTAAGGCTTTGCATGATCTAGGAATTGAAATTATCGTTTTGTCAGGAGATAATGAGTCGGTCACTAAAAGCGTTGCCAATGCCCTTGGCATTGATCAATTTTATGCTCAAACGAATCCAGAACAAAAACAGCAGATCATTGAAAACATAAAAAAAACAAAGGGATTTGTTGCTATGGCAGGTGATGGGATCAATGACGCACCGGCTCTTGCTGCGGCAGATATTGGTATTGCAATGGGAACTGGAACAGATGTGGCAATTGAAGCTGCTGAAATTACTTTGTTAAGAGGGGATTTAAAGGCTATTTCGAAGGCCATTCTTTTAAGTCGCGCTATGATGAGAAATATTCGACAAAATTTATTTTTTGCTTTCATTTATAATGTTCTAGGTATTCCACTCGCTGCTGGAATTTTGTATCCATTCTTTGGGCTATTAATTAATCCAGCTTTTGCAGCATTGGCTATGAGTTTGAGTTCTTTTTCTGTTATTTTAAATGCTTTGCGATTACGGTATTTATCTTTACGTTAAATTGTAGGAAAAAACTTCAATGTTTCACTCTATCACTCTTCCTATTCATGCAAATAGGCTTTTAAGTGCTTTTCATGAATTTCAGATTGATCTTTCCAAAATGCAAGCGATTTGTAAAGAATGGCAAACGTTTATAAAAAAACTCTATGAATATCAAAAAGAGTACTTAAAAGAAGACTTAACGAACCAAAAAACGATTGGGTATATAAATCATTGGAAAAAAATACATCCAGACTATGCTTTTTTTGCCATAGGAGATTCTATTTTAATTGGACATTACAGTGACGTTGAGTCCAAGTCTAGGTTTGATTCTTTATATGAAGAAAAAAATAATGGTTTTAAACCAAAAAAAATTCCCCTTCCTTTTGAAACATTTTGGTTTGAACTCTTAAACAAAAATACATTTGCTATCAAAAAAATAACATATAATAAAACAGAACTTCAATTATGGAAAGTTCGAAGTACTACTAAGCGGGTATGGACAGCCTTTATTAAAGGATATGGTTGCTTTCTTTATTCTTACCCTTATGTAGTCGCAAAAAATGGTAGTTCTTTCAAAATCTTTCACGTTTCAAAACCAAAATTGAAAATAAAAAGCAGTCTATCGTTTGATATTACTGCTAAAGCTAAAGCTATTTTTGAAAAAACAAATAACACGTTAATTCTAATAAATAAAACGAATGGCATAATCGTTATTCATTTAGATGATTATTCTGCTGAAAATTTTCCAGACAATATCCCTTTTTCAACGGAAGGTTTAGAAGGAAGATATATAGCGAATTATGACAGGAGAAAAAAAGCTATTTATTTATTTGATAAACAAACAGGAATAAACGAATACTTTGTTAACTGCGATGAAAAGAGTGCTGAAAAAACTTTTGCATCTGAATCATTAATAGGATTTTGTCATATTGCGTTAAGTAGTTTGCAAATTTACAAGATTGAGGGAAGAAAAAAGATAGAGTTGAGTATCCCATCCGCTTATTCTAATGAAATTGTAAAAACTGTTATTTTTACTAAATGGCATATTCTAATCAAACTTGTCCATAAGCTCACAATTATTTTTGATTATAATGGCAATTTCATCCAATTTGTTCCTTTAGCCATTCAATTGATTAGAAATAATGCGATCGCTTTCAAACCAAGAGATCCTTCTTCGTTAAAGTTTCTTCCAAAAGTTTATAAACCTAAAAGGGCTGAAGGATTTGAATTATATGATCTTGTTAAAAATCGTTTTTTCAAAATTCCTGAAAAAGATATTCCTGATTTATTTAATTAACCTGATTGGACTTAAAATTTAATTTAAAATCTATAACATTTAAAAGGCTTCATGTTTAGTTCAGTTTCTTTACTTCCCATTCAATCAAATCGTTTTTTGCCATCAACAAAAAACAAACTAAATTTTTCAAAAATATGTTTAGTTTGTAAAGCATGGAAACAATGGGTAGATTTTTATGTAGCTTTTGAATGGGAAAAATACCTATTTGAAATAAGCCATAGCGTTAGAAATAACTATTCTGTAATAGAAATAGGAAAAAAAATTCTACTTGAAGAGATAAAAGATTCATCTCATTCTTCCATTCTTTCGATTGTACCATCAAAACTTAAGTATGAGTTAGCCGTAAACTCTAATCAATTTGATATAGAGGTAATAAATAATCAATTTTTTGCGACCTGGATGAAAGATTCAGATGTATCCTTAAGCGGCCAAATCTGGGATATAGATCATCTCGATAATGCAATTTTTCAGTTTTATGAAGAAAGTGACGGAGAAGTGTTATTTGTTGATCTCTTTTTTATCTCTAAACTTTCGTGTCATCATAAAATTAAAGTTGTACAAATTGATACGAAACAATTTTATGAGTTCACTTTTATTGATGTTATAGATGAAATTGAACAAGGCATTTTCCTAAAAGAAAAGAATTCCCTTGTATTGTTTACTAGCAATGACATGATTTGCCTTGATTTATCTCAAAATACTTATAAACAAGACAAAAATAAGCAAGTCTTTTTTTACCCAAGCAAGACTTATGGAAGATACATTTGCAATTACGATTATAAAGAACAAACTATCTATTTATTTGACACCTATTTATTAAAAAACTACCCGTTTATAGGAAAAATTTTTGATTTAAACCGTTTAGGAAATGCAAGTAAGACGACGATGATCTATGCCGATTTTCCTCACCAAGTGGCTGATATTTGCTTTTATCGATTAGACACTAAAGAAAAAATGGTTTTAAATATCCCTAGTCGCTTTTTAAAATATGAAATAGAAATGATCTACATGACATCCAACCATATAGTAATTGACGTAATATGTGGAAATCTAATAATTGATCAAAATGGAAAATTTGTTCGATATATAGATGAAGATTGCACGATTGAAGATAATAATATCATTTATACAAAACAAAATGAAACGTACATTTTTAACCTTATTACTTATCAAATTCGAAAAAAATTAATAGATCATAAAAATTAACTCATTATTGACTTAGCAATGTAGGCTCATGTTTAGTTCAGTTTCTTTACTTCCCATTCAATCAAATCGCTTATTTCTTGCTATGCAGGCGTATAAAATAGACTTTTCAAAAATCCGTTTAGTTTCCAAAGACTGGATGTATGGGATCGATCAATTATTTAAACAAAATGAAGTTTTTGAATGGGAAAAACGAAAGGTAAGTGTAAAGCAATTAGCTGGAAAAGATTATTCACTTACGGAAATGGGAGAACAAGCTCTTCTTTACCATAAAAAAGGCTTTCTCACCTTTACTTCTATTCATGCCATCACTTTGGATCAATTAGAGCCATTTAGAAATTTCTTTCACGAGTTTTGTCTAGAAAAGATTACGAATCGTTTCTTTGTAACTTGGTGGAACTATAGTTGGCCTACACATCATACAGGTGGTTTTTTATGGGATGTGAATAATAGAGAGCATTTACATCAATTTTATGAAGAAACGAAAGGAGAAATGCTCTTTACTGATCATTTCTACATTATAAAACCGACACATCAATCAATAAAAATACTATCTTATGATAAGACCACAAGTTATGAATTTACTTTTGATTTTATTATCGAAGATTTCAAAGAGGCTATCTTTTTGAAGGCAAAAAATGCCCTATTATTGTCAAGTGATTGTCACGGTATTCTTTGCCTTGATTTAAATAATAAAACCCATTTTTTAGATCCAAATAAACATATTTTAGATTATCCCTTAAAAAATTATGGCAATTATCTTTGTAACTTTGATGAATCAGAAAAAAGCATTTATTTATTCGATCCACAAACATTAGAAAATCATCTTTTTAAAGAATGCGGGGAGTCTGGCTATTTTACCTGTTGTGTTGATGACAATATGATTATTTATGTAGATGAAACTAAACTTGTTAAAAATATACACATGTATAATTTAGATTTGAAAGAGAGAATGATTCTAACGATTCCAAATGCCTATTTAGAAAAAGAAGTTGAGATGATATGGGTGTCAACCCATCATTGTGTTATTGATTTAGAGAAAGAATGTTTACTAATTGATCGCAAAGGCCATTATGTTCATTCTTTACCACAAATAGACTACGTAGATGGGAATTATATCGTTTTTTCGGACAAAACAAAATTTAAAGAATATAACTTAATTACTGAGCAAAAGTTTTAATTAACAACTTTTTAAGCTACTTGAAATACATTTGTTTGTAACGTTGTTAAAGCTTCGTCAACAGAAATTCGATCTTGTGGTTTTGCAAGATCAACAATCGTGCGAATAATGACATCTAATTCCGCAGTTCTCTCTATCTCTTTTTTGGCTAAACTTCGGTTAATGTGATTGGTGATTTCTTCTTCTGTTTTTAATTGATTAAATTTAATTTGCGTTTCAGGATCTAAATCATCAGAGTCTATGTAGATTTGATATAAAAGAGCTCCAACGTTTTTTAACTCTTCCTGAATCAACTTTTTAGCTTCTCGTTCATTGTTAAAAACGCTTTCTCCGTGATCACCGCTTAAAACAAACCCATCTTTTAGTAAAAAATTAGAAGCAAATACATCTCTATGGGCTATTCCATTTTTATGAAGTTCATTGATAGCTGACATTATGTCATAAGCCATTCTATTTTTTTGAGCAGCACTCAAAACTAATTCTTTGTTTTGGAGCAATGCTGCGCAGTCGCCTCCTTCACAGAATTCATAAACAGCGTAAAAAGTACCATTCTCTTGTTCAAAAGTATTAAATACCTTAACAAAAGAAGGGTGATCTACAAATTTTTGAGCTATCGATAAATTAGCATCTCTTGCAATGGTATCACCAAAATCTCTACCAATCGCAACAGGCTCTCCAGTTTTTACATTTACACCGGCCCAAACAATTTGCGATTTACCAGCACCTAGTTCATATTCTTTTTCTTCCGATAACGCAAAAATAGATTTAGTTTTTCCGTCAAAAAAGACTTTGCCTGGAACCCCAATCTCCTGTCCATCTATTATTGAAGAGGTTTTTCCAAGTTCTTTTTTATGATCTTTGACGTATTTCGTAATTTTTAAGAAGTCATCAGACGAGTAAGCTAACTTATCTCCAAGTATTTCTACGGCTTGCTTATGGCGAGCTTGATTTAACAAATCCGTATAAACTTTATTAATTTGAACATTATTTTTTATAACTTCTTTGCCCCAATTCGTACGTCCGATTTGTTTTAAAAGATCAACAACAGAGATGTAGGCGTTTTCAAAAAAAATAAACGCTTTGTCGTCTTCTAACATCTTCTTTATTTCAGAAAAAATTTGGTTAAAGACTATGGTCGTTTCTTTTGATTTACCGACAGAAGAGGTGAGTCCAGCCTCTCTTTTAGTTGTAATAAAGGTTTGGTTCGCGGCATCAAAGCGCAATTTTCGATTATCATCTAAGCCCTGATTTAAAACTTGGTGTAAACTTGATAAAACGGTGCTTTCGGTACTCGAAAAAAACTTATTACTTGGTAGCAAGGAAAGTCTTTTACTTACGCGAGATGGATTTGTTTGATTGAGCTGTGTAGAACTAACATTTGTTGCGACAGTCTGTTGAATACTCTCTAAAGATTCAAAAGGGGAGCTTTGTAAATCGATGTGTTCATTATCATTTAAAGCAAAAGGGGTATCGAAAGGAGTATCTTGTAAATCCAAGGGTTCAGCTAGCTTTATAACTACCGGTTGTACAAAGGGGGTAGAGTCTAAATCTAATGGTTCAGTTGGTGCTAAAATAAACGATATTCTAAATTCTTTTTTAATTGGTTCGAGCTTTGCAGTAAAATCTTTATTGGAAAGGGCAGGATTGTGATCTAAAGGAACATCTTTAGTCGCTTTTTGCACCTTTTCTTCCACATTGTTCAAAAGATTTGGAACGGGGCGAGAAATGCCTTCAAATTGTTGGATTAAATTTTTAACGTTAATAGAATAATCGTTCATTTTTACAGCTCAATTCTATAATTAAATAATTATAGTTAATTATAATTTAATAATAGTATCTAAATATTAATAAATTATTTAGATTGTATATGATTTAAATAATTTGTTAAAATTTAATAAAAAGTAATAATAAATTATGGAATTTCAAAGCGTTTCATTACCAATTGAATTAGTTCAACAACATATCCTTCCTTTAGTAGTAGAAAATGATCGGGAAGAGGTAGAAAAAATTAAATTGGTATCAAAAAAATGGCGAGAACTTCTTCATTTATGGCAAGAATTGCCCGAAAAAAACAAAAAATTTTTTGAAACAATTGTAAAATCTTCCTCTTTGCCTTTAAAAACTTTAGCGCAGACGAAAGAAATAATCTTTTTAGATGACTTTTACTTAAATTTTCAAGGTGGACAACTGACATGCTTATCATTCGATGAGAGTACAAGTGTTCAGTTAGCAATCTCCGTCCATAACAATGCGCAAATCAAGGTAGTAGATAATAATACGTTTGTAACCATAGAAAAAGTAGTTCCCATTAAAACGACTCCTTTTGGAATTAAAGCTCCCGTTAAAAATCATACCTGTAAAATTTGGACCGTTACTTCTAAAGAACCTATTGCTGTATTTAACAATTATGACGGTAAATTGTTCTTTTCGTCTCATTCAAAGATTTTTTACTCTATAAATGAAGGGATAGAAATATTTTTTATTAAGTCTAAAGAATCTAAATATTATGCAATCGACTTAAAGCACATCCAAATTTTAAATTATGGTTTTTCCCGCTCTCATTTATTTTTATATGCAAAAACATCGGAGAATAAACATCAGTTGATCGTTTTAAATTGTCTAGATGGTTCCATCTCAAAAATAGATAATGTAGAACTGTTTCAATCAGGTCACTTTAAAGTAATCCATGCCATAGGTAAAAAAAATCATTTGGTGCCACTTATTCGAGAAAAAGAGTTAGTTGCCTATAATTTAGAAACGAATCAAATACAGCCGTTAACAGAACAGAAAGAGATTGTACAAAAACAAAAAAAAGAAAAGATAGTTAAATTGGAAACACATCCTCTTAAAGTTGAGGAAGATTTCTCTCCTTTAAGAAGTGGTTATGGATCCCTCCTCGTTTTTTTTGATGGAACTTCTACAAAACTGAAAAACATCTCATTTTATAATCTTAAGACTGAGAAAAATCTAAAACTCAGCGAGACTATACAGGATAAAAAAAATCCTTTGTTCAAATATTTAAAGAAAACGTGTAAAGCAGTTAAAGTTACTCCAACTTCAGTCATTATACAAACCAAAGACACTATTATCCTTTTAAATCACCAAGGCGAATATATCGACGTTATTAAAGATAAAAGTATAGAATTTATTAAAACAGGAATCATTGTTTTAGTGGATCCAAATGATCAATATCATTTCTATAGCCTCATTTCTAATAAATTTTTACCGATTGACTTAATGGATAAAGCAGAGTATCGCGTAGAAATTAATTCAAGAAGTATCGTGTTCTTTCCCACTTTGTTGTCAGAAAATAAAGACGTAAAGTATTTTCACCAATAGTTTTTGTAGCGAAGTTCTTCTAAAATTTGCTATATTTTTTTCTAATGGCGCTATTGCCTGAATTTAAGTTAATTTAGTTAATTTTTAAGCGGCACATGCGCTTGTGCAATAATTGCTATTTTTTTGTTTGTTGAGCTTTGCTATAACATTAAAGGAGTTATACTTCACATGAATGACAGAAGTGTTGATATAGAAAATCCGCAAGCTGTTTCTCTGACATCATTTGTGGGGCCTTTTATCACTTTAATGACTCTAACATTGCTTATGAGATATCCTTCCTCGTTTACTACCTATTATACACTAGTGGCAATAGTTGGAGTTGGACTTAGCGCTTACCTACAAATGAATGGTTTTTTTATATCCTCTTTGCTCTTAATCATTCTTTATGGAGTTCATATTTTTTTAGGAACTCATCTCATATGGTATTTTGGAGTCATTGCAGCAATAGCCTTGTGTTTTTTTGTTACAGCATTGAGCTATGATGAACAAGAAACAGAGGAGGAAGAAGAAAAAGAGCCCATTCAACAAACAACAATCCAACAACAATTGCAAGCAACAGCTGAAAGAGATGATTTTGCTATAATCAATAGGGTTTTAGAAGACAATTTACGCAAAAGAAATGACGATTTTGAAGTTCTTTTAAAAAAGTATCAACAAATTGAATCTATAAGTGAAAAAAAAATACAAGTAGAAAAAGAGTTACTTTTAGCTAAAACAATAGAATGTGAAGAATTAAAAGCTGAAATTCGAGGCCTAGAAAAAAGAATAGATCCTGCGAATGAAACAAAAATAATTGAACTCATTCAAAAAAGCCAGACACTTGAGCAAGAAGTTTTTAATTTGCAATACCGTTTAAATAGTGCTTTGGACGATTTAAAAAACAAACACCTTAAGCAAAAGGAACTAGAAGAGCAAATTTCTCAGCTTAACTTACAAAATAATGCCTCTCAAGAGCTAGTTAGTCAATTACAGCATGAACAGATTATCCAAAAAGCTTTTCAGGGTGAACTTTCAGAGCAAATCGATGCTTTAGTCCAAGAAAAAGGTCTCTTAGAAAAAAATATTCATCATTTAGAAACTACTTTGAAGACTAAAGATGAGCAAGAACAGATTTGGATTTTGGAACGAAAAGACTTTTATCAGAAAATAACCAGCTTAGAAGTAATCGTAGAAGAAAAAGAGCGAGCAAATCAAGAAATAAATGTTCAATTAAATGAATTGAAAGTAGCGCACGAAAAAGAGCGAAAATCTTTAGAGTATGTGATCAACGATTTAAGCAAACCAAAACCTCTTCCAGTCGTGCGCCCCAAACTTGTCGAAAATAGAGCCTCAGCTATGTACTATCAGTTAAAAGAGCAATTTGAAGAAAAGAATCGCACCTTAGAAGAGACTAGACGAGAGCTTTTTTATACAAATGAAAAATTGGCAGAAATTTTTAAGGATTCCCAAGAAAAAGAATTTGAAACGATGGGATGTGACCCATCGCTTTGGCAATTTGTAGAAGAAAATATTTGCTTAATTGATCGTTTAAATGAAGAAAATAAAACTCTCCATCACATTATCGATCAATTTTCACTTTCTTTTCCAAGGAGTTAAAATTTCATAACCATTTTCAGTTATCAAAAGAGTATGTTCCCACTGAGCGCTTGCTCGTCCGTCTTTTGTTCTTGCAGTCCATTGATCTTGTGTATCAATTACTGCATCGCGAACCCCTGCATTAATCATCGGTTCAATTGTAAATGTCATTCCTGGAACTAAAAGAATCGGATTGTTATTGCGATTATGTGGAATTTGAGGCCCTTCATGAAAATTAATGCCAACGCCGTGACCTACAAATTGATTGACAACTGAGCAACCTTTTAAAGTTGCATAGTCTTCGATCACTTGCCCAATTTCAGAAACTGGAATTCCAGGTTTTAAAATAGCGATAGCTTTCATTAAGCAATCATACGAAACATCGATGACTAGTTTTTTTTCATCACTAATTTGTCCAATAGCAACCATTTGGCTACAGTCTCCGTAGTAACCTTTATAAATTGCTGTCACATCAATATTTAGTATATCGCCATCTTTTAGAGGTTTGTCATCGGGGATACCATGACAAATCACATCATTTAAAGAAGTGCAAATACTTTTTGGAAAAGGGGGATGACCATATCCTAAAGGGGCGGGAACAGCCCCCAACTCTTTATGTCTTTGTTCTGCAAAGGCATTTAATTCAAGAGTTGTTACACCAGATTTTGCCATGGCGCAAACTTCATCTAAAATTGTGCTTGCAATTTGGCCTGCAAGGCGAATTCCTTGAATTTCGTTTTCATCTTTTATAAGAATATTATATTTTCTTAAATAATCGTGCTTATAGTTTTTTGGTGCATTTGGATTTGTTTGAGGGAAATGACATTTTTTCCACTTCTTTTCGCTTCCACACCAGCAATTATCGTTTCTACCAATCATTTTAACTTATCTCAACTATTTGGTTACCTTATCTTAAGGTAACAAATTTACGGTAAGTCCTAAAAGAATTCTAATGTTTTTTTTTATTACTTTTTAAGGTAAACTACATAGGATTTTAAAGAGAAATTTTATGAGACCTGAACATTTTAAGACTACCTACGAATGGAAAAGTAGAAAAGTCGCCTTTTTAGACCAAATATGGTATGTACCAGTCAATATATCTGATGATGAGAATTTTGAGTTTCCAGGGTGGAAGCAGTTATTTGGAAATAGCAATCCAATCAACATCGAATATTGCTCAGGTAATGGCGCATGGATTGCTGAGAAAGCCCTAAAAAATCCCAACCAAAATTGGCTTGCGGTAGAGAAAAAATATTTACGGGTAAAAAAAATACGCTCTAAAATTGAAAACTTCCAATTAAAAAATTTAATTATTTTATGTGGGGAAGGTTTAAACGCGACAAAACGATATTTTCCAAAAGAATCGATACAAAAGATTTATGTAAATTTCCCCGATCCTTGGCCTAAAAAAAAGCATGCAAAAAATCGTATAATAAATCCAATTTTTGCAGATGAAATGGCTCGTCTTTTGAAAAAAGAAGGGACGATTACAATGGTAACGGATGATAAAAACTACTCGCAAGAAATGATTACTGTTTTTAAAAATAATAATTTATTTAATTCTATTTATAAAGAGCCTTATTTTGTAACTTCTTGTAATGACTATGGATCCTCTTATTTTGAAGATTTATGGGTACAACAAGGAAAAGAAATTCATTATCATGAATTTAAAAGAATAGAAGAAATATGAAATATTTCCATGTGACCGATCCTATAAAAGATTCTTCTTTAGATTCCTTTTTTGAAGTCCCGTGGTTGTCTCTTAATGCCTCTAAGATAGCTCACCAAAATCTTGCTAAAAATACACCCCCAAGAGAATCACTCATCCCAATACTTACTGATTATCAAAACGCAATTGGAAATACAGATGAGGCTGCTTTAAAGTCCTTAAAAAAATTTGCAGAAAAGGATTCATTTTGTGTTTTTACAGGTCAGCAATTAGGTTTCATGGGAGGCCCTTTTTATACCATTTTAAAAGGATTAACTTGTTTAAAAGTTGCCCGTGAACAAGGAGCTGTCCCTATATTTTGGTTAGCAACAGAGGATCACGACATAAATGAAATCAACCACACTTTTTTATTAGATACGTTAGGGAATATTAAACAATATTTTGCTGGGTATCATTCAGACGGATCTTTCGTTGAAGATTTGCGTTTAACCTTTAAAGAAAGAAAAGTAATCGAACAATTTTTAAAGGATTGCGATCATATAGATTTGTATCCTCTCTTTGAAAAAGATAGCTATTGTGAAGCAATGGCTTCTCTTTTAGCTCACCTTTTTAAAGGAACGGGCCTTTTGTTTATTGAACCTAAATATTTAAGAAAACTAGCCGTCCCTTTTTTTAAAAAAGAAATAATCGAAGCTAAATCTTTATTAGCTACCATCCAAACTACAACTTCAAAGTTAGAGGAAATGGGTGGAAAAAAAATTATAGATTTGAAGAATCCAACCAACCTTTTTTTTAAAGATGCTGCGGGAAAAAGACAAAAAATTGTTTTTCATGATCAAATTTTTCAGATCGGAAAAGAGAGTTTTTCAAAAGATCAAATTTTACAAAAAATAAGCCAAGAACCTGAACGATTTAGCACAAATGTTGCGGCAAGAACCGTTTTGCAATCTTGGCTTTTTCCAACCTTGGCTTATATTGCAGGTCCGACTGAATTTGCCTACTATAGGCAATTAAAAGATTATCATAGAGCCCATAGGGTATCTATGCCAATGATTATCCCTCGTCTTAGCGCTTCCTTTATTACTCCATACACCAATTCTTTGCTAGAAAAAACACGGATAAAACCTTGGGAAAATATTCCTATTCACTGGGAAGAATGGAATCCCATCCTTGGGTGTGAAGTGAAAGAGATTAAACAAGATTGGCTTGAAGTTGCTAAACAAAAAATCGGACCCATATTTCCAAATCAAACGTTAACTCGTTTAGTTGATTATTTTAGCTCTAAACTTTTAAAAAGAGCGGTCAAATATAAACTAAAGAAAAGTAAAATTCCTTTTAATGCCTTGCATATTTTGAGAAATACTTTTTATCCACAGGCAAAAAAGCAAGAAAGAGTGTATAATTTTTTAGGCTATCAAAAAGCTAACACTAATATTATTCAACAAATAAACCAATTATCTATTACCCATGATGGACATTATTACTTCTACACAAGATGAAATAGGCCAAGATTTGGACTTTTTCTTTGATGCACCCCATTATTACGATAAAGGAAAAATCTTTACACCGGCGATTTATGAGGGAATTTTACCGATTCCTTCCTCAATGAACGCAGCCACATTGTCAATTGATGGCAGGATTAAATCAGCACTTGATTGGGACTATGCTAAGCAAATTGCTCATGAATGCGTCAGGAAAAATGTCAAAATTTTTTGGGATTTAGATTTAGGTCTATTTGCTGATTTAAAAAATGGGATTAATCACGAATCTTATTTATTATCTTTTAATTTGTCCTTACGTCACTTTGTAGATGGGCTTTGGAAAGAGTTTAAACATCATACGATAGGATTGAATATTTACAGAGGTACGTTAAATTTTTCTGATAATTTTCCATGGGATGAAATTCAGTTTAGAAATTTAAAAAAATGGTTACAAGAAAGATTTGTTACTTTAGAGACTCTTCAAGAAGAGACACAGTTACCAATTACATCTTGGGAAGCAATTAATGTTAAATCGTTTGAACAAAATCATTTGGGTAAACACCTTTTAGATTTGTATTGCCGCGACGTTACTGTAGAATATATTCAATTAATCCAAGCCAAAATTCCGGATGGAATCACCTGCTATATGATGATTGATGCATCAAGTGTTAAGGATCCATTCTTTCAATCGAATCTTTTGCATGAAGATAAATTTGATCGGATTCAATTATGTGTGAAAGGAGCTAAAATTCCATTTTCTGGACTTGGCTGGGACTGCTACCATCCAAACGGTTTTATAAGCACTAAAGAGCTTGAAAGAGGGAATGAAAAAATTATAACACATGCCATTTCTTTTCCCGATCATTACATAAATAAGCTGCACTCTTTAAATACTCTCACATCTCTTTTCACAAAACTTGAAGAACAAAATATTTTGTTTTCTATAATTCCAGAAGAAAAAATTATGAGCAGCTGTGAAGGGATCGATTATATTTTTGCTTCTAATAAAGGAACTTCTTTTAGAGGCAAAAGACAATTATTAGGGTTTTGTGCGGCCGGTGGAACGGTTGTTTACATCGATCAACCTTTACAATTGCCAAACGAGATATCAGTAGAGGAATTTTTCTCAAAGTAATTTGCATTTTTCCCTTAATCTAGTACAGTGATAGCTATAAAAGTTAAGGAGAAAATATGGCAAATGATTTTACTCAATATAGTGCATTTCAAACTTTAAAGGAGCTGTCTTTAACACCTTTTGATTTAACAGCTCCTAATGCCTTAACTCCAGAAAGAATTTTAAATTATCAAACTACTCAATGTGGTTTTACGTTTCTTTATGCAACTGAGCGTGTGAATGAACACACAATAAAAGCCTTAAAAGAATTGGCTTGCCAAGCAAATGTTCACCAAAAAATGGTTGCTATGCAGCAAGGGGAAACGATAAATCTCATCGAAGGTTATGAAAGTGAACGTCGATCCGTTTTACATACCGCTACAAGAGACTTATTTGACCATCGCATAGAATCCTCAAAAGCTAAAGAAGCAACTGAAAAATGTAAAATCGAATTAGATAAATTACGTCTTTTTAGTGAAAAAATGGATGTCGAAAATCGTTTTACAGATCTAATTATGGTAGCAATAGGCGGTTCGGAACTTGGTCCCCATGCCGTTTATTTAGGTTTAGAATACCTTTTAAAGACTAACCGTAATGTCCATTTTGTGGCTAATGTCGATCCAGATGATGTTGCCTCTTTAATAGGAAAGCTTAACTTAAAAAACACCTTAGTAGTCATTGTTTCAAAAGCCGGGACCACCCTTGAAACGCAAACGAATGAAGCTTTCTTAAGAAAAGAGTTTAAAGAAAGAGGATTAACACCTGCCAATCATTTTGTTTGTGTAACAGGTAAAGGTAGTCCCATGGATAATCCTGACAACTATTTGGAATGCTTTTATATGTATGATTGGGTGGGAGGACGTTATTCTACTACTTCAATGGTTGGTGGGGTAGTCCTTTCCTTTGCTTTTGGCTTTCATGTCTTTTTAGAGTTTTTAAAAGGCGCTAATGCTATGGATAAAAATGCTTTAAAAGAAGATATGCAGGAAAATTTGCCTTTATTAGGCGCTTTGTTATCCATCTGGAATCATAATTTTTTACACCTTCCAACCCTTGCTATTATTCCTTATTCAAAAGCTTTATCTCGTCTTTCAGCTCATATCCAGCAAGTTGAAATGGAATCGAATGGAAAGAGAATTGATAAAAGAGGTGAATCTGTAACTTTTGATACGGGGATGGTAATATGGGGAGAACCTGGCACCAACGCACAACACTCCTTTTTTCAGTTAATCCATCAAGGGACACAAATCATCCCCTTAGAATTTATTGCCTTTAAAAAGAGTCAAAACGAGGAAGACTTTTCTTTCAAAGAAACGACATCCCAACAAAAACTCCTTTCTAATGTATTAGCTCAGATGATTGCCTTAGCTCAAGGAGAAAAAAATGAAAATCCTAATAAAACATTCTTAGGAAATCGACCCTCGCACATACTTTTTGCAAAACAGCTTGATCCTTTTACAATGGGTGCTTTGTTAGCTTATTACGAGCATAAAGTAGCTTTCGAAGGTTTTATTTGGGGAATTAACTCTTTTGATCAAGAAGGGGTACAACTCGGGAAAGTGTTAGCAAACAAAATCTTGGATCGATTTAAACCAGATCATGAAAATAAACCAGCTTACCCATTAGCAGACACCATCATTCATTTGATTAATAAATTATGAAAACTCTTATCGGAATAGAAATACCAAGAAGATCTAAAAATTGTTTAAAATGTGAAATCCCTTTTGCTAAAGGGCAAGACTATTATTCAGTTTTAGACCAAAATAAAAATTATAGGGAAGACTTTTGCATTCAATGTTGGAAAGAGGTCAATAGCTCTTTAGACCAAAAAAGTTATTGGAAATCAAAGGTTCCTTTAGCAAAAGAAGGTGATGTAAAAGCTCACTTAACATTTTCAGAACGAATAATTGATCTCTTTAAATTATCCATGCAAGAAAATGATAATTTAGATGAAATTTTTATTTTAAGTTTGTACTTAATTCGAAAAAAATTGGCCTATTTGAAAGAAGAGGTTGTTCACGAAGATGGTCATAAATATCATTTATTAGAATTGCAAAATTCGGAAGAAATATACGCCGTACAAAAAAGAGATTTAACGCAAATCCCTGTGGAAAAAATCCAAGCTGAAATTGCTCAAAAAATTCAGTAGTTATAGATAATTCAAGCTTTTACGAAAGATTTAAGATGACCATAAAACAAATGCAAGAACAAATTCAAGATTTTGTTCGCTATATAGCTTCAGAAAAAGGATTAACCAAAAATACCATAGAAGCATATACCCATGACGTGGATCAATTTGTCAACTATTTAGAAAGTTGCAGTGTTTTTAGCTTTGAAAACGTTTCTATAAACCATATCGTCGAATATTTAGGATCGCTGAAAACGAAAGGGTATTGTTCAAGTAGCATTTGCCGCTATTTAATCAGTTATAAAGTCCTCTTTCGTTTCTTAAAACGAGAAGGTTATATTGCGAACAATATTACACTATATGTTGATCTACCAAGACTTTGGAAAACGATACCTGAAATTTTGACGATTAAAGAAATTGAAAAATTATTAGCACAACCCAATAGCCGCACATTAGAGGGGGCGCGGGACAAAGCGATATTTGAAACTTTGTATGGAGCAGGACTTAGAGTATCTGAAGTTTGTTCTTTAAATATTCAAGATGTGGATGACAAATTTATTCGAGTGAAGGGCAAGGGTAGAAAAGAGCGTATGGTCCCAATTGGGGCTAAAGCCTTGCAAGCGATCAATCATTATCTTATCAATTTTCGAGGCGATTGTCCTTATCCTCAATTGTTTTTATCAAGTAAAGCGAAATGCATCCATCGTATTACCATTTGGAAAAAAATCAAAGATTACGCTAAAAAAGCAGGCATCACAAAAAACATATCACCCCACACATTGCGCCATAGCTTTGCCACTCATTTGTTAGATCAAGGAGCAGATTTAAGAATAATCCAAGAACTTTTAGGTCATGTAAGTATAAGTAGTACGGATCGATATACGCAAGTTAGCCCCAAACGTTTGATTGAGGCTTTCCAAAAATTTCACCCCTCTAATCAAAAAACTTAAGCTCTTTGAGGGACAGTTGGATCTTGAGCTTTTTGAAATGTAGCCGCATAATGAATATTTTTTCCCACATTTGCGCTCCATAAGCTAATTCCTATAACGGATAACCATGTAGGTGTAGTAGCAGCAACAACTGGAAGAGCAAAATAAGCGACAACTGCCACCACTAAAACAATGGCGAAGGGACCTTTGGCGACATCTTTTAAATGTTGCACACCCTCTTGCACTTGTCTTTTAAAGAAAATTCCAAGAATTATACAGCTGCTAGTTAAAATGGGACTATAGGTAAGTAAAGCAAGAGTTACTAAAGACATGAAAATTATAGTGACAACTTTACAAATTTTATCAACTACAGGGTGTCTGAAAAAACCATCAAGCTTTTCTTTGGTTGCTGACCAACAATTACATCCAGTTCGTTGTACTCCTGTCATACAAGACTCCAGTTTCATTAGTAAAAAGTAAATGATACTAAAACTATTTTTCTAAAACAAATTTTATTTACGAGTGTGTTTTAGTAGTTTTACTATTGTCTATTGACAGTTCAAAAAATAATAAATAAGATACAAATTATAAGAGATATAGGAAAAATACTCATTAATATACTTAAATTCAACGGTTTATTGTGGAAATGAAGGTAATGTTAGTATGAATAGTTGTAGAGAATATTAATTAAGGGACTATTTCTATATGGAAGACCATTTAAAAGAATTTAAATTAACGCCAAAAGTTCGGCAAAAACTTAAAGATAAAACTCTTTTAAAAGAAGAATTGGAAGCTGGAAAAACAGCCCAAGAGATTTTAGAGTTTTCCGATATATCGATGGCGAAATTTTATGGAGCTTCCTACAAATTATTTGAACACCAGCGTTTCGAAGATGCAAGCAATGCTTTTCTTTTTCTTGCCACCTTAAATCCTTATAACTATGACTATTGGGTTGGACTTGGGATGAGCTTGCAAATGCTAGGCGATTATGAATTAGCCATAGACGCCTACGAGATGGCAGCTATTTGTCAAGTCGACAATCCCGTTCCTTACTTTTATTTGGCCAAATGTTTATTTGCCATACATGATCGGGAGAGCGCTTTACAGGCTTTAGACTTAGCGGTTGAATATTCTTCTGAGCATGCCGAATATTCAGAAATGTTAATCCAAGCCTTAAAAGCTAAAGATTTACTCAATCAAATGGAACATCCTTTAAAAAAGAAACGCACACGTAAAAAGCCCAAAAGTGAGTTAAATGAGTAATTTATTCATTAAAAAAACGATTAATAAATCCTTTTGAAGCAGTCACTTCCATTGTAACAATAATAAAAACTAAAAGAATCAATGCATAGCCAGAATTTTTTGATTGTTCGAAAAACGAAAAAGCAATTGAGGCGGTTAGCAAAATTCCCAAAGCTTGTAATGATTTATTTGATAGAGGTTCGCGAGTTTTAATATACACTATGTTTCTTTTACATAAAGGACAGGTAGTCGCCTGCTTATTCTTCTCCAATGCTTTAAACCAACCGTTAATGCAATCATTATGGTAGGAATGATTACAGGTAAGAGTGTTTACGCTATCGGTTAGTTCAGTTAAACAAATAGCACAATTATTTATTTCATTATTCATTAAAATTTAACCTTAATTTTTTTGATAAATAATAAAATTAAATAATTAAGATCTATTAAAGTTATTAATGAAAAACAATGTCTCTTGTTGCTCTATAGTTAATCGTCTTAATAATTATCATTGCAATGAAACAAATAGACAAACTTAAAATTATTTCAAATAGGGTTGTTGATAGGATGCACGAACAAAAGGCAATGATAACTAAAATGATAAGATAGGGCGAGGTTTTATTAGATGAGTTAGATGTTTTGTATGTTGAAGGTTTGATGTAATCGATCTTCCGTTTACAAAGTGGGCAGGTTGTTTCTCTTTTATTGGCAAGAGTTGTTTCAAACCACTCTTTTATACAAACTTTATGATAAGTGTGATTGCAGGAGAGTTTTTCAAAATCATTTTGTATGGGATCTAAGCAAATAGAACATTCTGGAATTTCGTTAGCATTCATAAAGTTGTCTAAATTTAAGTAGAGTTAGTGGAATTTTAAAGAATTAGAGATTATTTAGGTATCACTAAAAATAAAATCTAATCCATTTTTGAAGGAGTAAAATAGTTCTTCTTCACGTGACAAACAATAAACACCCAATTTTTCAATTTTTTTCTTTTCTTCGTTTTTATCCACATAAGCAAAGATCGCGATTTCTGGGTTAATTTCTCTTGAATTATGAATAATTTTTTCAATGACTTCTAAGTCATGTAAAACAATAACCAATAATTGAGCGTCCTTGATTTTGGAATCTTCTAAAATGAGAGCTTGGCTAGCATCGCCATAAATGGCTTCTTTTTGAGTCTGTTTAACAATCGCTATTTGTTCTATATTTTGATCTATTACAAAAGGTTTAAACCCTCTTCTCTTAATTTCATTAATGATCTCTTTTCCAAGTTCTTCATAGCCAATGATAATAGCTAGGGGTATATTAGCATTAACGTCATGATGGGGTTCTACGTGAACTGGATGAAATTTGTCCCCTGGAATTTTATGTAGTAGTCTAAAGAGTAAGGGATTTAAAGAAATTGAAATTATAGAGCAAGCCACAATAATATCATAACCCTCTTCAGGCATGATTTTTAACTTTGAAGCTTCTTCAGCTAAAATAAAGGAAAACTCCCCAATTTGAGCTAAGGCAATAGCAACAATTAAGGCTGATTTAAATGGATATTTAAATAGCATCACAATGAGTATAGCTGCAGCTGGTTTTATGATTAGAACGATAAATAAAATAGAGGCAAAAAGAGCGTAATGATCAAGTATTCCGTAAGGATTAAATAACATACCAATGGAGAGAAAAAAGATGACAGTAAAAACATCTCTCATAGGAGCGGCATTAGCTAAAGCTTGATGCCGAAGCTCGGTGGCTCCTATAACCATTCCGGAAATAAAAGCTCCTAAAACTATGGATGTGCCAAATACAAAAGCTGAGGCAGAAGCTACAATAAAGGTAGTCGATAAAATAACAAGGGTAAATAATTCATGGGATTTCGTTTTAACGATGCTATATAAAAATTTTGTAATAAGTTTAAGGCCAATTGTAAACATGAGGATTGCTAAAATTGCAAATTTAGCTATAGCCCATCCCATAGAAAGAAAAAATGTTCCCCAATCGATATCTGTGTTAGAGGGGGCTAAAGAAGGGAGTAGGATTAAGGCTCCAATTGTGAGCAAGTCTTCCACAACTAACCAGCCGACAGCAATATGACCCTCTTTTGTAGACAAAAGATTATTATCAGATAAAAGCCTAACTAGTACTACAGTACTTGCCACTGCTATCGAAAATCCCATAAGGATACTAGATTCTATTTTCCACCCTATGAAATATAAAAAAATTGTTGTAAAAATGGTTGTGGCAAACGTTTGTCCAATAGCTCCTGGAAGAGCGACGTTTTTTACACGGTTGAGATCTTCGAGGCGAAAATGCATCCCCACGCTAAACATCATTAAAATAACACCAATTTCTGCAAGTTGTTCTGCTAATTCTATATCAGCTGTGTAGCCTGGAGAGTAGGGGCCAATTAAATAACCTGCAAATAAATAGCCGACGATCGGGGAAAGTTTTAATCTTTGAGTAAGGTAGCCAAAAATACTGGCAAGTCCGAAACCGATTGTGAAGATTAGAACAACTTTAAACTTATAAAGAGAAACTTCCATTATCCCACGTCAGGTTAGAAATGTTTGTTACTTTAGTAATAAAGGAATTTTTTAAAAATGAAAAGAATTTAAAATTTTTTATTAGTTGTTACTTAACTAACCAGCCAAAAAAATGAACAATTTATCGTTTTACAAAGAAATTTGCTTTAAAAAATAATTAGCAGTTATTGATTCCGTTTTTGTGATGAAGTTCAATGCCTTCTTTCCATTGAAGCTTTATGCAATCTTGCAAAGTTTTAGAGGTAAGAGGAAATCCATGTTTATATAAAACAATAAATACATCGAGTTTTTCTATTGCTAAGGCTTGCTGTAAAGGACACATAGATTCAAAAAGCATTCTGTCATTATAGGAAAGTTGTTGTCCTTCATAGCGATTCAAAGTTTTCAATTGAGGGAGCTTATTGCATAATAAATTAACAATTTCGGCAGAACAATATTCTTTTTTTAAAGCTAACGCAAGAGGATTAATTGTAAAGATTTCTCCTTCTAAAAAAGGTCTAGTTTCATATAAATCGACAACACTTTTTATCAAAATATTATCTAATAGAAAGGATAATATTTTTGAATTTTGAAGTCTGATAGCAGTGTGAAGGGGCGTAGTTTGGCAAACGTCTAATTCTTGAATTAAACTTTTATAGTGCCAAAGTTTTCTTTTTTTTACTTTTAATAAATATGTGAAAATGTCTAACTCTTTAATCTCTAATACATACGATAAAAAGTCCCAATTATACAGATTTTGGTCTGAAAGAAATTGCTTTTTTAGAATTTTGGCTTGATATCGAATTTTACGATGCTTAAATATAAAATAAAGTTTTTTAATAAATTGAATAAATAAAAAAATGGTAAGAAAAATTATTATTGCTCTCATTTAATTCTAACCAATTTTTTAAATATCAATGCGATGGATTTCTAATGGCTCTTTTAAAACAAAATTTTCGTGAATATGTTGTATGATTCTCTTTTGTTCGCTCCATACCAATCTTTCTTTAGCTTCTTCATAACTTAACCATTCGTACGCATCATGCTCGAGCGGACATAATGTAACAGAGTTTAGTTCATCAACAAACGCTAAAAAGACCGGAACAAAAGCAATTTTATCTTTGGTTTTTAAATAAAATATTTCTACAGCATCAGCTGAATAAAATTTGGAAGGAACAAGCCCTGTTTCTTCAAAAATCTCTCTTAAGGCTGCTTGAACAGCTGTTTCTGGCTCTTGTATTCCACCAGTTACCATTTGCCAGGTACCGGTTAAGTAGCTTGAACATCTTCTAATCAAAAGGTAGCGATGTTCTCCATTTTTAGAATAGATTATGAAAGTGCTGATGCAATTAGGTTGAATATAATTTGGATACATAGGAAAAAATGTTTTAAATGATACTATAGAAAATTCAGAAGTTTATCAAGCATCGTCTTGATTTAATCGCTATTGTCCCAAGAGTTATAAAGATTTTGATAGGAAAGATATGCTTATTTAGGCATAATATGATTAGATGGATAAAGGTTAGCTAATCAAACGACTATTTTGGATTGGATCGAGCCTCGAAGATTTAAAGCAATTTCCGGACGAAGTTCAAAGAGAAGTGGGTCATGGGTTATATCTTGCTCAAATGGGAGATAGGCATAACCATGCAAAAACAATTAGCGGAATAGGCAACGCTAAACTGATTGAGCTTCGTGAAAACGACAGATCAGGAACTTACCGAGTAATTTATACATTAGAAATGGACAAATTTATTTTTGTTTTACATGCCTTTCAAAAAAAATCGAAAAGCGGAATAGCAACACCTAAACAAGAAATTGATTTAATTAAACGCCGTTTAAAAGATGCTGAAGCTATCTATAAAGAATTAAAAGGAGAAAAGTAATGGGTGAAAAAAGACTATATGAAGAAAGCTCAGGAAACGTATTTGCCGATTTAGGGATTGAAAATCCTGAAGAAGCTTTAGCGAAATCGGAGCTAGCTCGTCAAATTGCAAAGCTTATTAAGAAGAAAAAACTTACTCAAAAAAAAGTAGCAGATATTTTAGGAATTGATCAGCCTAAGATCTCTGCATTAATTCATGGAAGACTAAGAAGTTTTTCACTTGAGCGTTTAATTCGTTTTCTAAACGAATTGGGACAAGATGTAAGCATTATAATAAGTCCTGCACAATCAACTGAACGAGGTATTACTTGGATAGGCGAATCACATTTACAAACTCGCAAGGCTACCTTAGGGAAATAATTCCCAATTATATAGCTTACAGCTTATGTACTTTGAAATTAAAATGACTCATCAAGTGATTTTTCAACTAAGAAATAATGCTGATGCAATTAGGTTGAATGTAATCTGGATGCATAGGAAAAAATGTTTTAAATGATACTATAGAAAATTCAGAAGTTTATCAAGCATCGTCTTTAATTCATCAGAAGAATAGGCTTTGGGAATGTTAAATTGAGAAAAGAGTTGTCTATACCAATCAAATGTAGCGTGAGATCCTCCAAGAAAAACAATAGCATTCATTCCAGCAGATTGAGCAGCTGTTACACCTGCTAGGCTATCTTCAATCACTAAGCAATTTTTTGGGGCAACTTTTAATTGTTCTGCTGCATACAAAAAAAGATCGGGTGCTGGTTTGCCATTTTTTACCATTTCAGAAGTAAATATAGTTTCTGTGTCAAAATATTTTAACTGATTGGTCAACTTTAAAGAGTAAATAACTTTACTTTTTGAACTACTAGAAGCAATGCAATAATTTAAGTTATTGGCTTGTGCAAATTGTAAAACAGGTTCAATTAAAGGTTGTAATTCCTTTTCAAATACTTTTAGGCCAAGTTTTTCTTGCTTTTCAAATTCTTCTAAAGAAATGTTTAAGCCAGTTTCCTCTAAAATAATTTTACGTACGGTTGTGGCATTGATACCTGAAAACCTTCTAATGCTTTCTTCCGTTGTTAACGGATAGCCTTTTTTTGTTAGTTCTTCTGCATCAATCCGATTGGCAATAATTTCACTGTCAACTAGTACCCCGTCACAATCAAAGATTATCGTTTTATCCATAAATTTTAAAAGAGAGGAGAGCGTTTAAGCTCTCCCCATTCATTATTTTTGAATTTTTTTGAGTAACAAATCATTGACCAGTTGTGGAGGAGCTTTACCTCTTGTAGCTTTCATCACTTGTCCTACAAGGTAAGCAAAGGCTTTGTCTTTTCCATTGTGATAATCAACAATTGATTGCTGATTTTCAGCTACAATTTTATCGACAATAGCTTCCACTTCACTAGAATCACCCATAGGTTGATAATCTGGGTTTTCTTTGACAATTTTTTGAGGATCTTTGCCTGGCTCTTTTACCATATCATCGGCAACGGACTTGGCAATTTTACCATTGATCGTGTTGTTTTCAATCAAAGCGACTAATTTTCCAACATGCTCAGCTGGTATGCCTGAATTTAGGATATTTTTGCCAGAGTCTTTGTAGCGACCAGCAAATTCCACAATAATCCAATTACAAAGTAAACGAGCGTTTGAACAAACTTTTAATGCTTCTTCAAAATAATCAGCTAAGGCCTTTTCACTAGTTATTACAAAAGCATTATGGGCACTTAAATCATGCTCTTTGACATAGCGTCTTTCTCTTTGTAAAGGCAATTCTGGCAAAGAAGCTCTTATTTCTTCGATGAAGGCATCCGTTAAAATAATGGGAACTAAATCAGGCTCTGGAAAATATCTATAATCAGAAGCCTGTTCTTTTTTTCTCATCAAAATCGTTTCTTTACGATCGGGATCAAAACGGTAAGTCGCTTGAGCGATAACTTCGTTAAAGGGTTTATTTGGATGATTTAAATATTCTTTAATTTGCCGTTTAATTTCTGACTCTAAAGCCATTTCCATATTGCTAAAAGAGTTCATGTTTTTAATTTCGGTTTTATTGCGAAGACCAGTTTCTCCCTTTAAACGAACCGATATGTTCGCATCGACTCGAAGAGAACCCTCTTCCATGTTGCAATCTGAAACATCGGTGTATTGCAAAATAGCTTTTACGGCGGTTGCATAAGCAACAGCTTCTTTTGGACTTCTCATGCAAGGTTCAGAAACAATTTCTATTAAGGGAACTCCAGCTCTATTGTAATCAACCCCTGCAAAATTAGAAAAATGCTTTAGCATGCCAGCATCATCTTCTAAATGAACATGGTTAACTGGAAATTGCTTTTCTTCACCATCTACCTCTGCTACAACGATTCCGCCAATCACGATTGGTTCATCAAATTGTGTAATTTGAAAATTTCTAGGGCTATCGGGGTAAAAGTAGGATTTACGATCAAATTTGCTAAACTTTGCAATGGTGGCATTAATTGCACAACCAAACTGCACAGCTTTTTTTACAGCTTCTTTATTAAGTACAGGTAAAGCTCCTGGTTGCCCGGTGCAAACTTCTGTTACATTAGTGTTTGGCTCATCACCAAAACGATTAGGCGCCACGCTAAAAAGCTTTGACTTTGTATTTAGTTCTGCGTGGATTTCTAGGCCAATTACAGCTTCCCATTCTGGATGTTGTGTCATAAATTTATTCCTACCTAAATAGTTCCGGTATCATAGTAAACTGTTTGTTAGCTTGTTCAAATGCATGAGCTAAAGCTAAAACACTTACATCTTTTTTCTGTGGGCCAATTAGCTGTAAACCAACAGGTTTATTATCTTTTGAAAAACCGCTTGGAATACTTACTGCTGGAAGACCTGCTAAATTAATCGATATAGTATAAATGTCTTCTAAATACATTTGGATCGGATCTTTTGTCTTTTCACCAATTTTAAATGCTGGTTCTGGAGTTACCGGAGTCGCGATTAAGTCGCAAATACTAAACGCTTTTTTATATTGTTGGATCATAAGCGTGCGTACTTTTTGCGCCTTTCTATAAAAAGCATCTTGGTAGCCAGAAGATAATACAAATGTGCCAAGTAATATACGTCGTTTAACTTCTGCCCCAAATCCTTCTTCTTTTGAAAAACGATACACTTCGTCTAAAGTTTGTGCTTCTTGTGAACGTAAGCCATAACGGATTCCATCAAAGCGTGCGAGATTTGTAGAGGCCTCAGCTGTAGCTAAAATATAGTAAACAGCTAAAGAATGTTTTAATATATCTAAATCAACTTCTACAATTTCTGCGCCAAGTTCTTTCATTTTTTGAATCGATTGTTCAAAATTTTGCTTGGCTTCACTTGACAAATCTTTTAAAAAGCTCCAAGGTACTCCAATCTTTTTACCTTTAAAGTCTGTGGCTAAATGAGCCATATAATCTTCTGCTGGAGAATCAATAGAGGTAGAATCTTTTGTGCAATGTCTGCCGATTACTTCCATCGTAAGAGCTGTATCTTTCACGTCTACAGATAATGGGCCCACCTGATCAAAAGAGGAACCGTAAGCTACAAGTCCAAATCTTGAAACTCTTCCATAAGTTGGTTTAAAGCCTACAATTCCACATAAGGCAGCTGGTTGCCTAATAGAGCCACCGGTATCACTGCCAAGCGCAATCGGGCATAATCTTGCAGCCACGGCTGCGGCCGACCCACCAGATGATCCACCTGGAATGCAATCTAAGTTCCAAGGATTTCTTGTGATATTATAGGCTGAATTTTCTGTGGATGAGCCCATAGCAAATTCATCACAGTTAGTTTTGCCAATAAAAATAGCGTCTTCTTGATCTAGAAGGTGAGCGACCGTTGAATCAAAGGGGGCTCTATAATTTTGTAAGAACTTAGATCCACAGGTGGAAATTTCACCTAAGATATGAATATTGTCTTTGAAAGCGACAGGTATTGCCGCCATTTTTCCAAGCTTTTCTTTATTTTTTCTCTTTTGATCCAATATTTGCGCTTTCTTTAAAGCTTTCTCTTTTGTAACAGCTAAAAAACTTGTGATCTTAGGATCATATTCTGCAATTCGATTGAGAAAATATTCTGTGATTTCAAGGGCAGATAATTCGCCATTGATAAATTTATTTTTTAGTTCAATACCGGTAAGTGTATGCATGGCTATTATTTGCTTTAAGATTGTTTAATGACTGTTGGAACTTTAAATAGACCGCCAATTTTAGAAGGAGCGTTCATAAATAATAATTCACTTGATAAAGTTTTGCCAACTTCATCATCTCGCATTACGTTATGGATATCTTCCAAAACATGATTGCAAGGCTTAACATTATCCGTATCAATTTCAGATAAATTTTCAAAGTGATTTATAATCCCTTTAAGATCTTTTAACAACGCTTTTTGCTCTTCTTCAGTACAATCAATATAACTTAAATTTGTTAAAGTTTTAATTGTTTCTTCGTTAAATTCAATCATAGTTAACTTTTGATAAAGTGATAAAATATAAATTCTAAACCTATAAGAAAAAATCTTCAAGTTTTCAAATAAAAACCATTTCCGTTATACATCGTAACGAAAAAAATAAGGTTTACGGTAAAGATTTATGACACAAGAAAGCATCATTATTTGGTTTCGACAAGATTTACGAGTAGAAGACCACCCCGCTTTACAAGAAGCTATTGATAAGAGTCATCACATTGTGCCCCTATACATCTATTCCGAAGAGGAAAAAAATAAATGGAAAATAGGAGCTGCTTCTAAATGGTGGTTACATCACTCTTTAGAGAGTTTAAGCAATGACTTAAAAAGTTTAAATTTAAAGTTAATTATTCGAAAAGGAGATCCTGAAGAAGAATTAAAAAAAATTATTAAAGAATCTCAAAGTAAAGCTGTTTATTGGTCTAGAATGTATGAACCATTCACCATAAAACGAGATACAAAAATAAAACAAGCTTTGTCTCAAGGAATTGAAGTAAAAACCTTTAAATCTTCCTTACTATTTGAGCCATGGGATATTCTTAATAAGCAAGGAAAACCTTTCCAAGTTTTTACAGCTTTTTGGAAAAGTTGCCTTGCCAAAGAAAGTTCGTTTGAACTTTCAAAAATTTCAAAAAAACCATCTATTTCAACACCTAAATTACATTCTTTAACAATTGATGAATTAGAATTGTTGCCAAAAATTCATTGGGACAAAGGCATTGCGGCCACTTGGCATCCGGGAACGGCTAATGCAAAAAAATATGTAAAAGAGTTTATTGAAAAAGAGATAGTAAACTATAAGGAAGATCGGGATTTTCCAAGTTTACCAGGTGTTTCACATATGTCCCCATATTTACACTTTGGTGAAATTAGCCCTAAAATGATCTGGCAAATGGCTTTAGAAAAACACGACTTTGCAAAAGAAGAAAGTTATTTAAGGCAACTTGGATGGAGAGAGTTTGGCTACCACCTTTTATATCACTTTCCATTCACGACGGAAAATCCTTTACAAGAAAATTTTACCAAATTTGAATGGGTTAAAAATGAGTCTCATTTGAAAGCATGGCAAAAAGGAAAAACTGGATATCCATTTGTAGATGCTGGAATGAGACAGCTTTGGAAAACTGGGTGGATGCACAACCGTCTTCGCTTAGTGGTTGGCTCATTTTTAGTAAAAGATTTGCTTATTAATTGGAAAGAGGGGTCAAAGTGGTTTTGGGATACATTAGTAGATGCAGATCTTGCCAATAATACACTTGGATGGCAATGGGTTGGTGGATGTGGTGCGGATGCAGCTCCTTATTTTCGTATTTTCAATCCGGTATTGCAAAGTGAAAAATTTGATCCTAAAGGGGAGTTTATTAGAAAGTGGATTCCAGAAATTGCAGCTTTGCCAGATAAATGGCTCCATAAACCTTGGGAGGCTCCAGAAGATGAATTGAGAAAAGCGGGAATTACTCTTGGAGATAACTACCCATATCCCATTGTCAATCATGAGGAAGCTAGAAAAAAAGCCTTAGAAAAATTTAATACTATAAAAGCACAAGGATAATTATGCCATTTACACTACCTTTAAAAACTGAAGCGCCCAATTTTTCTTTAAAAGGGACTGACTTAAAAACATACACGCTAGATTCCTTTAAAGATGCTAAATATTTGGTTATTTTTTTTACTTGTAATCACTGCCCATATGTTGTTGGATCAGATGAAGTGACAAGAGAGACTGCTGAAAAATATAGAGCAGATGGAGTTGTGTTTGTTGGTATTAATTCTAATAGCAAAAAAACTGTACCTGATGATTCTTTTGAAAAAATGATAGAAAGAATGGAGGATAAGCAATTTCCATGGGTTTATTTATATGATGAAACACAAGAAATAGCAAAAAAATATGGAGCCTTGAGAACACCTCATTTTTTTGTATTTGATCAAAATAGAAAACTTGTTTACACAGGCAGAGGGGTTGATAGTCCAAGAGATACAAGTAAAATGAAAGTGAATGATTTAGATCATGTTTTAAAAGAGCTTGTTGAAGGAAAACCCATTTCTAATCCTTTAACCAACCCCATTGGTTGTAATGTTAAATGGGAAGGACAAGAAAGACACTGGATGCCAGCTGATGCGTGTGATTTAGTATGAAAAAAAAGATCCTTCTTACAGGGGCTACAGGTTACATAGGGGGCCGTTTAATTAAGCCCTTATTAAATAAAGATTATGAGATTGTTTGTCTTGCTAGACATCCTCAAAATTTACAAGAGCGTTACTTAGATAAGATTAGCCTTGTAAAAGGAGATGTCTTTGATAAGGAGGCTTTGTCAAAAGCTTTAAAAGATGTAGATGTAGCCTATTATCTCATTCATTCAATGGGGGGGAAAGATCAATTCGAAGAAAAAGACCGTCAAGCTGCTGAAATTTTTGCGAAAGAAGCTGCAAAAGCCAAAGTGAAAAAAATCATTTATTTAGGAGGTCTTGGCGATAGCAAAAACAATGAATTATCACCCCATTTAAAAAGTCGACAAGAAGTTGGAGAAATATTAAGAAAATTTTCAGGAGCTACGCAAGTAATTGAATTTAGAGCCTCGATTGTCATTGGGTCTGGGAGTACATCATTTGAAATGATTCGAGCTTTATGTGAGCGTTTACCCATTATGGTTACACCAAAATGGGTGTATACTCTTTTACAACCCATTGCCATTACAGATTTGATTAGTTATCTAGTGCAGGCTTCTGAATTAACCTTTGAAAACCATCCTATTTTTGAAATAGGTGGAAAAGATCGCGTTACGTATGCTGAGTTAATGCAAGAGTATTCAAGACAAAGGGGATTGAAACGCTACATGATAAATGTTCCCGTTTTAACCCCTTATTTATCTAGTTTATGGCTTGGACTGGTAACTCCTTTATACGCCTCTGTTGGGCGTTATCTTATTGAAAGTGCGATCTTTCCAACAGTTGTAACAAATGATTTGGCTAAAAAAACATTTGCTATTCAGCCTATGGGAGTGAAAGAATCCATCGAGAAAGCCCTTCTATACGAAGATGTTAAAATGGCTGAAACGCGTTGGATTGACACCTTTACATATGTTGATGAAACAACTGGGCAAGAAGGAGCTAAAGCTGGCAATCGAATTATTGATGTCAAAAGTATTACCATTCCCGTACCTGTTGAAGAAGCGTTTAAGCCAATTGAAAGAATCGGGGGGAGTACTGGTTATTATTATGGCAATTGGTTGTGGCGCATCAGGGGGCTAATTGATTTATTTGTTAGCGGAGTCGGATTCAGACGGGGAAGACGCGATCCTGAACGATTGTTTCAAGGCGATGTGGTTGATTTTTGGCGAGTAGAGAAAATTATTCCTAATGAACGATTATTATTGCGCGCAGAAATGAAAGTGGCGGGAAGAGCATGGTTAGAATTTACAGTGGACGGATATGAGAATATATCTGTGATTAAGCAAAAAGCCATATATGAACCTTGCGGTTTATTTGGCTTAGTTTATTGGTACTCTTTATATCCGATTCATCATTTTATCTTTAAGAATATGCTTAAAGGAATTGCAAAAAAAGCCATTGAAAATAGTCAAAAGCCAATATCTAAGGAATTATTAAACGCCGAATTGTTTTTTAAAAAAACCTTACTAGAAGCTAATGCCAAAGAGGTTTTTGATTGGCATAATAGAAAAGGCGCATTTGAGCGACTTTCTCCACCATGGCAGCAAATAAAAATAGTACAGCATGACGAACCCTTGCAAAAAGGAGGGAAAGCCATATTGTTGCTTACCAAAGGTCCTTTTAAGCTCAAATGGGAGCTTGAACATAAAGAGGTACATCCAGGACATTTTTTTAACGATGTTCAACTAAAAGGACCTCTTAAATTTTTTGAGCATAATCACATTTTTGAACAAATTAATGATAAAAGTAGCTTTTTAATCGATTCATTACAATATCAATTGCCTGGTGGCAAAGTGATCAAATGGTGTTGTTTGCCTTTTGTAAAAAGAAACTTAAAAAAACTGTTTAGGTTTAGACACCAAATCGTACAAGAAGACATAAAAACATTGAAAGCAAGTAAGGGAAAACCGATGAAATTTTTAATTGCTGGAAGTAACGGTCTTGTAGGGCAAGCCTTAATTCCATTTCTCACGACTCAAGGACATACTGTTTATACTCTAGTTAGGAAAAAAACAGATAAACCTAATGAAATTTTGTGGAATCCAAAAGAAGGCATCCTCGATAAAAATCAAATAGAAGGCTTTGATTGTATTGTTAATTTAGCGGGGGAAAATATCGCTAAAAAATGGAATGAACAGGTAAAAAAAGACATTTTAGATAGCCGTGTAGAAAGTACTAATCTTTTAGCTAAGACTATCGCCGAACTTCAAAATCCCCCTAAAGTGTTGATCAATGCTTCCGCGATTGGCTACTATGGAAATCGAGGCGAAGCAGAATTGAACGAGAATTCAGCTCCAGGCACGGGTTTTTTAAGTGATGTTTGCAAAAAATGGGAAGATGCCACAAAACCCGCTGAGCAAAAAGGGGTTCGCGTCGTAAAGTTGAGAACAGGGATGGTATTATCGAGCAAAGGGGGCGCTTTAGCACAAATGCTCACCCCTTTTAAAGCTGGAATGGGGGGTAAAGTTGGTAGCGGCGAACAATATGTGAGCTGGATCAGTATAGAAGATCTCATTGCAATTATTGTTTTTCTAGCAGAAAGGGATGATATTAAAGGCCCGGTAAATTTGGTCAGTCCAGAATCGGTTAAAAATAAAGAATTTACCAAAAAACTTGGGGAAGTACTCAATCGACCAACCATTGTTCCTTTTCCTGAGTTTGCAGCGAAAATGATGTTTGGAGAGATGGCAGAAGAAATGCTTCTTTCAAGTACTAGAGTCGAACCTAAAGTACTGGAAGAAAAAGGGTATAAGTTTAAATACCCTACACTAAAAGAGGCTCTACAGCAACAGTTGTAAAAACATTATTTTACATTTATCGAAAATTTACAATTCCTTGTTAATATATTTGAAAATTTAGCCAGGGATTGTAATGAATTTTCAAGAGTTACCCAATGAAATTATCCTAGATTGTTTGGTAAAATCTGATAATTATGCTTTTTGCAGAGTTTCAAAACAATTGCACTCATTTAAGACAGACGTTTTTTTAGCTCGCCTTGAAGAGTATGGATATTCAAAAGAGTTAAACAATACTAGACAAGATTATTTGGAGAATCTATTTTCCTTAATTGCTACTAATTCTTCTCTTAAAAATCATTTGGTCTATAACAAAAAGTTTTTAGTGATTCGCACAAGCTTAAATAGTTATGCCTCTCTAGTAAAAATAAAAAATCTTTCTCTTAAAGAAATCGATCAAATCATTGGTAAAGAATTACCCAATATTTCACCCCAATTAATTAGGATGTGGAGTAAACGAGAAATTACCGTTAGAGAAAACGAATCTTCAGGTTTATATAATCTGCAAACATTTTTCTATTTGTGTTATAGAGGTTATTTTAAAGAAGATTTTAGTGAATTTACATCTATCTATCATGGAACTGTCACCCAAATCTATCAAGAGGAAACGTATCCAGATCTTACTAAAACACGCGATTTCGCTTTGAAAAATTTTCAAAAAGATAATTCCATTCTTCATATGGATAAATTACACGATGAAATGAATATTAGTAAGGTCGCTTCTATTGTAATTGATACAGCACCCCTTCACCATATCATTTTGGCAGACAATATTTCTTATTTTCAAAAATTGGAAATTGATTATGTCAACTATAGAGATAAAGACGATTACTCAGTTTTACATTTAGCTGCGAAACAAGGGAGTGAAAAAATTGTCAATTTTCTACTTGAACAAAAGATGCCTCAGCATCCCAATACAAGAGGAATGATGCCTATCCACTTGGCTATCTTCTATTGCCACGCTAATGTAGTTAAAGCTTTATTGCCTTTTTTTATCCAATACAAAATGGATAAAGGATTGAGTAAAATTGAAGCTGTGAAACTCTTAGTTGAATATGTATCAAAACTTGAAAAAAAAGAAGGTTACGACCGCTCTGATGTAGAAACGGTCCTTAAAAAGTTTAAGCTAGATTAATATGTTCTCTATTAGCAATTGTTTCGATAGTTAAGGCATAGTTTAAAAAGTCATTATTCTCCGAATGATCAGAATTTTCTCTATATTGAAAACGAAATTCGTAAGGAACTAACGCATATAATCGATCGATAATATTCTTTTTGTGATGCTTTCTTTTCATAGGGTCATTTATTCGATCCACTTGTGTCAATAACTTTATAAATGTCGAATAGTTTGCAAAAGTTACACTGTAACTGAGTTTATTTAAAATAATTTTCTCAACAGTATCCATGGATACTTTTCTATGAGACTCATTTAAAAGATCAATTACCAGATCGATAATTTCTTCCTTAATGTTTTCTTTGTTGGTAAACGAAATGTTTTCAAAAAGATTCATTAATTTTAGGATGTCTTTGTCATCATACTTTAGCTCAATATCTATATTTTTCAATTTAAACATATCATTATAGCTACATGAAAAAAAATCACTTGCAAGCTTTGACAACAGACCAGAAAATTCTTCTGTAAAGTATTTTCTTTGCTTTACCCATGCAAAAAAATCATAGAAGATTAAATATTTATTAATAGGTAAGTATTCAAAACTTTTGGCAAAACCATTCATCCAGTCATCTTTATTAATTGTTTGTGAATCTCGTGTTATTTCCATTCCTAAGTTTAATACATAATAAAATTCAGAAGTATTAGTTACCGAAGCCATCAAACAGGATAAAATAGAGGGAGGATAGTGAGTTGCAATCTGCCTAATAAAATTTTTATTTAAATTTTTTTGATTATAGATAGCCCCCATAATGGCTATTTGATAAAACTCTTGTTGCCATTTTGCTTGATAGGGTAGTTTGTAAAATTCATCTAAATAATCTAAAGCAATTCCGGCAAAGTTATCGCTTTTATAGGAATTAGCCACAACTAAAAGTAGATCAAAATAAAATATGGTACTATTTAGTTTTTGTCGTAATTGTTCGACTATTTGGTAGTTTTTATTCGCAAGATTAATCTTTATAGCTTGGATGAAACAATCTGTTTTTATGAGTTTGTCGTTTATGTTTTCAATGATAGGGATAATCTCTTCACAACTATAATTTTGCACATAGTCAATAATGAGTTGATGGATCAATTTTTTATATTTCGTTGCAATGCCTTCCGTTTGGGTCATTTGTAGGATAAATTGATACTTTTCTTCTTTCGTTTCGTAAGTAAAATAAAGATTTTGTAGAAGTCCTACCACATGAACATTTTGAGTATGGAGAAGAAAGCTTTCTAATAATTTTGGATTAGTGACCATTAAAGCAGAAAAATTTTTGGATAAATCTTCTATATTTTCACTTGTATGTAAAAGATATAAGGTTTTTTCAAAATGTTGATTAAAGAAGGGGGTTGATTGATCGACAAAAATAGGCGTTCTTGCATTAAGTTCATTAAAAAAATTTGTTATAAACGTATATATTTTAGAAATAATGGTTTTATGATCGATTTCATGGTTAAGTTTACTAATTTCTGTCTCTATAATTTGTTTAAACTCATAACTTTCGGCTAAGGCAATGGGATCGCTATCTAATTGATTGTTAGAGAAAATTGTCGATAACTCATTAATAATTAAAGGTATTCTTTGAATTTCCGAGTTAGTTTGCAATTCGAAGTAAGGAGTTGTGGGAGTGGTAGAAGAAGAAGTGAAAATTGGATCAGATGGAGAAGGAGCAAAAGGGGAAGAACTAGCCATAAAAATCCTTTTTAAAATACAAAGTATTAATAATATTATATTTAATTTTATCGTTTGTATAAATAATTAAAAACTTCAGGATAGTTATTATTTATAAATGTAATTGCTTCATCAGAGTAATTATTCCAATCAATAATGATATTATTTATTAAAGAATGAATGTTCTGAGAATGAATAAAAGAGTTAATTAACACTAAAAATTCGTTTAAATAAATTAATTTAATAACATTACTGACTTCATCGGTAAGATTGAAATGACGAATGATGTTGATTTTATGGTAAGAATTCCAATTAATATCAGAAAAAAAGTAAGAAAAGATACTATTTCTTAAGAATTTTTTTGTTGAATCTTCAATTTCACATAAAAAGTAGGTGAATAGTTCATAATAAGCTAAATATCTAATAAAGGGGGATAAATTAAGGTAATGACTTAAATTGACTAGAATATATTTTGTTAAACTTTCCTTATTAGATCTTTGTTTTAAAACTTCACAGGCAAAATCTAGGGCATGCACTATATGAAACTTTAACAAATGATTAAATCCATAAATAAAAACATTGTCAGAAATAGTAATACTCGAGATTTTTTTAATTGAGGTATCAAGGGAAGAGCAATTAATGAGGGTGGAGATCGCAATCCAACTGCGACAAGTATCTTTCAATAGTTGACTAAATAAAGCAGGTTCTTCTATTTCATCATTTAAGAAAATATTATATCCTTTATCAGTAGTGATCTTTTGTAAATAATCGTTTAAATATTTTAGTACAAAATCTTTGGCAATAAAGTTTTTTTTCTTCAGAAGTTCATAAATGCCCGTTAATTTTTCAGATTCATTTTTTATAATGTTTCGATCTATCAATTTAAGATAGGCAACGGTTTTAATATCTTTTTTAATTGGTTTTTCATCAATGCAATCGATAATTTCTTGGTTTCCGAACGAACAAGTATAAAGATTTAGTAGCAAAATATATATTTCAAGATGAGATTCATTTAACCTTTCGTTAGAATAAAAGAGATATCTTTGATAAGAAATAATGAAACGAAGCCCTTCTTGCTCATCAATTCTTCCTGAAAAAAGATAAGAAAAATTTTGTTTTAGTCGATTAAATTCTATGTATGGCAGGATATGAAAGGGGAAGTTGCCAACAGTTAATTCGTATAAAGCTTGCACGCTAACTTCAAGATCATTTGAAAAGTAAAGATTAGATAAATTTGTATAATAGTTATTTAATTTATCATCATTATTACTGGAAGCAAACATTTGTAAAATATTAAAGATAAATATTTTATATTCTTTTACACAATCTTCTACTGTATTTGAACTTTTTGAAATCTCGCTATGAAAGTTAGTTATCTCCTTTTCTAAAAAGGATATATAATTTAAATCCTTCCCATAATTGACAGTGATAAAATCGATCACTTTTTTGGTTAGGTTACTTATGCTTTTTTCAAATAGATTATTATTAAAAGTATTACTTATAGGTAATGTTGGAGGAATAGCGCTCATAGATTTTATTTTTTAATTTTATTCGAAAATTATAATGTTTATTTATAAAAAAATACAAGCTTATTAAGTAGTAATGTTTTTTTTAGAGTATTATTAATAGTGCTTTAGAAAAAAATGGAGTATAAAGTTGTTGGTCATTTAATTATTTTATAATTACAGTAGATTTTTTATGATGAACTTATAGTCAAATGAATGGAAACCGATGAAAGAGAAAAAAATTGTTATAAAGGTTGGAACAAGCACCTTAACTCAAGGAACAAAGTTCTTATCTCGTAAAAGCATGCTAGAAATAGCGCGTCAGATGGCCTTAATTTACGAACAAGGACATCAAATCGTATTAGTGACTTCAGGTGCGATTGCCGCTGGAAGAGAAGTATTACATTCAACCTTTTCTGAACAAACTGTTCCGACTAAACAAATGCTTGCCGCGATTGGTCAAGTGCAATTAATGCAAATTTGGACCCAACTATTCTCCCTATTTAATATTCATGTAGGGCAATTGCTACTAACAAGAGAAGATCTTTCCTCTCGAAAACGATATTTAAATGCTCGCGATACAGTTAATGCGCTTTTAAATCATAAAATCATCCCAATTATTAATGAAAATGACTCTATAGCCACCAAAGAAATACGTGTTGGAGATAACGATAATTTGGCGGCATTAGTTGCTAATTTAATGGCTGCCGATCTTTTAATTTTACTTACAGATCAAAAAGGCTTATACACAAAGGATCCAAGAAATGATCCCGATGCTCAATTAATTCCATTAGTAAAAAAAATTGATGAATCGATTTTTGCTCTAGCAAAAGGCTCTTCTACAACTCTTGGAACTGGTGGCATGACAACAAAAATAGAAGCCGCTCAAAAAGCAGCTCATTGTGGTATTACAACGGCTATTGCGTCGGCAAATCACCCTAATATATTGTTAGAGCTTTTAGACGGAAAGTCTATTGGAACACTTTTTTCAACTGAAATCACGCCACAAGAGAGTCGAAAAAGATGGTTGTTATCTGAAAAAAGGCAAGGAATTTTGTTTGTTGATAAAGGCGCAGCTGAAAAAATTTCTCACCATGGAGCTAGTTTATTGCCTTCTGGTATCACCAAAATTCAAGAGTCATTTGATAGAGGAGCCATTGTAGAAATACGTTATGAGAATAAAGTTGTGGCAGTTGGAATGACCAACTATGGACAGGAGGATATACAAAAATTAATAGGTAAGCATTCTGCAAAAATCGAAGATATTTTAGGATATAGCTACGGTTCAGAAATTATTCATCGAACGAACATGACAAGGATTAAAGGGGAATAATGGCAATTGAAGAAATGGCAAAAAAAAGCAAAGAGGCTTTATTGAGCATTGCTTTAGCGACGACAGAAACTAAAAACAAAGCCCTTTTGGCAATAGTGAATGCTTTAAAGGATAATGCCGAACAATTATTAATAGAAAATCAAAAAGATATAGCCTTTGCAAAAAGTGAAGGGTTAGATGATGCAATGATTGATCGACTAAGTTTGCAAGGACGGTTAGATGGGTTAATTGCAGACATTGAAAAAGTAATTTCTTTAGAAGATCCAGTAAGAGAGGTTTTTGAAGAAAAGATCATTGATGATTTAAAAATCGTAAAAATGCGCACTCCAATTGGTGTTTTGGGGGTCATTTATGAATCTAGGCCAAATGTTACTTTAGACATTAGTGCACTTGCCATAAAATCTGGTAATTGTGCCATCTTAAGAGGCGGCTCTGAAACTCTTCATACTAATCTTTTTTTAATACAATTAATTCAAAATGCTTTAAGCCAAGTTAATTTATCTAAAAATATTATTCAGCTTATTCCAACAATTGATCGTTCAGAAGTGTTAAAAATGTTGCATCTTCACGAATATATCGATTTAATTATTCCAAGAGGTGGGGCAAACCTTCATAAATTTTGCAGGGAAAATAGTACAATTCCAGTCATTACAGGAGGAATTGGTATTTGCCACTTATTTGTAGATGAATCAGCAAACGATAAGCTTTCAGAAAAAGTGATCATTAATGCTAAAACGCAAAGGCCAACTGTTTGCAATGCATTAGATACATTACTTGTGCATGAAAAAATTGCCCATACTTTTATCCCAAAAATAGTTGCTGAGTTGAATGCTTATAATGTTGTTTGTCATTTAGACCAAAAAGCAGCCGCTATTTTTAAAAATTTGCCAGATAATGCTTTGCCTGCTAAAGAAGGGGATTGGGATAATGAATGGCTGCGGCTAGTGCTTGGTATTAAAGTTGTTTCAAATTTAAAAGAAGCTGTAGAACATATTAAAAAGCACAGCACCGGACATAGTGATGGAATTTTAACTGAAAATAATGATAACGCTAAATTATTTATCGATTTAGTCGATTCAGCAGCTGTCTATGTGAATGCCTCAACTCGTTTTACAGATGGAGGACAATTAGGTCTTGGCGCTGAAGTTGCGATTAGTACTCAAAAAATCCACGCGAGAGGACCTATGGGTTTAAAGGAACTAACTTCTTACAAATGGGTTATAGTTGGAAATTATACAACGCGTAAATAGGTAAAAATTATGAAAATCGCGATCATTGGTTGTGGCAATATGGGTTCAGCTCTTGCTAAAAGACTGTCTTTAGATAACGAGGTTTTTCTTTATGATCGCAATAAGACAAAAATTGATCATTTGCAATCACAAGGATTTGGTATATCTTGTGAAACAATAGAGGAAGCCTTAAAGGAAGCTGAAATATTGTTTTTAGCTATAAAACCTCAGAGTTTAGAAAAAGCAGTTGAAAATTTTAATTTAAAACCCTCCCGATACACGATTATTAGTTTATTAGCCGGTATAAATGGATCCACTCTAAAACGATTTTTTCCATCTCAAAAAATCGTGCGCATCATGCCAAATCTTGCCATTTCCTACGGAGATGGTGTTGTTGCTGTGGAAGAAGATAAAGAGATGAGCAGTCGGGAAAAGCTCTATATCGGCCAACTTTTAAATCCTCTTGGAAAAGTTTATTGGATTTCTGAGGCAAAAATGAATGCTTTTACATCTCTTGCAGGCTCAGGTCCGGCCTTTTTTTTAACAATGATAGAAACAATGATTGAATCGGGCATTGCCATGGGATTTACAAGTCAAGATGCCACCGATTTAACCATACAAATGATGAAAGGAACTTTAAGCGTTTTAGAAAAAAGTGAGAAACACCCAGCTGAACTTAAATGGCAAGTGACTTCGCCAGCTGGTACTACAATTGCAGGACTTGCAAAGCTCGAAGAAACGGGTTTGAGGAACAGCATTTATCAAACATTTTTAGCGGCATATAATCGCGCGCACGAATTTAAAACTTAAAAAACTATTGAGAGATTTTTCTGATATCCCTCTGTGTTCTCTGTGCACTCGGTGGTTGTTAAAAAAATTAAATAGCCTTTTTGAATTTAAGGATATTAAAAAAAAAACTACCACTGAGTGCACAGAGTGCCACAGAGAGGGAATTAAATTGTATTTAATTTTAAATCTTTGTTATTTCATTGTTTTCTTCATAGACGAAAATACGCCGATCTTATAGCACTTACACTACTAAATCAATACGTGCCATATTAAATTGAGGGAAATTAAAGAGCGTACATAGATGCACGAATTTAAAACTTAAAAAACTATAGAGAGACTTTTCTAATTTACTCTCCCTGTCTTCTCTGTGCACTCGGTGGTTGTAAAAAAAATTAAATAACCTTTTTGAATTTAAGGATATTTAGAAAAAAAACACCACTGAGTGCATAGAGACACAGAGAGGGAATTAAATTGTATTTAATTTTAAATTTTTGCTATTTCATTGTTTTCTTCATACACAAAAATACGCTGAATTCTAGGCCCTAAGCAAGTGATTAGCTCATAAACAATAGAATCTGCTTGTGAAGCAAAATCTTCGGGAGACAAGTAATGACCATATTCATCTTCACCAAAAATTAACACGGCATCACCAATAGCTGCATTTGGCACATCTGTTATATCCACCATCATATAATCCATGCAAATTTTTCCAACCATTGGCGCCTTTTGGCCACGTATGATTACAGACCCTTTTCCACTATAATGACGATGTATACCATCAAAGTAACCGATTGGTAATACAGCAATGATATGATCTTTTTTTGCTAAAAATTCCCTACCATAGCTAATTGTTTCCCCTTTTTTACATCTATTTATCCCAACGATGCGAGAAAATAAGGATAGGGCCAAACGCAAATCAATCTCACTTTTTATAAAAGGAGAAGGGTATAAACCGTATACCGCTAAACCAATTCGCACCATATTAAATTGAGGAAAATTAAACCGAATAGAGGCGCTTGAGTTTTCAGCATGTAACCAAGGAATATTTATTCCAAGCCTTCTCATCTCTTCCACTAAGTTAGAAAATTCTTCGGCTTGAGTCAACGTTAAAGAGTCATGCGCTGGATTATCGGCACTTGGAAAATGGGTCATAACCCCTTCTAACTCTAAATGAGGGCTTTCTATTACAAGTTTTGCTAATTTAATCGCTTCATCTCTCTTACATCCAAAGCGATTCATACCGGTATCGATGTGTAAATGTACTTTATGAATTTTTCCTTGCGATTTAGCTTGCTTTTCCAGAGCATAGATAAATTCTTCATTGCTAATAGCAACTTCTAACTCCCATTTAACAATTTTTGCGATTTCATAAATAGCTGCGTTGATTACAAAAATGTCTTGCCGAATTCCGGATCTTTTTAAAGCAACCCCCTCGTCAACATAGGATACACCTAAAATATCGATTTGGCAATTTTCTAAAAACTTGGCCATTTGGACATCATCTGTTCCATAGGCTAAAGCCTTAACCATGACCATTATTCTTTTAGAGGGAGCTAATTTATTCCGGATAGCCTTTAGATTGCTCTCGACAGCTGCTAGATTAATTACGCACTGATTGTTGGTGATACTGTCATGTAATGCTTCTGTTAGTTGATCATGAGCAAACTTTTTTTCCCCTTTAAATAATACAACATCGTTTGATTTAACATAGCTTTTTAGGTGTTTGAGTAAATCTTCTTGGGAAGGAAAGTAAGAAATTTCCGTTTGAGGTGATTTTTTTCTAACTTCATCAATTAAGCTAGAATAGTTATGTTCTCCTATTAAATGTAAAAGCTTAATTTTATTTAAAGCAATAGCCGTACCAACCCTTTTTAAATCAGAATCTCGCACATTTTTATTACGAAGACCTGAAAAAGCAAAAATTCTGCGACTATCGGGTGCGGCTCTTTCAAAATACTTTAAAGATTGATCAACAGACTGAGGATCTGAGCTATAAATATCGTTGACTATAGTTGTGCCAAGGGGAGTTTTCCATATTTCAGTTCTAGTAGGTTCTGGTAAATAGCAACGAAGGGTTTGGGCAATAGCATCACTTGTTACACCAAGCAGCCAAGCAGCTTTTATACACATATTTAATAAATCGGTAAAATAATAAAAGCCAAACGTTGTATGTCCCTGGTAAATTTCACCATTTGGAAAACGAATTTGATAGGGCATTTTTAAGGAACGATCATTGGTTGTAAACGATGCATGTGGCAATGCTTGCATTTCATCATTCCAAAAATAATGTTTGCCAGAGATTTTATCAATAAATGGTAATGTATGGGGCATTTTTGGTAAAATATGCCATTGAGTTGAGGAAAATTGTAAAAATTTAAAAATCTCTTTGGAAATAGAGGAAAGATCGCCAAGGGTTGTAACGTGTTTTTTTCCAATATGCGTTAAAATTGTATAATCTGGATTTACGATATCAACTAATCGATCCATTTCATTTTTTTTAGAAATACCAGCTTCAATTAAAGCAATTTTATGATGTCTTCTAATAGTCAATAAACTTAAAGGTACACCAATTTGACTATTAAAACTCTCAGGAGATGCAGTGACAACATTTGAATTTTGCAGTAGAGCTAAAAGAAGATCTTTAACCATTGTTTTGCCATAAGAGCCAGTAATCCCTACTATTTTTGTGGGCAAAGTTTTCCTATAACAACTTGCAATTTCTTGAAAGGCTTCTAGTGGATCGTCTACTTGTAAAAGATTCACACCTTCTGGCAAATTGTTAAAATGTTTTCCTTTTTTGACGATCACATATTTGGCGCCAAGTTCACAAGCTGCATGAATATGATGATGCCCATCTGAAGTTTTACCAGGAAGTGCAATAAATAATGCACGAGGGGAGTCAATTCTACGAGAATCTATTTGAATTTGATCAACAATTGCTGGCGTGCTTAAAGCTCCACCCGCTTGGGAAAATTGAGGCCAATTTCTTAAATCAAATTCGTCCATGGTAACCTACAAAGTAATAACTGTAAGCTTGGAAATGTATTTTATAGGAAAATAATTTTCAATAGACTATCGAAGAAAAGAATATTTAGTAGAAAATAAGGCAAAAATTGAGAAAAAAGGAATGCCTAACGCAAGTAAAGGGGCTATAATATTTCTTGTCGCAAAAATTAAAGCTGAATCCATCAAAAGATAAGTGGCTACTAAGGCAGAAATTGAGCCTGCGTAAATAAAAAAGCTTGGAAACAACCGCGTAAAACGCAAGCAATAGGGGGCAGGTCCAATCACAGCAAAAAGACATAACCATGGCATAAATAATTTATAATAAAAATTAGCCAAAAAGCGGGCTTCTTTTTCATTTTTTACTGTCCAAAAAGAGGAAACTTTTTTAGCTAACTCTACTAAAGAAAGCTCATCTGCTGGAGTAATTGTTTCAAGTAGTTCTTTTTTATTAAACACAATGCCCGGCAATAGCTGACTTTGATGTTTTTCAACAAGGGAAATACTTCCCTCATCATTTCTTGATAAATACTCTACTTCTTCTGCAAGAGGTGGATATTGAGAGGGATAAAGATAGGCAATTCTATAAATTTCATCGATATTTTTTACCCAATAAACATCAAAAAAACGTTGCTTATCAGATTCATAATCTTGAAAAAACATACGTGAGCCATCTTTTAAAACTAAATGATGGACAGCCGTTTCTTTGAAAAGCTTTTTTGTTTGTCTTTTTTTTGTTTCTTCAATGCTTTTTAATTTTTTTAGAGCTTGGGGAAGAAAAAATTGTTCATTTATATACATTAAGCTAATAAGAAGAATAGCAATAGCTAGAAAAGGCCTTAGAAGAGTTTTTATTTTGATGCCACCAACTAGCAACGCAATATGTTCATTGCGAGTGTTTAATTGTGACAAAACTTTAATAGTCGCAAGTAGAAGGGCAAAAGGAAAAAAAACTTCTCCTCTTTTGATAAATTCTAGCAAATAATAAAGAAAAATTTCTTTCCACTGAAAGCCAGCTCCTTTCAAATGAAAATGATTTGCATGTACCGAATAATCAATCAATACATACAGGCCGTAAAAAACAAAAATAAATAAACAAAAAGTTTTTATGATTTCTTTTACTAAATATTTTTGCCAAATTGAAATCATGAAATTAAACCTAAAGATGTTCTTCTTAAGAGGTAAATGCTAATCAATAGCATGAAAAAATGGGGAACAATGTATAGGCAAACAGAAAAAATAACATTTTGCTCCACGCCTTTTCCCAAAAAAAAGCCTATTAAATAAAGAGAAACAAAGAAAATTAAACCAATCAATCGTTTTTGAGTTACATTTCTTCCAACTGTTATTGAAAAGGCAGCACCTAGTAAGGTAAATGTAAATAAGGATATTCCAAGAGAAATTCTTCTAGCAATTTCAGAAAAAGTTTTATTTATATTTCTTTGAATGTTTTTTTTCTCAATAGAACTCGTTGTGGCAGCAACCTTATCTTTTTCTATAGATATCTTTTCTTGTAACAGTTTAAAAGTTAGGTGATCATTGTTCAAATTCCAAATTTTTTTCTGAAGAAGTTTAGAAAAATCCATTAAACTCATTTTTACATGAGCAATATTTTCAATAGAAAGGGTTTTATCCTCTTTACCAGAAGCTAAATACGTAATGTTTTTTCCAATAAATTGATTATTTTGGGTAAGGAGCTCTTTTGCTAAAAGGATATTCATTCTCCCATTTTTATTTGGAAGAACTAAATAGACATCGCTTGCCTGTTCTCCAACTTTTGTATCTCCTAATGAATCATATTGAAATCCTTTCATTTTCATCAAATGTCTATTATGCATTAAAAATAAAGGGTTGATTGACTTAAGTTCAGCTTTTAGTTGTCCCGATTTTAAATGGGATTGAGTAGCAAGTTCAGAGGCAATGTAAAAATTGATAAAAGATAAAACTAAAGTCATTGTCAAAATAGGGGCTAAAATATATTTAAGTCCAAGGCCCGATGCTCTAAGGGCAGTAATTTCATGGGAAGAACTTAAAGTTTGCAAAGTCATCACACTTGCAATTAAGGAAGCGATAGGAAGGGCGATGGGTAAAATATAAATTATTTGATAAAGGGTAAAGGTGATTACTGTACTAAAATGGGAACCCATGGTTGCAAAATTGGCAATTTCATCTAATCGAATCGTTAGAAGAATCGCAATAAAGGCACATGTACTTAAAATAAGAACTTTTAAGTATTGATTTAAAAGGTAAAACCACAAAGTAAGCATCACTAATCTTTATATCTTTTATCTGATCTAATCTAAATTAACTAAACAAAACCTTAAAGACTTTATAAAAGTATATCTATTTTAGATTTAATTTTTGCAAATTGGTAGATCTTTTTGTTAGAATAACGTAAATAGTAAATAAACTATTTTGAGAAATTAAATGCTAGTACAATGGCACATTGTTATAAACGGAAAATCTGAAGGTCCTTTTTCAGAAGAAGATTTGACCGATCTTCATAGTTTTTCTCCCGAAAGTTTTGTTTGGAAAGAGGGGATGAATGGCTGGGAAAAAGCAAAAGATGTTCCAGAATTAGCGCAAGCATTACATCATAAAAAACAAAAACCAAAAAGTCACGATCCAGAAGAGCCAATAAATCCAGAACTTGAACCCGATCCAGAGATTGCTTTATCCTTAGAAGATAAAGACCCTCCTAATTTTCTTTGGATATTTTTTATTTTAATTCTCGTTTCTTACTTTTTATTTCGGTCCTTTTTTTAATTAACTTTTATGTTTCTACAAAATTTGCAAAAAAAAATAGCCTCCCTAATAGATGTAAATAAACCTGTCCTTTTAGGATTATCGGGTGGGCCCGACTCACTATTTTTATTTTATATTCTACTAGAGTTAAAAATTCCTTTTTCAGTGGCTCATATAGATCATGGATGGAGAAAAGAAAGTGCAGATGAAGCAAAAATTTTAAAAAAAATTGTCGAAGACCACCAAATACCTTTTCATTTGCAAACGTTAGATCCCTCTCTTTTAAAAGGAAATTTGGAAGAATGTTGTCGAAACTTAAGGCATTCCTTTTTTAAAAATCTTTGCCAAACACATCATTATCAAGGCGTTTTGTTAGCTCATCATAGCGACGACCTAATTGAAAATGTATTAAAACAATTCTTTGAAGGAGTTCCACTTTATGGAATGCATGGAATTAATGAAGTTATTGATATTCAAGGTTTAAGAGTTGTTAGGCCTTTATTGGATCTAAAAAAAGAACAAATTTTAGATTGGCTCCAAAAACAAAATATAGCGGCTTTCGACGATAGTACAAATCGCGACTTACAATATTTACGTTCAAGAATGCGTATTTCTATCACACCGTTCCTCACCCAAACTTTTGGAAAAAATATAAAAGAACCTATTTTGCGTAAAGCAAAAACGGCCAAACAATTAGAACAATATCTTTACGAAAAAACAAAACACCAATTTATAGAAAATAAAGGGCCTTTTGGTATTTATTACCATTTTCCAAATTTTAAGGAATTATTTCCGATAGAGCAGGAATTTATTGTTTCATTAATCGCTAAAAAGTTTGGAATATATTTGAGCTATCACCAAAAAGACCGTATTATCAAGCACTTAGTCCAAAATGATTCTAATAAAAAGGTAGAAATGCATAATAAAGTAATGATAATTGATAGAGGCAACCTTTTTTTTGAAAATTTTTATCTAACTAATAATCAAGACTTTAAATACACTCATACTATTGTGGAATTAGCTAATCCTCAATTTGTACAAACGTCTAATTGGAGGCAAGCCTTAGAGGGACAATTGTGGATGGTCATTCCGGATGAGCAAAAAATAGAGTGGCTTGATTGCAAATCTTACTATTCATTGTTAAAAAAACGTTTTAATAATGCAAAAGTACCCTGTTTTTTAAGGGATAAGTTTCCCACAATAAAAGATCAGAGCGGCCGAATCTTTGATTTTTTAAGTGGGAGAAAGGAAAATATAAAGGGTTCTAAGAAAATTATTTTACAGTTTTATACAAATAAAGAGCAGTTTGAGAGTTTAGGTATTGAACACGAATATTCTATTTGATACAATGGCAAATATATAACGCATTTTCTATTTTCAGTATCTTATAATGTTGTAAAACATCTCAAAATGTATCAAGTAAGCAATATTTCAATCGGCAACTACTTTTTTTAAAAACTTAGGTAGATCATGAGTGATGACAAAAAACAAGACCTTAAAAAAGGCTTTTCTAACGGGTTTATCTGGTTTTTAATGGCCGCATTCCTGTTAGCATTGATGGTTCAAAATGTCGTCGACAATAAGCTGGCAAAAGTTTCTTTTAGTTATCAATTAGAGCATTTAGTCAATATGCAATTGATACAGCCAGAAGATAGTCGCAAAACGGCACTTAATGATAATTTAGTTACTTTTAGCGGTCGTTTTAGAGAACGTTCAACAGAGGAAGGAAAAAACCGTTATAAATATTTAGAACTCTTGAATGGAAATCACGAGCTAAAAAGTGATAAAGAAAGGCTAAGTAAAGAGCTTGAAGAATCGAAAGCTAAGGTTCAAGAAGCCGCAGGTTACTTTTTGACACTTTCAGGTCTTCCCTTTTCTTCAACCGGTTATGAAGTAATCGATGATATACAACATAGTCAAAATGAAGACTATTCTATTGTTTTAAGAAATATTCCCGTAAAGCCAAATGTTAATAGCTTAGAAGATCTAAAAAAACAATTCCAACATGTACAATCTGCTCCCACTAAAGAAAGTTTAGATCAATTTGGAAAATCTTTATCTGATCTCGTGCGCAACTTTAGATCTCCAGCTTTAGGTATTGGAAATGAAGGGATTAAGCAAAATTTAAAAAATATTGATGCTGAACTTGCTGAATTACAAAATCAAAAAGACAGCAACTTCAAGCAAATTCTAAACACTTATCAAAAAACGCTTGGTGAACTTCAAATCATTGTAAATGATTTGAATCAAGTAGATGATCACACCCGTTTAAGTAAGTTACGCAGTGTTCGCAATTATAAAGAAAATTTAGACGAATACACAAAAACTTTAACTAAACTTGAAGATAATCAAGCGCAATTAGATAAAGCAAGACAAGCTGTATCTCATGTAGTCTGGTTTTTTAACAACAAAGAATTGTCAACAAGAGCCTTAGAAAAACAAGATACTGAGCAATTCAACCATTGGTTTGTTAATGCAAAAGAAGAATGGGAAAATTTTAACTATAATAAGGGTAAATTTTTCAAAGCTCCAGATCAACCGCTAAATACAGTTTTAGAAAAAACATTTAAAAGTGAAGAACCAACTCCAAATTACTTAAGCTATCTCTTTACTTTGTTACCCATATTCTTAGTCATATCAGTTCTATACTTCTTATTTGCAAGACAAATGAAGGGTATGGGAACTAATGCGATGAATTTTGGTAAATCGCCAGCTAAACTTCTCACTAAAGGATCTAATAAGATTACCTTTAAAGATGTAGCAGGTATTGACGAGGCATTAGAGGAATTGCAAGAAATTGTGGAATTTTTAAAGAGTCCCCAAAAGTTTACAGCTCTAGGTGGCAGAATTCCTAAAGGTGTCCTATGTATTGGACCTCCAGGTACTGGTAAAACATTGATTGCAAAAGCTGTAGCTGGTGAAGCTGATAGACCCTTTTTCTCAATTTCTGGTTCTGATTTTGTTGAGATGTTTGTAGGGGTTGGAGCTAGCCGTATCAGAAATCTTTTCGAAGATGCCAAAAAAAATGCTCCTTGCATAATTTTTATAGATGAAATTGATGCTGTCGGTCGTCATAGAGGTGCAGGTATAGGCGGTGGTCATGATGAAAGAGAGCAAACTTTAAACCAATTATTAGTTGAAATGGATGGATTTGATACTAATGATGGGGTTATCTTGATGGCAGCCACGAATCGTCCCGATGTTTTGGATAAAGCCTTACTAAGACCTGGCCGTTTTGATAGAAGAGTGGTCATTGGTTTGCCTGACGTGAAAGGGCGTTTTGATATTTTAAAAGTGCATGCCAAAAAGATAAAAATGGATGCATCCGTTGATTTAATGGCAATAGCAAGAAGTACTCCCGGATGTTCAGGAGCCGATTTAGCTAACCTTCTTAATGAAGCAGCTTTATTAGCCGCTCGAAAAGGAAGAACCGCAGTTACTGCGTCTGAAACAGTAGAAGCTCGCGATAAAGTACTATACGGTAAAGAGCGTCGAAGCTTAGAAATTGATGAAAACGAAAAGAAAACAACCGCTTATCACGAATCTGGTCACGCAATTGTTGGACTAGTTGTGAAAAATGCGGATCCAGTTGATAAAGTAACGATTATTCCAAGAGGTTTATCTTTGGGAGCTACAATGTTCTTGCCAAAGAAAAATCGCTTAAGCTACTGGAAGAATGAAGTTATCGATCAACTAGCTGTTTTAATGGGAGGCCGCGTAGCGGAAGAAGTTTTCGTTGAAGATATCTCTAGCGGAGCTAGACAAGATATTGAGCAAGCGACAAATTTAGCAAGAAGCATGGTTTGTGAATGGGGTATGAGCGATAAACTTGGCACTGTCGCTTACGATGATAAAAATGAAACGCAAGCTTATCTTGGTGGATCTGGTGGATCTTCTAAGAAATATTCTGAAGAAACGGCAAAAACTATCGATGAAGAAGTTCGTCGTATTTTAGATGAAGCTTTAACAACTGCTAGAAAAATTATCAGCGAATACAAAGAAAAAGTTGAGTTGATGACTCAAATGTTAATGGAATTTGAAACATTAGACTCAGAAGATGTGCAAAAAATAGTGAAAGGGGAATGGGACATAAATGAGAAAAGAGAGCGCTTGAAAAAAGCAGACGAGTTGCATAAGAAAAATGCTACTCTGCCTCCTCCAATTCCGCCTGAAGCTTATAACGACACGAATCAATCACCGTGTCCACCATCACCAATTCAACCCTCAGCCTAAATATTTTTCCAAGGTCATTCATTTAATTAGATGGATGACCTTCAAATTAACATAGAACTCCTACATCACACTTGAACATAGCCGAACTTGGCAAGTGGAAAATAAGAGCAGAAAGATGTATCTTTAGCTATGAGAAAAGGCTGATTCTTTTTCAATTAGCAAGTGCCAAGAATCTTCAAGCTTGATGTCTTTATGATAGCCTCTAAGTTTTATTTGAAGAGTATTTAAGACATACAACCAAAATCCTTTTATCTACTGCTTTTGTTTTGATCTGATAAAAACTTAAGGTATTCAATATTATCCACAAAATAAGTGGAACTTTTCATCTTTGTTTTTGTTTTGTTTAAGTGCCTTTTAACAAAGGGCTCTTGGATGTAGGGGAAAGGTCGAAAACAATTGCCGTAAAAATCTAATCAAATTTATTTAATAAGTTAAAAATAACATCGATTGTCCAATCAACCCCATCTCTTGAATCGTTTAATTCAAACTGCACATTTTTAGCATTTTTTTGATATGTGTCTTGGTTCATCATCAAATCTAAAACTTTTTTTTCAAATTTTGAAATATCAAAGAATTGGATAGGTAAAGGTGATGGTCCTATACCTAATGCAGTTAATTTGTCCGCTAAAAAAAATTGATCTAAGCCAAAAGGCATTGCCATACTGGGAAGACCTGCCTGTAATGTAGCAGCCATGGTACCAGCACCACAATGATGGACAACGGCTTGAATATTTTGAAACAACCAACTATGAGGAATATGAGAAACTGGTTTGATAAAAGAGGGAAGTTGTAATTCATTAAGGCCTGGCAAATTACTATTAACAAGGGATTTTATTCTGTTCCTGTGCAATACCTTTACTATTTCTTTTACAATGAAAGGAGGACATGCCATACTTAAACTTCCAAAACTTAAAAACAAAATTTTTTCCCCATCAAAAAAATTTACTAACTCATGTGGAGGAGTCCAGTCGGTTTCGTTTTTGAGGCTCATAAAATTTGTCATATGAACATTAGAAGGCCAATCCTTAGGAGGTTTAACAATCTTTTGACTAAAGGGGATAATAATTGGAATTTTTTTAGTTATTGGATCATTCAAAGGTCCAAAAAAACTTACATTTCTAATACCTAAAACATTTCTTCGCCATTTATTTACCTTATCTCTTACCGTCTGCCATGAACGCTGTTCTTGAAAATGATAGCTCAAATAGGCCCCAAGTTTTCCTAAACATTTAAATTGTAAGGCATAGTTAGAGGGGTAAGGAAATTCCGTTGTACGAACTGCAGGTGTTAGATAAATGCAATAACTTGGTATCTTGTAATATTCGGCTAAGTGGGGGCCAGCAAAACTTATGTTATTATAGATAAGAACTTCAGTTTCCTTTGTAACCGCAGCTAAAGCACTCATAAGTTGCTTTTCTACATTTTTTCGTGTCTCAATTATCGCTTCTTTAATGATCGAAATTTTACTTTTTTTATTAAATAAAAATTCAGTAGTTTTCTCATGAGTAATGGATTCAGTAAGATCACCGTCTAGAAGATGAAAATCTAAACCTTCTTTTTTAGCTAATTGTTCTCCAGGTTGATGAGTGACTATCTTTACAGTATGTCCCTTTTGCTTTAAACCTTTTCCTAAAGCAATATATGGTCTTATATCACCATATGAACCTGTACACAAAATACAAAATTTCATTTGGAAACCCAAGTTGTATTCAAGTACAGTCTTTGAAATTAGCTATTTATTTGCAAGTTTTGTTTAAAGAAGAATAAGGCGATCTAAAAAATCGCCTTATAAAGAGAATTCTGACTATTGATTAGTATTGCTTTTTTCTTGAGATGTTCTTAAGTACATTTTCTCCATTTTTTCAAACATTTCTTTATTGTGGTAGTCTTCGTTATCCACTTCATCATTTGAATTTAGTTCATCTTCAACGCTTGGATCAATGACTTGCGTTGATAGATCAATCTCGCTTAAGTTTTGAGCTTTTGGTTTAAAGGATTGTTTCAATTTCTCGGCCAATGTCGTTTCAATAAAATCGCTTAGTTCTATTGGTGTCTTAGGGTTTAGGTAATCTTTTTGTTCATCTGTCAAAGGCAAATATGAATATGGTTTTTTGGCTGTGATAACCTTTTTTTTTGAAGTTGCTTTTGAATTGTTAAAAGAGATAGCCTTTTGCACGATCGGTTTCAACCTTTTCTCAGTTCCTGCAGGGATAGATATTTTTTCTCGTGTTTTTGCAAGTTCTGCTTCTTCACTTAAAATTTCTCGAATTGTTTTTGTTTTTTGTGTTGTTACAGTAGTCTGAGTTTTTTCTTGTTTTTTAACTTGCTTCACTTCGTTAGTGACAAAATCTTTAATGGAACCTTCTACAAATACACCTTTCTGCCATACCCCATTATAATTCTTGCTCAATTTGTATAAAGTTAAGGATCCTTTACAAATAAACCCATCTCTTAGTTGACCAACAAATTTTGCCACTTTTTCTTTATTATCAAAAAAAAGAATTACACCCGCTCCATTGGGACCGCCGTCTTCTATAACTTTTATCCCATATGTCGTGCCCTCTATTTTTTTTGCAGTATAAGGGGTAGTTTCATCGGTTTTTGTTTTGTTTAACCAAGCATTATCTGCGGTAGGTGTAAGAGCGGAACTTGGTGGTGGAAAACTTGAATAGTAAGCTTCTTGATCAACCTCACTAGTAAAAGTTGGTGGGGTGCTAGTAAATGTCCAAGCTTTATTATTTAATTCTCGATCGATTTCTTGTTTTGCTTGCGCATTGTAGTCGGTTAACGTTCCTTTCCAAATAAAGCCGTTTTTCCATGAACCTTTAAAAATAGCGCCGACTGTTTCATCTTCATTAAAAAAAGTAACTTGTCCCTCGCCATCATTTGACTGGTAGTTAGAAATTGTACCTTCGTACATGGTCAACTTTTTGCCGCTCTCATCTATATAAGCAATCGTGTTTTTAACTGTTCCATGTACATAGGAAATTCGATACGTTTTATTATCGAGGTAGTACCAAGCCATTCCATGATAGCGCCCTTCTAAATCGACATGATATTTAAAAACTCCACCGAATTCATCGACAGATTCATTGCTAGTTTCTTTGGAATATCTCGCGTAAAGATCAGATGCTTTATTAAGATCTAGATTGTAAAAATGTTCCCCACGAATGGTTGCATCCACTTCACTTTCAGATTTAACAAGCAATCTATCGTCTTTGCCTATATAGACATCATTCTCAGGAAAATAGACTGTCTCACCATTTGAAAAAATTTCTTGGGCGTAAGGATCAGCATAAACAGAATATCCTTCTGCATAATAGGGCGGTTGAGGATTTTGGTCGTAGTAATAGGGTTGTTGATAAGGATTTTGATCGTAAAAGGGTGGATAAGGTTGATTATAACTTTGATAAGGATCCATTAAAAAGCTCCAATTTTTATTAACAGTAAATTTTATTAATTTTTTATATAAAAAGCAAAAAAATAATAAATCTTATTTATAAATGGTACGTTAATTAATTATGAAGATTTGATAAGAAAGGTCCTTTTAAAAAGAATTATAAAGTGGGTTATAAAGTTTTTATTATTATTTGCCAATAAAAGTAATTTTATGACCCATTTGCTTTATATACTGCATAGCTAAAGAACTTAAAATAAATGAAAAAGGGCTTTGTTTTTCAACAAAGCCCTTTAACTATAAGATTTTAAGTGCCAGCAATTTTTTAGCTTAATGTTGCTTTACGACTTAATTTGATCTGTCCATGTTCATTAATTCCAATTACTTTAACGGTAATTGAATCGCCAACTTTTACGTGATCATTTAAATCAGCTATGCGGCTATTATCAAATTCAGAGATATGACAAAGTCCTTGTTTACCAGGAAGAACTTCTACAAATAACCCAAATTCTTTGATAGCTACAATCTTACCTACATAAGTTTTTTTCACTTCTACTTCAGCTGTTAAACCATGAATAATGTTTTTGGCTTTTTCCAAACCTTCTGCATTATTAGAAGAGATACTGACTAAACCGTTATCATCAATTGTAATTTCAACACCTGTTTCTTCCGTAATGGCGCGAATTTGTTTGCCACCAGGACCGATCACTACACCAATTTTACTTGGAGGTATTTGCATTTGTTCAATGCGAGGTGCATGTCGTGACATAGTTTCATTATATTTTGGGCAAACTTCTAACATTTTATTAAGAATGTGGGAAATTCCTTTTCTCGCCTGTGTAATGGCTACTTTCATAATATCTAAAGTAATCCCTTCCACTTTTATGTCCATTTGAAAAGCTGTAATACCGTTATGGTCACCAGTTACTTTAAAATCCATATCGCCTAGCGCATCTTCAATTCCTAAAATGTCAGATAATATGGCAAATTTAGAATCTTCTAAAACAAGACCCATAGCAATACCAGCAACTGGACGTTTAATAGGTACACCTGCATCCATCAAAGCTAAACAGCCACCGCAAACAGAAGCCATAGAAGATGAGCCATTCGATTCTGTAATATTAGATTCTAAACGAATCGTGTAAGGAAATTCTTCTTTGGATGGTAAAGCTGCCTTAATGGCTCTTTCTGCAAGTTTTCCATGGCCAATTTCTCTTCGTCCAGGAGACCCGATTTTACCAACTTCTCCAACAGAAAAAGGAGGGAAGAAATACTGTAAATAAAATTTATGGCTACCTTCACCTTCTAAATCTTCAAAGCGCTGTGCCATGTGTTCGCCACCTAGAGTACAAACCGCTACTGTTTGGGTTTCACCTCTTGTGAATAAAGAACTACCGTGCGCTCTTGGTAGAAGGCTTTGTTCAATCGTGATGTTTCGAATGTCAGTTGTCGTTCTACCATCACTTCTTAAATTTTCTTCTAAAATCATTTTTCTTAAAAGAGACGATTGGACTTCTTTAAAAGCAGTGTCAACATCAGATTCTTTAAATTGAGATTCTTGGCCCTCAGGGAAAAGTTCTTGATAAATTTTGTCTTTGATTTCTCGAATTGCGATTTCACGCTGTTGCTTAGCTTTAATTCTTAAGGCTTGATCAAGTTTGTCTGCCGTAGAACTTTTTACAGCAGCGAGAGCTTCTTCAGGCGTTTTTTTCAATGTTCCTAAATGCTTTTCTTTTCCTATTTCCTTTTGCCATTTATGAAGAGCTTGGCAAAAAGTTTTTATCCCTTCATGCCCAATTGCGATTGCTTCTAACACTTGTTCTTCGGATAGGAAATCACAATAACCTTCAATCATTAAAACGGCGTCTTCAGTACCGGCAATGAGTAAATCAAGTTTTGATTTTCTCATATTTTCTTGAGATGGGTTTACAATAAATTTTCCATCAACTAAACCAACTCTTACTGCGCCAACTGGTTTTATTAAAGGGATGTCAGAAATAGTCAAGGCAGCAGAACAACCACAAATGGCTAGAGGTTCTGGCATATTAATGCCGTCATATGACCAAACATAAGCTAATACTTGGACTTCATTGTAATAACCTTCTGGGAACATAGGGCGTAAAGGGCGGTCTATCAAACGAGAGGCTAATGTTTCCCTTTCACTCGGTCTTCCTTCTCTTTTAATAAAGCCACTTAAGGTTTTGCCAGCTGAAGAGAATTTTTCTTGGTAGTCAACTCTCAAAGGAAAAAAATCAATGTCTGGGTTTGCTTCTTTTTCGGCGCAAGCTGTACAAAAAACCATCGTTTCGCCAGCTGTTACTAAAACGGATCCATTTGCCTGTCTTGCAATGCGTCCTGTTTCTAACGTGAGTTCTTCATCTCCAACGCGAACTTTTAAAATATGTCGTTCCATAAGTTTTCCTAAATAATATGAATTAGATGTTGTAGAGAATCTAATTTGCTTAACAAGATATAAATTAGTTTATTTGAAAATCAAAATTAGATCCAGTTTAGCTTTAAAGCTAAATTGGAGGGATGAAAACACTAAACCTTAGAAAGTAAAAGTTAATCTTTTAACTGCTATTTTCTAATTTTTAGTAATCAGTTTCTCATCCCACCGGTATAAATAATAAAGGGCAGCTTTAAGCTGCCCTTTATTACAATTGATCGAAGATCATCTTCTAAGTTTAAGCTTAGTAATTAACGCTTGGTATCTAGTCGTATCTGTTGAATTTAAGTAATCAAGCAACCTACGTCTTTGTCCTACTAACTTAAGAAGCGCTAAACGAGAGCCGTGATCTTTAGGCGAACGCTTTAAATGCTCTGTCAACTCAGCAATTCTTTCTGTTAAAAGGGCTATTTGTACGTCTGCAGAACCAGTATCCTTTTCATGCAACTGATATTGTTTAGTGATTTCTTCTTTTGTACCTTTGTTAAGAGACATTCAGCGAATCCCCCAGTAATTATTTTTTGAGCCAAAAAGGCTATTTTAGTTATTTGAAATTGTTTAGAACTTTAAGACATAATTATAGCACAGAAAAGATTTAAGGATCAAGGAACTTCCTTGAGTACTATACCTTGGTATCCAAAATAATCTCAATATATTCCGGAATTTTTCCAGTTGGATCTTTTCTCATTACCATCTTAAAGGGGATTGTAATGTTACCTAAATGTTTCTGCCACTGCAGCTCGTCCCAGACTTTTTGTTTTAGTTCTTCGGTTACTGGTTCATTTTTATACTTTTTCAATAAAGATTGTATAAAGTTAGCTTGTTGATCCCTTATTATTTCAATTCCATAAAATGGATGTTCGTGAGATGAATGTCCCATATTATGACTCCTCTTGCTTTTTCCAGTCTGCCTTGCTATTCTCTATAACTTTCAAGAAAAATCCTTAAAAGGGCTAACTATATGTTAAAAGACGCGACTTATAAAGAAAAATTTAAGATGTTACAAAATTGGCTACCTTTTGTTTTAGATAGTATAAAAAAAGATATACGCCAAGATCATTTAAAAAAAGATTTAGCTTTTGTAAAAAAATATTTGGCAAACACTAATTATCAGAAAGCTTCCGCGGAAGAATTAGCAAAAGCATACTTTACAGCAATTAATGAAGAAGAAAATTCAGAAGACATTGGCGATTTTATTACAAACAGATGGTTAATGAAACATACCGAAATTTATGATTTTTTTGAGCAACAATTGCGCCAAATTAATCCTGAATTTACAGAAATGACTGAAATTAATGAAGATATCTCTACAAAAATAGTTAATGGTTCCACAACTCAATTTGGAGCTCCTAAAACTTATATTTTTTCCGTTTTAAATTCGGTTGTTTTTCCAAAATCTGTTTACGATAAACTACAAGAACTTGCCTCATCAGAGCAAAAAAACCGCCAAGAAGAAGAGCAAAAACTTGAAGAAACAAAATCATTAGAAAAAATAAAGCTTCATTATGAGCAGCAAATGACTCGCTTAAAAGAAAAATACGAGAAAAAAATACAGGGTATGCAAAAGCTTTATGATCGCGATGTAGAGATGTTAAAAAAACAAAACGCACAATTACAAAGAAAATTACAATCTCATGCATAAACCATTTCCATTTGCGACAACAGTTCCTCAAGATGAGGATGAACATTTTATGCTAGAAGCTTTAAAGCAAGCTTGGAAAGCTTATCAAGAAAATGAAGTGCCAGTTGGAGCTGTTTTAGTGCAAAATGGACAAGTAATTGCAAGAGGCTACAATCAAGTGGAAAAGCTGATAGATGCAACAGCTCATGCGGAAATGCTATGTCTAACATCGGCTGAGAGTGCATTAAACAATTGGCGATTGTTGGAGACAACTTTGTATATAACAATAGAGCCTTGCGCTATGTGCGCAGGCGCTATTTTATTAACAAGAGTTTCAAGACTTGTTTGGGGAGCTCCAGATATTAGGCATGGAGCGAATGGCAGTTGGGTCGATCTTTTTGAAAAGAAACATCCAACTCACCAAATTGAGATTAAAAAAGGTGTTTTGGAAAATTATGCAGCAGCCCTTTTAAAAGAATTTTTTCAAAAAAGGCGATCGGAAAAAAGATATGAGTAATGATTTAGAAAAAATTTTTGAAAGTTTGATTACTTATCAAGAAGAAATCGTTTATAATTGCGCTTTAAATATAATTCCAACCATTACAAGAGAAGATCTTTTACAACCAAATGACTACCCCTCTTTAGAAAATAATCCTTATTTTCGGTATGAAGAAGGGGTTCTAGCAGGTCTTCTATCGGCCAGAACCGCCTTTAGAGCTAAGAATTACTCTAAGGAATAATTTTTCTCGATTTCATTTTGAAATTGATGAAGGACCGAATGAATTTTATCATTAAATTCTAATAAGGCTTCATTATAAAGATGCTCTCTCACAGAACTATCTGTTTCTTCACATTCATCAATCTTTTTTAAAAGCGCAGCTGTGACCGCTTTACAATCGTCCATTTTTTCTAAAGACGACAAATAATCGTGTCTTAAAGAAGAGGTTAAAGTGTATCTTTGAAAAAAATTATGTCCTTTTTTAAAACTCAAGAAAGCTATTTTTTTTAAATAAGCCCTTCTCATCCTTTTTTTGGCCGTTTCCATAATTCTTCGCAAAGCTTCTCTTTGAGGAGAAAGATTATACATAAGGATAAAAGCTGCAAGCGATAAAACCGTTGGAATAAATATAATAAAGGCTTTAGGTACTATAAAATGATGATGGAAAATTAAGAGGGAAAATTGGCGGGCATAAAAAGCCACAAAAGCTGAAAGTAGGGCAAAAATTAACCCAAAGGAACAAAAAATAGTTTGGTAAAGTTGAACCTTTTTTTCTTCAAATTTATAGGGGAGATGATGAGGGCTTTGTTTTTTTAATTCTATTTTTTCTCTAAAGGCGTGTAAATTTTTATAGGGACTAATTTGTTCTTGATTAAAGAGGTAAAGGCTTTGTAAAAGCGTTTGATTGTAATTTTTGATTGTAGACTTATCTGACATTCTATCCTCAAAAGTTTTAAATATTGTAACAGATTGAAGATAGAAAAGTCAATTTTAAGTCTTTAAATCCTAAATAGTTATAATTATTGCTTCCTTTTATTAGAGATGCGACGAAGTTTAATTTTTTCTTCTAAAGTTAAGGCATCTTCCCCACCTTTAGATATTTTTTCTAACATTCTATCCACAAAAGCGTCTTCATCTTCCAAAGGTTGCCCACTTTTAAAGTCTACTATTTTAGATTTAAGCTTATTTTTATCTTTTCGTTTAAATTTACTTAAAAAACGATCGACAAAACGAAGTTTACGATAAGGGTTGGCAAGGCCCCAAAATAAATAGGCATAAACGTATCCAAAAAAAATGCCAGAGAGAAGATAGATTAAAAAGGGGATGGAATAAAAAGTAGTTAATACGATGATAGCAGTAACGATAGCTAAGACCCATTTGGTTTTTAAGGGAAATAAAAAATAAAAAAGCATATCTTCTTCAGGGTATAGCATAGCCCATACTGTTATCAAACTTAAAGCTAAGGCAGACGGCCCGGCTAAGTAAAAATAAGAATTAAATAAAACCATAGAGAATAAACAGAAGAAGGCAGACAAACCGACGCTAAAAGCGACAAATTTTGTAAATTCCTTTTCTCCATACTTTTCGACTATAAAGCTCCCTATCAACCAAATAATGTAGCTGTCTAAAAAAAGTTGAAGAAGAAATGAAACGTTTATGCCACCTGCGGCCCCATTTTCAACAAATAAAAAAGTGAGTGGTTGCCATAAATACCATTCACTCAAACCCCTCCAGGATAAACTAAAAAAATAATAGGGACTTCCCCAGTTAAGCCAAAAACTTAAAGGGTAATCAGTTAAAGCGACAAAAATACTTGCGCTTATAAGCACAATCAAAAATGTTTTTATGATTGATGGTGTCTTTGCTGCAAAGCCTGTGATAAATGGATGTGTCATAACTTATAAATAGATAATTTAGTTCTTCTCATTATAAACGCAAAAAACCTTGTTTTTTAAGCAAAAAAACTTTAATTTAGAGCTTTATTATTAAAAATTCATGTATTTTATTTAATTCACCTTTAAGATTTTTAAAATACACATCAAAAAATAGCGGAGCTAGTAATGAAAAAAAGCGGTCATCCAAAATATCGTAAAGTCCTTTTCGTGGATTCGACAACAGGACAAAAATTTACATGTGGATCCACAATTGAAAGTAAAGCAACAGAAAATTTTGAAGGACAAGATTATCCAGTTGTTTATCTTTCTACTTCCTCTTTTTCCCATCCTTTCTTTACAGGAAGTAATAAACTTGTAGATGCTGAAGGTCGTGTAGATAAGTTCAATAAACGCTACCAAGCCGTACAGCAAAAACAAAAAATCGAAGAAGAAAAAACAGCTCAAGCGAAAGCTAAAAAAGTTAGCAAAAAATAACAAATGAGAGGATGCAGATCCTCTCTTTATCCCCTTACCCACTCATGATCGAAAAAAAAGTTCAACAGTTACTATCTAAACTTAATGCTATTGAAGAACAACTGGGTAATCCAGACGTTTTTAGTGATCAAAAAAAATATAAAGCGTTAACACAAGAACATTCCTACTTGTCAGAATTAAAGACGGAATGGGATCAATTAGAATCTTCTTTAAAGCAGTTAAAAGACAATGAAGAGATGCTCAAATTGGAAACTGATCAAGAGTTTTTAGCGATTTTAAAAGAAGATTGCCAAAAGCTAGAGCAGCAAATTGAAAAGAAGCAAAAGAGAATTGAAGATCTATTAATCCCTCCCAATCCAAATGATAGTAAGAACGTTATTATCGAAATAAGAGCTGGAACTGGTGGTGATGAAGCTGCATTATTTGTCGGTGATTGTGTTCGCATGTATAAAATGTATGCTGATCGAAACGGCTGGAAGTATGAACATTTATCCTCAACCGAATCTGAAATGGGTGGCTTTAAGGAATATGTAATGGTATTGTCCGGAGTTAATGTCTTTCGTTTTATGCAATACGAAGGGGGAACACATCGTGTACAGCGCGTGCCAGACACAGAAGCACAAGGACGCGTTCACACATCAGCGATTACAGTGGCAGTTTTATTAGAGCCGGATGAAGAAAGCGATATAGTAATTGATGAAAAAGATTTACGCGTCGATACTTATCGTTCCTCTGGAGCTGGTGGGCAGCACGTAAATACGACTGACAGTGCTGTTCGATTAACGCACGCACCAACAGGTATTGTTGTTTACTGTCAAGAAGAGCGTAGTCAGCATAAAAACAAAGAAAAAGCGATGCGCCTTTTAAAAGCCAAAATTTTAGAAGTTGAGAGACAAAAGCAACAAGAAGCTATGGCAAGTAATCGCGCAAGCCAAGTAGGTTCTGGAGATCGCTCAGAAAGAATTCGTACCTATAATTTTCCTCAAAATCGTCTTACTGATCACCGCATTAATTTGACCAAATATAACTTAGATCAAATTATGGAAGGGGAGTTGCATGATATAACAAGTGCTCTTGTAGCCTACTATTATCAACTACAACTTCAATAGTCTATGAAATCTCTTTTGGATATCGTAAATTTATCAACCGAATTTTTAACCCAAAAGAAGATAGCCCATCCAAGACGTCAGGCTGAAGAAATAATTGCTGACGCTCTTGGCATTACACGTTTACAAATTTACACAGATTTTGAGCGCCCTTTACACCCCGATGAGCTATCGATTTGTAGAGAAAGGATTTCAAGACGGGCAAAAGGGGAACCCTCTCAATATATTAAAGGCGATGTTGAGTTTTATAACACAACATTACATGTGAATAGCCATGTATTAATACCTCGTCAAGAAACAGAAATTTTAGTCGATAAAATTGCAAACGTTTTAAAGAATGAAGATTTAGAAGGAAAAGTCCTATGGGATATATGCACCGGATCTGCTTGCATTGCCATAGCTTTAAAAAAGAAATTCCCAAAACTTCATGTAGTTGCCTCAGATCTTTCTTTAGATGCTTTAGAAGTGGCTAAACAAAATGCTGAAAACAACCAAGTGGAAATAACGTTTAAAGCTGGAAATCTCCTTGAGCCATTTAAAGGGGAAAAATGTCACTATTTTGTGAGTAATCCCCCTTATATTACAGAAACTGATTGGCAGGGATTAGACACAGAAGTTCGCAATTTTGAACCGAAAATGGCCTTAGTTGGTGGAAATGATGGATTAGCTTTTTATAAAGCCTTTGCAGAGTTTTTGCCCGATCACTTATACCCCTCTTCTAAAGTGTGGTTTGAAATAGGAACAGCGCAAGGGGAAGATGTAAAAAAAATATTTTCGACTGCAAAGTGGAAAAATGGGGTACTGGAAAAGGACTGGGCTGGACATGACCGTTTCTTTTTCCTTGAAAATGAATGAAATTTTTTGTATTATCGCACATTTATCCTACTCTAAATTTGTGGATAATGTGAACCTAAAAAATAAACTTAACACATTAGGCTTATGTTAGGTGCTTTAACAGATAAAATGCAGGGGCTTTTTTCCAAGCTCGGCGGCAAAAAGAAACTGACCGAGGAAAATATTGCAGAAGCGGTGAGTGAAGTGCGTCTTGCCTTATTAGAGGCTGATGTAAACTATTCTGTTACAAAGACTTTAGTTAAAAAAATTAAAGAAAAAGCTTTGGGAGACACAGTTATTCAATCCGTAACTCCGGGGCAACAATTTATAAAAATTGTTCACGATGAGTTAGTAGAATTGATGGGAAAGGAAGAGGCTTCCTTAAACTTAGAAAATAAGCCTGCGGTTATATTGCTTTGCGGATTACAAGGTTCTGGTAAAACGACCCATTCGGCAAAGTTAGCTTTATTTTTAAGAAAAAAAGGATTAGCAAAAAATCCGTTGCTGGCAGCTTGTGATTTACAAAGGCCGGCAGCAGTAGAGCAGCTAAAGACGTTAGGAAAACAAATTAATGTGCCCGTTTTTAGTGTTGAAGGTGAGAAAAACCCAGTTGAAGTGGCAAAGAAGGCATTAGACTTTGCAAACGACAATAAACACGACGTTTTGATTGTTGATACAGCAGGTCGTCTTCATATTGACGAAGAGTTAATGACACAACTCGAGCTTGTAAAAAATGTTGTGCGTCCAAGCGAGATATTGTTTGTCGCAAACGCGGGAACTGGACAAGACGCGGTAAATATCGCGAACGAGTTTAATAAGAGAATGAGCATTACCGGTTCCATCTTAACAATGTTAGATGGAAATACAAGGGGTGGTGCGGCAATATCGATTAAAGAGGTAACCGGAAAACCTCTAAAATTTGAAGGGGTAGGGGAAAAAGTTGAAGATCTTCAGCTATTTAATCCAACTTCTATGGCAGATCGTATCCTTGGCATGGGAGACACGATCAATTTGGTGAAAAAAGCAAAAGAGCATATTTCAGAAGACCAAGCCAAAGTTTTAGAGAAAAAAATTCGGACTGCTACTTTTACTTATTCCGACTATTTGAATCAAATTCAAATGGTAAAAAAGATGGGCTCTTTAAAGAGTTTAATGGGAATGATTCCTGGAATGAGTGCTTTAAAAGGAATGGATATTGACGATAAAGAGTTTTTTAAGGTTGAAGCAATCATTCAATCAATGACTCCTGATGAAAGGGAGGAAAAGTGTGAGCTGATCGTACCTCGCAGAAAAAGAATAGCTGCTGGTAGTGGGGTCGATGTAGCCGAAGTAAATAAGCTCGTCAAATCTTTTGAGCGAGCGAAGAGTACAATGAAAAATATGCCAAATATGAAACAATTAGAAAAGATGATGGGAGGATCCCTATGGCGTTAAAAATTAGGCTGAGACAACAAGGGCGTTCAAATCGCCAAGTGTATCGTTTAGTTGTCACAGATACACGTGCACCTCGCGATGGTGCATACCTAGAAATGGTGGGTTGGTATAATCCATATGAAACAGAAGATGAAAAAATCGTGGCTGTTAATGCAGACCGCATTTCTCATTGGTTGAACTTGGGCGCACAAATGACAGAAAAAGCAGAAAAGTTGATTGAAAGATCAGCGCCAGCTGTTGTAAAAGGCTTCCAACAAAAGCAATTAGAGAAAAAAGCGAACAAGTTAGCAAAACGTAAGGCTAATAAAAAAGCTGCTGCTTAAATTCATGCAAATCGATATCTTATCTCTTTTTCCTAATTATTTTAAGGGACCTTTCGATGAGAGCATTGTTAAAAGAGCCATTGAAAATAAGATAATTGATATACGTTTAGTAGATATTAGACAGTTTGCTGATAATAAGTTTAATCGAGTAGATGACAGACCTTATGGTGGTGGACCGGGAATGGTATTAATGCCAGAACCGGTAGCAAAAGCGATACAAAGTGTAAAAACAGACAAATCGCATGTCGTTTATTTAAGTCCGCAAGGATCAGTTTTAACGGCCCAAAAGAGTCGTGAGCTTTCAAAAAAAGAGCACCTAATTTTGTTATGTGGTGCTTATGAAGGCGTTGATGAGCGTGTTCTTCAAACAGAAGTGGATGAAGAAATTAGCATTGGAGACTATGTATTAACTAATGGCTGTTTAGCAGCTATCGTATTGGTTGATGCGATGGTTAGGTTTGTTCCAGGGGTAATCGGTCATGAAGAAGCCGCTAATAACGATTCGTTTGAAAATGGGCTTTGTGATTGTTCCCATTATACGAGACCCGCTAATTATAAAGGGCAGTTAGTGCCTGAAGTATTGTTAAGTGGCAATCACAAAAAAATAGCCGAATGGCGCCAACAAAGCGCTGAAGAAAATACAAAAAAGAAGCGTCCCGATTTAATCGAGAAGCAAAAAAAAATGTTAGGAGAGACAACATGAGCAAATCAGCTTTGATCGCGAAGCTGGAACAGAATCAGCTTAAAAAAGACATCACTCCATTCAGAGTGGGAGATACTGTTCGCGTGCATACAAGAATTATCGAAGGTGAAAAAGAACGTATCCAGGTTTTCACAGGAACTGTTATAGCAAGAAAAGGTTCTGGCTTATCAGAAACGTTTTCTTTGCATAGAGTAGCTTACGGTGAAGGTATGGAAAGAGTATATCCTCTTCACAGCCCACGTATTGCTAAAATTGAAGTTATCAAAGAAGGTGATGTACGTCGTAGCAAATTATATTACCTACGTGGAACTTCTGGAAAAGCTTCTAAAGTTAAAACTCGTAAAAATAAAAGAGTAGCTAAAGAAAGCAATCCACAAGCATCTGTTGAGCAACCAGAATTACAAGCATCACAAGCTGAATAGGGCTTGGAGTGGCTAAGAAAAAAATTCCAAAAGCGGAGCTTAAGCGTCTTCATTTATTAAATCAATACGAGGACGCAGCCCGTGAAAAAGGTTTTAATAATATAGCTGGTGTTGACGAAGTCGGTAGAGGGCCATTAGCAGGCCCAGTAGTAGCTGCCGCTTGTATTATTCCTCAAGGAGTTTTTTTTCCTGGTATCAATGATAGCAAACAGCTCTTGCCTGCAAAAAGAGCTGAATTGTTTATAGAACTCACAACTCATCCAGATGTCATCTATGGCATTGGGATTGTCTCTCATGAAGAAATAGATCGCATTAATATCTACCAAGCTAGCATAAAAGCGATGTTGTCAGCAATTGAGCAGTTAAAATTGCAGCCTGACATTATGTTAGTTGATGGATTATTTTTGCCTCACCCTCAGATACCTTCCCAAAAGATCATAAAAGGGGATTCGTTATCGCAATCGATAGCAGCCGCTTCCATTATTGCTAAAGAGACAAGAGACCTTATGATGAAAAAAAATTGTGAAGAATGGCCTCTTTATGGTTTTGGTAAGCATAAAGGTTATGCAACTGCAAGCCATTTACAAGCCATTAAGGCACATGGTCCCTGTCCTATTCATCGCAAATCTTTTGAGCCCATAAAAAGCATGAGCATAAAAGAAGAGCAATTAGTTTTACCGCTTGTATAATTAAAATCACTTAAACATATCTTGAATTTATATTAATCTATATTTACACTTGCATGTTTATATATTAATTTTTTTAATAAGAGATGTTATTAATGCCTTACTTTTATCGAATAATTCTTTTATATAGTTGCTTGAGTTTAGGATATATATTAATTGGAAAGTATAAAAAAGAGACAGAGGTTATTAAAACAAGTTTAATAACTGCTTTAAGAGTAGTTTTAGTTCTTGTAGTTCTCGAATTTTTGCAATCGATCTATTTTAAGTATTACCCATAAAAAAAAAGGCTCGAACCCAATGGTTCAAGCCTTGAAACTTATAAGTTAGTTTGGATATTAGTTGGTATGCTTCTGACGAATATCTCTTAAAAGATCACTTCGCGTAATATGCTTTTTCCTTATTAAATATCTTCAATCTTATCGAAAAAATCGTAATAATCTCTTTGTAAAGTTATAAATTAAAAGATTAGTTTATTAAGTCTCAATAAAATTATGTCTAGATTCAACTACGCAATATTTTTTGGATAGTTCGTCAATGATAGATGAGATTTCTCTTTTTGCATTTATATCAAGATTAGCATCCCATTCATCTAACAAAATTATAGGTACTTCTAAAGATTCTTTTATTTCATGAAGTATTTTCTTTGCTTTTTCACCAGTTGAAAAATTGTGACTATTTATCATAAAAAGTAAGTCATGTTTTGATGGCAAATAAAATGCAGATTCGTTGTATTTTTTTTTAATTAATAACAATAGAGAAGTTTTTCCACTGCCATTATCACCTTGTAATGTGATTCTTCCAGATGTAGGTAATTTTTCTATAATTTCTGGATTAATTTTTTCCTTATTAAAAGATAACGTTATTTTTTCTAGATTCACTCTTTTTTCTAAAAGACTAATTTCTTCTTCTTCTTTTAGCAATGAGGATTTATTAATTAACGATAAAACAGTTGTAATATTAACGTTTTGCATTGGCAAATTGGAAAACAAAAATAGCAATTCATATGAATAAGAAAGAGTTTGAAATAATCGTGGAAGCAAAACTATTGTCATAGCAAGCCAAGCAGAATCATTTACTTTTTGATAGGCTAAAAAAATTAAATAAATGAAAGTCGGTAACATTAATAAAAATGCCATCGATATACTTATTATTTGATTAAATTTTTCTAATTTTACTGAATTTTTTGTAAAATCAATTGATTTATGTGAAAAATTATCTTTTAACTTTGATAATGAATATATATTGTTTAATAAAACATTATCCCAAAATTTTAAAAGCAAGCTATTCCATTTAATTCTGCTTTCTTGTGCCGCAATTGATAAAAATGTTTTATTTTTTTTTTGTAGTATTAATATAAACAGAGATAAGAACATCCCTAAAAAATAAAAAAATACAATTGTGTAGTCTATAATAATAGCTACCATTGCAAGGCTTATAATAACATTTAAGCTGGCTGAAATGACTTGATATAAATAATCGATATAATCAGTTATTATATTCGATGCTTCGCCACTAACAATTGCTATTTTTTTATTTTGCTCATCAGAGTTAGTCCAGTGCAGTATTTGGTTAGGATATAATTCCATAAACTTCTGCATAAATTTTATAGAAGTCTCAACTTTTAATTTAGTAAGTTGAATTATTATATAAGCTCCTGGAACGTAAGGTAATAATAATGAAAAAATGTATATGGCAAACAAATATAGAGCATATTGACTGTTGCTTAAGTTTGCAATTAATTGGGTAATCCAAATAGATGAAGATCCAACTATAAGTTGCTGTATGAGTAATAAACAAATTAATGAAATAAATGTTTTTGATGTAAATAATGAGCTTTTAAGCAACGCTCGTCTCCATTAATTGCTATAGATTTTTATAGAAGAGTTTTGAATGATACGGATTAGAAAAATTTTAATCATTCGCTTTTTTTATTCTTAAAAAGGCTAATTTATGCTAGTCAATTTCTAGATTAAATAGTTATAAATTTTTAAAAATATTACATTAGAAATTTAAATTGATGTGTCTTTTCTAACAAAGATTTTATATTAATTTATTAATGTTCTATCCTATTCATGTTCATTTAGAAATCATTTTTAATTATAAATAGGTAAGTGATATTAGATTGATATACTAAATTTATTGGTGAATAAAACTAAGTTAAATTAGCTTTTTTAATACATAAGTTAATCACAAAAAAACTTATTATGTGGCAAACTTTTGCTAAAGAAATAATACAAAATATTAAAAAGCTTTGATCTTTTAATTATTTTGTCTTTCATTTTTTCTTATTAAATGACTAACCGGTTTTATTTCATAGCAGAACAGTCGTGTTGACTGTTTCTATTAATAAGTTGATCACATTGAATACAAAAAAAGGAATCTTGTGCATCCCATAGAGTGTAATAACCATATTCATCTTTATAAAGAGCATTTAATTTTAATCGCTGATCACCTTTTTGATAATAAATATCGTTATCAATAGAAACTAAATTTTTTTCTTCTATACAGATTCTACCAAGAGGATTAGGGGGAGTGTTAATGAAATTTTCAACCATTTTATTAAAAGCACTCTCATTAATACCAAAAGCAAAATTTTGCAAAGTCATAGCTAATAATAAAATTCTGTATTTCATGTGCAGCCTTCTTATCTAGGAACTAAAATTCATAAGTTAGTTTTTTAAATAAATTTTGCTAGTTTTTCATTTCTTATAAACTTAAACAAAGTTTAAGAAAACAAAATTTTATTTATTTGTATAATTTTTATGTCCTAAGCTGCACACGAAACGTCTTTTAAGATAGGGAGGGATGAAATTAAGCTATAAAGAAAGCTCAAAATGTATTTTAGAAAGATGACAAAAATTTAAAAAAAAGGCTCGAACCCAATGGTTCAAGCCTTTGAAACTTATAAATTAGTTTGGATATTAGTTGGTATGCTTCTGACGAATGTCTTTTAAAAGGTCACTTCGCTTAATATCTTCTTCTACAATGTTATCGCCAACTTTTTTATTTTCTTCTTCTTGCTTCTTTTCTTTCGCTTTTTTAGTTTTGCGATCTGATTCTTGATTTGTTGTCGCTTTTGGCGCTCTTAAGGGCGTTGATGCCTCAGAAGTTTTTTTGTCTTCTGTTTTCTCATCTTTATTAGAAACTGGTTCTTTAATTTCTGCTGTTTGCTTACCCTTCTCTTTTTTAGGCGTGTCTATTAAAGTAGGGATGGCTTCTTCTCTTTGAGCTTTTAGCTGATTGATAGCTTGTTTAATGGATTCAATATCTTGAGAAGTTAACTCTTGAACATTTAAGGTATTCGTAACATCTTTTTCTTTATTGCTTTTTGTCAGTTTAACAAACTGTTTACCAGTATACTCTTGCGTATTTACAATAGCTAATTTACCTTTTTCTTGGGCGATAGCTATTTTATTCTCAAGCGCTTTTTCTAAGATAGTTTGTAAAATGTCATTTTTATTTATCGTATAAACACATTTTTTAAAGTATACAGCATTACCGGTTTGGGTAATTTCATAAAACTTAACAGTTGGTGACCTAAAAAGATCGATTGAAAAAGACATAAGTTACTCCCTTTGAATAGTCTCAATATAACAACTTTCAATTAAGAGATTTTAAAGAAATATTATTTTTTTAGTTTACTAACCTTTTCAGATATAGTTATTTCTCTTTTTAAAGTTTCTGTCTTTATTATCTCTCTTTTTAATTCGCTTCTTTGAATATCTTTTTCGACAACTTCATTTTGTTTTTCGATTTTAATGTATTCTTGAACTAATTGTTTATATTTCTCCATTAAAAATCTTTGTAATGTTAGTAAATCGATTAAAATTATTAAATAAGGAGGAACATTAGAAGTTTGTTTATCTTCTCTTTCAATTGGGGTTTTTAAAGGAATAAATTTAACTCGTTCCTTTTCTTCTTTTGGGGTTTCGCTAGTTAAAGACTTTTTATTTTCTAGTTCTTGTAATCGTTTTAAATCAATAATGTAAGGTTTTAAAATAAATTCGACATAATAAATCTTATGTATAACTTTAACTAGCTCAATTTCTTTTTTAGTTAAAGGAATTAATTGTTCTTTATCATTGTAAGTGTAAAATTCTTCAGCTTGTTCGATTTCTTCTGGAGTTGCTTCATAAGCCTTTTTTAAACCACTATCGCACGTAATAAAAGTTTCTAAAAACAATTTTATAGAAGTTTGTTCAAAACCTATATTTACTAAGTTAGAAATGATTTGTTTATTATCTTGTGAATTAGAATAAGTTGTTTCTAATTTTTGATAATTAACATGAATTAAATCTATATGTTTTTCTTGAAATTTATGATCAAAATTTGTAATATTTTCTTTTATTTGTTTTAAAGCACAAGAATAATAATTACTTAATTCTGACAAGCTTTTAAATGAATTATTATTAGTATTAAATAAAGTAGAGTTAACTAAATTTATCATAATTATACCGTATTATACTAAATATTTTAACAAACTTAAAAATATTTATATACAAAATTATTATATATTAATTTATTTAATTTATTTACAAAAAGACTGCATTTCTAGTAAAATAATGTCAATTTATGGGAGTAAATGAATGACCACACTAGTAGCATCAACAATTACAGGTGAACGAGTACATGTTCCAGTTGGTAATTTTAAAGTTCTAACAAGCAGTGATATAGCTACAATTCAGCAACAGGTCTTACAAGAACGCGTTCGTCTTGAAATGGAATTAATTCAAAAAGCACAAGAAGAAGAGCTAAAAGCTAAAGAAGAATTAGATAAAAATATCACTTCTAAAATTGTTACTATTTGCTCACTTGTTTTAGGTTTCGATACGATTAATGAAGAAAACTTAGACAAATATTCATTTCTTTTTGTTTCTAAAGAATCATATGAAGAGCTTAGAAATCAAATCGCTCAGTCCTTAGACTTACAATATAGCTCAGATATAAAAATCAAATTAAAGAGCATCGATTGTTTTAAATATCTAGTTTCCGTACTTCAAAAACATACAGGCGAGCGCAGAGAACGAATTTATACTCATATCAATGAATTTGGTAACTTATCTCCCGTTGTATGTAAAGATGAATCCCAAAAAGCAGAATTGATTCAGTTGTTTAAAAAGAATGGTTTTAACATAGACTACAGTACAAACGTTACTTAATATACTTAGTCCAACTACCATATCGTTCTAAAATCTTTCCTCTTGGAATACTAAGATGGAACAGAATTATCCCCATAATTGCCTGGTTAATCTCTCCAAATTCACTAAAACCGGGCAATACCCAAGTTGAGATAAAAATCCACAATCCAATCAAAAGGTTAATAAATCGAACAGATCTTGTGACTTCTGCCATAGCTATAATAGAAAAAGTAATGATAAGTGCGCCAAGAATATAATCATTACTTGCAGCTAAATTAGTTGAAAACATGTGAACAGAATAGATCATCCATGCGCCCAATAAGGCAGAAAGCATTAAATTCCAAGGTACATTAAAGCCCCATGTCATAGCTGGAAATGTTTTAGAAATATTTTCAGCAATGGGGGGAGAGCGAAAATCATATTGACTTCCTGAAGATACCCCTCCTTTCCAAAACACTTCCATAAAAGAAGAACCATACTTTTTATAATTTGTTAAATACTGAAGAACCGCTACTGCTTCATCAACTGTTAAGGCTAACATGATAAGCATACAAATGGCGGTTAAAATGCACCAAAAGCACCAAGCTCCAACAATTAAGGGCTGGCTTATGATTAAAGCAATACTTACGAACCCAACCGGGATAACTAAAATTGCAAAAAGAATTACAAACCAAGGCATTGTAAACCATCTGCGATCACTTCCCTTAAAACCCATCAAAAATTCTAAAGTGTAAGCTAGAGCGCCAAGGCCTGCATCCGAAATGGGAAAGGATTTAGATAATGGAGAAGTTATCACGCTTAATGTACCATTTGGAAATACCGGATCTATAATATGATTTAAATAACCAAGTTGATAAGCACCCATATAGCGAGCAATTAACCATCCAATAAATCCAAAGAAAATCACAGGCATTCTTTGCAACCAAGAAGAGGGGTTATAACTCCAACCCTCTGGTATGTCTGGATCACCTAGATTTTTTTCTTCAGGAACTCTTGGAATTAAAATAGAAAAAGCAATAGCTAAAACCCCAATAATAGTATCATTTAAGTAAGTGATGGGGTCTGGAGCCCACAAAAATAATGGAGAGGCTTGCAACCAAATCCCTAAGAAACAGCAGACCCAAGAAGCCCAATTTTTGTTTCGATCTAAAGCTAAAAAACCAAAAATACAGAGTAGTATTCCCACAATGCAGTCGTTCCAAAACATTAAGTTGCTTTGATAGGAAAAGGATAGAGATGTTGCAATCATCCAAATTCCAAGCAAAATAACTAAATATCTTGACCACAAACTATTTTCATACTGTTCTTTTAATTTTTCAGCTTCATATTTCATAAAGTTACCCTTTACCATATTTTGATTTTAGCCAGCTTGGTGCATTCAAGCCATTGACGCGATAAAAGGTTAATGGATCTTTTTTCAAAAATTCCACCATCTTAGGCAAAGATGTTTTAATAGAATGCTTTGGTTGCCAGTGTAATAATTGTTTAGCTTTTGATACATCTAATTCATAGTGATCATCCGCAAGATCAATCATCCATGGCTTAATAAATGATTCTTCCATAAAAGGCATTTGGTCTTGTGCCCAAGCGCCAATTTTTGCTACCCATTTTGGAATTTTAAAAGTTGAAATCTCGTGGCCATCAATCAATTTTGCTATTTCTCTTTGCATTTGATCGTAACTTAAAGTAGTTTCTTCCCCAATAATTAGAGCCGTTTCTGGAGGAAGTTCTTTTCTTAAGCGAACGCAAGCATCGAAAACTTCCATTAAATCATCAAAATGTAAAAAAGGAGCTCCGTGAGTAATGTCACCTGGGTAAACGCGACTTGCAAATTGATGTTCATAAATGCGCTGGATTTGATTACTAATTGGAATCGAATGACACTCATCATCATAGCAACCAGCAACCCTTAAAATAACTGTCGGTACATTACCTCTTAGTTCATGAATAATTTTTTCTGTCTTAACTTTTGAAAGAGGATAATCCCACTTAGGCTCAATTTTAGATTCTTCTGTTATACTTTCCCCAACATGACAAGGTGCATAAATTAATTGTGTGCTTGTAAATATAAACTGCTCAACTTCAAAACTTTTAATAGCATCTAAAATTCTTCTTGTGCCTTGTACCGTAATTTTGTCATATAGTTCGGGGTTTTTACCTGCAAAGCTGTAATAGGCAGCAAGGTGAATAACGGATACTATCTTATTGCCATATTTTTCTTTTATGGCTTCAAATCCTTTCCTTACACTTTCATCAGAACCTAAATCAATCGGGAAATAATCCATGATTTGTTTATCTTTTGGTTCAACCGTGTCTAAGCCCACCATTTGGTATTGTCCTGCAAAATGTTGGCAAACTTTAGTGCCAATTCTGCCACTACAACCCGTGACCACAATTATTTCTTTAGTCATATGCTTTACCTAAGATAATGTTTTTATTAATCACATAAAAATCCTTCTAGTTTTAATTATCAAATATTTTTTTTAATAATAACTAAATAATAACCAAGTTTGAACATCTTTTGCCATACTTATTCAAAGTTATTCAAAAATGTACAAACATACTCATGTGTATACATGAGCGCATTTTTGTTGACTTTTCTTTTGTTATTCTTTACCCTTTGACCCATTTATAAAACTATAAATAAACAATTTTAAATTATGAAAAAGATTTTTTTAATTTTATTCTTATTAATTGGGGTAATGTCATTTTCTGATGAGGAGAGTCAACTTAGTGAAGAAAATGTAATTAGCTTGAGTGTTGAAGAAGGTGGAGATGCCTATAGTGACTTTTCTGTTTCTGATACAGAAGGTTTAGTTTCTAAAATGATCCAAAACATGGTTTCTCCAGTTACAGGGGATTTAATTCTTTATGAAATGGATATGGTTTTAGAAGGTCCTGAGCCCATTTACTTGGATAGGTTGTATAACAGCTCCAATGAAACAAACTGTCATTATTTAGGTAAAGGTTGGTCTTTTTTGCCTTTATGTGAATATCATCAAGATATTGATAAAGGCTATTTTAAAACACAATCAGGAACACAACTTTGTTTTGAAAATAAGGCAAGGAGAAAGAAAGATAAAGCTCAATATAAATTAGCAAAGCCAAAAGGGTTTACTAATTGCAATGGAAAAATAAGTGCACAAACTAATCTTAAAAATTTAGAATTAATCCCTCTTAAAGGGGAGAGATACTTTAATAAAGCAACAATTAAAGATGGCGCAAATCGCATCATTAATTTGGAATCAAATTATGCTCCTTCAAAACAAGATTTTTTAACAAAAGAAATCATTAATCCAAATCAAACGTGTATTGGTTTTAAACATTCGTTACATGCCCCATACGCTATTTTTGCAACAGACGCATCAAAAAAACTCACCTACTCACATATCCAGTTTTTTCTTGCAGATGCAAAATTACTTAAGAAAAAAAAGCTTAATTTGCCTTTAACTGAAGACGTTTTATACCTTGCTGAATCATCTAATGAATTAATGACTAGCTACAGCTTAAAGCAAGCGGTTGACTATTTGCACCCTGAAAACTCTGAATTTTTTTTATGGAATGTCTCTTCTTCTGAAAAAGCAGAACAAAAATATCGTTATAATAACGAGAAAAAAATAGCAAAAGTACAAAAAGGCAACCGTTTTTTAGAAGTTGACTATTATAAACCAGGTCTTAATTTAGTTTCTGTTACCCCAATCTACGTAGCTGAAAAAGATATTCGTGATGGCAAAGTAAGTTGTTTAAAAGCGCCAGTTGGGCATGATTTAACCCCCATTCATATTTGTCATATTTTTTATGACCAAGATATTACCTATGCTTTTGACGCTTATAATCGAAAAACAACCTATCATTTTTTAGAAAAAGATCAAAGAGTTCGGCAAGTTGTGAGATATGTCGGCAAGGAAAATCATCAGCTTTACAGTACAGAAGAGTACCATTGGGGATCGAAATACACACCTGATGAAGGCAATATTTTAGCTAAGTGTTGGAAAAATAGTGAGGGGATCATTCAAAAAGGGGTCTTTTTCACCTATGATGAAAGGGGCAATATCTTAGATGAGCGTATCTACGGGAATATAAGTGGGCAGTGTCCCATACCTGTTGCTATTGAAAATAAACGAGTTATTCCAAACGGCTGTGAAAGTTTTGGCAAAAAATGTGCCTATTCAGGAGATGGCTATAATCTATTGCTAACAGAGCAAGATGACAATGGAAAGTTAGTGAGTTATTACTATCTTCCAAAATCCAATATTGTCTCCGCTAAATTAACCTTTGATCCAAATGGAACAATTGTTCAAAGGGAATACTTTTTTTACGATGACAATTACTTGTTGAAGCGTAAAATCGTCGATGATGGTTGCTTTGAAGATCCACATAATTTAACTCAGTGTACTTATCGCAAGATCACAGATATTTCTCCTTTAATGGTGTATCCTGTTGGTAAGCCTGCCGTACAGATCGATAAATACTATGATTTTAAAGAAAACGTAGAAAAGCAATTAAAAAGAACAGTTAATACCTATAACAATCGAGGTTATTTAACGACTCAAGAAGTTTATGATGCCAATGATGCTCATTGCTACACTCTCTCTTGGGAATATGACAGCCATGGCAATGTTACCAAGGAAGTCAATGCATTAGGGCAAGTGATCATTCGAACCTTTGACATTAATGACAATAAAACTTTTGAACAAGGACCACGTCACGATTTTTATACCGCTTACACCTATGATTTCATGGATCGTTTGGTGCAAACCAAAGAAGTGCATGGCAATGGCTTTGTGTTTACCAATTCTTATCGCTATGATTATATTGGCAATCTCATTTCTTCCGTCGATAGCTTTGGCAATGAAACCACTTATAAGTATGATGATTTAGATCGCTTAAGTGAAAAAGTTTCTCCTCCTATAAACAATGGCTTAAACCAGATTGTTTATCCAAAAGAGTGTTATCACTACGATATGTTTGGCAATCCAGTCGCTATTGTGAATAGCAAAGGATTAACCTCTTACATTTCTTATAACATCCATAATAAGCCAGTAGCTAAAGTAAACTTTGATCAAACTTATGAGCGTTTTGTCTATAACTTAGATGGAACCTTGTTTCAATCCTTTGATCCTAAAGGGATTTACACACAGTATAAAAGAGATTGTTTTGGAAGAGTTTTACTTGAACAAACTTTTGGCCCAGATGGCGGTTTGCTCAATCAAAAAGAGTATAAATATAAGGGAGCTAACCTTATTTTTGAAAAAAGCGATGAAATGGAAGTGCACTACACTTATGATGGCGCGCAACGTTTAATTGCAAAACTTGAAAATGATCGGTTAACCACCTTTGCTTATGACGCCCTTTCTCGCTTGACCCATACCTATAATTGGCTATCTCCTCTTACTGCACAAGTGCAAGTGAAAGTGTATAATCAAGGAGATCAAATAGTTGAAGAAAGAGTGGAAGACTTAAATGGAACCATCTTTGTTCATAAAAAGTACCAATATGATTTTGGTGGCAACCAAAGTGTGATCCAAACAGGCGATTACTTTCAAACGATCCTTTACGATTCTAAAAATGTTCCCATCCAAATTACCGATGGAGAACAAAACACCACGTATACAACATACGAACTAACCCATGTGCCAGAAGTTCCTTTTCGCTACATCACAACAGATCCTAAAGGAAACAAGAAAGTTGAATATAAAGACTTTCTAGGACATACCCGCTCAGTGGAATGTTATGACTTAATGGGAAGCATTACTTCTAAACACGATTACTGTTTTGATCAGCTAGGAAACTTAACCACAACCTTAGATCACTTCATTGTAAATGGCACTACCGTGCAAATCTTGAAAAACACACGGGAATACAATGAAAGAAATGAGTTAATCAAATTAACCGAAGGCGCAGAATCTCCTGAGCAAAGAAGTGTTTATTATAAGTACAATCAGTTAGGGCAACTAGCCACCGTCTTAAAGTCCAATGGGAAAGAAATCCACCATACCTACGACTTTAAGGGGCGTTTACAATCAAAATCAAGTGTTGATGAATTTTGTTATGAGTTTACCTATGATGCCAACGATCGGATTGTAAGCATCCTTGATAAAGTACAAAATAAACTCACCACTAGACTTTATGATCATTTAGGCAGAACAACTCAAGAAACGTTGCAAAATGGACTAACCTTAAGTTACGCCTATGACAACCTTAACCGGATCACCAAAGTCACTTTACCAGATGGCAGTTTTCTTGATAAAACCTATGATGCTTGTTATTTAAGGCAAGTCCAAAGAAACGGGTTATCTCACACCTACGATACCTATAACCAAAGTGGTAGGCTCTTGAGTATGACTCATGCTTTAGATAGCGGAAGCACCACTTTTGCCTATAATCAAAATGCTCAGCCAAAAGAGATGAAACACAATAAGTTTTCCCAAAATTTATCGTTTGACTCTCTTGGCAACATTTTAGAAAAAGCCGGACACGATGAGATTGGCAATTATGCTTGTAATTACACCTACAATAGCCTCTCTCAGCTTACCTCAGAAAAAGGAATGGCAGACAATACCTATGCCTACGATTCCATGCATAACCGAATCGTCCAAAATGGGGAAACCTGTCAGTTCAATCAGTTTTCTCAAATCATCAGCACTCAAGAGTCTACATTTTCTTACGACTTAAATGGCAATCTCACTAAAAAAGTTACCCCTAACAAAGAGATTACTTATGAGTACGATGCTTTAGATAGACTCGTTAAAGCAACCGTTGATGGCACAGTCACAACCTATACCTACGATTACTTCAATCGTCGGATGAGTAAAAACGACCAACTCTTTTTCTACGAAGTAGACAATGAGATTGGTTCTTATCAAAATGGAGCCATACAAGAGCTTCGCGTGTTAGGTTGTGGACGGGGCGCTGAAATCGGTGCATCCATCCTCATGGAGCTTAAAGGCAAAACGTATCTACCTTTACATGACCTAAACGGCAACATCGTAGCTCTTCTTAACGAAAACGGTGAAGTAGAAGAGTCTTATCGCTACGATGCCTATGGCAATGAGCTCGAAAAAATTGCCAGCATCAATCCTTGGCACTATTCTAGCAAAAGGATCGATCCAGAAACTGGCTTCATCTACTTTGGTGCAAGATACTACGACCCCTCCCTTGGCCGATGGATCACAAAAGATCCATTAGGCTACGCCGATGGACCAAACCTTTATGCCTATGTGCATTCAAGGCCAGTTGGTAGCGTGGATCTACATGGTCTTTATGATTATGTAGACACAGAAGAGTTTATGAATCGTTCCCGAAACTTAGATCGGGTTTCTTTGCCAGAAGTTACAATCTATGGTGGAGAAGAGCTAAGTGTAGAAAGGCTAAATGAAATTTCTTCAAATGTGGAGTTTTTAGATAAATTTGAATATGAGTTGAGTCATTCAACCAATTTTTCCGGTTTATTTAAATATACTGGTACTAATGGAGACTTGCCAGAAGGAAGAATTAAAGTGCATATCAATGGAATTGATACCAGTTTTTCAGATGCCTATGAAAGAGCTAAAAAGTCTTCTGAGGAAAACGGGGGGTATTCCATGTATTTTGTTTACAATGCTACCCATGGCTTTTTTACTGACCTGCGTGAATGTGGCCATAACCTAATGGGGTATGGGACTAATCCAGGATGGATTTTAAATCGCTTTTTAACTAATGAAATCAAAAATAACCCTGACGTAGATATTTTGGTGGAGTGTCATAGTCAAGGGGCTATTCATACAAAGAATGCCATTGAATCGATGCCAAAGGGGACATTTATCAAAAACGTACAAGTTTTGGGGATAGCTCCTGCGGCTTACATTGATCCAGGTTATTGTAAAAAAGTTATGTATTATCGTGCTTATTTTTATAGAGATCCGATCCCTTATATAAGTTTATTCAGTGCGATAAAAGCAAAAAACGTAGTAACATTAAAGTCTCACGCTCAAGCTTCATGGCACGATCATTCTTACGATAGCTTAACATATAAACAAGTAATAGAAGATCACACAACAAATTTTATTAATGGTGGTATAATATAATGACTAATATTTTTTTAAGTTTCTTAATTCCTTTCTGTGTTTTTGGATGGTTGTTTAAAGATTCAAGAAGTCCAGCAATTCAAGCTTTCGATAATGTATTAATACAATCAGCAAAAATTCTGGAAAAAAAATATAACGTCAGTGCCATGGGGTCAGGTGGAAGTGCACCGATGGATGTGATAAGTAATTTTACATTATCATTTCAAAAAAATGCGGTTCTAAACAAAGAAGAATGTCGGAAGTTGTTGCTTGCTATGGGAAATGATTTTTTACTCCTTGTAAATTCTAATCAGGAAGTTAAACCATTCTTGTATAAATATCCTTTTGAACCTAAAGATATTTGCGTAACTCTTTTTTTTAGAGATCAAAAGGATAATTTTGTTGAATACCCCTACATTAGTGTAGCGAGCTATCGACTTGGAGATTTAACATATAAAACTCAAAAATATGATCGAGAAAAAAATCGTTTTAAAACAATTAATGAAGAGCGAGAATCTTATGAAGACGCTTTAAAAATTTTAAAAGGCAATTAAAAAAATAATCGTTTGTAAGCTCATCTAATTTCACTGTTTTAGATGAGCTTTTTTTCGCTTTGAGTCGCTCTTCATTGCTAAAGCAAATTCCGAGATCTAATGTTTGTTTTGTGATTTTACCCACAGTTCCCTTTCGGTCACTAATGGGCTATAAACAGACGCTCTAACGAGCTGTATAGAATGAGAATAAATATGCTAAGTTTTTTTAAAATTCTTTTAATTCCGATTTGTCTTTTTGGATGGCTTTTTAATGACGAGGATGCAGATTTAAAAGCATTTGAAAATGTATTATATCAATCAGCTAAATTTTTAGAAAAAAAATATAATGTAAGTGCTATGGGATCAGGAGGAAGTATTCCTGAAGGAATCATAAAAAAGTTTACTTTATCTTTTCAGATGAAAAGGATTTTAACTAAAGAAGAATGTAGGAAATTATTAATTGCTATGGGAGCAGATTTTTTGCAATTAATTAATAACAATAAAGAAGTGAGACCATATCTATATAAATATCCTTTTGAGGCGAAAGATATAAATATTAATCTTTTTATTAGAGATGAAAAAGGAAATTACGTAGAACACCCAAATATTAATGTAGCAGATTTATTTTTGGGGAATTTATCCTACGAAACGCAAAATTATGATCAGGTAAAAGATAGTTTAAAAACAATTTCTAAAGAGCAAGAATCATATGAAGAAGCTTTAAAAATTGTAAAAGGCAATCAAAAAACTTAATCGATAGTAAGCTCATCTAACCTCATTGTTTGATGAGCTTTTTTTCGCTTTGAGTCGCTCTTCATTTGCTAAAGCAAATTCCAAGCTCTATTGTTTATTTTGTGATTTTACCCATAGTTCCCTATCGGTCACTAATGGGCTATAAACTGACGCTTTAACGAGCTGTACAGAATGAGAATAAATATGCTAAGTTTTTTTGAAATTCTTTTAATTCCTATTTGCCTATTTGGATGGCTTTTTGAAGATTCTCGCAGTCCTTCAGTAAAAGCGTTTGAGAATGTGTTATACCAATCAGCAAAATTGTTAGAAAAAAAATATAATGTAAGTGCCATGGGATCAGGAGGTAGCATTCCTGAAGGCATTATTAAAGGTTTCCACCTAAGTTTTAAAAAAAATGCAACTTTAAATAAGGAACAGTGTCGTAAATTATTAATTGCTATGGGAACAGATTTTTTAAACTTTGTTAATTCTAATCAAGAAGTAAGACCATATTTATATAAATATCCTTTTGAACCAAAAGATATGCGACTAACAATTTTTTTTAGTTATGAAAATGACGATTATATAGAACCTCCATACATTAGTGTAGCAAGCTATCGACTTGGAGATTTAACATATAAAACTCAAAAATATGATCGAGAAAAAGATAGGATACAAACAATTACTGAAGAACAAGAGTCAGTTGAAGACGCTTTAAAAATTTTAAAAGGCAATCAAAAACCTTAATCGTTAGTAAGCTCATCTAACTTCATTGTTTTAGATGAGCTTTTTTTCACTTTGAGTCGCTCTTCATTTGCTAAAGCAAATTCCAAGCTCTGTTGCCTTTTGCGTAATTTTACCCATAGTTCCCTTCGGTCACTAATGGGCTATAAACAGACGCTCTATCGAGCTGTATAGAATGAGAAGAAATATGCTTAGTTTTTTTAAAATTCTTTTAATTCCTATTTGCCTATTTGGATGGTTTTTTAATGACGAGGATGCGGATTTAAAGACATTTGAAAATGTATTATACCAATCAGCAAAATTGTTAGAAAAAAAATATAATGTAAGTGCCATGGGATCTGGTGGTAGTATTCCTGAAGGAGTCATAAAAAAGTTTACATTATCTTTTCAGAAAAAAGGGATTTTAACTAAAGAACAATGTAGGAAATTATTAATTGCTATGGTAGCAGATTTTTTGCAATTAATTAATAACAATAAAGAAGTGAGGCCGTACCTATATAAGTATCCTTTCGAGGCGAAAGATATAAATATTAATCTTTTTATTAGAGATGAAAAAGGAAATTTTGCAGAACACCCGAATATTAGTATAGCGGATTTACTTTTAGGAAATTTGTCATATGAAACTAAAACGGTTAATTATGAAACAAATACTTTTAAAAAAATAAGCCTAGAAGAAGAGACTTTTGAAGACGCTTTAAAAATTGTAACAGGCAATCAAAAAACTTAATCGATAGTAAGCTCATCTAACTTCATTGTTTGATGAGCTTTTTTTCGCTTTGGGTCGCTCTTCATTTGCTAAAGCAAATTCCGAGCTCTATTGCTTTTTGCGTAATTTACCCATAGTTCCCGTTCGGTCACTAATGGGCTATAAACAGATGCTCTAACGAGCTACAAATAAGTAAAGATGAAATATGATTAATATTTTAAAAATTCTTTTGATACCGGTTTGCCTTTTTGGATGCTTTAAAGATACGAGAAGTCCGGCAACACAAGCTTTTGAAAATACACTATATCAATCAGCCAAAGCTCTGGAAAAAAAATATAACGTCAGCGCAATGGGATCGGGTGGGAGTGCACCAATGGGTGTGATAAGTAATTTTACCTTATCTTTTGAGAAGAAAGGCATTTTAACTAAAGAAGAATGTAGGAAATTATTAATTGCTATGGGAGGAGATTTTTTGCAATTAATAAATACCAATAAAGAAGTGAGACCATATTTATATAAATATCCTTTTGAGGCGATAGATATAAATATTAATCTTTTTATTAGAGATGAAAAAGGAAATTACGTAGAACACCCAAATATTAATGTGGCAGATTTATTTTTGGGGAATTTATCTTACGAAACTCAACATTATGATCGGGTAAAAGATAGTTTAAAAACAATTACAGAAGAACGAGAATCAGTTGAAGACGCTTTGAAAATGTTGAAGACGCTTTAAAAATTGTAAACAGCAATCAATAACCTTAGTCGATAGCAAGCTCATCTAACTTCATTGTTTGATGAGCTTTTTTCGCTTTGAGTCGCTCTTCATTTGCATGGCAAATTCCGAGCTCAAACTTTTGTTATTTTCTTACCTATGGTTTCCTTTCAGTCACCGTGGGCTTTAAACAGACGCTCTAACGAGCTTTTCGGACAAAAATATGTTATAGTTTTTCGGTTACAATGGGCTATAAAACAGACGATCTAACGAGCTTTTGGGCATATTGAATCTTTCAAATTTAATCAACTTAATTCTAAATTAGACTCAAGTCAAATTGCTATGTTTTTGCAAACCGTTCAAAAGACAGAATGGAATGCATTTATTGATAGCTCGTAAGAGCGTTTGTTTATAGCCCATTAGTGACCGTTAGGGAACTATGGGTTGGGGTAAAATAAAGAAAATAAGAGCTCGTAAAAGAAACTATTGTTCATCAATAGTTTCTAGGAGAGCGACTCAAAATAGATTGAATGCCAAATGATAATATTTAATAATGTTTTAACAATAATTATTTAAATCATTATGGCACATAGTTGTATAGAGCTCTACATACATATAATTTTTTCCACTAAAGACAGAAAACAAAGTATACCTCAATCCCATGAATCTCGCCTTCATGGCTACATTCAGGGAATTTTAAAAAAAAGAAATATTCCCGTAATTCGAATAAATGGGATGCATGATCATATTCATATTTTGTTAAAATTAAATTCTATAGTTCCTTTAGGCACTCTTATTAAAGAAATAAAATCTTATAGTACTGCTTGGATGAAAAAAGAGGGATTTTTACAATTTGCTTGGCAAATAGGTTATGGTGCCTTTTCTTGTTCGATAAATCATGTTGATGCCTTAACAAACTACATAGATAATCAAAAAGAACATCATAAGAAATTTAATTTTTCTGAAGAAGTTATGCGTCTTTGCCAAAAATGGCAAGTAAAATGGGCCTATGAAGAGCAAACGAATGAGAATAATAGTGTGAATAATGAAATTAGTTAGATTATTTTTACTTTTTATCCTAATAAACGTCTCTCTTATAGCTAACGAGAGACGTAGTAAAATATGTAGAAATTATCTGGGCACAATCCTAGATCTTCCGTTTTGACTTGTTATCAAATAAACAGGTTGTTCAACTTCAAAGGGATTTTCTTGTCCTTGTATTATGGTCATTAGACTTCCATTTTCTAAGGCAATAACGTATTCATATGCCATTTGGTTTTTGCTACTTTTTTGTATAGCGGCTCCTGTTACTGCACCTGCGAATGATCCCACTACTGTTGAAAAAACACCACCACCAACAGCGTTTCCTAACATACCACCTGCAGCTCCGCCACCTAAAGCGCCAACACTATTGTCACCCCCAGCTTGTACCTGAACCATTCTAACGCTTTTAATTGTTCCCGAGTAAGTTGCAGATGTTTCACCAACTTGTCTCATTGTGTAAGTGTCATTGGAGATATTACTAGCACAAGATGTAAAAATAAAGATCGCTGAAAATGTTATTAATAAATATTTTGATTTCATGTATTCACCATTAAAATTTATATAATGATGTTATAACCTAGAAACATTACATATAAATTTCAATATTTTTTATTTATTAAAAAAATACTTATATAATTATAAGCTAATTTTTTTCTTTTATGAATTGTATAATTATTTATTTAAATTTATAAAATTTAATTTTTATTTTTACTTAAATTTTTAAAAAATATACATTCATTTTTTTTCAATAAACTTTAAAGGATTTTATAAAAATGAAAAGTAAATATTTTAAATTAATTTTTTTATTATGCATGCTTTCACTTTGTAATGTAGAAGCTAATGACTATTTTAATTCAGAAGATATTCATACTTCTGAAGATGGCTTCTATATTAACTACCAAGAATCTATCTTGTTAGTAGATAAAATTTCATATGAAAAAAATATGGGCTTTTACATACCCACAGACGCTAAAATTGAATTACCAAAATATAATTCATGGATTTGTCCACGTAAGGGTTGTGGAAGTGCGAATTGGACATGGAGAACTTATTGTTATGTCTGCGGTGAAAAAGCCCCTAATTATAATCAAAATAAATAATAATGAAATTAGTTAGATTATTTTTACTTTTTATCCTAATAAACGTCTCTCTTATAGCTAACGAGAGAGACATTGCAAAATTAAACGACGGTGTTAAGCTTGAAAAATTATTTTTTTCCTTAATTGAAGAAGATCATTTTGGTTACACCTTATTTGGTGATAAACCTGTTTCCTTAGGAGGCGCTTTTGTAAGAACTCCCTGGCAAAATTTTATTGAACTTGGACAAGCTTCTGAATTATTTTGGGATTGCTGGAAATGTTGGGAAAATTATAAGAAAAATCTCAAATTTACTAATTATATATTTGTAATCGAAGAGGATGTAATTAATAATTCAGACCAATCTTACTTATTAAAATCGATTTATTTTATTAATAAAAAAGAGCTAAAGAAAACAATCATTAATCATTTAGATTTTTTTGAAACGATTCTACAAAAAAAAGTTGATCCCGATATATTTATTGCGGATATAGAAAAGGGAAAAAATTCTTTTTCTGAAAGTATTAACAATAATCAAGCTTTGTTAGGGCTTTGCTTAGGTTATGGAAAGCAAAATTCCATATTGTTTACTATCAAAGACTTTATTTTAAAAGAAGATGCTTTAGGAGGTTTTTATAAACCTAAAAAATTACAAAGGATTTCTTCCTTAGGTTTTAAAGCTGATTTAGATTCTGATGAAACTAAATTATTAAAAAAAAAATACGAAAAGTGGCAAGGAAATCTCTCTGCCATATATGCCAATGGAAATTTTTTTGAAGTCTCTTTGAAACAACTTTTAGCAGAGTGATGATCTTGCATTGAGTCGCTCTTCATTTGCTAAAGCAAATTACGAGCTCTATTGTTTATTGCGTAATTTTACCCATAGTTCCCTTCGGTCTCTATGGGCTTTAAACAAACGCCCTAACGAGCTTTTCAGACAAAAAAAATCATTATAAATTTAAATATCACAGTTTGTCTCTAGATTAGACTCACGTCTATTTTTAATGTTGTTGTATTTTCTAAAACCTTCAAAGGTGACGGGGGGATACCTCTCTATAGTTCCCCAACGTAACTATGGGCTTTAAACAGGCACTCTAACGAGCTTTTCGAAAAAAAAATCTTACAAATTAAATATTTAACAACTTGTCTTTAGATTTGCCCAGGTCAACTTGCTACTATTTTCTAAAACCGTTCAAAAGACAAAATGGAATGCAGTTTTTGATAGCTCGTAAGAGCGTTTGTTTATAGCCCATTAGTGACCGATAGGGAACTATGGGTAAAGGTAAAACAAAGAAAATAAGAGCTCGGAAAAGAAACTATTGTTCATCAATAGTTTTCTTGAGAGCGATTCAAAATAGGTTGAATGCCGTTTTTTAAATATTTAAATAAATTTTCAAAATAGAATATGGCAAAAAAGGCAAGGCTTTGGAAAATTTGCCATTTGCTATCTATTCTTGCTCGGTTAATAATTGTCTTGCTTTTTCCAGGTGGGCATTTGTGAGGATTTTAGTATCGTTTTCTTCACATACGATAATTGCATCCAATTCATTTGTGATAGGATTTTCTGAATAAGAATACGTGCTGATATTTGGTGTTTGTTCAAGAATTGTCTCAAAAGTTTGTACGTTATCTCGTAGAAGTCCTAGATTAATGACATTTTTTTCATTTTATTGACCTTTCTTATTTTGCCTTTCTATACCCTTTTAAAGGCGGGTGCAATAAGATAATGAGTAAATGGACTTAAATTTTAAAGAAACAAAATATTATTCAAGTTCTTATGCAAAATTATTTTAAAATTCTTTATTTAGTTTTATTTGTAACAAATAGTTATCTTTCTGCAACAATTGTTACCCCTTATGGCGATAAAATGGAAGCTATCATATTTGATTGTGATGGAGTGTTAGTTGATACTGAATATTTAAAATTTCTTGCTTGGGAAGAAGCATTAGGCAAAAAAAATATCGAATTTACGATAGATGAATATAAACCTCTTGTAGGTTTGAGCTCAGAGAATATTTTATTAAATATAAAAAAATTAAAAAAAATTCATATTAGCGATGATGTAATAGCAACAAAAAATGGCATTTATAAAGCCTTGCAAAAGCAAGGAATTCCTCCTATTGAGACTATGATCGCTTTTGTCAAATATTTAGTAAAAAACAAAGATCATTTTGGCATAAAGCTCGGCTTAGCATCCTCGGCTTCAAGAGAGGAGATACTATTTAATTTGAAAGAAATTGGTTTAGAAAATGCTTTTGACGCCATTATTTCAGGTTCTGATGACTTAAATGATTATGAAGATGTACAAGAAAAAAATAAACCCAAGCCCTATATTTATATAGAAGCTGCGAAACAACTAAAAGTTTTACCCTCTAAATGTTTGGTTTTTGAAGATACATCAGCTGGGATAGAGGCTGCGGTTAGAGCCCAAATGGTAGGAATAGCAGTACCCAATCAATTCACTCTCAATCAAGATTTTTCAAAAGCTAGAAAAGTAATTCATACACCTGAAGAATTGTCTTTTAGTGAATTTGTAAAAGATTAAATAAAAACAGAAATTTCAAGCAAAACTAGATTTATTTAAAAAAAGTGCTATTATGCGAAAAAAAAAGATTTGAGGAAAAATGTCTTATACTAAAGTTGTTGTAGTTGGTGGAGGCTTTGGAGGGTTGCATGTAACACAAGGTCTTAAAAAAGCTGATGTTGATATTTTGCTCATTGATCGCAATAATCACCATTTATTTCAACCTTTGTTATATCAAGTAGCAACCGCTGCCTTATCTCCAAGTAATATTGCTATCCCACTTAGGGAAATTTTTCGCAATCAACCTAATGCTTCTGTAATCATGGCAGATATTGTTCAGATAAATAAAGAAGAAAAGTATGTGCAATCTTTTACTGGTGAAAAATTTTATTATGATTATTTAGTGATTGCCATAGGTTCTAGACATTCCTATTTTGGCAATAATCAGTGGGAACCTTTAGCTCCTGGTTTAAAAACAATACCTGATGCTATTCGTATTCGTGAGAGCATTTTAATGAGTTTTGAAAATGCAGAAAAATGTGACAGTTTTAAAGAAATTGCCAATTATTTGCGTTTTGTCATCATAGGAGGTGGGCCAACAGGGGTTGAAATGGCAGGTTCCATTGCTGAAATTGCCAAGAAGTCTTTGTTTAATAACTTTAGAAGAATTAAGCCTGAGCAATCAGAAATTTATTTAATCGAAGGGGAAAAACAGATTTTACCAACTTATCCTCCCTCTTTATCTGCTAAAGCTTTAAAAGATTTAGAGCAAATGGGTGTCAATGTCATGCTCAATGCTAAAGTGACTAATGTTACAGAAGATGGGGTGTATATTGGAGATAAATTTATTGCCACAAAAAATGTCATTTGGGCTGCAGGAAATCAAGTTCCTCCTTTACTAAAAACATTAAATGTAGAATTAGATCGACAAGGTCGAGCGATAGTGGAAGCAGATATGAGTTTACCGGGTCATCCCGAAATTTTTGTAGTGGGAGATGCCGCGCATGTTGGAGACAATGGTAAAACACTACCTGGAATTGCGCCTGTTGCTATTCAGGAAGGCAAATATGTGTCAAAGATTATTGCTAAAAAAACTCCACAAGATCAAAGAAAACCTTTTAAATATTTTGATAAAGGGAGCATGGCCACAATTGGAAAGGCTAGAGCTATCGCCATGATGGGGAAAGGAAAAGTTTTACTTTCAGGTTTTATCGCCTGGCTTGCTTGGTGTTTTCTCCATATTTTTTATTTAATAAGCTTTAGAAATCGATTAATAGTGATGATAGAGTGGTTTTACTGGTATCTCACCAATTTGCGCCCTGTTAGAATCATTTCAAGACCAATTGATGAGATTTACAAAACAGAAAAAAAAGAATTAGATAAAAAACAAAGCGATAACAATTCAAAATGAGATGTTTATGAAAGAGTTATTTAAACCAACACGCCTTCCAATGAGTACGTCCACAGGTCTTTTTCTTGTTCGTTTAATTGCAGGGCTTGCTTTTATGTATCATGGATACGGAAAAATTCAAAACCCGATGGGGTGGATGGGACCAGATGCCACAATTCCAGGAGTGTTTCAATTGCTAGCAGCGCTTGCAGAATTTGGTGGTGGGCTTGCTTGGATAGTGGGATTTTTAACTCCCTTAGCGTCGCTTGGGATAGCCATCACTATGGGAGTTGCTATCTACTTTCATGCTGCAATTTTAGGTGATCCATTTGTAGCATCAGCTGCGGGTAGCGGATCTTATGAGCCAGCTTTACTCTATTTAAGTATTGCTTTTCTATTCTTGTTTGCAGGGCCTGGCAAATTTTCTTTAGATCGATTAATTTTTGGTGAAAAAAATTAAGGATAAAGGAGTACTTTTTATGAGATAGCATAAAAAGTACTCCCTTTTGTTAGAATCTACAATACTCGTGTATGGCATCAAACCATGGGTAGTGAGTGGCTATTTCTATGGTATTAAACCATAATAGATCGACGTTTTTAGGGGTCGTAGATTTTTTTTCTTGATGGATGACCTCAGCTTGCAGATCACAAAGCCTTTTTTTCTCTTGTTTTAAAGGGATTCTTAAATCTCTACTTGTTGCATTAATCAAGTAGGTTAACGCATCAATCTGATTATTTACTCGATTAGAGCGGTAAATATAGGGATTTGGTTCATCTTGCTTTAAAGGTATTTCTCTTCTTAGTGTCTGCTGTTCCAAAATTTGGTAGCTTTTATCTGTTTTTTTTACCGAAAATCCTAACTTTTCGATTTCTTTAGCCACTTTTTTTATTTCAGTCTCTAATTTTGGTTTCAAATGAGTGTTTAACGAGTTTAAATAGACAAGATTTTTGAATTTTTTAAGCCTTCTATCTAAACAATTATAATCAGGCTTAATTTTGAATGGGGTTAATAGTGGGGTTGTTGGCAATGAGAGTTTGTTAGAATAGTTTTTACATTGGGTAGCAAATATTGCTCTTACACTGTTCATAAATTTCTCCTTTATCTATAACTCATTTAAAATGAGAAAATTTGTAACTATTTCTTCATCTATTAAAACAATTATCGTTGTTTTTTCCTATATAAAGAGATAATTTGAAATTTAAGAGATTTTAAAGTTTTGAGGTTTGGGATGCTAGCGAGTCTATTTTTTTGCCTTGGATTTTTAAGTTTAGATAGCGAAACGTTAGAAGTGATCAACACAAGTCTATTATTCATAAAAAGAATTATATCCATGATTGGAACGGTTATCATTTTAACGGGGGCACTATATGCTTTATATCAATTTATTCTTCAAATCAAGAATGTAAAAGTAAAAAATCAAACCTTAAACTTTGATTTGATTCGCCTAGATTTAGGGAGGAGTATAATTCTTGGCTTAGAATTTATCGTAGCCTCAGATGTAATAGAAACGACAACAGCGCCAGATTATTATTCTCTAGGTATATTGGGTGGTATTGTTTTGATAAGAACCTTTTTAAATTATTCTTTAAATAAAGATATCACGCAACTTGGCGAAAGAGAACAAGTTAGGCAAAAAACAATTTAATAGTCGTTTGAAGCGTTATCTACAGTTTTTCATAATTATTCATTAAGGATTGATAAAACTCTTTTATTTTTTCGATTGTCCAACGCTCAGTTGGATCAAATTTTAGCATCTCGTGGATCATTATTTCTATCTGATCGTATAGATATTTAGTTTTGTTATCTAACTCTACTTCTCTATCATATAATTGTATGGTATGGCCTGTTTTGTAATCAGCTTCACATTCTTTGATAATGTTGACTGCTTTAACATGTCCATTTTTATAATCGAAAATCAAATTTGGAGCTTTTTTAAATGGCAAAATGTTGATATCAAAAGTAAAAATTTCGTAGATTGTAATTCCTAAAGACCAAATATCCGCCTGGAAAAAATTTATCTTTGGCTCAAATACAGCTTCAAATGGCATATAAAGAGGGCTGCCATAAAAGTGGTTGTCTGTTTTGTTTTTGGTTCGATGGTCTATTGAAAAATCAAAGTCAATCATTCTAATTTCTACAGTGTCATCGGAAAAATATTTTAATACAGTGTTTGACGGCTTGATATCTCCTAAGCTGAACTGTTTGCTGTGGGCTGTAGCTACTAAATCAATTAATTGTGAAGCAACAGAAACTCTTTGTTTTAAAGAAAGCGTCCCAAAACATTCTAATAAAGAGGGACCAAAGAACTCATTAATAAGATAGCACTTTTTATCTGTTAACCATTTTTCTGCTATATAGGGGTACATTGGAACTTTCGAGAAGCAATCAAAAAAAAGGTGTTCGGCTGTTGTTTTAACCTGTGACTTAAGTTGATTTTCCTCAAATTTGACATTTGTATTACTTATATATAAAAAGTTGACAGCTTTACCGTTTACTTTTTCGAATTGGGTCACTTTTCGGAATTTTTTATCTCTTAGTTGGGATTTTTCATTTGATTTTATATAAAAATAGGAAGGGGTAATGAAAACGGTTTTAGCTACAAGGTCAGTTTTTTTGGAAATTTTTCTTATTTCTGAATTTTGATACTGTGAAGCGATGGATAACTTAAAAAATATAGATTTTATGTTGCCTTTATCATCGAATAAGATGCCTCTATCCTCACTTGTTGGAAGACAATTGATGCTGTTGAAAATCGTTTCTGTATCTACGTAGATAGACTTAGGAGCTATGACCCGATTATCCATAGAATTACATAAGTTGAATTTTAATTTATTGAGATTCTAGCAGGAGAAAGGATTTGAGACATTATAATTGTTGTGATAGCAAATTACAATGCATCTAAAAAGAAAGTTTTAAATTTTGTAATTTGCTATTAAAGTTTGATAAAACATTTTTACTTGTTCAATAGTGGGTCTTTCACTTGGTTCAAATTTCAACATGGATTGTATTAAGTATTCTAATTGTTGATACAATTGCAAACAGTTTTGGTCATAGTGATCAGCTCTATCGTACAAATGAATAGGGGTGTTTTTTTTGTAGTCAGCTTCACATTCACTTCGCACGTCTGATGGTTTAGCGTAACCTTTTTTTATTGCAAAAATTAATTGAGCTGCTTTTTCAAAAAGAATCGGATCTTCTTCTGTTGAAAAAAGTTCAAATAAGGTTATGCCTAAAGACCATATATCGGCTTGAAAAAAATTAATGTTCTCTTCAAAGACAGTTTCTGGAGACATATAAAGAGGAGTGCCAAAGGCAAAATTTTTAGTATCCATTCCATTACGATGATCTTTAGAAAAATCAAAATCGATAAGCTTTATTTGCACGCGATTATTTGGTAGAACTTTAATTAAAATATTATCGGGTTTTAAATCGCCTAAGGAGAATTGCTTACCATGAACTAACGCGATTAAATCGATGATTTGCCAAGCGGCATCCATTTTTTGCTCGAACGTTAAATAGTCTAATGCTTTGAATAGAGAAGTTCCAAATAGCTCCGTTATTTGATAATATTTATCTCCTGTCGTCACCCACTTATCAGCAAGGCTTGGATAAACACGGTCATTTTCAAACACTTTGAGAAAGGTAAGTTCTGCCTCAGTTCGTTGTTCCATCTCTTGCAATTTTCTGGCGTCATGTGAAAAAATACGCGTACTAATATATAGAAAACTATCAACCTGAAAATTTATGCGATTGACTCTTGTAACTTTTCTAAATGTTTTATCCCCTTGTTGTGCCTTTTGAAGAGATTTAATGTAAAAAAATGTATCTGTGATTATGACTGTGAGGGGAATTAATCTAGTTTTTTTCGAAAGTTTATGGATTTTAACATTGCTAAATTGTTTAGCCTCAGGTCCAAGAAAGATCGATTTGATCTTTCTATTTTCATCGAGTAAAACATTGCAATCTTTTGATGAATTGTTTCTTACACTTTCAAAAACAGTATCCATTTCAACAAGTACAGATTGAGGTTTTTTTATAGGCTGGTATCGTGGTGTAATGCTTATTGAATGGATCATTTGAAAACTTGATTAGTTATAAAGTTGTTTACTAAGGTCATCTAAAGATTTATGTGTCTCAAGAATGTCTAGTCTTTCAGTGGGCTCAAATTCTAGCAAGCCATGAATTAGTTCTTCAAGTTTTGAATACAAAAAGTATTCATCAGAATTTTCATCCAATTTTTCCCTTTCAAATAGAGGAATGAGGGTGCCTGTATGAAAGTCTTTGATAAATTGTTCTTTTTGACTCTCATTCCACCATTGCCCTTTTTCATGCAATTTTCTTAAAGTTGCATGTGTTTTATGAAACGGTAATTTTCCCGTTTTATTAAATAGTTCAAATAAAGTTAACCCCAAGGCCCACATATCGGCTTTAAAGTAATCGACTTTTTTCTCAAAAATCATTTCGGGAGAAAATAATTCAATCGTTCCACATCGATCATTCTTTTTAATCAAACCGGAAGTGTGATCTTTTGAAAAATCAAAATCGATCAATTTGACTTTAAATTCTTGATTTGGCAAATGTTCCACAACAATATTTTCAAGTTTTAAATCGCCCAAAGTAAATCCTTGCAGATGCACTGTCTTTACTAAGTTTACTAGTTGCTTGGCAATTGACATTTTCTGACGATCAGTTAAATCTATTTCACTATCAAAGAGTAAATCGTATAAGCAAACACCAAACTTTTGGACAAAAATAGAATATTTGCTATTTGTCACAGCTTTTTTTGCAACAAGGGGAAAAACGTCATCAGCTTTAAATGTGTCAAAAAAATGTATTTCATTTTGAACACGTTCCATTTGAACTTTTTTCACATTAGAAGAGGAAGAGATTTTTGTTCCTATATATAAAAAATTAGCGCTTTTAGCAGTTTCTTTTTCAAGCAGAGTTTTCTTGTCGTAACTTGTAATACGACGAAAAGATTTGTCGCGTGATAGGGCTTTTTCATTGGATTTAACATAAATAAACTTTTTTGTTTCAATAACTGTTTTGCTAACTAAACCTGTTTTTTTAGAAATTTTATATTGATCGGTGCTACCTCTTCGTTTCTTATACTTGGGATTGATTTGTAAGGCTTTTTTTGCAATTTCGATTTCTTTTGGATGCGCTTTGTCAATATCTTCAAAAATATTTTCTATAGAGACAATTTTTGAAACCCCTTTTTCAATTCGAGGTGGACTTTCCGGTGGCGAATTTACCGTTACGTTAAAATTAACTGTAAAAAAATTGTTACCGTTAAAACCTGTATTGGTAGGAGAGAAAGTTTGTTGCAATTGCTGATTATAAAAAGGGTATGGGTTCTGCTGCTGTGTATAATTCGGTTGTGGATAGGAAAAGTTGGGAAAATAGTTATTAAAGTTGTTATTATCCATTTTAATTTCCTTTATAAATACGAATTAATTCAGCAAATAGGTGCTGCACTTCTTGTATACTAGCTCTTTTTTTGCTATCGAAAGTAAAGCAACGATTTAAAAGTTTTGTGTAGCAATTTAAAAAGGCTGCATAACGAGGGTGTTCTACTAGAGATTCAGAGATATCTATTTGAGGAGGAGTTTCAAATTGTCTGTCGATTTCTTCCCAAAATTCAGCAGTTTTTTCTTCGCTGCTATACATAGCGGCTTTAGCTGTTTGATAGACGTCGGCATATTGAGGTCGAGAATTAAATAAATCATTTAAAATTAAGCCCAATGCCCAAATATCTGCTTTTTTATAATCTATTGGATCAGAAAAAAATAACTCGGGAGCTGCTCTATCAAATGTGGCTTGCCTTAAATTTTCGGTAATGTCTTGCTCATTATGATCTAAACTTAATTCAAAATCGATTAGACGAGCTTTAATCTTTTCATCAACTTTAACAACAATATTTTCAAATTTTAAATCACCGTGGGTAATATTTCTGCTATGCGTTAAGTTTAAATGATGAATAATTTGTTTAGCGATTTCTATTTTTTGATCAAAATTTAAACTACCATTTTCATATAAAGTAAATAGATCGACCCCAAATTTTTCTTGGATGGAGACAATTTTCTCTTCATTAAATGTCATGTAAAGGGTTGATGGATATAAATTGGTATTTTTAAAAATTTGGATTATTTGCCATTCGTTTGACAAGTTATTAAAAGCTTTTTCTCCAGGATTTTTAATGCTTTTATAAACGTAGGTTTTATGCTTATTTAGATTATTTTTTTCGTAAATAGTGACTTTGCGAACCTTTTTCCCCATATTCGTTAAAAAAAACTTGTTCGATTTAACGATATAGCTATCGGGGGTTTCAATAATGGTTTCAGGAATAGAGATCGATTTTTTTATTTTTAATAACCCATTACCATATGGGCGTGCTAGGTGAGATTGAGTAGTAAATAATCGAAAGTGTTCCAGGTTTGGAGTATGTGAAGATTCTAAATCTTCAAATAAATCTTCAATGTCATTTAATTGTTGAGACGTAACTTTTTCCACACGACTATTTAGCATTGTAGTAGCTTCTGAAAAGTCTCTCGTCACTGGAGTGTTTTCAGGGGAATTACTTTTTTCTGGTGAGGGAGGTAAGGAAGTAAGAGGCGAAGCTGTGGGACTAAAATAGTTATTAATAGTCGTTAAATGTACAGTATAGGTCGTAGCAATTTGGTTATTATTGTTTGTGTTATGACTATTATTGGTATTGCTAATAGTATTGGTGTTATTAGAAGATTGGTTGTTAGTAATATTATTGTTATTTTCTACACTACTATTAGTCCAATCCATCTCCATGGGAGTTGGTGAATCGGGAGAAATGATCCCTTCCCACGTTTCTATTTGCATTGGATCAAATTGATTAAAAGAAATAGACATAATACTCACTTAAATTAAAATAATTAGTAATATTTTAACATAATCATTAATTTATTACTAGGTAAGGTTTATTGGTTGACTATTAATTAGCGAATTCAATTAAGGCTTCATTTAAATACTGATCAACCTCATTAATATCCCATCTTTGCGAAGGTGTTATTTGTAGCATTCCCTGCAAGATTGTCTCAAGTCTAGTAAACAATTTTTGATAGGAATTATGGGTAAGATTACTTCTGGTAAAAAGGGGGGAGAAGGTGTCATTTTTGTAACTTTCTAAGCATTTAGCTTCATAATGCGTATCCCAAATGATTTGTTTTCGGTTGCGCTTATGCAATAAATCTATGGCGTCAGAAAATAAAGACTCTTTTTCAGTTGTGTTAAAAAGCTCAAACATAGTGACACCAAGAGCCCATACATCGGCTTTAAAAAAATCAATCTTGTCACTAAAGAGGCTTTCAGGAGACATAAATTCAAGAGTTCCCCGTTTTATGAAATTGTCTTGACGTTGTTTTTCATTATGATCAATGGAGAAATCAAAATCGATGAGTCGAACATCAAACGTGCCTTCTTCGTCTTTTTTAACTAAAATGTTTTCAGGTTTTATATCTCCAAGAGTAAAGTTATTTTGATGAACATGCTGTACTAGCTCAACAATTTGTCTAAAGATATCGACTCTTTGAATAAAGCTTAATGAATTGAGATGTTCAAATAGAGATAAACCAAATTTTTCCATTATAAGAACATATTTATCATCTCGGATTGTTTTCTTTAAGATAAAGGGGTAAATGTCATCCTCTTTGAAATGATTAAAAAATGGATTTCTGTGTTTATTCGATCTATTTGATTTTTTCTTTCGATCTTAGTGGCAATGTATAAAAAATCTTGTCCTTTGTTGAATTGAGTCTTAGGATAAGATGTGATGCGACGTAAGGTTTTTTTGCCATGGGTAACTTTTTTAGGGGATTTGATAAAAAAGAATTTTTTGGTCTGAATGATTGTTCTTGATACAATTCCTTTTTTCTTAGAAATTTTATTATTAGATTTTTTAAAAGGAACTAAATCGAAGACTTTATCCAACATCATTTTTTCTTCTAAATGATTTGAGCTAAAATCTTGATACAAATCTTTAAAACTAATTGGCAAAGATTGTTGAGGCAAAAGGGTTGTAACATTTATGACAGTCAGATTTATTTGTGTATTATGGTTGTGAATAATAGTTGGAGATCTTAGTGAAAATAGATTGTTTAATCTAGAATCTGTACCTTCTGTTTTGCTAAAAGTTTGATTCTCAGTTTTTATGACAGAAAAAGAAGGTGGGATGCTACAAGCCATTAGATTACCCCATTATTAAATGTTTTCATTAAAAGAATGTACATTTCTTTTATTTCATGAATGGATGCTCGATCACTTGGGTGATAAGCCAAGGTTTTATTTAAAATGGATTGAAGTTGTGTTATAAAATCTGAATGATCAAATGAGGGAGAGACTTTTACATTACAAGGAGAATAAAAAGTCTGTTTCCATTGCTTCCAAAGCGTTGGATTTATTATTATAGTATCGTTTGTTCTAACGTAGTTAGATATATCTAGGTAAGTTTCAAGATAAGCCAATTCTTGATTGAACAAATAATAAAGAATTAACCCTAAGGACCAAATATCGGCTTTTATATAGTCGATCTGGTCGGCATAAAAATATTCTGGAGCAGCTCGTTCAAGAGTACAAAACCCCTCATTTGGACCCACACAATTCTTGATGCGACTATATTCAAAATCGATCAATCTAAGATCAATTTTTAAGCCCATTTTGACGAGAATATTTTCAAGTTTTAGATCAGCATGTGCAATTGCTTCTTGATGTAATATAGAGAGTTTTTCTATTAATTGTAGTCCAATCTCTAACAAATGAGCTGGACTTAAGGTTCTTTCCTCCAAAAGGCTTAATAAATCTTTTCCAAAGCAACTTTGAAGAGTTATAATTTTTTTATTATTAAAAGAAAGAAAATTTGTTAGTAAAGTAACATTTCTTTTTTGAAGGATATGAATAATCGCTTTTTCGGTTTGTTGTTGTTTATAGGTAACAGGGCAAGGATTCGTAACACTTTTCCAAATAAATCGATAGCCTAAAGTGGGATTTTTCTTATCATACACTATAGCTCGACGAATTTTTTTTCCATTTGTAGTCAAAAAACATTTATTAGATTTTACAATGAAATTATGAGGATTTTCAAACATGGTTTCGGGGCATCCAAAATGCTTTTTTATTTTAAATAAGTGTTGTCCTTGAGGAAGCTTTAATTCAGATTGGGTAAAAAAAATTTGCAGCAACTGAATTTGCCTTGGATTAATTGGCCCATAAAGGTCATTATACAATTCTTGTTCGTTTGCTAATCTATCTGAAACAACTTTAGACACTCTGTCATGGGTAGGCTGTTTGTTTGAGGGTAGATTTTCTAGAACAATAGAGGGGGTACTTAGTTTTTCGACATTTGAAGATAAAGGGGTTTGTGGCTTTACAGAATATAGTAGTTGATTACATTCCATTATAATTAATAAATTAAAAATAAATTTATAATATTTTACCACGATTATTTATTATTTACTAGGTTAGGTTTATTAAATGAATTTCTATATAAATAAAAGTATTGTTGATGTCAGATCTCAACCTATCGAAAGACAAGAAATTTATTTCGATCCCTATCAATCCACACAACTTCTTTATGGAGATAAAATAAAAATTCTCGCCAAAAAATCTTTATGGGTCTTTGTCGAATGCGAAAATCAATATCTCTTTGAAAGAGATTGGAAAAAGTATAGGGGCTGGATAAAGACAAATACTTATTTAGAAAAGGATAATTATTATTATAATGGTATTGTAATACAGCCTTTTAAAAAGGATGATACTTTTTTCTCATTTGGCTCTAAACTAAAAGTGATAAAGATTGAGCCTGAATATGTGATTGTGCGTTTACTAAACGATGAAACCATTAAAATTAAAAGGGATTTTATCCAATTAAATAGTGATAACAAACTTTGTAGAGAAGAAATAGCAAAAAGAGCAAAACAATTCCTTGGATTTCCCTATCTTTGGGGTGGGAGAAGTTCTTATAGTAGTGATTTGCCATCAAGCGTCGATTGTTCAGGACTTATTCAATTACTTTATCATTCGTTTGGAATTAAAATGGCAAGAAATGCTCACGATCAATTTTTAGCAACCGTGCCCATTGAATATGAACAACTGCAAAAAGGAGATTTAATTTTTACAGCTCCTCTTAATAAAAGGAGAATGGATCATGTAATGCTCTTTTTAGAAAATGATTTCCTCTTAGAATCTACTGCGAATCCAGGAGTCGTCAGGACGGTAAGTGGCAAAGAAAAATTAGGTACCCCTTTGCCTTTGATCAAAAATGGGCAAATCATTGGGCAAAAAAAAGTTTTTTTTACTAAATGCCCACATTTCTTAAGGTTATAAACGATTTATTGCCTGAGTCAGGGTAATACGTTTCTCAGGTTTACATTCTAAAAGTTCTTTTAAAAGTGCATTGACATTTTCTATGTAAGCTTTTTCTTGGTGGGGAATTTTACGACTTTTTGGGGTAAGCAATTTAAAATCATCTAATACAAAATAATTGGAAAAAGTTCTTTTTTCTTGGCTACTTAGATTTTTTAAAAGAGCACCTTTATTTTCATAATCTTCAATGATGTCTAAAGCATTTTGAAATAAATGGTTTTGTTTATCGGTAAAAAGATAATAAAATATAATCCCTAAGCCCCATACATCTAAAGCTTCTTCACTTTTTATAGTTTCAAAAAAAACTTCGGGGGCTTGGTAGCGAATATCCTTATTAGTCGATACATTACCTATTTTAACGATCCAATCATTCCCTTGCTTTTTGGCAAGAAAATGGGAAGGATTAATTCCTTGGCAGAAAATGTTTTTTTCGTGCATTGATTTCACAAGTTGCAAAATTTGCTTAAAAATCACATATTTTTGTGAAAAATTAAGTTGATCAATGATTTCGCTTAAAAAAATCCCTTTTTCCTGAATGTAATTACAGTTTTTTAAAGAATTAGAAACGAAAATAGGTAAAAAACAATCAGCCTTTATGGTTTGATAAAAAAGCATTTCTTTATTTAAGACTTTAGCATTGTGAGGTAAAGAACTGTAAATAAAAAAGTTGTATTGATGATAGGCTAAAAAATCAAATTGAATACATTTTTTTATTTTTTTTCCAGAAATTGTTCGTAAAGCTAAAGTTGTGATTAAATAGCAGCAACGCCCTTGTGTGAAGTAGGTAAACTTCTCTCCATTCTTTTTTTTAGGATATTTATTCAAATCATAGGAAAAAAGGGGAGGATTTTGCCTTAAATATAAAATAAATTCATTTTCTTCTTTGGTTATTATCTCTTGGTCGATCTCTTGAAATACTTGATCAGTTTTACTTAACTGGTTTGCGTAATCTATGTTTTTTTGTTCTAATGTTTCTTTAAAAGGCTTTTCTGCTAAAATGGATTCTACGTCGAAATCATGCATGAAATCTTGTATCATATTCCCATTTTCATCATATAGTGGTGCATTGTTATGAATAGTGGGAGCGTTAGATCTATAAGGGGAGCTATATTCGCTTTGCCATAAAGAATAAAAAGTCATAAATTAAAGCTCTTTTTACAATTATCGAAGACAGTATAGTGAATTAAGCTTTAATGAAGCAGCAATTTTATTTAATGTTTGATTGTAATTGTTTTATACGATCACTAATCTCAAAAATAGTTGGTCGGTTAGTTTTATCTAATGTAAACATTTGTTTAACAAGCTCAGTAAATCCTGCGAAGAAAGGCTCATTTTTTTTATCTTCAACTTTAAAACTTATCGTGTTGACGTGAAAATGATGAATTGTCTCACAATACTTTTTTGTCAGTGGTTCAATTTCATTTAATCTATTTGGAAAAAAGGGATGAATTTTTTGTTGTGCTAGCCTAAATAGATTAGTATTGAAATTTCCTGTAAAGATTTCAAAAATAGTATAGGCCAAGGACCAAATATCTGAAGCCATACTGGCTGTTTCATCGTAACTTATGGCGTTTGCTAAGTCAAAATAACGTATAGTCCCACACTGTCCACTTTTCTTGTCTACTTGTGTGACAAATTCACCATCTATTAAATAAGTGGAAGTTAAGTTTGTCACAATATTATGAGGTTTTATATCTCTATGTACAAACCCATTTGCGTGCATTATCTTTATTAGGTCCACAATCTTGGTGATTAACTCAAGTTTGTTTTGCCAATGAAAAGCTCTAATTTTCTTTCTTTGAAGGTTAATAGATTTTCCCACCCTTTCAACAAATGTAATCAATTTTTTTGTAACAAGGGGTTTTTGTATCTTTATTTTATCTTGTGGCCCAAAAAAAAATACTTGAGGCGTGACATATTTGTCATGAAAGTTTTCGTAAAAAACTTTTTGATTGACCATTTGCTGGTAATGAAAGAAAAACTCTAAATTTTCTTTTACGTAGATAACAGTTTTAAAGGTGGGTTTTAAAGGAGGGGCATTTAATTGAAAAATAATCCCTTTTTTTAAGGTTTTATTGCCATGTATAACTTTTGGAGTTGAAACGATAAAAAACGAATGGTTAAAAAGAAAAAAACTATGGATGTTGAGCGCTTCATTTTTTAAATAAATCGTATTATCTAATAAAGAATTCACATTATTCGCAATGAACTGAATAGTTGTTTTATCGCGTTCGGTAAAAACTTGTTTTTCAATATCAGTTAATAGTCTAGTTAGCTGCAGTTGAACATTCATGATGAAATAAATAAAAAGTTTGTAAAATGGTGTTATATTTTTTAATTGCTTCTTCTACTGTAATTCTTTTTGAAAGGTCATATTTTAAAAATTCATGTAACAATTCTGTTAACTGAGAAAGCAATTCCAGTTCTTTATTAGTTTTTTGTTTAGGTTTTTGGATTAAATTTATAAATTCTCCGTGTCTATAAATATTTTGGATGCAATCTATTTTTTTTTGATCCAACTCCTTTTCAAGGGTTTGACTTTTATTCAATAAGGGGGTCCATCCATTAATAAAAGGATCATCCTTGGTATCAGAAAAAAGAAAATAAAGGATTAGGCCTAAAGCCCACATATCGAGAGCTTTTAAATCGATTTCTTTTTTTAAAAAAAACTCTGGAGGTAAAAACGGGACAGATCCAACTTTTTCAAAACAACTTTCTTCAGTTATTTCAGTTGCTAATTTTAAATCAGAAAAATATACCTTTAAGAAATTTTTATGGAAATGGATGAGGATTTTTTCGGGTCTTAGGTTTCGATGAGCAATATTGTTATTATGTAGAGTAGAGACCGATTCTAGAATTTGTTGGAAAACGGTAAGCTTTTGAACTAGATTTAACCGATACTCTAAATCATATAAATCACCGTCACAATTGATTCTAACCACCCGGTCTTTATAGACTAATCGATTAGAAGATTCTAGAGCGGTAGTAAAGGAAAGAAAATGAGTGGGGAGTAGGTTATATTTTTCTAAGTTATGAGTAATTGTTTTTTGCTTTGAAAGAGCTTCTAAGGATTGATATTTACCAACGGTATACAAGCAACAGAAAAAAGTAATGTTATTACCAAAAAAGCTTACATGTATAGCTTTTTTTACAACCTTATTTCTTTGAATGATTTTTTCAGAAATCACAATAACCGTTTGGTCTTTTATGTAAACCGTATAATCAAGTTTTGTTATTTTTTTTGAATATTTGATCCATTCTGTTGGCTTAGGTAATTCTAAAGAGATGAGTATATTAATGAACAACCTTTCTTTTTCTTTTAAAGCATTATTCATTATCTGCTGTGAAACGTTTTGCAGGTGGTCAATTTTTTCTATCTCTTTAAAGGTGTCTATAAGATTGGAATTTTGTGGATTAAGATTTACCATAAAACAAATACTTCACTTTTTTTAGACAAAGATAGTACCACGCAAGTATTTATCTATAAAGAACTTATTTTTGTTATGTTATACACTTCGCTGCTGAGCGATAAAGGCTGCGGTGATCGCAAAAGCATTAGCGACATTTAAAGAATTTTTTCGCCCTCTTAAAGGAATTTGCAATATTACATCCGCTTGATTTAAAACCTCCTGACTACAACCATATTCCTCATTTCCGAGGACTAAAGTAAACGATTCTGGGAATAGATAATCATATAAGTTAACAGCTTGATCACTTGTTTCTAAAGCGATTATTGGTTTCGGTAGATGGGTCAAAAGTGTTCCTTGAGAGGCCTTTACCCATTTGTATGTTTCCATTGAAGTGTTTTGCACTTGCTTGTTATCTACAAAAGGTGTGTCACTTGAAAAATGAATAGCACCTAAGGCAAAGGCTTCTACTGTTCGAATAATGCTTCCAACATTATGAGCTGAACGAATGTGATCTAAATAAATAGCTATTGGCCATAAAGGTTGTGATACCACTTTATCATTTTTTGAGATGACCGGTAATAAATTATGCTCAGCTAAAAACTGGTGGCTTAAATGCAAATGATAATGAAAGCGGTCAGAAATGAGTTTTATATCAAAAATTAGGGGAGATAAAGAGAGCCAAGAAGCCCATTTGTTATAACGTTTTAACAACTCAGGGGCTTGCTTACTATAAATACATCTCAATAACTCAGCACATTTTTTATGTTTCCTTTCATCAGGAAACTGATCAAATTTGCGCTGAGTTAATTCATGCATAAATTAATTTTTTTAGGCTTCTTTACTTTGAAGATACTCTTCATAATTGCCATCAAAAACTTTAATGGTACCATTTTCAAAGGCAATAATTTTAGTTGCAGCAGCTTCAATTAAACTTCTGTCGTGGCTAACAAAAACAGCTGTACCTTTATATTCATTTAAACCCCAGCCGAGTGCGGAAACGGCTTCTAGGTCTAAGTGATTATTGGGTTCATCTAACAATAATATATTATGTTCAGATAGCATCATACCAGAGATAATGAGGCGCGCCGTTTCACCACCTGAAAGTGTTGCCACATTTTTAAAAGCGTCATCTCCACCGAACAATAATTTACCCATCGCGCTTCTAATTTCTTGATCGTAAATACCAGTTTTTCTCTCCCTCAACCAATCGAAGGCATTCATAGATGTCTTTTTATCGATGATTTCAGCATGATTTTGAGGGAAATAATTGATGATAGCTTGATGTCCAAGTTCAACTTTTCCAGTATCTGGCTCTAAAACTTTGGCAAGCATTTTTAATAAGGTGGTTTTACCGCAGCCATTATTTCCAATAATTGCGATCTTATCGCCACGATGAACCTCTAAAGAAAAGTCTTTAATCACTTTTAAGTTATCATAGGATTTAGAAATATGCTCTGCTTTTATGACAATTTTACCAGGTTGCTTTTCAGAGGGAATAAATCGAATGTATGGGCGTTGGATATTACTCTTTTTTAGTTCTTGTGGTTGTAATTTTTCCATTTCACGCTTACGAGATTGCACTTGGCTAGCTCTAGTTCCGGCTCCAAATTTAGAGACAAACTCTTGCAATTGCGCAATCTTCTTTTCCTTAGATTTATTTTCCATCTCGGCTCTTTCCCGCACGGCCGTTTTGGCAGCTACCATGTCATCATAGTTGCCAGGATAAATAATAATCGTTTCATAATCGATGTCGGCTATGTGGGTTGTCACAGAGTTTAAAAAGTGTCTATCGTGACTAATCACAATCAAAGTGCCTTTAAAATCAAAAAGAAATTTCTCTAACCAACGAATGGATTCTAAGTCTAAGTGGTTGGTAGGTTCATCCAATAAAAGAGCTTGTGGATTACCAAACAGGGCTTGGCAAAGTAAAACGCGAAATTGAATATCGGTTGGCACCTCTTTCATCAAGCGATGGAAGTAATCGCTGTCAATACCCATACCGCTTAATAACATTTCGGCATCAGCTTCGGCAGAATAACCATCTTCTTCAGCAATAATCCCTTCCAGGTCGCCAAGACGCATGCCAACGGCATCGGTCATTTCCTGTTCATATAAAGCATCTCTTTCTTGCAAAGCATCCCAAAGTCTTTTATTTCCCATTAAAACCACATCTAGGACTTTCATTTCGCTATAAGCTTCGATGTTTTGTTTTAAGATACCGACTCGATCAGGTAAACTAACTGAACCACTTGTGGGCTCTTCTGCTCCAGTAATTATTTTTAAGAGGGTTGTTTTACCAGCGCCATTTGGACCTGTCAAACCAATGCGACCTTCGTTAAATGTAATTGTTACATCTTCAAAGAGGTTTTTTGTACCAAAGTTTTTTGAAATTTTATTTAGAGTAATCATGGGAAAAAATCTTTATCGTTTAAAAACAAATAATTTTATCGAGAAGGAAGAAATTGAGCAAGTATAAAGCCTAAAGATAAATTAAAATATTTTTTAATATTATTTAATAAGTAAGGCTAGATGGAAATTTATATTGATGTTTTATTTTGAAAAAATTAGATTATTACTAATTTTTTTTAAAAGGTAATTAAATGGTTTCTCTTATATCTAATCAATATAATAATAATCTACAACCCACTTTTGAAGTAGCTCTAGAAGCAGAAATTAAAAAAGCTTCTTCTAATTTAGAAAGCCTAAAAATAGTTAAACGGCGTAAAAAAATTACATCGGAAAAAATTGAAAACATATTAAAGTTTCATTTCCCCAAAGAATTATTTTTTGAATTGGAAGAGTTATTTAAAAAAAAGAGAATTTTTACTTCTGCATTAAAAGAATTTCATGATGAGGTTTTTGTTATATGCTCAACAAATAATGTAGAATTAATCGATGAGCAGTTGAAACTATTAGACCCTATTAATAAACAAAAATTCCTTTTTAGTTTATGTCTTACAGAATTACTAATTTGTGGGGATGAGGGTAAATCCAAAATTTTAGAAAAAGTTTTTTCTGAAATCAATAACCTTTGCTTATTAAAAGAATTTACTGCTGTTTCCTATGAGTTAAAAACTTATTTCTTGTTTCTAGTCTATTTGAAATGCTCCATTTGCAAAAATGTTGAATTTACTAAAACTATTTCTAAGCAACTTAATAATTTTGCTAATGATCTTTGTAGAGAAATTAAAACAACCCAAAACATGTCTAGAAAAAGAATGTCAGTAACAGCTTTTGAAAAAATGCTATTGTTGACAGCACGCTTTTCTATAGAGGAAGTTTATGATGTATGTTTTGATTTACTTCTTAGTTTAAATGAAAAGGATTTATTAAAACATTTACTTGCACTTCCAAATTCAATTGATGAAAGCTATTTTATAAATTTAAAAAATAACATTTTAAATAATCAAAACTTCATAATTCCTAAAGATGAATTTAAAAAATATTTGTCTTTTACATTTGATCAAGAGACTAGTTTCATAAATAAAGATAAATATTTGATTCATCTGCAAACATTAAATGAAAAAGAAGAACTAAGAAGAATAAAGGTTTTGTTTTCATGCGAAGATAATTGTAAAGCTCAAGAGCTATTAGAAAATCCATTAATGTATTTTTTATCTTCAACTATTCAAGATAAGTATCCTATATGTGAGGATGCAAAAGAAATTATTAGATTATGTTTAGAATTTGATGACCGGTTCACTGAGGCAAAATTAATTGAATCTTTTGATCTGTGGCAATTAAAAGTTGAAGATGAAGCTACTAATTGGGAAAAATGGTTTGAATTTTTAAAAAATGTTTTAGATTTCTTAGAACGTTTTCCAACACATAAAGAAAATGAATTTCAGATTAATCCGGCAAAATTGATAGTGGCATCTGTCATTCAACAAAAATTGCTTTTTTTAGAAACCATTTCGCAGTTTAATTCAAAACAAGTAAAAAGTTTTGGAAAATATGGACAAGCCGAACAAATACTTATAAGATTTTTAGATGTGTATTTATTAGCGCAACTCCACCAACTTGAAAATTTAGCTAGTACAACAATATCAGCAATCATTGACTTTTTAAATCAATTTACAGGGCGAAAACCTAAAGAGCAATTTTTACGTTATGCCTTGTATTTAAGTTGTAAAGATAATGCTTTTCGCGTGCAAACGGCCATTTTAGATTATTTAGTTAGAAACGATTATATGAAAGAGTTTTTAAAAATCGTTAAAGGTACAAGAATCAATAATCATGATTTTTATAATTATGTCAAATGTTTAAACGGGGTAGATCTTGGACAAATTACTGATATTAATGATGTTAAAAGAACTTTTTCAGCTGATTTAATTCCTTTTTCAACCATCAGGTTAGAGAATTGTACTATCAATAAGAAAAAGGGCATAACGATTTTAGAGGCTATCAAAAATGTTTATACAAGCCTTAGACCTGATAACTACAATTTAAGAGAATCTCCTACACAAAAAATTGGTGCTGGTAATTCAAATATTAGACCAGCTTTTAAACACCTAATTTTAAAAAAAGTGAAATTACCTGAAGGCTTTGTAAAAAGTTTAACAGAAACGTTAAAGCTCCCAACAGCTAAGATTGAAGTGTTAAATTTTGATGAGACGAAATTAACAACTGAAGAGATTAAATCTATATTCGAAGTTCTTGAACATAGCCAAACTTTGATGTTGCTAAAATTAACTAAAAATGTTTTAAATGCTCCATTGCTTGGCAGTTTAAACTCCTCCTTAATGACCAATAAAACGTTAAAGTTTATTTCTTTACAAAACGCAAATTTAGACGAAGTTTTGGTAAAAAAATTATTTAGTTCTCTTATTAACTCTAATTCTGCTTTGGAATATATTGATCTTGGCCATAACAAAATAAAAATTATAGACCGTTTGTTGCTACGTCTTGTGAATGCTTTACCCAATTTACAAGTGTTGGATGTTAGTTATAATCAAATAACTACCGATCAAATATTAAATTTTGCAAATGGTGTTGCCATTCAGCGGGATTTCAAGTTAGTCTTTACAGGCAATAAAGTCGATCAAACAGCTTTAAAAAACAGTTCATTTACTTATCTAGAAAGCGATGCCTTAGTAAAAGAAAAAGAATTGGTAACAAGCTACCTTTCCGGTGGAATTGAGACTGGAGCTGAGACTGTAAAAGAAGTGCTCACTTCCGATACAGCAATACAAGTGTATAAAACATCTGCAATGATCATTCTTATGGTTCTTTTTATTCTTAAGCCAACACCAGTTGCATAAATTATTAATTTAAAAAATAAAGTCGAAAAATGAACAAAATCATACCCAAACACAATCTCTTTGATCATAATTATTCAGCTTTTATCGAAGGGAAAATGACAGAAGAGCAATTTACGACCACTTGTGTAAAAACAGTGCAAAGCTTTCGTAGCTTTTTAAAACTCACATACAACTTAGTCTACACCTCCAACGAAGAGAGAGATCAATTAGTTTATTATGATTTCAACAAGAATAACTACACCTTAATTAAGAAAGCGTTTTGGAGTCGCTTGCGGATTAAAATTACCATAATATTTAAATCTATTTTTAATTCTGAGACGGCAGTTAAGTATTCTGTCAAGAAATTACAGGAAATCATGGTGCAATTTTTAAATATTGACAACTGCAATGAAGGTTTAAATTTCGATCATGTTTATCATGTACCCTTTAGTTGCATTGACCGTTCTCATGTTTACTATAGAGCTTTAGTGGGCTACACTAAAGAAGATAAAATTACCTTAAGTGAAGAAAATAAACGACTATTAGACCATCTCAGTGGTGATGTGGATGATTGTCTTTATAAAATGTCCAATATGAAAGACTTTTTATACAACCATGATAAAGAGTCTGAAATTACACAAAAAATTTTTGCAAAAATTAAAGCTTATAAAGATTTAGAAACCGCTACGCGAGATGAGTTTAATAATAGCTCAGAAAAAAAATGGATGGATGAGCAATGGCCTGCCCTTACTGCAATGCGTAAAGAAGAACCTAAAAAAATAGTCGAGCCAGTTTTGACAGGAAAATTTACATTGATTTGTGGGGGAACTACCATCGAAATCACACGTGATCCGGTCACTGGTCAAAAAATATGGAAACAAATATGAATCGTGTAATTAACCAAAATTTTTCTAATCAAATTTATCATTGCCAAACGGAAGAAGGAGTTCGTTTTATATGCGCAAAAGTTGATGAACTATGTCAAGCCGTTTTTGATATCCACCAAAAGTATAAAGATGGATCTATCCTTTATTATAAAATAGAGGATGAAGCAGAGCAGGCTAAGGTAGTTCATAGACACCTGATGGTTCGCCTTGGCACCATGCTTTTTAAATACAATACAGCCACAATGCAAAAAGATAGTTTTGTTTCAGCTGTTAGTAGAATCTTTGGCTTTTCGCAAAATAAAAGACATGGAGTGGGTGAAAAAAAACTTCTAGAAGTAACTGTTAAAGATTTAACTACATTTTTAAATACCAGTCGTGCAAATCAACAAGTTTGGTTAGATAACGAAGCCACAAACAGAATATATATTGAAAGCTTAAACAAAGCCAGAAAGGTTGTTAAAATCGTAGATGATTGGCGTATTTTACATAGCGAATTTTTGCCAACTGAACTTAAAAAACAAATAGAAAATTTTTGTGCAAAGGCTTTTTTAATAAAATCGCAAGGAGTGTTTAATTGTTTTAAACCTGTTAAAGATCGTATAAAACAAGATCATTTGGACGTTTTGAAGTTAGCGATTATTGAAAAGCAAAGACAAAATATAGATGTGGATGGATTGGGTTGGAATTGTACATTTAATGGTGAAACTTTTAAGGGCACGGCACTTCATTATGCCATCATGTTACCACCAGAATCTATGTATATTGAGCTAATTGAATACATTGTGGACCAAGGGGGGGACCCTCTTGTAAAAGATGACAAAGGAAAAACAGTTTTAGATTATTTTGAAGAAGAAAAAATTTTTCATTTAGAAATTCATAAGTTTTTACAAAGGGTAAAGGCTGACATATTAGAATTTAATGCATTAGTCGAAAGCAATCAAATTAATGTTTTAAATCATGAAGGGAAATCCCTTTTACATAGAGCTGTAAGGGATCATAAAATTTATCTTGTAAAAAAAATTATTGCTTTAAATAGCGCGAATGTAAATGTAAAAGATGCAACAGGAGCTACCCCTTTACATTATGCCTGTCAATTTTTTCATGAATCCATTCTGTTACTTTTTTCAAAATTTAAAAGCAAATTTGATATAAACATACCAGATAATAATGGCAATGAGTCTTTAAAAATTTATATTGAAGAAGCGTTTAAACGCTATAATGCAAATGATCAAGATTTAGCAGAACTTTTAGAGAATAAATTTAAAATGCTTTTTGATATTGAAAACTAACTGGAATGAATAGCTAAATTAAATTTTTTATTTAGTTTAGCTATAAAATAAAAAACATATATGAACAAAATCATACCAAAACACAATCTCTTTGATCATAATTATTCAGCTTTTATCGAAGGGAAAATGACAGAAGAGCAATTTAAGACCACTTGTGTAAAAACAGTGCAAAACTTTCGCAGCTTTTTAAAACTCACATACAACTTAGTCTACACCTCCAACGAAGAGAGAGACCAATTAGTTTATTATAATTTCAACAAGAATAACTACACGTTAATGAAGAAAACGTTTTGGAATCGCTTGCGGATTAAAATTACCATAATATTTAAATCTATTTTTAATTCTGAGACGGCAGTTAAGTATTCCGCCAAGAAATTACAGGAAATTCTGGTGCAATTTTTAAATATCGACAACTGCAATGAAGGTTTAAATTTCGATCATGTTTATCATGTACCCTTTAGTTGCATTGACCGTTCTCATGTTTACTATAGAGCTTTAGTGGGCTACACTAAGGAAGATAAAATTACCTTAAGTGAAGAAAATAAATTATTATTAGATCATCTAAGAGGAGATGTGGATGATTGTTATGATCAAATAAGCGATATGGAAGACTTTTTATATGATGAAGATAAGGATTCTGAAATTACCAAAAAAATTTTTGCAAAAATTAAAGCTTATAAAGATTTAGAAACCGCTACGCGAGATGAGTTCAATAATAGCTCAGAAAAAAAATGGATGGATGAGCAATGGCCTGCCCTTAGTGCAATGCGTAGAGAAGAACCTAAAAAAATAGTCGAACCGGTTTTAACAGGAAAATTTACATTGATTTGTGGGGGAACTACCATCGAAATCACTCGTGATCCAGCCACTGGTCAAAAAGTATGGAAACGAATATGAATCTCGTAAACAAAATTCTTAAAGTTCCATCATATTCTAATTTATTAATAATTTTAATTTAAGTTTATTAATTAATCTTAGTAAAAATTTTTTAACTATTTCTTATTTAGTACTCATTGTAGAATTATTAGCTAAATTCCGAAGCTATTTCGAATTTACAAATAAAGTAAACGTTAACCTGAACCTTAACATTTACAACAATTGAATGGCAAAAAATTGGCTCAGGTTAGAAAAAAGTTCAAGTTATTAAAAAAGGTTAAATGAGTATGGAAATAGACCCATATGCCAATGTTTACGCTGAATGTATTGATCCAAACGAAGCTTTGTCAGTTTGTCAAGAGGTAAAAAAATTATCTTTAGCCATTCAAGAAATTAATCGTCGCTTTATCGATAAAAGCATTGTTTCTTACAAAATTGATGATGAGAAAGACATAGCAACGATAGAACGTAGAAGTGTTTTTTATAGAGCTTCCATCGTTCTTCTTGATCCAATAACGCTTAAAAAAATGGCCAAAAAAAGATTTCTTTCTTTAGTGAGAAGAGTTTTGGATGTTAAACAAAGAAAAAAATTTAGCCAAGAAGATAAGACACAACTTCTAATAAATGCGCAACACTTCCCGAATTTTTATCGATTTGGTATTCAAAATCCCGAATTTTGGAACAGTAGTGTAACAAGATCAGAATATGAAAGCGCGAAGCTTGAAGTAGATAAAGCGATTGAAGTTTTAAAGCAGTGGAAGCTTATCTACGCCACCTTTTTGCCACAAACTGTCATACTCGCAATTGATACTTGTCTAAACAAAATTCATGATTTTCAAGAAGTAGAGCCTGGTACTTTATATAAATTAATTAATGAAGATTACTTAAAACACATTAAACAAGAATTACATGAGATTTTAGAAGAAAACTCTGTGCAAGATTTAAAATGGGATTGCACTTTTCGGGAAAAAACTTTTAAAGGGACAGCGTTACATTATGTCATTTTAAGCAATCCCGAATCAATATCGTTGGATTATGTAAAATATCTAATTGATTTAGGAGCTAATCCTAACGATAAAGATGAAAATGGTAACTCCGTTTTTTCCTACTATGAAAAGGGGTTGATAAAAGGGGAAGTATATGCTTACCTAAAACGAGTAGAGGAAGAGTTTTTACTGATTGAGAAATGTCAAAATATAAACGATCTTGTAAAAGCTGGAAATAGTTGGCTTCATCAAGCAATATTAGAAAATAAACCTTACCTTGTAAGATATCTCCTTAAGTTAAACGCTGATAGCAATGTAAGGAATGTAGATGGCAACACTCCGTTGCATTTAGCTTGTTTGAAAGGAAATAAAGAAATGATGAGTTTACTGAAAAGTTTTAAAGATTTAGATAAATTTCCTCTCAATGACAGTAATTTAACTCCTTTAGATCTATTTGTAGCCCATGAAATGGAAGGTGTCGATTTAGGCAATAAAGATAATTTTGCAGAAATACTCGCACAAAAATTTCATCGACTAATGCAATAAGTAAAAAAAAAACTAATCTCATTGTATTTATAGATGAGATTAGTGTTGTTTACTTAGCTCTAGGATGTGTTTCATCATACACTTTTTTCTTTAAGCGGGTTGAAACTTGAGTGTAAATGGTGGTAGTGGTTAACGATTGATGACCCAATAACACTTGAATTGTTTTTAAATCCATTCCATTTTCAAGCCAATGAGTAGCTATTGTGTGTCTTATGGTATGGGGTGTAACTTTTCCAGCAAGGCCACTCATTTTTAAAAACTTGTCAAAATTGCGGTCTACAGAGCGTGTTGTAATTCTTTTGCCATGTTTATTTAAAAAAATAGCGGAATGATCAACTTCAGCTGCATGTTCATCTGTATCGAGGTGCCTTTCTGGGTGATTTAAATAGCTAATAATCCAATCTGCTGCATTTTTAGTTATAGGTACAATTCGTTCTTTCTTCCCTTTCCCACGTATTTTTAAAAGCAAACTGTCATCATCAAAATCAGCGCGATTAAGACCTACTAGCTCACTAACTCTTAAACCTGAACTATAAAATAATTCCATAATTACTCGATCGCGAAACCCTAAAATGGAGGTTGTGTCGGGTTGAGAAAAAAGAACTTGGATTTCTTCAATCGTCATTGAATAGGGTATTTTTTTCTCAATTTTTGGAGTTTCTAATTCTTCTGTGGGGTTATGGGTAAGTAAATTTTGACTACAAGCAAATTTAAAAAAAGTTCTAATAGAAGATAAATGTCTAACTATAGTTTTTTTGTTTTTTTGAGATTGATTTAAGTAGGCTAAATACCCTCTGATATGGATTCTTTCTATTTTTTTTAAATCAAGCGATGTTTTATCAGGCTCTGGCAAATACATACAAGAAGTATAATCGATCTTTCTTTCAAATAAAGTGTCTTTTGGAAATAACTGCGTTTCGAGATATGTTTTAAAAGAGTTTAAATCTATTGTATAATTTCTTAATGTATGTTCAGATGCATTTTTGGCAATTTTAAGGTATTGCAAAAATTGATAGGCCGCTTGTTTAAACATTTTGTCAATAGTGGTTATTTGTTTTTAGGAAAAGGAAAGCTAAGTAAATCATCGGCTACAAATGTATTTGGGAATATTTCCTTTGCTTCTAATTCAAAGGGTTTTAGATTTAAATATCTAGCAGAAAAATGGGTTAGAACTAATTGTTCAGCATTGGCTTCTTTGGCAATTTGTGCGGCTTGTTTAGCTGTAAGGTGAAAATGTTTATAAGCAAGCTCTTTTTCTTCTTCTAAATAAGTGCTTTCACAGAGTAACATACGGGCGTTTTTTGCAAGCTTTATAGCATTTTCACAATACCTTGTATCAATAACCACAGAAATAACATCACCTGGTCGAATTTTGCTTACATCATCGAGTTTAATAATATTTCCATCTATTTCTAAAGTGCCATTTTGTTCTAATTCTTTCACTTTAGGACCCTGGATTTTAAATTCTTTCAGTTTATCTTTATCAAATTTACGTGTGGAACTTTCTGTAATTCTCCAACCAATGTTTTCAATGCTATGATTTAGATAGGCTGCTTCTATAGTAAATTTATCATCAATATGGACAATACCTTCTTCGTGAACTGGATGCTCTACAACGTGAATATTTTCATGGTAAATGGTACCAAAGCGAAGTCTATCAAAATATTTTTTGCCGCTTGCTGGGTAATAGCAGTGAATGGGATGAGTTACTTTATCGAGATTTAAACGCATTAACATGGATGGCAAACCAAGGCAATGGTCTCCATGAAAATGAGAAATAAAAATACGATTGACGACAGGGGGAGCAACACCTGCAAAGATGAATTGTCTTTGCGTTCCTTCACCTGGATCAAAAAGGAAACCTTCTTCGTTCCATCTAAATAAATAAGCACCGTGATTGCGAAGACGGGTTGGTTGTTGGCTAGAACAACCTAATATAATAAGATCGCGAACTGTCATGTCAAAAGTACCTTATGAAAATGAGCGTTGTGAAAAATAGGGGAGACGACCAAGAATTAAACCAATTAATGCACCCGATAGATGAGCTGCATTGGCAATAGCTGGCGCTATGCTAATATTATGCGTAATTTCTAAAACAAAAGATGTAAGTTGTAAGGCAAAAATGCCTAATATAAAAATCATAATAAAGTCGAATGAACTTTTTTGAAACTGATATCCTTCCCAAGTAGCTATTCTTTGCCTCATCCAAACAAACGTCACCATAGCACAAAGAACGCCTGAAAATCCTAAGAAATTTGGGCCGGCCATTAAATATTCTACAAGATTTGTAAAAATACCTGTTACCAAAATGAAGAGAAGTGTTTTAAAAGAGCCAATTTTATCTTCTATTTGCTTACCAATGAAAGCCAATAACAACATATTAAATAATAAATGAAACACATCATAATGAAGAATGGCAGGGGTAAATAATCGCCAAATTTCCCCCTCTTTAATTTTTTCAAACATCGGTTCTGAAAAACTGACAGGATTCCCTTTAAAATATTCAAGAGCCTTTAGGTAAAGTCCTTTCCAATAAGTAGTTTGCAGAATTTGTTCGTATTCAGCTTTTGCATCAGCTGACATATTTTGAGGAGCTTCTAAAGGAGCTTCCCCATGATTTTGAACAAATTGATCGACGAGTTGATAAGCTTTTGGATAATCAAACATTAAATTTTTTTGAATATCTGGTGACACTAATGGCAATAAGGGAATGTTTTTGGGGTATTCTTTAAGGTATGGGGGGGAGGTAAAGTAAGAGTACCCTAAAACTAAAGAACAAAGAATAATAAAATACAAAGTCACCTTACCCATTGGTTTTTCGATACTTTTTTGGGGAGGAACCTTTATATTTCTTAAAATGTCTTCCTTTGTTTTTATTTTAACATTGTCATTTGCATGAATAAAAAGGGGATTTTGAGGATTGGCTTGAAATTCTTGAGCGATTTGTAAGGCTTCATTCATTTGATCTTCATCGATGACCCACACATTGCATGAAAAATCTCCGTAATTCGCACTACCCCAATCTGTATCTTTTACAGCATCAACTCTATTTTCAATTCCTTTACTTTTTAAGTAATTGGAAAGTATCATCGCTTGTTGTTGATTGGCAAGTGTGCAAATTAAACGCATTATTCAATCCCTAAATGATGTATTTTTTGTAATACTTTAGAAGTTGACAGACCATCTATTTTTTCTACAATATAAAGCTTACCGCCATGTTTTTTTACAACTTCAGATTCAATGCAATTATTGCCATATTCTGATCCATTAACATGAACATTGGGTCTTATTATTTCTAATAGCTCAATGGGATTTGTCTCATCAAACCAGGTTACATAAGAAACAAATTCTAATGCTGCCATCATTTGTAAACGATATTCTAAAGGAATAATTGGTCTAGAATGGCTTTTATATTGTTGTATGGAGCGATCACTATTTAAAGCAACCATTAAAACATCAGCAGTTTTAGATGCTTCGTAAATGATATGCAAATGTCCTGCATGCATTAAGTCAAAAGAGCCATTTAAAGTGGCAATTGTTTTGCCACTTTGTTTGATTTCTTCTACTTTTTCTGATAGTTGTTCCGGTTTTACAAGCTTTGCTTGATAAGCAGTCGTCCATGGCATAACGTTGAAATCCTCATAATTGAAACGCTATATTGAAGACTTCATCATAATGTTCAACGAAATGAATTGTTAGTCCTTTTTTTATATAATCAGGCAATTCTTCATATTCTCTAGCATTTTCTTTTGGAAAAATTAAGGTTGTCAAACCAGATCGTCTAGCGGCCACAACTTTTTCTTTTACTCCGCCAATTGGTAAAATTCTACCGGTTAATGTTATTTCTCCAGTCATTCCTAAGTTATTTACAACAGGAACATTCAATAAAAGAGACAGCAAAGCTGTTACCATAGTAATTCCAGCAGATGGACCATCCTTTGGAGTAGCTCCTTCTGGAATATGAATATGAACTTGTGTTTTTTCAAAAAAAGTATGATTGGGCGCATACTTATTAATTGCGCTATGCAAATAACTCCAAGCGATTTCAGATGATTCTTTCATAACTTGGCCAGCTTGCCCGGTCAGTTTCATCTCAGTTTTTTCTGACGCGACTTTAACTGTTTCTATATAAAGGGTGGCCCCTCCCATGGAAGTCCAAGCAAGGCCTGTGCAAACACCAACCGGCGTGACTTCATAAAAACGATCACTTGTAAATTTGGGTCTTCCTAAATATTCGATTAGATTCTCAGGAGTGATGCGATGTTTTTTGCTTTTCTTTTCTTCTTTCGAATCTTCTTGTTCCCGAACAATTTTTAAAGTCAATTTTCGCAAAATTTTCTTAATATTATTTTCTAAAGAGCGAACACCAGCTTCTCTTGCATACCCGTTAATAATGGCTCTTATTGCATCTGTTGTGAATTCAACATCTTTAAATTTAAGACCATTAACTTTGCGATTTTTAGGAATTAAATATTTTTTGGCTATTTCGATCTTTTCTTGCATAACATAGCCAGAAAGGCGCAAAATTTCCATACGATCTTTCAATGGCTCTGGGATAGAATCGAGCACATTAGCTGTGACGATAAATAAAATGTTGGAAAGATCAGTTCGGACATCTAAGTAATGATCTAAAAATTCTTTATTTTGTTCTGGATCTAATACCTCTAAAAGAGCTGATGCCGGGTCACCTTGGTAGCTATTACCCATCTTATCCACTTCATCGAGCATGATGACAGGATTCATCGTTTGGCAAGCTTTCAAAGCCTGTATAAGTTTGCCGGGCATCGCCCCAATATAGGTACGACGGTGTCCTTTTATCTCTGCTTCATCTCTCATGCCACCGACAGAAAAGCGGTAAAATTTACGATTTAAAGCTCTTGCAACACTTTTTCCAATACTTGTTTTACCAACTCCTGGCGGTCCTACTAAACAAACAATACTTCCCTTTATTCCGTTTGATAGTTTACCAACACTTATAAATTCTAAAATTCTTTCCTTAATATCTTCTAAGCCATAGTGATCTTCAGATAAAATTTCTTCAGCTTCTCTTAAATTGTCATGTTCTTTGCTAAATATTCCCCATGGAATGATCGTTAACCAATCTAAATAACCTCGACTTACCGCATATTCGGCAGATTGTGGTTCAAGAACACTAAGTTTTTCCATTTCATCTTTTATGACTTTTAAGACATCCGAGGGGATTGTTCTTTCTTTGAGGCGAATTTCAAATTTATCTTTGTCAATAGACTTATCATCACGCTCAAGTCCTAGTTCCTTTTTGATCGTCTTTAATTGCTCGCGTAAAAAGAAATCTTTTTGACTCTTCGATATCGTCGCTTCGATTTTTTGATTAATATTATTTTGTAAAATACTTAAATCGAGCTCTTTTTTTAACAAAATTAAAGCTTTGTCAATTCTTTGATGAATATCAAAAGTCTCTAACACATCTTGTAATTCATCTCTTGAGGCTGTAGTTAATGCTACAGCAAAATCGGCTAATTTTCCAGGTTCTGTAAAATCAGAGTGCCCTAAAAATATTTGAAGTTCTTCCTTAAAGAGGGGGTTTAACTTTAACAACTCTTTAATAGTTGAAATGATACTAATAGAATAGGCTTTTAACTCATCGGTAATAACGTTTGGATCATCGTGGTAAGAAACTGTACCGGTTAACATTTTTTTCTCTAAAGTACAGTCAACTAAACGAATCCTTTTTTCCATATTCAATATAGCTTGTGCACCACCGTGTTCCATTGGGATAATGCGAAGCAGTCTTGCCACCACACCTACAGTATGGATATCGTTAGGTTTGATTTTATAAATATTTTGCATTTCATTTTTGGTTAAAAATAGAGCAATGCTTTTGTTTTCCGATTTGGCAATGATTTTTAATTGGTCGTAATACGGACCCGGTTCTATAATTAAGGGGGATGCCATTCCTGGAAAAAAAGGTCTTCTTGTTAGCGGGAAAATAGGGAGTTCTGTAGGGTAGGAACCACCCTTTTTCATAGATTGCTGCGCTTCAAGAGAGTGAATAACTGCATTTTCTATCTCCAAATCAAAGGAGCTTTCATCATTTGACTGATTCAATGGAGGCCTCAATTTTTATAGATTTAACTTAAATTTAAACTTAGGTGAATTTTAATGTTAAGAGTAGACAATTACATTTGTAATCTATAAGCTTAACTCTTCTCTTTATACATTTCAACGTTTTCAGTGAAAGGAATTAGAAGCAAAATACGTTATGCCTTTAATTAATGCTTTATTAATCGAAACTTCAACAGAAAGAGCCGCCTTTGCCCTGCTACAAAATGGGCATATTGTCGTACATAAAGAGCTTGAATTTGGGTATAGAAGCTCTGAGTTGCTCTTACCTTCTATCTATGAAGAAATAACAAATCTTGGATTTAGTTTGCAAAACCTAAACTTTATCGGAGTGGGTAATGGACCAGGTTCATATACTGGACTTCGAGTGGGCGTGATTGTTGCAAAAAGTTTAAGCTTTGCCCTAAAAAAACCACTAATTACCCTATCTTCTTTACAATGTTTTGTCCCTCGTACAAGTGGAAATTTTATATGTGTGTTGGATGCAAAAATAGGGGGGATCTACATGATGCAGGGGAGAAAAAGCAGTGAGGGTGATATTTCTTATATCAGTGAACCCTCTCTTGTATCGTTAGAAGAATTTGCCCAACATTTATCTGATTCTACAACCTTGGTTGGACCGCATTTAGAACCTATCTTGCTAAAGCTTAAAAAACGAGGCATTAACTACGCAAATATTCAGGTTGAAGAAACAGGGCCTTGTATTGATTCAATGTATCGACAAATGGTTGAGAAATGGCAGAATAAAGAATATAGAAATGATAATCGTTTGGATATTAATTACTTAAGAAAAACTCAAGCTGAGATTGAAAAGGAAAAACAGTAATATAGACTAGAATTTAGGTTTCTCACTTGATTAATATCCAAGAGCTATTGTACTATTATTGCATTAGTATTATTATAGATTTTGAATAACGCTTAGCTTAACAAAACAGTTATTCAAGGATTAAAGTTAATAAACAAATTAAAAATTTAAAAATTAGGATTTGAGTTAAATGACACTAGTAAAAGTTCGTATAGGAGAGCCAATCGATAAAGCCCTTCGCGCTCTTAAAAAAAGACTAGATAAAGAAGGGGTAATGAAATCTGTTAAAGCCCATCGTTTTTACTCAAAACCCTCTATTAAAAAGAGAGCAAAATCTAAAGCTGCTTTAAAATATAAACGTCAGCGCTAGTCTTAAGACAATATCAATTTTTGTCCGATTTGCTTTAGATGATAAATTTCTAAATTTAAGCAACTTAATGAAAATTTAAGTTGCTTCTTAAGAGTTTTCTTAAGTATTATTCAAGCAAATTCATTCTTTAAAAGTCTTTATTTTAGAAGTATACTTATGACTGATGATTACTACGACATTCTAGGAATTTCCAAAACAGCCTCTGCTGATGAAATTAAAAAAGCCTACCGTAAAATGGCTATCAAATATCATCCAGATAAAAATCCGGGCGATTCAGAAGCTGAAAAAAAATTTAAAGAAATTTCAGAAGCTTATGAAGTTTTAAGTGATGATAGAAAAAGACAAATCTATGATCGTCATGGTAAAGAAGGATTAGGCGGTGCCGCTGGCGGAATGCACGGTGGTGGATTTTCCTCTATGGAAGAAGCGTTGCGTACATTTATGGGCGCTTTTGGAGGTATGGGAGGAGAATCTATATTTGAATCCTATTTTGGTGGAGATTTTGGTGGTAAATCGCAACGAATGGCACGTCAGCAAGGAGCTAGCAAAAGGGTAAATATTAATGTTACTTTTGAAGAAGCAGCTAAAGGTGTTGATAAAGAGCTTGCCATCAACAATTATGTGACTTGTAATGTTTGCCAAGGCAAAGGCGCGGCATCATCCCAAGCTATAAAAAAATGTAATCGTTGCAATGGGGCCGGCCAAGTTTATGAGCAAAGAGGCTTTTTTAGCATGTCAATGCCTTGTCCTCAATGTGAAGGGGAAGGACAAATTATCACAGACCCTTGCAAAAACTGTCGTGGTGAAGGTGTTGTTAAAGAAAAGCAACGTGTAAAAGTGCATATCCCAGCAGGCGTAGACACTGGCATGCGTTTAAAAATGAATGGCTATGGGGATGCTGGACAAAACGGTGGACCTCCAGGCGATTTATATGTATTTATCAATGTACAACCACATGAAATTTTTGAAAGAGAAGGGAATGACCTTTTGTTAGATCTTCCGATTAGCTTTACAGAAGCCGCTCTTGGTTGTAAAAAAGAAGTTCCAGCCTTATTATCCCATGTTTGTCGCATTTCGATTCCTGAAGGCACACAAAATGGCAAAATTTTCCGCGTGAAAGGGGAAGGTTTTCCAAACGTTCATGGTCAAGGAAAAGGCGATTTGTTGATTCGAGTATTTGTGGAAACTCCCACTAAATTATCAGAAAAGCAAAAGCAATTGTTACGTGAGTTTGCAAGCACTGAAGATCCGAACAATCAGCCACAAAAAAAAGGTTTTTTAGATAAAATAAAAAATATTTTTATTTAGTGTTGCTATACATAAAAATATAAAATTTTTTTTCTTAAAACAGCAAAAATATCGTTTTTTTTAGCTTGTATTTGCTAATCACGTCAAATGAAAGACTTTTTTGCTGTTTTATATTGTTTTTTCCCATTTAATAGTTGTCTATTACATTTATACTTAATCCTATTCCTATTATTAAATTCCGTGATTTTAAAATAATCTGCCCTTTATTTTTGTAAGAGTTTTAAAGAATTTGCAAGCAGTTACGTATTTAAAAATAAATTGAGTCCCAATAATTGCACTTTTATACCAGAAGTTATCTCTATTGATAAAACGGAAAATAAAATACAAGTCTAACTCTGCTTTTTTAGAAAGAGCTATTCTTAATTGGAAGGGACAAATGCGATTTTGAGAAATGCGCTGATCAGAAGCATTGTAAAATAATTCATTGTAAATACTAAATGATTTTAGAAGAGAGTTGTTTTTTAATGGTATAGTTAACATAGTTCTTTGACGCCAACGATAGATAGGTACTGATTCCGTTTTAAAATATCGTATTTCTAAACGATTTCGAGTAACGATCAAAGGTCCACACGATAAAGGGAAACTCGGATTAAATTCTAATTCAAGGCGATGTTGCCAACGCCATTTCGAGTTTTCTAGAATTGGACGTCCATTTAGATAGGCATAATGTAATTCTAGAGATAAATTTTTTTTAGCTTGCCATATGAATTGTTCATTCAATTGATAAGCACGAATTCTTTTAAAATGATTTTTTGAATCTATTTTTATATAAGTAGCAATGGCAAATGTATTATTATCCCACATTCTCCAAAAAAAACTTTGCCAATATTCAGAATAACAATCATTACACTGTAAATTGCTAACATTAAAGAGTTTTAAAATTATAAAAGTTATGATTATTTTTTTTATCATACAACTTCTATACTCATTTAAAACATAACAGCTATGGTTATCAGAAAGATTAGTATTTAAAAGAGGACTTTATCACTAACTTTTGCTTGATGGGCAATAGATAGATTCAATTTCATGCTATATTTTGCTAAAATATCTTCTACGACGCTTTTGGCAACGTCAGGGGTATTACATTCACTTGACAAATGCGCTAAAAACACTTGTTTTAATCCATCGTGAGCTACATCGGCTAATAATTTGCCACAATCTTCATTTGACAAATGTCCTGTGCGACTTAATACTCGTTGTTTATAGACCATCGGCCTTGAGCAGGCATGAACCATAGAGGGTTGATGATTGGCTTCGACATACAAATAATCACAATGCTGCAGGTGGTTGCGTACAAGGGTAGATATAAAGCCAACATCTGCACAAAATCCAACTTTCAGCTGATCTAATCGTAGGATAAACCCTACTGGATCTAAAGTGTCATGTTGTATGCTAAAAGGGTGAATATGTAAGTCTCTAAACTCAAAAGGCTCTCCAGTTGAAAATATTTTGAATTTAGGGCACTCTTGTAAAAAATCAACAATTCCTTTTGCCGTTTCAGCGTTAGCAAATATAGGAATATTATACTTAAAGGCTAACACTTTAAGTCCTGTAATATGATCACTGTGCTCGTGTGTAATTAAAATAGCATCTATATCTTCTATGGCAACTCCAATTTCTGCTAATTTTAGGCAGATTGCTTTTGCACTCATGCCAGCGTCAATTAAGATTTTAGCTTGGGGCGAGCCGAAGTAGATACAATTACCTTTTGAACCTGATCCTAAAGGACAAAAACCAATCATGATAAACCTAAAGAAACTATCTTACATAAGCAAAAATTGGTCTACTTTCGCTTATAACAAACTGATTAATAGTGTCAGGTTTTTATCACAAATGACAATATATTCTCAATACTATAGTTTTATAGTTAATTTTTAATATTCCGATTTAGCTTGCATCTCCATCTTTATTGTTTTAGAATTGGAATTAATTTAAAAAGTTTATAAATAAGGTTGTTATGGAAGAAAATAATCCTTTAGAAGACGTAGAAAGAATTCTAGATAAATTAATAGAAAATGCTGAAGACTTAAATCGCGTAGCAGAAGAAAATCCCCAAGATGATAAATTGGGTGAATTACAAAAAAATCAAGAAGAACTGCTAGAAGAATTAAAAGATATCGATAAAAAAAACACAGCTAATCCAAATATGGGTAGTGTTTCTAGAGAAGCTACAGCTCGTTTAACGACTAAATTGCGTAAATTTCAGCAATTAAATACATCTTTTATTGAAAAGCTATCGAAAGGACAAAAAGGTTCTGACGAAAATAAAGGCTTTAAAATATAACTTCGACTGCTTAGTTTAAATTAGCTATTTTTTTAAGATAAATAGCTAATTTGAGCTTGGATAAAAAGTAGTAAGTACTTTTTTTAAAGCAGAAATTTTTAAATTTAAGTAATTAGCTTGTTGTCTTAAAGATCTCAATTCTTTTTCATTATTTATCTTCCCATCATTGTTTTTTTGGATAGAATATTGTTTAATTTTAAACTCTTGGTTGTTGATATCTTGTTCAATTTTTTGAATGGCTCCATTTAAAATCTGAAATGCTATTTGAATCTTTTTTAAGGAATTTTCAATTTTTGGTTTATACATCTTTAGTTTGTTTGCATGGGAAGTGATAGTTTCTTTCATCGACTTAATTTCCAGCTGTTCAAAAAAAACAACCTCTTTTTTTTCGATTTTGTTTTGTTTAACTAAAGCAATGATGGTAAGAGCTAATGTGATAAAAATGGAAATGGCGGCACCGGCTGGAATCAATGAGGCTATTAAAGTTGGAATGAATGGTAAGAGAAAGGGGGCATAAATTGCTAGAATTGCTAAAGCAAAAATAGAAGTGACTATAATTGCGATCAAAAGGACTTTATTCCAAGTTTTTTTATGATAACTCACTTCCTCGATATTCTTTTGTTGCAAAACATTGACCATATCTTCTTTTGAAATTAACTGACTCGTTAAATTACTTATGATGGCGGTTTTATTCAAAAACTTTTTTTCGTAATTTAAAAAGTTAACTACTTCTAAACCATTATCCTCTAAAATTTTTGAAAGTTTGACAAGGTTATCTTCAACCTTGTATTCATAACGGCTAAATTCATCGCGAAACAGATTTTCAACCGATTTCCAATAAGTTAATTGTTTATTGACAAATGAAACCAGTTCTTGATTTAGATTCATAACGATCCAGAAATTAAATCATTTTTATTGGATTTATTATAGAAGCAGCCAAATGCCACAATATTGGCTGCTTAAAAGACGAGAAGTTAAACAGCTAGATAATTAGCTTTACTTTTTTGATGGGCATACATTGCTGAAAGAGAGCATAGTAAAGCTGCCACTGAAAAAACAATAATCAAGCTTATGGCTACTTTATTCATTAAAATAATACCTGTAGCAACTAAAGTAACGATAATAGCTATGTTAAGACAGTTTCGAACTAAAGATGTAATGTTATAATCTCTTATAACTCTCATCTGCAGATGTTGAACAGATCCAAGCGAATCATTTAGATTGCCATTACGATTTTTTAATTTATCAGCAATAATTGCATTAGCTTTTCCAATATTCGTAAATAATATAACAAAGCTTACAGTTTCGCCAACAATTGGAAGGGTTGTTAAAAATTTTAAAGCACCGTTATCGACGCCATTTAAATAATCTCTTGCTTGTACTAAAGTCATAAAAACTCCTTTTAAAAGGAGAAGAATAGAAATATTGTATTAATTTTTTATAAAGATAGTTTTGGCTTTCAACATTAATATTTAGTTATTTTAGAGAGATGAAGTCAAAACAAAAGGTTATTACATTTTTTTTAGAGATTGAGCTTAAAGAAAAGCAGTCAGATTATTAATCTGACTGCTTAAAAAGAAAAACCAAATTTAAACCGCTTGATAATTAACAGCCATATTACTCTTATAATGGTTATACACTGCTGCAGTTAAATTAATAGACAAGGCAATTGAAAACCCTACAAGTCCAATGATAACTAATTTATTCAATAAGATAATGCCGGTAGCTACTAGTGTAGCGAGGATAGCAATACTGACCACGTATCGAACCGTTTGTGAAATAGCGTAATCTCTCAATACTCGAATATGGCGATTTTCAAGATTCAATTTTTCATTTGGTGCTATATTCTCATTCTCTTTAATTTCTTGGACTAATTCAGCAACTCGTCCAAGTGTAGAACAACAAGTAAGACTTAGCATAGTTACTTCACCAATCAAGGGAACAGCTGTTGCTATTTTTAAGAAAATGTTATCTGCTTTATTTAAATTATGATGTGCTTCTTGAATAGTCATAGTAAACTCCTTGTTAAAAATCGAGAAGATAAAAAATTTGCATTAATTTTTTATAAAGAAAAGCTTACATTAGACTAACTTAAAAAAAAGTCTACACTCTTAATTAAAGATCTCCAAACCTATTAATATATTTAGTTATGTCAGTAATTTACTAATATATTCATATTTAATTTATATAAAATATAAGTTATTATAATTTTTTTTATTACAAATTAATAGGTTAAAAATGATAGAACTTAAAGATTTTAGTTTAAGATATTACAGTTTTGATGAAACAACTAAAGATATTATTGCAGTTAAAAAAAAGCCAGATTCCGTCGAAAACACAATCAAAAAATTTATAAAAATTGCTGAAGACAATGAATCTAATACGGTTCTTTTTGAAAAAATTCGTTTAGTTTGTAAATACATTATAGGCAAAGCTAAATCTAAATATGCAGCAGTCAAACCCGGTTTCTTTTCTGGAAAAGTTTTTGGTAAAAGTCAACAAGAGGTTATAGCTGATTTAGAAACTAACTTATCCATACAGATGAGTGATCGAATTAAAGGTTTAAAACTCCAAAAAGAAACGTTTTTTTACAAGGAATTAGAAACTGATATAAAAATCATACAAACCAAAAATAAAATAGATTCTATTACCTTTAAATTAAATTTACTTACTTCGAAATTAAAGGAAATCCCTGAAAGAAAAAGCCTATTTCCCCCTTCCTTAACTACAAAAGAACTACTAGATAAATGTAGTTATGAAAGAGAATTAGAAAGTTTAAATGAAACCCTTGAACAATTGGAAACTTTTTTACAAACTTGTCAAGAAGAACAAGCCCAAATTGACAAGATGTTTGCTGAAATGAAGATTCCAGATTTAGATAGAGAAGATTAATATTCTTACCAAAAAATAGCAGCTCTTTCAAGCTGCTATTCTTAATCTTTATAAGGATCAAATTCATTTTCACTTGCCATACATACACCGATTGGCTTTAAAGTATGGAGAATACGAATGGATCCATTGTGTGAGTTTAATACGTGTTCGATACGTTTGTAAGCAAAAGGGGATTCGTCTAAGCCACCGCCTCTTAACTCCACTTGTGCTTTTGTCATCCAGTCTTCGTGAGCTTGCTTATTAACTAATCCTTCTTTAAGAACTTTTCCGGTTCGGCGGCAAACTTTGCCTTTGGCTTGTATCCTTCCCATTTGTCTACCCGCCCCATGCACCGTAGAATAAAGTCCTTTTTGGGCTTCTTCTGTGTCTTTGCCTTCTAAGATTACAGAAATATCACCCATGGACCCACCGACAAATCCCTTTTGGTTAGGAAAAGCGGGAGTTGCTCCCTTTCTCACAACCCAAAGATCTTTACCAAAATGATTTTCTTTCCAGGCAAAATTATGATGGTTGTGGATTTCTTCTTGAATGGATGCGCGTAAAATTTTAGCTACACGTTCACAGACCCAGTCTCTTCCCGCATACGCATATTTTCCCGCTAATTCCATACATTTGAGATATTGTTGACCAAGATCTGAATTCTCGTCAAAAATGACAGGAGCTGCGTGGACCCCGTCTTTTCCGCCACCTTCTTTTATAAAATGGGTGCAAATAGAATGGCCAAGCCCTCGGCTTCCAAAATGAACCCCTATCCAAACTCGATTTAATTCATCGATGAATAAATCAACATAATGGTTGCCAGATCCCACAGTTCCAAGTTGCTCGTAGGCTTTCGATTTTAAAGAGCGAAGTAAGGGAATTTCTTCCCAGAGAGGATCATCAAATAAAGGATGTTCCACTTTTTCTTTATTTTTTCGACCCACTCCAAAACTGATATTTTTTTGGACTTCATTCATGGTGCGATAAATATTGCTAATCAGGTAATTGGGGTCAGCATCTACCCTTACAGCTTTATTTCCACAAGCAATATCAAAACCTACTCCATTAACACAAATTTTATTTTCGTAAGCAATGACACCGCCTACAGGTACAGAATAGCCAATATGATGATCTGCCATTAAGCAGCCTGCAAACGCATCGTACTGTAGAGCCGTTTTCATTTGCTCAACGGCTTCTAAGAGGGGATCACCCCATACGGGGATGTTGTTAATCAGTTGCATTTTTTAACTTTTCATAGGTTGAAGATAGTTCTTCTATTAATTTTAGATTATTTTTAATTTTACTCTGTAGTTGTTCTAAGTTATCTCTTTCAATCGTAACAGATAATTCTTGCTCTGCAATCTCATCAGTGGGGCTATGTTTTAGGATTAGTTCATTTTTTATTTGTAAAGAAAGACAATAAATTTGTTTTGTCATTTCGAAAGAATCTAAGAGCTTTTTATTTTCTTCTTTTAATGACTCTAGTTGAGAGAGAAGTTCTTTCTCTTTGTTTGTCTTAATTTGCATTATTTTTAAATACACATCCGAAAGCTTTTCTAATTCAGATTTGATAAGAAAAGAGAAAATATGTTTTTGTTGCTTTGCAAGTTTAGGCTCAGAATAACTATAAATTTTGGTCGCGGCGTTTCTTATTTGATGTATAAATAAGTCGTTATCTAAATTTTTTTGAGCCGTCTCAAAGAAATCAGTTAATGTTTTTAAGGGAGTATTAGGTTTTCTATTAGTTTGAATAACCTCACTTCCATCAATTCTATAATACAGTTTATTTAAATCTTTTAATTGTGTTGCATTCATAAGTATTCTCCTCTTAATTTTTTAAAGGTAGTTTAGCTTGAAAAAATTAAGAGAAGATAAATTTAATTAGTTTACTATTTTATCAATAGAATTTGGGTCAAATTGAGGAATTTTTCCTTCTTCAAATTCTAAAAGAGCTTCTCCCCAAGGAAGGTGAAGAGTTAGTTTTTCACCTTTTAATACATTGACAGAAGCTTTAGCGATTCCACCAGTTTTTGTTGGAACTTCTGGACAAAAAGTAAAGATTACAGGTTTATTTGTATCAACAATGATTTGTTGTTCGATTTTTTCTTTTTCTGATTCGCCGTTAAAATATAACTTAGAATTATTTTCATACCCATAGCATCTTATTTCATAAACGGTTGGATTTAATTTTACCAACTCAGCTTCAATCTTTTTGCCATTTGCTTGAGTGTATAGAGGATAGGGCGTTAATTCCCAAATCAGATCAGAAGGGTAGTTGACGGCAAACGTAACTTTTTCACCTGGTAAAAAGCCTTTCCCGGAGATAAAGTAATAGCAGTCATCGTCTTTTACAAGGGTCGGCTCTGTTTCATCAACTGTGAAATATTCAGGAAATTGATGAATAATTCTTTTTGTCGCAATTTTTACTGTTTCATCTTTAAAACCAACAAGGTCATAGGCATAAAGGCAAAATCCAGGTTCTTTCGACAAAAGTTCTTTTTGGTGATCTTTTGTAAAATATTTGTCAAAATCTTTGATCTCGACAACTTTTTTTTCTGCAGCATTAACAGAAAACAGCGTTGTAATTAGGCTTAAAAAAATAAATAGATTTTTTCGCATATGTTTACTTTTTGGTTTAATTCATAAAAGTAGCTTTTAGCTTATAACAAAAATGCGAGATAAAAGACTATTTATTTTTAAAAGACACTGAATGAGTTTTTTTATTTTGCCAGCTTTTGCTAAAGCAAAATAAGGACATGCTTAAAATGACACAGGATTGGTAAGAAACCTTCTTATATACATTTTAAAGCTAAGTGTATAGAAAGTGTCAAAAAGGTGCAAACTTCTCACCCGACTAATTATTAAATATTGCTAAAACCAAGACTAATAACTTCCTTCTATGAGTAGATTTGTATAGGTAAAAAGTAGAGGTTTAATCAACTAAATGAAGATGCTAATATTCAAGCAGATCCTATATTCATTTAAATATTAAAAATTTTTATTCTTCACTATTTTATCAATTACTCTTACAATTTTTATGAAGCAATTGAAAAAAATGGACTTCAAAATGTAATAAAAAATAAATAAATCAATAGCTTGATAATAATATTACAAGTAAATGCCATTTCTTTCGGAAAATTTCAAAAGACAAATCATTTTTTAAAAAATAATTAATAAAGAGAAATAAGATGGAACCCACAAATCAGCAATATAATACAGATCATTACTACAAAATAAATGACAATAAAAGTCTTTCAAAGAAACCAACTAATGAAGAACATGTAGCAAATCAAAATGGAAATTACAAACAAAAGATGGATAACATTTTAGATAGATTAAAAGAACGCATGGGAAAAAAATAATTTTTTTAAATTATTTTTGAATCAATCTTAGCTATCTTGCAAATCCATTTAAATCTTTACTTTGCAAAGTATTAATCGCGTATTCTTTTGGCAAAAGTTCTTTTTGATAATCTTTTGTAAAATCCTTGTCAAAATCTTTGATTTTGACAACTGTTTTTTCTGCAGCATGAATAGAACAGCGTTGTAAGTAGACTTAAAAAATAAATAGATTTTTTCTGCATATGTTTACTTTTTGATTTAATTCATAAAAGTAACTTTTAGCTTATAACAAAAAATACGAGATAAAAGGTTATTTATTTTTAAAAGACACTGAGTGAGTTTTTTTATTTTGCCAGCTTTTGCTAAAGCAAAATAAGGACATACTTAAAATAACCCAGGAAGTCATATAAAATGTTTCCTGCTCATTTTTAGAAACAAAGAAAAAGGCATACAATGAAAAGGCTACAGCTAAAATAATTAGTTTGAATCCAAACTTTTTAATTCTCATTTTTTTATTACACATAGTTTACTCTTCAAATTCATCTAAAAAATCACGCTCTGCTGGATTTTTCTTTACGATTCCTAAAATTTTTCTGGCTTTGCTTCCTTCGGCAGGACCAACGATTCCTTTTAATTCCAGTTGATCCATCAAGCTTGCAGCTCTTGCATAACCTATTTTTAATTTTCTTTGCAAGAAGGTTGTAGAGGCATTGCCAGTGCTTAAGACTACGTCTTTGGCTTGATCAAATAGTACATCTAAAGGCAATTCTTCTTGGAAGGTGTCATAATCGTTAGATGGGCTATAAGTATCAAAAGATTCAATTTCATAATTTGGTGGAGCTTGTTTACAGACCATATCTACAATGGCGTGTATGTCATCATCTCTAATAAAAGCTCCTTGAGCTCTAACTAAATGGGAGGAACCTGGTGGTAAAAAGAGCATGTCACCATTGCCAAGCAAAGTTTCTGCGCCAACTTCATCCAAAACAATTTGACTGTTGACTCTACTTGCCACTTTAAAAGAAATTCTTGTAGGAAAGTTTGCTTTAATTAAACCTGTGATAACTTCACGCGATGGTCTTTGGGTCGCTAAAATTAGATGTATCCCAACAGCTCTTGCCATTTGTGCAATTCTTGCTATGGGGGTTTCTATGTCACTGCTAGAAACCATCATTAAGTCGGCTAATTCGTCGATTATACCTACTATAAAAGGAAGTTTTTCAGGAATATCAATAGGCAGAGCCTCTTCTGTTTCTTTGTCGATTGTTCGATTATTAAAAGCTTCAATATTGCGAAGACCGGCGTGCTTTAAGATTTCATAACGTTTTTCCATCTCTTTTACCATCCAGTTTAAAGCAGCGCAGGCTCCTTGCGCTTCAGTAATCACAGGAGCTAACATATGTGGTAAAGCAGAGTAGCCCGTTAGTTCAACCTTTTTAGGATCTACCATGATTAAACGGATTTCGTCTGGTTTTGCATTCATAACAATCGACATGACAATTGTATTAATACAAACTGATTTTCCAGAACCAGTAGCTCCGGCAATGATGCAATGAGGCATTTTAGCTAAATCACTCATTACATAATCTCCATTGACGGCTTTTCCAAGTAAAATAGGAATTTGAAACTTACGCGTACCTTGTTGATACGCTTGAAGCATATCTTTAAAAGCCACTTCTTGTGGTTGGGGATTGGGAACTTCTATGCCAACAGCTGCCTTTCCAGGTATTGGAGCTATGATTCGAATGGATTTAGCTTCCATATTTAAGGCAATGTCGTTTTCTAATGTTTTTATTCTTTGTACTTTAACTCCAATTGCTGGATGCACTTCGAAAGAGGTTATAGTGGGGCCACAATTGATTTGTCCAACTTTTGCTTCAATGCCGAAGCTTAATAATGTTTCTTCTAAAACTTCAGCTTGTCGTTTTAAATCTTTTTTTAAATTAGTTTGATCAATTTTTTTAGGATTAGATAATAAATTAGATGATGGCAAATTAAATTCTTTAAAATCTCCATTATATACTTGTTGCGCTTTGATAGCATTGGCTCGTTTTTTTTGCGCTAAAGATTCTGTCGAAGAAATGGGTTTAGATAAAGAAGGGATAGGAGCAATTTCATCAACTTGAACATCTTCAATAATTTTTTCTTTTCTTGAAAGGGAGGGGCGCACTTTCAGGTTTGTCTCTGGTTGGATAGCTAAAAGTTCACCAGAATTAAAAGGTAACTGTAAAGAAGGTTGTGTTTCAGCTTGTTGCTGAGTGTTTGGGATACGCAATTTTACATAACGCATAAAATCGCTTTGCGGCATTTCTTTATCTATTTTACTGGAAGCACCAGCTGTACTTAAAGCTTCTTGACTGGGTTTTTTTAAATTTGGGATTTGCATTGAAGCGATAATTTTTTTTAAAATTTCATATATTTGCATGGGGTGTATTTTAAATAAGAAGAGTAAGCTTGCAATTAAGGTAGTGGAAAAAATTATAAAAACACCAACGGTATTAACTAAATGATCTAAATTAAAGAAAGGGAGGTCTTTATATATATAATAAAAAGGCATGCCTCCTAAATGATAATAAAAATTATCTTTTAAAAGACTTGGATAAAAAGTCCATTTAATGCCACTTGCTATATAGTTAGTATTATCCTCTATCAATGAAAATAAAAAACAAGAAGAAATAATGGCTATGGCAAACCAAAAGACTTTAACAGAAAGATTTGTAATTGGTTTAGAAAACATTTTACGCCAACCAATCCACGCAATAAATAAGGAAATGAAATAGCTAGGCACTCCAAAAAACGCATGAAAAATCCAACCTATATTATAGCCTATTAATCCAAGTGAATTTCTCATACCTGTTCCATAGGCGAAACTTAGCAAACTAAGGCTCATAATAAAGGCAAAGCTAAATAAAAGTATCCCGTCAATTATTGGATTAGATTTAGGTATTTTTTCGTTTTTAGGAGGTTCTTTCTTATCTTTTTTTTTTGCCATAATAACTATTAATTGAATTTGTTAAGTATTATATAAAATAAATTTTAATTTACTAATAACTAAATTTATTTTGATTGGCTCTTTTAATATACTGTAACTGTTATGCAAATAAATTCCAAATATAGGTTATTAAATTTTCGTTTAAATAACTGATTTGAAGGAGCGATGTGAAGGAACGATGTGAATCGTTTAAAGGTAGTTGGTGTAGATAATTGTAAAAAATCCTACCGCCAAACAATACCAGACGAAGTAGCTAAATTGTTGCTTATCAGCTAACTTTTGTAAAAACTTTAAGGAAAAAAAGCCAACTAGAAAAGAAGTAATGAAGCCAATCAAATAGCAAAAAGGATCAATAAATGTTGTGAAAAGTTCTTTATTCTTATAGGCATGAAATAATTCTAAAGAGGATGCTCCAAGTATTGTTGGTATAGCCAAAAGAAAGGAGAAGGTCAAGGCTTGTTGGGGTGTCATGCCAAAAAATTTTCCAGTCGAAATAGTAATACCGCTTCTCGATACACCAGGCATCAAAGCTAAAGCTTGAGAAACTCCTACAAACAAGGCTTGGCTTTTGTTTGATTTTAACTGAAAGGTGTTAGCTGCCTTGATTCCAATTTGTAAGCAAATAGCTGTAAACAGAAAGAAAAAACCTAAATACTCTGTTTGATTATATAAACTTTTAATTGGTTTTAACAATAAAACCAGAGGAAAAAGGGGGAGTATTGCAATAAAAACCATTGGTAAAAGAGAATTTCTACTTAAGAACATTTCTTTAAGGCTTTTGCTATAGACGATTAAGATAGCTAAAAGGGTTCCTAGATGGCAAACAATGTCAAAAAGAACAAGTTTTTCTAAATTTTTAAAGCCAAAGATTAATTGAAATAGAGTTAAATGTCCTGAAGAACTTACGGGTAAGAATTCAGTTAGACCTTGAATGATGCCTAGGAAAAGAGCTTGTATTATTGTCATAATATCCTAGGAAAAAAGGGCGATCGACGGGATTCGAACCCGCGACTTTTGGAACCACAATCCAACGCTCTAACCAACTGAGCTACGATCGCCATTAGAAAAACGATATTTTGACTAAAAGTTCCTTTTAAATCAAGTAAAAAAAATGTTTTTTTCTTGTTCTCGTCTTTTGTAGTATAAAATAATTCCTAGGGTGTAGGTAAATGTAAGTAATAAAAGAAGATAGGTAAAAGAGAATTTTTTTATAGAAAAATGTATTTCTCGATGAATTGGATAGTTATATATCGAAGCCAATAAACTATGAACGAATTTTTCACAAATTGGCTGCAAAACAGTCTTTATTGGATACAATTGAACATGACTTAAAATTAATAGAAAAATTAAAAAGAAAATTATGGAGATACATAGCGGAAAAAATAAATTGTAAACAAGACTTAAGATAGGAAATTTGCTAAAATGATAAAGAGTTAAAGGAAAAGTGGCTATATTTACTGCAAAACTTAAGGCTATTCCTTTTCTAATCCATTGCAAAACAATATAAACTAATTGATGGATAACTTTTAAGTCTAAAGCTTCGTTTAAAAACCGTTTTGGAAGGACTTTTTCTAAAAAAGAATCAAAGGATGGGTAAAAAATTAAAATTGCGGAAGTAGTTAAAAAACTAAATTGAAATCCCAAATGATAAATATAAAATGGATCGATAAAAATAACGGTAAGCAAACCAATTCCTAAAATATTTAAACTTGAATAACACAGTCCATATCGATTAGCGATAAGGATGGCAATGATTGCTATCCAAGCGCGAAGGACTGATGGGGATAGACCTAACAAAATAAAATAAAAAGTTATCAACAGGATAATAAAAAAAAATACAAATTGTACCTTGAAAATCGTTCTTAAAGAGCATTGAAGTAAGAAAGCGATGATTCCAAAATGGAAACCAGACACCGCTAAAATATGTTGCAAGCCAAAACGATTAAAGTGAAAACTTAAAAGAGGGTCTTCTTGTTCACCTAAAAATATGCCACTTAAGAAATTAGCATCACGTTTAGATGTAAATAAAGTAGAGAAATATTTTTTTATACTTTCTTTAATTTCATATCTCTTTTCGGCCCAACTATAGCTTTTGTTAACAATTTGCCAAGGTTTATTTTTTTGAGGATAAAATGTGTAACTATAGCTCTTGGTATGATAAATTTTTCCATAAACATAATAATCTTTATTGGCATATGGCCGGTTAATGTTTGTATTATGGGGTATAAAAATGTTAACCGGTATATTTTTAGCCAATAGATGATTATCACAAGTCCAATTTTTTAAAAATCCTTTGTAAACCCATTGTTTTCCCTGAAAAGAAGATTTTAACTGAATGGAATCAATTTGCAAGTAACCACTGCCTTGTAAACCATAGGGGGGAATGGTTGGAATTTTATAGTGATAATTCAAGTAAGCAAGGTTTGTTATACAAAGCAAAATAGAGGCAAAAACTTTCGTAAGGGAATAAGAAGCAGTAAAAAATAAGTAGATTAAAAGAAGCAAAAAAAGAGGGTGATAGGTTGTGAAAATAGCAAAATTTACGCAAAATAGCAAACCCCAATAAAGAGCTGGATGGGCGGACCAAAAACTTTCAAACCTTTTTAACCAATTCTTCATTAAGTTAACGTTTAAAAACACATTTTAAGGAAAAATGATGAAGAATCTTGTCATTGCTAAAAGAAATAGTTCCAAAAGCAGTTTTTATAAAGAGCATCAAAGATTGATTAAAAGATTCATTCATCTTAAGTTTTATGTTAAAAAGGAATGAATATATAAAAAGTCTTATAACTAATAAATCTTAAATTTGAATTTCGTATAAGCGAAGAGCAGAATCTGCAAAATTTGATTCTAATTTTAATTCAGATGGAATTTGTTTATCTGAGATACCTTGTATTTTTTTTTCGTCACTTAAGGTATTCAAAGAAGCTTTGCTATTAGACTTTTCCCCATTTGAAATAGTTTTACCAAATGCTTTTGGAATTTTTTTTCTCATTTGTAAAGCTTCTACTAATGTTTGCACACCCGCTACAAACTCATCTCCCAGTAAGGCTGCTTTAAAACCTGATACCACAACTAAGTGTTTATAAAGGATAGTATTTTGATTAGTTAATACAATTTGTCTTCCTTTTTTATCTATTTGTTCAAGTTGTCCAGCTAAAATGAAAGCATCTTGATCGATAGACAAAACTCCTTGACTCATAAGGCGAAAATCGTGGTCATTTAATTTGTGGTCTTTAAGTATAAAAACGTCGGGGTTAGTATCTGGGTTTGTGCGATCAACAAAAACTATGAAAGCTTGTGTTGTATGAACACTAAAAGATGGGTGTAAATCTTTAAATTGAACGTTAATTCTTTCAAAAGTCATTGTATCCTCCAGAAGCATTATAAATATTTTTATACTTTTTTTCAAGGAAAATATATAGATATTTTTTTAAATAAATATTTTTTTTAAACATAAAGTTTGCTAAAAATTTGAAATAACTGTTTGTGAATACTTAAGGAATAAACGAAATGCATGGATTTATTAATGATTATTATTCTGAATTTTCTGAAAAGAAACAAAATGGTAAGTTTCACAAAGTAATAGCTTTACATGAAAATAAACAAATAAGTTGGGGAGAAATTCAAAAAATTGCCCCAAATATGGTTAGAGGATGGTTTGAACTAGCTCATCTTTGCGATGAGGATAGAATAAATTTTTTGCGAGACTATTGGTTAGTAAAACTGCCTTATCATCCTAAAATGGGAGAGTTTTTAAACCGTTTTTTTTCTTCCTTAGATGGCATTGGAGTGTACTTAACTCAAAAAAGTTATGATGATCCATTTCAAATTCAATTAGTCTACAGTTTAAAAAGTGGAAATACTTTTTTTAGCGGATGTGCGCCAGCGACTGAAGAAGAGATCAACCATTTATCGACCTATTTTTCTAAATGGATTTTACCACAAGATTATCTTGCATTTTTGAAAATTCATGGTGGTTTTTGTAAAACAACCGATAGCACGGGTATTTTAAAACCATCACAAGTGATTAACACATATAAACAATTTCAAGCTTATTTAATTAATGAAGAGCCATTAATTGTAAGAGGAAGGGCTATTGATCCATCAACATTAATCCCTTTTTATGAATCATTTGGTATGCCGTTTTATCAATGTTTTTGGGCTGAATGGTATCCAGAACTTGAAATGGGCAATGTTTACTATTCGGGAACGTCAAAATCTATTTCATTTGTTGCCAATAGTGATGAATTTCAAGACTCTATGGCTTTTCCAACTTTTTCAGACTGGTTAATGTTTTATCTTGAAGAAATACATTAAAAGTTCTTAATTTAGTACTTTTAACTAAATTTTTTTATGTATTCTGTTGCTGATTTATATGATCGTTTCAAAGATCGCTTAGGTTTAGAACTAGTAGCTGGTAAAAGTGGTCTTAAAAGAAAAATTAAAGTACCTGAAGCTCATAGACCGGGTCTTAGCTTATCAGGCTATTTAAAAAATTTTGTTAATAAAAGAATCTTGATTTTTGGTCGTGTTGAAATTGAATATTTACGTGATTTGCTGCCGATAGTTAGAGTAACAAGACTTCAATCTTTACTATCAACAGCCACACCAGCGGTTATTGTTGCTAGAAGATATTTACCGCCAAAAGAACTAAAAGAGATATGTGAAAAAAACAATATTCCTCTTTTTCGAGCGAATCTAACTACCATGAATTTAATGAGTAAACTAACTCTTCTGTTAGTAGAAGAGTTTTCTCCAACCATTAGTTGTCATGGAACATTAGTAGAAGTGTTTGGGGTTGGAGTGTTAATAAAAGGTGATTCCGCGGTCGGAAAAAGTGAAACGGCGTTAGGATTAGTAGAAAGAGGACATCGACTAATTTCTGATGATATCGTCAAAGTGAAAAAAAGAGAAGCCGGCTATCTAGAAGGATTTGGCGCTGAATTAACAAAGCACCATATGGAAATAAGAGGCATTGGAATTATTAACGTCGCTCATCTTTATGGAGCGGTATGTGTTAGAGATCAAAAAAGTATTGATATAGTAGTTAAGTTAGAAACATGGGATGATAACCAATTTTATGATAGAGTGGGCTTAGAAGAAAAATTCTGCGATCTTTTAGGTGTTCAATTACCCTATCATATACTTCCCATAAAACCTGGAAGAGATGTTGTTTTGTTATTAGAAACAATAGCTTTAAATCACAGATTAAAAGGTATGGGCTATAATTCAGCTCAAGATTTTACCAAGAGATTGGCGCAAGAAATTTCTTCTAAAAAAAAATACAAAAGAAGGATTTGAAAAGTGAAGTGTGAAAAAGATCTAAAAGTAAAAAATTCAATGGGGCTTCACACAAGGCCTGCAACCTATATCGTAAAACTTCTACAAGGTTGTAAAAGCTCTGTTCACATGACATATAAAAAAGAAACGGTAAATGCAAAAAGTATTTTGAGTTTGCTAATGTTAGCTTTGAGAAAAAATAGCAAAGTAAAAATTACAGTGGAAGGAGATGATGCTCCTGAAATCATGGAGAAATTAACACAAGCTTTTGATAATTGCTTTGAGGAATCGCTATAAATGGAATCTTTAGCGCAAGAGTGTTTCTTAATTGGAGTTGGTCTATCTCCCGGAATAGGCATTGGAAAACCATATATTTATGAAGTAGATGAGTTTCCAAATACAGAATCTATTCTACCATTTTTTGAAATTGAAAAAGAAGTAAACCGCTTTAAAGCCGTAATATCAAAAGTAAAAAAAGAAATTGAGGATTTAAAAGATCATTTAGAAAAAGAAAAGATTCGTGATGGAGCGTCCATCTTGGAATCTCAATTACATATGTTAGATGATCCCATTTTATCTGAAAGAATAGAAATAGAGATAAAAAATACGTGCTTTACTGCGGAAACTGTTTTTAAAAGAACTCTTGTTGAATACCAAAATAAGTTTCAAACTTTAGAAAACTCATTTTTTCAAGAAAAATTTAAAGATTTATATGATATTTCAAAACGAGTGTTAAATCATCTGCAACCTCACAAAGGATCATCTATTAAAAATGTACCAGAAGGTAGTATTGTCTTTGGTAGAGAATTTACCGTTTCTGACATTGCTGAAGCTGATCCTAAAAAAATTAAAGGTTTTGTCTGTACTTTAGGTAGCTTAACTTCTCATGCAACGATTATTGCTAAAGCAAAAGGAATTCCCTATGTATCAGGAATTGATCTTAATTTGTGGAAGAATATTAAAAACGAATTGACAATTGTTGATGGCAAAGAAGGCACTATTATTATTTACCCAAATGATGAGACTTTGGCTAAATATTCAAGCCTTAGCGAAAAGATGACAAAACAATGGGAAAAGCATCAAATCACTAAGCAATTAGATGCAGAAACCTATGATGGCTATCGGGTTAGACTTTCAGCTAATTTAGAGATGGTAAATGAAGTTCCTCATATTCATCAATACGGTGCAAGTGGCGTTGGATTATTTCGATCTGAATATTTATTTCTTTCCAATGGCGAATTTCCCAATGAAGAAGAGCAGTTTGAAATATATAAGCAAATGGTTTACCAGATGCAAGGTCAACCTATTGTCATTCGAGCCTTCGACATAGGTGGGGATAAATTTGGCTCGAAAGCTTCTCTTTATAAAGAAGACAATCCGTTTTTAGGTTGTAGAGCTATTCGTTTTTTATTAAAAGAACAAGAAATCTTTAAAAACCAGTTAAGAGCTGTTTTAAGAGCTTCACTTTATGGAGATGTAAGTTTAATGTTTCCTATGATTTCAACGATTGGTGAAATAATAGAAGCTAAAAAAATTTTACAAGAAGTTAAAGATGAATTAATCGCAAAAGGAATGCAATTTAGCAAGCCTTTAAGAGTTGGTTGCATGATAGAAGTACCTTCAGCGGCCATCATTTCCGATATATTAGCAGAAGCTTGTGATTTTTTATCAATTGGTACAAATGATTTAGTGCAATACTCATTAGCCGTTGATAGAAGCAATTTAACACTAAGTAACTTGTACTCACAAACGCATTTAAGCATTATCCGCTTAATCAAGCATATTGTTAGCGAAGCTAACCAAAAAGGGGTTCCTGTTACCGTGTGTGGGGAAATAGCTGCAGACCCACGGTTTACCCCTCTTTTATTAGGTTTAGGAGTGCAAGAATTATCGGTTTCTTCCCGTTACATTCCTCTTATTAAAAATGCTATCCGTCACACAAGTATTGTTTCAGCAACAAAACTTGCGGAAAAAGCCTTAACGTTACATTCGTCAAAAGAAATAGATGAGTTACTACAAGAAGAATACGATAAGATCTGTCGAGAAGAGATCTCTTATTGTCACTCAGAATGCTAAAAGGATTTTCAATGAACGTACTTCAACTTAAGGAAAATTTTTCTCAAGCCATGCTACAAGTTCTGGAATCTAAAAATATCTTTTCTATTCCACAAATTACAATTTTAGAAGAGCAATTGCATCAACCAAGTATTTATCATGGAGAGGCTTTAAATTCTGAAATGTTTACTGCACCTGTTACCTTTGTTACATTAGAAGAAAAGGAAACGAATCGTAAAATCTATGCAGTTGTTTTTTTAATCGATACTTTTATGGACGAGTCCTTTTCTTTAAAAAATATTGTTTGCGCCATAAAAATAGATAAATATTTAAATCGCATTGATTGGGATTTAAACTCAAAAGAAGATATCTTAGATTGCCCGATGCCCAATTGGCTACGAGAAAATAGCGAGGATAAGCTTGCTTGGCAAAGATTAAAAAAGCTTATTGATGGTGATGTAATAACAAAAGAATTAGGTGGAAAAGAAATTAGATTTAAGTTGTCTACTACTGCTACAGAAAAAATCGAATAAAATCTACATTAGATTTTCAGCATGAAAGAGAAAAAGCAACTTTTAATATTATTGAAATTTATGGAAGGATTTTTTGTGGATCAAATTACAGCCTCTCAATACATGTAAACTTAAAGTACAATTAGTAAAAAATGAGTAAAACTTTGTCTTCAATCCACTAAAAAATGAAAATTTGCTAGAAGCCGAATGGACTTAAACCGCCTAAGCCACCACCCATACCAGGAATGCCAGGAACGGCTTTTGAAGATTTGTCTTTTAATTGTTCAAAAGCATCTTTGTATGCGGCTTTGATCAAATCTTGTAACCCTTCAACATCTTCTGGATCTACGCAATCTGGTTTAATAACAATTTTTGTTAATTCATTATCACCATTTAAAGTGACACTTACTAATCCATTACCCGCAGTACCTGTTACTTCCACATTTTTAAGTTCAGTTTGCATTTTGCTAAATTGTTCTTGTAACATTTTCGCTTGTTTTTTCTTTTTTGAAAAACCTGATCCCATAATTATTCCTATTTTTTCTGAATGGTTCCTTCTAATTCTACGGCAGCAAATTGTAGAATAGTATCATAACGACTTATTTTATCCTGAGAGAAGGTGGGTGGTGCTTTAGTCTCTACGGATTGCTTTTTTTTACTGGCTAAAGGAATGTCTTTGATTGATGGGCTTGGATCAATTGTTATCGAAGGAGTCGGTTTAGGAACTTCTTTTTTTAATTCCGTTTGCTTACCTTCAACCTTTGAAATTCCCGGCTTAGCTTCAGTTTTAGTAATTTCTTGTTGTACTTCAATTATCGTTTCTTGCTTACTTTCTAATTTTTTTTCTAATTCGACGAGTTTTTGTACTAAAGCTTCAACAGATATTTTTTGTTTAATTCTAATTATTTTTAAAAGTAAAGCTTCTAAAAATATGCGGGGCGAAAAGCCTGTTTTTAGCTCATTTTGTCCTTCAATTAGTAAATCTAAAATAGTAAGACATTGTTCTTGGGTATAAATAGCTAAAGAATTTTGGTAGCTTTCTATATCATTTTTACTATTTAAAACATTAGATATGGGCTTTCCAATTTTTAAGGATAATAAATTGCGATAGTGTTCACATAAATTTTCTATAAAAAAAGGAAGATCTTTTCCTTGAGAAAAAATTTCTTCAGCAACTTCAAAGGCGACACTTAAAGTTTGATTTTCTACAGCCTTATCAATCTTGAATAAAATCTCTTTTGAGGTGATGCCTAAGATTGAAATTACATTGTTAGTGGTAATCTTTCCGTCGCTAAACGCAATAATCTGATCAAAAATTGATTCAGCGTCGCGAAGTCCACCTTCAGCTCTTGCTACGATTATTTGTAAAGCTTCTTCTTCTACGATTAGCTGAAGATCGTTGGCTATTTTTTGAAGCTTTGTAAATATTTCCTGAGGGGAAATTCGTTTTAAATGAAATCGTTGGCATCTGCTTAAGATTGTTGGCAAAACTTTATGGGGTTCAGTAGTTGCAAAGAAGAATTTAACTTTTGCAGGAGGCTCTTCAAGGGTTTTTAACAAAGCGTTAAATGCTTCTTTTGTCAGCATGTGTACTTCGTCAATGATATATATTTTATATTTACCTGAAGAAGAGGCATAAGCCACTGTTTCATTAATTTGACGAATATCATCAATACCTCGATGAGAGGCACCGTCAATTTCTAACACATCAAGGGAATTTCCTAATGCAATTTCGCGACAAGATTGACATTGATTACAAGGTTCAAAATCTTGGCTTGGATTTTGACAATTTAAAGCTTTTGCAAATACACGGGCTGTCGTCGTTTTGCCAGTTCCTCTGGATCCGCAAAACAAGTAAGCATGAGCTAAGCGCTGGTGTTTTATTGCATTCTTTAAAGTGTTGACTATTTCGTTTTGACCAACAATTTCTGAAAAAACTTGAGGACGATAACGTCTTGCTAAAACTTTATACTCAGTCATAGGATTTTTAACAGATCCTTAAAATTTAAATATACTGCAGTATATCATGTCCTTCTAATGCTGTCCAGGCATGTGCGATCATAGAATCCAAATCAGAATACTTAGGAGTCCATTCAAGTTCTTTGTAAGCTAAAGAAGCATCTGCAATTAAAGTGACTGGATCACCCTCTCTTCTATTTCCAAATGTAAATGTAAGCTTTTTTCCGGTGATTTCTTCAGCTTTTTTTATTACTTCTAAAACAGAATACCCTTGCCCATTTCCTAAATTATAAATAGTGCTTTTATTTTGGTTCCATAACTGTTCCATAGCTTTTATATGAGCTTCTGCAAGATCCCAAACATGAATGTAATCCCTAATACAAGTCCCATCAGGGGTAGGATAATCGTTACCATAAACAATGACAGACCCTTGCAATTTTTTTAAACTACGTAAAACTCGTGGGATCAAGTTTCCTTGATAAGCTTGGTAATTTTTGATTGCACCTTCAGGATCCCCTCCGGCTGCATTAAAATAGCGAAGACAGGAAGATTTTAATCCATAGGCAACATCAAAATCAGCTAAGATTTTTTCTATCATAAGCTTTGATTGTCCATAAGGATTAATTGGATTGCAGATAGATGATTCCTTGATTGGTACTTGCGATGGGGTGCCATATACGGCAGCTGATGAAGAAAAAATAAAATATTTTATATTGTATTCCCTCATAGCATCTAACAAAAATAATGTGTCACAGACATTATTTTTGTAGTATTGACTAGGCTCTTTTACAGATTCACCAACATTAATTAAAGCAGCAAAATGAAAGACTGTTTTAATATTATGTGTTTTAAAGATTTGTTTTAATAAAACTTTATCAGCAAGTTCTCCTTTATAAAAGGTAGCATTCAAGAGTGTTCTTTCATCACCTGTGCTCAAATTATCTAATACGATAGGATTGTAATTTCTTTTTTTCAAAAGCTTGACAATATTTGAACCGATATAGCCAGCTCCACCGACAACTAAAACATCAATTTTCATAAACTTCTAAGTTATTATTAATTGCGCCCATTATATATAACAAATCATTAAATTGAGTAAGAATTTCATCCTCAACGCTATTTGAGTGAGAATTTCTACTATTATCAATTGTTTTTCTCTCATCTTTAACAACAATTGATTTATTTTCAATTTTAATGGTTTTATCAAAAGATAAAGTGACTTTGGCAATCACTTGGTAACCTTCTTTACCAAGCGTTCCTAACAGCTTCATTTTTATTTTTAAAGGGTTATAGTTTATTGTAACGTCAGTGTTTACCCAACGCACAGCTTCTGGTATTTGTCCATTATATAATCTATAAAAAGCTAGATTAATCCGATCAAACAAAAATTTTCTTGAGATTTGATTAAATATAAGAATAAAGGGACTTAGCCATTTGTATTCTTCTAAATTTAAAATGTCTGTTAATTTTTCTATAACTTTAGATGAATTGCCTTCTTTTTTCTCTTGAGGAAATAAATGACTAATATCTTTTCCGTAAAGTTTAGCGCAATAGAGTAGGTAATCATAAATATTGCTTTTTAGTAATAAAGCTTGCTCTTTAGCAGAGAGTTTTTTGGGTGAATGATTAACACTTGCCTTAAAAGAAACAAACGATAAATGATTAAAATTTAATTTTTCATCCCCATATTTTTTTATTAAACTAACAAAATCTTCTAAAATCGCTTCCCAAGTTAAACGGTTGTAGTTTAAAAAAAGGGTTTTTTCTTCATCTAATCTAGAATCTGTTAATTGTTTTACATGTTTGGTAATAGCTTCTAGGATATTGTCTAAATCTGAAAAATCATTATTGTTTTTCTTTTTTTTTATAAAATTTAAAAAGCTATCAATGATTTTAGGATGTTTTTTTGTATTTTGCTTAAAATCATACTCTGAAATTGTTTTTAATATAGCTCTGTATTTGAGGAGAGCTTCTGGAAACGGGATGTCTCGACTTAACTTTTTATTCCCAAGGTTTAAGACTTGAGTTAAGATTTCCAAATTTTGCTTATTAGATAAGTTGCTATTTAATTGCAAAAGTGGAAAATAAAGTTCTGTTGCAGTCAATTCCATAGATAAATGGAAATAACCCCGTGTTCTTCTTCTTAATTGATTTCGTCGATTTAACTCCGCTCCCTTTTCAATTTCATTAATTCTATTAGCAACTGCGGTTTGAATTTTTCTGAGTTGCTCTAAATCGTTGATTCCTTGTATAAAATTTTCAATCGTTGCACTACGTCTTGGAGGGGAAGGGGTGGTAGAACGCTTTTTATTTAGTATGATATAATTCTTAGGCGAATCAGAAGCTGATATATCTAAAGAAGATGTACGAAAAAAGTCACTTGATTGTGTTGGAGAATCCGTAACAGATCCTGTTTCTTTTAGTAAAGAGCAAGTTTCACAAAAGGTATCAGTAGTATCGCTTTTTTTTAATGCAAGTTCCTCTTTTAAAGAGATCTCTTTTAATTGTTCAAAAATGGAGCCTGAAACGGCTTGTATGGTATTAGGAGCGCTCTGTGAATCGCTAAGAGGTTTTGCATTTGTATTGGAATTAGGACGAATTGGGGGAGCCGACTGAGGTTTTTTTGGCTCTTCTTGAGAGTTTGCTTGATTATTATAGGAATTATTATTGTTTCGACTGAAACTATCCACTCTTGAAGTCATTTTATTTACACATTATAAAAATTAATGGACTTAATTTATAAACGTCGTCAAGATTTTTTTAAATGATTATCTTAAGATGGATTAATAAATTAATTAAAAAGAATAGCTCACTTTTTTGATAATTATGATATGCTAGAGAATAATCCGTTTTCATAGTATAAGAAGATTATTATCAGATCAAAGGTTTAAGCCAAAATGATGGATCATTCTAGCGTACTTGAGAACTCTAATGAACTAAAGTTTTCAAGAGAGCAAGGTTTTTTTGACAAAAGCTTAGGCATTAAAGCTTTTATAGGTTGTGTTTTTGTAACAGCCTTTTTTTTATTTTTGCATTTTAGAGAAAATCATTTAGAAGTTTTAGAATTAAATAGTGAAGCTCCAAGCTATATTGTAGCTCAAACCGATTTTGACTTTTTAGATGAAGAAGCAACCTTATTGGCAAAGCAAGCAGCGGTTCAAGACCTTGGTAAAATTTATAGAGTTTCTGAAAAGTCAATTACTGATCATCAAGTTAGTTTTGAAAATTTTTTAATTTATAATCAAGACTGGCGCAAATATGTAGATAGTAATCATTTTGACGAGTTACATAATGGAATAAATGTAGTTTCCAAAAAAATAAAAAAATTACATTTTACCGATGCTAGAACTTTTCAAAAAATGACTGAGGTTGATTATTCCACAAATGATTATCTCATATATACACCCCATGATATTTCTGAACCTATCCATTTTCCAATCCAAATCTGGGAATATTTAAAGCAAAATACACAAACTATTGAGCCTAATGCTTTAGATTTTATTATTTCCTATTTGCAAAATACTAATTGGAATGTAGTAGAAGATTCTCAAGCTGAAAATAACCTTAAGAGAAAAATACAAAGTCAAATTGAACCTGTGTTTAGCCATGTAACAGCTGGGAGTAGAATTATTGATCAAGGGGAGAAAGTCACAGCTAGACATTTAGCCATTATGCAAGCGATGAAAAAGGCTCTAGGGGATCAAAGAAATCTTTGGCATCCCCTTACTATATTAGGCTCGCTTTTGATGACATTAATCTTAACAATTATTTGCGTAGCCTACTTTAGGGTAAACCAGCCTGAAATTATGAAATCAAATCGGAAACTCTTTTTGTTAGTTTCTATTGTAATCTTCACATTTATTTTTGCTAAAGCTACTGAATTTTTTTTAGTTAATTCACAGACTAATTTAATTGATTATGTAAGATATCCAATTTTTGTGCCTTTTGCAGCTATTTTGTTATCTAGTTTAATAAACACTAGTTTAGCCATGTTTGTAAGTGCTTTTTTAACTGTCATTTTGACGATGGTTTTAGCCTTTAATCAATATGGATTTATGATTATTAACTTGGCGACTGCAATGGTTGCTATCTTAAGCACTCGTTCACTTCAAAAAAGAAAAGAAATTTTCATTGTTTGTGGTTTAGCTTGGTTATGTGCAGTAGGACTTATTTTAGCCATTCATTTTTACCAAGCAGTTGATTGGAATCGCTATATTTTATCAGACATTGTAAGTAGTGGACTTTTTTTATTGTTCACTTCCATTATTGTAGTGGGTTTATTACCTTTACTAGAGTCTTTATTTGGAATAATGACAAATGTAACATTAACTGAATATTTAGATCCAAATAATGATTTACTAAGAAGGCTTTCAATTGAGGCTCCTGGAACATATCAACATTCAATTGTTGTTGGCAATTTGGCAGAAGCTGCCGCATCATCTATTGGGGCTAACGGATTATTTTGTAGAGTAGCAACTCTTTACCATGATGTTGGAAAGATTGCTACGCCTCAATATTTTACCGAAAATCAACAACCTGGAATGAATATTCATCAATTATTGACCCCTTTAGAGTCAGCTCAAGTCATTATGGCACACGTGAGTGAAGGGGTTGCTTTAGCGCGAAAAGCTGGTTTACCTGAACAATTTATTGATATTATTAAAGAGCATCATGGTACAACTTTAGTGTATTATTTTTATCGAAAACAATTAGAAAAAGTTGATGAGGATAAGACAAAAATAGATGAAAGAGACTTCCGTTATATGGGTCCGAAACCAAGAAGTAAAGAATCGGCCATTATAATGATTGCAGATTCTTTAGAAGCTGCCGCTCGTTCACTTGAGAAAGTAGATGAGAAAAGTTTAATGGAACTAGCTTCTCGACTTGTGCGCGATAAGGCAGATGATGGACAGTTTGATGAAAGTTTACTTACTTTTGAAGAACTTGCCAAAGTTAAACAAGCATTAGTCAAAACATTGATTGCCTTTGGGCATAGTCGGATCAAGTATCCCAAACGAGAAAAAAGTACTGAACCTTTACCAAATATTGAAGAATGAATTTTAAAAAAGCCTTAATCACTGGAGCCAGTTCTGGCATTGGTCATTCTTTAGCCACCTTAATGGCTAAAAAAAAGATTTCGCTTATAATAACTGGTCGCAATAATGCTCAATTAGTTTCTTTAAAGGAACAGTTATCCGATAAAGTCCCAGTTGAGATTCTAGTAGGGGATTTAGAAAACCCTACATTCTTGGAAGATTTATTAAAAAAAATAGAAAGTGATTCTCCTGATTTAATCATAAACAATGCAGGATTTGGTCTATATGGTGATACAGATCAAATAGAGCCAGTAAAGCTTAATCAAATGATTGATGTTAATATAAAAGCTTTAATGGCTATTTCGATAGCTGGTGTCAAAGCCTTAAAAAATAAAAAACAAAAAGGGATCATCTTAAACATCTCATCCGCAGCTTCTTTTTTAATTTTTCCCTCTTTTAGTGTTTATGCAGCAACAAAAGCTTTTATAAATAGCTTTTCACAAAGTTTAGATGTTGAAGTTAAACCATTTAATATTAGAGTTTTAACCTCTTGTCCTGGCATGGTAGAAACAAATTTTAGTAAAAGAGCTGGTGCTAAAAAAATTGTATCTGAAATGAATATTATGACAGCAGATAAGGCGGCTGAACTCATGTGGGAACAAATTGAAAAGCAAAAACCATTATCTATCATTAATTGGCAATATAAATTAGCTATATTTTTATCAAAATTCGTACCTAAGTTTTGGCTTGCCAAACGTTTACAAAAAAATATTCAAGCAAGACAAAAATAATTGGCTATGAGTTTCGACACAAAAAAAATTGATCAATTCCCTCAACAGCCTGGCGTTTATCTAATGAAAGATAAAAAAGGGGAAGTTATTTATGTCGGCAAGGCTAATAATTTGCGGCAAAGAGTTAAACAATATTTTTTTCCTGGTAGGGACGGGCGATTTATTGTCCCTTACTTAGTGGCTAAAGTAGAAGATGTAGAAATTATTTTAGTTTCTTCTGAAAAAGAAGCTTTACTATTAGAAAACATCCAAATAAAAAAGTTCAAACCCCGCTACAACGCTTTATTAAAAGATGATAAATCATATATTGCCTTAAAATTAACCACTAAGCAAATGTGGCCAAGGCTTTTTCTTATTCGATATAAAGGCAAGCCACCAGCAGATGGAACCTATTTTGGACCTTATACAAGCGCTTATTCCGCTAGAAGAACACTTGATTTATTACAAAGACTTTTTCCTTTAAGACAATGCTCAGATCAAGAATTTGCTAGAAGAACGAGACCCTGTATCCTTTATGATATGAAAAGATGCGTCGCTCCTTGTGTACAAAAATGTACTAAACAAGAATATGATCGGCATGTTGAGAGAACTGTAAAATTTTTAAGAGGTCACGATAAAGAAATTTTAAAAGAACTTTATACCGAAATGGAAGTTTGTTCAGAAAAATTAGAGTTTGAAAAGGCTGGAGACTATTTAAGACAGATTCGAGAAATTGAGCAAACCCTTGAAAGCCAAAAGATTGAAAAACCATTTGGTGGTGATGTAGACGTTATTGGAATTTTTAGAGAAGCTGAAGAAGTCGTTTTATCGCAGCTTATCTTCAAAGGAGGAAAATTATCCGGTGTTAAACATCATAATTTCTCCCAAATTGCTCAAGATGATCATGAGTTGCTAGAATCATTTATCATTCAAATGTATGAACTTCAAACAGAAGTGCCCCACGAAATTTTAGTCTCTGTAAAAATACCTGAAAGTGAGACTTTATCGGAAATAATTTCACTTGGTAAAAGTCGAAAAATTCAAATCATTACCCCCCAAAAAGGAGAAAAGAAATCTCTTTTAGAAATGGCTTATTTAAATGCGGAAGCTGCTTTTAAACAAACAAGAGATAGAAAAAGTTTAAAAGAAAAAATCTTATTAGAAATGGAAGAAAAGTTTCGCCTTAACAGCTATCCAAAAAGAATTGAGTGCTTTGATAATTCCAATACTTCAGGTTCTGAACTCGTTTCTGCCTGTGTAAGCTTTATTGAAGGGGAAAAAGATACAAGTCATTACCGACATTATAAAATTAAGAGTGTGGATAAAGGGGATGATTATGGAGCGATGTATGAGGTTTTGACACGTCGCTATAAGAGAGCTAAAGAAGAGAACGACTTACCTGACTTAGTCTTAATTGATGGTGGAAAAGGTCATTTAAACATCGCCTTAAAAGTCTTTGCAGAACTAAACATTATAACAGTCGATTTGCTAGGAGTTGCAAAAGAGGAAAGTCGACATGATAAAGGAATGACATCAGAGCAAATTTATTTGCCCAATATTAAAGATCCCGTTTTTTTACGAAAAAACTCTTCCGTATTATTTTTAATCCAACAAATTCGAGATGAAGCTCATCGTTTTGCTATTACTTACCATCGAAAACTTAGAGAGAAAAAAACATTTAAGAGCGCTCTTGACGATATCCCCTCAATTGGTCCTATTAAAAAGAAGATTTTACTAAAACATTTTGGCAGTGTAAAAAAAATTAAAGAAGCCACTTTAGAAGAGCTTAAAATGGCAAAAACAATTAGCCAAAAGAACGCCGAAACAATCTATAATTTTTTCCACTCAAAACAGGATGAAAATAAAATCTTTTAAAAAGGGATAAGATTTACTAACTAACCTTTTCAATTTTTTTAAAAATTTTAACCTAAACTTTTTATAAATTTTCAAACAATGTTTTATTTTTTTTAGATTTAAGTTACTTTAAGTTTAAAAGTCGTTGTAATTGATAAGGTTTACTATGGTGAATTCGACTTCATCAGAAAAAGCATTCAAACTTCAATCAAACGAATTAGAAAAAAAAATTCGTAATTTTTCTTTGCCATTTAGCATTTTTCGATTTAATACATGGTTTACTCGTTCTGAATCCAAAATATTGCTAAGAGAAATTGATACTTATTTTAGTACATTTATACAAATGTGGCAAAAATCACCTGGAGAGAGTCAAATTTTTTTAACTAAATGCGCTATTTCTGTCGCTACCGAACTTAAAAAAGGAAACAAAAAGAAACTAATTTTGATGAGGGAAATTAGTGAAAAAAAGGAAGAAGTGAAAAAAATAATTGATACTTTAACCCCTTTTTTTCATTTTTTAGATACTAATCAAGAAAAGGTATTTCAAAAAGTTAGTGATATAGAATTATTTCCGACGCCCACCTATGTTGATTTAGAGGATGACTTTGTTTTTTCGATTAAAAATCTTCAATTTTCCCAAAAACAAGAAGAGTATAGGAAATACGAAGTGCTCAACCCGCTTGGAATTTATTATATAGCAAAAATTGGAAAAATTAATCCCATAGCAACTAATTTTTTTGGATCTCTCGATCCTTTATTTGATTTTTCTAATCTACAAAAGAAAAAGCAGGCCAAAAATATTGTAGATCGGCAACAGGCGCAAGCAAGAGAACAGTTCTGCAAATTTCTTTATTTTTTTCGACTAGTTGGTATTCTGGGGGTAAAATCAGTTTATACGTTGACAAGTCCAACAGGCGCTTGGGCTATTTATAAAAAGAATGCTCCCCTTGACTTACTTAAAGTTACCCCCACCATTTGCAAACAAATAAATCAATATATTGAGATTGAAAGAGCTTTTGGCATAAAAATTTTAGGGAATACCGATGATTTTAGATTAGAAACACTATTTTTGTTAGATGAAAATGAAAATATTTATTTGTCTCAATTAAATGGGATACATTTTATTGATGAAAGTGTTCACACAAGACATCAAAGATTTAAAGAGCAGATTTTTGGTAAAATTAAAGGGGAGTATCTTGAATTAATTTTTTCAAATTCATTTTTAGGTTCACCTTTAAAATCTATGAATTCCTTAAATTTGACAGATAAGATTATAGACCTAACTAATTTTTCATTTTCTGCCATATGCTATATAAGTTTTTGTTCAAAACTATTTTTCAAAGACTTAAAAAAAACTATTTCAGATATCTTAGATTGTATTATTGAGCCAAGACCCGCTACTGACTCACAAAATTTGATATATCTTCGTGCATTCATCAAAACCCTAAAAAAACACACCAACAATCCATCATTTGAGGCTGAAATACAAACTAATTTTGTTAAGGAAATTCATAAAACACTGCAATTTGAATATGAATTAATGGAAATCTTAAAAGATAAAATAATTAGATCAGTTTTTGCAAATATTCTAGATATTGCGCTGAAAACATTTCCCAAAACACCGCAGGAGTACTACAATATCGCCTGCAATTATTTAAAAGAATTATCTAGTAGTTTTGATGAAGGTAAACAAATCACTTTTTGGCGTTTTTTAGGGGATGAATTTTTAGAAAAATTGAGACTTGATTTGATCGATGTAGCCAACTATGAATATGAAAACATTAACTTTGAAAAAACAAAAATTTCCATTTTAAGAGAGCTTTTTTTAAAAGAAACAAAGCATAAAGATAAAATTACTCACGCTTTATATTTTCATCTTCACCAAGCGGCTATTTTACATAGCTATAACTTCTCAGAAGAGTTTTACACATATGTGCAAAAAAACTTAAACTCAACATGATTTTACTAGCGTTTAATTTTACTGCTTTGTATTATTTGATTTCTTCATTTAAGATAACATCTTTTTATGGGATATTAGCTCAGTTGGTTAGAGCGCCACGTTGACATCGTGGAGGTCAGCTGTTCGAGTCAGCTATATCCCATTCATTATCAAAACTTCGATTTAGATTAATTCACATGAAAACAACTATTGCAAATCGTAAAACGGCCGCTGAAGTAATAATCTATCTTTTAGCAAAATGGTTTCCTGAATTGGAAATTATTTCTTGTGAAACTGATCAAACATTTTTTTCTTGTGAATTTTTTATTAAAAAAGCAATAGATGAACAATTTTTTCCTCACTTTGAGCGTGAAATAAAAGAATTTATTAAAGAAGGAAAAGAAATTAAACTCTTGGAAATGACCCGTTCTAATGCAATTGATATGTTTCATTACTATCAGCTTGACGATCAAGTCGAGCGGTTAGAAAATTTATCGGATGGTTTAGTTTCAATTGTTCAAATAGATGATTTTTTTAATTTATGTAAAGGTCCAATAGTTTCTTTTTCCAATGAAATTGGGGTTGTTAAACTTCTGGAATTAGAAACTTTACCTTCTAAACCCTTTGAAATGGTTAGACAAAGAATAACTGGCACAGTTTTCGATAATCTACAAAGTTTAAAGCAATTTCTAAAACGATACGATCAATATAAAAAGAAAGACCATCGCTTGCTAGGTCCTCAAATGGGGTTGCTTACTAGCTTAGACGATGACAATACATGGATTTGGGAAGAAAAAGGGGTTATTTTAAAAAAGATCATAAAGCAAAATTGGGAACAATCCATTCAGAAGTTAGGGTTTCAAATTATACAGACGCCCCGTGTCTTAAATAAATCTTTTGAAAAGGGAAAACAAAAAACCTTAGAAAAAGAATGGTTCGAGGATAGTGAATATTTTTATACACAAAATTTAAAATTTGCTCATGCTCTTTATTTCAAATCAAAAAAACGCTCTTACCTCGACTTACCTTTTAAAATTGCTGAATGGACGCAAGGGATTTCTTTAAAAGAATATCCTATGCGAAAAGGGTTATATCATCCCATTTCTTTTGAATGTGAGGAAGCTCATATTTTTTGTAATCCCTCGAGCGTTGAAAAAGAACTGATTTCTTCCTTGCAATTCATTAAGAAAATAGCTAAAATCTTGGATTTTGAATCCCATTATATCATGCGATTAAGAGGTCCAAAGCACATAGGATCCTTAGAAGCTTGGGATAAAGCAGAGCGTTGGATAAAAACAGCACTCTCTACACTGGGCATTCAATATGAATTAGGCGATAAGCCTTCCCAAGAAGGGCCAAAACTTGAGCTTTATTTTAAAAATAGTCTTGGTGAATATTGGTTAGGGGCTTATTTAGGCATAAACTTTAGGTTAGCCGAACAATTTGACTTGCAATATCAAGAAAAAAATGATGAAATGCAAAGACCAATTGTTTTGGAAATCTCAAGTTTTACTGTAGTGGATAGAATTATAGCTTTGTTAATAGAAAAAGGAATTCCATTTTCTTTAATACCAAGCCAAGTTAAAGTAGTATCTGTTGGAGTAAAACAGATCTCCTATGCGCAACATGTTCAAATGATGCTAAAGGAGTCGGGATTAAGGGTAGGCGTTGATTTTACTGATCGACCCTTACAAACAAAGTTTATAGAAGCAGAGCTAGAAAAAGTTCCTTATCTCATCTTTGTGGGTGAGAAAGAAGAAAAAACGAAAACTATTTCAGTTCGTGAGTTGAAAAATAACGAAAAGCGAATAGGAATAAAAATAGAAAGCTTCCTTGAGAAAATTTCTCAAGAAGAAATCTTAGTTGAGGAGTGATAAGTCGGGTTGAAAGTTAACAGAGAAATACGGGCTCCAAGAGTGAGAGTCATTAGTTCAAGCGGAGAGCAAGTAGGCGTTCTTACTTTATATGAAGCAATTGCTAAAGCAGAGCAAGAAGGGCTAGATCTTGTTGAGATCGTCCCTAATTCTAATCCTCCTGTTTGCAAGATCATAAATTACGGAAAATTTCGTTATGATCAAACCAAACGAGAAAAAGAAAGTAAAAAGTCTCAGCACCAAGTGAAAGTAAAAGAAATAAAGCTAAAGCCAAATATTGACGTTCATGACTTAGAAACTAAAATGAGGCATGCTAAAGAGTTTATTTCTAAAGGGAATAAAGTTAAAGTTACTTGTACATTTCGTGGAAGAGAAATGGCGCATACAGAAATCGGAGATAAACTGGTTAAAAAGTTTTGTGAAGATTTAGAAGAAGTAGCTTTACCTGAATCACCTCCAAAAATGTTTGGAAAAATGTTAACCGTTGTCCTAGCACCAGGCGGTAAAAAGAAAAAAGAAAGTTCAACAAAACCGCAAGTTGAAACGCCGATTAAAACAGAATTAAGTTAAAAAGGCAGGAGTGTATAATGCCTAAAATGAAAACTAAAAAGGCTGTAGCAGCCAGATTTAAAGTGACAGCATCTGGGAAATTAAAATATTCCCAACCAGGAAAGCGTCACATTATGACAAAAAAAACATCTAAACGTAAGCGTCAACTTTCAGCACCTGCATTTGTAAATGATGCACAATTGAAAACATACAAACGCTTAATGTGCGTAGATTAATTAAAATTAGTAAACTTTAAGCTGAAATTTTCAGCCTATAAATATTAACTCGTCTAAGTAAAATTAGACATAACAGTGGAGATTAGCCATGGTTAGAGTAACCAACGCTGTCGCTTCACATCGTAGAAAGAAAAGACTATTTAAGCTTGCAAAAGGCTTTGTTGGAGATCGAAAAAATCATATTAGATTGACTAGCGATGCTGTATTGCGTGCTTTGGCGTACAATTACCGCCATCGTAAACTAAAAAAACGTGAATTTCGCCGTTTATGGATCACGAGAATTTCTGCAGCTGCCAAAATTCACGGTATTTCATACAGCAAATTTATATTTGGCTTAAAGCAAGCACGATGTGACCTAGATAGAAAAATTTTGGCCGATATGGCCATTCGCGATCCAAATAGCTTCGCAGCTATTGCGATCCGCGCTAAAGAAGCATTAGTGTAAAAACTTTTCGAGCAGAAAAACTCTTTTTCTGCTCGTTTTTCATTTATTTTCCCATGGAGTTAAATTGTGCAACCTTCTATTGAAAAAATTCGAGAAGAATTTTTAATCGACATTGCTAATGCCAATACAACCTCAGAAATAGAAGAGATAAAGGTAAAATACTTAGGCAAAAAAGGACCGATTCAAGGTTTAATGAAACACTTGAAAGATGCCACGGCAGAGGAAAGACCTTTATTTGGTAAGTGGATCAATGATTTTAAAGAGTACACTTCTCAGCAAATTGAACAAAAATTTACTACATTATTGGAAAATGAAGAGAATAATCGTCTTAAAGCAGAAACAATCGATGTAACCTTGCCCGGAAGAAAAAGATATTCTGGTAGAAAGCACATCGTCAATGCTGTTTTAGACGAAATGATCGATATTTTGTTAGAAATGGGGTTTTCTGTTCAATATGGTCCCGATATTGAATCTGATTATTATAATTTCGAAGCTTTAAATTTTGCAGAAGATCATCCTGCAAGAGATATGCAAGATACGTTTTACTTAAATACAGGCTATTTATTAAGAACTCATACCAGCAATATTCAAGCCAGAGTAATGGAGACTACAGAGCCTCCTATTCGAATAATAGCGCCCGGACGTGCCTATAGAAATGAAACAATAACAGCCAGATCTCACGTCTTTTTTCATCAAATTGAAGGGTTGTACATCGATAAAGGTGTTTCTTTTGCTGATCTCTTAGCCACTTTAGATGATTTTTTTAAGCGATTCTTTCATAAAGATATTGAAACGCGTTTTAGACCAAGTTACTTTCCGTTCGTTGAGCCAGGAATGGAAGTTGATGTTAAATGTTTAAGTTGCAACGGTATTGGTTGTCAGCTTTGCAAACACACAGGCTGGTTAGAAGTAGCAGGTGCTGGAATGGTCCATCCTGAAGTTTTACGTATGGGGGGAATTGATCCCGAAGTCTATTCTGGTTATGCTTGGGGAATGGGTGTCGAAAGACAAATTCTTTTGAAGCATAGTGTTAAAGACATTCGTTTGTTTACTGAAAACGATCTTCGTTTTTTAAGACAATTTTCATTTTCTTAAATTACAAGTCCAAATTTAAACTTCAAGTCCTATAGCAAACTTTAACCCATTAAAAATTGTTAAAACTTTAGGCTTAAATGTTAAAAGTAAAAGAAAGCAATGTTAAGCTTTTGTCATTTTTAAAATTAACTCTTCTTCAAAGCTATTCCAATAAACAAATAAAAAAAGGAATCGAAAGTAATTTTTGCAAAATTAACGGCAAAATTGAACGTTTTGCATCTACAATATTACTCAAAGGTGATGTAGTAGAATTTGATATAGAGGGTTTTAAAGGTACATTTGCAAATGATAGTCTTAACAAAGTTCCCATTCTTTATGAAGATGAAGACTTTTTAGCATGTAACAAACCAGACAATATTGCTTCTGATTCGGATGAATTAGTTAAGCGAATAGCTAGCTCTTCCAAAATATATTTAGTTCATCGCTTAGATAAAGATACTACAGGTGTGTTACTTTTTGCTAAAAGCGAACAAGCTTTAAAAGCTATCATCGAGCAATTTAGACTACTTCATGTCACAAAAGAGTATTTAGCAATCGTTGATGGGATCCCTAATAAAGAAAAAGGAAAAATCAGCAATAACCTTTCTAAAATCAAATCATTACAAGGACAATCGATTTGGGGGGTAACTGATGAAGGCTTAAAAGCCATTACTTATTGGGAACAAGTGGTATGTTATAAAAATGCTTCATTAATAAGATGTTTTCCTAAAACTGGACGAACACATCAATTACGTGTGCATTTAGCTGGTATGAAACACCCAATCATCGGAGATTACCAATATGGCTATCATTCAAAGTATTCATTTAGTATAAAACGACCACTTTTACATGCTTTTAAATTAAAATTTGTTCATTATAGAACAGGAAATGAAGTGAGTATAAAAGCACCACTTCCCGATGATTTTGAACAAATCTTAAAAAAGCTCCACTTGCCATGCGTTTTTTAATTGTAAAGACCTCCTCTTTAGGTGATATTCTTCAAGCCATTCCTTGTGCTCAATTTATTAAATCTATTTATCCAAATAGTATACTTGACTGGATTGTTGAAGAGCCTATGCAAGACCTTATTAGTGAAAATCCTTGTGTTGATAATTTAATTGTAGTGAATACCAAAAAATGGCGTAAACATTGGCGTTCATCATTCAATGAAGTTGTAAAAATGAGAGCTCTTCTAAAGAAATATCCTTATGATGCTGTTTTTGACCTACAAGGCAATAGTAAATCGGCTTTTTTTACAAAAATGGCTAGAAGCCAAAATAAAATAGGATTTGGATGGAAATCTGTAGCCGAAAAGCCAAACTGGTTTGTAACCAATAAGAGATATGATCCGCCAACTGGTTTAAATATTCGGCAAGACTATTTGTTTTTGTTAGAAGAGTATTTTCAAAAAAAATGGGAAATGAGACCTACTTTTACGACTATTAAGCAAAATAATTGGATGATTTGTTCAGGGTCTGCTTGGCAAAGTAAGCAATTAAGTTTGCAAAGTTGGATTCAATTTTTAAAAAAAGTGGAACATTTTGCTTCCCCAAGATTATTTTTTTTAAGCGGAAATGAAAAAGAAAATGAATTTGCTAAAGCTTTAAGTCAACAATTTTCTCATTCCGTCGTGTTAGATCGTTTGCCATTGCTTGATTTGAAAAAGTGTATGCAAGAAATGAAACTAGTTGTAAGCGTTGATTCTTTACCTCTTCATTTAGCGGCAGAAGAAAATATTCCAACTTTTAGTATTTTTGGTCCCTCTTCTTCTAAAAAATATAAACCTTTAGGAGACATTCATGCTAGCTTTTCGGGTAGTTGTCCTTTTGATAAAAACTTTGAAAAGCGATGCGATCTGCTGCGTAAGTGTATCAACGCACCTTGTACAAAAAATATTGATATCGAAGAGCTAGGTAAGTCTTTTCAGCGTTGGTTAAGTGATTTGTATTAGTAATATTTGGTTAGATGATTAGCTTTTAAAGTGTTTGTCAGTAGCTAGCTTTTACTAAATAACCTATAATAAACACCTGACTACAGTTTAAATAAAATAATGCAAATAATTGGTGAAAACTGATTATAATCTTATTAAGTTTGCTTTTTTCTCTGAGATTTAAAGTAATAGACAACTCTTACCTTTACCCACACAATTTTATTGAATTTTTTTCTTTGCAAAAGTAGATTTATTGTGATTTTCAAATTAAAAGGTATGATTTTATGTGTAGTCCAACGGGTGGTTCACCATTTTTATTCCAAAATTTCATCAAAAGCGAACAAGAATACGCACAAAATGTCAATTTTGACGAAAAGATAAATTTTGATCAGGAAAAAACTGCAATAGATAGTAATACCGTAATTATTGAAGCCCATGTTGCTTCACCATACGGCAATAGCTAAATTACAAATCGTTTATAGTAAGCGGCGTGGTACTGTGTTGCCACGCTTCCTTCCAAGCTCGATTTACCCAAAAAGCGTCGGTGTATTTCTTTTGCCCTTTCAAACTCTCTAATAAGCCAAATAAGGATCGCCCGTTTCGAGGATGTTTTGCGAGATCATCTCTAAAAATTTTTTCCGCATCCCCATATTTTTTTTGCCTTAAAAACAAACCACCTAAACTTTCTCTTATTGGAAAGTACCAGTCAGGAGGCTCGTTATAATGAAGCTTATCTTGTACAGCTATAGCGTTTTGTAAGTCTGTAATAGCATCAAAAGTATTTCCCTTTAATTCGCTGAATTTAGCTTTTAAGGTAAGATCTGCAATTTCCATAATAGGTTTAGCATAGTTGTAGCCATACTTTAAATCAGACGGAATCTGTGCAGCCTTTTGTTGAAAAAAACTTTGCTCTTTTTCTGCGTCTTGAACTTTTCCAACGGAAGCTAATGCCATAGCTCTTGCAAAATGCCAGACTAAAGTTGTGAGCTTTTGTTGCGGATCTGGCTTTGGTAATTCTAAAATGCAGTTCCATTTATGAAAACGGAGGTAAACAAAAATATTATTTGGAATATAATATTCTAATTCGGGCATTTCAAAAAAATAGGGAGCATAAAAATTAGAAAGCTCAGTTCCAGCTTTTAAGGCATCTTCAAAGCGACCTTCCATGCTGTAGGCTCTCGATAAAAAATATAGATTATGGCTTAAATAATGAAGAGGATAAATGCCATCTATCCCATATTTTTGTATATATTCTTTATCAGCAACAGCTGCTTGTTCGTTACATAGGGCTGCTAGATGATAGTCTCCAACGAGTAGGTAAATATGAGATGGCATGTGGAGAATGTGACCAAAACTATTGGCAAGTAAACGAAGCCTTTCAGCAGACATTAAAGCTCTTTCAGGATAGTTAGACGCTTCTATGGCGTGAATATAATAGTGATTGGCTCCTAGATGATAAGGATCTTTTTTTAAAACATCTTCTAAAAGTTGAACAACTTCAAGAGTGCCAGCTTTTGGATTTCCCTTTTCGTCCCACTGATTCCAAGGGTTTAAGTCTAAAACACTTTCTGCATAAAGTGTGGCGGCATCTAAATCATCTGGGTATTTTTGATAAACCTTTTCCATAGCATTTTTATAAGCTATATCATTAGATGGTTTACCTTCACTAGAATTGGTATAACGATATGACAAAGCTTCAATATAGTCTTTTTCATTTTCAGTGCTACTATTTGACAATTGCTTAGCTTGCTGCACAAGTTGGTAAGCGATTTTAGAACGCTTACTATCGATTTCCATATTGATATTTGGGCCTAATGCTAATGCCATACCCCAATAGGCCATAGCAAGAGAGGGATCTGCTTCGCTCGCTCTTTTAAAAGACCAATAAGCGGCATCATGATTAAAGGCGTATAGATAAATAATTCCTTGGTCAAAATATTGTTGGGCTAATGGATTTTTCGTACTAACAGGGTGGTATACAAAAGGGAGCTGAACGTTGAGATTAAAATTTTTTGGCGGCTCGTAAGGGAACAAATCTTCATGGCAAAGAATAAACGAACTTTGCATCACGCTAGCTAATGAAAAAACAAAAAAAGCTTGTTTAAAAGTTTTGAAAGAAACCATATTATGCCATAAATTAATTATTTATTTTTACAAATACATCTTATGAATATCCCATTATTTTTAGAAAAACAAACAAAAAATATCCAAGAACTAGAAATAAAAAGTCGTTTAGCTTGGTGGAATCTAGCCGTAACGGGTGATAAAATTTACACAAGTGAACTACAAGACGCTGAAAAAGCACTAAAAAAATTATATTCTAATCCTGAGGACTATAAATGGTTACAAGATCACTTAGGTAAAGGAGATTTACTACAAAATAGGCAGTTACAATTACTGTTATACAGATATGCTGAAAATCTAATTGAGCCTGATTTGTTAGCAAAAATGGTCGATCTAGAGACTGAAATTGAAACTATCTATACAAATTTTCGCCCATCAGTTAAGGACAAACTTCTATCAAACAATGAATTAAAAGATATTTTACTCAATAGTATAAATATTAAAGAAAGAGAAGAAGCTTGGTTTGCCTCAAAAAAAATAGGAGAAGAAGTATCACAAAAGATATTAGAACTTGTTCATTTACGAAATCAGACTGCAAAAAAAGCAGGCTTTTCTAATTACTATCAAATGCGTTTGTATAATCAAGAAATTGAAGAGAAAGAGCTATTTGATTTACTGGATGAGCTAGAACAAACAACTAAAGAAAGATGGGATACTTTTATTGAGGATTTTACGGTTTCAATAAAAGATAAGTATAAATTAGATTCTAACGACTTATACCCTTGGTTTGTATCTGATCCTTTTTTTCAAGAAGCGCCTAAAACTAATTATTCTTTAGATCCGTTTTATAAAGATAAAGATATTGTTGATATAAGCCGAAATTATTATGCCTTTATAAATTTGCCGGTGGACGATATTTTGCATCGATCCGATCTTTTCGAACGCAAGGGGAAAAACCAACATGCCTTTTGCACATCCATTGATCAAGAGTTAGATATTCGCATATTGTGCAACATACGTGATAATGAATATTGGATGAGCACACAATTGCATGAGCTAGGTCATGCTGTTTATGATAAATATATTGACCCAAATTTACCCTACCTATTGAGAATACCTGCCCACATAAGTGTAACAGAATCTATTGCTATGCTTTTTGGTCGCCTTGGAAAAAATAGTGATTTTATAAATGCTTTTGCCAATGTTGAAAGCTCAGATTTGCAAACGATAAAAAGCCAAATCGATAAACAGTTAGGAATATCACTTCTTATATTTACTAGATGGGTTATGGTTATGGTGCATTTTGAAAAAGCTTTATACGAAAACCCTCATCAAGATTTAAATAAACTTTGGTGGGATTTAGTAGAGAAGTTTCAATCTTTAAAACGTCCCATCCATCGCAACGCTCCCGATTGGGCCTCAAAATTACATATTGCTTGTGCTCCCGTTTACTATCAAAATTATCTTTTAGGAGAAATGATGGCAAGTCAACTCATCCATTCTTTTAAAGAAGAAAAACAGGAAGGAAAAAACTGGTTTTCAAATAAGGCTTTAGGGGAATGGTTAAAAGCAAAAGTATTTAAAGATGGGGCTAAATATCCATGGCAAGAATTAATAAAAAGGGCAACTAACCATAAATTATCAAGTAATTACTTTATTAAAGACTTAATATAAAATTAATAAACTCTTAATTGATTTTGAGATAACTAATCCTATTATTTGTGACGTTAAACTTAAGGAAACAAATAATATGGCAAATAATATTGCAAAACTCGAAAGTATTAGTCATTTTTTTAGTCAAGGGGCTTCTAGCATTGGCGCAGCAACAGCTTATGGCTTTCGAACTGTAACTCCAATTATCACTGGTGTTTACGCGAAAGGAGCTTTATATCAGTATGGACCATTAGCTCTAAAGAAAGTTTGTGAAGCGGCTGGAAGAAAATTATTCGGTGATTATTGTGGAGGTTTCATAGGAAGAGCGTTTGCTATTGGAATTACACCTCAGTTTGTTAACTCTTATACTGCAGGTGTCGTTGCCTTAGGGGGAGCTTATGTTGGAAAAGTGGCTGTGGATAAATCTTTCCAACTTTTTTCTAATGTTTTTAAAGCAAAAGAAAGTAAGCCAGAAGCTGTCTCTTTGCCTCAGGGGAATAACAATGAAGTTACTGCTGATAAATTAGCAGATGATTTTACCTACTTACCTGTTGCAAGTTAGAAATTTTTTTTTCTTACGTTGTGTATGAAGTTTTTAAGCTTAGTGCACAACAAAGTTTTTAAGAGGTAACTAGGCAGTCAAACGTTGTAAAAATGCTTTTTATAACTTCTTTCGTTTCAGTAAAAATTTCTTCTTCGTTTAGGCCCTCAATTTGATCTAAATCAAACCATCGTAAAATTTGACCTTCTGGCGATATTGGGGAAAAATTACTACGTAAAGGTCTTGCAACATAGACAAAATCGATGTGTTGATGGGCTGGAGTTGTAATATGAGGAGGTATTTCTTCTAACAAACAAAGATAAGGCCTTGCAAAACTATTCGCATTATTTTGATTCACCCAAACATTTTCTTGTTTGATAAATTCAACAGCAATACCTGTTTCTTCTAAAGCTTCTCGTTTGGCGGCATCGCACGGTATTTCATTGATTTCTAAGTGGCCTCCGGGTGGTAACCACTTACGAATTTTTTTGTGATAAATGAGCAAAACTTTTTGATTATCAATGATGTAAGTGCTAGCAGTAAACTGTCGTTCCATAATACCTCAAGCTTAAAATGGCCCGACATAAGTTATAAGTTTTAAGTGTTTTTAGTCAATCGTAATACTTTTAAGCACTGCCTCCGTAATTTGGAAGAGATCCTCTTAATCCTTCCCAGATACTCCTAGAAAATTGTCCTTCTTTTTCTAAATCTTCTGCCGCGGAGGTGGCTTGCTGCATAAATTTATTAATTGTTTTTTTCAATTGCTTAATTAAAGCCTCTATTTCTTCAATAGCCGCTTCAATTTCAGCTTTAGATAAGGCAGCATCAGCTTTTGAAAAATTACTGATCGCATTAACAATGCTAGTACTCATCTGTAAGGTTGTTTGAATTAAAGAAAACATAGGACCTAAACGAGATTGGTATTGAGCCATTGAGGCGAAAACTGCTTTAAATGCATCTCTAATTTGAGGAATTTTATCGGAAATATTTTTAATGATATCTTTAAATTTTTGAGCGGCAGCACTAACTTGTTCTGGTAAGTCTTGGACAGCTTTCATAGCTCTCATGCCGACTATTGATATAACGATCATTAAAACCATTCCAATCACCATAGAAACAATTTGTCTTGCATCTTCGGATACTCCAGCAGCCTTTAAAATATCAACAATGACTTGAGAACCAAGTAAGGATGAAACTCCTAGTTGCAGACCAGTAATGGTAGCTTGCAAACCGGCAAGGGCAGAACCTGCCGCAGAAATACCCGATCCCGTTAAAACAGCTGCTGCGACAATGGTTGCGACCATTAACACTTTAACAATGATTTTTACCGCTTCTTTATGTTCAGGTGGAATATTAGGGTCATTTTGAATGGCTGTAGAGATGGCTTCAAACATCTTGTTTATGCCACCTGTAGTTTGTTCTACAAGAGTAATAGTTGCCATAACTGCCGCGATTACGAACCCTGCAGCGCCACCTGTTAATGCTGCGATAATTAAAGATAGTACAATTAAAATAGGACCTAGAATTTTCATAGCTAATTGCAAATCTTTTTGTTTTTGCATTTCTACTTTGTTTTCTTCTAGATTTTTTAATTGTAATTCAGCTTTTTCCTTTTCTAAACTTAAGTTTGCATCGCCCATTCTTTTAGCTGCAGCACTGTCTGCTTCCAAAGATTGGAAAAGAATTGTTTTTAATTCTGTAAGGGCATCAGTTAATTTTTTTAAGAAATTTAAAATATCAACTTTTGCAGCATTATTTGGTAACAAACTAATAGCCGATTTAGCTTGCGTTAACATACCATCTGCGTTTCGTAAAGAAGAAAATTGAGGGTCATTTAAGGGGAAAGTTGATTTAATCTGGGAAAAATCGGCTTGCCAAGTGCCTGGAAGTCCATTTTGGTGAATAACTTCGTGATTAATTGATGGAATACTCGTTTTAAATTCGTTAAATAATTTAATTTGTTTTGCAGATAACCCTTCGACTGTCCCATTTTTTAAAGCATTTTTAAGAAGGGTAGCCTCATCCATAGATAAGTTTTTTTTATCCATAAAATTAGCTAAATGTTTATCAACTTCGTAGTTTAAAGAACCTTTTATTTCGCCATTAATCTTCCAGGATGCTTTAAGAGGCACACCATCGGGCACACCATACTCGTTTCTAACTTGAGGGATTACTTTTTGATCAATTTCTGATTTTAAACGATTTAAATCGGGAAAATTTACCCCTTCATTTGGATTTGCTAAAATATAACGTAAAGTCTTTAGTTGACTTTTTGATAATGTCGTTTTTTCAGCTTCAGCTAAAAAGGCGTTTTCATAAGCTACACTAACCGGTACATCAATCTCTGAGTTATCAATAACTGGTTTCCAATCTTTGGGAAGTGCATTACTTGACGCTTGAAAAGATGTTAAGGTTTTTTTTTCAACAACTTGTAAAGCTCGACCAATCTCTAAAGGTGCTTTCATTTCAGGATGATAGTGGTAAAAGCGAAGTTGAGCTTTGGTTGCGTTAGATAGCTTTTCTTGCGATAAAGTGCTTTCAAAAGTTGAGCGATAAGTCGCTTGATGATCAGCTTGCTTTAAACTTGCTTGTTCCTCTTGCGATAAAGGGGTTTCTTTAAGAAAAGTAAGACCTCGATGGGAGTTGTAAAATTTTTCGGGAGAATCCACATCTCGCGGTGGCGGTAAAATAGGAAAGGAAGGATCGGCTCGATAAGGTTTTTCGGCTAGTTGTGTTTTTCCATTCAAGGAAACAATTTGATCAATTTTTTCCTTAGTGGTAAGAGGGTTAACCGCAGTTGAATCCGTTGTGACTTGACCTTTCCAAGATGCTGGACCGACTTGATTAAATAATGACATGAAACGCTCCAATATCACTTATAAAATATTCAACTGTATTATATCAAAAATCTTAAATATTTAAGTGTAAATATCTTATTAAGAAAATATAAATCCGCTAGATTTATATTTAGTTTTTACGTTACACTGCTAAAGTGCCGGGGACCTCATGGAATGAAATAGTTCGAACCAGGTCAGGACAGGAATGTAGCAGCCTTAAGGATGTGTTTTATGCCTTGAGACAATCTCCGGCTCTTTTTATTCCCATACCTGTTTTTTCCCTTTCCTTTCAATAGTAACTTCTTCTTCAGAAAAAACAAGGGGTCTTTTTTTAGCTAAAAAAATGGCGTGGGTGATGCCATTATCGTCCCAAATAGCCTTACAAATTTTTTCGAGAAATCTCAATACTGTTTTATTCTGCTCAAAATATTTTTTTAAAGGGGAGATTAAAACGGCTAAGCCAACCCAGATAAAACTGACCAATTTGGTGGATTGAAAGGATAACCAACTTTTACTAAATCCCTTTCGCTTTTTTAACTCTTCTAAGCGAAGCTCTCGATTTTTACTAATATTCCAGTAAAAAGAGGGGATTGATAAAAGATGATGGATTCGTATAAATAAGCGATGATAACTAAAAACCCAATGGGAAATCATAAGTTCTGTTTCGGCTAGTTGAGCAAAGTTTTGAAGTGGGTCTTCGGTATTGATATCAAAAGAAGTAGAACAGACAATTTCTCCTTCTAATTTGACAAGTCGTGTTAATTCAGAAATAAATAAACGATGTTCTTTTTGAGGAATATACCCAATTAAATCTAAAGCTAAAACTAGATCATAATTATCGTCTGGTAATTTAGTTAAAGGTATATATTCCTGCCACGTTTTGACTTTACCTTCAAATTGTTTTAAAGGGATGGAGGCAATATCTACTACTTCAACATTAGCATTCTTGCTTAAAAGCTGTTTTGCAATGGTTCCATAACCCGTTCCTAAATCCACACATTTTTTTTCTTTTACATCAATATACTTATCTATCAATTCCCAAGTTCTATCAATTCTTGATTTTTCTAAACTATTCCTTTCTGGATTAAACTGTTCAGGGTCAGTTAGCCACAATCGTTCAAATTTGGCACGAGCAATCTCTTTTCTATCAAAGGAATGTTCACTGCGATAACTTCCATTTTTCCCTGACGCTTGTTGAACAATTTTTAACCGATCGTTATTCATAATAGTGAAACCCAATAAAACCTGTTGTAAGTTGAGTTATGTAACTTAAAATGAATATTTATTCCAATAATTCTTTGACGGATTTATTTGGTAAAGATGTTGTTAAAGGGTTTGTCACAAAAATTTTAAACCAAATTTCAAGAACTAGAATGGCCCATAATTGATGAAAAGAATAACGAATATTGTGCAGTTGCTTTTTTAACCATGAAGATGAGATTAATCCAGATTCTACCAAATGACCTTTCAATAATTTTTCGCAAACTTTTTTATAGTTTTTATCGTTTCTCCATTTGCCAATGAATTGTTGATCTGTGTAGGTTTTAAATTCATCAGGTATTGATTTGGAAAAATGTTTATAAATGTTTTCAGCATGCTTTTCATCGCAAATATTAGAAGAAATTAACAATTCTATTATAGACCTATCTAAAAAAGGTGTTAAGGTGTCTACATTGTAAAAACGAGCCAATTTTTCCAAAAAAAGCAAATGGAGATCGGGGATTTTTGTTTTTAAGTTAAGATAAACAGAGCGGGAAAAGACACTTTTTATTCTATCTAAATGATGAAATTTATAAATAAAAATTTCTTTATTAAACTCTTTAGAAAGTATTAAAGAGGCTTTATTTAATGGAAATTCATCGATAAAGTAACTTTCGTTAATTTTTAATTCTATGGCAGATAATAATTGTTTTCTTAATAGATAAAGAGATGTATTACGTGGCAATAAGTGGCTAAATTTTAATATTCTTTTAGTAAATAGAATAGTTATTTGTTCCTTTCTTTTTTGTAGAAAGGTTTTTATTGAACTAGTTTTAAAATTTGGACCATTCAATTGCAAAAGCTCTTTAAAACCAGCTCCTGAAAGGAAATATTTTATCGAAGAATTGTCAAAATTTGATCGAAAATTAATCCATTGAATAACGATATTTGGAAAAGCCAAAGGTTCTTCTAATTGCCATATTAAATTTGGAAGTTTTTCAAATACATTTGATAAATTTAATTCAGAAAAGAAGGGTCTTGATATATTAGGCAAATAAGGGAGTAGTACAAGAGACTCAAAGTTACAAGCAAGGCAAATTTCATCTTTTGAAAACGTTTTATATTCATTTAAATGATTTTCAATTATCTCTAAAACTTTTCCTCCAGTAAAATGATTGTAATTAACTTTAAAGGCCGCGCTAAGAGACCAGTAAGACATAATTTTAACACCAGCTTTTGAGGAATAAGTTAAATGATGAGACGGTAAAATTTTGTTAATTTGTTCAAAAGGTGTGATATCCTGAGGGAAAAAACCGAGGTTTAAGTAACTCGATAACCCTTCATAAGAAACTTGAATGGGGATAATCCCTGTATTGATAAAAGGCTTTAATTCTGTCGCAAATACAAAATAACCTTGATGCAATGACCAATAAAGAGATCTATGACCTATTTTGTCTTTGGCTAAAATGAGCTCTTTTTTATTAGGGTCATAGATAACAATACTAAAAGAGCCTTCTAATTTTGAAATAAAGGTTGATTTCCAATATTTGTAAGCTTTGGCAACAACTTCACCGTAGCTTTTTTCTGTAAAGGAATAACCATAATTTTCTAATTCATATATCAATTCTGCTGTATTTGTTATTTCTCCATCGATACCAATAATTGTTTCGCTTTCACAGTGATAGAAACGGTTATTACCTATCATAAATTGTATGTTTTCTGTTATATAAAATTCTTCTCGAGAAAAAGAGTAATGTTTATAACATTCTGCCATTTTATAAATTGCTGACGTAACATGCAAATGGGATGGATAAATTATTCCGGCGAATGTAGAATAATTGCTTTTTTTATTTTGTTGTTTTTTTGTCATGATAATTATCGTTTCACTATTATGGAGGTTTTTTTCAGATGCAATGGATTACTCTTTTTACCATATTAATTAGCTTATTGACTAGTTGTGGACCAAGGTATGTAGATTTTTTTCCTTATCATGATGATGGAAGGCTTAAGCCGCAAGTGGCAATATTGCCTATCTCAAATCATGACACATCTTTGGGATCTGATATATCTATGGATGTGATGAGAGGATTAAGGCAAGAATTAATGAGTCAAGGCAATGTATTTGTATTTGATGAAAAAGATTATCCTTGCGCTAAAGAAAGTTACTTTGGCTCAGATTTAGATTTTGCTAATGTTGAAAGTTGCGCTCAATACGTAGTTGCAATAGAGATTTTTCCTCATGAAACCAAATTTTATCCGACAGAAATTGGATGCGTTCGATTTGAAAGCTTTCCTTGCCATACAAGAGTTACGTTATCAGGTCGTGCACGAGTGATCGATTTAACTTGTGAAAGACCTCGTATAATTTTACAAGAAAAGTTTTCACAAGAATTCGCAGTACCTATTGATATTGAAACAGTAACGTTGGAATCATGTTATAATAATGATCCATTTTTGCAGTCCACATTTAGATTGTCGTATCAAAGACTTGCAAAACAAATAGCGAAAAAAGTAGAGCAAGTAGTAACTTACGAATAAATCTATGGATACAGTTTTTGAACCAATTTCTAAATTTTCAGCAATAGCACTTACAAGTTTTTTAAGTGCTATTGCTATTGTTATCTCTTCAAATTTCAATTTTTGGTCTTTGCCAAATGATAAAATAGAAAGATTAGTATCAGGAAAACGGGTCATTTTAGCTTTTATAATCTATTTTTTTACACAAGTTCTCTTAGTCCCAGGACTTTATTTACTTTGGTTGAAGTGGCAAGGTCGACCATTTGAGAAAGACATTGACACTCTAACGCAAGCTTGGATCAACATCTATGCTCTCATTACAAGCACAGCTTTTTTAATTTTTTATTTTTTTACTTCAAAGTCTACCTTTATTCATAGAGTAATCGGTAAAGATCTCTTCAAAAATTTTCTGTTTGGAGTAATGAGCTGGTTTATCATTTTCCCAATAGTTGCAACCGTTGGACAAATCATTAATCTCATTATTTCTTACTATTTTCCAGAAATTTATCCAGATCAAGTGGCTGTTAAATATTTAAAGAAAATTTTACCTTATCCAACAGTTTCCTTTTGGTTAATTGCATGTATAACAATTGCAGCCCCTATTGCGGAAGAGCTACTATTTAGAGGATTTTTTTTAAATTGGTTACTGCAAAAAATGAAGCGTTGGAAAGCAATTGTTCTTTCAGGGGTTACTTTTTCATTGTTTCATTTTTCAATTTCACAAGGAATTTCAAATATAGAACTATTTATATCCTTATCGATTTTAGGTTGTTTCTTAGGCTTTTTATATGAAAAAAAACAATCCCTTCTAGCGCCTATTGGTCTACATTCAGCTTTTAATAGCATAAGTGTATTAATGATAACGATGTCTGAGGTAAATTATCAACTTCCACAGTAAACATATAAAAAAATCAATTTTTTTCTATTCAAATTATAATTGTATATCGATTATAGTAGGGTCATTTAATTTTAATTTGGAAATCCTCCAAAAGACAATTTTATGGTCATTCGTATAAAAATGCCATATTCTATTATTTCATACGGTCTATCTGACATAGGTTTGGTGCGCCAAAAAAATGAAGATTATTGGGCTGAAATTCAACCATTACATTTTTACATTTTAGCGGATGGAATGGGTGGTCATTTAGGTGGAGAGGTCGCTGCTAAAGAGGCTGTAAAAACAGTCGTTGGTTTTATCCAAAAAGTTTTTGCAAAAAAAGATTTTTCAGTCGAAGAAGCTCAAGGTATAATCCACTATGCCTTTGAATATGCCAATAAAGTTGTTTATGAGAAGGGGTGTGAAAATTATTCTTTAAAGGGAATGGGAACGACTCTATGCTGCGTCTTTTTTTATAAAAAATCTGTTATAATTGCAAGTGTTGGAGATAGTCGGATCTATAGATTAAGGGATAATCAATTCGAGCAACTTACAAAAGATCACTCATTGCTAAGGGAAATGTTAGACAAAGGTCAATTAGACGAGGATCAAGCCACAGAATTTTTATATAAAAATATCATCACAAAAGCTATTGGGACTGAAGTTGCCATTGAACCTTTTTTGTACAGTGAAGAGTGTCAAGTAGGGGATATTTTGCTTCTTTGTTCGGATGGATTAACAGATATGTTATCAAATGAAGAAATACAAAAGATTTTACAGCAGTTAAAACCTGAACTTGCGGCTAAAAAATTAATAGCTTTGGCAAAAAAAAGAGGAGGGTATGATAATATAACTGTCATTGTCCTACAAGTACAAGAATCTTTATGAAAAAAATTTATTTTGATAATAATGCGACAACAAAAATTGATCCTCTTGTTGCAGAAGTAATCTTAGCAGAACTTCAAGAAACCCCATCTAATCCCTCAAGTATTCATCAGTTAGGCCAAAAGGCCAAAGCTAAATTGTTTAAGGCACGCCAAACCGTTGCCAACTATTTACAGGTTAGGCCAGTAGAAATATTCTTCAATTCAGGGGCGACGGAAGGATTAAATACTATTTTAAGGAGTGTGGCTCAAAAAAAAGAAGCTCATATAATCACCACAGATTTAGAGCATGCCTGTTTATATAAAACTTTTAAGTTTTTAGAAGGTCGTGGTAGCGATATAACCTATCTAAAACCAAAGGAAAAAGGAAGAGTTGACGTTAAAGATTTAGAATCCGCTATAAAAAATACCACCGCTCTTATAGCAATCAGCTGGGTTAATAGTGAAACGGGCATAAAAACTAATATTGAAGAAATTGCTAATTGGTGTGAACAAAACTCAATTCCTTTATTAATAGATGGTGTTGCAATCCTTGGAAAAGAAAAAATAAATCTGCCCAAAGGGGTGACGTACGCTTGTTTTAGTGGCCATAAAATACATGGTCCTCAAGGGGTTGGATTTTCAGTGATTAGGCAAGGAGTAAAAATTGAACCTTTATTAATTGGGGGTGAACAAGAAGGGGGATTAAGAGCTGGTACTGAGAATGTGGCCGGGATCATGGGTCTTGCTAAAGCCATAGAACTAATTCCATCTGATGTTGAACAAAAAATTTCAAAACTAAGAGATTTTTTTGAATTAGAGCTTACCAAAATACCATCCATAATGATTAATGGAGCAAATCAGCCAAGGGTTTGTAATGTTTCGAATGTAGCTTTTTTAAATGAAGATGGGGAATCTTTATTAGCAAGACTTGATCGTGCAGGTGTAATCGTAAGCTTAGGCTCAGCTTGTGCCTCTGGTGCTTTAGAGCCATCTCGTGTTTTGTTAAATATGGGTTATTCAAAAGATAGGGTAATGTCTTCTATTCGATTTTCCTTTTCTCGGATGAACACTTTAGAGGAGATCCAAGAAGCTTTACATTTATTATTTCAAATCCTAAATCGTTAATTATTTTAATTTTAAACCCAATAATCTCAAATATTTGCTTTTCTCTAACATTAAAATGGTTAAATTCAATAAACTAAAAAAATTTAATCCACTTTTAAGGTTTAAGCTATGCAAGCATTAAACGAAAGCGACTTTAAGTTAATAGAAACATATTGTTACCAACCTCAAACATCTTTAGTGAGCAATGAAATTGTAACTCAAATAGCTTTGGAAAAACTTATTGAAGAGGGGAAAACTGATGAAATTACAAATTTAATCTCTCTAAAAAAAGTTACGATCGAAGATTCAAACCAACTGTATTATCTGGCTTACAAAAAAAGGCAACCAATAGTTTTAGAAATATTGAAAAGTAATCACATTAAATGCGAAGGCAAAGAAATTCTTTCAAAAGCCTTTAAGAACGATGATCATGAAACTTACTTTGCATTGTTACCAGAACTTGGGCAAAAACAGATTGCTCTTTTTTATGAAGCCTCTAAGGCAAATAAAGTTAACATAGCTTCTATTTGGTATTCTAAAATCTTTGTAAATGATGAAGAACTAGCTAAAGAATTTATAAATTGTTTAAAAGATAAATCTAATCCAAACAACGCTATAGCACTTTTTCGTTATGCCTTAAAGGAAAGTCAATTGACTATTGAAAAAATTCTAAAATTGTCGAATGCCCCTTTTATTCTATTCGAAAAAGAATACCAACGATTAATTAAAGAATATTGCCAAGCGCTCAATAGCAAAAATCAAACAAAAATTGACAAATTAGCTTCGTTTTTAATGGAAATTTACTGTAATAGTCTAAAACATCCTGAAGTTAAAACAAGAAGTATAGCCTTAATAGTTATGGTTGTTTTAGACAAAAGTAAGCTTGTAAAATTGTTATTAGAAGATTATCGCATAGATCCCTCAATTTGGAATAATTTTGCCATAAGAATGGCGGCAAAACTTGGGTTTAGTTCTATAGTTGAGATATTATTAACCGATCTAAGAGTTGATCCAACAGTCAAAGAGAATTTTGCTTTAAACCAAGCTGTAAAAAAAGGACATTTTGAGATTGTTAAAATGTTAGTTGATAATGAAGGATTAGCCTCAGTTAATAGGCAAGAATATATTCGCAAAATTATGTATGATGAGAAAAATCCTAATAAACATATGTTAGCTGTAAGAGAGGCAAAAAAACATAACTTTTTTAACTTGAAACCTTTATTTGAAAGAAATTGTACCGTAAATCCTTCTTTAGGAAAAAATTCAGCTCTAAGGCTAGCTAGTAAATACAAAAGAGATGAAATAGTTAGTTTTTTAATTGATTGGCATATAAAAAATAATCCAGAGATGCCTTTTGATACGATTAAATAAAGTATAAATGGCTATTTGCGAAAAAATGGTACAAAAACATGGTAGAATTGCAATAATAAATATTAACCAAAAAAGGTAGTTATATTTATTGTTTTGACATCTAATAAAAAAGTTTCTTTCACCGTTAATTCAAAAGGTTCGATAAAAATGGAATCACCAACCGAGGGGTGATGTCCAAGTATTTCAGCTACTAATTGAGACAAAGTTAGATCTTCATTATTCGATAATACAACTTCATATTCTCTATTAAACTCTTTGACAAGCATATCTCCCGGAAAGGTTTTATTTATTAAGACTTTTTTGGGAAAACGGGTAATGGTATCAGTTGCTTTTTTTACTGTTTTTCCAAAGATCTCTTCCATAATATCATATAAATCAATGATGCCGATAGCATTCCCTTTTGTATCTAAAATGACAGCAATGGACTGCTGGTTACTTTTAAACTGCTTTAAGATTTGCATCAATTTTGTATGTTGAGTTACAAACCAAGGAGCTCTTGCAAAATCGCGCACTCTTTTGTTGTCAGCTGCTTTAATAAGATCTCTTGGAAAGGCAATCCCTATGATTTCCTTTGGATTTTTATGATAGATTAATAGGTAATCGGCTTTTGAACGTTGTAAAATAGATCGCATTTCTTTAACAGAAGTATTAGAAGGAATCTTTTTTACAAGATGTAAGGGATGCATAATCTGATTTGCATCTTTGGCATTTAAACTAAAAATATTAGTAGATACAGCGTTAAACTCATCTGATTCATTTTGTTTAACAACATCTTCTTCTTGTTCCTCTAAAATTTTTAATATTTCTTCCCGACTTAAATATATATTAGGCTCACCGGATGATCCTTTAATGAATTTATTTAATGTTTCTGTCATTAAACTGATTAGCCATAAAAATGGACTTAATATTTTGGCAGAAAAATAAATGATTGGAGCTCCTAACATGGCGACATTTTCAGCATAATGTCTTGCAGCAAACATAGGAGCTAACTCCCCAAACACAACAACTAAAAAAACTTGGGTGAAAGGAGCAAAATCTGGATCAATACCTAAACTCATGTGAAATTCTCTAGCACATTCAGAACCAATCACTAAAGCTATGTTTACCCCGATAAGTGTTGTTCCAAATAATTTTGCAGAATTGTGGAGTAAAGAATTTAACCAAATAGCTCTTTTATTGTTTTGACTTACATAATACTGTAAGCGAACTTTATTAAAAGAAACGCAAGCCATTTCTATCATAGAATAAAAAGCTAGTACGATAATAGAAATGAAATTTAAGGTTAACCACCATAGAGAATTTGAAAGCATAAATAAAATTTCACAATTTTCTTTTTTTGTTATTTAATTTTCGAATATATACTCTTCTAATTCGATTAGGTTCTGCAGCTAAAATTTGGAAAATAAATCCATTTGCTTCAAAATTTGTTCCACTTTTAGGAATTTCACCTAAATATTCGATAATCCATCCCCCAATAGTCACTAAATTATTAGGGCTTTTGAGATCTGTTTCGAAATGCTCATTTAAAGCGGTAAGTTCCATTTTGCCACTAGCTATTATTTCGTTTTTACCCGCTACGCTATATATTGGTGTTTGATCCCTATAATCAGTAATTTTTCCAACCACAACTTCCGCTAAATCTTCATAGGCTATCAAGCCACTTATTGATCGATATTCATCAACGACTATTGCAATTTCAGCTTCTACATTTTCAAAGCGTTTAATCAATGGTCTTGCCATTGCATTTTCAGGTATAAAATAAGGCTTTTCTAAAAGAGATAAAAGATCCCTTTTTTGATTTTGAATTTCATGTATATGTAAAAAATATTCTTTTGCAGAAATGATCCCTAATAAATTTTCTAAATCACCTTTACAAACTGGTATGCGTGTACACTCTTGATCTACAAACAAATAGTTCAGTTTAGAAATTGGTTCTTCTACATTATAGTATAAAATATCTTCTCTTGGTCTCATAATTTCTTTTACAGTAGCATTTTGCAAATTTAAAAAGCCTAAGACAAGCTCTGTTTCATCCTTTGGCAAAACTCCTGTCTCTTCTGATTTTTTTAAGACATGCTGCAGTTCTTCTTTTGATATATTTTTTTCTTTTTGGAGATAAAAAAAGAGGATTCGTGAAATTGGAGCCGTTATTTTTATGAGCAAATTTTGAATGGGTGATAATATTTTCTGGAAAAAATTGATAGTTGGAGCTGTTGCGTAGGCAAATTCTTCATTTAATTCCATACCTAAATACTTAGGTATTATTTCTCCTAACATTAGCAAGACTATGAAGGGGATACCGACTTTTAATAACCAAGAAGCTTCTATACCAAACAGACTAGAGGTGACGTTTTGTACAAAAATATTTACTAAAGTGTTGAGAAGAAATACAGTTACTAATAGATCTCTTGGTCGTGAAAGTAACTGCGCTATTAATCTTTTTCTGGGGTCACTACTTTTCTGGTAAAGTCTAACTTTTATATTAGATAATGAAAATAATGCAGTTTCAGAGGAAGAAAAAAAACCAGAACTAAAAACTAAAAAAAGCAAAAATGTTAGTGTAATTATAAGCATAAAATAGTGTCATTCATTATCAAAAAAATATACTTTTTTGTGCCCTTCTGGCACGAGCCCTAGCCCATTCATTAAAACTAACTCTATCCAATAAGGATCACTTTGGCTATTTACTTGTCTTTTTAAATGATCCTGAATGTTTAGTTCCTTTACACGTTGTTTTTTTAATTGTTGAAATTGAGAAAAAAATTGTTGATGTTCTATATCTTTTTTTGCCATTTCTTGCTCGAAAAATGAAATGGCAATTAAACAAAATAATATAGTGCCCCAAAAATTTTTTAAAACATGTTCAACTGTTTTTACAGTCTTACTTATATAATACAAGGTTTTTGTATACATAAACTTTTTGCTATATCTTATTTTTTTTGTTCAAAACGTATTGAAAAAGTTTTTTTAGTTAGTTTAGAGTTTTACATAAAAAATTTTACATTTAAATAACTATTTTTAAGTCAATTTGTATCACGAAGTAGATATGTCTTTCAAAAATAGTCGTGCCTAAGAAGTAGCGGACAAATTCTATTTTTTTGATTAAATAAATTTGCATTTGTAAAAAAATCTTGAAAAATGAAACATTTTTTGATAAAAAAGGTTTATTTGAATGCTTTAGAACGATAAAAACCTAAAAAATCAAAATTTGAAAAGCACTAGTTGATAAGTTTAAGGACTTATGACTCTTTTTGCAACGAAGATAACATAAAACCTTTCAGGCACAAAATGTTAGACTTAAAAACTAGTGTCTTTTCTTTTTATTAGTTATTCCTATAAAAAAACTTCTAGTCTTAATTTTAGCTAACTACTAGGTTTTATATATCTTGTGTAAAAAAAACGTATCACCCACCAAGGTCTTTTTAGAAAAAATTTTGCTAAAGCAAAATAAGTGACTTGATAAATCGGTTTGTTAATCAATTCTTTTTGTTCGAGACCTTCTTTCAACCAATCAATGTGGATAAAAAAAGCATTTTTCGGAATATTGTGCAGAGAAAAATACCCTATGTTTCGGGTCTCAGAACCTGTGCTTAAAGATCCACTTTGTGGTCTACATAAATATACATAGGTTTTTGTAGCTAGGTTATTGAGTGGATAGTAGTGCGCGACTAATTTTTCAATTGTAACAACAAGGCCAGTTTCTTCATAAACTTCTCTAATAGTAGCTTCTTCTGGAGTTTCTTGAGAGTCAACTCCTCCTCCTGGTAAAACCCAAACAGGAACATCTTGTCTTTGAACCCACACATACTGTTTGTCTTTTTCAATAATGGCAATTACGGCTAATTTTTCCATCTACCTCAAAGGTTCTAAAATTTTTACTATATTTTGACGTAATAGATTGATTACATTTTGTAAATCAACAATTATTCTTAGATATCCAAATCCTTTTGAATAATTTAAAAATTACAAACAGTTGCTTTTTTTTTATCAGTTAAATAAGAAACTGCATAAATCATGGCTAAACCTCCGAAAAAACCAGGTATTTCGGCAGGTATCACTATGTCATATACGGAAACCCCTCCCAAAAATTGCCAGCCACCAGAGAAAACTCCTCCTGTTACAATTCCAGCAATTGCACCATACTTATTCACTTTTTTTGAATATAAGGAGAGTACAACAAGGGGGCCAAACGAACACCCAAGACCTGACCAGGCATATCTAACAGCTTCTAAAACTGTAGCGCTTCTGTTAAATGCCATCATTAAAGAGAAAAGGGCTGTACAAATAACTCCAAATCTTGAAACTTTTAAAAGTTCGTTGGAGCTAGCTTGTGGGCGAAATAAGGGTTTATAAAAATCTTCACTAATTACAGATGCACAAACTAAAATTTGTGAATCCATTGTAGACATATTAGCAGCTAAAATGCCACATAAAATAAAACCTGCAACATAAGGGGTAAAAAGGGTACTGACCATTGTAATAAAAACACTTTCTCGATTGTCCAAGCTTTCTGGAAAGTAACCAATACCAACCACACCTACTAAAACTGCACCTCCTAAAGCTAACACTAACCAGAGCATTCCCAAATACTTAGATTTATGTATTTCAGAAGGGTTTTTTATTCCCATAAATTTTGTAACAATATGAGGCTGTCCAAAATAACCAAGCCCCCAGGCTGCTAAAAATGCTATTTCCAAAAATGTTTTTAAATTGAAGGTGTCCCAAAGTTGCAATGATATATTTTGTGTTATAGCCGCTTGTTGAATTGTTTCTAATCCTTGTGGTAAGGAATTAAAAGCAATAATTGGAACGATAATAATTACAAATAGTAAAAAAATTGCTTGCACAAGATCGGTCCAAGCTACGGTTAAAAAACCACCTACGAATGTATACAATACCACAACGAAAGTCGCAACGGATAAGCCAAAATAGTAATTAATGCCAAAAACTGACTCAAAGAGGATTCCCATAGAGGTTAATCCAGCGGATAGATATGAGGCTAAAAAAAAGATCGCTATTGAAGCTGTAAGAACGCGCAAAACACCCGATTTATCATCAAAGCGATTTTCAAAAAAAGTTGGTAGGGTATAACTATTATATTTTTCAGTCGCAAGTCTTAATCTTTGCGCTATAAATTGCCAATTTGCATACATACCTAAAATAAGTCCAATGGCAATCCAAGCTTTGGGTAAACCTAAACCAAAAACGGCTCCTGGAAATGCCATAAATAACCAGGAACTCATATCACTTGCATGGGCAGACAGAGCGGTTAACCAAAAATTTAAGGATCGATTTCCCATAATGAAATCAGCTGCAGATTTTTGCTTTTTATGAGCAATAATCCCAATTACTAATAAAATAGAAAAATAAGACAAAAAAGCTAAGAGTATCTGATTATTCATGCAATAGAAACCTGAAATCTACTTTACAATATTAGTGTTACGCTAAAAAAAATATAACCATTAAAGCATTCTAACATAGGAATATTAATTCTACCTAAGGATATTTCATGAGGTAAAATTAAATATTTAAGTTGGTATATTCAATATGTTTTTAAATTATTAACTTTAGCTTACTTAAAAACACTCTATTGTTTCGTAAGATTTAAGTTAAAAGATAAAAAATATTAGCAAACTGTTTATGAAGGGGATAAGATAAAATGTCAAGTTTTAGTTAAAAAAAATCTTTGGGTAAAAGGGAGATTTTTACTTAACTGATGCTTATCTACTTTTTTCTAAAAAATTTGCTGATCCCATGTCAAGCTTCATGTGAAAAGGAATAGATAGTAAATTCAAGAATCCAAAAAGTTAATTTGGATGCAAAGTAAATGCATATCCCATTCCACATGTCTTTTTCTAGCTAAAAAATGCATTTCATTGTTAATCATGTTTGCAAATAAAGAAAAACCTTCATTAGCAAAATGCCAAAGTAATTTTTTAAACCATGCCTCAATTTGTGCTTGATTTTCGAAACAATGCTCAAAACCGTTATTATATAGAAAAACTAAATCATTTTCCTTAAGTGTTGTGTTTTGATTGATTAGTTCTAATTTTTTTTGGGAGGCAATCCAATGAAGAGGTGTTGGCATTTTGCGATAGTCAACACTGCAAACCCCTTGTCGTTTATCTATTTGTAATTCTAGAAAGCGTGGATTTTTACTATGATCGTTTAGCAATTGATAAATACCGGTAAAACCTTTTTCTAAAGCTTCAAAAAGCTTTAATTTTACTAATGAATTATCCTTAGACGTTTCTAAAAGTAAACCATAAGGTGATGAAGTTGCTGCTATTTTGAAATGATGTAAAGCTAATCCCTCTTCTTCAAAATTTTCGATAACGTAGTCTAACATATGTTTTTGCAAGAGTTGAGCGCATTCATATTCTCCATAAACTCTCTCTCTTGTAACGGAAGTTTCTTTCAAACGGGTGATGTTTTCTTGTAAACATTCATTCATAATATTGAGGTTGTTAGCAAGCTCACTTAATTCTTTTGGACCTTTTACGTCAACTGGCTCATCAGTATCACCGGCCGCTATTGCCAATGCAGCATTATTTAGCTTTTGTATGGGTTTACTAATTTTATCAGCCGCAAAAAAAACAGATAATAATGTAAGCAGAATTGTAACTATTGCACTTACAATAATAATCAATAAAGCGAATTTAAGCTTTTGATTCATGACGTGTGAATCTATATCAGCTGCTACGAATCCAACGGATGTCCCATCTTCATTATAAATAGGAGCAAAAAATGTAAGTATTTCTTTACCAGCCTTTATAGTATTCTTTCGGCTAAAAACAGTTTGATCTGGTTTACTTAATTCTTCTAGTTCTTCCTCAGAAATTTTTACTGGAAATAAATCCTCTTGAGGTGAACTGGCTAAGATAATTTCCTCATACTTATTTGTATTTGGATCTTTTTTAAAAGCAATCACCTTCAAATTTATAAAAGGAAAATTTTGATTTAGATGGTTTAAAGAATTATTCAAACGTTTAAAGGCCAATGACTGTTGCCATTCAGACGAGTCGTGTTCTTTTAACCAATTTACATCTTTAGTATTAACTGATTGAGACAAAGTGAAAACAGCTGATTTAATATAAGATTCAAAACTTGTATTAATTTCTTTATACCAATTGAAGTAAAAGATTGAAGACATCAAAACGATAAATAAAATGAGAGGGGGAATTAAGAGTTGAAGCAACCATTGGCGTATATTCATTTATCAATTCTCATACGTAAAAAATTTGGTAGATTATTAGTATAAATTTGTAAAAAACTAATCGCAACTGAAGGACATTCTGAAATAATTGTGAGTAGATGTGTTCGCGAAAGAGTTAATAATACACATTCTTCTTGTGTTAGGGCGGTATAACCCCGTTTTTTTTCATTGAAAATGGCTTCTTCCCCAAAAAAATCTGATTCTTCAATTTTGTATAGCAGCTGATTGTTTAAATCATATAATTGAATAGTTCCTTTTAGTAGAAAGTACATCCGACTTCCCTCTTCTCCTGTATGAAAAACCTTTTCATTTGCATCATAAGTTTGTAAGGCTAATTTATCAGCTATTGGAAGAAGTAAATCTAAATCTAAAGACTGAAATAAGGGAGTTTTTTTTAAAAAAAAAGCTTTATCTATTAAGGTTAATCTTTTCATGTTTCTAATAACTCATAAGCAAATCGTTGAAAGTTTTCTTCATTTGTAGTCATTTGTTTTAGTAACTTCAATCTCCAATCGCCAATATTAAAACGATGTTTGAAGGAAGCTGCAATCATTTTGTCAAGAGTTGAAGAAGATTGTTCGAGAATATCTAATAATTCAATAAGGTCGCTCTTTTCATTATAAGGTAAACCATAATAATGAATTTTTTCACTGTCTGGAATATCACTAATTAAAGGTTGAATGTGTCGATAAATATTGGGTTCACATGTTCTTTCTAAAGTTTCTATAACTTGGCTTCGAATTTTAGGGTTTGGACTTTTAATTGACCGAGATAGTAATTCTACATCTTCTATTTCACCAGCAACTCCTAGGAGCTGAATGATAAAATCTTGAACAGATTGAAAACTTGAATGAAGAGTCATTTCTAAAAGAGCTAAATCTTTATCTGGATTATCCTTGCATAAAGTTTTAGAATAATAAAAATAAAAATAGGCTCTTTCTATCTCAACTTTAATAATCTCTTCAAGATTGGCTCTTAACTGAGCGACCGATAGTTTTCCTAAAATTTTTCCAGCTAGTAATCGGCTTCTGTCTTGTAAATGTGTATCTTTAACTGAAGCTAATAGCAAGGGAACTGTTCTTAAACCTAATCTTTGCGTAATTTTTTCGGCCATACGTCTTTCATTAGGACGAAAATGGCTACTTGCTTGAATAATATCTTTTATAATAGCGATATTTTTTGTTTTCCCAAGGGCTTGCAATAAATAAAGCTTGGTTTCGTTGTCAGAACTGAGTTTTAACTGTGTAATCAGGAGGGGAATGTAGCGCGCCATTCCTTTGTCAGCGATTTGGGCTAATGCTTTGGCAGCATTGCGAACGACGAGAGTATCTTCTGATTTTAAAAAAGGAATGATTAAATCAAAGTCATTATGTTCTTTTGAGCTTAAAATTCTTAAAGCTACGCTAATATCTTCTTCTAGTTTTGATTCGAGCAATTTTTGTAGTTGTTGACTTGCTATCATTCGATTTAAGTTAACTTGATGAGGAGATAAATGGGGCCATGCTGTTTCTAAAGCAACAATGGCAGCTCCTTGTGCCAGTACCATTGGATTATCTAAATCATCAAACGCTTTTTCTGGATGTAAAAGTCCTTTTCGAGCTAAATAAAACTTGATTTCATTGCGTAGAGTTTCTTCAGGTGTCGTTTGGAACCACTTATAAATATGATCTAATACTTGAGAATCTTCAGCAAACGGACTTAAAAAAATTAAATCTAAAAACCTAATTTTTGCCGAAGGGTTAAATTTATCAACCTCATGTAAAACTTTTTTTAGTATGGAGGCATCTTCCATATCAACTAAAGCTTCTGTCGCAAATAATTGAGCTTCTAAATCTCCATGTTTTAATATTCCTACTAACCTGTATTCATTAGAACGATAGTCTTTTGCATTCATTCGATTAAACCAAGAGGGTACAGCTCGATCGAAGTGGATCGCATTTTCAGTTAGATTTTGATAAATAGATTTAAAATATTTCTTTCTCAAAACTAAAGCTACAAAAAGTAACACACCGGATAGAATTAAACCCAAAAACTTACTGTTAAGCCCAGGTATGGACAGTAAAATAGCGCTAATGAGCATACCAATAGGTTCAAAAAAAGATTCTATAATAATACGAATCTTATACTTTACCTTATTGGGGACAGCATTTAGTAATAAATTAAAATTACTATCGTCAATTACATAAAGGGTTCCTTCAACGACCAAAAAGCCAAGAATTGGAAAAAATAAAGAGTCACTTAAAGGCCAACCTAAAAATGTAAAAAGAAGGATGGATGGAGTTACAATTAATAAGCTACTGCTTCCAAATCTTTTTACGAGTCGACTGTATATAAACAATCCAAACAATAAATTGGCAATGCTTACAAAGGCAATACATTGTCCTAAAAATAACGTTAAAGTTGCGTCTTCTTCTTCTCCGTAGGCTGTTGTGTGGGCAAAATGTTGATCAAAAGAGAGTAAATAATTGTATTCAGTTAAAACTAAAAGAAGATAAGTAATAAAATTTGCACTCATTAGTAATAAGGTAAAACGAGACTGAACAATCGCTTGAATTAAGGATTTTAAAGAGGGGTTTGTTTGTAAGCCGCTCCCTTCCCAATCTTCCCACTCACTAACTGGAGTAATTGTTCTTGTTATTTTCAAGATCCAATATATGCAAAAGAGTAAAACACCCATTATTCCTATCATGATATATTGAAAATCGAAAATGCCCATTCTCATAATGGAGCCAGTAGTTGCGATTCCTAAAAAAATCATGGAAGTAAATAAGCTATATAAACGTTTGGCATCTTGTAAATGATGATATTGATCGATGAAAGTCCAGTAACAAGTGACAGCTACGGCAAAAAAAGTTGTCCCAAAAATCCTTAAGGCAAACCAAAGTAGGTTTGTTTCAACTCCCATCTCAAAATAGTAGGCAAAAGAGGCGAAAGTATAAAAACATACTCCAATGGATAAAGTTGTAATATAAATATAATGGATCGGAATGTTATCAAAAGTTTTTATCAAGATTGCTGCAATGCAAAAAAGGCCAATTGCTGTAAATATGTAGGCAATCGGTAAAGACTCAGCGCCAACATGAAGAAGAAAAAGTGCATCTGCATATTTTAAGCCAGAAGTGACAGCTAAAGCCCAGAAAAAGCCTAGTAGTCCAAAAAGAATGGCGTTTTTTTCTTCGCCCGGATATATATTAAAAAGCTTACGAAAAAAATCATTCATTTCTTTTCTTTATAAATACTCCTGATACTTTTAATAAAAACAAAAAAATAATTTATAATTATTAATTATTATCTAATATTTTTCCATTTATTTTTAGTGTTTTTATCCTTAAGTTTCTACTAAATTTAAAAGGGGAAAATTGATCTTTTAAGGATTTTAATTACTTTAAAAATAGATTAAAATTTTAGCTGGTAGAGTTACATTCAAAAAAATAGTTTAAGGATTTTAAGGTAAAGGGAATAGAATGTTTTCTTTTCTTATTTTTCCCAATTGCTTATTATGGTCTTTACCAAAGGTTAGATTATTTTTTTTAATTAAAGAATGACTAATTTAAAAACACTAAAATCTAGTTCAATCACATAACAAGTGTAAAGATGAAACGTGCAAAATTACTTATTATAGGTTCTGGACCTGCGGGTTATACAGCAGCAATTTATGCAGCAAGAGCCAATTTATGTCCGGTATTATATGAAGGTTTTTTTACAGGACCCTCCGGTGGGCAATTGATGACAACAACCGAAGTCGAAAATTTTCCCGGTTTTCCAGAAGGGATCACAGGTCCTGAATTAATGCAAAATTTCCGCAAACAAGCGATTCGTTTCGGTACAGAAGTATTAACAGATGATGTAGTTAGTGTTGATTTAAGTAAAAGGCCTTTTCATGTAAAAGGACGTCAACATGAACATTTAGCAGATTCTATAATTATTGCTACTGGTGCATCCGCTAATCGTTTAGATATTGAAGGCGCAAGAGAAGGGGAATTTTGGCAAAAAGGGGTAACTGCGTGTGCTGTTTGTGATGGAGCCGCTCCAATCTTTAGAAATAAACCTCTTTTTGTAATCGGTGGCGGTGATTCAGCTGTAGAAGAAGCTATCTTTTTAACGAAATTTGGTAGCAAAGTTTATTTAGTACACCGAAGAGACAAATTGCGCGCTTCCAAAATCATGCAAGAAAGAGTTTTAACTCATCCCAAAGTGGAAGTGTTGTGGGATAGTGAAATTATAAAAATTGATGGTGATAGTGTTGTTAGAAGCGTTGTAGTAAAAAATAACAAAATCAACCAAACGGAGATTAAAGAGGCGGCTGGTGTATTTTTTGCGATCGGACATACTCCCAATACAGCCTTTTTAAATGGACAAGTAGAATTGCATGACAATGGATATATAAAAGTAAAGCCTGGAACTTGCCAAACAAGCTTAGAATTAGTTTATGCGGCAGGTGATGTACAAGATCACGTTTATCGACAAGCAATTACAGCTGCTGGTAATGGTTGTATGGCAGCTTTAGAAGCTGAAAGAGAATTGTCAGCTAGAGGAATAACCCTTTAATGTTTAAGCAATTCATTGCTTCATTAGCTTTGTTTGTTGCCTTTCAAGCTTCATTTGCAAGTGAGTTGATGCAACGACCTTGGAATACACGCTATGCTGAATTTTATCCACAAATTCCTTATCGCTTGCAAACCTTTAAAAACATAGAATCTAATCATCAAAACTATCGGTATAATTCACACGATAGTTTTGTAAGTCCAAGTATTGCATTAAGCGTTGAACCTTTTAGCCTAGAATTTGAAACGGAACTTGCCAAAACTAGAAAAAGAAATTTTGGTTTAGATCATGTTTCGTTAACAGGTCGTTATCAACTTACTAATGATATAATTGGAGATTTTTTATCTATTATTGGGGGGATAAAATGGATTCGAGCCATTAGTAAAGCTGTAAAAGATCCCGCTTCCTTTCATCATGGAAAAACAGAATTTGAATTTTTTTTAACTTTTGGAAAAGAATTTACTGTATATAACGACTGGTTGAACCGTTGGTGGGGTTTTACAGCACTAGGAGTGGCCGATAGAGGCTATCCTTGGCTTAGAGGGAATTTAGGTTGGCAATTTAAGCACTGCCAGGACCATGTTTTTGAACTCTATGTAAAAACATTGTGGGGTTTTGGTCCAAAAAACTTTCATTTACCCCATTTTAAAGGCTATGGTCATATTAATCATCAATCCATTGATATCGGAGCGGCTTTTGAAAAACGTTTCGATAACGAGGGAACTTTGCGCTTAGAATATGGGCAAAGAGTTTTTGCTAAAAACTTTCCTAAAGATACTCATCAATGGATAATTAGTTATCTATACCCATTTGGGTTATAAGGGCTTCACTATTTGCCATATTGGACTTACAGCGAATTGAAAATTCCTTTAATTTATGTAAAAAGGACAATTTTAATTCATTGTCTTTTGCTAAATGGTTTGTTCTATCTTCTCTTTCGATTTGTAAAGAATTGAGTTTATTGATCAATTTTTCGATCTTTCTGATATCCTCTTTTAATTGTCTTAGTAATAACTGTGTTTCATCTTTTAAAAGATCAAAATTTGTGTCTTCTCTTTTTTTATAATCTTTTATTGAATAAACGATATTCATTATCGTTTTGGTCGCTAATAATCCAACGATAATGGTTACTGAGGCAAAAAAAATAAGAATGGATAGAGATATTGGTGCTGCGACAAATATTGTTAAGGCTGTGCCGCTAACAAAAGCTAAAACAAAAGCTGCTGCTAAGATTACTTTAAGAGCTGTAACAATGATTAACCAAGCTTTTGCTTTATTAGGATGTTCATTTATGTACTTAATTTTTGTTAATTCTTCTATTTTTTTAGAAAGAGCTTTTTCGGGATTGTTTAGATTATTCCAGGAAAATAGCTTTTTTTTATTTCTTTTTATAAAATTGACAATTGTTTCATTTAGTGGCTCAATATGTTCAATTTCCTCAACAATTGCCCCTACTTTTTTTTCAGCTTCAGCAAGATAAGGAATTAAATCCTCTACTTCGTAAGCAATATATTGGTAAGACTCATTTAATAGATAATGCATAGTTTAAAAAAATAATAAAAAAAATATTATAATTTAATATTCGTTTTTAAGCTATTATTTTTCTAAAATAGCAAAAGCTACTGCATATTCTTTACAATGTGAAAGAGTTATTTTAATATTAACATTACCAATTTTATTTATTAAGTTTTCCGATAAGATTAATTCAGGCTTACCAAGAGCATTATTTAAAATTTCTATATCTTTCCAATGAAGACCCGTTTTAAATCCAATGCCCAATGCCTTAACAATCGCTTCTTTTGCAGCAAATCTGCCAGCAAACCTTTCTTCAGGAAAGCGATAATTTTGGCAATATTCTATTTCTTTTTCTGTAAAAACTTTTTTTAAAAAGGAATTATTTTCTATATTTTTTTTTATACGAGATATTTCAATAATATCGGTTCCAATACCTTCTATCATACATAACTCATTTGGGCTGATTTTTCTATGGCACGATTATTATATGGATCATCTTCTTCTATTACATTGCAAAAAATCATTCTACCAGAAGGGGTGTGTTTGACAGATAAAACCCTCGCTTTAACTGTTTCTAAAATGAATTTACTACCACCATTAACCACAACCATCGTACTATCCTCTAAAAAGCCAATTCCCTGACCTGGATCTTTTCCACACTTTTGAATAGCTACAGATAAAATTTCCCCTTGTTGCTTTAAAGGTTTTAAAGCATTTGATAAAAAATTAATATTAATGAATTTAACTCCTTCAACAGTCGATTGTTGTACGCGATGTAATTCAGAAGTTAATAGATTAGCGTCAATAAAGCGAGCAAGTTTAATGTATTTATGTACTATTTCTTTTGTGTCAGGAAAGTCTATATCCGTAAATCGCAAATGCAAATCAGGTAAAGACTCTAACTTTTTAAGAACATCTAAAGATTTTTTTGCCTTATTTTTTACATCTTCCTCATTTGCTTCTGATTGTAGTGTAAGATGCTTAATAACAAACCTTGGCACAACTAATTGATGATCCAAAATGCCCGATGAAGCAAAATCAATAATTCGTGAATCTTGTAAAACAGAAGCCTCTAAAATAACATCTTTTTTATTGTTATCACTCAATGGTTTTAATTTAACAAAAGGGATTGATAAATAAATTTCATTGGAAGCTTTAAATGTTAATAACACTCCAAAATAAGAACAAATAATGATGTTAAACCCCTCAATGGAATTCCACAAATTTAAACTTACTAAATCATTGACCTTAAAAGCTGATAATATATTTGTAAAGAGAGAGCTCAAGAAATACCCACAAAATAATCCTAATATGACCAAATTAAATTTGGATAAATTCATAGTCTTCATTTTTTTTTCAAAATACACAACAAAAGTTGACAAAACAAAACCAAGAGTTAATCCATATAACAAAATCACTAAGCCATTAAATTCTGGATAAGATGTTAGAATAAATGTAGTAAAAAAAAATGATGTAATAGCAAAAAAAATTATGGGAAAAGTGTATTTAGAAAACTTCATTGGTTACTCGAGAGCTATATTTTAAATAAATTGAATAGTATTGTTTTAAAATTTTTGAAAAAAGCATCATAAAGTTTTATATAAGAATGGAAAATTTTTGTCTAATAACCATTATTTTTTTATCTTTTTAAAATAAGTTATACATTAATCAAAAAAATGGATTACTTGCCTTTTAAATGGAATAGTTAAGTTATTCCTTGAAACTCTTTACTTTTTTTAGTAGGTTTTACACGATAGAAATATCGTATTAAATATTTAAGAGGAAGCATGTTGAAATTTAATCATAAAACTATGATTTTTATCTCTGGTATAATTTGGGTCACTATTGGAATTTTTTTACTGCAATTGGGTTTAACCTTTATTCTTCAATGTGATCAAACATCTGACAAAATGGATCATTTGCATATATTGCCCTTCTTTGCCAAGCAAATGAAAGATGTAAAAGAGGCAAAATTTTTACTAGTTATGTTAGCTATCGTATTAGGTTATATAAAAGGAAAATTAGCGTTACGAAGAACTGCAAAAAAAGCAGTTAAACGTATTCACACTTTTTCTGAGCCTATGTCCATCTTCAATTTATATAGCAAAGCAAATTGTATATTAATAATGGGTATGATTTTGCTTGGCATGTCTATGAAATGGATTGGTCTGAGTTTAGATATTAGAGGATTTATTGACGTAGCAGTAGGATGTGCCTTAGTCAATGCTTCTAGTATTTATTTTAGAAACGTAGGAACTTTAACTGTCAAAACTGCAAATAACTAAATTCATTTATGATAAGGTGAGCCTTTGGCAATTTCAAAGGCTCTATAAAGCTGCTCAATTAAAAAAAGCCTTGTTAGTTGATGCGTCATCGTTAACCGAGAAAGGCTAACTAACTCATATCCAGATTTTAGTGATAAGGGTAATCCTTCAGCCCCTCCAATCACAAAGGCAAGTCTTGAATCTGCTTTGATCAAGCGATCTTGGATAAACTTAGAAAACTGCAAACTATCAAACTCTTTCCCATTTGGATCTAGGCAAATAATTGATTGTTTTGACTCTTTTTCAATTATTTGCAAAAGATGGTCGTTATCTTTTGCCCAAATAAAAGTAAACTCAACTAACTGACATAATCGTTTTTTATATTCTGCTAAGGCATTTTCAAGCCAAGTTTCCTTATTTTTTCCGATTGAGATTATCTTAATTTTAAACATAATGCTCACCAATTAATAATTTTTCATCATTTGCGCTATGTTTCTTTTTTCATCTCTCTCTTTAATACTTTCTCTTTTATCGTGTGTTTTTTTACCTTTCGCAAGACCGACTCTTACCTTTACAATTCCTTTTTTGAAATACATAGAAAGAGGAACTAGAGCAAGTCCTTTTTCTTGCACAGACTCTTTAAGTTTTCTGATTTCTCGACTATGCATTAATAATTTTCTATCGCGTCTTTCTTCATGATTGTGAACATTGCCAAATCGATAAGGGGCAATATGACAGCCTATTAGCCATAATTCATTCTTGATTACTTTAACATAGGCTTCTTGTAAAGAGCCTCCATGATTTCTGAGTGATTTGATTTCAGTACCTTGTAAGGCAATACCAGCTTCATATGTCTCTAAAATTTCATACTGATAACCAGCTTTGCGGTTTGAGACTATTTCGTTTTCATTACTCATACTTTTCACAAAAAGAGGGGTTAAGTTAAACTTGGAGTAATTAAATATCCAAGTTTTACCATTTTAAGCGCATTAGATTACAATTTCAACAGTTGCTTTAAGCTCTAACTTTTTTTGTTAAAACGTCCCATGCTGAATCAATGGCTTCTTGTGTCTCCATGTCATACAAAGTTACAGTCATTCTATAATCTTCGTAATCATAACAAATATCTGAAGTGACAGATTTCGTAATCCGAATTTTAGCTAAAAATTGAGGGGCTGTTGCAAAACCCATTCTTGGTTTACTACTATTACAGTATTTTGGGTCATTTAGTAGTTTATGCATAAAAAGATTTAGTTCCTGTTCATCCTCTGAGTCTCCGACAACTACTGTGAAACGTCCATCATTAATAGCAACACCCTCAATGATATCTCTTACCATATCGGTGGCAATATAGCAATTTGTGCGATTATCAATTTCTGTGATAATGATGCGTGGTTTACCTTGGCAAATACAATCGTAACCAGTTTTTGCAAACCAGCGATCCATTATTTGCTTGGTGATCTTTGAAGTTTGTATTCGAATATCTGTTGCTCCATAACGCCAATCTAAAATTTCCCCTTTAGGGTTTCCGGGAGTAACGTCGTAAGCTGTGCGAAACCTCTGTGGTGCACAACTTGTTAAAGATGTTATTAGTAGACTAAGTAAACAAAAAACTAACATATTTCTCATAATAAACCTTGCGGGTTTTGTATAGATATAATTCCGGGGTGGATAATAAAGACATTTATGACTGTTAAGTCTGATTTTAATTTAAGAGGGACTTGAAACTTAAATGGAGGGTACGGTGTAAATAAGCTTTCAATAGTTGCTTGCAATTCACATTCATTTAAGTCAAATCGTGCCACTTCAATCGTATTTGGCAATGTACGCCAACTTCTTGTATCAACTTCAGAGCTCAAATTAGCAATGGTCATAGCTAGATCAAAAAGCTTTCCAAGGGCTGGATCTTTAGATTCAGCGTAAGCTACAAAGCCTCTTCGTAAGGCAAGACGTGCTAAACCCCTGGCTGCAATGGCAGGCTTTCTTTTCTCTAATTGTTGTTGCGCAATTGAGCCTAAGGCATAGAAGGTCATAGGGTTTTCCGTACATCCATTGACTGAAATTTTCAAAGGTATTGATTTGGAACTGTTTTTTTGAATTAAAAGGGGAGTAGGAATGCCTGTAAATGAGCTTAAAGCTAAAGTACGTTGATCTTTGGAAAGAAGTGTTTCTAAAACAAGGCCTGAGGCTATACTCGGTTCACTAATTATACTAATTTTATTGGGAATATTTCCATTATGAATAACAAAAAGAAGAGTTTGTCTAGCATGATCGTTTGGTTTTAATTGTTCAACGGGCTGGTTGAGTAACTTTGAAACTTGACTATATAAAATTTTGGCATTACTAAAATCTTTACCTTTTTCAGAAAGTATAGCTAATAAATATTTAGCTAAAGGATTTTCTACTAATTGGTAAAAGCTACAAAAGCGATCTTTTCGATATAGTTCAATCTTTCGTTGTTGGATGTCTTCTGCTTGTCTTAAAATGGCTGTAGCATTCTTGTAATCCCCTTTATGCAAAAGAGCTAAGCTTAAGTAAACTCTAGCTAAAACTTGCTCATAATCCTCACCGACAAAGAAACAATAATTATCATCTAAAAGTATTTTTTGCAGTTCTTCACTTGGAGCTAACTCACTTAAGCCATTCAAGAGATCTACAGCCTCTTTATAATCTGCAATGGCATTATCGACATTTCCAGAGGCAAATGAAACGGTGCCTCTTTCTAATAAATATAAAATTTTTTCATTCGATAAGTTTTGTTGTTCTAATGCCTCAGTAATTTTTTGTTCCGTACAGATTAAATCACCTGTTTGGTAGGTTTGAATATAATTTTCCTGAACAAGATAGTTTCTTGAACAGGAAGACAAAAACAAAGTTATTGCTAAGAGGAGATATTTCATATTGAATCAATGATCAGTCGAATCGTAATAATCTTGGTAAAGACAATCTTTAGGAGTAATTGGATTAACCTTAAGACAAGAATGAGAACAGCTGCAAAATAATAAGTTTAAGAATAAGCTTGCGAGGATAATTTTCATAAGTTCCTTAAATTTTATAATTTAGGAAATATGAATATACTCCTTTTTACAATAAATGGTAATTAAAACTTAAAACTTTTTTAAAAATATTTAAAAAAAACTGTAACGTTTTATAACAAAAACTTTACAATCCATAAACAAAGAAGGGAAATAGTATTTACAAATCCAAACGAAGCAAAGATAATAACAGGATTTTCTCCTTTTAAATAAGTTATAAGAAGAGCTGCAATACTAAATAGAGTCGTGAGGTTATACAATGTCTTAATTATAATTATTTTTTTATTATCGTCTTTTATAAATATGGATTTAACTAGTATTTTTTTTATTCTTGTCTGTTCTTTTTGAGGAAGTTTATTTAGAAATAAAGAGTCTTTAAGAAATTGCATTTTAGATAAATTTTTTGAGTTTTCTAAAATTCTATTTGTTAAATATAAACTTAATCTTTCCAATTTTTGATCTAAAGGAAGTTTAATAATTGTTTTTAATAAAAATATTTTTAAAATATCATTCCCTCTAAGCAAGAAGTCATATATTTCTTCAATTTTAAAAAAAAAGGATTTTAGGAAGGAATAACTTGAACAGTTTGCAGATTTTTTACTTTCTACTAAAATCTCAATGAATTGGATCAGTTTATTTGTTAGATTGGTTTGACCAAAAGGTGTAAAAATTTCTTTAAGTTCTGAATATTTAGGTTCGTGTGAATCAATGGCTCGACTTAAAAGAGTCTTTAGTTTTTCAGCTAGTTTGTCAGAAATGGCTCCTTCAGTTTTTATAAGTTCAGAAAATGGTGTGTAAATATTTTGCAAAATAAAGTCTAATAATATGATTTGTTCTTTTACATACTCTTCTTCCCAAAATAAGGGATTAGATAGAGTAATTTTTGCAAACGATTTCCATTCCTTTTTCTTTACAAATAAACTTTCTAAATTTTGAATAAAATAAGTAATAAATTTTTTAAATGTAGATGGGTCATCATTAAAACCACTTAATTGCTTTAATTTTATATTTGCTAAATAGGTTAGTTTATTAGTGAAACTTAGAAATAAATTATTCTCTAAAAAGAATTCTATAATCAAATTATATAATAAAATAGCATCTTTATTAGTGTATTTGTTATGAGAAAGAATGAAAGTATTTACTAATACTATAGATGCTTTTAAACGGTTTTCAGAATTAAGTGATCTATAAATATCATAAAAAACTTCTTTTTTTAAAAAAGAATCTAATAAAGAATTAGAGTTGAGTTTTTTGTAACCTTTGAAAATAATTTCCCAACATTTTTGGTATTTTTCTTCATCGAAATGAATGAATTGTTCTCTTTTAAATTTAAGTAAAACTGATAAAAATCTTTCTAAAGAGTTATTATTTTTGCTATTCTGAACTAGTTTGTAGAGCAAGTGGAGATTGACAATAGGGGAATAGCTAAGCAAGTCTATAGCTAAATCATACGTTTGAGAACAGATTTTCTTTTCTAAATAATTTTGCGCTCTTTCCATCCATTCTATTTCAAAAGGTATATGAAAGGTTTGCCAAGTTAGATTATAATAATGGATCGAATCTTTATTTATTGTATGGGAAAGAGATTTTAAAAAAGTTTCAATTTTAATCTGATGGTTTTTTAACTCTTTAACTATCGGATAATTATCGATAAAAAAATGGATAATTATCTCAATCTTTTTTATGGATATTTTTTTTGGGAGACGAGATAAAAGGTGCAAACAAATATCTAAATTTAATTCCAAAACATTTTTTGAAGAAGTTTTTAGGATAGTATTTGTGTAGTCAACGGTTTGCTCAAAAAAATAATCAGTATTTCTTTTTAAAAAGTCGATCAAATCATTATAAAAAATTGTCTGATGAAAGAAAGAAATTTGTAATTCTTTACAGTTAAGTATAGCAAAAACAAACGTAGAATCTTTATGTTTTACAATTGAAGATAAAATTATAGATGTTTTTCTTATTGCATCCTCTTGTTTTTCCGGATAAGTCTGTACAAAACTTTGGATACTTGAAAACAAAGAGCTATAGGAAATGAGCTCATTATCTTTTTTTATTAAATGCCATAAATAAAATATAAAGTTTAAGTGAAAGATATAGTATTGAGGAAAGGAGCTTTTAAAACTAAAGAGTATAATATTTATAAACTTCTTTTGTTCATTTTTGGTACAATCAGCAAGCAATAATTTAATAATCAAAAAAATATTATTGAGAACTTCATTGTCATCAACATACCCAAATCTACTAAAGACTCTTTTTATATTTTCACTTTTAAGAATTTCTTTTCCTTTCGATGGGTCAATTAAATGAATAAGATATAATTCCTTAACTATTACCTGTTCATCAATGAACGACAATTGAGTGAGTAATTCATCTAAATTTATTGGGATTTCCTTTTTAACTCGAGCTTTACTCAGTTTTTCAAGTAGACCTAACTTTATTTCTTTTTCAATCAAGGGCCAGAATTCCCTTGTTTTTAAATGTAACCAAAGCTCTAAAAGCGTATTTATATTGCTATCTAATATGAATGGTTTAGTTATGTGGCTTTTTAGGAAGTTTAAAACGGTTTTATTTTCTATTAGTTGAATTTTTTGACAGAATAAAAGAAAAAGGAAACATTGATTGATGTTTATGAGATGAATAAAGTCTTGTTTTTCTAGAAATGAGATAATTGTTTTTGCAAAAAGATCGTTTTCTATTTTTATATTAGTATTTTCTAAATCTTCTGATTTTATGTTTTCCAAAATCCATGTTAGAGAATAAATCAGTATCTGTGAAGTAGGGTGTATTGTGGCAAGGAAAGAAACGAGGTTACCCATTCCAAATGAAGAGGTGATAAGGTGATTTGCCCATTGCATGGCACTATCTAGATGTTGAGAGGCTAAAGAATGATATATTTTCGTACAGTCTTCTATCGTTAGCAGGTTTTTATCTAAAAACTGATTTTTAAAATATTTAATGATATATACATGTAGTTGTGGAACTGAATCGATTAAGGCTAAAAGGATATCCAAAACATTCTTTATTGAGCTCACTTTTAAATTTGAGTTTTGAAAAATGTTTTGAAGAAAGAAATTGTCAACGTCTTTATAAACTCTTGTAAACTGTGTTGAAGCTAATTTTTTTTCTAGATAACAATCTTCTATTAAACGCCATACTAACTTGTTGTCTTCATTTTGTAATAAAAAGAGGAGCGCTAAATAATAGCCTATTTTTTTTAAGAGAAAATTGGAGTGATCTAGGAATTGATAAATAAGGGGAAGGGAAAGAGTGGGGATTTTATGGTTTTTTAAAAGTGAATTGTTTTTATCAAAGGAAAGTTCAAGTGGTAAAAGATCGGTAAATATTTTGTCATATAAACTTAGGTGTTCATTTGAAATTTTGAACAAATCATAAAGAGTATCTAAGTTCTGAGGAAATACAAAAGCAAATATTTTATGATTTAAAGTGGGATAAACTCTTATTTGGTAGGTAGGAGTTATTTTTTCAAAACCTGGGTGATCAGTTTGGGTAATGTGCGTGGAATGGTTTGTGATAGAAAAATTAGCCTGTACGGAAATAAAAGCTCCGACTTGAAATAGAGCTAATAACTCTTCAAAATTACATGATGATCTTAAAGCTATTTGTAAAAAATTAATCCATGATACAGAATCATCGCGCTTTAAAACTTTTTGTTTTATGTCGATTATAGCAAATAAATTTTGCCATATTGAGAAAATGCTATAAGCTAATTTTTTATCATACGCTAAAAGATAACTACAAAAAGTAAATGTCCAACCAATGAGCTGATTTAATTCACAATGATAATGGGTTTTATTTTGCTTGAATGCATTTTCGGCAGCACATTGTTCAAATTTGCCTTCCCATTCTTTAATAGTAACAGTAAATAATTTTCTAAAAAGACCCTCTTCCCAACTCCTTTTTAAAAAAGTTAATTCATTGATGTAACGCAAAAATTCATTACTGCTTTTACATGGCAAATCATAAGTTGTCATTAATTGCGTTACATTGTCAAATAAACCTTGAAAAGGATGGCATAAATCATTTCTTAAAATCAAACATAAATCATTTTTGTTATACAAATCATCTATTTCTAGGTATAAAGCATTAGAAGCATTTAACCCTTTTATTGAAGAAGAGCGACCCATGATAAATAAATCTATAATAAGGGGAGTTATTTTTCGATCTGATAAACTTCTAATATAGCTACAGTTTTTAAAATCGTCAGCATTAGGATTGGGGTTTTCGTATTTGCAAAAGCCACTATTATCAATGAGCTCTTCAAATATATTACAATTTTCAATGTCTAAAGATTTAATAGATTTTTTTTTGAGATGATCGATAAGTTTTGTTTCATCAAACGTTTTTTGATCGATTCGCTCAGCTAAAAACGAGGTAATACGTTTTGCTATAAAAGATGCATGAATAGGATATGGTTCTGGTGGCAATATGGAAAAATCTTGATCTCTGTTATGTTCTATTAACAAGCCATGTAAGTAAGGAGTCAATATTTGCTCAATACTTCCTTGATAGTTGATGACTTTAAAAAAAAGAGTAAAACATTCTTTTATATAATCTAGAAAAATGTGATCAAATAACGAACTTCCACCATATGTGATGTGAGTGTTGGGAAACTCTTTATATAAAATGGTAAAAAGTTCTTTTAGCGAAAACGAAATGTTTAAAGGAAATTCTTGGTCGTAAAACCCTTTTAAAGGAAAAAATTTGGCATGTTCTTCTAGTATACTTTTTCCATCAAGATAGGGCAGTTGTAATTGCCTTAAAACTTCATCTTTTATATGACCATTAAATTCAATTATGCCAAGTTTTTGAAAAAGAATAATATTTTCATCTTCCTGCAGGGTTGTAAAGTAAGGGCAAACTTCACCTAAATCACCTTGAGGTTTATTGTCTTGTGGTCTTTTATAAGAGTTTAAATAAAAATTAGAGATTACAGACAAAGGCACTTGCATAATTAATAAATGTTTTTAAATTGTATTTAAACAATAATACGGTTTGCTAAGAATTAATAAAATAAATTTAAATAATTAAAATCTTTCTTTTTTCGGAAAGAATAGGAAATAAATATTTAGCTAAAGGATTTTCTATTAATTTGTAATAAGTGCATAGGTGATCTTTTCAGTAGAGCTCAATCTTTCGTTGTTGGATGTTTTTTGCTTGTCTTAAAATGGCTGTAGCATTCTTGTAGCCTTCTTTATGTAAAGAGCTAAGCTTAAGTAAACTCTTGCTAAAATTTGTTCATAATCCTCTCTAATAAAGAAACTGTAATTAAAGTGAAGGAGTAAGTCTAAAATGCTTAATACTTTAATTTAAATAGATTAAAGAAATTTATTTATGGACAGAGTTCAATATCGTGGCTACTATCAATAAAGGTAATATTTATGAAAATAATATTGAACCTTATATTAGTTATATGAAATGAATACAGTATAGTTACTCTTAAAAAAATAATTTTATTTTAGTATATGCACTCAAGTCTTTTAATAGTTGGCATTTTAACAATTGGTTTTACTTTAGCAAATCTTTTTGCCTATGTAATGCAGCGCCTCCATCTTCCTTCCATTTTAGGTTACTTACTAGCTGGTTATATAATTGGTCCCTATTCCCCAGGATTTGTAGCAGATGCAGAAATTGCCAAGCAATTAGCTGAGATTGGCGTAATTTTAATGCTATTTTCGGTTGGTTTAAATTTTAAGATAGAGGATTTAGTAAGGGTAAAAAATATAGCCATTCCAGGTGCAATTGTACAAACATTTTTTGCCACATTTTTTACAATTCTCATAGTTTACAGTATGGGTATGTCCATAACTGTCGGATTAGTAATGGGATTATCGATTGGAGTTGCAAGTACTGTAGTATTAGTAAGAGTTTTGACTAATAATAAACTTCTCAATACTACACAAGGACACATTGCTGTTGGTTGGTTAATTGTAGAAGATATTTTTACAATTATTATTTTAATATTGCTCCCTACGATAAAAACGATTTCTATGGGAGTAAATTTTTCAGTTATAGAGATAGCTGGAATTTTTCTTTTGGTCATAGCTAAATTGTTCATTTTAATGCTATTTATGTTTACGTGGGGACAAAACATAATTGATTATATTCTAAAGAAAGTTGTTCCCTTGGCCTCACAAGAGTTATTTACTTTGACAATCATCACTTTTATTTTTTTAATTGCGACAGGCTCTTCCATTGTATTTGGGACTTCCATTGCATTAGGAGCATTCATTGCAGGTATGGTTATTGGGAAAACAAATGTCAGATATCAGGCTGCTGCAAGTTCATTATCACTCAAAGATATATTTGCCGTTATTTTTTTTCTTTCTATAGGAATGCTTTTTAAACCTATGGCTATAATTGATTATTTTCCCTTTTTTGTAGGTATTATTTCTGTTATTATGCTTATCAAGCCTTTGGTAGCTTATTTAATAATTTTAGCTTTTGGATATTCTTTAAATACAGCGCTTACTGTAGCAGTTTCTTTGGCGCAAATTGGTGAATTTTCATTTATTCTTGCTGCAGAGGCTATGAATTTAAGTCTTATTCCTAATGAAAGTTTTGATGTTTTAGTAGCATGTGCCATGATATCTATCTCATTAAATCCATTACTTTTTCAAATGTTAAGCTTTTTCGAATCCACTATACAAAAATTTTTTAATAAACATTTTAGACCTATAGATTTAATTGAAGAACAAAATTTTCCACCAAAAGTTTTGGTTATTGGCTATAATTCGATTGGCAAAATAGTTTCTAAAATCCTAAAAGATTCCGGTTTTACTCCTGTAGTTATAGAGAAAAATATAGTTAATTTAGCAAGCGTGGAAGAAAATATAATTACTTTTCATGGCCATGCAGATAATCCAAATATCCTTAATAAGGCACATATCAAAGAAATAAGTTATTTAATAATTACTATTTTAGATACCCCCAAAACGGTAAAAATAATAAAAGAAGCCCGTAATATAAATCCTGACATTCAAATTATTGCTCGAATTCAATTAATAGAAGAAAAGTCATTATTACAAGAATTGAATATTGAGTATGTCTGTACGGAAAGTGAAGTATTAAGAGGTTTTGACTTTTTAATAAGAAAATTATTTAAAGCAAAAGTCATTTAATCATTATATCGATACTTGCTTAAAGTAATTTAAAAAAATATTACTTTTTCTTTTTAATTATTTAAAAATAATCGGATTAAAAAAACATGCGAAAAAGATAAATCCTATAAAGCCAAAAGAAGTTACAATTCCTTGTCCTTTAGAATAGCTAAGAGCCATGACAGCTATAGCTAATAATAGAGAATAATATTTAAACCATAGCAAATATTTCAACTTAGGATCTTGAAGATTAATAGCACTATTTTTTGATAAAAATTTTTTAATCTTTTTTTGCTCTTTTTCTGATAAACTTTGTAAAAAAGAAGAATTTTTTAAGTATTGCAATTTTGAAGCGTTTTGATCATTTTTTAACATTTTGCTTAGTAAATATTTACTAATTTGTCTACAGCGACTGTTTGAAGGAAAGTTAACAGCCGTTTTTAAAATAAAATCTTTTAAGTTGTCATCACCGCGCATGATAAAGTCATGGATCTGCTCCATAGTCAAAAACACTTGTTCTAAAGTGATAGATTTTTTTATTTGTTTCTGTTCTTCTGAAAAAGTGTTTAATTTATATGTCAATGCTTGCTTTAGTACAGCAACGTTTATGCTTTGAAATACTTCCTTAAATTCTTGGTAGTCCGTGTTACTAGTTTTAATGACACTTTTTAACATTGTGAGTAGCAATTCTTCCAAATTTTCAGGTTTTTTTTCTAAAGTCTTTATAAAATTTGAGCAAATGGCTGGGCATGCTATATTTTTTATTATGAAAGTAAAAATTTGCTTTTGTTCTTCAGCATAAGTGTTTTCCCAAAATAGGGGATTAGATAAGCAAATTTTAATACAAAATTTCCACTCATTTTTGTCTTTAAAAAGCACATTTTGTTCAGTGATTAAAAACTTAATATATTCTTTAAAGGGAGTAGCTTCAGTTTTTGACCCTTTAACCTGCATTAACTTGCTATAAGCTAAGAAGATTAAAGAATCTTTTTTTGATTTAGTTTGTAAGTCAGAATAAAATTCATCTTCTTCTGCTAGCCGTATTAAGTCATGAGCTACATTGACATTATCTTTGCAATTTAGATAAGAATTAGTAAGTATGATAAAGCATTTTAAACGCCCATTTAGATTTAAGTTTTTATAAAGGTCAAAAAAAACTTTATTTTCTAAGAAAGATTGTAAGATAAATTTTGAATAAAACGTTCTGTAGTGCTCGAGAATCAATTCCCAGGTTTCATTATATTTCTGTTCATTAAAACCAGTTATTTGTAATTTATTAAATTTTAGAAGGAATTGTAAAGAATCCTCGATCTTAATTTTTGAAGTAACTTTGACTAAACTATACAATAAATCGCAACTGACTGTAGGGGAATAAGTTAGTAGATCTTTAGCTAAATTAAAATTTTCTAATGTTAGCTTTCTTGCCAAAAAATTTTGTGCCTTTTCTATCCATTCTATTTCAAAAGGTATTCCAAAACTATGCCAAAGGGAATTGTAATAGATGATAGAGTGTTTGTTAATCGATTGTTCTAAAAAATAGAGAAATGATTTTATTTGTACTTTATGATTGTCTATTTTTTTAACTATTACCTGATGTTTTATTATAAACTCAACTATTGAGCTAAGTTTTTTTACTGTAAATTTCTTAGGAATTCTTGAAAGAATAAATAAACAACTTTCTAAAGTAACTATAAGATTATTTTCACTAGCGTTAATAATTAAAAAATTTAATAAATTAATCGATTCTTCAAAAAAAAGCTCAACGTTTTCTTTGAGTAAAACAAATAAGTTCTTATACCCATCGACATGGCAAAAAAGAAATATTTTTTTTAAAATCTCTTTATCATTTAGCAATGTAAAAACAAAGTTTTTATCCAACTTTAAACTAAAAGAAATAATGGGAATAAATTTCTTAATTATATCCTCTTTTTTTTCAGGATACAAATCTAATAATTTAGCACCTAATGTAAGAAAGTTTTTATATAAGAAAAGATTATTATCTTTTTTTATTAAATACCAAAGCTGAAATAAAAGATTTATATGATATGGGTAAAAAATAGAATTCGATTGTTTAATTTGGGTGTTTATCAAGAATAGATATTCTATTTTTTCTTTTATGTCGGAAGAATCAATTAAATAATTAATAAATTGAAACAACTGTCTAATAAGTTGTATATTATCAATGGATTTAAATTTTGCTAGAACTTTTTCAAAAAAATCTTGCTTAAACTGAGGCTTTACTTTTTTAGAATCCAAAAAATAAATCAAATGTAATTCATAAAGTAATTGCTCTTCTTCCAGTTGTAAAATTTTTTCAAAAAACTCATCCGTATTAAAAGTTAAAGATCCTTTTAATATTCTATTGTTATTTAACTTTTGTAACAGAACGATTTTAATTTCTTTTTCGAGGCTATCCCATAGATAAACTTTTTTTAGATTCATCCAAAGATCTAATAAAAGATTGGCATCACAGTTTGTTATAAATAGTTTATCTACTTTTTCATTTAATAGTTTTTTAATAGCGTTAGCATCTAATAAATTTCGTTTTTGGCAATATAATAAGATAAATAAGTAATTGCTAATATTGTTTGGTTTTAAATCCAAATTACTTTCAAAAAAATGGATGTTTTCTTGGGGAAGGATTTCAGCTTTTACAGAAGGTGAGAGACTTAAATTTTCAAATTGAATCGTTTTTAAAATCCATTCAAAATATTTGCAATAAGAGGAAGTGTTTTTGTTAATGAAAGTTGTGTAAATCAAAGCAAAACTTGTATCAAAATCAATTTTTGTCTCAAGCAAGTAATCTAGCCATTGTTCACTTAATGGTCTGTTATATTGTAAAAAAAGTTTATATATTTTTTTTGCTGTTTCAGGATTATTAAGATTTAGATCAAAAAAAACTGTTTTAAGATCAGAAAGAATGTTTGGATGCAGTTGAATAGGGGTGTTGGATATTAGATAACAAAGAGTATTTAAAGAGTTTTCATCAGGAATTTTAGTTTTTTTGCTTAAGAAAAGGTTGTTTTTAAAAAAAAGGTCAATTGAAAAAAAGAGTGAAGATAATTTAGGAAAAGTTAATTTCTTTTCAATATAACAATCTACTATCAAACGCCAAGTTAAATCCCAATCTAGGTTTTGCTGTAAATTAGTTAAGGCTAAAAAATATCCAATTTTTTTTAAGAGAAAATTAGGTTGATCGAGGAATTTGTTGATTACGTTGGATGGGATAGAAGTAAATAAAGATGGAGATGTTTTTGAAAAAGCCAGATCCAAAGGAAGCAAATTTGTAAAAATATTGTCATAAATTTCTAGATGATCAGATGATATTTTAAGAAGTTTTTCTAAAGCAGTTTTTGTATCAACAGGTAAAACAAAGGCAAAAATTTTATGATTTGCTTTTGGATAAACTCTTATTTGATATGTAGGGGATACTTTTTCAAGTCCTGGATGATCTGTTTGAGTTATATGAATAGAATGATTAGCTATTTTTAAATTAGCGTTGGTTGCTATATAAGAGCTTATTTGAAAAATGGCTAAAATTTCTTCAAAGTCACAAAATGATCGAAGAGCAATTTGTAAATAATTGATCCAGTATGGAGACTCTTCTAGTTTTAGTGCTCTTCCTTTAGTATCAACAAGGGCAAAAAAGTCTTGCCATATTTTACTGATTTTTGGGGCGAATGATTTGTCATAAGCAATAAAAAAGCTACAAAAAGTAAAAGTCCAAGCTATCCATTGGTTTAATTCAGAATGGTGATGCGTTTTAACTTGCTTAAACGCGTGCTCAACTAAGAATTGTTCAAGGTTTAGCTTCCAATCTTTTATAATAAACTCAAAGAGTTTCTTGAAAAGACCTTCTTCCCAACTTCTCTTTAAAAAAACAAGTTCACTGATATAACGTAAAAATTCTGCATGGTTGCTACATGATAGATTATAAGTCGTCATTAATTGCGTTATATTATCAAATATGCTCTGAAAGGGGTGGCATAAATCGTTTTGTAAGGTAAGGAAAGAACAGTTCTCTTTATATAATTCGTCCAATTCAACGTATAATGCATTCGAGCCAAATAATCCTTTCACAGTGATATCATTTCCTTTAATAAACAAATCAATGATAAGGGGTGTAACTTTGCGATCTGATAAACTTCTTATGTAACAACTATTTTTAAAGCCTTGAGCATTCGGATCTGGGTTTTCAAACTTACAAAAACCGCTATTATCAATTAACTTTTCATATAAAGTATTATTAGAGGTCATTTGAGGAATTGTAAGCTTTTTACTTAAATGCTCTATTAATTTCTCATGATTAATTTTTTTTATGTCTAGTTTATTAGCTAAAAATGTGGTGATCCGTTTTGCAATTAAAAAAGCATAAAAAGGATATGGTTCAGGGGGGAGAATCGAAAAATCTTGGTCTCGATTTTTTTCGATTAATAAACTTTTAAAAAAAGGAGGAATAATCGTTTCAACATCGCATCGAAAATTGACCAGTTCAAAAAAAAGGGTAAAGCAATTTTTTACATATTCTAATGAAAGATGGTCAAATAATGAACTTCCTCCATAAGTAATATTTATGTTTGGAAATTCTTTATATAAAATTGTAAAAAGTTCTTTTTTTGATAGAGATATATTTAAAGGGAAATCTTCATAAAACCCTTTTACGATAAAAACTGCGTTGTGATCATCTATAAGACTATTAACCTCAATTTTTGGTAAAGTGATTTGCTTTAAATAATTTTCTTTAACATGCCCTCTAGAATCTATAACACCTAATTTATGAAAGAGGTATATATTTTTATCTTCTTGTAAAGTTGTAAAGTAAGAACAATCAGTTAATAAGTATTCATCTTTGTTTACTTGATCACCATTATAAGATTCTAAATAAATTGTAGTAATAGAGGATGTTGATACTTGCATAAGTTATATAGAATAGATAAAAAAAGAAGAAATAATACAACTTAATTTGAATTATTTAAATAATAATATAAGTAAGTTTATTTATTTAAAAACTTGCTGTTGATAAAAGAATTTTTTTTTATAATCTTCTTTTTTTTTAAGAAATTGTAATAGAGGTTGTATGTTAAAGGAAACAGTAAATTTTACTGTGATAAATTCCTTTTTAGGGCTTGTACTAGTTGCTAAAACAAATATTGGAATATGCGCTTTAATGATAAGTGACACAAAAGAGTCTCTATTGCAAGAGTTGCGATCTTCTTTTAAAAGATTGGAATTGGTAGAAAATAAAGAATTAGATCCTTTGGCATACCAGGTGATGAGAAATATAGAACTTAAAATTCCTTGTGAATTTCCCTTAGATATGAGAGGTACAGACTTTCAATTGAAAGTATGGAATTTATTAAAACAAATTCCATTGGGTAAAACGGTAAGCTATGAGGATTTAAGCATCCAATTACAAATGTCAAAAGGTGCAAGAGCCATTGCAAAGGCTTGTGGGAGTAATAAAATTTTGCTTCTTATACCGTGTCATAGAGTCATTCGAAAAAATGGAAATATTTCGGGTTACAGGTGGGGGGTATCAAGAAAAGAGCAATTGCTCAATCTGGAAAAAATAACCCTTTAAATAAAGCTTAAAAAGCGTTTTAATTTACCAGGTCAAGTTTGAAGGTCAATTTAGAAAGAAAATGACTCACCACCGAGCCCACAGAGTGCACAGAGAGGGGATTTAGTGAGTTAAGACTCTCAATGAAAAAGGTTTAAATTCTTATTTTGCTCGATAGGTCTTTAGTAAAATCAGGTTTGAAGGTTAATTTAGAAATAACAATGAGCCCTCACAAGCTCGCAGATTACACAGTGAAAATTAATCTCTTGATTTTATTGTTAATAAGTAAAGAGAAACCTTTAGATTTTCAAGATTTGTCTTTACTTAAAAAATGGATGGCTAATTTCTATCCGCAATGTCTTTATTATGATCAAAAACTTGTTCGTTTAAAGAATAATTAATCTTTTCAAGGTCATTAAGAGTTTCTTTTTGAGCTTCTAATTCTGCAACGAGTTCATTTAGTATTTTTGATTGCTCAATATCCTTTTGATTAATAGATAAGACTTGGTTGTCTAATTCTTCGGTTAGTTGCATACGCAGATTATGTTCATAGGCTAATTTGCTCTCTAGTCGCAATAATTCAGTTTGCATTTCTTGTTTTTGGCTACGTTCTTTTTCTAACTCTTCTTGTAGATTTTCTAATTTTCTTACTAGTTCATTACGAACATATTCGTAGGTTTGATGAAATTTTTCAGCATTATCATCATTATGCTTTATAATGGTTTCTTTATGAGTTAAATCATATTGTAAGCTTAAAATTAACTCTTCTTGCTCTTTTAATTTTTTTTCTGCAGTTAGTAGCTTTTCGTTCCAGTCGTTTTTTTGCTTTTGTATTTCGGCATTTAAATTTTCTATAGCTAATTGTTTTTTTAAGACTTCTTCATGTTCTTGATTTATGAGATACTGTTTATCTTCTAAATCTTGAGTGAGTTTAGCTAAATCTAACCTTTTTTCGTCTAAATCAAAAAATAAAGTGTTCTTTTCTTTGATTAAATTTTCTTCTCTTATGGCAATATCAGTCCATTCATGTTGAAAGTTTTCTAGAGCATTTTTTTTGTCTAAATGTTCGTTTTGCAATGTTGCATAATCATTTTTTAACTGATTCAATTCTTCATTTGTTTCGTTTAAAAGATTTTTTAAATCATTTAAGTTTTTTTCTTTTTCGATAAGAGATGCTTCTTTATCTTGTGATGTTTGAGAATGCATGGCAATAGTATTTTCTAAAACGGTCACTTGATTTTTAAAAGAGTCCTTTTCTTCATAAACTTTTGCTAGTAAAACTTGAGAATTTTCAAGCTCTTTTTGTAAGATGTCAACATTTTCTTGTAGTTTTGCCACTTGCTCTTTTAAACGGCTCTCTTGTTCAGAAGATATATTGTACTTAGCTGTATATTCCTCTAACTGCTCTTTTAAATTTTGTAATTCATGTTCTAAAGTGAGTGTATCCGTTATACTTTTTTGATTTTTTTCTTCAAGTTCAGTTTTTGTACTTAAGGCTATATTTAATTGCTCTTTTAATTCCTCTATGTCTTTTTTATAGTTATCTACTGAAGCTGTTAATTCATTAATTTCGTTAACTTTTTGTTTAGACGCCATTTTGTTTTGAACTTTCAGACGGTGTATTTCGTCAAGCTTGTTTTGATAATCATTTTTTATGATATCAAATTGACTTTGCATGTCAAAAATTTGCTCTTCCAATTCTTTATTTTTTGACAAATGGTTTTTTAGAGCCTCTGAGGTTTCTTTATATTGTTCAGAATTTGTGATAGCTAAAAAATTTTCTAATTCAGATAGTTGCCATATATTGAGAAGATCTTGTTTTGCTTTTTTTAAAGTGCGATGCTTTTGTTCTTTTAAATCAGCTAACAAGTCATGATTTTTTTGTAGATTAATTTCTTTATCTTCAAGGGTGTTTTTTAATTCTTTTTCTTTCTCTAAAGATGCTATTAGGCGATTTTCTAAGTCTTGCTGAGAATTTTTTAGCTGATCTAGAGATGTTTCTAGTTGAGCAATATAGTTTGATGTTTCTCTATATTTTCTTTCCCATTCATTGGACAAGTTGGCAAGCTCTTTGTTTTCATTTTCTTTAAGATCGATCAGTTTTTTTAGATCTCCAATCTTTTGAGCTACGGCTTTTCCAGGTAATGCACTTACGCGAACTTCATGTAATCTTTTGGATGTGTCACTTAGTTCTTCCCGTAAAGCTTTAATTTTTTCATTTTGTAATTTTGACTGTATGGTCAAATATTTTATTTGGTTTTGATGGTGTTCATCTTGGGGATAGGGATTTTCAGTTAAAGATATTGGTTGTGAACTGGACTGAATCTGGTTGCCTTGGATGGGCTGCTCTTTTATAATTTCGTAACCCATTACGCACATAAATAAGCAGGAAATAAGACTCAGAGAATAGGTGCCAATTTTAGAAGCTGCTTTAACTTGTTTGCTTAAGTCGTTTTTATTTTGTTTTTCGCTCATTCTTTTTATTCCTTTTCTTTATGTACGTTTCGAGTTTAATTTATTTTACGTATGGCTTTCCAGGTATAGCATTATCTCCATATTTTCCCTCCATATAAGCTTTTGCCATTTCTTCTTTTGTTACAATGGGTACATCAAAAGCATGTCCAGCTTGCCCAAAAGCTATCATTCTTTCTTCACAAACTTTTTGCATAGCATTTCTAGCTTCTTTCATATAAGCTCTTAAATCGAATTCCCCAGGTTTTTCCGTTAAAACTTTGCGAATAGCTCCAGTCATTGCTAAACGATTATCTGTATCTACATTAATTTTTCTAACACCTGCTTTTATACCTCTTTGGATTTCTTCAATAGGCACTCCGTAGGTTTCAGGAATATGGCCTCCATATTTATTGATAATATCTAATAAATCGTGAGGTACAGAACTACTGCCATGCATAACTAAATGGCAATCAGGTATTTTTGCATGAATTTCTTGAATGCGTTCAATAGATAAGACTTCTTTGGTAGGTTTCTTAGAAAATTTGTATGCGCCATGACTTGTTCCAACAGCTACAGCTAATGCATCAATTCCAGTTCTCTTTACAAAGTCAATAGCTTGATCTGGATCGGTTAAAAGTTGTTCTAAAGTTAATTTTCCTCTTGCACCATGGCCATCTTCTAAATCACCAGACATTTTTTCAAGTGAACCTAAAACTCCTAATTCTCCTTCTACAGAAACACCTAAAGAGTGAGCTATTTCTACAACGTACCGAGTTACCTGCACGTTATATTCATAATCAGAAGGAGTTGAACCATCCTCTAATAATGAACCGTCCATCATTACACTCGTAAACCCTTGCATAATAGCGCTTATACAAGTTTCAGGGCTATTTCCGTGATCTTGGTGCATAACTATTGGGATTTCTGGGTAAAGTTCAACGGCTGCGAGCATTAAATGCCTTAAAAAATTGTCATTAGTATATTTTCTTGCCCCGCGGCTTGCTTGAATAATAACAGGACTTTTTGTTTTTCGAGCAGCTTCCATTATGGCTTGGATTTGTTCCATGTTATTAACGTTTAAAGCCGCAACGCCAAATCCTTTATTTTTTGCATAGTCGAGCAGAGGTCGCATGGGGATAAGAGGCATTTTATTCTCCTGTATTAAATTAATAAAACTCATATTGTAAAGAGTCTCATACTGTACCGAGGATTAAAATCTCAAGCTGAAAAATTAAATATTTATAAAAAAGACTTGATTATCCTTGTTAAAAAGGGGATACCATTGATTTAATAAAAGAAAGATCTACAGGACAATTTAGGCATGTACACTAATCGTTTAATCAATGAAAAATCTCCATACCTCCTTCAACACGCTCACAATCCAGTTGATTGGTACCCATGGGGCGAAGAAGCAATTACTGCCGCACAAGTACAAAACAAACCTATTTTTTTATCAATTGGTTATGCCACTTGCCATTGGTGTCATGTCATGGAAGAAGAATCTTTTGAAAATGAAGAAGTTGCTGATTTATTAAATGATGCTTTTATTAACATAAAAATTGATAGAGAAGAGCAGCCAGAAGTAGATAGCATTTATATGGAATTTGCTCAGAGCATGATGTCTGGTGCCGCAGGGTGGCCATTAAATGTAATTTTAACGCCTGATTTAGAGCCATTTTTTGCCGCAACTTACTTACCTCCTTATACCAAACATGGACTCATGGGCTTAATAGAGGTTATCCAAAAAATTAAGGAATTATGGCAAAGTGAAGAGCGAGAAAAAGTTGTTGATCAAGCTAGCAAAATAGTAGAAATATTTGCAGATAGCGTGTCGCCAATTGGAGAAGAAGTTCTTGATAAAGAGGTGGTTGATGATACAGCTGATCAATTATTTAAAATGGCAGACTCAGTTTATGGTGGTATTAAAGGAATTCCTAAATTTCCAGTTGGCTACCAGTCTAACTTTATGCTTCGATATGCTAGTAGCTCAAAAGATAGTAGAGCTTTATTTTTAGTAGATAAAACTTTAACTATGATGCAAAGAGGGGGAATCTACGATCACTTAGGTGGTGGATTTTCAAGATATAGTGTAGATGAGCAGTGGTTAGTGCCTCATTTTGAAAAAATGCTTTATGATAACGCACTTTTGTCCTATGCCTACCTAGAAGCCTGGCAATTTACGAAAAATTCTCTTTATAAAAAAATAACAACAGAAATCCTCGATTATATTTTAAGAGACATGAGAAGTCCAGAAGGTGGATTTTATTCTGCCGAAGATGCTGACTCGGAAGGAAAAGAGGGATATTTTTATACTTGGACATACGAAGAAGTACAAAATATTTTGGGTGAGCAAGCAAAGCTTTTTTGTGACTATTATCAGGTGATGCCTGAAGGAAATTTCGGCAAAAGAAATATTATTCATACTCCTATGACGATCGAAGAATTTGCTCAAAAAAAAGGGATGGACGCATCTTTTTTAGAAAAATCTCTTGAAGGGCAAAAAAAATTGCTTTGGAAAGTAAGAGAGGGACGAGTTCATCCTTTTAAAGATGATAAAATATTGACCTCTTGGAATGGTCTTATGATTACATCTTTGGCAGAGGCGGGAGCGGCTTTCAATAATCAGAATTATATAGAAGCTGCAAAACAAGCTGCTGTTTTTATAAAAAAAAATCTCTGGAAAAATGGTATACTATATAGAAGATACCGTGAAATGGAAGTCTCTTTTACAGGAGGGCTAGAGGAATACGCATTTTTAATAAGAGGGTTACTCAGTTTATTTCAAGTCGATCAGGGAACAGAATGGTTAAAATGGGCTTTAGAATTAACACATATCCTTCAAGAAAGATATAAAGAAAGTGAGGGGGCCTTTTATCAGACTGACGGGCAAGATAAAAATTTGATTTTAAGGAGATGTCACTTTTCTGATGGAGCTGAGCCTTCTGGAAATGCGATACATACCGAAAATTTAATAAAGCTTTACCACATGACTGGTAATATTGATTATTTGGAACAAGCAGAAGATGTAATGAAGGCTGCAAAAGAACCTATAGAAAATTATTTACCCGGTTACTGCTATCATATCATGAATATTCAGTATTATTATGATAGACATGCGCCCACTATAGTTATTGCACTAAATGAAGCTGAAGATAATAAAGATTTGATAAGACGTCTCATTTATGAACACTTTATACCTCATAAATCGATCATTTGGAAAAGGACTAATGATAAAGAATTAATCCGTTTAATCCCTTCTTGTGAAAAACAGGGGCTAGAAAATAATCAAACGACGGTATATTTTTGTGAAGAAGGTGTTTGTAAACGACCCATTACCTCTATGGAAGAGTGCGCAAAGTTCATAGAAAACTGGAAAACTATGTAAATTTAAAGGAGTTTTTTTCCCGAGATAAGACGTAAAAGTAGTACTGTAAAGAAGTTAAAACTATTTGTTTTAATTCTAATTTTTGATATATTACCCCTTTATCCAAAAGTACCCTATGACAGAAAAAAAACTTTCTATTAAGCTTAGAATTCAAGAGCTAATTAGCTCGAACGAATATGTTGAATTGGAAGAATTTCAACATCCTAAGATAATTAACAGTTTAGAAGATGAAGATAAATATCTATTGGCACGGTTATTCATTCGCAATTTACCGCAGATCGATTTAGATAAAAATGCTTTATGTCTAGTAGATACTTGTGATTTCATCATTTCTTTAACTCCTTATAGCGTAGAAAATCTATTTGAAGTCGGCTTATTCATTAAAAATATTAGGGAAGAGTTTTTTCTAAAAGAAGCTTGTACTCTTTTTGAAGAAGTGACCAATTTGGACCCTAAATTTGTTGAAGCTTGGTGTGCTTGGGGCGATGCCTTATTAACCTTAGCTGATTTAAAAAGCGATTTACAATTATTAAAAAAGGCTTCTCTTAAATTTAATCACGCTTTTGAACTATCAGATGAATTTGGAGTTGAACTTGTTTGGTGTAAAGCTAAATGCCTCCGTGTACAAGGTAAAATTTCAGGTGAAGCGATTGATTTTGTTGAAGCCATTAAATTTTTTAAACAGGCCGCTCAATCCTCTCCTCCTTATCCTTCTTTTTGGAATGAATACGGCAATACATTATCTGAACTTGGTCAATTGCTTGGTAAACAAGAACATTTGAAAGAATCTTTAGAATTTTATCAAAAAGCAGTAGAAATAGAGCCCAATTTTCCTATGGCTTGGCTAAATCAAGCTTTAGTTTATAAGCAACTTTATATTTCTAGCGATATTAATTCTTTTGATTTAAGTAACCAGTGTTTTGAAAAAGCCTCAGCCCTTTTAAAAGATCACTTCGAATTATTTTGTCATTGGGGTCATTTACTACTAGAGGGTGGACAAGAATTTAATGATATTCAAAAAATCGAAAGTAGTCATAAATTTTTGAAAAAAGCTTTTCAGTTAGATCCAGAGAACTCTTTTAATTTAGCCCTCTTGACTGAGTCAGAAATATTATTAGGGGAGTTTACTGAAAATTTAAGTCATTTAAGATCGGCTGAAAAAAATATTTTACGTTGCATTAAGCACAATCCTGAAGATGCAAATGTATGGGGTCTTTGGGGCTCTTGTTTAAAAGCTTTTGGACATTATTTTACCGACGAATCTTACTTTAACCAAGCCATTGAAAAATTTCAGCACAGCCTTTCTTTAGATTCTTCTAATCCTAATTTATGGTCCGGTCTTGCTTGTTGTTTTTTTCATCTAGGTGAAATGAAAAATGAAGCTGCTTTTATTGAAAAGTCAATCCACTATTTTTCCCGTTCCTTAGAGTTTGACCATTCACCCCCGCTTCAGTTTTGGAATGAATTTGGAGTCGCTTTATATAAGCTCGGTGATCTTTTAGATGACGATCGATATGTTAAAAAAGCAGTTGAAAAATTTGAACACGGCTTAGCTTTACTACCTTCTGGATCTATCGAAGCTGAACTATTTCACAACTATGCTTGTGCATTAGATTTTTTAGGTTCATTTCATGATGATGCTTCCCAGTTTGAAAAAGCGGCAGATTTACTTTTAAGGGTACTAGAAGTAGAGCCTCAAAATTATGATGTCACGTATCAACTTGCTTTGACACTTTACCATTTTGGCGATTCAATTTCGGATGTTGAGTCTTTGCAAAGGGCTTGTGATGTGTATCAATCTCTTGTTTCCAAAGATCCTGAAGATGAATCTTCTTGGAATGGTTGGGGATTAAGTTTGATTTCTATGGCTATCTTAGTAGAAGACAGTATTATACCGCAAAAAAGCGAAAACTATTTTATTGAAGCTGAAGAAAAATTATCTCAAGCCGTAGCTTTGGGTTGTGAGATGAGTTACTATAACTTAGCTTGTCTTTACTCTCTTACTAATCGTTTTGCATTAGCGATCCATTTTTTACAACGTGCCGAACTCTCCGGTACATTGCCGACAATAGATGATATTTTAAATGATGAGTGGTTAGAAAAGATCCAATCCGATCATGATTTTAAAATGTTTATTCATTCATTGTCAGCACGTAAAAAATTTGACGAATAATAGTAACATTTAAGAATCTTTTATCTTGCGACTAATAGCATTTGCGCTATTGGCATTTTTGTAAAACCGATTCATTTCATCATGTATCTCTTTTTTTTGAGAATCGGTGACCACTTCTCTAGAGGATTGAAACCCTATCTCTGAGTTTATTTCGGTAACTTTATAATTGGCTGGAAATTTTGGCATTTCTCCAAAAAAACGAACTAATTTAGTTTGACTTACATTTCGATCGAGTGATTCTTCAGGGCGCTCCCCAAAAAAATTAATGATTTTATCTATTCTTCTAGGTGTAGTTTCAGTAACATCTTGAACTGAAATCCCCAATAATTTGGCTGATTTTGTAGAAAGATTAGGTGGAATTAAGTTGCTATCAGGTCTTTGACTTGGATCAACACCGTTCATAAGTCCTCCTTGCAATTTCAAGCTAATTATAATTAAATATTTAATTATAAAATACTTAAAAATTATTTGCGCAGCTTAAAAAGGCTGCGCTAAGGAAGGGAATAATGATCTATTTTTTATCAAAACGCTTTCTTTCATTTTCTGTTAAATAACGTTTTCTTAAGCGAATTGCATTAGGTGTGACTTCAATTAATTCATCATCTTGTACATAGTCAATCGCTTGTTCAAGGGTGAATTTTCTAGGAGGAATTAATATTATATTTTCGTCACTGCCAGAAGCTCTAACGTTTGTTAATTGTTTACCTTTGGTAACATTAACAACTAAATCGTTATCGCGGCTGTTTTCACCAACGATCATACCTTCATACACGTCATCGCCAGGTCCCACAAATAGAACGCCGCGGTCTTGTAAGTTAAAGCATGCATAACCGCTAGTTTTGCCTGGGCAAATCGAAACTAACACGCCTTTCTTTCTACCAGGTATATTGCCTTTATAAGGTGAAAAGTTTTCAAAAACTGAAGTTAAAATACCAAGACCTCTTGTTATCGTTAAAAATTCATTACGATAACCCATTAATCCTCTTGTAGGAATTAAAAATTCGATAGAAGTAATTTTATGTTCATTCGTATCAAGAAGTTGCATTTCACCTTTTCTACGAGATAATTCTTCGATCACTAAACCTGCATATTCTTCAGGTACTTCAATACGCACTCTTTCAATCGGTTCATGCTTTTCCCCATTCACTTCTTTTATAATTACGCGAGGTTTTGAAACGCTAAACTCATAGTCTTCTCTTCGCATAGCTTCAATTAGAACAGATAAGTGCAATTCACCACGACCAGCGACTGTTATTTTATCTTGCTCGTTGTCAGCATCAATTTTCAAAGAGATATTCGCTTTTTTTTCTCTTTCTAAGCGAGCGCGAATTTTATTCATAGTGACATGCTTACCACTCTTACCAACAAAGGGGCTATTATTGACCGTTAAGTCGATAGACACAGTCGGTTCATCTAATTTAATAGGAGGTAATTGAACAATTTTTGTAGGATCACAAAGAGTGTCTCCAATTGTAACTTCTGGAACGCCTGATAAAACAACGATATCACCTACAACCGCTTGTTCAAGCTCAACTCTTTGAAGACCGAGATATCCTTCTACCTTAACTATAGTACAACGTTCTTGTTGACCATTTTGATTAATGTGAATGATTTGTTGACCTTTCTTAATACTACCTTCTAAGATTCTTCCACTAGCTTGTCTGCCAACATAGTCATCATAACTGATGTTTGTAGCTTGCATTAAGAACGGATTTTCTAATGACCCTTTAGGAGCATCGACAGCATTAATGATAAGTTCAAATAATGGGCGCATATCTTTGCGTTCGTCATTTAAATTTTGAATGGCGAAACCTGTAAGTCCAGATGCATAACAGTATTTAAAGTCTAATTGCTCGTCATTTGCACCAAGCTCAGCAAATAAATCAAATGTTTGATCCAAGACTTTATCAGGAGTTGCATGAGGACGATCGATTTTATTTAAGACAACAAGAGGTTTTAAACCCATTTTTAAAGATTTAGACAGAACAAAACGAGTTTGCGGCATTGGACCTTCTTGAGCATCAACCAAAAGAACAACGGAGTTCACCATACCAAGAATACGCTCTACTTCGCCTGAGAAGTCAGCGTGGCCAGGGGTATCTACGATATTAATCTTATAATCGCCAAATTTAACACTTGTAGGTTTTGCAAAAATAGTAATACCACGCTCTTTTTCTTGATCGTAAGAATCCATCATTCTTTCTGGTATTTCTTCATTTTCTCTAAATAACTGGGATTGCTTCAGAAGAGCATCAACGAGTGTAGTTTTGCCATGATCGATGTGAGCAATGATTGCGATATTACGAATATTTTCGCGCTTTAACATAAAAATTTCCTAAAGATAGTAAAAAATAAAGAATAATTTATCACATTAATTTTATTAATACAATTACATTAATAGTTTTATAACTTGAGATTAACTCTATAGTAGAATATGCTAATAACCTTAGTAGATTTAAATTATAGTTGTTTCCATGAACCTTTAAGCTAGCGGTTTTTGTATGGATAAAAATCTTCATTCCCATGATTCTCATCAAGATGAAGAACATACTGTCGTATATGGCAGCTTAATGGATTCAAAAACGAGTCAACTCGATGACCAGCTACTGGAAAAATTAGAATCTGCTTTTCATAAGCCTACATCTCAGATCTCTTTACATGATGTTGCTAAAATAGCAAGCGAATACGATCCTATTGACTTAGCCTATGCCGTAACTAAGCTTCCACCTTCAGCTAGAATTGTTGTGTATGAAAATCTTCCAGATTTTAATGCCAAAATTATCTTTATGATCAATACAGGCAGCTACACAAGATCTGCAATTTTTCGACAATTAGATGATGTTGAAATTAAAGATTTATTAGAACAAATGCCACCGGATGAAGCCGTTTGGATGTTAGACGATATGTCTGATCGTCGTATGAAGCGAGTTTTAGAACTACTAGATCCCAAAAAATCAAGCCGAATTAGTGAATTACAAAAGCATGATCGTCATAGCGCCGGCCGTTTAATGACTGACGAGTTTTTCAGTTTTCATATGAATACAACAATCGGAGAGGTGGCTGCTTTTATAAGGGATAATCCGGGAGTTGAATTAACACGCCGCGTATTTGTTTTAAATGATGAAGGGGAATTAATTGGGTATGTTCCAGGAAGAAATTTAATTGTTAATCCCGAATATATTCCAATTCGTCAAGTTATGCGCCCAATTTTACAAAAAATTAATGTTGACGCATCAAGAGATGAGGTTGTTGATTTAGTAGAACGATATAAAATACCTGCTTTGCCAGTAGTGGATGAAGAAGACCGATTAATTGGTGTTATTACTTATGAAGATGTCGTGGAAGCAATGGAAGATATTGCAGACGAAACCATTGCAAGTATTGCAGGTACAGCTGAAGATTTTAGTGAGCATGAGCCTATCTTTAAACGCTTTATGTGGCGCGCTCCTTGGCTTTTAGTGACCCTTTGCGCAGGCCTTTTGACATCTACTGTTCTATCCCATTTTAAAGATAAAATATGGTTTGCTATCGTTCCTTTTTTCGTTCCGTTAATTGCAGGGATGTCTGGAAATGTGGGGATTCAGTGTAGTACAATTTTAGTAAGAGGTTTATCCACTGGAGATATTTCCGCGGGGTCTCGCTCAGATGCTGTTATGAAAGAGCTTGGCATTGGTTTAGTGATTGGTCTTGTATTTGGTTTAAGTTGTGGTGTAATTGTTTACTTACTTTCTGTTTTTGGTATCCAAGATTTTGAACTGAGTCCTTTAGCATTAGGAACTATTGTGAGTTCGGGCGTTTTAGGGGCTTCGATGACGGCTACGTTTTTGGGTACGTTTTCACCTTTTTTCTTTGCAAGTTTTAGAATAGATCCAGCAGTAGCATCAGGTCCAATTGTTACAGCTTTTAACGATGTTTCTTCAACCTTTATGTTCATTTTTGTGACAAAAATGGTTTATTCCTTTTTTGCGTAAAAGATTATTTGAGGGTAGTTCTACATAAGATTACCTTTTAACTCTAGTAAAACGACCTATGAATAGACTCATTGGCTATAGCTAAAATTCGCGTGAGCTTAAACTTTAGTCCTTATTTATTGCTTCAATAGTTTGTAATTGTTATAACATTTGCCAAAATACAAAAGGCCAAGTAGATGTTAGAACCTTTAACCTTCGAACAATTACCTAAAGAAATTCAATTAAACGTTTTTAACTATATCTCTAAACAATCCTTAAATATATGTGCACTTGTATCTAAGTTTTTTTTTGATATAGCTACCCACAGGATAGAAAGAAAGAACAAATTAGAAGAGTTATTTTCCAAGCGGATGATTGAAGTGTTAGGTGGCTATGATATTTTCTTAAAAATTCCAATCGTAACATTTGCTAACATATGCGCGCCAAGCCTATCTTATGGAGGTGCAATCAGATTGCGAGACATAACAGCTCCTATTATGAAAGGTGTCTACCAAGGAAAACCCTTTATTACGTTCCTAGCTGAAGAAGTGGATGCCAAAATTTGTTATATTTTTTATATGTACAAAACAACTTCATGGAGTGGAGATACCATTTGGGATGAAGGTGGAAGCCCTTTTTGTTATAGTATTTTTGATCAACTTTCCTTAAATGTAAATTTAAGTGAACAACAACAAAAACAATGGGATATTGCTCGAAATTTTTTTTTAGGAAAAGACGTTATGCCAAGAAACGGTGAAGGCAAATTCGTTATTTATAATCAAATGCCAAAAGCTTTTTTTAAGGATGAGTATCCTATGAAAATAGACGAATATTTATTTGTTTCTCGAGTGGAACTTCAGCGATTAGACTATGAATTTTCTACAGAATAGTCTCACATTTATTTAAGAAGCGTATTAACACTTTATTGGTAGGAATGTTTTCTATGACAACTACTTTTGATACTAACCACTTAAATTTTTTTTCACCTAACGTAATAGATCTGTTTGGAGGTGAAGAAAATTTTAAAAAAATCCCATTTTCCAATAATAGTGAAACGGTTGATGGGGAAAGTCCCGTTGTCATTGAAAGTCATATGGATGGCAGTTATTCTATCAGTTTTCTCTATAAAAAAGTAGCTAATCAAAGGCCATTAATTGGTTTTATCTATGCAAAATGGGATCTAAAACAAAATAAAACTAATTGGTGGGTTAATTTTGGATCCTTTAAGAGTAGAATTAAATTAAAGGATTCAAAAGAAAAAAACATTTCTTTAAATAATTTTTTTGAACATAAGTGTTTTCTTAATTTGGAGAATCGTTTTACAAAAGAGGATTATCAAATTTATAAATATCCCGTAAAAGGCATTTCATTTAACCAAATGGCAAAAAAAGGTTTAATGGAAACCCAAGCAGAGTTTATGACTAAGAGGCTAGTCCATTTTTATGATCGAAATGTAAATAGCTATGCAATTTTAAAGTCTAGCGTAGATATATTTGGTGTATCTATAGGGCATTTTTTTTGACTATTATTCCAAAATATTTATCAGTAAATGCCACTACTTAAATTATTTTGATAAACCTTCAGGTTTTCTTGCAGTCAACACGAAGGTTTTGAAGATCTAAAAAAAAAACTCTTCATGAACGACTTTTTCTTGAGCATGCATTTCTAGAAGTTTATTTGCATTTTTTTCTTTTTGAGATTGCTTTAGGTAATGATCCCACGCTTCCACCCTCACTTTATATGTGGGTTTTTTCATAATTTGTTCTGCTAGTATTTGACTTTGTTTATCTATTACAAATTGCTCTTTTGCTTGAATTTGTTCCACTTGTGTTTGTTCTTGTAATTCTTTTTCTTGTAATTTTTTTTGTTCTACTTCATCTAAAGTCCATTCCGATAAATTGGAACATCTATTGTTAAAATCGCTTATCATGTTTTACCTGCTATTGAGTTGTTATTTTCGAAAAGTATAATTACTCACCTTTACAATGTAAATCCTTTAGATAGCAATTATTAAATAAACCTATTGCTAAACTTGCCAAAATAAAGCAAATAGACACCTATGCATTATCTTAAAAGTATTTTATTAGTCCTTATTTATTGCTTCTTTAGTTTGGAGTTGCTATAACATTTGCCAAAATATTATAGGCAAACAGATGTCGGGACCTTTATCCTTCGAACAGTTACCTCAAGAAATTCACTTAAACATCTTTGACTATATCCCTAAACAATCTTTAAAAAAATGTGCAATTGTATCTAAGCTTTTTTGTCATGCAGTTACCCATATTTTGAAAAGAATGGAATTAGAAGAGCTATTTTCAAAGAGGATGATAGAAGGTTTAGGGGGTTATGACAATTTCCTAAAAATTCCAACATTAAAATTAAATCACTTAAACGGACCAAGCCTATGTTTAAGTGCTGAAGTGAGATTGATTGATTTAACGGCTCCGTTAATGAAAGGAACATACTTTGGAAGCCCTTTTATCATGTTCCTAGCTGAAGAAGTGGATACCAAAATTTGCCGATTTTTTTACATGCGCAAACCAACTTCACCCAATAATGAAACTATGTGGTGTGAAGGTGGTAGTACTTTGCGTGGTCCCAGAATTTTTAGTCATCTTTCTTTAAAAGATTATTTAAATCAGCAAGAACAAACGGAATGGGATATTGCTCGGAATTTTTTTTTAGGTAAAGAAGTTATTCCAAAGATCGGGAATAGCAAATTTGTTATTTATACTCAAATGCCAAAAGTCAATTTTAAGCCTGAGGATAAACGGACACTCAAATTTACTTTCATCGATCAATTGGACAACAAAATTTTCTAAAAAATAACTCTTCTTGTTAATAATAATAGTTAACCTCATTCCATTTGACACATAAATCAGGCAAACTTAATGTATATTATCTTTAGCTAATGACAAAATATAGAGTGATAATTTCAAAGGAAAGACATGACTTCAGACGGGATCGAATCTTACAAAGAATTAAAAGATTTAGTACTCTTAAATCTAAAAACTCAATGGCTAAACTTTTATCAACAAGTACAAGTCATTGGGAAATATTATAGAAAAGCTTCTTATATAAAAGCTGACACGAGCCTTTTGCTAGAATATCTTTGGAATAATCCTTTTACAATCAGTAGACGTTTTCTAGAAAAGAAGAATGAAAGTGATGTGCATCGTTACGGAGAAACACCCTTAACTACCTTTGATTATATTGTAAAGGCCAGTGGAATAACAAACAAGGATACTTTTTATGAGTTAGGATGTGGCAGAGGAAGAACATGTTTTTGGATCCATTCGTTTGTTGGTTGCAAAGTTATTGGCATTGACTATATTCCTGAATTTATTGCAAGAGCCCAAAAAATTGTAAATAAATATCATTTAAAAAACTTAGAATTTAAATGTAACGATATTACTAAAGAAAATTATAACGATGCTACAGTCATTTATTTATATGGCACTTGCTTAGAAGATCATGAAATTGAAAATCTTATTCAGCGATTAAAATCTTTACCAAAAGGGGTAAAAATCATAACAGTTAGTTTTGCTTTAAACGAATATGATTTGTCACATTCATTCGAGATAATAAAATGCTTTCCTGCCACTTTTACATGGGGACAAGGAGACGTTTATATTCAAATTAAAAAATAATTATTTTACTTAATTAAAAAATATAAATAATTTTTTAATTAAATCTTATTTAAATTTGCTATTGATAAAAATGGCAAATTTGCCATATAGTTAACAAAGTTGTATGTTAATTTATGTTATGTATTAAAAAACATAGTTTTAATGCGAAACATTGATTAGTAAATAATCAAATTCAACTACCTGCAACAGGCTTTATAACATTTTGTTTTCAACGCCGATAGCTCTCTTTATATTCTATATAATAACTCATACTAATGAGTAGTTTTAAATTATTAAATTAATAGCAAAATTGTTTTATTAGTTTAAAAAATTAATCACATTTATTTGTGATTTAACTTTAATTGCTTGAGCTAAAAGCTCATGCCAATATTTTATTAATAATTGTTATTTGTGTGTTTTACCTTAAAAGGAAGCATACTTTATATAAATAATTGGAGTTTTTTATGTGTAAAAAAATATTTGCAATATTAACATTAACATTGTTTGCCATTACTGGTTTAAAGGCTAATGAATATTGTGAAGCACCAATGGTTCCAGTGAACAATAATTCGATTTTTAATAAGTTTACTTATAATTCTTGTGGCATCCATAATTTCAATTATTTGAAAGTAGGTGGTGGGATAGTTAGAGCTCATCATTTTTATAGCATAACCCCGACTATTTCTTTAGGACATAGATTTGATAAAGGAAATTCCGCGATCGATTTATCCATTAATTGGGCAGGTAATGATAAAAAAACATTTTATGCAACTCCAAGAGTTGTAGTTTTAAAGTACTTAGATCATAACAGTTTAAGCAGCATGTATTACGGTGTTGGCTTAAGTTACGGTGGTATCACAGGTCATCACACTAGACGTTTCAATGGTATCTTTGCTGAAGGTGTTGTAGGTTGGGAAACTTACCTTGAAGATGTAAAAGCTTTTGCTGAAATCAACGTTAGCCAAGCGGCAGTTCCATTTAAAGATCATTATTCTATAGATGCACCTGTTATTACATTTGCAGTAGGTGTTGGTTTCTAAGTTGAAATTTTTTTATGAATTAAGCTTTGAATAGCAAGATCCATCGAAATGAAAGCTATGTCGAAAGACATAGCTTTTTTATTTTACCTTCTTAAAAAACCGGCTGAAAATTGCCATCGTTTACTTTTTACAAATTTTAAAATTTTTCAAAGAGTAGAGATTAAAAAAAATTTAAGGATTTTGCTCTACTTTAACTAAAAACTCTTTGTGACCAGATCTTTTTTCATGGCCATTTGGCGCACATTTATATTTCCAAGAAAAAATGAGGCCAACGAGGGGAATAACTTCGATAAAGCTTTTTAATAGTTCTGCAGAGCCTTTGATAATATGAGGTATATGACCTTTATTTTTTGTTACGATCAAAGCACCGACATGATAAATAACGTGAACTAAGCAAAGGACAATTCTAATGACTGCCGCAACTCTACCAAAAATTGGCATTCGTGTTATGCGGGATAATAAAGGATCTCTTACAGGAACAACTTTATGCTTTTGAATACGATTATTATTTGCATCTCTTAAATCTTTTGTTTCAACATTCCATTCACAATCGCTATAAATAACAGTTCCTAAAAGGGGAGCTACACTTGTGTTATAGATTTTTACCATATTTTGACTCCAAAATCACTTTAGCTTCTTTTACATCTAAGTCGATTTGTTTTGTTAACTCTTCAATACTATTAAACTTAATCTCATTTCTCAATTGAGATACAAATTCTACATTCATGTAGCTATTATATAGGTCTTCTTCATAATTAAATAGATGAACTTCTAAAAATGGTTCTTTGCTATTACGAATAGTTGGTGCTATTCCAATATTTGCTATACCTTTAAAATACTTGTTATTGACACAAGCGCGTATTGCATAAACTCCAAATGGAGGTAAAACCAAATGAGTTAGATCTATGTTGGCTGTTGCAAAGCCAATTACTTTACCTTTCCCAAGTCCTTTAATAACTTTGCCATAAATTGAATAAGGCCTACCTAACAATTGGCTTATATAAAAAAGGTCCCCCTTTAGTATAGCTTGACGAATGTCTGTACTTGAAACTCTGGCATTATTGAGCATTAAGGGTTCTAAATATTTCACTTCAATATTCTTTTGTTTCCCATATTCAATAACAAAATCCTTTGTGCCCGAGCGATTTTTTCCAAAGGCTGCGTCGTGACCTAGAACAATACCAGTTATTTGGCTTTGATGAAAAATATTGTCTAAAAAATCTTTGGCTGAAACGGAAGCAAGCTCTTTATTGAATTCCAAAAAAACAAGTAAATCAATGCCGCTTTCTTTAAATAAAGAGATTTTATGCTCTGCTGAGCATATTTGGTGAATTGTATAGTCTTTTACAACTGAAGCTGGATGATTTTTGTACGTAATTACACAACTTAGTGCATTTTGCTCTTTGGCTAAAGCTTTTAAATGTTTAATTATTAATTGATGACCTAAGTGAAAGCCATCAAACATACCTATGCTTATGGCTATTTTTTGAGGAGGAAATTGTTTTAATGTATTAACAATTTCCATTATCCTACCGGAATTTCTTGCAATAACTTAAGGTTTAAGTCATTTTGCAAATGTAGAGTACTTCCGTCTGCGCAATTTTCAATCTTAAAAGGTCCAGATCTAGTTCTTTGTAAGTCGATTAAATGAGCGCCACAACCTAACAAATTCCCTAAATCTTCGGCTATAGAACGAATATATGTACCTTTACTACAAGTAACTTCAATCTCTAATAGAGGATAGTTATAAGATATATAAGTAGTTTCCACTTTTACAAGATTTGGCTTTCGCTCAATTGTTTTTCCTTCTCGTGCAAGTTCATATAACTTCTTGCCCTTAACTTTTTTAGCTGAAAACATAGGGGGAATTTGCTCTATTTCACCTTGGAACTTAAAGAGAGCTTCTTTAATTTGCATTTCTGATGGTATAAAGTCACTTTGCTTTATTACTGTTCCATCACAATCAAATGTGTCTGTTGATTTACCAAGCATTAAAGTGGCTTTATAGGCTTTATCATGAGCGATTAATTCGTCGCAAAGTCTTGTGTATTTTTTACCAACAAGCATAACTAAGACGCCTGTTGCAAAAGGATCTAACGTTCCAGTGTGACCAATTTTTTTTACATTGAAAATTTTTCTTAGTTTGCCAACGATCCCAAAAGAAGTAATTCCTTTGGGTTTGTCAACAAGAAGAATTCCTTCAGGAAGGATCTTATTCGTCTGATTCATCATCTAATGTTTCCGGAGGACGAGATTCTTGCTCGTCAGAGATTTCTTTTAAAATTCTTTGAATTCGTAAATGTTTATCCACACTGTCATCTAATTTAAACGTAAGGGATGGAAAATAGCGTAAAACGACTTTTTTTGAAGCGTTCACCGCAATGAATCCAGCAGCATTTTGTAGAGCCTCTACGGATTCTTTTTTAACATGGTCGTCCCCAATAACGCTTATATAGACTTTAGCATGGTGCAAATCTTTTGTAACATCAACTCGCGTTACAGTAACAAATTCATTTACATGAGGATTTTTTACATCTTTTCTTATGACTTCAGAAATAACTTCTTTTAAAAGAGAGTTTAAACGATCAGTGCGCTGTTTTGGCATAAAATATCATTGGGTATAAGGTTTATAAATAGACTTTTCTAAATTAGAAAAGTCTATTTATTTCACTGCTATAATTCTTGAGTAATATAGGTTACTTCATACGCTTCTAATATGTCACCTTGCTGAAAAGCTGAAAAGCCATTTAACACGATACCACATTCTAGTCCTTTTGAAACTTCTCTTACGTCATCTTTAACTCTTTTTAAAGAGGAGATGCTACCACGCCAGAGCACTTCTTTATTTCGAACCACACGCATATGATTGTTACGATGAATTGTCCCATCAATAACTTGACAACCTGCAATAATTCCATAATGAGATGATTTGAAAGTTGCTTTGACTTCTGCTTTTCCTTTATCAGTCTCAATAGATATTTTATCTAATAATCCTACGAGTAATCCTTTTACATCGTCTATAGCATGATAAATGATATCATGCATTCTTACCTGAACGCCATGTTGACGAATTAAAGATTCTGCGTGACTTTCAACGTTTGTATGGAAACCAATTATCACAGCTTTTGAAGCTGCAGCTAATTGTACATCGGACTCTGAAACTTCTCCAACACCTGTAAAAATAATGTTAATTTCAGCTTTTTGAGATTCCACTTTTTGAAGAGCTACTTTTAAGGCTTCTAAAGAACCTTGTACGTCTGCTCTAAGGATAACATTTAATATTTTCTTAGAAGCATTATCAACATTTTGTTGTAGCAGGTTTTCAATAGAGACTTTCTTTTTCAAAGCTAAGTTACTCTCTTTTATGCCTTCACGTCTAGCTTCCGCAATTTCTCTCGCTTCTTTTTCATTTTTAACGACTATGAACTCCTCACCAGCTTCTGGCAATCCTGAAAGACCTGTAATTTCTACTGGAGTTGAAGGGAGAGCCTTTTGTAAGAGTTTGCCAAATTCGTCTTGCATAGTCTTAACACGACCCCAAAGATGTCCAAAGACTAAAGCATCACCGATAGCTAGCGTTCCATTTTGAACTAATACAGTAGCTACAGCTCCCATCCCTTTATGCATCTCAGATTCTAAAACACGACCTCTTGCGCGACTATCTGGGTTAGCTCTTAATTCTAAAACTTCAGCTTGTAAAGCTAACATTTCGAGCAATTCTTTTATCCCTTCTCCTGTATGTGCTGAGCAATTAACTGTAATTGTTTGCCCACCCCATGCCTCAGGTAATAATTCTTGTTCAGATAGTTGTCTATAGACAGTTTCTGGATTAAAGTTTGGTTTATCAGATTTGTTAATTGCTACAACGATAGATACATTAGCAGCTTTTGCATGTTGGATTGCTTCAACGGTTTGTTGTCTAATCCCTTCATCACCTGCAACTACTAACACAACGATATCTGTTACGTCGGCTCCTCTTGCTCTCATTGCTGAAAAAGCTTCGTGGCCTGGTGTGTCTAAAATAGCAATATCGCCTACTGCTGTGTGACAGCGAAAAGCGCCGATGTGCTGAGTAATAGCACCAGCTTCTCCAGCTGCGCGATTGCTTTTTCGAATAGCGTCAATTAAACTCGTTTTTCCATGGTCAACGTGACCCATGAAAGCGACAACAGGAGGACGTATTGTCAATTGCGCTGGATCTGATTTACTAATTTCTTCTTTAACGGTTTCATCCGTAATTCTAATTCTTTTTTCTTCTGTTGTATCTATTGTAATTTCACAACCAAACTCATGTCCTAGCAATTGAATTGTTGTTTCATCTTCTAAAATATCATTTAAGGTTACAACAATTCCTTGCATAAATAATTTTGCCACTAATTGAGAAGCTTTTAACTTCATTTCAGAGGCTAAATCTTTAATAGTAATAGGAGTTCTTACACTCAGAGTCGTAGGCCTTATTGTGGTGTCTTCTTGAACAACTTTAGCTTGTTTATTCCGTCTTTTTCTCCACCGCGTTTCATCTTCACTATCTGCTCTTAAACCATGACGATCTCGTCCGTCGAATTGCCTTGAGGGTTCAGGTTTTTTGGCAGGCTTTACATCCCTAAATTCCTTTACCTTAGAAAATTTACTTTTTTTGTTATCTTCTTCAGTCGTAGCAGGGGTTTTAGCTTCCTCTGGCTTAGTTTTAATTTTTTCTTTATTTCTATCAGATTCAGAAGGTTTAAAAGAAGATTGTTGCTGACCGTGAGAAGGCCTTTGTCCTTGAGGATGTCCTTGACCGTATGGGGGTCTTTGTTGAGGAGCATCACTTCTAACATTTTCTCTTCTTGGAGCTGGCTTTGGTGGTAATAGATCTTTAATATGTTTACCAGTTGGTCCTAAACGTTGTTGAGAAAAGGGTCTACTATTTTCAGGTCGTATAGGAGCTCTTTCTTTGCGGGGCACATCTTCCATTTTTTTCTTTGGTTCCTCAACAGGAATTTCTTGGATAGTAGATTGAGCTGATTCTTGCACTTCTACAGGTTTTTCTTCTTTTACTTCTTCTTGAGGCTCTTCTTTTTGTTCCGCGAAAAGCTCTTTTCTTAATTCTTCTGCCGTTTTTTGCCTTACAGGCTTTTCTATCTCTAAGTTTGCAAGAATAGATGGTATAGCCGTTTCTTCGGTTTCAGATTGTTGTACAACCTCTTCTTGCGCTTCATTAGATTTATTTTTATCTACAGAACTTTCAGCAAAAGCAGATCGAGAACGCGCTTTAATGCGAGGGGCTTCTTCTTTTACTGGAGCTACCGCCTTCGATTGCTCATCTTCTGCTTCTTTTTGTTTGCTTTTTTCCACATTTTTAGACGCTGAAGCTGGATCTTCTTTTTTCTTTGCTAATTTATTTTTTATCCCTTCGAGATCAACTGCTTTAGCAATTTGTGCGTTTTTAATGTTTAATTTAAGATTTTTGGCCAAAGCTTACATCCTTTGCTTACTTATTTGTTCAATAATTTTATCTGTCATTTCAAGACTTATGCCTGGAATTGCAGCAAGTTTGTCTTGAGTTGCCACGAGTAGTTTTCTTGGTGTATCATAACCAGCGTTAGTTAATAGATCTAACAAGTGATCATAAAAAAAGCTATTTAAACCTTTCACTTGCTTTAATGGTTCATCTAAACTTGGGTCTTCAGATTCTGCAAGTTCCGCTCTTTGAAGACTTATGGTTTTTTGATAATCTGTCATTTTTTGCACTTCTAAAGAATAGCCAATTAATTGTCCATTCAACTTGGCATTCAATCCTTTTTTCCCGATTACAGTTGGAAAATCATCATCTTCTACCACTATAGAAATCATTTTTTCATCTTCATTAACATTGAATTTGCGAATTTCAATAGGATTTAATGCGTTTTGCAATAATTCTAGTGAATCATTTGAAAAAGGAATGATATCTATTTTTTCATTATGAAGTTCGCGGACTACATTTTTTACTCTATTTCCGCGCATTCCAACACAAGCACCCACTGGATCAACTTTTGAGTCAACAGAGCGTACTGTAAGTTTAGTTCTATATCCCGCTTCGCGAACTATTTTATCTATAATAACTATTCCATCTTTAATTTCTGGAACTTCCTGAATGAGCAATTGTTTTACAAATTCTGGATGACTTCTTGATAAAACTACTTCAGCTCCACCATTTTCTGTATCGTTTACGGCAAACAACAAGGCTAAAACCTTATCTCCAATATTTAATTTTTCAGTTTTAGGGTAGTATTTGGTTGGCATTATAGCTTCCACTTTCCCTAAATCGACAATTACGTTCGAGCCTCTTACAAAGCGCTTAACTGTTCCTGAAATTAATTCATCTACACGATGACGATATTCTTCGTAAATAACATCTCTTTCTGCACTTCTCAATTTTTGAGTTATAATTTGCCTTGCTTTTTGAGCTGCTATTCTTCCAAAATCTCTAGGAGTGGCTTCGATATCAATAAATTGGCCGATTTCACAATCTGGGTCAATTTCTCTTGCTTCTTCTAAGGAAATTTCTTGTGCGGGTACTTCTACTTCGTCTACAATTTCTTTTTCACAATAAACTTCGATATTTCCGGTTTTAGGGTGAATTTTAACTGTTACATTCGAGGCACCACTTATGCTTTTTCGTGCAGCAGCTCGGAGAGATTCTTCAATAGCGTTTATGACAACATCTCTTTTTATTCCTTTTTCACGCTCTAAGTATTCAAAAATTGCTACGAGGTCTTTATTCATTCTGTCTAGCCTCAAAAATGTTTATAATCGATAACTCTTAAATCTTTAAATGAAGCATGGTAAATTCTAAAATAGTAATCTTACCATAATTACAATTAAACAATATTTATACCTAAATACAAATTTTTATTCGTTTATAAAAATTTGTATTTAGCTATAAACAATTTTTTCGGGATTAATCTCGAAAGAGTAAGCAATGGGACTGTTTAATCCCATTGCTTGAAAAAAACTTATGCTTCAGTTTCTTCGAAAGATTCTTCTTCCTGATGACCTTGATGCTGTTCTTCTTGCTCGTCGCTGTCTTGATCGTCTTTTTTCTTACGTTTTCTAGTCATGACGATATCATCGCGGTTTTCTTGGTTCTCATCAATCAAATATTCTTTAATTGATAAGGCTATTTTTTTATGCTCAGGATCTAATTTAATCACTTTCGCAGTTACTTCATCGCCTTTAGAAACCACATCTTCTACTTTTCCAAACGCTTGATCGGAAAGCTCAGTTACGTGAATTAAACCTTCGATTCCACTGTCTAGTTCAACAAAAGCACCAAAAGCTGTTATTTTTGTTACTTTACCTGTAACTAAAGAACCGACTGGCATTGTTTTTTCAATAGATTCCCAAGGATTATTGCTTAATTGCTTTAAGCCTAAAGTGATTTTTTTGCTTTCTTTATCAACTGATAAAATAGCTGCATCGACAACATCACCTTTTTTCAAAAGTTCTGATGGATGGGAAACTTTTTTAATCCAGCTTAAGTCTGAAATATGAATTAATCCCTCAACTCCTGGCTCCAATTCAACAAATGCGCCATAGTTAGTTAAGCTTTTAATTTCAGCTTTTACATTTGTTCCAACTGGGTATTTCTTTTCAACTTCATCCCATGGATTGTGTTCAGCTTGTTTTAGGCCTAAAGAAATTTTACCTTCTTCTTTTTGGACTGAAAGAACGATAGCTTCAACTTCGTCACCTTTTTTCACAACTTCGCTCGGATCTGTGATGTTTTTAACCCAAGACATTTCAGAGACGTGGATTAAACCTTCGATACCTGGCTCAATTTCAATGAAAGCGCCATATGGTAACAAGTTAACAATCTTGCCTTGAACTCTAGTACCTGGTGGGTATCTTTGTTCAATCTGATCCCATGGATTATTTTCTTTTTGTTTTAAACCTAAAGCGACTCTACCTTTATCTTTGTCAACGCTTAAAATCATTACTTCAAGCTTCTGACCTAGTTGTACCATTTCAGATGGGTGTTTAATTCTCTTCCATGTCATATCTGTAATGTGTAAGAGACCATCAATTCCATCTAAATCTAAGAATACGCCGAAATCTGTAATATTTTTTACGATACCTTCGCGAACATCGCCAACTTGAATATGTTCAAGTAATTCTGCTTTTTTAGAAATTCTTTCAGCTTCTAGTAATTCTCTTCTAGATACAACAACGTTTTTGCGTTCGATATTTATTTTTAAAATCTTGAATTCATATGTTTTACCAATGTATTCATCAAGATTTTTAATTCTCTTGTTATCGATTTGAGAACCTGGCAAGAATGCTTCCATGCCGATATCGACCATCAAGCCGCCTTTAACTTTGCGCAATACTTGACCTTTAACAATAGAACCTTCTTCACAGTGCTCAAGGATATATTCCCACTGACGCATTTTTTCTGCTTTTTCACGTGAGAGTACAATTTGTCCATTATCATCTTCAGCTTGATCTAAAAGCACTTCTACATCTGCATCTAAAGCTACTTGAGAAGGATCGGAAAATTCTTCGATTGGCACAAGTCCTTCTGATTTTAATCCAACGTCTATCACGACGTGGTCTTTTGTAATTTCTACAATGCGACCTTTTAAAATAGTTCCTGGGGAAGTAAATTGCTCAGATTCCGATGTACTGGTATCTTTCCCTTCTAATAAGCTTTTAAAAAGTTCTGCATCTTTTTCCTGAAAATCGACATCATCAACGATTTTGCTTTCATTCCAGGTATATTGTTGTTGGTTTGGCATTTAAAGGTTACTCCTAATTTTCTAAACTCTAAAGCGCTAAGATTAACAGATGCTAAAGAAAAATTGCAAGGTTTACGCTTTGAGATTTGTAAGTTCTCTACCGCTTCATCTTAAGTCTGTTAATTTGGCTTATTTTGTGTCATTTAAAACACATAAGAACAAATAATTTTAGAGGAAATAAAGCAATTATTATTGCCTTAAAACCAATATAATATTAATGATTTAAAGTGAATTTGAGCTATAGGCAAGAATATGAATATTTTCTCATACGGCTATGGTACCACACCACCTGATTATAGACAACAAGTGAATCAAGTTGAAATAAACGGAATTCAAGAAAATTTAAGAAAATTATTAGAAACAGATTTTGAGCTTAATCATTTAAATTTAACCTTTTGTGAAAATCTTGCTTATTATCTCTATACTAAAAATTTTAACGATTTATTCTCTTGTTTATATAAAGTGATTCGAGAAGTTGATGATTTAAAGATTTCGTTAAATATTCCTTACCTTTTTATCTATATTTTTCAAACTTTTCCAGAGATTAGACAACAAATCGATCAGTTTCGAAAGTTTCTTTTTCTTTTCATTGAAAGATGCAGATCTTCTTCGACAGATTTAGAAAAAAAGCATAATAGTGAATTTTTTAAAGTGGTTTTAGATTCTGAGGAATCTTTTACTTGTCTTGCTGAAAGTGTAGTATTAATTATTAGTCAACAATCCAATTTGCCAGAGGTTAAACAACAAAAGATAGTCAATATAACTTTTAAAGCTTTTATAGATAAAATTTTTTTTCATGATGAAGTAAATACTCTAAAACTTATCTATGAGCTAGCAAAAGAACCAAATTTATTAATTACTAAAGCTTTAATAAACTACCTTATTTCCAACGATTGGGAAGGTGAAGTAGAAAAGCCTATTCAAATAATTCTTAATCTATTTGAAGAAAAAGACCTTATCGAAAGGGATGAAGTTTTACAATTATTTACTTTAAATAAAAAATGGTCTTACGAATTTATTTCCTCCACTTTTAAATTATTTTATTGTGTAAATCTAGATACTGAAAATACCTTTACTGTTGATACGGATGGTTTGCAAGAGATAGTCGCTCATATAGGTAACTTTAGCGAAGATAGCAAAAATAAGTGGGCTATTTTTTTTCAAAAAGTTAATTATGAATACAACCTAGATTATTATTTAAAAGTATCTGCTAGTAGGCATTTCCCAATTAGTGTAGGCAATGGTGTTAAATTTGTAAAATGTTTGAACCTACCAAAGCAAGCTGTTAACCTACCTTTTTATATATTTTTGGATTATCTATTCTATTACAATCAAAGTTTCGAAGACTTTCAAACGATTTTTAATCATCTAGTTAAGTATTATTCTCCAACAAAAAACTTTAGTCTTCACCTTTTAAAACTGAAATATTTCATTTGTTATGAAAATGAAAAAAAGTACAATCTTTATGCTAAGCTGTTTAAATCCCACGTACATCCTTTTGAGCTAACCTTAGAAGATGCAAAAACATTTTTTACTGTTTTAGACTATAAATGGGATATATATGTATTAAAGAAAATGCTTTTAAGTAATTTTTCTCAAAAATTAAGCCTCGTAAATCACTTTTCAAATATCTATGATATTAATTATAAAGATTATCCGTTTGTAGCATCAGACGAATTAGAAAAAATGGACATTAAAGAAGAACTCATTAAAGATGATTTTTTTGAAGGAGATTTATTACATACTATTCTCTTAAGGCTAAATAAAAGCATTTATTCTCTAAATTGTGCAGAATTGTTTTTAGATTTAGAAAATTATTGGGAAACATTATTTGTAAAATATCCTCAACTAATTCCAAAAAAAGGAATTATCTATTTTTACCTTTATAGTTTTTGCTTAGACAAAATAACTGTCACAATCGAAAAAAACGTTTCTCGTAAAAACAATCCCTCATTATTTGAAACATTAAAAAGAGGTGAGATTTCAAAAATACTAAACCAATGTCAAGAATATTGTGTGACTATGCTTGAAAACAATTTTAGGGAAAATAAAATTGAGATTGTATTATAGTAGCTTGGGTTTTCCTTGTTAAACTCAGCTGAAAAGTAATTCTTATGGATACGATAGTACTAAAATTTGGAGGAGCGTCTGTTGCCACTCCAAAAAATATTGAACGTGTAGCGGATATTATTATCGAACGGGCTAAATCTTATAAAGTTGTCGTTGTAGTTAGCGCTATGGGCGATATGACAAATCAGTTAATTGCTTTAGCTCACCAAGTAAACAAAAATCCTCCCAAAAGAGAATATGACATGTTGATAAGTACAGGAGAAAGAATCAGCATGGCTCTTTTAGCTATGTGCTTATCGAAAAGATCTTGTGATGCAGTTAGCTATACAGGCAGTCAGTCGGGCATAATTACATGCAATGAACATGCCGATGCTAAAATCTTAGATGTAAAGCCATATCGAATCTTGCAATCTTTAGCAAATGAAAAAGTTGTAATAGTAGCTGGATTTCAAGGGGTGAGTCTAAGTAATGAAATAACAACACTTGGTAGAGGGGGCTCTGATACGTCAGCTGTAGCTATTGCCATATCTATAAAAGCTAAACATGTGGAATTTTACAAAGATGTCAAAGGGGTCTATAATTGCGATCCTAAAACGGATAAAAATGCATATTTGTTTTCCAATTTAACATACGATGAAGCTTTAGAAATAACTGAAAAAGCTAAGATATTGCAACAAAGGAGCGTTTTATTAGCTAAAAAATATGCTTTACCTTTATATGTATGCTCCTTTTTAAAAGAGAGCCAACAAATAAAGGGCACCTGGATCACAGGAGCTGCTAGTGAAAAAAAAGAAACGGCTTATGAGGATCAAAAGAAAGAACTTGCCAATGTTCTTTAAATGAGAGATAATGCCCCCATTAATTTAGAGTAGCTTCTCTTTAAAATTTAAGATCATAAGATAAAGACTTAAGGTGACTGATAATGGAAGATGTTTTTCCAGAGATAAGCACTGCCTTTCAGACGATAGACGACAGCTCTATTCATCATATTTATTTTGCTACCATAAAAAAAATTTTAAAAAAGATTCTACCGAAAAATTTTTCATTTGAGCTCAATAGTGAGAAATTTCATCAAATCGTTCCTTTAGTAAAAGCTGAATTATGTGAAAAAGCCCCGGGCAATATTTCTTTTTTTGTTTTATCTAGGTATAGGCAAAATGCCTTTAAATTTTTTTTTGAGCTAATAAGCAGTTGGTTAATTCCTGGTAAACGATTAAATGTTGTTTTAATTTATGCTGCAGATTTTAAAATGCCAACATACAGTCAAGGCATTTACACTATTTGCGAAGTAATTATTCAGGTAGAGTCAAATGAGGAGTTACTCTCAATAAAAAAAAATCTTCCGACTATTGAGACTGAAATTTTATTAGGAATTGAATCTCAATACTATGCAAGGAGGATTTTAGAAGTAAAGGGGATGAAAGCTGATAGTAAAACAGCTTCAATTCAAGAAGATATCGCTTATATATTAAAAAAATATCCTACTAAATTTACCTATGAATTATTAACTGAGATGCAACATCTTTTAGTTATTACAAGGGATGAATTTAAAGCAGCGAGAGAATATCGCCATTTGACTCGAATAGTCGTCTTAAATTTTCTTTTTCGACAACATTTAAAAGAAGTTATACATAGTAATCCAGGAAAAAGATTTATAACCAGAAAGTTATTTTTGACAAAAATTCAAACGGAAAAAGGAAAAAAAACAGTTTTAGCAGTTTTAGTTGGGGTCAATTTTTTAAAAGAAAAAGAGTTCTTAGATAAAAGTCATTTAGTCGATGCCATAAAAAAATATGTGCCTGAAGCACAAGCTGTATCTAGTTCTTTTTTCCTCAATAAAAAAGGGAGTGAATCTGTAAGTACGTTTTACTTAGAAATGGAAAAAATTAATCAACAACCTTTTACCATTGCAGAAATAAAACTTTTAAAAGAAGAGCTTCCAAACGAATTAAGAGAAAGAATCTCACAATATCTTCCTCCGGTTTTTATGCCAAAAAATGAAGAAGAAATTATGAGAAATGTTTTAAGTTTAAGTTCTCAACTAAAGTACATTACGGATCATCCGCAAGCGTTTATAACATTCGAAAAGCAAACTGAATATCATTTATATTTTACAGTTTTAGTTGTTAGGGTTTTACAACCTGGAGTCCAAAGTTTGCAAGAAATGTTTAAATCAAAACCAACTTCCTTACAATATATACACGACAGGTGTAAATCTTTAGGACTGCTTGCAAAAAAATATACAAAGGAAGCAACTGTTTTTTCTGTTTTTATTGATAAATCGAAATTTTTAAGAAGTAATCAATCTATTGACCTTGGTAAAGCGCGGCAAGAAGTTGTAAGCCAACTTGAACTAGTGATTGGAAAGTTTAGAGATTATAATGGGGGACTATTATCAAAGCAAAATCAAACACTCGAAAATTTAAAAGAGTGTATGGATGATAGTTTAAGATATACAAGTTTACAACTGGAAAATTTCTTTTTTTCTTTAACACCTGTTCGATTAAGAACGATTTTAGATCCTAAAATACTGAAAAAAATGTTTGTGTTATTGGTCTCTTTAGAAGGTAATGAGGAGGAAGTAACTATTGAATTTGATGATGCGGCTGTTTATCTTGCCTTTAAGACTGAGAACATGGCCAAGAAAGAAAGCATAGAACATTTGTTAATTGAGTTACAAAGTGATGCTGTAGAAATAGCGCAGTGTTATTTAGAACAAGAAGAAAATCATCTATGTGGTTTTATACTATTGACTAGAACACCCGATAAACTGCAATTAGTTATAAAAAATATTCTTTCATCCCAAACTGTTTTAAAATAAAGAAATTTTAAGTCTTACAAGACTCGGCTATTTCTTTGACATTTGTCTATAAATAAATTATACCAAGCACTAAAATCATTAATACTAAAAAAACTAATCTAACTAGAACTTGTAGTTAATAAGAATCGCATGAATAAAACGAAAATCAAAATAGCTCCTTCGATTTTAGCTGGGGATTTTGGCCATTTGGCAGAAGAAGCAAAAAGAGTTGAAGAAGCCGGTGCTGACTCCTTACATATCGATATCATGGATGGGCATTTTGTCCCAAATTTGACAATGGGACCCGCAGCTGTTGCGGCTATTAATCGAGCAACTTCTTTGTTTCTTGATGTACATTTAATGATTTACAATCCATTTGAATATGTAGAACGATTTGTAGAAGCGGGTGCAGATCAAATCACTTTTCATTTTGAAGCTACAGAAGATGTAGAAGAGACCTTAAATTATATTAGAAAGTGCAATATCCGAGCAGGTCTCGCCTTTTCCCCTGACACGTCTCTTTCAATGATTCCTAAATATTTAGATAAATGTGATCAAATACTGTTAATGACAGTTCACCCAGGTTTTGGAGGGCAAGATTTCATTCCCGAGGTCTTAGAAAAAATAAAATTCACACGAGATTTATGTAATCAGTTGAATATTCGCGAAAGAGGGATTGTGCCAGCAAAAGGGGTAGAATTGCCACCTTTTGATATTCAAGTAGATGGCGGGATTAATCTTGAAACTGCAAAATTATGTGTAGAAGCTGGAGCCAATATTATTGTAGCTGGTACTTTTTTATTTAAAGCAGATAATATGAAGCAGGCAATAGAAGAACTTAAACAGATAAAATAATAATAGATTGAAGGTAATATAGGTTTTTAACGTTATGGTAATAAGTAATCAAATTGTTCCTGGAATGACTCTTTCTGTAAATGGCAAATTGTATAGAGTTGATTCTAGCATGAAAGTTAATGTTGCTAAAGGCACTCCTTTCATCAAGACAACTTTGCGCGATTTAGCAACGAATGAATTAATCGAAAAAAGTTTTAAGTTAAATCAAACGTTAAAAGATGTCTCTTTAATAGAAAGACAATTAGAATTTTTATATCCAGAAGGAAATGATTATCTATTTTTAGATATAGGAAATCTAGAGCAAGTTTTAATTCCTTCGTCGATCATTGGTACGCATGTTAATTATTTGAAAGAAGGGGTTGATGTAAAAGCATCTTTTTATGGCGATACTGTTTTTTCGGTTGAGCTCCCTCAGTTTTTAGAGTTGATGGTGGCAAAAGCCGATCACGTGGAAACAAATCTTTCTAATACCTCTTCAACGAAAGTTGCTATTTTAGAGACTGGCGCTAAAATCGAAGTGCCTCCATTTATTGAAGTTGGTGATATTATAAAGGTTCATCCTTCGACAAACGAATTTATTCAACGGGTTTAATAAAGAGGGTTGAGATGGAATTAAAGCATATAAAAGAATTAATGGCGGCCATGAGTCGCACAGGGACAAAAAAATTATCCCTAAAACGAGAAGGTTTCGAATTAGAACTTGAAAGAGATGATTCCCAAGGTGGCAAATTTCACCCTTCTATGATGGAGTATTTTGATGAAAATTCGATCCGAGAAGAGGCAGCCTTTAAGAAAAACATTCAACTTGCGAAAGGGGGAGATATTCCAACATCGCTTGCAGCTCCTCAAGGAGTCAGTTCTACTGAAGATACAGGCATTTATATTACTTCTCCAATGGTTGGAACTTTTTATGCCACACCATCACCAGATGACCCATCTTTTGTAAAAATAGGTGATAAAATAGAAAAAAATACTTTAGTTTGTATTGTAGAAGCTATGAAAGTGATGAATGAAGTTAAGGCTGGAGTTTCCGGGACTATTGTTGAAATACTTGTTGAAAGCGGTCATCCGGTCGAATTTGGTACTAAATTATTTAGGGTAACACAGGATAAGTAATGGAAAAGGTTTTAATTGCTAATCGTGGAGAAATAGCAGTTAGGGTAATTAGAGCTTGCCAAGATTTAGGTTTACAAACCGTGGCTGTTTACTCCCAAGCTGATGCTGAGGCTTTGCATGTACTACATGCTGATGAAGCGATTTGCATTGGTGAGCCCCCTTCGCAAAAATCTTACCTAAGAATCCCTAATATTTTATCTGCCTGTGAAATTACAAACGCGGATGCTATACATCCAGGGTATGGTTTTTTAAGTGAAAATGCAAATTTTGCCTCTATTTGCGAAAGTTGCGGCTTAAACTTTATAGGCCCAAGTCCTACAGCTATTGCCTTACTTGGCGATAAAGCAAAAGCTAAAGCCACAGCTAAAAAAGCTGGATGCCCAGTCATTCCAGGATCTGAAGGTGTTGTACCAGATTTAAAAAGTGCTTTAGACGAAGCTAAAAAAATCGGATATCCAATTTTCATTAAAGCCGTTGCAGGTGGTGGCGGAAAAGGTATTCGTATAGCTCACGATGAAGAAGAATTTATTAAATTTTTTACGGCAGCCAGATCAGAAGCTGAAAGTAGCTTTGGAAATCCGGATGTATATTTAGAAAAAATGATTGTGAATCCTCGTCATATTGAAGTACAAGTAATTGGTGATAAATATGGCAATTACGCATATCTTGGAGAAAGGGATTGTACAATTCAAAGAAGACGTCAAAAGTTAATAGAAGAAGCGCCAAGCCCGGTATTAAGTCCACGACTTAGGCAGCGCATTGGACAAGCAGCTGTGAATGTTGTTCGTGAAGCAAATTATTCATCTGTTGGTACAGTTGAATTTCTATTAGATAAAGATTTTAATTTTTATTTCATGGAAGTAAACACACGTATACAAGTAGAACATACAGTAACCGAAGAGCTTACCGGGATTGATTTAGTAAAAGAGCAAATACTAATTGCGCAAGGAAAACCTTTAAGTTTTCGACAAAAAGATATTGAACTTACAGGTCACTGTATTCAATTTAGAATAAACGCTGAAAATCCAGCCCAGAACTTTGCTCCATCTCCTGGAAGATTAGAATATTATTTACCTCCTGGTGGCCCTCACGTTAGGATTGATAGTGCTTGCTATTCTGGGTATCATATACCACCTAATTATGATTCTATGATTGCCAAATTGATTGTTAAAGGCAAAACAAGAGAGGATGCTATAGCTATTGGAAAAAGAGCGCTAAGAGAATTTCACATTGGCGGAGTTTATTCAACTATACCCTTTCATCAATATATGTTAGAGGACAAAGCTTTTGTTGAAGGGATGGATTACGACCTAAACTATATCGATAACTTGATAGCTGAAGGTTGCCAATTTCAGGTTAGCTAATTGGTAAGCTATGTGTAGTATTTTCAATTTTTTCTGAACAATCTTAATAGAGGTCTCTTTTGCGTCTTTTTAAAACGATTTTAAAAATATAAAAAAATGTTTTTCAAGGACACTAAAGGATAAAAAAAGGGAGCTTAGGATTTGATATTAACTATACTGTTTATATAGGCTATTTTTAAGGTCTATAACCTTAAGCTTCTTTACTTTGCTATGAAGAATAAGTGCTATTCTATCTATTTCAGAATGACTTGTGAATGAATATTTATAGCAAAACTTATCAAAAATTAATTTTTTCTTAATTAATTCTTAATCTGATAGACTCATATCTATTGCCATTGAAACAAATTGGAAAAAACACTTTTCCACATAATGGAGAATAGTATGAGAAAATTGCTTCCTTATATATGTTGCCTCATGGTTTTGTCATCAACCATTGAATCGCAAGAAATACCAATTTCTTTAACGAACGAACAAATATTAACCACAGAACCTGCTGGAACTTATATTGTTCAAGAGAATGATCTAGCTACTGCTAATGAGAAGCGAGAAAAAATAACTGATGAATCTGATGAAGAAGTAAAGGCAATGCCTTTTTACCAAACGACACATCAAAGAGCTTTTCATACGGCTTACAAATTTATTGATTATTTTTCTAAAATTGAACTTGATGATGGAAGTATTTGGTATGTATCTTCTTCTGATCAATGGAAAATTCGTTCTTGGTATTCAACTGACTTAATTTTGCTTTTGCCAAATCATGGGATTTTCAAAAGTTTCGAATATCAACTAGTTAACCAAAGAACCGGTGATTATGTTGAAGTAAATTTAGCGGAGATGGAAGTTTTATCCTATGACCCTTCCTTTTTTGGTTTAAGACGATGGATTACAAGCATTGATTATTATTCTAATACTTTAACACTAAACGATGGCTCATTTTGGTCTATTAGCTTTAGTGATGACACAATATTTTCTTATTTTAATATAGGTGATATTGTTTTTATCGGTATGAATGATAACTGGGATCAAAGTTCTAATCCCAATATTTTAGTGCATTTTAGAACAGCTCAATACGTACGTGGTAGTGCAATCTAAAAGGAGTGTTATATGGACGTTCGTCAATCAGTATATGTTGCACCTCCAAAACAGAGTAGTGAGTGGTATTGTTTTCCTATTTGCTTAATTTGGAAAGCTATAAAAGGTATTTTTAAAGCGATAGGTTTGTTATTTTGTGGAGCTAGCAATAGTCGACAATGGAATAGCAATCGAACTGCAAGAGTAGTACCGAGGGATAACCAACATTTGAACGGAAATTTTGGTTTTAATTTAAGATCATCATCCCGTCCTTCTCACACAAATACCGTTTATGTTCAACCAAATAATCGCGGAGCTAGACATTCTTCTAGAAGAGGGGCTTTTGCTAATCAAAGACTGGGTGGATATGGAATCTCTCAAGGCGTTTATGTTAATCCCAATGGTAATTGAAAAACTTTCATAGCTTTAATAAAGTTTTTTTTATAGTTTAGAATCTCAAACTAGGTTTATAAATTTATTTACAAACCTAGTGTAATATCTAGGTTTAATATCTAGATTTAATATCTGGGTTTAATATCTTGAATTGATTAGCCAAAAACTTTTGTTATTACTTAAAACCTGTATCGGTGAGGTTGACATGAAAAAGCACTATATAATAACTACAATTGTAACCACTCTTTGTTTTTCTATATTACAAAGTACTGAAAATAATCTGCGTATTCCCCACATAAATTTATCAGATCTAAATGAGTGGAAAGAAAAACTTGCTCAAGAAGATCTTGAAAATCGGGAAAGAGTAAATGAGATTGCAGCAGAGAATCAACCTCTTGCTATAGAAGCTCAAGTCTCAAATGAATTAGTTAAAGAATTGAGTGTGAATTATCTCTCTTATCCTTCTTCTCATAGCGGTGCCTACCATGTGATCCAAGACATAGCAGCGAATGGTTCTGCTGTAGAAATAGAAGATGGTTCAGTTTGGGAAGTAAAAGCATCTGATAGAAAAAAAGTTTCAAATTGGCAAGCTGGTGATAAAATAGCCATAGTTGCTAACAGAACGTGGTTTTCTAGCTATTTATATAAACTTGTAAACTTTAATTCTTTGGATATTGTTCCTACAAATCTTTTGCTTTTCCCTTTTCTTGATTCATTAAATACAAGATGGATTGAAAGAATTGATTACGATTCTCGCACTCTTGTGTTAAATGATGGGAGTAAATGGAGTGTATCACGCTTAGATAAGGGAGAATTTAAACATTTAAAAGTATTTGATGTAATCGTTATTGGAGTTAATGATGGTTGGTGGCGTTCATACAATCCGAACATTTTAATCCAAGTCAATACCATGAAGTATGTAAGAGCAGAGCGGATGTTTTAATTGAGATTTGTTTTAATCTAAATATAGTAATTTTAACTCACCTTCCTTAACTATAGGTTTATCTTATTCTATTTAAGGTGAGTTACTAAAAGATTTTTCAGATTTCAATGATTGATACGTTTTGCGAAGACCAGTTACTCCTCTTCTTTGCAAAGGGGTTCCAAAAAGTTTAGTTGGATTTGCTTCTAATTCAATAAGCTTTTCTAAAGTAATGGTTTTACCAACACCATTTTCTTCTTTGAAGTGCTCTTGTAAAGAAAGCGGTGGACGCACATTGTGAGGGCAGACTTCTTGACAAATATCACAACCAAATATGTATCCTGGATTAGCCTGTTTTACAAAATCTGGAATCTCTTCCTTAGATTCTATGGTATGATAAGATAGACACTTAGTTGCATCCAAAAGATAGGGGCTTATAAAAGCTTTTGTAGGACAAGCATCTAGGCATTTTTGACAAACTCCACATTTTGGCAATCTTAAATTTGGGGTCTTTTCAAAGGGAATGTCTAAACTTGTTACTATTCCTGAGAGCAAGGTATATGTCCCGAATCGACGATGAATCAGTAATGTATTTTTGCCAAACCATCCAAGGCCGGCTTTCACAGCTAGAGCTTTTTCTAAGATGGGGGTTGAATCACTAAAACCTTTAGCAATGTTTTTTTGTTGGGTAATCGATTCTAACCAATGAATAAACCTTTTTAATCGTTTACGATGTAAATGATGATAATCTTTTCCTCTGGCATAAGAAGCAATTAAATACTCCTTCTTTTCGACAGGGGGTTGTTTGTAAAAGGTAATAAAAATAAGAACAGTTTTAGCTCCCGGAAATAGATCTTTTGGAAAACAACGTAGGTTGTTTTCCATATATTTTAAAGAGCCTTGATACTTGTTTTGAATCCACTCATTGTAAGAATTAATATCATCTTCAGAAATCTCTGCATCCGTTATCCCCACATCGTCAAAGCCAAGTTCTAGTGATTTTTTTTTTATATCCTCGAACGTCAACTTCATTTTTTGGGTTGTTCTGCATTTGGATTCATTACGATTTTTGAAATTAGCTCTTGGATTCTCGTTTTTTTCTTTACATTTTTCCCAGTTGAAACTTCGTGTAAATTTTCAATAGCTATGAAAGCATTTGGATCTTCTCTATGAATTAACTCTTTTAAATCAGCCAATTGAAGTCTTTCTGCGATTACATAAATGATCTCTCTTTCATCCCCAGAGTATCCGCCGCGACCGTACATAATCGTTAATCCAAGGCCTAGTTCATTAATGATCGCATCAGCAATAGCTTTTGACTTGGCAGAAATAATTAGGACAGATTTAGTTTCATCAAAACCGACAATCACAGAATCCATTAATCTACTCGCTACCATGTAGGTTATCAATGACAAAATGGGGGGGTGCCAATCCTGAAAGGCAACTCCCGCGGCCGTAAAAATAAAAATGTTAAAGCCTAATACAACTTGTCCAACCGTAAAACCATATTTTTGATTAAAAATGATTGCCAAAATTTCTGTGCCATCTAAGCAAGAACCAAAACGAATTAAAAGTCCGATTCCTATCCCTAAAATAGCTCCTCCAATAACTACCACTTCTAAAGGATCACCCTTAAATATTGCTGTAGGCAAAAATTTATGAATAAAAACCATCGAGCCTGAAAAAACTAATAAGGCAGCAATCATATGAAAGACAAAAGAACGTCCAATAAAACGATAGGCTAAATAGACAAAGGGAATATTTAAAAGAATGACATAATAAGGGAGTAGTTTTGGACCTGTAAGATTTGCCATAATCATAGCAACACCGACAATACCGCCGTCAATTAAGCGATTTGGTATCAAAAAAACCTCGATAGCAAATGCCGCTAAAAAGGCACCTAATGCTAAAAAAAGGTATTCGAAGATTAATGTGCTATAAGACTTACTATGTGGTTGGGAAATATGCATGGATTTTCTTGAGTTTTTCCCTGATTTTACAGAAAAAAAGTGCATTTGTACAGGGAAAAAATAAAAATTAAGGATTCGGAATGTAATTTATTTTTGTTTTTAAGTAACTTAAAATTAATGCTTAAGAATTTATTTTGATTTTATAAAATAAATGAGCTTGCAAAAAAAAACATTCTCGTATAAATTTATAGCTTATTTCACGGGCGTATAGCTCAGTTGGTAGAGCTCCTGTCTTACACACAGGTGGTCATAGGTTCGAGTCCTGTTGCGCCCAAAGTCTTGAAATAAAATGTGCGGGAGTAGTTCAATCGGCTAGAGCACCGGCTTGTCACGCCGGAAGTTGCGGGTTCGAGCCCCGTCTCCCGCGCACTTTTATCAATCTCCCCACAATAAGCTTAAGAAGTAATTAGAGTAAAGCGTTAATTGTTTATCATACTAATTGCTTTATCTTTATAATCTTTAATTAAAATTTTAAAATATAACATTAAAGTTAGTATGCATTTTTCTAACCTTAATCAAATACAAGTCTTCAAAATTTTGTAATAGTGTTAAAATCTAAATGCATAGTTAAATAAGATAACTTTTAATGTCTCCAAGAGTTCTTAAGGAGACATTATAAAAAGTCTTTTTCTAAAAAAAGAAATTATTGAACTTTTGCAAATGCTTTCTGATTAGAAAATAGGTTTTCGAACATTTCGCGCCTTTCATTTAGCAAATTTAAATGAGTGAGTTCTTCAACATTTATAGGAACGGCTGTCAAAAACCCTTTTTTTAACCAAGTTATATCGCAATCTTCCTCTTCTTGAAATTCAGCAAGTCTAGCTCCTAACCAATAATACTCACTTCCTTCGGCTGGGTGAAATCTTTTATCAGGATTTTCTACCCAATATTCCTTTCCATGTTTGGTAAATTTTACCCCCTGAATTACATGAGAGTTAGAAGGAAAATTGACATTTAATAAAGTCCCTTTAGGAAGAGGATTGTCTAAAACGTATTGAGTGATGGAAGGAATGTATAAAGAAGCTCCCTCATAATCTGTTCCAACGCTGTCAAAGCAAGAAAATGCAATAGCTGGAAATCCTCTTAAGGCAGCTTCAATGGTAGCTCCGATAGTCCCGCTGTATAAAATGTTTCTACCAGCATTTGTACCTCTATTAATTCCTGAAACGATAAGATCAGGTGGATTTGATAAAAGCACGGATAAGGCTAATTTCACACAATCTACCGGGGTTCCGGAAACACTCCAAGCTAAAGAATTTTCCCACTTCATTTCTTTTACTTGTAACGGCGTGCGCAATGTTATGGAAACACTTGTAGCTGATTGCTCAGCCGCTGGTGCAATAATTGTGGTGTTGGCAATATTTTTTAGGGATTGCCATAAATAATGAATACCAGGTGCATTAATGCCGTCATCATTAATTATTAATATGTTAGGTTTATTTTTCATAAAAGTAAGATCTGTGAAGTAAATAAAAAATTATTATAGCATAGATATAATTAAATTCGAGTAATGACTATTAAAGCTAAATAGCGATAAAATAAAGCTTTCAGGTTATGAGTGAAGGTATGGAAAAAAAGCCAGATAGAAAAACAACACTCAAAGTTGTAAAAAAAACACAAAGAAATCTCCTCGATCGTTTCGTCGAAAAAGTAAGGCTTGGATTTTTGTTTTTTCAATCTAGAGATTTAGAATCGCAAAAGCAACTACTGGGAAGAATTTACGATTTACAAAAAACGAGTCAAGAAGTCGTTGAGCAACTAAAAATAGCAAAAGAAGATTTCAAGAAAGGTTTAGATGAAGAATTATATTCTTACGTTTTGGAAATCATAGATCCACTTTTATTAGAAATTAATAAATTAAGTACAAATGCTAAAGATGGCTCAACAGTTGCTAAACATGCTCAAATTTATAAAAGATACTCCGAATGGATCGAAAAGGCAAAAAATTGGGTACAAATCTGCGCTCTTGCTAACGAACGAGAAGTAATAGCAAAAGCTGTAAAAAAATATGTTACGCAACAAACATTTCAACTGGTTGAAAGAGACATGCAGGTGATTCAGGATTATCTGGATCATAAAATCGACAGCTTAATTATAGGTGATAAAGAAAAAGGAGAAATTGCCTTGCAAATTAGCGAGAAATTGCAATCTCATCTTTTAAGCCTAAGTCAATTAAAAGAAATCCCAGAAGATATAACTTTTTCAAAAATCAATGAGTGGAAAGAAAGAATTGGTAAAAGAAGGGAAGCTTATTTTGATGGAGCTTTGCATTTAATCGATAAAACCTTACAAAATTTCCAGAGCATAGAAGAGCAAACGGCTGAAGAAATGATTGATGTTTTGTCTCAGTTAGTTTTTTTAGAAGAGGAGTTAGTTTTTTTTCAAGCAGACATTAATCACACCGATTTATCAGACCATCTTCAAGTTCAGTTACTGCAATCTAAAATTTTATTCTTAGAAGAAGAACTTCATGCACTTAATGCAAATATTTTAATAACAGAAGAATTATCAGACCGTGTGCAAGCTTTATTGCATCTGGTTGAAAAAGTAAAAGAAAAAATAATTGAATAGTGTATAAAACTTTCTTAAATCTTTTAAATTGAAGTCCTTATATAAAATCATTACAATAGATATAGATATTAGTAAGAGGTGTTTATGGATTTTTCCGAAAAACTTCCTACTGAAAACTTTTTTTCTCCACCTATATCATCAAGTCCACCTCCAGTACCCCTTAGGAGCAAAGAATTAACTAAAAAAGTTAATGGTGTGGCAAGCAATTCTTTAAATGGCAAAGCTGCTATAAATTCAACAGACAATCAAATAGCAACGACTAATCGAACTGAAAAAACTATCGTACCTAAATTGCCATTGCAAGAGAATGCTCTAACTTCTAAAGCAGTAGAGGGGGCTAAGAAAAGAAGAAAAGTCAAAATTAAGCAATCCAAAAGTTCTGAGAGCTCGACAAAAACGGTAAAAATAGAATTGGCTAAAGAAGATTCTTCAGAAGAAGATTTAAAAGCTGTGAAAAAATTTGTTAAGCTTTCTGAAAATGAAATGAAAAAAGGGAAAATTTCGCCTCAAAGAAAAGAATTGATAAAAAAAATGTCATTTGAAGCGCGTAGTTTATCATCTCCAAGGCTTTCTGTAACAAAAGTATCGGAGAGTCAAAATCAAGAGTTTAAAGCACATATTTCAGGTGACCACTTACAAATCTATAATATTCTTTACACTTTTAAAAAGCTCCTCTTTCCAAATGTTGATCGGTCACTTGATGAGAATTTAGGAATTATAAACTTATTTATGGATACCAAAGATAAAAATGGGTTTACTAATTTAAAATTTGCGTTCCCATATTTAAATCAGTTAAAAAAACTGGTTGCCTATTTACAATTTGATTTTCGTGAAGTTATTTTAAAGGAGAATGATCCAGATATTGTTTTAAAGACAAAAGTTAAGGTTTTACAAGACTCTTTATATAATTCCACCTTTTGTCAAGAAGCTAAGAATGAAGAAATTCGGATGAAGCGTTATGATGATTTATTAAGGCAAACTGAAACTTTCCTTCAAAATACAATCGAAAAAGAATTAGTTCCTTATATCAACAAAGAGATAGATAAAGAACTTGAAAAAAGAAATCTTACCTCTGAGGCGATTGAAGAAAAACTAAATGCTATAATGAATGATACAATTCAAATAGCGGAACAAGCAAAAAACTATTCCCATGAACTAGAACGTCCCTTTATTGGCTCCTATTTGAAAGTTACCCGCTCTGAAGAAGAGGAATTAACTCCTCGTTCATTTATACATTATGTTTCACTTGAAAACTCATTAGTGAAAATACAAACTAATTATTTTAGTTCTACAACACCTGCTGAATGCTTATCTACTATAACTCATAGAGATAACTTAGTCCGAATTATTCATTATCCATTTAAAAGCCAAGCTAGGATAGACTCAGAAGAATATGGAGAAGACTTAAGAGACTATATTAAACTGTTTTTACAAAAGATCTGTGAAGAGCTCAATCTACATATAGATAGCCAAAAGAAAATTCTTTCCTATTTAGATGTGAAACAACACGACATTAGTTTTATTGATGATAAAGATAATGTGATTGAGGACTTGAATCACTTACAAAAAGATTTGGTAAAAAAAAATGAGGACTTTCAAGTACAAGAGAAAAAGAGTAAAGGTATCGGATTTCCTAAAGCGCTAAAAAGAGTTATATCCCAAAAGAATAATCGTGATGATGAATATAAAAAGTTAGAAAAACCAGAAAAAAATACTTTCACAAATGATTTTACACAAGAAGAGCGCAATATTATTTATTTTTTTAACGTATTCAATCAAGGATTTGTAAAACATCCTATAACAATTATTTATGCGGCCTATAATGAATTATTCGGTAAATTCTTAAGAATTAATGCTGCAAGAGAATGGGAAGAGAGTCAATCTCGGTCGCTACAAATTAATTTTGGCAAAAATGATGTGACTGTCATTGTTGAACGTTTGGGATTTATTGAAGGATTTCCAAGGTTATTAGTGTCACAGATTGTTGAATTAACTGCCGAAAAAGCAAAATTAAACAAATGGCAAACTGAAGTTATCTATGTGATCAATAAACCTAAAGAAATGTCGACAGAGGAAAGTCAGATGTTTGAAGAGTTTTTATCCGTTATTCGATACGTTGGATTGCAAACTAAAATTGTAGAAACTTAAAAATTGTTCAGAAAATATATTCATCTGCAATGTTTCGCTTATCATGACTATCCAAAACATGAAAAACGCGCAACTTATTTAATAATAACGGTGAAAGTTGACCGATCGGAAAATACACAATTTTTTTTCCGTATCTTCTAGCAATAGATTTAAAGATTTGTCTTGGAGGGTTGCTTGCCACATATACAATGATTGGATCAATGGCATAATCGATCGCAGCTATTAGGAGGACTTCTGCCTTAGTTTTACAACCCTCATAGTTTGGATCATGCCAAACATCTAATAAACGTCTAGGAGGATAAGTCATCATAAATCCTCCATATTCACATCTACTAATGCCTGGTCCTACAATTTTATCACGATAGGAAGTTCCGTAAAAAGCCATATCAGATTCTTGATTGTGTTCACCAATCCATGTCATGCACCAAGGGTACTTTTCTTGGTTCAGATCTTTGTCTTCATCAAAAATGATGACAACAGAACCTGCATTTCCAGGTGGTTTGCCTTTAACTTTTACAAATATTTTTTTTTCATACCAATGACGAATGGTTTCTCTAGAATCAATTCCTTCTTCAAGGCTTGTAGAAAAGGGGATGGAACGGGTGTTTTCTTCGATGAGTATTTGTTGCCCTTTTTTTCTTAAAAAATTGCCAAAATTTTCTACGATCAGATCCTCTGGAGGGTAAGAACACATTGAAAAAGGGGAGGGGGGCTTATATAAAGTTGCTCCATTAGAGTCTTTTTTCCTTAATTGAAACTTATTTGCTTTTTCACTTTTTTGTTTCAATTCAAACCGAATTTTTTTGCTATTTCCCCATATTTGTTCAGGTGTTAATTCTATTTCTGGCAAATTATCAATATTTTTTAAGTATGGAAAATATGTAGCTAACGCCCAAGTTTCGTAAGCATAGTTTTGATCGACGCAACCTTTTGCTGCAATGATCATTTGATATAAATCAGGAAGCAATTGATTATGCAGTAAAGAATAGTTTCTCACATATTTCATAATATTCTTAAAATTGTAAGACGGGAAAGAATTGCCAGTATTTTTCTTATAAATTTCAGACGATTCTTTATATAAATCATACAGCAATTGTTGACGATCAGGAGGAACAATCGGATTTGCACGATATTTTTCAAACGATTGAGAAAACCAACCTGGGTTGGCTAAAATTTCGCGACATGTTTTATCAGAGATGGTAAATAATTGAATTTCATCTCTTAAACAATGGTTTTGCGTTCCAAAAAAATCTTTATCAACCCATTTTAAAACGTTTTCAATATGAGCCATACCTCCTATATAAACGACTTTGTCATACTTTAAAGATAACTCTTTTAATTTATGCGCTTGAAAAATTTCTCTCTTGTAGTCCTCTTGCTTTTTTGAGAATGTGTCTTTGCATAAAAGATAGTATTTTTCTAAACCAATTCTTTTGATGGCATAAGGATCGGGTAGAAGATCTATATGATCGGGATAATCCAGTATATCAAGATCAACGCAAAAGGTGGGGATACCATTTTCTAATCCGAAACGAAGTGCTTCAAAAATGCCATCTACTGGTTCCACTAGATAATAAATAGAATGATTGTTTTTTTTAGCTTCAACCACTGTTATATCAGGTAATCGCTCGGCGGCTGTAAGCAATTGGTCTTGCATATTTTCGGGCAGTTCAACAGCGATGCAGTCTGGCTTTAAATCTCGTAAAAGCTCATGAACGATCACTGCTGTTTCCAATTGATAGTGGATAATGGGAATAGCAAAAATATTTTCTTTCTTGATGGCAAAATTTTCTTTTTCGTACACAAAAACCTCAAAAAACTCTACTCGTTTTTTTCAATAAATGTTTTGATAATATTATTCTTTAAAAATAAACTATAGTAGGAGATATGATAGTTTTTTCTAAATATCTAAAGCTATGGAAAATGCAAATGTTTTTCCTTTTAGGAATATTATTGCATTTTACAAGCTTAACAGGAGCCCCAAGTGTTGGGACGACACAAACCTTTAGCCCCAATTCATCATCGGGCTTTTCTTTAGACATTTCAGCTAATGGTTACGCAGGTATTATTTGGCGCAACGGGGGTAATCATTATGTTTCCGTTTTTAATCCAATCACGGAAACATGGAGTACACCTTTTATTTACACTACTAACGGATCATCAGATCAGGCAAATGCAGCAAAAATTTTAGTTGATGATAACGGGAATGCAACCATTTCCTACGTGATTGGAATCAATATAAACACGATTAGAAGCAATATTGTAACAAACCCAAGTGGCAATGTATGGTCAAGCGTTGTGCAAGTTCCTTATCCTACTGGTTTTACAAATACTGGTAGTGTGTTAGGTTATGATATTTCTATCGATAAAACGAGTGGAAATCTAACAGTTATCTGGACTGAGCGGGAGTCTTTTGGTTTTAATCAAGTTTATGTGTTTTTATCGTTTGGAACAAGTGCTGGATCTTGGCTTCCAGCAAATACCTATGCATTACAGTCTGGACTATCAAGTGGCACTTCCTTTGATTTATTTTCCTCAAATATGGATCGATCAGGTAACTTTGTAGTTAATTGGAAAACGATTAGTACAGCTAATGTAAACCAAGTGGTTGGAACCTGGAATACTGGCCCCTTCACTATTAGAACGATGGCAGCGCCAGCTGGTGCTTCAATTACTTACTCCACATTAGAAGCCTTAATGGGTTTTAATAACCAGTATACGCTTTGTAGAGACTCTCTTGGTTCAGTTTTTGTTATAAGTAATACCCAAACACCTCCTGGTACTCCTGTAACTTTAGAAACGGGGTCGATTGATGCGGCAGGGGTTGCTACAAGCACAGCTAATTATGTTTTTACCTTAAGCAATAGTAACTCTCGATTGGCTTATTACGTAGACACAGGTTCAGGCTTTGGCTCACCTACCACAATAGACGTTGGAGGGGCTTTTGCTAACGTGAATGCTGCCGCAACGCCTTCGGGAGGAGTTTTAGTGGTTTGGAATAATGCAGGGGCTTTGTATTTTTCCTATAAGACACCCTATACCAGTGCGTTTTCTAGTCCTGGAACTCAGATTGGAACAGCCACAGCGAATGTGCAAATTCCAAATACTGCTTTATGTGACGCTTCTCAAGGTTTAGGTATTATAGGTTGGAGGCTTTCTACAAACAACACGATTAATGCCGTTCCTTTAACTCAAGTTTTTGGAGCACCTCCTCCGCCTCCACCACCACCTCCACCGCCACCTCCACCGCCTCCTCCACC